>Ga0196962_10000009_pt1 | contig 387678 bp, 338 predicted proteins | sample S3v_20metaG_FD_183186 | JGI IMG/M metagenome (GOLD analysis project Ga0196962, IMG submission 183186) | Soil microbial communities from Anza Borrego desert, Southern California, United States - S3+v_20 | ecosystem: Environmental > Terrestrial > Soil > Desert | place: USA: California...
CGACTCCCGCTCCGACTCCGACGCCGACGCCCACGCCGACTCCGACGCCGACTCCGACGCCGACAGCGACGCCGACGCCCATCCCGTGCACGATGTCCGTGAGCCCGACTTCCATCGCGCTCGACGAGAACGGCGGGACGACCGTCAACGTCACGCTCAGCAACGTCAACGGCAGCACCACGATCACGGCCGCTTCGAGCAACAGCGGTCAGATTCAGGTGTCGCCCGCGACCAGGACAGTGACCTCCAGCGGGACCGTGGGCTTCAGCGTCACCATCAAGAAGAACGACGGCTCCGTGTCGTTCAGCACCAGCCCGAACTGCGGCACTGGCAGCACCAGCATCACCGTGAACCCCAAGAAATGACGGGAGAAGGAAAAGGGATGAACCGGCAGAACGAGGAAAACAGAACTGGCACAGCGGCCCGCGCCGCCGAGCACGTCCGCTCGTCCGAGCGCGGCTTCACGATGATCGAGACGGCGATTGCGCTCGTCGTGATGATGGTCGTCGGGCTCGGCGCGGCGTCCCTCTTCTTCTTCGCGGCCCAGAACAACATCGGGGCCAACGACCGCGAGCTGGCGATGGCCGTGGCGCAGAAGCGCATGGAGTGGCTGCGCAGCATGCCGCTCGACCCGACGACGACCACCACCGCCTACTCTTACCCTGGCGGCGGGCTCAAGGCGACCAGCGCCAACGGCGTCTCCGAGACGACGACCAACGGCGGGCGGCCCTACCAGGTCGTCACGACCATCACGGACGTGGACACCGACCTCGACAACACGGCCACGTCGAACGCGATCCCGCCGACGATAAAAGTCATCACCATCCGCGTGACCCCGCTCGGCGCGGGGCCGGAATTCAACCAGGTCACCTCGGTCTTCGGCTCCGTGACGCTGACCACGCAGCGCACGCTCAACCGCGTCGGGCCGCACCGCAGCTAAGTTCGAAGAGGGAGACGAGAGATGCGCGAGCGAAAAAACATTAACCGGGGCGCGGCGGGCTTTTCACTGATCGAGCTTTTAATCGCGATGGCCGTCACGCTGACCGTGATGGGCATCGCGACGACGATGATCGCGCGCTCGCTGCACGTGCGCTCGCGCGAGAACCGGCGCACGGACGCGCTCGCCGACGCGCAGCGCGCGCTCAACCTGATGACGCGCGAGATCGCCAACTCCGGCTTCCGCATGAGGACCAACGGCATCGTCTGGCAGGACTCGAACAACGACAAGTCCATACGCGTCCTCGCCAACCTCAACAAGTACACGGGCGAGGCGGACAACGGCGTCACGGAGGATGGCGAGGACGTGAAATTCTTCCTCGCCGACAACACGCAGTACCTCGTCCGCTACGACCCCTACGGCCCCGCCGGCTTGCAGACGACCGTCCTCGCCAACCGCGTCTACTCCCTGCGCGTTTACTACTACGCGCAGCGCGTCACCTACACGACGGGCGACTGCGACAACCCCATCGTCACCCCGGCCGGGACTGTCAGGCTGACCAACGCGAACATCGCCGGCGCGGGCTACGTCGTCATCGCCGTCTGCGTCGACCTGCAGGCCGAGGGCAAGCCGGGCTCGCCCGGCTACCAGCCCGCCTCGAAGACACTGCTCGTCTCCGACGTGACGCTGCGCAACGCCGACGTTTACCAATACTGAAGATTCACCCCAGAGGTTGAGAGCATGAAGATGACACCAGAGCTTAAGGGCACAGCCGACCGCCGCAGGGGCGAGCGCGGGGCGGCGCTCATCTCGGCGCTGCTGCTCGCCATCCTGCTGCTGACGGCCGGCGGCGCGCTCGTCCTGACGACCACCATGAGCGCCACCAAGTCCATCGATTCGACCGCCGAGATGCAGGCTTACTACGGCGCGGAGGCCGGGCTCCAGTCGACCATGAACGTCATGCGCGGCAACATCTATTCGAGCGCCGACACGCCCGTCGTCGACTTCCGCAAGGCCGTCATGCCGGACGAGTCGAACGCGGACGGCGACCCCGCAACCGCGGCGAACGTGGCGCGCCTCTCCAACTGGCTGAGCTACGACGACGCGGGCAGCTACCCGAGTCGCGTCGTCGCCAACGGCGGCGACGGCGTCAACGCCATCTCCTACGACGTGGCGGTGCGCGACATCGACGACAGCCAGACGGTCTCATACTCGACCGCGGGGGCCTTCGAAGCCGGCTCCTCCGGCTGCACGGTCGGCGGCGGCGGACTGACGCTCACCTGCGGCGTCGGCGCAAACACCTTCACCATCACCTACGTCCCGCAGGGCGCGACGACGCATGACGCCTACCCCGCGGTCAACACCGGCCTCGGCAGCTTCTCCATCACGAAGACGGCGAACGGGGACATCAATCTGGACCACCCCGCCAGGTTCCGCATGCGGATCAACCAGACGCTGCCCTGGGTCGCTTACGACACCGTCAACGCGGCGATCACGGGCGGGGGCAAGGCCGTCGGCAGCACGTTGAAGATCACCTTCGCCGGCTCGACGGCCAAAGTCGACGGGACGAGCTTCGCGCTCTGCGGCGGGTGCAGCCCGCTGACGTTCAACTACCCCGCGGCGACCGGCGCGGGCGGGGCGACCGCGACCGCGCTGACCAGCACGCTGACGGCCCCCGAGCCCCGCAGGATTCTCGTCCGCTCGACCGGCTACGGCCCGAAGGGCGCGATCAAGCGGCTGGAGATGGTGCTCAACCAGAGCGCCTTCGACTTCGAGGCCCCTGCGGTCCTGACCATGCGCGGCTCCGACGACGGCACGCCGCTCAACTTCGACAGCGGGTCGAGCGGCTCGAAGCAGTACACGGGCGTGGACCACGCAGGCGTCGAGATAGACCTGCCGACCTTCGCCGTCTCCGGCGGCGACGTTTCGACGGCCAACACGGGCATCAAGAAGCACGAGACGGTCAACGACCCGGAGCTAGGCTACCTGGACAACGGCACCCTCCCGGCCGGGACGACCGTTTCCACCATGCAAGTCTCGACGCCCGACTTCCTGGAGACGGCGCAGGACGCGCGCGACGCCCTCGACATACTGCAAGCGAGCGCCTACAGCCGGGACCGCTACTACGCGCCCGCGGCAGGCACCGTCAAGACGGTCACGGCCGCGAACACGACGCCGACCGGCATCACTTTCGTCGACGGTGACTGCGAACTCGACGGCGGCTCGGGCCTGCTGGTCGTGACGGGCACGCTCAGGATGCAAGGCAACCCGAACTTCAGCGGCGTGATCCTCGTCCTCGGCGACGGGATAGTCGACCGCAGCGGCGGCGGCAGCGGCGAGATCTACGGGGCGATGGTCGTCGCCGCCTTCGACCGCAACGGCACGGGCGGCTTCACGGCCCCCACCTACACGACCGACGGCGGCGGCGACTCGACGTTCCAGTACGACTCTCTAGCCGTCTCCCGCGCGCTGGGAGCCATCGGCGCCGCCTCGGGCGGCGTGCGCGAATACTAAGGACGCGGATCGAAGAACGATTCGGCCGCTTGCTGTCCGCAATCGAACGGGGCCTTTAATGGGAGTGCGTAACAACAATCGTCTTCGGCGCGAGCGCGGCATCTCGGTCGTCGAGATGCTGATCGTGGTCGCCATGATCGGGGTCGTGACGGCGTTCGCCGTCATGCAGATCGCGGGGGCGCAGCGCGCCATGCGGCTGACCAACTCGGCGCGCGAGTTCATGGCCTGGCTGGAGAAGGCGCGGCTCGACTCGCTGCGCCGCAACCCGATGCTGCCCGGCGAGATGGCGCGCGTCGAGATCACTTCGGCCAACTCCTACACGGTCTACATAGACCAGAACGGCGACGGCGCGCTCGACCAGGGCCGGACCATCACCATCCCCGCCGCGCAGGGCGCGTCCTTCGCCGGCATCAACGTGCCGCAGGTCATCCGCTTCAACTGGCGCGGACGCCCCGAGGACGGCGCGGGCAACCGGCTGAACCTCTCGTTCAGCCTCCAGTCCACGACCTCGGGCGTCGAGCCCGTGCCCATCAACCTGACGAGCGCGGGCGACGCCTCGCTCTACGACAACATCAACGCCGCCCCCGTCAGCGTCGGCACCGGCACGGGCGGCTCGGCGAACGTCAAGGCGGACACCAAAATCCCCTGAGGCCAGACGGCAAGCCTATGAACTGTTCGAGAGAAATCAGTCGGCCGGAAGAGACGAGGAGCCCGCGCTCCGTGACGGCGCGCCGGCGGCGTCGCGGCGAGCGCGGATTCACGCTGGCCGAGACGGCGGTCGCGTTTCTCATCATGATGGTCGTCCTGCTCGGCGTGGCCTCGGTCTTCGCCTACGCCGTCTTCAACAACACGAGCGGCGCGGACCGCACGCAGACGCTCGCGCTCGCGCAGCAGTCGCTCGAAACGCTGCGGAGCTACGAGTTCTCGGACACCCTGGTTCACCCCAACCTCGCGGCCGGGGCCTACACGCAGAGGGCGCAGTACGGCGGCGCGAACCGCTACTACACGATTGACTGGACGATTGCCGACTCCACCCCGACCGTCAAGACCATCACGCTCAAGGTCACGCCCGAGGGGGCGGGCCTGTCCTGGGGCTCCGGCGCGGCGGCCAGCGTCACCATCGTCACGCAGCGCGCTAAATCTGATTAGCCATGAGAAAGAACTTAAATCGGCCGGCCCCGAAACTGGCACAGCAGAGGCGACGGCGCGCCCCGCGGCTTCACAGCGCCGACGGCTTCTCGCTCGTCGAGCTGACCATCGCGATGGCTATCGTCCTCGTGATGATGGCCGGCGCGAGCCACCTCCTGATGAGCTCGCTCGGCGTGCGCACGCGCGAGAGCCAGAAGTCCGACGCGCTCGCCGACGCGCAGCGCGCCCTGAACATCATGTCGCGCGAGATCGGCAACTCGGGCTTCGGCCTCGACTACAACGGGCTGGTCGCGCCCGACTGCCACCCGTCGAACGCGGGCGACCCCAACGTGGCCCAGATTCGCCTGCGCGCCAACGTCGACAACTCGAACAAGAGCATCTCGGACCCGGACGAAGACGTGACCTTCGTTTACCAGGGCACGCCCACGAGGGCCATCGTCCGCTACGACGCCGTCTCGCAAACGAGCACGGTGCTCGCGGGCGAGATTGACGCCGTGCAGATCACCTACATCGACGCGGCCGGCGGCGCGTCGAACCTGGCGACCGGGTCGGCCGTCGCCAACGCCGTGCGGGTCAGGATTACCATCCAAGTCAACCTTCAGCAGACGGTGGGCCAGCCCGCCTCGCAAGTCCTCCTGACTTCCGAGATCGCGCTCCGCAACGCCCCCGCCGTCATCGGCCACTACTGAACACGCAGGTCCGGCCTTGCCCGAAAGGAATTTCTCACGATGGAAAAGAACCCGAACGGCCAACGACACGCGGAGCGCGGCGCTGCGCTCATCTCCGTGCTCCTGGTCAGCATGCTGCTGCTCTCGGCCGGAGGCGTCCTGCTCCTGACGACCTCCATGTCCGCGACCTCGCCCCTGGAGGCGACCGCCGAGATGCAGGCTTACTACGCCGCCGAGGCCGGGCTGCAACGCACGCTCAACCTGATCCGCAGCAAAGACCTCCCCGCGGGGGCGATACCGCAGGGGCAGACGGAGCTGACCTTCCGCGACGTGGTGAAGAACAAGACGCTCGCCGGCTGGCTCCCGGCCGACGGCCCCAAAATCGACAACGTTCAGACGACGCTGGTCGGGACCAACGCCTTCAGCGTCGTCGTCGCGGACCCGGGCGACCCGGGGCCTCTCAAACAGATCGACATCAACCCGACCTACGTGCCCAAGCGGCTGGTCGTCCAGGTGAAGGGCTACGGCCCGCGGCGGGCCAAAAAAGTCTTGAGCATGATCCTGATCCGCGGCGGGCTCGCGGGCTTCACCGCCCCGGCGACCATCACGATTGTCGGGTCGGACTCCCTGCTCCCGCCCGAGCCGCTGACCTTCAGCACGGGCAACAGCGGTGCCGTCCGCTACACGGGCAACGACGCCTCGGGCGGGTCGGGCGTCTCGGCCTTCGCCGTCGTCATCCCGGACGTGCTGCCCACAATCGCCGGCATAGAGAAGCCGGGCCAGGTCATAGGGCCCGCGATCAGCGTGCTCGGCCCCTCGTCGCCCATCTCGGGCATCCCGCCGACGCCCAAGCCCGCGTGGCTCGAATCGGCCGAGGAGGCGCGCAAGTTCGTGTACGGCGAGAACGGCCTCTACGACAGGGCCCACAAGGAGCAGCGCTACTTCACGACGAAACCTTCCATCGCCAACATGTCGAACCCGAAGCAGCTCACGTTCATTGACGGCGACGTTGACCTGGGGGCGGGCGACCAGGGCTCGGGCCTGCTCGTCGTCACGGGCAAGCTGACGACGCACGGCAACACCAATTTCAAGGGCGTCATTCTCGTCCTCGGCGAGGGCAGCGTCGAGCGCAGCGGCGGCGGCAACGGCACCATCTCGGGCGGCATCATCGTCGCCAGGTTCGACAAGGACTCGGGCGGCTTCCAGCGCCCAACTTTCACCACGGACGGCGGCGGCAGCTCGCTCCTCCAGTACGACTCGAAGGCCGTGAGCGAGGCGATGTCGGCCCTCCCGGGCTTCGACGTGGCGGGCGTCGTCGAGAAGGGCGACGACTGAGGCGCACCCCAATCCAACCATGGCTAAACTTGACGAACTCCTGAGACTGATGAGGCAGCACAAAGCCTCCGACATACACCTGTCGAGCGGCTCCGCGCCCTACCTCCGCGTGCACGGCGAGATGATGAAGCTCAACTACCGTGAGGTCGCGCACGAACTCTGCCAGTCGCTCATCTTCCAGATTCTGACCGACAAGCAGAAGGAGATTTTCGCGGAGAGCCTGGAGCTGGACTTCAGCTACCCGCTCCCGGAGGTCGGCCGCTTCCGCGTCAACGTCTTCATGCAGCGCAAGGGCATCGCGGCCGTCTTCCGCCTGATTCCCGAGAAGGCGCAGACCATCGAGGAGCTGGGGCTGCCCGAGCAGCTCCACGACCTCATCGACGTGTCCGAAGGCTTGGTGCTGGTGACGGGGCCGACGGGCTCCGGCAAGAGCACGACGCTCGCCTCGCTCATACACTCGATCAACAGCTACGAGCGCGCGCACATCATCACCATCGAAGACCCCATAGAGTTCGTGCACGAGAACGACAAGGCGCTCATCAGCCAGCGCGAGGTCTCCAGCCACACCAAGTCTTTCCACGCCGCCCTGCGCGCCGCGCTCCGCGAAGACCCCGACATCATCCTCGTCGGCGAGATGCGCGACCTGGAGACGATCTCGCTCGCCGTCACCGCCGCCGAGACGGGCCACCTCGTGCTCGCCACGCTCCACACCAACAGCGCCGTCAAGACCGTCGACCGCATCATAGACGCCTTCCCCGAGAGCCAGCAGTCGCAAATCCGCGTCATGCTCTCGGAGAGTCTGCGCGGGGTCGTGGCGCAGGCGCTGCTGCCGACGGCTGACGGCGAGGGGCGCGTGCCCGTCGCGGAGATCATGGTCAACATCCCCGCGGTCGCCAACATGATCCGCGAGGGCAAGATTCACCAGGTGCACTCCGTCATGCAGACGGGGCGCTCCTACGGGATGGTCACCTTCGAGACGGCCGTGGGCGAATTGGTCCGAAAAAAGCTCATCACCAAAGAGGTCGGCGACAACTTCCTCGCCCGCCGCTCGGCCGGGGCCGGCAACGCGGGCCGCTACGGGAAGGGCTAAAACTGAGCCCCGTCAGGGGCGGAAGATTTATAGGCCAGGGCGTGAGCCCTGGGTATAAGCCAGAAATAAATTAGCGAGCCCCTGAGGGGCGAAAGAATCTTTCGCCCCTCAGGGGCTCGCTCGCGTATTGGCACACGGTCCCCGCAGCTCACGCTGTCGGCTATAAATCTTCCGCCCCTCCGGGGCTGCTTGACACATTAAAAGCAACGATGAATGATGAACGCCAGGAGTCAGCACCCAGAATCCAGCGCGATCAGTTTTCTCTTCTGACTCCTGACTTCTGTATTCTGACTCCTGCTTGTCGCCATGCCTGACATCCTGCTCGTCGAGGACAAAGAGAGTCTGCGGCGCGTGCTCCGGCTGACACTGGAGCAGGCGGGCTACACCGTCACGGAGAGCGCGGACGCGCGCGCCGCGTCGCAGGAAATCTCCCGCGCGCCGCACCGCCTCGTCCTCACGGACCTCAGGATGCCGCACGGCTCCGGCCTCGACGTGCTCAGGGCCGCCCGCGCCGCCGATTCCGAAATCCCCGTCATCGTCATGACGGCCTACGGCTCGATTGACGACGCCGTGCAGGCCATGAAGGACGGCGCACACGATTTCCTCCAGAAGCCCGTCGACTCGAATCACCTCCTGCTCCTCGTCGAGCGCGCGCTCGAACAGGCGCGGCTCCGCACGGAGAACATCCTGCTGCGCGAGGAGTGGTCGCGCCGCTACGGCTTCCCGCGCATCATCGGCGAGTCGGAGGCCATCAAGCGCGCGGTGGACGCCGTGCAGCGCGTCTCGCAGACGGAGGCCAACGTGCTGCTCCTCGGCGAGAGCGGCACGGGCAAGGAGTTGTTCGCGCGCGCCGTGCACCACCTGAGCCCGCGCCGCGAGCGGACGATGGTCGCCGTCAACTGCGCGGCGATTCCAGAGACTTTGATCGAGAACGAGCTGTTCGGCCACGAGCGCGGCGCGTTCACGGGCGCGGGCGAGCGCCGCCAGGGTAAGTTCGAGCTGGCCTCGGGTGGCACAGTTTTTCTGGACGAGATAGGCGAGCTGCCGCTCGCCGTGCAGGGCAAGCTCCTGCGCGCCATCGAGGAGAAGACCATCGACCGCATAGGGGGGCGCGCGCCCATCCCCGTGGACGTGCGCGTCGTCGCCGCGACGAACAAAGACCTGCACCAGGCGGTCGAGCGGGGCGAGTTCCGCCGCGACCTCTACTTCCGCCTCGCGGTCTTCCCCGTGGAGATTCCCCCCTTGCGCGAGCGCGGCGAGGACGTGCTGCTGCTCGCGCGCCACTTCGCCGCGCAGCTCGGCAAGGAGACCCGAGGCCGCGCGGCCGCGCTGAGCGAGGCGAGCCTGCGTGCGCTCCGCGAACACAATTGGCCCGGCAACGTGCGAGAGCTTGAGAACGCGATTGAGCGCGCCTGCATCCTCGCGGACTCCGCCACGCTTGAGCCGGAAGACCTGGGCCTGACGAAGATGAGCCCTCCAGCGCCCGAAGTCTTCGACGACCTGGACACGGCGGGCACGCTCTCCGAAGTCGCGGAGCGCGCCACGCGCTTCGTCGAGCGCCGCAAGATTCTGGAAGCCCTGCGCGCGCACGGCGGCAACAAGACGCGCGCGGCCGAAAGTCTGGGCGTGAGCTACAAGACGCTCCTGACCAAGATTAAAGATTACGAGTTGTAGGATGATTCCGAGGCTGAGTGGCGGAACAAGATAATAACGAGAAAGCGGGGGCGCGGCGGGAGGCGGGCGAGGTTGCCGGCGAGACGGACGTTCCCGTCGGCTCGGTCACGGGCGAGTTCCCCGCCGAGCAGGAGGCCGCGCAGCCTAAGCCGCAGGCGAGCACGGGCAAGTTCGCCTTCCTCGTCGGGGCCGGAATCCTTCTGAGTCGCGTCGTCGGCGTCATACGCCAGCGCGTCTTCGCGCACTACTTCGGCACCTCGGCCGCCGCCGACGCCTTCAACGCGGCCTTCCGCATCCCGAACTTCCTCCAAAACATCTTCGGCGAAGGGGCGCTCTCGGCCTCCTTCATCCCCGTCTACGCCGGGCTGCTCGCGCGCGGCGACGAGAAAGAGGCGGGCCGCGTCGCGAGCGCCATCCTGACGCTGCTCGCGCTCGTCACCTCCGTCATCGTGCTCATAGGCGTTTTGACCACGCCTTACCTGATCGACGCCATCGCGCCCGGCTTCAAGGGCGAGACGCGCGAGCTGACCATCCGCCTCGTCGAAATCCTCTTCCCCGGCGCGGGCCTCCTGGTGCTCTCCGCCTGGTGCCTGGGCGTGCTCAACAGCCACCGCCGCTTCTTCCTCTCCTACACCGCGCCCGTCATCTGGAACGTCGCCATCATCGTCGCGCTCGTCTGGTTCGGCCGCCGCGGCGCGGGCGCGGCGGATGTCCCCCGGTTCCAGTCCGATTTGGCACAGTGGGTCGCGTGGGGCTCTGTCATCGGCAGCGCCTTGCAGTTCGGGGTTCAACTGCCGACGGTCCTGCGCCTCGCCAAGCGCCTGCGCCCGGTGCTCGAAGTCAAATCCAAAAGCGTCCGCACGGTCATACGCAACTTCTTCCCCGTCTTCGTCAGCCGCGGCGTCGTCCAGATCAGCGCCTTCGTAGACGCGCTGCTCGCGAGCCTGCTCGGCACGGGCGCGGTCGCCGCCCTGACCTTCGCGCAGAGTCTCTACACGCTGCCCGTGAGCCTCTTCGGCATGTCCGTGTCGGCCGCGGAGCTGCCGCAGATGGCTAGCGCGCTCGGGACCGACGAGGAGGTCAAAGCGCAACTGCGCCGGCGGCTGGACGCGGGGCTGCGGCAGATTAGTTTCCTGATCGTCCCGTCGGCCGTGGGCTTTCTGCTGCTCGGCGACGTGATGGCGGCGGCGCTCTACCAGACGGGCCGCTTCACGCGCGCCGACTCCGTCTACGTCTGGGGCATCCTCGCCGGCTCCGCCATAGGCTTGCTGCCGACCACGCTCGGCCGGCTCTACGCCTCGACCTACTACGCCATGCACGACACGCGCACGCCCCTGCGCTACGCCTTCGTCCACGTCGTCGTGGCCGTCGTGCTGGGCTACCTGCTGGCGATCCCGCTGCCGGCGGCGCTTGGGATTGATTTGCGCTGGGGCGCAATCGGGCTGACGACGGCGGCGGGCCTGGGAGGCTGGGCCGAATTCCTACTGCTCAGGCGCACGCTCAACCGGCGCATCGGGCGGACGGGGCTGCCCGCCCCCTTCGTCTTGAAGCTCTGGGGGGCGGCGCTCGTCGCGGCCGGACTCGGCTGGGGCATTAAGCTCTTTGTCGGGGTCGACCGCCCCATCTGGACGGCCATCGCGGTCCTAGGCCCGTACGGCGTTTCCTATTTCGCCTTAACTTCCGTGTTAGGATTGCCGGAAGCCAGAACGATTTTTGCCCGATTCAAGAGGCTTTTGGGCCGCGGGCGGCCGTGAGTCGCGGCCCCTGTTAACTAAATCTGAATAATCGCCGATGGTCGCTTTTTTTCAGGAACCCGCCTTCCATTATCAGTATTTACGGAAGTAGGAAAGCCGGTAAGTAACCTGAAAGCGGTCGGGCGACGACGCCCGACGGAAGGCTTCCCACGTTCTGCTCGACGCCATTAACGCGAGTGAAGCTAACAACTTTAGACCTAGGGAAAGCGAATTAAGCCATGAAAAAAATCTTGTCTCCTTTAACCTTCAGCCTCGCCGCTCTGCTCTTTCTCGGTCTCGCCGCGACCAGCGCCCGCGCAGACATCGTTTACATCCCTTCCGCCGACTCGACGGCCCCGAAAGGCGGCGTCGGCCACAAGCCCGAGTCGATTCTCTCGATCCAGTCGCCGAAGAACGGCGTTGACGCGTCGGGCGGCGTGAGCTGGGACGGGAAGAAAGATGTCAAGAGCGGCGACGCCAAGAACGGCGAGCACACGAAGACCCTGTCTTTCGCCGAGGCCGGGCTCACCGACCCCAACATCCGCATCTTCATGGACACGGAAGACCAGGACAACGACCTGATTATTCACGAACTTAAGCTGACCGCCTACCATTCGGATACCGGGGCCGTCCTCTTCGAGGCGACGCTGAAGGCTCCCGTGAACTTCGCCAACGAGCTGAACGGTCAGGGCAAAGGCGACCGCACGTTCGGCCTGACGGACGACGACGCGGCCAAGCTCGCGGCCGCCCTCCAGGTTGACCCGAACCTGCGCCTCGGCCTCTACGCGAGCACGACCGACGACACGGGCTCGTTCACCAACTTCAAGCTCGGCCAGGGCCCCGCGCCCATCCCCGAGCCGGCCACGATGTTCCTGCTCGGCACGGGCCTCGCGGGCGTCGCCGCCAAGATGCGCAAGCGCCGCAAGGCGGCTAAGGAAGAGTAAGACTGAGCTTTCTGAGCGGCTGTTAAAAAGAGGGCCGGGGCGGGACCGAGAATCCCGCCCCGGCTTTAACTTTTCCTGAGGGAAACAGGACTTTTCTGCCCGGAAATTTTTTCGTCAATTTTTTGGAGAACCCCTCTGATTAGATATTTACTTTAGCTACCGAACAGGAAAGGTCGGCTGACGGAGCGGCAGGCAATCGGCGGGCGCAGTTCCCGCATTATCGAGAAGCCGGCCGTGTTTTTTTTTGCCGGGAACAAACATCTAGCTTTGTTCCCGGCTTTATGCTATTTTCACTCGCCTTCAAAATTTCTGGAAGCCGTCTGGGCCAGTTCCAGTTTCTGGAACTATCATTCGATTACGCCTTTAGTCAGGCTATCGTTGTCTGAAAATTTTTCGCAATTATTTCCGGCCCGCCATCAGTCTGTCCGCATGCCGGCCGGGAAGATTGAAGACTGAAGTTTCTATCAGGGCTGTTTGTAAGACTGAGTTCATACTGACGCCCTGATGGACGCCTGGCGAGTGAGCCGTTGCCCCGGTTCTGCGAGGCGTTCACGTGACGCGACGCCGGAGTGCACGGAAAGAATCGGTCAGGATTAAATGGGAGAGTTTAATGAGAACACGCATTCTGGGATTATTGAAATTTGTCACGCTGAGCGTGGCGGCGCTCGCGCTCTTCACACTCGGCCAGGGTGTGGCGCGGGCCGACACCGTCACATTCTCGACCGCCGGCTCGTTCAACGGCGGCAGTAACAGCATCGTTTTCGGTGCGGGTGCGAACCTGACGACCATCACCTTCACCGGCGTCAACAGCTCCGTCAACGCCAACCCGTTCACCTTCGCCAGCCTGGGAGAGTTCCAGACGGTCGTCACGGGGGCGGGCGCAGCCATCGACCCCGGGACCACCTTCACGCTGACGATCAACCAGACGGACCCGTCGGTCGGCAGCGGCGTCCTTTTCGCGACACTCTCGGGGACCATAGAGCAGAACGCGAGCACGGGGCTGGTAACGTTCTCCGTCAGCTCTGTGCAGATCGGGAACATCACTTACGCCCTGACGAACAACCCGCTGCCGCTGGTTCCTCCGTCAACCAACAACGGGGTGACCACCGTCCAGTCGCAGATTACGGCCGCGCCGGTTCCCGAACCGGCCACGCTCTTCCTGCTCGGGACGGGGCTCTCTGGACTTGCCGCGGCCGCGCGCAGGCGGCGAAAAGCCGGCAAACGCGCAGAAGATCAATAGAGCAAACCTCCTGCTCCTAACAGAAAACCACCCGCGGGCACATCGCGCCCCGCGGGTGGTTTTCTATTTTTGAGCCAGCCGCGAAACTCCCGGGGCGGTTAATACGCGCCTTTTACGGGGCCGGCCGTGAATAAATTTCTAGCATTGTTCACGGTTTTGTGCTATTTTCAGCCGCCTAAATTTTCTGGAAGCCTTCAAGACCAGTTCCAGCTTTTCTGGAATAAACTTTTCATTACGTTTTTATCGTCAGTACAGTAGTCTTCTCTTTCCCGGTCGCCATCCCTCGTTAGGCGCGGAGGCTGTTTATCATGAAAATCCGTATCCCCGCAGCAGTCAAAACCCTGGCCCTGGCCTTTATCACCCTGGCGCTCTTGACGCTCGGTCAAGGCGTGGCGCGCGCCGACGAAGTCTACATCGCCGGCTACACCAACGGCTGTTTCGGCGCGGGGTGTGACTCGCCGAACACCAATGCAACACAGGGTGACACGCTATTCGGTCTGACTTACACCAACTCCCAGTTCGCCGGCATCACGGCCAGCGGTGATCTGGGGTTCGGCGGTGATGCGACAGCGCCAGGTGTCCAGGGCGTAAATAATTTAGGCTCTTTCACTCTGGACTCTTCCGCCAACACGTATAACGGCGAAACGTTTCGAGTGCGCATCACGTTTACCGCCCCGCAGGGAATCATCCCGGACCAGAACCGTGTTTTTACGGCCGACCTACTCGGCACCGTGAGATCGGCCAGCAGCGGCGGCATACTCATTGACTTCAGCGGCAACATCAACACCGTCGGCGTCCTCTTCACCTTCAACGACACGAATTGTGAGGCTAACCCGCTGCCGGCCGACGCCCCGCCGGGCCAGCAGGTCACGTGCGGGATCGGGTCATTCATCCTCAAAATCCCCGACCTCGCCATCAACCCCGGACAGACCGAGTCGCTGACGGGCTTCATCCTCAGCGCCCAGCAGACGGCGATCCCCGAGCCGGCCACGCTGCTGCTGCTCGGCACGGGAGTGGCCGGCCTCGCGGCGAAAATGCGCAAGCGCCGCAAAGCCGCCAAAGAGTAAGGCGAAAGTAAAAAGGTAAAAGGCGAAAGGGAAGACGAAGAGCGGGCCTCTCGTCTTCCCTTTCGCCTTTTACCTTTCGCCTTTCTCCCTTATCATTCCGCTCGTGCGAATCGTCATCTCGGCAGAAAGGATGCGCGCGATTGACCGTCTGACGACGGAGCGCTTCGCCACGCCTTCCCTGCTCTTGATGGAAGCGGCGGCCGCCGCCTCGGCCCGCGCCATCACGGCGCGCTTCCCCGAAGGCTTCGCGGGCCGCCGCGTACGCATCCTCTGCGGGCGCGGCAACAACGGGGGCGACGGCGCGGCGCTCGCTCGCTCGCTCTCGCTCATCGGCGCGCGCGTTGACGTGGTCCTCTTCGGGCGCGTCGAAGAGACGAAGGGCGACGCCCGCGCGAACTTCGAGATGGCGCGCAGGCTCTCCAGCTTCGAGGCCGGCTCGCACACGGAGCCCCCGCCGCTCAATTTCATAGAGTGCCAGTCAATCGCGGAGTGGGAAGAGATTGCGGCGCACAGTTACGACGTCATCGTGGACGCGCTTTTTGGCACAGGACTCACGCGCCCGCTCGAAGGCGTCCACCGCCAGGCCGTGGAGCACCTGGAGTTGCTGCGCAGCGCGCGCGAACGAGCGAACGCGGACCGCCCGCTCTTCGCCTCGCTGGACATCCCTTCGGGCCTCGACGCGGACTCCGCCGCGCTCACAGGCGCGGCCGTCCGCGCTGACCTGACCGTGACCTTCACGGCCCCCAAGCCCGCGAACGTGCTGCCGCCCGCCTCGCACTACAACGGCGAGCTGGTCGTCGCGCACATAGGCTCGCCGCCCTCGCTCCTTGAGACGACAACCGGGCAGGCCGGTCTCTTTCTCACAGAGGAGGCGGACGCGCGCGCGTGGCTCGTCAGGACGCGTTACGCCCCGGACTCTTACAAGAACACGCACGGGCACGCGCTCGTCGTCGCAGGCTCGCGCGGCCTGACGGGCGCGGCCGTGCTGTGCGGCCAGGCGGCCATGCGCGCGGGCACCGGCCTGGTGACGATTGCGACGCCGGCCGCCGCGCAACCGGCGATTGCCGCGCAGGCGATGCCCGAGATTATGACGGCGGCCCTCCCAGAGACGGCCGACGGCGCGGTCAGCTTTGAAGCGATAGAGCGCGTGGCGGACCTCGTCGCTCGCGCGAGTGTCGTCGCCGTCGGCCCCGGACTCTCGAACGAAGACGAGAGCACGCGCCGCTTCGTGCGCGAGTTAATCGAGCGCCGCTCGACCGCGGTCGTGATTGACGCCGACGGCCTGAACGCGCTCGCGCCGTGGCCCAAAGATTTGCGCGGCTCGCGGGAGTTGCCCCTCGTGCTCACCCCGCACCTGGGCGAGATGCAAAGGCTCCTCGGCACGGAAGACAAGGCCGCGCTCGCGGATCGCGTGGAAGCCGCGCGCGCCTTCGCCACAGCGCAGGAGGTCTTGCTGGTCTTGAAAGGCTCGCGCACGCTCATCGCTTCTTCGGACGGTCGCGTCTTCGTCAACCCCACGGGCAACGCGGGCCTCGGCACGGCCGGCGCGGGCGACACCCTGACCGGCATCATCACAGGCTTTCTGGCACAGTCTTACGGCACACTCAAACGCGACGCCGACGCGCTCGAAGCCGTCATCGCCGCCGTTTACGTGGGCGGTCTGGCCGGCGACATCGCGGCCCGCCAGCACGGCAAGAGAGCGCTCGTCGCTTCCGACATCAGCATGAGCCTGGACGCGGCCTTCCGCTCGCTCGACGCGCAGGGGGAGCGGCCGTGAGCGGACAGGCAACGCAGACCGTGCCTGCGGGCCGCTGGACTTCGCGCAGCGCCGAAGAGACTTTCGACCTCGGCGCGCGCGTCGGCGCAAGCCTCGCGGGCGGCGAAATCCTGCTCCTCGACGGGCCGCTCGGCGCGGGGAAAACGATCTTCGCCAAGGGGCTGGCCCACGCGCTCGGGATAGACACGGACGAAGTGACGAGCCCGTCCTTCACGCTCGTCAACATCTACGACGAGGGGCGGCTGAAGCTCTACCACATGGACCTCTACCGCCTGAGCGAAGGCGCGGCGGCCGCGCACGCGGTCGACCTGGACGAGCTGCTGACGGACGAGAGCGCCGTCTTCGTCATAGAGTGGGCCGGGCGCATGGGGCGCTACCCTCTGCCCCCGCCCGTCTGGCGCGTTTCGATCGCGGGCGACGGCGACGCGCCCCGCGACATAGACATCTCACGAGTTGACGCGTAAGGTAATTAAACATCAAGGAGAAGAGATAACATGCCATACCCGGAAATCATGATTCGCCCGATGAGGGAGGAACTCACCAGGCTCGGGGCCGAGGAGTTGAGGACGGCCGAGGACGTTGACCGCGCGCTCGCGGAGCAGAAGGGGACGCTGATGGTGGTCGTCAATTCCATCTGCGGCTGCGCGGCCGGCAAGGCGCGGCCCGGCGTCGCGCTCGCGCTCAACCACGGCGTGCGCCCGGACCGCGTCGCCACGGTCTTCGCAGGGGCCGACATCGAGGCGACCGAGAAGGCCCGCTCCTACTTCACGGGCTACCCGCCCTCCTCGCCCTCCATCGCGCTTTTGAAAGACGGCCGCCTCGTCTACATGATGGAGCGCCGCCAGATAGAGGGCCGCGGGCCGGACCAGATTGCTGAGGAGTTAAGGAAGGCTTTCGACGAGCACTGCGCCGCCTCAACGGCAGCCACTAATTAGAGCGGTTTTCAATTGAATGAATGGCTCACGGCCGGGAGCGCAGGCAAAGATGTTTGCGCTCCCGGCCGTGAGCTGCTCTTTAATCAGCCCGTGGGGCTTTGTTTCGAGCTTCGTGTCGGGGCCTTGCGTTCCGACTCTTTCTTGCGCCCGACGGTCTGCGCCTGGTCCGAGTCCCTGCCGAATTGCGCGACCACCTGGTCCCTCATCCCGATGACGGCGTCGTGAAAGGCCCACTCCCTGGCGTTGGCGTTGTCGCGCGCCGCGGCCGCGGCCGCCGCGGTCTGCGTTTCGACAGCCTGCGCGGCGTCCATTTCAGTCCGCAGGGTATTCAGGGCGGCCAGAGCGTAGCCCGGATTGACCGGAGTGTAGTTTGAGATATTCGAGAGCGCCGTCAGGCTCTCGCGGTCGGCGGTCAAGACTGCCGGCTTCAAGCGTTTTGTTCTGTCTTTAGCCATTGTGAGTTTCTCCTTATGGGGGTCTGGCGTGAGTGCCAGAGCGCCGCGCATCTTATTTGAGGGCGCGGCTGAATTCAAGAACTATTTTCACGCCCGGAAACGCCACACACGGCCCCGTGATTGGCGCTCCCCGCCCGGAGAGTCTTAATCCCCGGCCGCGGATGTCGAATCCCAGGCGAGAGATGTCGAATCCCACGCCAGGGAGAAGGACTCTCCGGCCTGGGATTCAACATCCCCCGCGTGAGACTAAGAATCTCTCGACGGAGATTCGACTTCTCTCCCCTGGGATTGCGGTTCTCTCGGGTGAGACAAGGACGCTCAAGCAGGAGATTGCCGTGCCCGCGTGTGCGACAGGCACCATCTAAGTTGGGACTAAAGGAAATCGCAAGCCATAAGGCTGTAGTAACGAACCTATCTCCCGAACTCGCCCCGGTATGATGGAAGCGGTGCGTCCTGATTGGAAGCGCCTTCTCAGCTTCCCATTCGGCCTTATGCTATCATCCCGCCGATGGCTTCAGGGTCCCCCGTCAAGCTAGACACTCCCGTTGTTGAACTGTACCGCTTCGGCGTCCCGCGGTTCGGGCAGCCGACGGCGCGCAAATTGGCGCTGGCGCTGGCGCAGGTGTCTGCGAAGGCGGACGCGACCGAAGCAACGGTCGAGGACTTGTTGAATTACCTGCCGATGCGGTACGAGGACAGGTCGAACCTGGCGCGGATAGAGAATTTGAGCGACGGGGTGGAGGCTTCGCTTGAGCTTTACGTGAGGGTCGCGGGCGGCTACCAGGTGGGGAAGAACCGCGGGCCGAAGCAGCCCAAACTCTTTATCTTCGAGGTCACGGCGTCGGACCCTTTGAGGACGGGCAAGCCGGTCGTCGTCTGGTGGTTCGTCTCGGGGCGGCAGGCGCAGCGCATCATCGCCTACCACCGCCAGAAGTTCACGCGCGGCGCTCGCTTCATAGCCTTCGGCCGGTGGGAGTGGGACACGCGGCGCAACACCTTCGCGCTCAGACTGAATAAGCCTGACGAGTTGGAGATGCTGCCCGGCACCTGGACGCCGCCCGAGCGCGATTTGCTGCGGCTGGCCGAAGAGAACGGAGGCGGGAACGGACAGGGAGACGCGGAGACGCGTGGAGGCGGCGAGACGGAAGACGAAGGCAGCGGCGCGGACGAAGAGGGGTTTGAAGATGATGACGAGGGCGGCGCTGACCCGGCCCTCGCGGCGATTCACGTCGGGCGGCGCGTGCCTGTTTACCGCAAGCTCGGAGAGTTTCGCGCGAAGCGCCTGAGAGAGATCATGCACGCGGTGCTCGGCCTCGTCCCAGACGACGCCTTCACGGAGACGCTGCCCGCGGACCTGCGCTCGCGCCAGCATCTAATCGGCCGCGCAGACGCGCTGCGCCGCATACACTTTCCGACGGAAGACGTGCCGCTCAGCGATTACGAGCGCGCCCGCAGCCCCGCACACCTGCGCCTCATCTTCGAAGAGTTCTTCTGGGTCGCGCTCGCGCTCGCCTTGCAGCGCGGCGAGCGCGTCAAGGAACAGAAAGGCGCGGTGGTAGAAGTCACGGACCGCGTCCGCGAGCGCATCCACTCGATTCTCCCCTTCCAACTGACGAGCGCGCAGGAGCGCGTCACCAAGCGCATCTTCGACGACATGCAGTCGGACGCGCCCATGAACCGATTGCTACAGGGCGACGTCGGCAGCGGCAAGACCATCGTCGCCTTGATGGCTATGCTCGCCGCGATGGAGAACAACTACCAGGCGGCACTGATGGTCCCGACCGAAATCCTCGCCGAGCAGCACGCGCGCAACATCAAACGCCTGCTCGCCATGACGCCTTACCGCGTGGAGCTTCTCATAGGCAGCCTGCGCGCGACCGAGAAGCGCCGCCTGCACAAAGACCTCGCCGCCGGAGACATACACGCCGCCGTCGGCACGCACGCGCTCATACAGGAGTCCGTCGCCTTCGACAAGCTCGGCCTCGTCGTCATAGACGAACAGCACCGCTTCGGCGTGCTGCAACGCGCGGAGCTGCGCGCGCGCGGCTTCAACCCGGACGTGCTCGTGATGACGGCCACGCCCATCCCGCGCTCGCTCGCCATGACGGCCTACGGCGACCTGGACGTGTCCGTCATCGACGAACTCCCGCCAGGCCGTACGCCCATCAAGACCGTCGTCCTCGGCGAAGACCAGCGCTCGGGGGTTTACAAGGGCGTCGAGCGCGAGGTGCGCGCGGGCCGGCAGGTTTACGTCGTCTACCCGCTCGTGGAGGAGTCGGAGAAGATGGACTTGAAGGACGCGACGCGCATGTTCGAGCAGTTGCGCGACCGCGTCTTCCCGCACTTCTCAATCGGCCTGCTGCACGGCAAGATGAAGCCCGCGGAGAAGGACGAGGTGATGCGCCGCTTCGTCTCGGGCGAGATTCAAATCCTCGTCGCCACCACGGTCGTGGAGGTCGGCGTCGATGTGCCGAACGCATCGTTGATGGTGATAGAGCACGCCGAGCGCTTCGGCCTGTCGCAGCTTCACCAGTTGCGCGGGCGCGTCGGGCGCGGGGCCGAGCAGAGTTATTGCGTGCTCCTGACTTCGGACAAGAAGACGAGCATTGCGAACGAGCGATTGGGCATCATGGCCGAGACGAACGACGGGTTTCTCATCGCGGAAAAGGATTTGGAGATACGCGGCCCAGGCGAGGTGATGGGCACGCGCCAGTCGGGCTTGCCGACCTTCCGCGTCGGCAACCTCGTGCGCGACGTGCTGATTCTCGAAGAGGCGCGGCGCGAGGCCGACTACTACCTGACCGAGCGGCGCATGACGCGCGAAACTTCCAAACTCATCGAGCGCGTTCGCTCGGACGCGCGCTTCGGCCTGGCGGCCGTCGGGTGAAGATGCAGGTCACGAGCGGCAAATATCGCAGGCGTCGTCTGCTCTGTTCGCCCTCGCCGAAGGTGCGCCCCACGGCGCGGCGCACGCGCGAGGTGCTGTTCGGGTTCCTGGGCGCGCGCGTCCTGGGCGCTCACTTCCTGGACCTCTGCGCGGGCTCGGGCGCGGTCGGCATAGAGGCGCTCTCGCTGGGCGCGGCGCACGCGACCTTCGTTGACCGCTCGGCCAGGATGTGCAACTTTATTAGGCTGAACCTGAAACGCTGCGGGGTCCCGGAGCGGCAAACGGAAGTCGTAGCCCTGGACGCGCTCGACTTTCTCAGGCGCGAGATCGGGCGGCACGCCCCCGCGTGGGACGTGGCCTTCTTCGACCCGCCCTACTCGGCCGAATACGAGCCGGTCCTGGCGCTCCTCGCAGAAGGCGCGGCGCTCCGGCGCAAAGGCGGCACGCTCGTCGTCGAGCACCACTGCGAGAAGAGGTTGCCCGACCGCGCAGGCCACCTGCGCCGCTGGCGCGTCATCAGGCTCGGCGAATCGTGTTTGAGTTTCTATGAAAAAGTTGGCAGCGGGCAGTGGGCAGCGGGCAGTTAAAGACGAAAGCTCGATGCCACTTATCGCTTCTTCTTCACTGCCCGCTGCCCACTGCCGACTGCCTACTGTTTTCCTATGCGCGTGATCGCGGGGTATTATCGCGGGCGGAATTTGAAGAGCCCGCCGTCGATGCAGGTGCGGCCGACTTCCGACCGGCTGCGCGAGACGCTCTTTAACGTCATCGCGCCGCGGATAGAGGGGGCGCGCTTCCTGGACCTCTGCGCGGGCTCGGGCGCGGTCGGCATAGAGGCGCTCTCGCGCGGGGCCGAGCACGTGACCTTCGTCGACCGCTCGCGCAAGATGTGCGGGCTGGTCGAGGCAAACCTGGACTTGTGCGGCGTGCCCGAAGAGGAGACGGAGGTCGTCATGGCGGAGGCCGCGGAGTTCCTGCGCCGCGCCGCGGCGCGCGACGACCAGCGGTGGGACATAGCCTTCTTCGACCCGCCCTACGCCACGGACTATCTGCCCGCCCTCGCGGCCTTCGGGACTGGCACAATCCTGAACGGCGGGGGCCTGCTCGTCGTCGAGCACCACCACAAGAACGAACTGAAAGACGCGGTCGGAGAGTTGCGCCGCTGGCGCATCCTGAAGCAGGGCGACTCGGCCCTCAGTTTTTACGAAAGAGAGTAAACAGTAGTCAGTAATCAGCCGCAAGCTTTTACTGACCACTGACTACTGACTACTGACTACCTTTATGCTTGTACTCGGAATTGAAAGCTCCTGCGACGAGACGGCCGCGGCGGTCGTGCGCGACGGGCGCGAGATGGTGTCGTCCGTCATCTCCTCGCAGATCGATATTCACAAACGCTTCGGCGGCGTCGTGCCCGAGCTGGCCTCGCGCGAGCACCTGGATAAGATTGTGCCAGTCGTCGAGGAAGCCTTCGAGCGAGCGCGCGTCGGCAAAGATGAGATTGACGGCATCGCGGTGACGGCCGGGCCGGGGCTCGTCGGCTCGCTGCTCGTCGGCGTCTCTTACGCGAAGGCGATGGCGTTCGCGCTCGGCGTCCCGCTCGTCGGCGTCAACCACATAGAGGGGCACATCTACTCGGTCGTCTTCGAGAACCCGCCGGTCGAGTACCCCGCGATGGCGCTCATCGTCTCGGGCGGCCACACCAACCTTTTCCTGGTGCCAGAGCCGGGCAAGTACAGGGTCGTCGCCCGCACGCGCGACGACGCCGCGGGCGAGGCTTTCGACAAGGTGGCGAAGCTGCTCGGCCTGGGCTACCCCGGCGGGCCGATTATCGAAAGGCTGGCGCGCGAGGGCGACCCGCGGAGCGTGCGCTTCAGCGTCCCGCGCATGGGCGACGGGCGGCCCGACTTCAGCTTCAGCGGCCTGAAGACCGCCGTCTCGAAGCACGTCCGCGAGACTGGCCTGCGGCCCGTCGAAGGCGACGAAGCGCCGTCGCAGGAGGTTAAGAATCTGGCGGCGAGTTTTCAGAGCGTCGTGGTGCGCTCGCTCGTGGGGACGATGGAGCGGCTGGCGACAGAGTACAGCCCCAAGACTCTCATCGTCGCCGGGGGCGTGGCCTGCAACAACGCTCTGCGCGAGGCGTCGCGCGAGGCGGCCGCGCGGCTCGGCGTCCCTGTCTACTTCCCTTCGCCGCACCTCTCGACGGACAACGCGGCGATGATCGCGGCCGCCGGCACGGTCAAACTCCAGGCGGGCGAGCGCGCCGGCCTCGACCTGAATGCGGACGTGATGCTGCGCCTGCAGAACGTGGACGTGGAAGACGACGCCCTGCGCCGCGGCCGCGTGCGCTACAGGTTATAAGAGCGTCAGACGAATCTGGAATCGCGGAGGACTGGGATGGGCCGAAAGGGAAAAGTGCGGACTGGTTCCGGGAGCAGCCGCAGGGATTTTCTGCGCAGCGGCGCGATTGCCGGCGTCGTCGCCTTGAGCCAGCCGGCGGTCGCCTGCGCGGCGCAGAATTCTGGCACAGTCGAGAATGGGCCGGCCGTAAGACCTTTCGAGCTGGAGGAGTTGACCGTCGCGGAGTTGCAGGCGGGGATGAAGTCGGGCAAGTGGACGGCGCGCTCCCTGGTCGAGAAATACCTGTCGCGCATCGAGGAGATCGACAAGCGCGGGCCGGCCGTGAATTCCGTCATCGAACTCAACCCGGACGCGCAGCGGATTGCCGAGAAGTTAGACGAAGAGCGCAAGGCTGGAAACGTGCGCGGGCCGCTGCACGGCGTCCCGGTCCTGATTAAAGACAACATCGACACCGCCGACCGCATGACGACGACCGCGGGCTCGCTCGCGCTCGCGGGCTCCGTCCCGCCGAAGGACTCTTTCGTCGCGCAACGCTTGCGCGCGGCCGGCGCGGTCATCCTGGGGAAGACGAACCTGAGCGAGTGGGCCAACATACGCTCGTCGCGCTCCACGAGCGGGTGGAGCGGGCGCGGCGGCCTGACGCGCAACCCTTACGCGCTCGACCGGAACCCCTGCGGTTCAAGCTCGGGCTCGGGCGTCGCCGTCGCCTCCAACCTCGCGGCGGTCGCCGTCGGCACGGAGACGGACGGCTCGGTCGTCTGCCCTTCTTCCGCCAACTCGCTCGTCGGCATCAAGCCGACGCTCGGCCTCGTCAGCCGCAGCGGCATCATCCCCATCGCCCACAGCCAGGACACGGCCGGCCCCATGACGCGCACAGTGGCGGACGCCGCCGCCCTCCTGAGCGCCCTCGCGGGCGCGGACCCAAGCGACGCCGTCACCCTTGAGAGTCGGGGCAAGTCGCACGCGGACTACACGCAGTTCCTGGACGCGAACGGCCTCAAGGGCGCGCGCATCGGCGTGCCGCGCAAATTCTTCGGCTTCAACGACCACGTGGACAAGTTGATTAACGAGGCCGTAGAGGTGTTGAGAAAGTCCGGCGCGACGATCATTGACCCGACGGAGATAGAGACGGCCGGCAAGTTCGACGACACGGAATTGGAAGTGCTCCTCTACGAATTGAAGGCCGACCTGAACAAGTACCTCGCGTCGCTCGGCCCGCGCGCGCCCGTCCGCTCGCTCAAAGAGGTCATAGAATTCAACGAACGGAACGCCGCGCGCGAGATGCCTTACTTCGGCCAGGACCTTTTCATCAAGGCAGAGGCCAAGGGGCCGCTGACGAGCAAGGAATACCGTGAGGCGCTCGCCAAGAACCGAAAGCTAGCCGGCCCGGAAGGAATTGACGCGGCGATGACGAAGCACAGGCTCGACGCGATGGTCGCGCCGACCGGCGGCCCGCCGTGGCCGACCGACTTACTCAACGGCGACCACTTCACGGGCGGCTACTCCAGCCCCTCAGCCGTCGCCGGCTACCCGCACATCACGGTCCCGGCGGGCTACGTCCACGGCCTGCCCGTCGGCGTCTCCTTCTTCGGCCGCGCCTACAGCGAGCCCACGCTAATCAAACTCGCCTACGCCTACGAGCAGGCGACGAAGCTTCGCCGCCCGCCGCGCTTCCTGCCGACCGCCGCGTTGGGTAAATAACAAGACGAACAGCGAAGAGACACGAAAGGGTTTTGACCTTTCTTCGTGTCTCTTCGCTGTTCGTTCTGCGACTAGTTAGTATTCTTCTGTGCGAAATTACAAGAGCCGCTTTGCCTGCGAGGGGCAAAGCGGCTCTGTGTGCCGGTGGGCTGCGAGGCGACGCTCAAACGAGCACCATGCTCCTACCGGCGAACCCGCGCGACCTGTGACCCTTCAGATCGCAGCAAGATATTACGGGCGAACTTGACTGGCTTCTGCGCATCCAGCTCGACGGTGACTATGTCGCCTTCGCGCAGGTCTTTGAGTGAGATGACCTCACCGTTAATCGAAACCTTCGTCCCCTCGCGGTCCACGGCTATGACGTGCTCCACGCCCGTGCGCGCCATCACGGAGACGCGTGCCTCTGCCACCTCCACGACTCTCGCCTCGACGATGCGCGTGTCCGTGTCTTCGTCGCTGCCGAGAGGCGCGGCCTGAATCCCGACTGAAAATAACGCTAACAGCATTGCCGCCGTCAGGACCGCCAGGGGTTTGCGTCTCATCATTGCTCCTTCCGTCCGCACCGTTGCTAGGGTGATTACGCCTGGACGGGACTGCAACCGATATGCCGCGCGCCGGTGTTTCCACGCCCGCGGGCTTTAATGCTTGAAGCCAAAAGGAAAAGTCTGTTTCTTGCGGAAAGGCCGCCGAGCGCGCGGTGAACTTTAATAGTTCAGGCGACCGCGCGCCTGTCCCGTCCGCTTGTACGATTGCGGAACGCCGGGAAAGCAGAATCCAGGATGGAAGGCCGTGGCGGGGGTCTGTCGATGCTCAAAAATGGACGAACTACGAAGACACGCGAAGAGACACGAAGTAAGCTCAAACCCCTTCGTGTCTCTTCGCGTGTCTTCGTGGTTCCCGGCTGTTCGCTGTCAGCCGAAGATGTTGCGCACTTTGTCCATGAACCCTTTGTCTTCCAGGTCTTTGGTCTCGACCTCGGAGAGCTGTTCGAGGAGGTGGCGCTGCTCGCGCGTCAGGGTGGTCGGGGTGACGACCGTGACGGAGACGAAGAGGTCGCCGCGGCCGCGCCCCCCGAGCACGGGCATCCCGTGCCCCTTCAGGCGGAAGACCGTGCCGGTCTGCGTGCCGGCGGGGATTTTCACCTGCTGCTGGCCGTTCAGCGTCTGCACGTTAAGCTCGGAGCCGAGCGCGGCCTGCGCGAAAGTTATTGGCACAGACGAGTAGAGGTTGCTCCCCTGACGCTCGAAGTGCTTGTGCTCGGCGACGTGTATCACGACGTAGAGGTCGCCGGCCGTGCCCCCTTGCGTGCCCGACTCGCCCTCGCCCGCGATGCGGAGGCGCGAGCCCGTCTCGACGCCCGCGGGAATCTTGACCTCCATGGCCTTCTCGCGCTCGACGCGCCCCGCCCCCTTGCAAGCCTCGCACGGCGTCTTGATGATGCGCCCCGTCCCGCGGCACGAGCCGCAGGTGCGGGCCACCGAGAAGAAGCCCTGCTGGTAACGCACCTGGCCCGCGCCGCTACACGTCTGACAGGTCTCGGGCTGTGTGCCTTCGGCCGCGCCGTTGCCTTTGCACTTTTCACACGTCTCCAAACGCGGGATGCGCAGTTGCGCCGTCATCCCGGCGGCCGAGTCTTCGAGCGAGATTTCCAGGTCGTAGCGCAGGTCGGCCCCGCGCTGCGCCGCGCTCGCACGGCGGCCCGAGCCGGAGCGCGAGCCGAAGACGTCGCCGAAGCCGAAGAGGTCGCCGAGGATGTCTTCTATGCCGCCGAAGCCGGGCGCGCCCCAGCCGCCCGAGGCCGCGCTGCTGGAAACGCCCGCGTGGCCGAAGCGGTCGTAGCGCCGGCGCTGGTCTGCGTCCGAGAGGACCGTGTAGGCTTCGGCCGCCTCTTTAAATTTCTCCTCGGCCGCGGCGTCGCCGGGGTTCTTGTCCGGGTGGTACTTGACCGCGAGCCTGCGGTAGGCGCTCTTGATCTCCTGCTCGGTGGCCGTCTGGCTGACGCCAAGCACTTCGTAATAGTCGCGTTTACTCATCCGTCGTTAAATAATTCCCTTTCAAATTTCTCGAAGCATTATAAGCAACAAAGCGCCGACAAAGTAAAGTCTGAAGTCAAAGGCTCGTCGCTTGACTTCAGACTTTCAGAGGCCGAGATTTTTTGGCCCGGTCACTCGCCGGGGAAGTTCATCATCACGTTGGTCAGCTCGCCGGCGAAGTGCTGCACGACCTCTATGGCCTGCTGAATCTGTTCGACGTTCTCGGAGTTCGCCGCCTCCTCGCCCATGGCGAGCGCCTGCTGCCCGCTCTTGCGCTCCTCGGCCGAGAGCGAGCCGCCGAACTCCACGAAGGCGCGGCGCGTGTTCCGCACCAGCGTGTCGAGCTTGTTGCGGAGCCCTATGATCTCCTTGGCCCTGCGGTCCACCTCGACGGAGGTTTCGGCCTCCACGATCAGGCGGCTGATTTCGTCCGGCGAGAGCCCCGAGGTCGGCGTGACGCGCATCTGCTGCTCGCGGCCCGTGGCCTTGTCTTTGGCCGAGACGGAGACGATGCCGTTGGCGTCCACCTCGAAGGAGACTTCGATCTGCGGCGTGCCCCGCGGGCTCGGCGGGATGCCGACCAATTCGAACTTGCCGAGGCTGCGGTTCCCCTCGGCGATTTCGCGCTCGCCTTGCAGGATGTGAATCTCGACAGACGCCTGGTTGTCCACGACGGTCGTGAACGTCAGGCTGTTGCGGAGCGGGATGGTTGAGTTGCGCTCGATGATTTTGGTGAAGAGCCCGCCGCGCGTTTCGAGTCCGAGGCTCAGGGGGAGCACGTCCAGGAGCACTATGTCCTTCACGTCGCCCGCCATCACAGCGCCCTGAATCGACGCGCCCATCGCGACCACCTCGTCCGGGTTAATCTCGGCCGAAGCCTCCTTGCCGAAAATCTCCTTGACCGTGCGCAAGACAATCGGCGAGCGCGTCTGCCCCCCGACGAGAATCACCTTGTCTATGTCCGTCGGCTGAAGCTTCGCGTCCCACAGCGCCTTCTGGCACGGCTCTATGGTCTGCTCCACGAGGTCCGCGACGAGCGACTCGAACTCGTCGCGCGTCAGCGTCTTGTTGAAGTGCTTCGGACCCGAGGCGTCCGCGGCGATGAACGGCAGGTTGATGCTCGTCTCGCTGACCGACGACAGCTCGCACTTGGCGCGCTCGGCCGCTTCTTTAAGGCGCTGAAGCGCCAGGCGGTCCTCGCGCAAATCGATCCCCGTCTCCTCGCGGAACTGCTCGGCCATCCAGTTAATGATGCGGTCGTCGAAGTCCTCGCCGCCGAGGAAGGTGTTGCCGGAAGTCGAGAGCACCTCGAAAACGCCGTCGTTGATTTCGAGAATCGAAACGTCGAAAGTGCCGCCGCCGAGGTCGTAAACCGCGATGCGCTCGGAGTCCGTTTTCCCGAGGCCGTAGGCGAGCGCGGCGGCCGTCGGCTCGTTGATGATGCGCTCGACCTTGAGGCCGGCGATTTTGCCCGCGTCCTTCGTGGCCTGGCGCTGCGTGTCGTCGAAGTAGGCGGGGACGGTGACGATGGCTTCGGTGACGGCCTCGCCCAGAAAATCTTCGGCGGCAGTTTTCAGGCGCTGGAGGACGATGCCGGAGATTTCGGGCGGGCTGTAGGTGCGCCCCTGAACGCGTATGCGCGCGTCGCCGTTCTGCGAGTCAACGATCTCGAAGGCGGAGGTCTCGCGCATGCGCTGCGCCTCCTGCGAGTTGTACTTGCGGCCGATGAGGCGCTTGACGGCGTAGACGGTGTTGGCCGCGTTGGTGACGGCCTGGCGCTTGGCGATCTGGCCCACGAGGCGCTCGCCCTTGTCCGTGAAGCCGACGACCGTGGGCGTCGTGCGCCCGCCCTCTTTGTTCGGGACGATCTGGACCGCGCCGCCCTCCAGCACGGCGACGCAGCAGTTGGTCGTCCCCAAATCGATTCCGATGACTTTGCCCATAATTTTTTCAGCGTGACAGGTGGACAGTGACGGGTGACAGGAAAGAGCCTAATTTTTACTTCTCACCTGTCACTGTTCGCCTGTTACTACCTGGTAGCCACCTTGACGATGGCTGGCCGGAGAAGTTTCTCGCCGAGGCGGTAGCCGGGCACGATCTCCTGTATGACGGTGTCGGGCTCGTACTCCTCGGTCTGCTCCGTGACGACGGCCTCGTGGACGTGTGGGTCGAAGCGGTGGCCGAGCGCGGCCACGGGCTGCAAGCCCAAGCCTTCGAGGACCGTGTTAAGCTGCTTGTAGATGAGCTCGACGCCGCTCAGGAAGTGGCGAAACTCCTCGGACTCTGTCGCCTGCAAAGAACCCTCGGCGTCGAGCGCGCGCCGCAAGTTGTCCAGGACCGGCAGCAGCTTGCTCACCACGTCGCCGACCATGCGGTTGTAACTCTCGCTGCGGTCGCGCTCCATGCGCTTGCGGTAGTTCTCGAAGTCGGCCTGCCGCCGCGCCAAAGCTTCGCGCAACTCCGCGCGCTCGGACTCGACGCGCTTCAGCTCCGCGCGCGTCGCGATCAACTCCGCGAGCACGGGGCCCGTCGCCTCGGCGCTGCCCGTCGCGGCCGGTTCGTTAGACGAGCGCGGCGGGTTGCCGTCCGCCGTCTGCTGCTGCTGGTTCGGCGCGGCCTGGTGCTGGTCTTCGCGCCGCTCCGGCATTTCGTCGCGCGGCGGCCCGCCGGCCGTGTCGCGGTCGTCCGCGCCTTCGTCCTCCGGCCCGCGGTCAATCCGACGTTTCATCTCCGTTTCGCCCTCGTAGCTCGACTCGCGCCCCATCTCTTCCGGCGTCGGCCCGCCCCTGTCCGAACTGTCCTCGGCCGCCGTGTCGTCGTCGCCGCCCGCGCCCCCCGCACGCAGCTTCTCGTCGTCAACGAAATGCACTGGGATGCGGTTGGCCTTCTGTCCTCTCTTATCTACCATCACTGGTCAGTTACCCTCCCTGGTTGTTGCGCGCCCGCTGAAGCCGCGCGCTTCGGGTTCGATTCCGGCTCAGGCCGTGCCCGCGTCCTCGCGCAGCAGTTGCTCGATTTGGCGGGCCATGTAGTTGACAACGGCCATCACGCGCGCGTACTCGATGCGCATGGGCCCGACGACGCCGAGCGTGCCGGCGACCTCCGAGCCGATCCAGTACGGCGCTGTAATCAGCGCGCAGTCGTGCATCGAAGACAGCGCGTGCTCGCGCCCGATGACGACTCGCACCTCGCCGGGCAGAGACTTGTCGCGCTCCACGCACTCGTTCAGGATTTTGACGAGGCGCGACTTCTCCTCGAAGGTGCGGAAGAGTTCGCGCATGCGCTCGGCGTCCGCGAAGTCCGGCTTGGAGAGGATGTTCGACGCGCCGTCGACGTAGACTTCCGCGCCGCCCGCCTCCTCGCCTTCGAGGCTGCGGTTGCAGAGCATGATGGCGTTGCGCAGCAGCCGGTCATAAAGCGCCTTCTCCTCGCGCATTAACTCGACGATCTCCGCGCGGATGGCGAGCAGGCTCTTGCCGCCGAACTCCGTGTTCAGGTAACGCGCCGTCTGCTCAAGCTCCTCCTGCGTCAGCGCCTCGTCGATGCGGATGACCTTGTTGTGCACGAGGTTGGGCGCGGAGACGAGTATGACCAGGATGCGGTTGTCGGCGAGTTGCAGGAATTCTATGTGTTGCAGCCTGTGGTCCGCGAGCGTCGGCGAGACGACGATGCCGACGTTTTCCGAAAGAGCAGAGAGCGCGTGCGAGACCTTGCCGAGAAGCCGCTCGGGCGCGCCGCCCGACTCGTTCTGCAAATTTTTCAAGAGCGAGTTGATCGAGGCCAGGTCCGCCTTGGACAGCCGCGTCTGCCCGAGCATGTGGTCGACGTAGAAGCGGTAGCCCTTGTCCGTCGGGACGCGGCCCGCGGAAGTGTGCGGCTGCTCGACGAGCCCCGCCTCCTCTAACTGGCCCATGACGTTGCGTATGGTCGCGGAACTCCACCCGGCGGCGTGCGCGAACCTGTCGGAGATGGTGCGCGAGCCGACGGGCTCGCCCGTCACCAAATGCTCCTTGATAACGGCGGACAACACGGCCTGCCCGCGCGGGTCGGTCGGGTATAAATTTCCTGCCTGGGAGGTAGAGATGCGGCTGACCATCCGTCTTCCAGATGCGGCGCGGCCGAAGGCTTCTGCGATTAATTTTAGGGGAGCGCGCCGGCTACTAAAAATTGAATATCACCGCCGCCCCTGACTGTCAACAATTCTTCGTGGAATCCTCGGCGGGGGCAGGCGTAGACTTCCAATTCAGAGTATAACGGATTGTGTCAGGCTGCGGCAAACATTACTATTTCGGGCCGCGCCCAACCGAAGCTCGCCCCCGCCCGCTCGGTCTAATCCGTCGCCCTCCTTGCGTTTAGCCCGGCCCGGCGAAAGGGTTATTTTCGTTTTTCAACTTAACCTCTTCTCAGCCGTAGGGTTAAGCCGGGCCAAAATTTCCGCTTCCCGCGGCCTTCGACCGCGCCGCCGGGTCAGGCCGTGAGTTTTCAACAGCTTAGCCGCGCGCCGGAACGACCTCATTGACTCGCCCGTCCGCCCGCCCTTAATATCAGGCCGAGTCGAGCTTCCACGATTAAGACATGCTCCCGCAGGTCTCGCGGCGGCTCGGGTCTCCCCGGCGAACGCGCCGCGGCCGCCCGTCTGTAGGTCAAAGTTTCGGCGATGTCATCATCTCAGAGCCATCTCAGCGCCCTTTTCACCGAGGCTTTTCGGCAGCTCGGCCGGAACCGCCCTGTGCCAGAAATCGAGGTCAGGTTCTACCCCTACGCCGGAATCAGCCACAAGATTCGCCTGCGCTCGGGCCGCGTTTACGTCCGCATCTCAGACATCTTCGAGAAGGCCCCGGCCGAGGTCCACCGCGCCCTCGCCTACATCCTCGTCTCGCGCCTGCTCGGCAAGCGCACGCCCGAGACTCACGAGCGCGTCTACCGCGCCCACGCCTACTCGCCGCAGGTCTTGCGCGCCCAGGACCTCGCCCGCCGCCAGCGCGGGCGCAAAGTCGTCTCCTCCGCGCGCGGCCGCGTCTACGACCTGGACAAACTTTTCCAGAGGCTCAACCGCCGCTACTTCGACGACGAGTTGGAGAAGCCCGTGCTCACCTGGTCGCAGCGCCGCACGCGCCGAATTCTGGGCCACCACGACGCGGCGCACGACACCATCGTCATCAGCAAGACGCTGGACGACCGCGAAGTCCCGGAGTGGTTCGTCGAGTACGTGCTCTACCACGAGATGCTGCACATCAAGCACCCGGCGCGGCTCATAGACGGCCGCCGCCGCTACCACACCAACGCCTTCCGCGCGGAGGAGCAGCGCTTCCCCTACTACGAGGAGGCCCAGCGCTGGCTCGAAATGGTGGCCCTCAAGCGCCACGTCCCGCGCGCCCGCGCCGCCTGAGAATTTTCGGAACTTCCGCAACGGTTAAGCGTAATAAACTGGCAGGTAGGTAGGCTCCAAGAGAGAGCGGGCCGGGCATCAATGGAAAACGTCAATCCCTCCGACGTTGACCGGACTGCCCGGCCCGCTCGCGTTTTCACCTCGTATGACTGGCCCACAACTGACAGCGCTGCTCGTTCTGACGCCGGGCGTCCTCCTGGACTTACTGAGCCTCTACCTCACGCTGGCCCGGATCATCAAAGGGCGCGGAGCCTCAGGCGTGCCAGTAGTCTCGTGGTTCATTTACGTGTCATACGCCGCGTGCGCGGTCGCCACCGACGCCATCGGCCTCGGCTCGGGAATACGGATTATCGCTCTCCTTACAATTTTCCATGCGTTGTGTCACTATGGCGTCCCCGTACTTATTTTAAAATTTCTCAAAAGCAGGAGAGCCGCCAAATGACCGACAACGTTTTCAAGGGCATCGAGATCGTAGGGACTTCCGAGCAGAGCTTCACTCACGCCATAGAGGTCGCCGTCAAGCGCGCGCGTCAGACCCTGCACAACCTCTCTTGGTTCGTCGTCACAGAGCAGCGCGGCGGGTTGCAGCAGGGCCGTCTCGAATACCAGGTCACGCTCAAGGTCTACTTCAAGCTGGACAGGGCCGAGGACGCGGACACAGCCGGCGAGGGCGGCGCGGACCGCTCAGCGCCGAGCACTGGACAAACCCCGTAAGCCCCCGCTAGACTACGCAGTTTGCTGACTACGCCCCGGCGCTCTCCGTACCGCGCGCGCCCGGCGCGTCGTAGCCCAAGCGATATTCTTTGAGACGGAGATTAATCTTCCTTTATGGCAATTCCCGCAACACAGATTAGGCGCGGCATGGTCATCGTCTTCGAGGGCCAGCCCTGCAAGGTCGTCGAGTTCCGCCACCACACGCCCGGCAATTTGCGCGCGATGGTGCAGACCAAGCTGCGCAACATCCGCACCGGCTCCAGCTTCGAGCACCGCTTCCGCTCCGCAGACACGGTCGAGCGCGCCTCGCTCGAACAGCACGAGATGGAGTACCTCTACTCCGACGGCTCGCAGCACCACTTCATGAACACGGAGAACTACGAGCAGATCGGACTCAATGAGGACGACCTCGGCGACGCGGCCCAGTGGCTGATGCCTGGGCTCAAGATTCAGGTCGAGTTCTACGAGGGCGCGCCCATCGGGATAGATTTGCCCGACTCGGTCGAGCTGACCGTGACCTCCACCGAGCCGTCGCTCAAGGGCGCGACCGTCTCGAACGTCAACAAGCCGGCGACGCTCGAAAACGGCGTCACCATACAGGTCCCGCCCTTCGTCAACGAAGGCGACCGAATCCGCGTCTCCCCCACCGAAGGGCGCTACATCGAGCGTGCGAAATAAAGCAGCGACGGGTGACGAGTGACGAGTGACAAGTTAAAGCGTTTTGCTCGTCACTCGTCGCTCGTCACTCGTCACTTATGTATCTCCTTTACAGCTTCCTTCTGACCCTCGGCGTCGTCGCGCTCCTGCCGCGATTCATAGTTGACGCTTTACGTCACGGGAAGTACGTGGCGGGTTTGCGGGAACGCCTGGGGGGCTTGCCCGCAATCGAGACCGGGGGACGCCCCGTCGTCTGGCTCCACTGCGTGTCCGTCGGCGAGACGCAGGCCGCGCGCCCCTTAGCCCGCGCCATCCTCGAACGCTTTCCCTCGCACGCACTCGTCGTCTCCACCACGACCGCCACGGGCCAGCGCGTCGCGCGCGAAGTCTTCCGCGACGACGCGGCGGCCGTCATCTACTTCCCCTTCGACTGGGCCTGGGCCGTGCGCCGCTCGCTCCGCAAGGTCAACCCTTCGGCCGTGCTCATTATGGAGACGGAATTGTGGCCCAATTTCCTGCGTGAGTGCCGCAGGCGCGGTGTCCCGGCGGCCGTCGTCAACGGCCGATTGTCTGAAAAATCCTTCCGCCGCTACCAACGTATCCGGCGCTTCACCAAACGCATCGTCAACGACCTTACGTTGGCGCTCATGCAGACGGACGCGGACGCCGAACGCATGCGCGCCCTCGGCCTCGCGCCCGCGCGCGTCTTCGTCTCGGGCAACGTGAAGTTCGACGGCGGCGACGATGACGGGAATGGTCGTCAACTGACCGAAGAGTTGCGCGCGCGTTTTCGCTTCGACGGCGCGCGCCCCCTCGTCGTCGCCGCCAGCACGCACGCGCCCGAAGAGCGCATCCTCCTTGAGGCGTTCAAACATTTGCGGGCAACACCGGGAAACGCTCAAATACGGCTGCTCGTCGCGCCGAGACACCCTGAGCGCTTCGGTGAGGTGGCGGCGCTGCTGGATGCGTCCGGCTTTCGGTGGGCGCGCCGCTCCGCCGCGCCATCGCCTGTGGACGCGGGCTGCGACGTGCTGCTTCTGGATTCAATCGGGGAGTTGCGCGCCGTTTATTCTCTGGCCGAGATAGTCTTCGTCGGCGGGAGCATCGCGCCGAACGGAGGGCACAACATTCTTGAGCCGGCGGCGGCCGGCGTCTGCGCCGTGACCGGCGCGCACACCTTCAACTTCAAGGCCGTGGTGGAAGCCTTCCTTGAGGCCGGCGCGCTCGTGCAGCTTCCCGCTCTTTCCGAAAGCGAAGCGCCTGACGCGCTCGCCAACGCCTTGCGCGAACTGCTGGCGGACGACGGGCGCAGGCGAGAGTTGGGCAGGCAGGCGCGCGCCGTGCTGGAGCGGAATCGCGGCGCGACCGCGCGCACGGTCGAACTCCTCGCGAAGCTTTTCGCGCCCCCCACGGACACGGCGTCCCGGCCCGAGGCGGAAGGCGCGCGCGGGGCCGCGACGCGCGTCTCCGCATGAAAGAGGCTCCCGGCATCATCCTCGCGCCGCTCGGCGCGCTCTACAGCGCCGTCACGCGCGCCCGCCTCGCGCTCTACCGCCGCGGCGCGCTCCGCGTTCATAAAATCACACAGCCCGTCGTCAGCGTCGGCAACATCACGACGGGCGGCACGGGCAAGACGCCGCTCGTCGAGTGGGTCGCCCGCGCGGCCGCGCGCGAGGGGCGCAGGCCATGCGTCCTGACGCGCGGCTACGGCCGCGAGGACGCGGGGCGTAGAGTTATCGTCTCGGACGGAGAGCGCGTGCTCGCGGACGCGAGGGAAGGCGGCGACGAACCGCGCCTGTTGGCGGAGACTTTGCGAGGGATTGCCGCGGTCGTCAGCGACGCGGACCGCGTGAGCGCGGCGCGCTGGGCCGCGGAACATCTGGAGAGCGACCTTTTCATCCTGGACGACGGCTTTCAGCACCTGCGCCTCGCGCGCGACCTGGACATCGTCGCCGTCGACGCGACGAACCCGTGGGGCGGCGGGAGGCTGCTGCCGCGGGGCCGCCTGCGCGAACCGCTCAAGGGGCTCAAGCGCGCGGACCTTCTCATCCTCACACGCACGGAGCAGGCGGCGGACGCCGACTCGCTGCGCAAACAGGCCGAACGCCTGAGCGGCGGCCGCCCCGTCATCCTCTCGCGCACGCGCACCAAAGCAATCCGCTTGCTAGATGAAACGACGATGAAAGGTAACGCTCTCGGAGTTCCTTCTCACCCCTCATCCCCCGTCTCTCTTCCCTTCGCCGCTTTCTGTGCCATAGGGAACCCGGAGGCGTTCTTCGCGCACCTGCGCGCGGACGGGTACACGCTCAATCACACGCGGGCCTTCCCGGACCACTACGTTTACAAACAGGCGGACGTTGACGCTCTCGCCGGCGAGGCAAAGCGCCTGGGCGCGGCCGCGCTCGTGACGACGGCGAAGGACGCGGTCAAGCTGCGCTCGTGCGGCTTCGAGCTTCCTTGTTACGTGCTGGAAATCGAACTCACGTTCGACGAAGAAGAGAAGTTGAAGGTCATGCTCCGCGAGGCGATCAGCCGGGGCTGACTCAAGGGAGCGACGGCGCGCCGGTGCTCGCGCCCGGCGGGTTCGTGCTGGGCGGGGGCAGCGTCGGCTTCGGCGTCGCCTCCTTCTTCGGGGTCGGCGGAGGCGGCGGAGGCTCGTCCTCCTTTTTCTCCGGCGTGGGCGTGTTGCGCGGCGGCGGCAGGTCTTGTCGCTGGTTCGCGTTCTTGTTCGGAGACGGGCTTGGCTCCGGCTCCTCCGTGTTCTCGTTCGCTGGCTGGTCGTTGCGGTTCTCGTTCTCGCCGCCCGCGGGCGGCCCCGCGTTCGCGTTGACGTTCACGTCCGGCTGCGTGTTCGCGTCCGCGGCGGGCGTCGGCGTGGCGTTGGGCGCGATGTTCCGCTCGTCCTCGCCCGTGGGCGTCCCGGAGGGCTGGACGGGCTGGCCCGCGGGGTCAACCGTCAGCGGCTGGGAGTTGTCGTTCGTCGCGGGCTCGGACGAGCCCGAGTTGCGCGTCAGCGCGTAGACGACGGCGAAGATGACCAGCAGGCCGGCGACGGCCGGAATCATGATGCGCCACGGGTTGAAGTCGGACGGCGGCGCGTCCGCCACGACCCCGGCCGGCGCGATGCTTATTATCTCTGACTCGACGGACGGCGTGGGCGTCTCCGCCACCCTGGCCCTGACGACGGTTTCCTCGTCGCGGTCTTCGCTGCGCGTGTTGCGCGGCGCTTCGTTCGACCCCGTGGTGACGACGATGCGGTTGGTCGAGCGCTCGGGCGTGCTCGCGCTGGCGGCGACCTTCGCCGCAGGCTCTTCCTCGGCCGCCGCGGCCAACTCTTCGGAAAGCTCCGCGACCGTCTGGAAGCGGTCCTCGGGCCGCTTGGCGAGAGCGCGCGCGACGACGCGGCCGACGGCCGCCGGCAGGTTCTTGCGCTCTTCGAGCACCGAAGGCGGCGGCTCCTGCAAGTGCTTCATCATGATCGCCGTCGGCGACTCGCCCGCGAAGGGCACGTGGCCGACGAGCATCTCGTAGAGGATGACGCCGAGGCTGTAGATGTCCGAGCGCGAGTCGATCTCGGCGGCCTGCGAGCACTGCTCGGGCGACATGTACTGCGGCGTGCCGATAATCAGGTTCGGCGCGGTCAGCGCCGGGTCCTGCCCGACCTTCTCCGTGATCTTGGCGATGCCGAAGTCCAGCACCTTGGCCCAGTCGCCCCCGCCTATGTCGAGGAGCATAATGTTGTCGCTCTTGAGGTCGCGGTGGACGACGCCCTCTGCGTGCGCGGCTTCGAGCGCGCCGCAGACTTGGCGGATGATCTCGACGACGCGCGGCAGCGGCATCGTATCGTCGCCGTGGATGACCTCCTTGAGCGTGCGGCCCTTGAGGTACTCCATGACGAGGAAGACGACCCCGGTCTCGTCTTCGCCGAAGTCCGTGACGGTGAGCGCGTGCGGGTGCGAGAGGCGCGAGGCGGCCTTGGCCTCGCGCGTGAAGCGGGCGACGATCTTGTCGTCGGCGGCAAGCGCGGGGTGCAGGACCTTGATGGCGACGATCTTGTCCATCAGGACGTGCGTCGAGCGGTAGACCGCGCCCATGCCGCCCTCGTTGATCAATTCCTCTATGCGGTATTTGCCGGCGAGCGTTTGACCGACGAGTGGGTCTGCGGTCTTCTCCAGCACCGTGCCGTCAGCCGGACACAAAGTGTTCGCGTTCTCGAACTCCCTGCCACACTTCGGACACTTTTTCATCAATTCGTTTACGCCTCGTCGCCGCCCCTGAATGAGTTTGAACCCGAGCGTACCATACAGCTTCCGCCCCGCGCAATGACAATAAACCAACGCCTCGCGCGAAAGAAAGGGAGACGACACGACGCGCCGTCTCCCCTTAACTTACGAGATGAGGGCCGGGCGAGTTTAGTAAAAAACCCTCACCCGGAAGCTCCCGCTGTTGTCGCTGTAGTCGTTGTCGTTGACCAGCAGGACAAGCCTCCCGCCTTCGGGCGCGGTGATCGTCTGCGAGTTCCCGACGTAGAACGGCCGCGTCTGCCCGTAGGGAGTTCGGATGTAGCCCACGAGCGCGCCGAAAGCGGCGTCGCGCATGGGGTAGTTCTCGCCCTGCTTGTCGTAATAGCGATTGCCCTCGGGCGAGATGGCGTCCGTCCTGCGCGAGTAGACGGAGCCGCTCGCGCTGAAACTCACGCGGCCGCCGGCGCGCACGTCTATGCCCGTGTCCGTCTCGCGCGAGTTGGCGTTGACCGTCACGTACTTGTCGAAACCCTGTGAGCCCGAGAGGCCGCCGGTGCCGTCCGTGCCCGGCAGAGTGGCTTGCGAGCCGGTGTTCACGATTCTCACGTTGAACTGCCCGGCGTTGTCGCCGTAGTCGTTGTCGTTGATAAGCAGGAAGAGTCGCCCCTCAACCGGCGCGCTCAACGTCCGCTGACTGCCGACGGCGAAGGGCTGCGTGATCTGCCCGTTCGGCGTGCGCAGGTAGCCTATCAGCGCGCCCGCGCCCAGGTTCTGCACGGGGTACGTCCCGATGATGGAGCCGAAGCCTACGCGGCCGCCGTCGGGCGAAACGTCGCCGATGCGCCGGCCGGCCGTGACCGTGCCGGTGGCGGTGATGCTCACCTGGTCGCCCGCGCGCACGTCGAGCCCTGTGTCAGTCCCGCGCGACGTGCCGGGGATGGTGATGCTGACTTCGCGCGGCGCGCGGTCGCCCACGGGCGGGCCGTCGGGTCGCGGCGGGCCGTCGTCGCCCCTGCGCTCCCGCCGCCGCACGCGGCCCGTTTGCGTGGTGTCGGGCTCAAACACGTTGTCGTAGAACTGGTCGTCGTTCCGGTTGCCCCCGGCCCGCTCGATGACCCTGATGTCGCGGTAAATGCGCGCCGTGAAGGCGCGGCTGACGTCGTTGTAGTTGTGGCGGTTGGCCGTCAGGTAGAGTCTCCCGTCGCGCTCGGCCGTAAATTCTTTGTCCTCCCCGACCAAAAAGATGGGCGAGTTCAGGTCTTCGCCGATGGCGGCGATGAGCGCGCCTTCGGGTGCGCCCGGCAGCGGCAGGTTCCGCGTGGTCGGGGTGATTCCGGCGGGCGTGATGCGCGTGTTGCTGCTGGTTATCGTGATGTAGTTGCCGGCGCGGATGCGCACGGTTTCGCCGCGCTGCAAGTCCACGCCCGTGTCCACCCAGTTCGGCCCGAGCTCGACCCTCACGGTGCGCATCACGTAGCGGGCGTCGGCCAGGTTGCGCCCCTCAATCTCCATGCGCTGGATCGAGCGCGGATGGATGAAGATGATGTCGCCGGTTTCGCCCGAGCCTGTGAACCCAGTGCGGTTGCTCTGCTGCTGAGTCTGCATGGTGGTCGGCGGCCCCAGGTCTTCCGACAGGCGGACGGCGAAGCGCCCGTTGACGAAGCCGAGCACGGTCCCGCGCACGGTCCGGCCGTCGCGCAGGGTGATGGTGTCGGCCGCCGCGAGCGACGCGGCCATAATGGTGACGACGAAAGCGAGAATTAATTTTCTCATTATCTTAACCTTCCTCGGCCGTCCAGTCGGCCGGAGCAAATTTTGGTATATTCGAGCAAGGAGAGCTATCACCGCTCGTGCGAGTTGGCAAGGAGTATGCCAGATGAGGCGGCAAATCGTGTCTACAATTTATTTGCAAATAAATTGAGATTAAAGGGCGTAAGAAGGCCGGGCTGCGTATCGGCGCGATACGCCGAGCCCTTGAAAACATACAGAAAATGCGGGCGAAGCCGCCGTTTTCGGCCCCGCCCGCACCTTTTGGTGTTGAGCTGATGACTAGAGCTTGGCGAACACGATCACGAGCGCGAACAGCACGAGCGACTCGATGAGCGCCAGGCCGATGATCATCATGATCTGGATGCGGCCCGCCGCGCCGGGATTGCGCGCCGCGCCCTCGACGGCGGACGCGGCGATGCGCGACTGGCCGAGCGCGCCGAGTCCGGCCGCCAGCGCGAAGCCGAAGCCCGCGGCGAGCGCCTTGTACTTGTTCACGCTGTCCGGGTTGTCCGCCGCGTCCTGCGCGAACACGGTCACGGCCGACATCAGCACGCAGAAGACCGTGTAGTACAGCATTCTCAATTTTCTCATCTCGATTCCTCCTCGAAAGAAGTTGTGACTTCAAAAGGCGTCGGCGGAAAATCGGACCGGGAAAGAGTCTGGACCTCGGGAAGCGCCCCAATAAATTATTTCGCCCGCCTCCGGTATTCGCCGCCCCTCTTACAACGGCGCGCCAGCGATGCGGAGCCTCTCTGCTTTCAAACTCCGAAAGCTATGACCGAGCGCCCTCGCGTCCTTCCCTCCCCCGCCCTTTCCTCCACTCGCCCTGAAAGTTTAAGAGCCGAACGCCTCAACGTGCGCGGGCACGCGCGCCCGCGCCGCTCAAAGCGCGAAGACGAAGTACTGAGTGCTGAGGACTGAGTAAGAGCAAGCGCCTTTCTTCTCAGTCCTCAGTACTCAGCACTTCGTTATGTCAAAACCGGTGCGATGATCTCGTCGCCGTCGACGTGCTCGTGGTCGCCGTGCTCGTCGTGCGGCGGGTGAGAGACCTCGCTGATGTAGACCATCGAAAGAAACATGAAGATGAACGTCTGTATGAACGCGACGAAGAGCCCGAGCGGCATGATGAGAATCGGCACGACCCAGTAAGTGTATCCGGGCGAGAGGTTCGCGATGTTCTCCGCCACCTTTTCGTCTGCGAACATGTTGCCGAAGAGACGTATGCCGAGCGACAGCGGGCGGATGAAATTACTGATCAACTCGATCAGGAAAAGCAGCGGCGCGATGGCGAGCACCGGCCCGGCGAAGTGTCGGAGGTGGCCGAACAGTCCGTTCTCTTTAATGCCTATGTAGTTGTAATAGACGAACGACGAGATGCCGAGCGCGAACGTCACGCTCGTCGCCGAGGTCGGGGCCATCATCCCTGGGATGAAGCCGAGCAGGTTCGAAATCAGGATGAGCACGCCGAAGGTCGCGACGACCGGGAAGTATTTCACGCCGTGCGGCCCTATCACGTCCACGATCAGGTTGCGCACCGCCAGCACGCCGACTTCCAACGTCTGCTGCCCGGCCGACGGCTCGTCCTCGGAGAGCTTGCGCTTGAGCAGCCAGATGACGACGATGCTCAGGATGCACGCGATGATGAACATCACCGTGTACCAGGGGACCGCGTTGTCGGGCGAGTACTCGCCGATGACGTGGCTCGCGTCCGTGCCGAGCAGTTTGTCCCAGTACGGCTTGGTGTACTTCATTTGCAGGTGGTAGAGGGGCTCGCCTATCAGGTCGTTGACTTTCTCGACGACCCAGGGCGTGTGGTGCGCGGCCTTCTCGGCCCCCTCCACGACCTTCTCCCCGTGCTCTGCGGCGGCCCCTGCCGCCTCGGGCTCGCTCAGTAGCCAGACAAACATTTACGTTTCCTCTCGATTGACGATTGCGAAATAAATCTGCGCGAACGCCTCCATCATCGCCGCCGGCACGAACGAGCAGAGGCCGGCGAGCGTGGCGACGATTGAGACCAGGTTGAACGAGTAGGCGGCGGCGACCACCGCCGCGATGACGAAGTAACGCAGGACGTAGCGCGCCGCGCTGAATTTGACGCGCCGCCCGCTCCCGGCCGTGCTGAACACGGCGGCGAGCGACGAGCGCAGCCAGTGGTGATTCAAGAGCGACAGCGCCCCGCCCAGCGCGAGCCCCGCCGTCACGCGCCACGGCGCGAGCGGCAGGCTGATAGCGACGGCAAGCGCCACGCTGACGCGCATCCCGCGCACCAAACGGCGCTCCATCGCCGCGGGGTCCGCGGCACTATGCACACCGCCGCCCCCAACACTGTCCGCGATTTCACTCATCCTCGAAGCAGAAGATTTTACACACGCGCGCCCGCACTGTCGAGCCACAGAGGCCGCGGGTAGCAGGTCAGTGAGAGGCGGAAACGCGAGTGTCAACGAGCGTGCCCCGGATTACACGGGCTGAGAATACAAGCACGCTCACCGACGTTCGCGTCGCTGCCGCCGCTCGGTCCCGCGCGGCCACCTCGAACGCTGCGCGGGCCATCTAACGCGCCGCGCGAATCAGGTTCCGCGCCGCGCACGCCGCGTTTAACGCTGCGCGGGTGAAGTCTCACGCCGCGCAGCCATGTGTTCGCGCGCGCAAGCCGTCTGTTCGACCGCGCGGGCCGGCTGTATGGCTGCGCGAGTCGTCTGTTCGACTGCGCATGTCGCCTGTCGTGCTGAATCCGTCCTCTGTCACGCCGCGCTCGCCTTCTGTCGTCATGCGCGAGCCGTGTTTCGCCCCGCTTAAGACGACTCGCGCACTGTGACGGCGACTTGCGCGGCCGCGCCGGCTTGCGCTCCGTTTTCTTTCGGTAAGTATCGTTCAGGAAATCCGCGAAAGCAGCCGGACGAACTGGTAGAAGCCGACGCCCGCGCCAGTGACTATCCCCGCGACGACCAGCCACGGCCCCGTGCCGAGCCAGCGGTCGAGCGCCCAGCCCAATCCCAGCATCGTCACCGTCGAGAGGACGAACGAGAGCACGGCGGCGTAAATCAGCCCGCTCTTGTGCGTCACCGCTCTGTCGTCCTCCCGTTCGGGCATATCGTCCTACCATCTCCCCCGCGTCAGGTAGTTCTTCGGGACTTCGTAGAGCAGGGCGCGGCGCGAGTGGCGCAGGGAGTCGTGTATGAAGCAGACGTGCGTGCACCAGCAGGCGCGGCCCTCGTCAATCCGGTCGAGCTCCTGCCGCCTCTCCTCGGCGGCCCAGAGCGCGCCGAAGTCGTAGTCGTAGTCGGAGAGCGTGGCGAACTTTTCGCGCAACTCGCAGGCCCGCACGTCGCCGTTGTAGTCGATGACGGCCGCCGTCTCGCCGGCCGTGCAGGGGAAGGGCCAGGCCGAGGGGGTCTCGAAGTTGGCGTGCTGCGTGCGGTAGTGCGTCGTGATGGTGCCGACGTAGGCGGCGTTCTTGACGAAACGCTTGTCGGGCGCGTCCGCGGCGAACATGCGGTCGCCGTAACGTTTGGTGAGCGCGGCGGCGCGCGCATAGATGGCCGGTAAGACTTCGGGCGGCACGCGCTTGATCGCGTCGCCGTCGGGCGTCTCGCCGCGGATGATGTTGAAGTAGTGGCCGTCGAGCCGGAAATTGTGCCAGAGGTATTCGGAGAGCTTTTCGATTTCGGCGTAGTTCTCGGCGCAGACCACGGTGTTGACGTTCAGGCGGAAGCGGTCGGCGTACTTCTCTTTCAGGGGGTAGAGAGTGCGTATGCAGTCGAGCGTCTTCCCCCAGTTGCCGGGCACGCCCCGTATGTGGTCGTGCGTCGTGCCGTAGCCGTCGAGCGCGACGTTCAGGTAGAGGTCGAGCGAGGGGTGGCGGCCGAGGGCGTGCTCGACGACTTCGAGCGTGCGCGCCTTCACGAGGGCGTTGGTCGGGATGATGAGGCGGCTGACCCCGTTGTTCAGGACGAAGGCGTCTATGACGCCGGTCAGGTCGCGCCTGAGCATGGGCTCGCCGCCCGAGAGCCAGAGGTCCGTGATGGGCGGCATCGTCCGCGAGAGCTTCTCTATTTGCGCGAGGGTCATGTCGCCGGGGCGGTTTAGTTCTTCGTGGTAGAAGCAGGTCTTGCAGAAGGCGTTGCAGCGCGAGGTGACGAAAAGAATCACCGTCCCGAGCCGCTTCTCGCGCTTCGTCGAGCGCAGGAGTTGAACAAACTGGACCGCTTTATTCGTCACGAAGAACCTTAAGCTAAGCGAGTTTTCTTTGCGAGAGACTGTCCTCACGCAAAGGCGCAAAGGGGTTGAATGGCTTTCCCGAGTTAGTGCCGCCGGGCGGGGGCAATGATGACAGTTTCGTGCGGCGATTTCAATTCGTAGGTGATGCCGCGCCACTCTATGCGGCGGGAGAAGAGGGCGGCGAGCGCGTTGTAGAGGTAGAGGGCGGAGGCGAGGGGCCAGAGGAGGAGGTGCGCGGGCGCGTCGCGCCGCAACTCCGCGCGGAATTGTGCCAGCGCGAGACGGACGGCGCGCAGGCGCAGGAGGGCTTTCAGCGTCCCGAGCGCGTAGAGCGTCAAGACGAAGAGGAGCGGCGCGAGAAACGGTAAGCCGAGCGCGGCGCGCACGACTGCGAGCGCGATGCCGCCGTAGAAGATTAGGACGAAGAGCAGGTTGCTGTAGAGGACGACCTGCCAGAGGTGCGGCGCGTAGACGCGCGTGATTTTCAACTGGCGCGTGGTGAACTCTAACAACTCGCGCGGGCCGCAGTCTTCGTGCGAGGCGGTCAGGCAGGCGGGCACGAAATGTATGGGCAGGCGCTCGCGGCGGAGCGCGCGCATCATCGCGAAGTCGTCCGAGGCCGCGCCCTCCCACTCCTGCGTCACGCGCGCGCGCTCGAACGTCGCGCGGCCGATGGCCGTCGAGCCGCCCCAGCAGAAGTTTCGCTCCCGTTGCCCGCCCAGTGCGGAGGCGATTGACGCGTTCCAGACGGCGCGCAGGGTGGAGCTGAACCCGCCCCTGACCGGGATGAACCAGCGGTAGCCCGTGGCCGCGCCTGTCTGTTCATCTGCGAGCGGCGCGACAAGTTGACGCAGCCAATTCTCGCGGGGCCGCGCGTCCGAATCGACGAAGACGAAAACCTCGCTCTCCGCGTCTGCCTCGGCCACGGCGGCGCGCAGGTTGTGAACCTTCTGCCCGCCGCTCGCCGCCGCGCCCGCGACGCAGACGCGCGACGCAACGCGAGCCCCGAACTCGCGGCGCACGTCTTCGATGACGGCGAGCGCAGGGTCGGCGCTTGAGTCCGTGACGAAGATGATTTCGTAAGAGGGATAATCCTGGCGGAAGAGCGCGGCGAGGTTCTCGCGCAAGCCCTGGTCGAGCCCACGGCAGGGCGCGATGACGGAAGCGTGAGGCGTGAAGCTTGACTTCCCTTTCGCCAGCTCGCGCCGGAAGTAAGCGAGGTAGCGGACGCCGCCGCGCAGGGAGACGGCGGCCTGTATGACGAGCAGCGAGGCGAAGACGTAGAAGACCCACATAAATGTCCGAGTCGGGATTCTACGCACGGAAGCCCGCGCTTGTTAAGCGGCGCGCGCTTTTGAGCGCCGGGTGACTCGAACTGCTGTTATATAATCGGGCCGATGTCGCGGAGGCCGAAGACAAATCTTTATGAACAGCGAAGAGCTTAACGAACGCCTCGACGAGGAGGGATTCAATTCTCAGTTCTACTGCATAGGGCCGGGCTGGCGTCGCTTGGGGGACGGCTTCGCCCTGGACAAAGTGGGCGACTCGTTCGAGTGGTTCTACGTCGAGCGGGGCCAGAGGGGGCGGGCCGAAAAGGTCTTCGCCTCGGAGGAGGAGGCGTGCCGGTTCGCTTACGAGACGCTCTCGAAAGACGACCGGGCGCGGTCGCACATGATCGGCATGTTCGAGAGCGAGGCCGAGGCGGCGAAACTGGCACAGGAGTTATCCCGCGAGGGCATACGGAGTAAGACGGACCGCATCCCCTACGGCGGCCCAGACGACCCGCGGTTCAGGGTCTTCGTCTACGGCCGGGACGTGTTCAAGGTGAAGAAGGCGGCCGAGTGAGGCTCGCCCGGCGGACCCATTCGGCCGGGCGCTCCGAAGCCGGTCAGTGCGGCAGCAGCCCCTGCGCGACTTTGATGAACGGGTGCGGGTAGATGCCGATAAAGATGATGCCGACGAGCGAGACGACGAGCGCCGTCATCAGCGCGGGCGAGAGCGAGAGCGGGCGTTCGTCGGCCACGCGGTCGCTCAGGTACATGGCGCGTATGAAGCGCACGTAGTAGTAGAAGGAGACGACCGTGTTGATGATGGCCCAGAGCGCCAGCCAGTAGTACCAGGACTTGCCCTCGGCCGCCCCGCGCTGCAAGAGCCCGCCGAATAGGAAATACTTGCCGATGAAGCCGCCCGTCACCGGCAGCCCGCCCAAGCTGAGCATGAAGACCGTCATCATGATCGCCATCCACGGCGCTTTCTGCCCCAGCCCGGTCAGGTCGTCGACGTGGTCGCCGATGATGCCGCGCCGCCGCAGGCTGATGATGACGCCGAACGCGCCGAGGTTCATCAGCGCGTAGACGAACAGGTAGATGACCAGCCCGAGGTAGCCGTACTGGTTCATCGCTATCAGGCCGAGCAGCAGGTAGCCCGCGTTCGAGATTGACGAGTAGGCGAGAAGCCGCTTCGAGTTCTCCTGCGTGACGGCGGCCCAGTTGCCGACGAGGATGGTGACGGCGGCGACGAGTCCCAAAAGCGGGGCCCAGTCGGCGCGCATGCCTCCGAGCGCCTCCATGAAGATGCGCGCGAAGAGCGCGAAGCTCGCCGCCTTCGAGCCCGTCGAGAGGAAGGCCGTGACGGAAGTCGGCGCGCCCTCGTAGGCGTCCGGGGCCCACATGTGGAAGGGCACGGCCGCGATCTTGAAGAAGAGCCCGGCCGCCATCGCGATCATGCCGAGCAGCAAGAGCGGACGGAGCGGCAGGCCCATCACCTCGCCCGTCGGGTCCGTCGCGGTCAGCGCGGACGTGACCGCGCCCGCGATGTCGCCCAGGTTCGTGGAGCCCGCGATGCCGTAGACGAGCGACATGCCGTAGAGCAGGATGCCGGAGGAGAACGCGCCGAGCAGGAAGTATTTCATCGCCGCCTCGTTCGAGCGCTTCTGCCGCTTGGTGAAGGCGACGAGCACGTAGAACGTCAGCGCCATCAGCTCCAGGCTGATGTAGAGCGAGATCAGATCGTAGCCGCAGCCGAGGAGCATCATGCCGACGGTGGCGAAAAGCACCAGCGCGTAATACTCGCCGTGCTGCTCGCCCTCGATGTCCAGGAAGCGCGTCGAGATGGCGATGGAGAGCGCGGCCGCGAGCAGGAAGATGAGCTTGAAGACGAAGCTGAAGCCGTCTATGCGGACCATGCCGTAGAAGCCGTCGCGCGTCCTCAGGGCGCTGAGGTCCGCGAAGCCGCCCATGCTGTAGAAGAGCGCGCCGAGCGAAAGCAGCGCGAGCCCGATGCCGGCGAGCGCGAAGTAGGCCGTCCACTTGCTCTTCCTGTAGGGCAGGACGACCTCCATCACGAGCGCGACGCAGGCGCAGACGGTCAGGATCATCTCCGGGGCGATGAGTTGCAGGTCGCTCAGGTTGAAGAGTCCCGTGGTGTTGGCTTGGAGCAGGAGCATTTCGTAATCGGCCTCTGTCAGTGCTTCACTGTCGTTTCAAATCCGCGTCGTCGTTTCTGTAGACGAAGTAATAGAAGTAGCGCACGTTGAGCCACAGGAGGGCGAACCAGCCCCCGGCGGCGAAGACGCCCGCGATGATTGAGAGCGGCGAGCGCTCGAAGATGGAGCCCAGGAGCGCCACCCCGACCGTCCACAGAACGCCGCCGACGAGGGCCTGGCGGCCCAGAATCTGTAGCTTCGTCGGGGGCTGCCGCTGATAAAGACGCGGCCCCACGAGCCCCTTCATCAAGCGCCGCCTCTTCCGTCTCCTGTCACGCTCACTCATCAGACTTCCGAACAGCGAGGGAAGATTTTAAAACTCAAGACACCAACGGACTCAACCCCCTTGCGACGACAGCGCCTTTGCGAGAGGAAACCAAAACACCCACCCCGGAGGCGCAAAGAAGAACTCACTTCGCCGCCCGCCGCGGCTCTTCGGGTTGCGCCGCGGGCCGCGGGCCGGGCATGGGGTAGTCCGGCCTGATGTGGCGCACGACCGCCGCCACGGGCTGCTGTATGTAGTCCACGAACGTCTTCGGGTAGACGCCTATCCAGAGCGAGAGGATGACGAGCGGCAGCATGTACGCCCACTCGCGCCCGGTCATATCCTTCAGTTTCTCGTTCTTCGGGTTGTCGATGTTGCCGAAGAACATGCGCTGGTAGAGCCAGAGCATGTAGCCCGCGTTGAGGATGATCCCGAGCGCGGCCCAGCCCGCCCACCACGGGTTCGCCTCGAACGCGCCCCGCATCGCCAGAAATTCCGAGATGAAGACGCACAGGAGCGGCAAGCCTATGGCCGTCATCGCCATCGCCAGGAAGACCGCCGCGTAGCCCGGCATGACGTGCGAGAGCCCGCCGAACTCCGAGACGATTCTAGTGTGCCGCCGCTCGTAGATGATGCCGACCAGCAGGAAGAGCGCGCCCGAGTAGATGCCGTGGTTAATCATGTGCAGCACCGCGCCGTTCACGCCGTTCGGGTTCAGGGCGAAGAGGCCCAGGATGACTATGCCCATCGAGGAGACGGACGAGTAGGCGACCAGCTTCTTCACGTCGCCGTTCTTCTTGACGACGAAATACATCGCCGCCAGCGCGCCGTAGATGATGCCGATGATGGCGAGCAGGATCATGATGCTGCGCACCCCGAACGTGATGCCGAAGTACGTCCACCAGCTTTCGTCGGCAGAGGCCGCGGGGAACATCGGCAGGTTGAAGCGGAAGAAGCCGTAAGTCCCGAGCTTGAGCAGGATGCCCGCGAGGATGACGCTCCCCGCGGTCGGCGCTTCGACGTGCGCGTCCGGCAGCCACGTGTGGAACGGCCACATCGGCACTTTGATGGCGAAGCCGAGCGCGAAGGCGAAGAAGAGCAGGACCTGCATGGTGCCCATCGGCATGACGGAGCCGATGGCCTGCATCCAGAGAATGTTGAAAGTGCCCGTCCCGTTCGTCGCCGCCTCTTGCAGCGTGGCCGAGACGAGAGTCGCCGCCTCGGAGTTGCCGGCGAGGTTGTTGACCGTCTCCTGCGTGACCTGCGCGGCCAGCCCCGCGTCCTGCGTCAGGAAGTACATCTTGAGGACGCCGAGCAGCATGACGACCGAGCCGACCAGCGTGTAGAGGAAGAATTTTATCGCCGCGTAGAGGCGGCGCTCGCCTCCCCAGATGCCTATCAGGAAGTACATCGGGACGAGCGAGACCTCGAAGAAGAGGTAGAAGAGGAACAAGTCCATCGAGGCGAAGACGCCGACCACGGCCGTCTGCAACAGGAGCAGCAGGACGTAATACTCCTTCTCGCGCTTCTCGATGTACTTCCACGACGAGAGCGACGCGATGACGCCGAGCAGCGTGGTCAGGACTATCAGCAGCACGGCCACGCCGTCCGCGCCCATCTGGTAGCGCGCCCCGATGACGGGGATCCACTGGAAGTCCTCCAGGAACTGCATCCCGCCCTTCGCCTTGTCGTAGGTGAAGAGGAAGAGCGAGATGACGAACGTGAGCCCGAACCACGCGGTCGCGAACTTCTTGATCCAGTTGCTCTGGTCCTTCTTGAACAGGGCCAGAATAATGATCGCGCCCAGCGCGGGCAGCCACGTGACGATGGAGAGAATGTATCTCATGTGTCCTCGGAAAGAAGTTGGCAGTTGGCGGTGGGCAGTTAAGACCAAAAGCGTTTTGCTTTTAACTGCCCGCTGCCCGCTGCCGACTGCCTACTGTTTCATTATTCCCACGGCCGACAACAGGTCCCTGCCGAAAAAGAGGGCGACGGCGAGGACGAGGCCGAGCACCATGACGAGCGCGTAATTCTGTGCCAGCCCGGTCTGCGCCGAGCGGAGCACGCGCGACATCAGCTTGCCTATGAAGCCGGCGACGCCGTTGACCAGGCCGTCGACGACGTAGCGGTCGAACGCGCCCGCAATCCGGCTCGCCCAGCGCGTCAGCCACGCCGTGCCGTTGACCGCGCCGTCGATCCCGCGCGAGTCCACCGCGTAGACGCCGCGCGACAAGTCCATCGTGCGCCGCGTGAAGAGCTTGGCGTAGAGCTCGTCCACCCAGTACTTGTTGAAGCTCGCGCGGTAGAGCGGGCGCAGGCGCGCGGCCCACGCGTCGGGCAGGCCCGGCCTCCAGACGTAAAAGAGAAGACCTAAAAATATCCCCAGCCCCGCGACGACGAGCGAGATGATGATGAACAGCCACTCGGCGGCCGTGTGACTGCCGAGAGATTTCTCGGCCGCGTGCGCCAGGCTGAAGCCCGTGTCGCCGTAAGGCGACGCGGCCTCACCGCCCTCCGCCGCGCCGTGTCCCGCCTCCGCCGGGACGGCGGGCTCGCTCGAAGCCAGAAGCGCACTGCCTTCCGCCTGCTGCCTTCCGCCTTCCGCCGTGTGTTCTTTGCCGAACTCGCGCGTCTGCGGGTTCCAGATGATGGGTTCGAGCCAGTTGACGATGTTGAGGCGTCCGCCGACGTGCTGGCCTCCGGTGAAGGCCGGGCTGATGCCTATGAACCCGCCGATTGTCGCGAGCACGGCCAGCACGGCCAGCGGGACCCACATGGAGGGCGGCGACTCGTGCGGCGTGTGCGAGCCGTGCTCGTGCTCGTCGTGGACGTGCGCGCCCGCTCGCGCGGCCAGAACGTCGTGGGCCACGCCGACGTGCTCCTCGGCGTCGTGGTGCGGTCGGTAGCCGACGGAATCCGTGCCCGCGTCGTGCGCGTCGCGCCCCTCGTCGTAGGCGTGCGCGTGCGCCTCGTCGGCCTGCCCGCCGGCGGTCACCTCGCGGAACCTCTCCTTGCCCCAGAAGGTCATGGCGACGAGCCGCGTCATGTAGAAGGCCGTCATCGTCGCGGCGATGGTCGCGACGAGCCAGAGCAGCCAGCCGCCGGGGATGTAGCTGGTCGAGGCCGTCTGCCACAGGATTTCGTCCTTCGACCAGAAGCCCGAGAACGGGATGATGCCGCAGATGGCGAGCCAGCCCGCGAGGAACGTCAGGTAAGTCTTCGGCATGTACTTCTTCAAACCGCCCATCCGCCGCATGTCCTGCTCGTGGTGCATCCCGTGGATGACTGAGCCCGCCCCGAGGAACATCAGCGCTTTGAAGAAGGCGTGCGTGACGACGTGGAAGATGCCTATGGCGAACGCGCCGACGCCGCAGGCCAGGAACATGAAGCCCAGTTGCGAGACGGTCGAGTAGGCCAAAACCTTCTTGATGTCGTTCTGCGTGATGGCGATGGTCGCGGCGAAGATGGCCGTCAGCGCGCCGACGGCCGCGACGACCAGCATCATCGTCTGCGAGTGCTGGAAGATGACGTTGGTGCGCGTCACCATGTAGAGGCCGGCCGTGACCATCGTCGCCGCGTGAATCAGGGCCGACACGGGCGTCGGACCCGCCATCGCGTCCGGCAGCCAGACGTAGAGCGGAATCTGCGCGGACTTGCCGACCGCGCCGACGAAGAGGCCGAGCGCGAGCCAAGACATCAGGTTCCACTCGCCTAGAAGCTCAATCGGGTACTGCGCGGCCCTGGCCGTCACGTCCGTGTACTGCACGGAGCCGAAGGCGGCGATGATGCCGAAGATGGCGAGCGTGAAACCGAAGTCGCCGATGCGGTTCGTGATGAAAGCCTTGCGCGAGGCGTCGCCCGCCTCCTGCCGGTCGAAGTAGTAGCCGATGAGAAGGTAGGAGCAGAGGCCCACTCCCTCCCACCCGACGAACATCATCAGGAAGTTCGAGCCCATCACGAGGACGAGCATCGAGAACATGAAGAGCCCCAGGTAGGCGAAGAAGCGGTAGAAGCCCGCGTCGCCGTGCATGTAGCCGGTCGCGAACACGAAGATGCACAGGCCGACGCCCGTGACGACGAGCATGAAGATGGCGGAGAGAGGGTCCAGCTGGTAGCTCCATTCGACGGTGAGCGAGCTTCCCTGCCCCGAGCGCTCGTTGACGCGGTCGTCCGTCGCCGCGCGCTCGCCCAGAGCGACCTGACTCTCAATCTCCGAGAGTTGTCCGGCGATGCCCTCGCGGTTCTCCCCCGCCCCTGCCGCGGCCCCCGCCTCGCCCCCGTGTTCTCCCGCGAGCCTTTTGGCGACCGCCGCGCGCTCGGGCGCGCCCTGCGTGATCTCTGTCGCGCCGCCCGGAATCCAGGTGTAGCTGAACTGGCGCGCAATGTAGGGCTCGGGCCAGCGCGCGTCCCCGCCGAACCCGTACGACCAGACCGCCAGCACGCTGATCAAGAACGCGAGCGCGACGGAGCCGACGGCGACGCCGCCGATCAGTCTTTCCGAGAAGCGGAGCTTGCGCCCGAGCAGGCCGTTGACGGCCGCGCCGAGCAGAGGGAGAAGCGGAACGAGCCAGATGTACCTATACATAGTAGTCAGTGGTCAGTAGTCAGTGGTCAGTAAAAGCCGGAAGCTGATTACTGACTGCTGACTGCCGATTACTGTTTCACCATTTCAACAGATCAATCTCGTCAACCCAGATCGTTTCTTTATTGCGGTAGAGCGCGATGACAATGCCGAGGCCGATGGCCGCCTCGGCGGCCGCGACGACGATGATGAAGACCGTGAACACCTGGCCGGCGACGGCGTTGATCGCGCCGGTGTCTTGCAGGTAACGCGAGAAGGCTATGAAGTTCAGGTTGGCGGCGTTCAGGATCAGCTCGATGGACATGAAGATGACGATGATGTTGCGCCGCGTGAGCACGCCCGCCACGCCGATGATGAAAAGCAGCGCGCCGATGACCAGAAACTTCGAGAGGTCGGGGTGCGTGATCCCCTCGCCCACCGACTGCGACCAGCCGCCGCGCGACTCGTCCTGCAAGAAGAGGAGGAGCGCGGGCGCCAATAAGCTGCTCATAAATTCTCCACCAGAAGTCAGGAGTCAGAACACAGAAGTCAGGAGAAAAGAGACCCTGTGAAATCGGCCTACAGCCTTATTCGTTTCGGCCTGCCGCCTTCAGCCTTCGGCCCTCAGCTTTTTCAACTCTTCCGGGTCGACGTCGTCCGCGGCGACCTCCTGCTTGACCGTGCGCGCGAGCATGACGGAGCCGATGATGGCGACCAGGAGCAGCACGCTCGCGATCTCGAAGGGCAGCGAGGCGTACCGGTAGAGGCTCCCGCCGACGCGCTCCGTGTCCTTCGTAATCGCGAAGGTGCCCGTGGCGGCGAGCGGCTGATTCTTCGGCGGCCCGACCTCGCGCGCCGCGGCCGCGGCCTTGATCTTGTCGCGGTCCCTCGCCTGGAGCCCCCTGTAGCCCTGGTTGAGCGCGACGACCAGCCCGAGGGCGAGCAGGACGGCGAAGACGGTCGTCGTGATGACCTGCGGCTGGCTGTTGAAGATGCGCTCGCGCCCGCGCTCCTCGGCCCCGACGTTGACGAGCATGATGACGAACAGGAAGAGCACCATCACGCCGCCGACGTAGACCAGAATCTGCACGCCCGCGATGAACTCCGCGCCGAGCAGGATGAACAGCGCCGCTATCGAGATCAGGGACGAGATCAGGAAGAGCGCGCAGTGCACGGCGTTGCGCGCCATGATCGTCAGAAGCCCCGCCACGAGCGCCGCCACCGCGAACACCCAGAAGAAGACCGCTTCCCAACCTGTTAAAGTCATAGTGCTGAGTGCTGAGTACTGAGTAAGAGGACTGAGTCGGGATTGCTTTTACTCAGCCCTCAGTCCTCAGCACTCAGTGCTTAGGATTCGTATTTGACGGTTTCGCGCCCCTGCTCCAGCATCTCGCGGTTCCAGACGAAGCCGGCGCGGGAGTAGGTGGCGAGTTCGAAGTCCTGCGTCAGCTCCAGGCAGTTCGTCGGGCACGCCTCCTGGCAGAGCGCGCAGAACATGCAGCGCGAGGTGTCGAAGATGAACTCGTCCAGGACTTTCTTCTTGCGCGCCTTGCCGGCGACCGTGATCTCTATGTCCATCGGGATCACGTCGATGCAGTCCTCGGGGCAGGCGAGCGCGCAGAGGTTGCAGGCGATGCAGAGCGTTTCGTGCGTCTCCGGGTCCATGTTGAGCCGCGGCGCGCCGTGGAAACGTGGCGCGACGTCGGGCCGCACCTTCGGGTACTGCTCCGTGTAAATCCCCTTGCCCGCCACCGCGTCCTTGTCCGTCAGAGCCCCGACGTTGTACTTCAAGGTCAGCCCGAGCCCCTTCAACAAATCCACCATGAAGAAGCGCTTCAGCTTCTCCAAGAACGTCGGCCGCGGGACAGGTACTTCTGGCATAACGAACTCCTTAGAATGCGGAGTGATGAGTGATGAATTAATAGCAACTGCTTTTTAATTCACCACTCATCACTCCGCATTCGCTATTGCTTTTTCGACCGCCGGCTTGCCCTTCGGCAAGTTGACGAGCCGTATGTTGCGGCGCTGCTTCTTCAAATTGAAATCGCGCGCGCGCCAGTTAATCATCGAGAGCATCCCGGCGGCGATGAAGACGCCGGCGACGGCGAAGCCGATGACGATGCCCTTCCCGGTCGCCGTCAGGTTGAGCCCCTGCCCGGTGTTCTCAATCGTGTCGAACCCCTTCCAGCCGTCGAGCGCCTGCATGGTGAAGACGGCCAGCGCCGTCAGCACGATGTTGATGAGCGCCGTCGGGATCAGCCACTTCCACCCTATGTCCATCAGTTGGTCGTAGCGGAAGCGCGGCAGCGTCCAGCGCAGCCAGAAATAGAGGTAGAGCAGGAGGGTCAGCTTCAGCAGGAAGACGAACAGGCTGGCGATTGGGTAAAGCCACGGCACGCCCAACTTGTCCACGACGAGCCACTGCACCCCCGGGAAATACCAGCCGCCCAGGTAAAGCGTCGTCGCCACCGCAGAGACCACGACCATCGCCGCGTACTCGGCCATGAAGAAGAGCGACCAGCGCATCCCCGAGTATTCCGTGTGGAAGCCGGCGACGAGTTCCGACTCGGCCTCGGGCAGGTCGAAGGGCGCGCGGTTGTTCTCGGCGATGCCTGCGACGAGGAAGGTCAGGAAGCCCAGCGGCTGGTAGAGCACGTACCAGACGGCGTCCGACCCCTGCGCCCCGACGATGCCCGAGAGCGAGAGCGTGCGCGAGAACATCAGCGCGCCGACAATCGCCAGCCCCATGGAGACTTCGTACGAGACCATCTGCGCAGACGAGCGCAGCGCGCCCATCAGCGCGTACTTGGAGTTGGACGACCAGCCCGCCAGAATCAACGCCAGCACGCCGACGCTCGAAATCGAGAGGACGAACAAGAGGCCGATGTTCACGTCCGTGATGACGCCCCAGTCGGGCGCGAACGGGATGACGGCGAAGACTATGAAGGCGGCGGCCACCGAGATGTAGGGCGCGAAGCGGAAGATGTACGGGTCGGCCTTGTCCGGCGCGAGGTCTTCCTTGGTCAGGAGCTTGATGGCGTCGGCAATCGGCTGCAAGAGTCCCCAGGGGCCGACGCGCATTGGCCCCAGGCGCGCCTGCATGAAGGCGGAAATCTTGCGCTCGGCGTAGGTCGCGTAGAGCGCGTAGACGGCGACGGCCGTGACGACCGCCCCGATCTGTATGAACGGCCACACGACGTAGTTGACCGTCTCCTGCTCGAAGAACTTGAGCAGAAAATTGTCTATGAAATTCGGCGGCGCGAAATACGCAAGCATAAGAGTCAAGTAATCAGTAGTCAGTAGTCAGTAAAAGCAAAAAGCTGATGACTGATGACTGACTACTGCTTTTCACAGTTCGATTTCAAAAACCGTGTGGCGCGTGACTTTCAAGTCCACCAGTTCCCAGTCGTCGTCGAGCGTGCCGGAGCGGTCTACGACGAGGTAGGAGGCCCACTCCTTGATGGGGAACGGCGGCGTGTGCCAGGTCCCCTTGTGATAGGCGTAAGGCAAGCGCCCGTCAACGAGGAAGGCGACGACCCTGTCAACGTCCGGCGCGCCCGCGTCGTTCGGCGGCGCGACCGCGATGACGGACTGCGACGAGACGAGCGGGCTGAAGACCTGCATCGTCCTCTTGTGCCGCGCCATGAAGTCGAAGCGGAAGGGCCGCCACTCGGAGGTCGCGCCCGTCAGGGACGGGCCCCCTTCCCCCAGGTCAATCTCCACGGACCCGCGGCTGTCAATCAACACCCCGAACGGCGCGAACGCCTCGCGCGTCATCGGCTGAACTTTGAGATGAACTACGTTCATAGGGGCCGGGGGCCGGGGGCCGGGGGTTCAGTAAAGGCCGTTTCTTACCGGCACCCGGCACCCGGCCCCTACCGATCAATTTCTCCGAGCACGATGTCGAGCGTGCCGATGATTGCCACGACATCGGCGACGAGGTGGCCGATGCACATCTGGCGGAGCGCCTGCAAGTTGATGAATGAGGGCGGGCGCACGCGGACGCGCCACGGGCTGCTGGTCCCGTCGGCCACGAGGTAGCAGCCGATCTCGCCCTTCGGCCCTTCAATCGAGTGGTAGTAATCGCCCGCGGGCGGCTTGATAATCTTCGGCACCTTCGCGTTGACGGGGCCGTCCGGCAAATTGTCAATCGCCTGCAGGATGATGCGCCGCGACTGGCGCATCTCTTCGAGGCGGACGAGGTAGCGGTCGTAAGTGTCGCCGTTCTCGCCCAGGGGCACGTCGAAGTCCACGTCAGCGTAGGCCGCGTAAGGCCGGCTTTTGCGCACGTCCCACGCCACGCCCGAGCCGCGCAAGGCCGGACCCGAGAGCCCTATCGCGACGGCGTCCTCCGCCGAGATGACGCCGATGCCGACCGTGCGGCTCAGCCAGATGCGGTTCTCCGAGAGGACCGTCTCGTACTCGTCTATGCGCTTCGGGAAGTTGCTGACGAACTGGCGAACGTCTTTTTCAAAGTCGTCGTAGGTGTCGTTCGGCATCCCGCCGATGCGCCAGGCGTGGCAGGTCAGGCGCGCGCCGAACTGGCGCTCGAAAATCTTCAGAATCTCTTCGCGCTCGCGCAGGCACCAGAGCAGGATGGTGAACGCGCCCATGTCCAGGGCGTGCGTGGCGAGCCACAGGAGGTGCGACGCGATGCGGTTGAACTCCGTCAGGATGGTGCGTACGTAGTGCGCGCGCGGCGGCACGTCGAGGCCCATCATCTGCTCGACCGTCTCGACCCAGACGAGCCCGTTCGAGACGGCCGCCAGGTAATCGAGCCGGTCCCAGTAGGGCGCGATCATCGGGTACTGGCGGCTCTCCGCGATCTTCTCCATCCCGCGGTGCAGGAAGCCTATGTCGCAATCCAGGTCGATGACGGTCTCGCCGTCGAGGCGGAGGATGACGCGCAGGACGCCGTGCGTCGAAGGGTGCTGCGGCCCCATGTTCAAGATCATCTCGGGGCTGTCGAGCAGCGTCTCTCGGGTTGTCGCAATCTCTACCTGGTGCATATCGCCAACTGTGCCGGCTATGGATTTCCGCCCAAATGCTAACTCGCCCGCTTTAAATATCTCCGCCGGTAAAGCAGTGAAAGTCGCCGCCCGTATTTCCCGTTACGCGCCTTGCGCCGGATGAACAGGCGGCGCACTCGCCGCCACAACCTGGCGAGAACGCTCGTCGTCACCTCGGCCTCAAACGTGCAGTCTACAGGCATAAAGATAACGTGAAGACTCAAGCGCCGGACTCGGCAGTCTTCTCCCCCGCCTCTGCCGGGAGGTAGCAGCCCGTCACGCTGTAGTTCTCAAGCACGAGCCCTAGTTCTTTCGCTTCCCCGCTCGCCCTGCGCTGAAGGAGCTTATACATGATGGCCTGCGCCGCGCTCGCCTTGTTCCAGGTGTTGCGCGGGCTGTGCGTCTCCGTCAGCACGAAGCCCGCCGCCTCCGCGGCCTCCTTCGTCTCGAAAACCTTCGCGTTGTAATGCGCGGCCAGTTCCTTAGGACTCATTGTCAGTAGTCGGCAATCAGTAGTCAGTAGTCAGTAAAAGCAAGTTGTCTTTGCTGACTACTGACTACTGATTACTTATCCTTCGGCATCACTTCTTTGCCCCCGCGGAAAATCTCGCGGACGCGCCGCTCGGCCGGGATGGAGAGAATCTCCAGGCCGTAGTTGCGGCGCTGCTCCAACTGCTCCTGCTGCACCTCCGTGAACTCCGGGAGGTGGCGCGCAGTCCAATCGTTCTCCATGAATTCGAGCGGGTACTCTTTCCTGAGCGGGTGGCCCTCCCAGTCTTCGGGCAGCAGTATGCGGCGCAAGTCCGGGTGGTTGCTGAAGTGCACGCCGAAGAGGTCGAAGACCTCGCGCTCCATCCAGTTCGCCGTCGGCCAGACGCTCGTCACGCTCTCGACGCACGTCTCCTCGTCCGTCCCCACTTTCAAACGCACGCGCTCGTTGGCGCTGATTGAGAAAAGGTTGTAGACGACCTCGAAAGGCGCGTCGGCGCGGTCCGGGAAATGGACGCAGGTTAAGTCTGACAGAAAGTTGAAAGGCGTCTCCGCGTCGTCGCGCAGTTGCCGGCAGACTTCCGCGATGCGCTCGCGCTCGACGCGCAGGGAGAGTTGGCCCAGAAACTCTGTGGCCTCCGTGATCGCGCCGTCCAATTGTTCGCGGAGCTTTTTGACGAGCGGGTGGTTCGAGGCGTCCGTGGGCTTCGGCCCTTCCTCTTTCTTCTTGACGGGGGCTTTGGGCGCGCCCGCCCCGGCCGCGGCTGCCGTGGGCTGCGGGGGCGCGGGCTTATCGCCGGCCGCCTGTTTCGCGGCCGCGGCGCGCGCCTTCGCCTCCGCGACCTTCGCGGCCTTCTCCAAATCCGATTGCGCAGGACTTTTCAGAGGGTCGCCGGCCGCGGGCGACGCGCCGCCCGGAGGCTGCGCGCCTGTGGCCTCGGGCGTTGGCGCGGGGTCACTCTGCGTCGCGCTCGAAGCCGGAACGGTCGTGCCGCTCGTGGAGCTGCCCGAAGGGGCTTTGCCGGTGAGCGCGGCCTGGCTTTCGGGGTTGACGGGGACATCTGGACGCGGGTTGTCGGGCGGAGGCGGGAGGCCGCCGGCGCGGGCTATCTCGGAGCCTGGGCTGGGGCTTTTGTCGTCCGTGCGGGGCGGCGCGGGCGCTGTGCGGTCTACCGCCGTGGCGTCCGTCTCGTCAACGTACGGCTGCTTGTTCTCATCTGCCATCACGTCTCGAACCTACACCCTGACTTTACGGTTGCGCTCAGCGTCTACGGCAGGCTAGAGCGCAAAACTTACAGCTTCCGCTCTCCAAAGTGTTAATGCTAAGGGTACATCTAAGGACGGTCAGGTGGGTTGTAACACGCGGTTTACGGCGTTGTCAATAAACCTTGCCGAGAAAGTCACAGAGCCTTACTCGGATTCCCCAAACGCCCGTCAAACTTGACCTTTATACGTCGCCACCGTATCATGAAATGTTTCGAGAGAGGCTCGGATAGCCCTCTATAGGGAAGGAAGCAGGAGAGGAACATGAAGCAAGGAATTCACCCGGAATACAACGAAATCAAAGTCCAGTGCGCGTGCGGCAACACTTTCACCACGCGCTCGACGCGCAAGGACGAGCTGCACGTCGAAATCTGCTCGGAGTGCCACCCCTTCTTCACGGGCAAGCAGAAGCTCGTGGACACGGCGGGCCGCGTCGACCGCTTCAACAAGCGTTACGGCAAGAAGCAGCCGGCCGAGCAGCCCGCGCAGGCCGAGAACACCACGGCGCAGTAAGCCAGCCGGACGCCAGATGCCAGCTTTACGGGCCGCAGCCCGCCAGCATTAGCCTGAAAATCCAGGGACGCCGACTCATTGCGGAGTTCGGCCGGTCGCTTTTCGTGTATCATGAAAGACGCGGAGCGACCGCGCCGGCCACAGCCAAAAGGGTCGGCGTTATTGTTTAACTTTTCCGAAGGCCGAAGGGATTTTTCACTGTGAGCGCAAACGAGAGAGACCTGATTGTGGGCGGGCAGGCCGTCATAGAGGGCGTGATGATGCGTACGCCGAGCGCCTACGCCATCGCCGTGCGCCGCGCCGACGGCACGATTGTCAACACGGCGGCCTCGCTGCCCAAGTGGAGCGACAAGTACCCGCTCCTGAAACTGCCGGTCCTGCGCGGCGGCGCGGTGCTCGTACAGTCTATGGGACTCGGCATCAAGGCGCTCAACTATTCGGCCAACCAGGCGTTCGCCGACGCCGAAGAGGCCGAAGCGGCGGAGGTCGAAGTCGCCCTGAAGCCCGCGGTCATCGAAGGCGAGGGCGACTTCGCGGGCATCACGGGGGGCTTGCCCGGCCTGATCCCCGTCCCGACGCAGAAGCGCGCCAAGGACGAGATGAAGAAGGGCACGACCGCCGCGGCCGCAGGCTCCATAGTCTTCGCCATCATCTTCAACATCCTGCTCTTCATCGTCGCCCCGCTGCTGCTGACCAACGCGCTCTTCATCGCCGCCGGCTGGGCCAACCCGCCCGCCCCGGCGGAGCCTGCGGCCGTCGTGCAGACGCAGGCCGCGCCGGGTCAGGCGGCCGGCACAGCCCCGGCCGCAACAGCGCCCGCCACGGCTGACGCCCCCTGGTACTCGCGCGCGTGGAGCAGCGTGAAGTCTTACCTTCGCCCCGTGACGCCGACCGTAGGCTTCAACCTGATAGACGGCCTGATACGCATGGTCTTCTTCATCACCATGATCTTCAGCTTCTCGCTGATTAAGGACATACGGCGCGTCTTCGAGTACCACGGAGCGGAGCACAAGACCGTCTTCACCTGGGAGAACGGCTTGGCGCTGACGGTCGAGAACGCGCGCACGCAGCCGCGCCAGCACCCGCGCTGCGGGACGAGCTTCCTGATGGTCGTGATGCTCGTCTCCATAATCCTCTTCTCGGTCGTCAAGTTCGACTCGCTCCTCTACAACCTGCTCGTGCGCATCGCGCTCATGCCGGTCGTCGCGGGGCTCTCCTACGAAGTCATACGCCTGTCCGCGAAGAAGGAGGGCAGCATCATCTTCAAGCTCATCACGCTGCCCGGCGTCTGGCTACAGAACATCACGACCAAGGAGCCCGACGACAAGCAACTCGAAGTCGCGCTCATCGCCCTCAAAGAATCTTTGAAACTGGAGCCGCAGCCCCAGACGGCCGAGGCCGCGCCGCTTTCTTAAAATTTTATGTTAGAGAAACTGGAACAGATCGAAGCGCGTTACGAGGAGTTGACGCAGGAGCTTTCTTCGCCGGATGTCATGTCGGATCAGGCGGCTTACGTGAAAGCGGCCAAGCAACACCGGAGTCTCGGCGAGATCGTCGCCAAGTACCGCGAGATGAAGTCCCTGCAAGACGAACTCGCGGGCGCGCAGGAACTACTCGACACGGCGGACGACGAGGAGATGCGGGAGATGGCGCGCGTCGAAGCCGAATCACTCCAGGAGCGAGTGGAGCAGACCGAACAAGCACTCAAGTTCCTTTTGATCCCCTCCGACCCGAACGACGAGAAGAACGTGATCGTGGAAATCCGCGCCGGGACTGGCGGCGACGAGGCGACGCTCTTCGCGGCCGAGATGCTCAGGATGTACCAGCGCTACGCCGAGCGGCAGGGCTGGCGCTTCGAAATCCTCGAAGCCTCGGAGTCCGGCATCGGCGGCGTCAAGGAAGCAATCGCCTTAATCGAGGGCGACAAGGTCTTCTCCAAGCTCAAGCACGAGTCGGGCGTGCACCGCGTCCAGCGCGTCCCGCAGACGGAGACCTCGGGGCGCATACACACCTCCGCCATCACGGTCGCCGTGCTCCCAGAGGCCGAAGAGGTCGACGTGAAGATCGACCCGAAGGACCTGCGCATTGACACCTTCTGCTCCTCGGGTCCGGGCGGGCAGTCGGTCAACACCACCTACTCGGCCGTCCGCATCACGCACCTGCCGACGAACACTGTGGTCTCCATGCAGGACGAGAAGTCGCAGATCAAGAACCGCGAGAAGGCGATGAGGGTGCTGCGCGCGCGCCTGCAAGAGATAGAGGAGCAGAAGCAGCACGAGGCCGTCGCCTCCGAGCGCCGCGCGATGGTAGGCAGCGGCGACCGCTCCGAGAAGATTCGCACCTACAACTTCAAAGAGAACCGCGTCACGGACCACCGCATCGGCCTGACCATACACCAACTCCACCTGGTCATGGAGGGCGCGCTCGACGAAATCATCAACTCGCTGGTCACGCACTACCAGGCCGAGAAGCTGAAAGCTGAAGCGGTCGCGGCATAAAAGGATGAGGGATGAGGGGTGAAGTAAAACGTCCCCTTTTCATCCCCCATCCCCCATCCCTTTTTTTATGGACGCAACGCGTGTGCTGCTCGTGCGGCACGGCCAATCGGAGGGGAACGCGGAGGGGCGCTTCGGCGGGCACACGGCGACGCCGCTCTCAGCGCGCGGGCGGCGGCAGGCTGAAGCCACGGCGCGTACACTCTTTGAAGAAAAGGTCACGGCCATCTACTCGTCGGACTTGTCGCGCGCGGTCGAAACGGCGATGCCGCTCGCGCGCCTGACGGGGTTGGACGTGGAGCAGACCGAAGCCTTCCGCGAGCGAAGCGTCGGAGTGATGGAAGGGCTGACCTTCGAGGAGGCGGCCGAGCGGCACCCCGAGCAGTACGCCGCGCTGATTCGCCGCGACTTCGAGCACGTCATCCTGGGCGGCGAGAGCTACCGCCAGATGCTCGACCGCGCCTCCATCCAGCTCGACCAGGCGATAGAGCACCACCGGGGCGGCCGCATCGCCCTCTTCTCCCACACAGGCACCATCTGCATCCTCGCCCTGCACCTGATGGGCGCGCTCGACGCGCCCGAACTCAAACCCGTCTGGGTCGCCACCGCCAACTGCGGCATCACACGCTTCGAACTCCGCGCCGACGGCTTCGTGCGCGTCCACGCCGTCAACGACACCAGGCACCTAGTGGGCATCAATTGAACAGCGGCGGCGCTCCTAAAGTGCAGGGCCGGGGCGAGCACTGCCCCTAGAAATAAACTCAGACGCGCTCAAGTCGTATGTCGCGGACGCCGCGGAGCACGCCCCGGTCGTCGCGCTTGAGGGCGATGATGGGGTTGGAGCCGCCGCGGCCGCTGAGCCTGGCGCGGTAGTCTGCGGTGACGCGTGGGTCGCCCTCGAACCAGTAGGAGTCTATCCAGTATTCCTCGTAGCCTGGGCCGGAGAGCGTGGTGTGTATGTGCACGGGGTCGAGCCGGCCCGGGTAGCCGCCGGGCTTGATCGTGCGGAACTCGTAGCGGCCGTCGTCGCCTGTCCTCATCCAGCCGCGCAGTCGCGGCTGAGGCGGCTGGCCGGCGGCCTGCTCGTCCGAGTAATAACCGCGCGCGTCCGTGTGGTAGACGTAGAGCGTGATGCCGCGCGCGGGCGTGACGCCGTCGGGCTGGAAAATTGTGCCAGCGAGGACGAGGGGCTCGCCCGGCTCGTCCGCGGAGACCATAGTCGTCTGCCACGAAGGGTCCGGCGGGCCGTCTGCCGCCCCGGCCCACTCCCTGCCCGGCGCGCGGCGAGTCTCCTCCCGGGCGCGCCCCGTCGCCTCCGAACTCCGGGTGGCGGCGCAGCCGAGCGGCAGCACTGGGAGCGCGGCCGCGACGATTACCGCCCGCTTGAGAAACTGCCTCCGGCTCACGTCCTCAACCCGATGACTTCTCACGGCAACCTCCTTTACTAATCACAAGCGGAACGACTCGACCCCTTTGCGCCTTTGCGCCTCCAGCGTGAGTGATTCAGGTTTATCACGCAGAGACGCAAAGGCGCAAAGATTCGCTCGAACGTCTTTCCTCAAGCCCGCAGTCCGTCCGACGGCGTCACTTCTTCGCTACCTCGTCTTTCGTCCCGTCTGCTTCAATCAGTTTCGTGATCTCGGAACGGATTCCGGCGTCCGTTTCCTGTGCCAGTAAACGTTTGAGAATCGGCTCGGCGAAGCGGCCGTACTTTTGAATCGCCTTTCTGGCCGACTCGCGCACCTGCGGCGATGGGTCGCGGAGCAGGCCGATCTGCTGCTGGACGTTCTTCTCCGTCTCGGGCGTGATGACTTCGGCGCGGCCCACGAGCACGCGGACCAGCTCAGCCGGGCGCGGCTCTATGGTCACCGGGAGAATCTCGTCTGTCGTGCGCCGCGGTAGCAGGTAGAAGACCCTCAGCCCCTCCTCGAACCAACTGTCGCGCCACGTCTTGATCATCGCCTCGGCCTCGCGCTCGTAGAGGCCGCCCGCCATGAGCACCTGCTTCAACTCCGAGAGCAGCGCGTCCATGCTCTTGTCCAGCGCGGGGCGCTCGTGAGTCATCTCGCCCGTGAAGGCGTCGCACACGCGGTAGCCCACGCGCCCGCCGCGCTTCTCGAAGATGACGAGGTGCGGGATTTCTTCTGTGCCAAGATTTTTCAGGACGACGTTCTCGCCTTCGAGCTTGACCGAGAGCGGCAGGTCGAAAGTGCCCACGCCGCGGTAGAAGAGGAACTTCTCCTGCTGACCCTGCTTGCCGCTCGTCCCGCAGACCTGCACGGGCGCGGCGTCCACCTCACGCGCGGGGTAGTAATGGCTCTCCGCGCTCTCGACAGGGAAAGTCAGCGGCGCGCCCGGCATGACCTTCAAGCGGCCCCAGTCGATGCCCGTGCTGACGGCGCGCGCCTGCGGGTACCACTCTGTGATTTTGCCCTTCGGGAAATCGACCTTGACGGAGACGTTCATCTCCGCGGGCGCGTAGAAGTAGAGGACGGGCGTCTCCATGCGGACGGAGGCGCGCAGATCGCCCTTCTCTTTCCGGTTGTGGCGCAGGCCGCCGCCGCCCTCATCGATGCTGTGCACGAACCTGGGCAAATCGCTCGGGCCGTTCAGGGGCCGCCATTCGAGCGCCACGCCGTCGCGGCCAGCGATGGAAGTGAACGTGCCCCACTCGTGCACGACCAATCTGTTTTCGGACGAGGCGGCTTTCTTTCCGGCCTGCCTGGCCGGCGCGTTTTGTGCCAGGAGTTTGGCCCCGACCAGCGCGGCGAGCGCGAAGATTGTCAGAGAACCCGCGACGAGTCTCGGTGTGATGCGTCTAATCATGTTCGTTTCTCCTTAGAATCGAAGTCTGCTGCACAACGAGGAGAGCACGAAATGATGAAGGCGGAGTGATGAATGCGGAGTGATGAATGAAAAGCCGGTCGTCCTTAATTCATCATTCCGCATTCCTCGCTCATCATTTTCAGTCGAACCATACCCATGCCAGTTCCTGTTTCCATAGTTCGAGCATGGCGCGGTTGAGGCGGAGGATGCCTTTGCGCGTGACGCCCTGCGGCGGGGGGACCAGGGAGGACATGCGGTCGTAGACGCGCGCGCGGTCCGCGCCGCGCAGGCGCGAGAGCAGGTGCCAGAGCGTGAGCGTGTCGTACTCGCGCGCCTCCGCCAGCACGACGCTCAAGTCATCAGCGCCGCCCCCTTGAAAGTCCAGCCGCGTGAGCGCCGCGCGGAAGCTTGGCGAGGCGTCGTCGAAGTAAGGCGTGCCCGGCCCCTTGCCCGGCTGCGTCACGCAGACCGCGCCGGCAGGAACAATCGCCTCGCGCCCTTTGAGTTCGAGGGCGACCCAGCCGGACGTGACGTGCAGGCGAGTGCGGCCCACGTCGTCGACTTCGAGCGTGTAGGAGCAGCCCAGGTCGATGGCGGTCGCGGACGGCGTCTCGACTATGAAGAGGCGCGGCGGCGCGTCTATCATCGCGTGCAGCCGACCGCGCTCAAGCGCCAGGCGGTGCTCGGTCGAGCGGGTATTCAGGAGGCGCAGGCGCGAATTTGGCCCAACGTCGACCTCGCCTATGTCCGCGACGTTGACGCGGGCGCGCGAGGACGCGTCAGTCTCCAGCCACTCCCCGACCGCCAGCCGCCCGCTCCCTTCCAGATGTTTGCTCCCGACTTTGGGAGCGCCCGCCAGACGCGCGACTTCCCAGGTGGGCGCGGCCTCGGCAGGCTTGCCGTTAACGGCGGGCCGCTTCGGCCGCGGCGTGTCCGGCTGCGGCGAATTTTCCGCCACGGGCGGGTTCTGGGCCGCGTCGGGAACTTGCGGCTGTTGCGGCGTCGGTTCTTGCCGCTGCTGCGTCTGCTTCGTCTCGTCCGTGACGGCGACTTGGGGGATGCCCCCTGGCTCGCGCGTCGAGTACCAGACGAGGCCGGCCGCCAGGGCCAGAAGCGAGAGGGCGCAGGCCGCAACCAACCGCGGCCACCGGAAGGAAGAGGCGAGGCGGCGGCGAGGAGGCTCTTGACGTGAAACTGTGCCAGGGCGCTCATCAAGAGCCCTTTCGATTTCGGCCCACAGCGCGGCCGGGGCCGCGGCGCGCGGCAGTTGCCCCGCGAGCTTGACGCCGAGCCTGACCTCCTCGAACTCGCGGCGGCAGCTTGAGCACCCGATCAAGTGCTCCGCCACGCGGCGCGAGTCTTCTTCCGCCAGCTCGTTGTGGCAGTACGCGGACAACTCCCCGTTGACATGATTACCGAACATCTTCTTCACTCACCCGTGGGCGCGCCCCGCAAATGTGACAGGCGGCGCGCCAGAATCTTGTGCCCGCGGTTGAGCCGCGAGGCGACGGTGCCCTTCGAGCAGCGGAGCACGTCCGCCATCTCGTCGTAGGAGAGGCCCTCCACGTACTTGAGCAGGATGGGGAGCCGCAACTTCGGCCGCAGGTCTTCGATGGCCGCCTGCACGGAGTCGGCCAATTCCACGCGCGCGTAGCGCTCCTCCTGCGACCTCGCTTCCAGGCTCTTCTCCCTCACCCCGAATCCGTCACCGAAGGGGAGGAAGCGGCGGCGCTTCCGCTGCTCGTCCGTGCACGCGTTGACCACCATGCGGTAGAGCCAGGTCGTGAACTCCGCGTCGCGCCGGAACTGTGCCATCTTCGTCATCAGCTTGAGAAAGACCTGCTGCGTCACGTCGTGGGCCAATTCTTCGTCGCCCTTGAAGTAGTAGAGCGAGATGGAGTAGACCCTGTCCTTGTAGGTCTCGAAGAGCAGCCGGAACGCTTCCCTGTCGCCGCGCCGGCAGGCTTCGATCACGCGCTCGTTGCTCTCTCTGTCGCTCGCCACCGCGCGCCGCTCCATCCGCCGCCCCCTTCATTTCACTTCTCGAAACCTTAGACGATGGGGTTTTGGGTTTTCTTCCACTTTTTTTAGAATACGGCGGGAAATTTTTCTGCGGCCGCCCGCCGGTCTTCCCGCCAACGCAAGAACGACCCACGCGGCCGTTCCTTTAGCCCGGAGGTTTTGAAAGGACTTATGCCTAATCTGACTTCGAAGACGACCGCGGCCCGCCGCTTGATGATGTCCGTCGCCCTGCTCCTCGCGGGCGTGCTGGCGATTCAATGCCAGCCGCAACCGACTGTCCGCGCGACGGACGACTTAGTCGGGACCGGCGGCGGGGGCGGCCGCACGGCTGACCCTCAACCCGGCGGCCAGAGTAATGCGGCGGCCGGGATAAAGCCAGTCGCGGTCATTTATGAGATTGACCCCTGGGGTATGGTTTTGGGTTCCGACTCGCCTTCCTTCGCGCTCTACGAGGACGGCATGGTGATTTTCGCCAGGTCCAAAGAAGGCGGCGGCTACGAGTACGCGTCCGCGACGCTCGGCGCTGAGGAGCGCGATTCGCTCCTACGGTCTCTGCCCTCGGCGCAGTTCTTCGGGCTTGAGCCGCGCTACGAGACGACGCTGATAACAGACCAGCCGACGTACGTCATCACGCTCTGGGACAAAGGCCAGCGGAAAACCGTCTCCGTGTACGGCGGCCTGAAGCGGACGGACAACGACAGGAAGGAGCCCGCGCCCGCGGCCTTCATCGAGACTTACGAGAAGCTCAAAGGCTTGCGGCCCGCGGGCGCGTCGCGCTGGATGCCCGAGAAGGTGGAGCTGATGATCTGGCCTTACGAGGACGCGAGCGACCCGCTGCCCTGGCCGAAAAATTGGCCCGACACCGCGCACCCGACGACGAAGAAGCGCGGCGCGGGCGGCGACCAGATAAACTACAGCATCTATCTGACCCCCGCGCAGTACGAGACGCTGAAGAAGAGCGCCGAGCGCAAGTCGGCCGAAGCCCTGCTCATCGACGGGCGCAAGTGGGCCTTCTCCTTCCGCTACCCCTTCCCCGGCGAGGACTCCTGGAGAAAAAACAAGGGATGAGAGCCCGGCTCTCATCCCTCTGCCTCCGCCAAACGCGACTCTTAACTTTTCATCGACTCAGTTCGTGGCCGCCTCTATGACCTCGACGGCCTCGCGGTCTGTCGGCGCGATCTCCAGCAACTCGTCGTCGCCTTCCAACTGGCGGCGGCGGCGCACCGTCCCGTCCGACTCGAAGATGTAGGCCGACGGGGCCTCGCGCATGATGATGTCCTGTAGGCGCATCAGGCCGTAGAGCAGCGCCTCGGGGCGGGGCGGGCAGCCCGGGATGTAAACGTCCACGGGGATGACGCGGTCGACGCCCTGCATGGTCGAGTAGGAGTCGAACGGCCCGCCCGTGGAGGCGCACGCGCCCATCGCGATGGCCCACTTCGGCTCGGGCATCTGGTCGTAAACGCGGCGCACCACCGGCCCCATCTTGAGCGTCACGGTCCCGGCGATGATCACCAGGTCGCTCTGCCGAGGGGAGGGCCGGAACACGCCCGCGCCGAAGCGGTCTATGTCGAAGCGGCCCGCGCCGGTCGCGATCATCTCGATGGCGCAGCACGCCAGCCCGAACGTCATCGGCCACAGCGCTGACTTGCGCGCCCAGTTGACCGGCTTCGCCGCGATGTCCATCACCTTCGCGCCCACCGAACGGCGCACGGAGTTGATAATCGAATCGACCGTCGTTAAGACGAATCCTTCTTCGTGTTCAGCCATAATAATTCAGTTGGCAGTGGGCAGCTGGCAGCGGGCAGTGAAAGCAGTCGGTCTTAACCGCCCGCTGCCCGCTGCCAACTGTTTCATGCCCATTCAAGTGCGCCCTTGCGCCAGGCGTAGTAGTAACCGACGACGAGGATGCCTATGAAGACGAACATCTCTATCAGCGCGAACTTGGTGAACGAGAAGTCGTCGCCCATGAAGATGATCGCCCAGGGGAGCAGGAAGATGGTCTCCACGTCGAAAATGAGAAAGAGCATGGCGACGATGTAGTAGCGCACGGTGAAGCGGTCGTGCGCCTCCGTCTGCGGGTCTATCCCGCACTCGTAGGGCCGCATCTTCGCCTTGTTGTACTTCATCGGCCGTATGAACCGCCCCAGCACAATCGGGAGCACGGGGAAGATGACCGCGAAGACGAAGAAAATCATCACCGGCCAGTACGCCGTCACGGGCGACCCCGGCGACTGGGCCGCGCCGGTCGCCGTCGTCGTTTCACTTATCTGTAGAAGAATAGCGCCGAGCATCATCTGCCTCCGGGGCCGCGCTGGTTCGAAGGTCCGCGCGCCATCTCACTGGCAAATCGTCGAGCTTGCGAAAAATATATGTCGCGGGGGTGCGCGTTGTCAAAAATTATCCGGCGAGTCACCCTTTCGCCCGCTCGTCACGCCTCGGCGTGAGGCTTGCCGACGACCAGCGCGACGGCGTGGTGTATGACGGGCTTGATGACCATGAAACTTTCGCGCACGCCTTTGGGCGAGCCGGGGAAGTTAACGATGAGTGTGCCGCTGCGTATGCCGCAGGCCCCGCGGGAGAGCATCGCCATAGGCGTCTGCCTGAGCGTCTCCACGCGCATGGCTTCGGCGAGGCCGGTGGCCTCCTTTTCGATGACGGACCGGGTCGCTTCCGGCGTGTTGTCGCGCGGGCCGAAGCCCGTGCCGCCGGTGGTCGCGATCAGGTTCACGTCGTCGCGGTCGGCGTAAGTGCTCAGCTTTTCCGCCAGCGGCCCTAAATCGTCGGAGAGGATTTCCGCGGCGACGACGTGCGCGCCCGCCTCGCGTAAAAGCTCCGCGAGGGCCGGGCCGGACTCATCCGTCTGCTCGCCGCGCGCGCAGCGGTCGCTGACGGTGATGATGACCGCGCGAATCTCAGTCGCCATGAAAAGTCCTTTACCCGCTGCAAGCGCCGGCCGGTTGGCGCGGGCACTGCCCCATCTTACTGAGGACGGCCGTCAGCACCGCGCCAGCCACCTCCGCGACGCGCCGCCTCAGAGCGCGCAGGCCGACCGGGCAGTCGCGCGTCAAGGCGGTGCCGTCCGCGCGCCTGTAGAGCCTGGCACAAATTCGCCCCTCAGTGTTCCCGACGAGTGAGGCGACTTCGTCCCTGGTCATCGCGGAGATGTTGTAGACGTGCAGGCTGCACTGCGAGCAGAAGCGCGTGCGGCCGTCGCCCGTCATGTTCTCCCGGCCGACGTTGCAGGGAGAGGCGAGGCGCATGCGTTCGAAGAAATCTTTTTGCTGAGTCATGGCGGCGCGTCCTGCCGTAGAGAATTTTTGAGAACAACAGGTCTGATGCGGGAATGCCCGCGCCGTGCTGCCCCGGCCGTCACTTATTCCTGATGTGCTCTTTGAGCCAGCAGCGGTCCATGACGACGAGGAGGCCCGCGTCGCGGGCGCGCTCGGCCGCGGCGCGGTCGATGACGCCCTCCTGCAACCAGACGGCCTTCGCGCCGATGCGTATGGCCTCGTCCACGGCCTCCCCGGCCGCGTCCGACCTGCGGAACACGTCCACCAGCTCAACGGGGACGGGCACGTCCGCGAGCGTCGGGTAAGACTTCTCGCCGAAGACCTCCGCCTCGTTCGGGTTGACGGGGATGACCGTGTAGCCCTGCCGCAGCATGTAGCCCGCCACCCCGTGCGACGCGCGCCCGGGGTTCGACGAGAGCCCGACGACGGCAATCGTCCGGCACTCTTCCAGTATCTTGCTGATCGCCTCGCGGCTGTTGATCTCCATGCCTGTTGACTCCCGGCGCTCTCTTTAGCTAAACGGGCGCGCGCCCCGCCCCTCGTCTTCAAAAACCTTGAGGAAGAAAACGTGCTCGGAATGCGGGGCCATGTGCAGTTCGACCAGTTGACCGGGCTTGCACTGGTAGTACTGCCTTTCGCTGACCTTGAGTTCTTTGCCCCTGACCTTTAACAGATAGGAGTAAGACATCGCCGAGCCGTCCACGCCCAGGGCGTCGTCAACCACGCTACTGTTGCCGCCCGTCTGCCGTATGTCCTGCCGCTGGCTTTCCACGCGGCCGACGGCGATCTTTTTCTTCCCCTCACGAATGTCTCTGTTTAATGACTGGACGCCCCGAATCTGGTCCTTCAAGACGAACCCGATGACGAGCAGACCGGCGACTACGATGATGATGATTTTACCCCACGAACCCCAAGCGCCCCACGCCGTCACGCCTATGACAAGAAGCGGGATGAGGATGAGGATGTTGAGAGAGGCACGCGATTTCTTCCTGAGCGTCTCCGCCTCCGTGGGAGAGAGAGCTTCGTACCTTTCTTCCATGAATCCCCCTTCAGCCGGCCGCGCTGCCGACGGCGTGAAGTTCCTGTAGTGAGTAGACGCTGACGGGCACGCCCGGCTGGCGCGAGCCGATGGCCTCGACGATGGCCTGCGCGCCGGTCATGGTCGTCACGCAGGGGACGTTGTACTGTAGCGCGGCGCGGCGAATCGCCTGCTCGTCGTAGTGCGACGTTTGGCCCAGAGGGGTGTTGATGACGAGCGCGATCTCGCCGCGCTTGATGTGGTCGACGATGTTCGGGCGGCCCTCGTTGACCTTGAAGACGCTCTCAACTTTCAGGCCCACTTCGCGCAGCCGCTCGGCCGTCCCCTCGGTCGCGACGACGCTGAAGCCGAGGCGCACGAGGCGGCGCGCGAGCAGCACGGCCTGCCCCTTGTCGCCGTCGTTGACGCTGATGAACGCCGTGCCCTCCGCGGGCAGTTCGAGCCCGGCCCCCATCATGGCCTTGGCGTATGCCTCGCCGAAGGAGGAGCCTATGCCCATCACCTCGCCCGTCGAGTGCATCTCGGGACTGAGGATGGGGTCAACGCCTGGGAACTTGACGAACGGGAAGACGGGCGACTTGATGAAGAAGCGCTTGTTGATTCTCAGGCTCTCGGTCAGGTCTTCCGGCAGGCTGAAACTTTCGAGCGCGCGGCCAGCCATCACGAGCGCCGCGACGCGCGCTAAGGGGACTCCCGTGGCCTTCGAAACAAATGGCACAGTCCGCGAGGCGCGCGGGTTAACTTCGAGGACGTAGACGCGGTCGTCCTTGATGGCGAACTGTATGTTCATCAGGCCGCGCACCTGTAGGGCTCGCGCCAGCTCCTTCGTGTAGTGGCGCATCGTCTCAAGGTGGTCGGGGTCAATGCGGACGGGCGGCAGCACGCAGGAGGAGTCGCCCGAGTGAATCCCCGCCTCTTCGATGTGCTCCTGGATGCCGGCGACGACGCAGGCGGTCTCGTCGGCCAGCGCGTCCACGTCGAACTCGGCCGCGCGCTCCAGGAACTTGTCAATCAGGACGGGCCGCTCGGGCGAGGCGTCCACGGCCGTCCGCATGTACTCGTCGAGCGATGCCTCGTCGTAAACAATCGCCATCGCGCGGCCGCCGAGGACGTAAGAGGGGCGCACGAGCACGGGGTAGCCTATGCGCGCGGCGCACTCTTTCGCCTCGTCGGGCGAAACCGCTGTGCCATTTTCGGGCTGCGGGATGCCGAGGTCCGCGAGCAGCGCGCCGAAGCGCTTGCGGTCCTCCGCGAGGTCAATCGAGTCCGGCGAAGTCCCTATAATTGGCACACCCGCCGCCGAGAGCCGCATCGCCAGGTTGAGCGGCGTCTGCCCGCCGAACTGGACGATGACGCCCTCGGGCCGCTCCACGTCCACGATGTTCATCACGTCCTCGAAGGTGAGCGGCTCGAAGTAGAGACGGTCGGAGGTGTCGTAGTCGGTCGAGACCGTCTCCGGGTTGCAGTTGACCATGATGGTCTCGAACCCCGCGTCGCGCAGGGCGAAGGAGGCGTGGCAGCAGCAGTAGTCGAACTCGATTCCCTGCCCGATGCGGTTCGGCCCGGAGCCCAAGATCATGATCTTGCGGCGGTCGGTCGGCGCGGACTCGTCCTCTTCCTCGTAGGTCGAATAAAGGTACGGCGTGAAGGACTCGAACTCCGCGCCGCAGGTGTCCACGCGCTTGTAGACTGGCACAATTCCAAGTCGTTTCCGGTAAGCGCGCACCTCGTCTTCGCTGCTCTCGGTCAGGTAGGCGATGCGGCGGTCCGAAAGCGCGGCCTCTTTGGCGGCGCGGATGACTTCGGCCGGCACGTCTTCGAGGCGGCGGTCTTCGATGCGGTCCTGGATGCGCATCACGTCCTGAAGCTGTTCGAGGAACCAGGGGTCTATGCGCGAGAGGCGGTAGATTTCGGGAATCGTCCAGCCGTGCTGCAAGGCGTAGGTGATGTAAGAGAACCTTTGAGAATTGGGCCGGGCGAGTTTCCTCTGCAACTCGTCGTCGGAGACGCCGCGCAGTCGCAAAGGCTTGACGGCTTCCAACGAGCGCAGCCCCTTGAAGAGAGCTTCCTTAAAAGTGCGGCCAATCGCCATCACCTCGCCGACACTCTTCATCTGCGTCCCCAGAACATCTTCAGCTTCGCGGAATTTTTCGAAATTCCACTTGGGGATTTTCGCCACGACGTAGTCAATGGTCGGCTCGAAGCTGGCGGGCGTCTTCTTCGTGATGTCGTTCGGAATCTCGTCGAGCGTGTAGCCGACGGCGAGCTTGGCCGCGATCTTCGCGATGGGAAAACCCGTCGCCTTCGACGCGAGCGCCGACGAGCGCGAGACGCGCGGGTTCATCTCGATGATGCGAATCTCGCCGTCCCCCGGGTTGACCGCGAATTGTATGTTCGAGCCGCCCGTCTCGACGCCGACCTTGCGTATGACTTTTATCGCCATGTCGCGCAGGGCCTGGTACTCCACGTCGGAGAGCGTCTGCGCCGGGGCGACCGTGATGGAGTCGCCCGTGTGGACGCCCATCGGGTCGAAGTTCTCAATCGAGCAGATGATGACGACGTTGTCCTTAAGGTCGCGCATCACCTCCAACTCGAACTCTTTCCAGCCGAGGATTGATTCTTCGATAAGAACCTGGTTGACGGGCGAAGCACTGAGCCCGCCGCGCACAATCTCCTCGAACTCTTCCGGGTTGAAGGCCGTGCCGCCGCCGGTGCCGCCGAGCGTGAAACTGGGCCGGATGATGGCGGGGTAGCCGGTCTCTTCGACCATCTGCTCGGCCTCGGCCCAGGAGTGCGCGAAGCCGCCGCGCGGCATGGGGAGTCCCTCCTCCTCCATCGCCTGCTTGAACAGCTCTCGATCCTCCGCGACCTTAATCGCCTCGCGCTTGGCCCCTATCATCTCGACGCCGTACTCTTCGAGCACGCCGGCGTCCGCGAGCGCGATGGCGAGGTTGAGCGCGGTCTGGCCGCCGACGGTCGGGAGCAGCGCGTCGGGCCGCTCGCGCTTGATGATGGCCGTGACTGCTTCGACGTTGAGCGGCTCGATGTAGGTCTTGTCCGCGGTCTCCGGGTCGGTCATGATCGTCGCGGGGTTGGAGTTCACCAGCACGATCTCGTAGCCTTCCTGCTTCAGGGCGCGGCACGCCTGCGTCCCGGAGTAGTCGAACTCGCAAGCCTGGCCGATGACAATCGGCCCCGAGCCGATGATGAGAATTTTGCGTAGGTCTGTGCGTTTGGGCATCTCGCGTCTGGCCGTCTTCAGGGAAAAACCGATTCGAGTTGAACGTGTCGAGCCATTATACATACGGCCCCGCGGAAGCACGAATAATGCGTAAAGGGTCGAGCAACGGGTGAGAATTATTCAGGGGCAGGGCTTGTCCCTGCCAGCCGTAGCGGTAAAAATTAACAGGGGTGGGCAGGCTGGACGGGATAAAGGGCTTGCCTTCCATCCCGTCTAGCCTGCCCACCCCTGTTTGAGTTTGCTTTGGGTTGAGCGGGCAGAGCACTTGTCCCTGCCCCTACAGTTCTATTGCTTCTTCACTGCCCGTCGCCGTAGATGATGCCGCGGCCGTTGGTGCCGACGTAGACGCGGCCGTAGATGCGTGGGTCGCCGGTGATGGCCGTGTCGCCGGCGCGGCCCCACTGGTGCTGGTCGTCGTTGATGCGGACCCACGTCGCGCCCGCGTCAATCGAGCGGAAGATGCCGCGCACGCCCGCGACCTGCGCGACCGCGTAGAGCGCCACGTAAGTCTGCCCCGTCGCGGCCTTGCCGAAGCCTATGTTGTCGGCCTCCTCCACGTTCAATAACTTGGTGAAGGTCGCGCCCGAGTCGGTCGAGTGCCAGAGCCCGTAGGTGTTGTCCCACTCCGCGCCGCCCGCGAGCCAGATGTCGCCCTCGCGCCCCGGCACGGCTTTGAAGCGCACGGGCCCGCCCTGCGGCAAGCCGAACGACGCGCGCGCCGCAAAAGTCTTGCCGCCGTCCGTGCTCATGTAGAATGTGCCATTTTTGAAGCCGTAAAACTTGTTCGGGTTGACGCGGTCGGCCGCGACGCGCGCGCCCGCGGGGATGCCCGCCGAAGCCGTCCAAGCTTTGCCGCCGTTCGTCGTGTAGTAGACGCCTATGCCCGAAGGGCTCCAGACAATCTTGCCGCCGCCCGTGGCCGCGACGGCGACGTTGCCCCCGCCCGTCAGCCCCGAAGGCTGCACGGTCGGCACGGCCCAGGTGGTCCCGCCGTCTGTCGAGATGGCCAGGCTCTTTTCGCAGTTGGCCGTGTCGCCGTTCCCCACGCGGACGATGTAACCGGGGCTCAGCTCGGCGAAGTCTATGCCCGTGTTGCTCCCGCGCAGCGGCGCGAACTGTGTCGCGGGGACGACGTTCAGGTCGTTGTGTCGGAAGCCCGCGATGTCGCCGAGCGCGCTCAGGAGCGGCGCGCCCGATGGCGGACTAATCAACTCCTGGACGGCAGTCTCTTCCAGCCCCTGCGCCATCACGCGGATGGTGATCTGGCTGGTCGTGCTCAGGTCCCACGTGGTCAGGTTCGTGCTGCCGTAGATGGTCGCGCCCGTGCCGTACATGAAGCGGTTGGAGTTGAACGGGTCTATCTGCAAGGCTTCGGTCATCCAGCCGAGCTTCGGGTTCACTTCAGCGCCGGGCCTTCCGCCGCCGCAAATTGGCACGGCCGGGGCCTTCAGCCACGGCGCGGCCGTCACGTCCTGCGTGTAGCGGAACGAGCGGCTCGGGTAGCGAGTCCAGTCCCAAATCCTGCTCCACGTAATCCCGCCGTCACGGCTCCGCCAGATGTGCGTGTCCGGCCACCAGGAGCTGTAGCCCGTGACCATGACTGTGTTCGGCTGCTGCCGGTCCACGGAGAGGCCGCTGTAGCCGAAGTAATTGTCGTTCGTGTTGGTGGAAGGAATCGGACTAATCAAGGTCCAGACGCCGGTCGCCGTGTTGTACTTCCAGACGTCGCCGCGCCCGCCGTCGTAGGGGCCGCCCTTGTCGCTGTATGCCAGGTAGAGGAAACCGTAGGTCGTGTCGAGCACGCCCTTGTGCGGCATGAAGCCCGTCGGCTGGCCCGCGAGCGCCGCCCAGGTCGCGCCGCCATCGGTGCTGCGGTAGACGCTCGCGCCGAGGTCCGCGACGCCGACGTAAATGGTCTGCGTCGCGTTGCCGGGTGTGCCAGTTCTCTTGTCGAACGTGACCCAGTAGATGCCCTGCTTGTCCGTGAGATAGCCGTTAGGGTCCGCGGGGTCCTGGACGTAGTTGCCGGGGTTCGGGAAGCTCGTGACTTTGGCCCAGGTGACGCCCGAGTCCGTGCTCTTCCAGAGCCCGTTCCCGCTCGGCGCGCCCAGGAAAAGGATGCTGTTACGGTTCGGGTCGACGGCGAGTCGCTCGCCCGCGCCGCGGCCCGGCATGTTGCCGCCGAGTTTGAAAGGCAGCATCGTCCGCTGCCACGTCGCGCCGCGGTCGGACGAGCGGAGGACGGCCCCGTTCTGGCTCGTCCAGTCGTTCGTGTACGTGCCCGCGGCCAGGTAGACGTTGTTCGGGTTGACGGGGTCCGTGGCGAGACTGACGACGCCCGTCAGGTTCCAGTCGTCCCAGCCGATTGAGTCCGTGAGCGGAATCCAGCGGCCCGTGGCGGGGTCCTGCCGGTACGCGCCGCCTATGTCCGTGCGCGCGTAGACGAGGTTCGGCTCGGTCTCGCTGAAAATGATTCCTGGCACAAAACCGCCGCCGACTATCTGTACGTTCCGCCAGGTGTAAGACGGCCCGGTCTGCGTGTTGGCCGTGCCCGCGAGCAGGCCCGCCAGGAGTCCGGCGGCCAGGACGGCGGCGAGCAGCAGGCGTGTTAGCGACTCGAATGTGCGACGTGTTCTCAGCATGCGTTTCTCCTTCACTCAGGGTGGAATGGTCACGCCTCCCGGCGCGTGAGGCCGCGCGGGGGCTCGGTCTGGGCAAGGGTCCGACGCTCGAAACTGGGCCAGATAATTTCCGGCGGGCCGGGGCGGGGCTCAAGCCCCGCGCACGAACAGCCGCCCGTCATCCCCTCGCTCGGGTGTCGGGTCAGCCGCCGCGAAATCAATTCAGGCACTTTTGTTGGAAGGTCGAACGAAAGTGTTTCTATACCCGGCCGGGTTCCTTGTCAAGAACTTTGTCCGTCGCGCACGGGTTGGGCCAAACTGGAATTCGCGGGCGCTTCCCGTGCGCGACTCAATCGGGCGTGGTAAACTCTCGCGTCCGATTGATTGATCCGGGGCCGGAGGCACGGCGAAGGAAAATGTTTCGTTCGAAGAAAGCTGTCTTGATTGTGGCGGCGGTCGTCGCCTGCTTCGCGTTGATAGTCTTCCTGCGCTACCGGTCGCTCAACAAGCCGCGCGGGCACGAGAAGGAGACTTACCACCAGGGGCCGGACGCGGGGCAGGCGCAGGCGCTGACGGTCGCGTTCGTGCCGGTCACCTGCCACCTGACCTGCCCGGTCACGGACTACGCCTCGAAGACCACGACGACGGGGACGCGCTTCGACGCGCTCAGGTTCTCGGAGTTCCCGACGATGGTCGAGGCTCTGAAGGCCAAGCGGCTGATGGCGGCGTTTCTGACGGTGCCACTCGCCATGAAGATGCGCGAGCAGGGCGTGCCCGTCAAGATAGCCTCCCTCGGACACCGCGACGGCTCGCAGTTGATGGTCCGCAAGGAGAGCACGGCGAAAGACCTGCGCGACCTGCGCGGCAAGACCATAGCCATCCCGAACCCGTTCAGCAACGAAAATTTCTTCGTCAACAAGATGATGCGCGACCAGGGCGTGCGGCCCGAAGAGATTAGGTTCGTCTCGATGGCCCCGCCGGACATGCCCGCGGCGCTCGCGACCAACTCGATTGACGCCTTCATCGTCGCCGAGCCCTACTGCGGCAAGGCCGAGATGGAAGGCTACGGGCGCGTGCTCTACTACGCCAAGGACATTTGGCCCAATTACATCTCGTGCGCGCTCGTCGTCCACGAAGACCTCATACGCGACAACCCGGGAGTCGTGCGCGACCTCGTGCGCGGCATCAACGAGTCAGGCGAGTGGACGGAAAGGAACCGCGAGGACGCGGCCAAGCTCGTCTCGCCCTACTTCCGCCAGGACGAGAAGCTGCTGCGCTACGTGCTGACGCAGCCCGCCGACCGCGTCACCTACCGCAACCTGAACCCGACGGACGAGGAGATGCAGAAGATTCTGGACATGGGCATCAGCCTCGGGTTCCTCAAGACTCGGACGCCCATGTCCGAGCTGATGGACAAGTCTTTCTTCCCGGAGCAGATTAATCCGGCGGAGATTGATTTGAGCCGCATGCCAGAGATTATCAAGCCGGAGTAGGCGGCGGCCGCCGCCTCGTTATCACCCGGCTTTCAACATCGTAATAATTCCTCTAGTCAACTCGACGGATTCGTGGCATCATGCGCGGCACGTTGACGCACGAAACGCCCTCGCGCCCATGTCCCTCGTTAAAGCGAACAGCCGCAGCCTGCGCCAGTTAAGCTTTAAGCATTACTTGAGGAGAACGGCTTATGAGAAAGATCACCCCACTCTTCATCTCTCTCCTGATGGCGGCCGTGCCCGCCCTGACGCAGACACAGCCGGCCCGCGCACAGGAGCCGGCGTGGACGACCGCCCGCGTGGAAAAGAAGATGCCCGCCCTGACCAACGCTGCCGTCCTGCGGAAAGTCAGGGCCAGCCGTCAAAAGGGTTACGACCGCGTGGTCTTCGAGTTCGACGGAAACTCTTTGCCGGATCATCGGGTCGAGTTCAAAAGGCCGCCCTTCCACCTGGGAGAGAGCGATCAGACGGTGAAGGTCCCCGGCAGGGCTTTTATCTCGGTCATGTTCAGGCCGGCTATCGGTTACAACCCGGACACGGGCCAGCGCGTCGTCGAAGGCCCCGAAGGCTCCGTCCGACTCACAGTCCTGAGGGCTCTCACGTCTATTTATGATTACGAGGGCGATGTGATTTACATCCTCGGTCTTTCCGCCCGAAAGCCTTTTCGCGCGCAGGCGTTGACCGACCCGGCGCGGCTGGTGGTGGACATCAAACACTAGAACCCTTTGACGAATCAGCCCGGTGAGAAGCAACGAGATGCGCAACTTCACTCTGTCGATCGCGGCACTGACCCTGCTTTCCCTCGCCTGCGCGAAAGGCGGCAACACCAATTCGGCCGGAAACGCGGCGGCCGCGCCCTCGAATTCCAACTCGAATCAGGCCGCGAATCCTGCGGCGGCCGCCCCCGCGTTCACGAGCGCCTACACGGACCTCAACAAGGATTGCGAGGCCGCCTTCAAGGAGGAGGAACTCGGCGAGGGGCAGGACATGCCGCTCAAGTGCAAGGGCTACGGCGGCTACTACATCTCCATAGGCTACAGCGCGTGGGCCTCGCACGTGGGCGTGCAGATGGACGGCGACGAGGACTACATGCTCAAGCTGGTCAACGAGGGCATAGGCTACAGCGACGAGCCCGGCAGGAAAGTCGAATGGCGCATGGCCGACGGCAAGCCCTTCGCCGTGATCGTGCGTGTCTCGAACTACGACGAGAAGAAGTCCGAGGGCACGGGCGACAACCCGTACCAGGCCAAATACAAGACGGGCGAGTCGCTCGTCGTCAAAGGCTTGAAAGGCTACGAGCGCATAGACTCCAAGGTTGACGCCCAGGACCCCAAAGCCAACGAGAAGGCCAGGGAGGTGGCCGACAGCAACTACGCCAAGAAGTGAGCCAATTTTGAGGGACCGATTTTGAATGACGAGGCCCGCGCCCCTTTCAAAAGGGGCGCGGGCCTCGTCACTCGACGGATATTTAAGTCTTCAGAGCTGCTGCGCGTCGAACTTCTTGCGGTAGTCCTCGCCCTCTATGTGTACGGTCTTGCACATCTCGAAGAGCCTGGAGCGCAGCCTGACGCCGATTCTGTCTTCGAGCGTCTCGTCCCTCTCCGTCCGACGCCCGTCCAGGTAGTTCGTCGTGAAGATCGTCATCTTCCGGTCGTTGTACCGGGTGTTGATGATCTGCATCATCGTGTCCCTGACCCAGTCGGTCGGCTTCGACGCGCCGAGTTCGTCCAAGACCAGCACTTCGGCCTCGAAGACGGGCGCGAGCACCTTCAACTCCGAAGTCTGCGAGACGGGGTTGTAGGAGTTCTGAATCTCTTTGAGGAGCGAGCCGAACTCGTAGAAGAGGCAGGGCACGCCTTTCTCCACGAGGCCGCGCATGATGGCGACCGAGAGGTGCGTCTTGCCGACGCCGACTGTGCCCATAAAGAGCAGGCCGCGGTCGACGGCGGGGTATTCGCGCACTAAACGGAAGGCGTAATTGAAGGCCCGGAGTTGCGTGCCGTTCCCCTTCACGGGGTAGTAGTTTTGCAGCGAGCACTCGCTGTAGCGACGCGGGATGCGTGCCGCTTCGAGTAGCTTTGTCTGGCTCTGCTGCGCGCGGCAGCGGCAGGGGCGCGCGCCTTTGCCCGGTATGACTTCCATCCCCGCTCCGAAGCAATACTGGCACACGACTGGCTCATCAGTCGCCAGCGGGCGCTCGCGCGCCGGCATCTCTTCCGGCGCGGCGTCGCCGTCGGGCACGGCGAAGAGCGGGTGAATTTTTGCGTTGTCGGACGACATTCGGCGCGAGACGCTACGAGCTGAAAATTTCTACTGACATTTGCCGCGCGGGGGGCGTTGCGTGCGGCGCGCTTCCTTCACGACCTTTTCGACATCCCATCGCTCGGAGAGGCGCGGCGGATTATAGCACTCCAAGCGGATATTGCAAGGGCGTTACACGCGTGCCTCGAAAGCCTCCGATTTCAGACACTCTTTAGTGCCCGCCGCGTTCCGACGGGCAGCGAAAGCCGCCCCCGCGGTAGACGCCGCGCCACCGCCCGCCCTGCTTTTTGTAGACGACGTAATACCAGTCGTCACGGCTGCGGTAGTCGGTGACTATCGCTATCACTTCGGCCCCGCCGTCGCCGTCCAGGTCTATCGCGTCGAGCAGGTAATAAGTCATGGTGTTGTCGCCGTACTGGTCCGTGGCCGGGTTGAATAAGAGCAGTCCGGGCTTGAAGCCGCCGCCCGCGTCCGGCTCGGCGATGACGAAGAGCGCGTGCTCAGATTTGGCCCCTGTCGTAAAGGTGGCTATCAACTCGGCCTTGCCGTCTCCGTCCAGGTCCGCGGCCTCGGCCCCGCTGGAGACGCCTATCAGAGAAGGCTCGCCGTACTCTCCGCGGCGGAAAGGCGGCCCGGCCAGTTTCATGATCTCCGACTTCTCGGCCTCCGTCAGCTCGCGACGTTTGACGGGCCGGCCCGAGAACGAATCGGAATTCGTCGCAAGCCTGCTGACTTCGGCCGCGCCGGGCGGCTGCACCTCCACGTAGGCGGCCGCGGGGTCGCAGGTCTTGAGTCGCTTGATCGTCACCGTGCCGACCGCGCCGTCGACGCCGAGCAGTCTGTGTTTCTGGCCCGGACGGTAATACGAAGCAGCGACTGCCGCCTGGCCGCCTTCATGTTGAAGGCGGGCGGCGCGACGAAGCGGCCGCCCCGCACGATGACGATTGGAAGCAGGATCTGCTCGCCGCCGTAGCCCATCGCGTCGAACAGAACGGCGTCTCCGCTCCGGGCCGGCCGCTGCCGCCTGCGCGCGCCGGTCTGTGCGGAGCCCGGAGTTGTCGCAACGATGATTAGCAGGAGTGAGAGTGAAAGCGAGATTGCCCGCCGGCCGTGTTTTCTCATCAACACGATCCTCCCGTCCGTGAGAATTGGAAAGCGCGAGGACTGCTAAACTTCGACAATCAAACTTCGACCGCGCGGCCTGTGCGCAGCGATTCCAGCATGGCGAACGTGGCGCTCGTCGTGGCCGCCAGGTCGTCCAGCGCGATGGGCGCTTCCCCTCCCGTCAAGACCATTTCGCAGACGGCGCGGGCTTCGTCCGCCTGCCCCTTGTCCTGCTGGCGCGGCCTTGTGACATCCTCGCGCCCGCCCGCGTAACCGGCCGCGCCGCGGAAATCGTCCAGGACGAAACTCTTCCCCCCGCCGAAAATCTCTACGCGCTCCTTCGGCATCACCTTGTCGCCTTCCGAAAGATAAGCGATTGAGCCGTTCGAGCCGTCCGCGAAGCGCAACGTGACGAAGACGTTGTCCTCGTCAACGGCCTCCGCGTCGCGGCCCGCGACCGGCTCGGCGTAGACGCGCGTGACGCGCGAGCCCGTCAGGAAGTGCATCAGGTCGACAAAGTGGCACACTTCGCCGACGATGCGCCCGCCGCCTTCGACGGGGTCCTGGAGCCAGTGGGATTTCGGAATCCGCCCGGCGTTGACGCGGTAGCTGATCGAGAGCGGCGACTGGCGATTGGCGTAGAACTCGCGCGCCGCGCGCGCCAGCGGCGAGAACCTGCGGTTGAACCCGACCGTCAGTCGCCCTGCGGAATTCGCCCCGGCGTCGAGCACGCCCTCCAACTCCTCTTCGTTAAGCGCGAGCGGTTTTTCGACGAAGACGTGCTTGCCCGCGAGGAGCGCGCGCCGGGCCAGTTCCGCGTGCAGGTTGTGGCGCGTGGCGACGACGATTAGATTCACTTCGGGGTCGTTCAGGATTTCGTCGGCGTCCGAAGCGCAGTAGTCAAACCCGAACTTCAACGCGAGGTCGCGCGCGGTGACGCCGCCCGCGGTCGCAATCGCCCTGAAGCCCGCGCCCGCCGCCTTGAAGTTCGGCAGGAGCATCGCCTGCGCGTACACGCCCGCGCCGATCATCCCGACGCGGACGGCGCTCGCCTTCGCCGCGGGCGCGGCGCTCGATTTCACGTCCCGCTTGATTTCTATCCGGCGCTCAAGCTCGCGCTCCGTGTCGTACTGGAGCACGATTCCCAGATAAGGCTCTCCGGTCTCGCCGCCGATTAATTGATAGGCGCGCTCGCCCTCTTCGATTGGGAAGCGGTGCGTGATGAGGCGCTCGACTTTGACGCGGCCCGCGGCCACCAGGTCCAGGAACGCTTCTATGTTGCGGTTCTCAGTCCAGCGGACGTAAGCGAACGGGTAGTCGTGGCCGCGCTCCTCGTACTCCGGGTCGTAGCGCCCAGGCCCGTACGACATTGAGACCGTCAACGAAAGCTCGCGCTTGAAGTAGAGGTTGCGCGGCACGTCCATGCCGACCATCCCGACGGCGACCACGCGCCCCTTGACGCGCGAAATCTCGCCCGCCAACTCGATTGGCTGGTTCGAAGACGTGGCCGCGGTAATCAGCACCGCGTCCGCCCCGCGCCCGCGCGACCACTCCGCGACCGCCCGCCTCACCCCGTCGTCGCTCACCGCGGCGGCGTCCGCGCCCAGTTCCCGCGCCAGCTCCACTTTCGCCGGGTCCAGGTCGACGCCGAAGACCCGGCAGCCGTTCGCCTTCAAGAGCTGGACTGTGATCTGGCCCAAAAGCCCCAGGCCGACGACGACCACCGCCTCGCCCAGCGTGGGCTCCGCCAGGCGCACCCCCTGCAACGCAATCGCGCCCAGGGTGCCGAACGCCCCCTCCTCGAAGCTCACCTCGTCGGGCAAACGCACGCAGAGGTTTTTCGGGACCGAGAGCACCTCGGCGTGCGAGGCGTAGCCCGCGCCGGCGCAGGCCACGCGCTCGCCCGCGCGGAACTCGGTCACGTCCTCCCCCACGTCGAGCACTATCCCTGCGGCGCTGTACCCTAGCGCCGTCGAGGAGCCGAGCTTCGAGCGGACGGCGTTGATGGTCTTGATGACGCCCTCGTTTTTGGCCTTCTCTATGACCTGCCGCACGAGTTCGGGGCGCTCCCTGGCGCGCTCCAGCAGGCTCTTCTTGCCCTCGTCGACGGCCATCTTTTCCGTGCCGGCGCTGATTAAAGACGCGGCGGCGCGCACCAGCACGCGCCCGCGCTGCGCGATTGGCGACGGCACGTCCGCGACCGCCATCCGCCCGGTTTTATTGTTCTGTAGAATCTGTTTCATTAGTCAGGCCCGCCGGGCCGCTGAAATTTTTAGCACACTCTTGATAAAAGCGTGAATGGCGAACGGTAAATAGCAAATGGTGAATGGCGAACCCGTCCTCCTATTCACCATTTACCATTTACCATTTACTATACTGAGGCATCCCGGAGTGACGATTCTGCAATCATAGCAGGCCGCGTTGGGAGTTCACACTTTCGGAAGGTCTGGGTCAAGAGAGACAGATGGGCATCTTGAGAGGAGTCTTAAGCAAGCTGGGGCTGGACAATGCGCACGCCAGGCGCACCCCGATTCGCGTCTTCCTGTTGGACGACGACTCGCGCCGGCACAACTGGTTCGCCAAGCGCTTCGAGGGCGACCGCCTGGACATCGCCGACGACGTGGACGGCGCGCGCGAGTACCTGAGCGCGAACCTCTACGACGCGATCTTCCTGGACCACGACCTGCTGCCGGAGCACTACCACTCCGAGACGACCGACGACGAGCGCACGGGCTACGCCGTCGCCGCCTGGCTCGCCTCGCGCCCCGAGCTGCAACGCGCCTCCACCATCCTCGTCCACACGCGCAACGCCGACGGCGCGATGCGCATGGTCGAAGAGCTGCGCCGCGCCGGCCGCCAGGCCGAGTACGTCCCCTTCCCCCTCCTCGCGCAGAAGATCAAAAATTATTGGCACAGGTAAAGAGATTCCTGCCAGGTGGAGCGGTTGAAAGAAAGCGCCACCATGAAGAATGTCCGGCTCGGGCCGTGGGCGCACAATCGAGCCGGGGCGGTTTCCCGCAGGACGTGAAAATTCACGGCCTACGGGCTTGCGTTTGCTCGGTAAAATATCTGAGCGCTTCCTCGGCCTTTTCACGCTGTTTTTCGGCAAGCCCCAGCCTCTTTTTTAAAGGTGATAACTCGCGGCTCGCCTTTTCTACAACCGAGTAAATTTCATCCGGCTCTGCTCGTTCCTTAAGACGCTTTTTAACCTCCCACTTGGCATAATCAACGATGTGGAGGGTTAAATCGCCAAAGAGTACGAGGAAAGCGCCGACGATTAAAGTCACTTTAAGTGAATTTTCATCAAGGAACTCAACGATGGGATTTCTGGGTCCGAACTCCTTGAGGAATGGGATAATAAAAATGAACAGGACCCCGGCTGCTATGAGCCAGACGATACCAAAACCCAACCCCATTCCGAAACTGTACTCCGGTTCTTTTTTCAAAATTTCTTGATACTCTTTCTTAATGTTAGACACCCGGGTAGCCTTATGAGCTTCTACTCTCTCTATACTCTCGGCCGCGCGCCTCTCCTCGGCCGCTCTGTTCTTAAGGACTTCCCCCAATGCCTCCCTGGCAACATTGAGCACTTCTGATTTTTCCGCGACTGCCTTTTTTATTAACCCGACCGCCGTTACGTAGTCGGCCCGGAGCGCATCTTCGGCAGCTTTCGGTATTGAATCCACCAACTCCGCGGGTAAGGAAACCGTGCATTCCGCCTGCGCCTCCGCCCGGCGCGTAATTTCAACCGCTCTCAGCCATTCCTCAATCTCTCCTTGGGCCTCGGCTCGGCTTTCCTCCAGCTTGCGTGCGCCGAACGCGATGAGAGCTTCTCTGATTACTAAAAAATCCCGCTCCGTAAACATCAGGACAAACGTCTGCGGCTCCTGCTCGATACACTTATCCAATAGGTCTAAGGCTTCGACCTCGCGCCCGTCTCGCGCGGCATATCTCGCGGCGTCGTAGCGGATGTCGTGGTCATCGGGTGAGAGTCTTAAGGCTTGGTGAATGGTCGCATAAGCGTCGGAGTATTTCGCCTCAAAATATTGCATGTACGCCAAGTGGCTCAGCCCCCTGGTGTGATACAAGTCGGCCTTCGGCGCGCTCAGACGGGAGGCCTGGTAGAAGGCTTCCTCGGCTTCGGTGATATTTTGCTCGTGCTTCCATTTAAGCCATCCCATTTGAAACCACGCCACGTAGTTGCGGCTGCCTATTGGGTTGGCTAGGACTTCTCTGAGCAGACGGCTCGCATCCGCGAACTCTTCCCGCCGATCCCTGCCGAGTGACTTCATCCCCGTTGTCAATGCGCGATCTGCCTCTCGCAGCAGTTCGAGCACCTGCGTCTCGTAGGGGCGACTGAGCACGTCGGCGATCTGCTCAAGCGTGTGTTGCTGCTGAAGGAGCAACTGGGCCGACTCTTTAAATCCCTGTTGTAAGACCTCATTTTGTACTTTCACGCTGTGATTAAGATCGCCCACACCTTCGACGAGTGAGTAAAGCAGATCATTGGTTCGGTCTTGCCTGTTAGCTATTTCAGCAAGGCCCCGCAAATTCGCAATTGCGGCCTCACGCTGCATCTGAAAAGCTTCGGTTTGATACTCCACGAGTTGGCGGCTGTTGTCCGCGATCATTTCCAGGTGATAGTGATCGTCAATGCGGCGTCTTAGATTTTCTTTCGATGTATCAGCGGAGAAGAGTTGTCTCATCAGTGAGGCCGGCATATAAGATTTCCTTTCCCTTAGGGAGGCCGCGAGCTGCGCGAGGTTCGCCGGGGACTTCTATCTATATCCGCGACCGAAGTCAAGATGTTTTACAAAGCTGGGCGGGCCGCGGAAGGCTCACGCTCGGGCCGCAGACTTAAGCGCCGGCCGTAGGTGAGCTGACGCCAAATCCACTCCATCGGGCCGTAGCCGAAGTACCTCAGCCAGAGCGCGCTCAGGAGTGTCTGGAAGAGGAAGATGGCGAGCGCAAGGAGCGTCGCCGCCCTCGCGCCGAGCCTTCCGAACTGGCCCAGGCCGTAGCCGTAAAAGATGAGGACGCAGACGACCGTTTGCAGCAAGTAATTGGTCAGGGCCATGCGCCCGACCGGGGCCAGAAAGGAGAGCAGCCGCCGCCACGCCGCTTGTTGCCACAGCGTGGCGACTAATGCGACATAAAAGAGCGCGAGCGCCGGGACGCCGAAGGCGTAGCAGATGACGCCGACGATTCCCGCGGGCGTCGGCGGGAAAACCGCCTCCTTCCCCGCGATGGCCGCGAAAGCGGCGTTGCCGACCAGACCTAAAATGAGTCCGTAAACAAGGACGCGGCGGACGAACGGCCGGTGACTCGACAGGTTTTGGAAAAAGCCGCGCCGGTACGCGTAAAAGCCGAGCAGAAACATCGCCAGCAATTTCGGCAGGCGCATGTCGAAAATCAAACCCATGTACCTGCCGACGATGTAGTCCAGGTTAAAGTCGGTGATGATTTGCAGGTAACTGCCCTGCTGGACCTTTGTGACCGCGGCGTTCCAAAAATCCCCCTGCCCGGCCTGCACCTGCGCCACGGCCTCGGGCGGGACGAAGGCGACGAACAAAATGTAGAACAGGATGTAAGTCAGAATCGGGACCGCCAACAGCGCGAGCGCCCACTTGAGCAGCGAGCCGTCCGTCTTCTTGCGGAACAGAATGAGCACAAAGCCCATCGCGGCGTAGACGCTCAGGATGTCGCCCGCCCAGAGCAGGTAGGCGTGCGCGAGGCCGATGACCAGCAGCCAGAAGAGACGCCGCTTGAAGAGCGAGGCTTCCGTGTCGCCGCGCTCCGCGGCCCGGCTGATTTGCAGCGCGAAGCCGAAGCCGAACAGGAACGAGAAGATCGAATAGAACTTGCCCTCGACGAAAAAGTGAACCAGAAAATGCGTGACCCTGTCGCCGAGCGGGTCTTGCGCGACGAGCGCCGCGGGCTTCATCCCGTAACCGGAGAACCACTGCATGTTGCCGATGAGGATGCCGCAGACGGCCAGCCCGCGCAGCACGTCCAGAATTTCAATGCGCTCATGCAAAGAAACCGGACCGACTTGGCTTTTCGACATAGCTCACCTTCTTAATTCTTCACGCCGCCCGCGGATACTTCCTGGTCACGCCGCGCGCGGCCGCGCCGTCAGGTTTCCTCATTTTGGCCCAAACTCAATCCGCCCCTTGTCGCGCAGCCCCTGCAACGCGGAGGGCCCGGCAACGGGCACGGAAGCCGCCTGCTCGAACGTCACCTTCTCGGGCCTGGCGACCAGCGCGGACTCCGGGGCGCACGCGTACTCCGCGCAGGCCCCGCGGCACGTGCCGAACACCCCGTCGCCCGGCTTGAATCGCGTGACGTTCCCGCCGACCGCTTCGACCCGGCCCGCCACGTCACGCCCGACCCGCGCGTCGTTAGGCTTGCGCAGCCCGAGCGGTATGCGAAGGGCGAGCGGCCTGCCTTTCAGTAAGCGCCAGTCGAGCGGGTTGACGGAAGCCGCGCGGACTCTCATCAAGACTTCGTCGTCCCCCGCGGCAGGCTTTTCGACCTCTTCGCACCTGAGAACGTCTGGCGGGCCGTAGCTGCGGGCGACGATGGCTTTCATGAGTGCCTTTCACGATTCGTCTGATCCGGCCGGGAAGGTCGTGCGACACCGCTGGCAACATTCTCAAGGGAATGTGCCAATTCTACGGGCGGCCGGGTGAATATGTTTCGCCCGGCGGGCGGGGCTAAAGGCCCCTGGGAAGTTGAGCGCCGCGTCGCTTTGGGGAGGCGGAGGCCGGCCGCGTCGCTTGGCCGAAAGAAGGCTTTGCTGTAAAATCCCCGCCCGTATGTTGAAAAGACGAAAGAGCCGCACCGCGGCAGAAACTGCTTTTTTGAAACTATTCCCTTTAATCGCGCTGACCGGAGGAATCCTCGCAGCGCCCGTCGTGCGAGGCGTTCCCCGCCGAATCGGGCCAATTCAGTCACCGCCGGCCGTGCGCACGTCACAGAGCGCCCAGTCCAGCCATACGCCCCAGGAGATAGAGGCCATGATTCGGGCGTCTGCGCGCAAGTACGGACTGCCCGAGGCCAGGGTCGTACACATCGCCTGGCGCGAATCTAGGTTTAAGCCTCACGCCCGCAGCAAGGGCGGCAGGTACGTGGGCCTTTACCAATTCGACCTGACGACCTGGCGCAACACCCCGGAAGGCCGGGCGGGGATGAGACGGGAAGACCCCGTCGCCAACATCAACGCCGCCCACTGGCACATGAAAAAGCGCGGGTTTCAGGCATGGGCCGTCGGCGGGTCGAGCACCACCTCTCGCCGTGCAAAAAAAACGCGCGCCGGAGTTTAGCGACGGCGGCGCGGCGCGCTTCCCACATAAATGTGAGAAGGGGCGGCGGTGAGCCTTTCCGACCCCTTCTCTTATCAACGGCAGACGAGGTTTTCAACCACTCAACGTCTGGCACACTTATAGACAGAAAGCAGAAACGGGCAGCTTGCGGGCTGCCCGTTTCTTTTTGATTTTACTGGTGGCCAAGAACGGAATCGAACCGCCGACACCCTGATTTTCAGTCTCAGAGGACATTTATAGATTATTCATATCAGTTAAAAGTTAACCCGATTTGCTTACGTATTTGTTGAGTAATTGCTTTCTGTTGACACCCCGCCCCTCCCTATATATCTTCTCTGCCCTTGCTAACAGTCGTTAGCCCCGCGCTCTGTTATTCAAGCCGGTTTATTCGGGCGTCAGGCGCTGATGTGTGAGGACTTTATGCCAAATAAGAAAAGACCTCGGCTTAATGATATAGACAAAGAACAACTGCCGCCCCCGATTGCCATCGGCCATGTCACGCTCCGCGTCTCCGAGGTCGGCCTCGCGGCCGACTTCTACGAGACCCTGGGCCTCCGCCCGATCTTGAATCGCGAGGAACTGGCAATCCTCGAATTGCGCGGCGGCACACACCTGGTTCTGTTCCGGGCCAGGGGCAAGCCGAAGGCCGGGCCGGTGCGCGTCTTTGATTTTATGGTCGAAGACATTGAAGCCGCTCACGCCGCGATGGAGAAGGCCGGGGTCGGGGGGACGGCCATCCGTGAGGATCACCTTGCGGGCCACCTCTGGTTCGAGGTTACCGACCCGGACGGCCACGTGCTAAAAGTATTTTCGAGCCATGCCGGGGGGCGGCCTGTGTGAGGCGTCTCGCGAGGCAGGTCAGACAGTGCAGGGTGGCCGTTCGGAAGGAATCATCCGCCGAAGCAGAAGCCGCTCTCACTCGACGGCACTCTGCACGCTTACTCTATTTGTGCAACAACGCCCGCAGCTCGGATGAGCTCAACATCAAACCGGAAAGGGCGAGTCTCGCGAGACTCGCCCTTTCCCAACACTCAGTTTGAGCTTGCTTAGCTCTTTGGCTTTGCGAAATCGTCCCCGCCCTCGAAATCTATAAATACGAATGGTTCGTCGCCTACGACCCAGGCGTCATGCCCCGCCGGAATGACTCCCACATCGCCGGCCCTCCATTCCAGTTCCGCGCCATCATCCATCCGCATCTTCATGCGCCCGGAAACGACATACCATTTGTGTGAGACCTGACAACTATCACCTCCGACAACCGGCTTAACGCATTCAGACCACGTCCATCCCGGCTCGAAAGTCGCACGCATCAGTGTGACACCGTTGACTTCTACGATTTCAGCACGCCCCTTCTCAAACGGACGGGTTTCATCCGGGTTATCGAAGTTCTGCCTGATATTTGTTGTGTTTTCTGCTGACACTCAGTTCACCTCCAAAGTCTAGTAGACCATGACTCGTCAAGCACATCGCTTCTATCGCATACTGCGTAATTCGTCAACTCTGCGCCTGACTCCCGAATTAACCGAGCGGGAAGTATTGAATGAGTTGTTAGGCGCGAGTGAGCCAATGGAAAGCAGCGCTTTTAACCCTTACGCTCAATTAAATACTTACTGCTTGGATAAGTAGGAATATCCCGATCAAACTCGAGTAAAAACTTCCCTCGTAGCTCTCGCCATTCCTCATTTATAGTCGAGCGTGTCCTTTTTTGCTTTTCCGATGAGACTTCTTCTCCGAAGCCCAGCTTCCGAATTTCATCGCGGATACATTTTATTGGCTCAAAGGGATAGAGGCCAATACCATCCTTTTCCTGATCAAGATTACAGAAGACACCTCTGACTTCATCTATAGCCATACTTAATTTGGAGAGCGTCGTAGCATATTGCTCGCGAGTTGGTGCGGGAGCGTAAGTATATTCATAAGCAGATTGAACTGCTTCTATGATATGAGACCAAAGCGAGCGCAACGTTTGCATATAGCTGCTTCGTTTCTGAAAGCAAAAGGCAAGGTACGCGGCTGGCATGGCAATAATAAGAGGCATGACATCTTTATAAGTGCCATATATCCGATCAAAAGATTTTATTTTCAAGATAAAAGCCACGACAATAGCTACCGCATAGATGGCTATCACGTAGACAATGTTATGAAATAAGCGACGCTTGGTCATGGTTTAGGCCAAGATGGTAAACAACATGCCAGGTCAAACTAACTATCGAGCAGCATGTCACGCATAATTTTTATGGTGGTATTTACCCTCTTTCTCTTTCTTCTTTTTGAACATTACATTTGTTTGATACAGAGGAACCAGACGGCTTATGCAACTAGAGGGTATCGGTTCACGGACAATAACCCTATACTTTCGTCATGTCTGATCCAAGGGCGTGCTCCTGATGCTTTGTATAGGTGGAGTAAACGCCCCAGACCTTTGGGACTGTGCACCTCACAGTCGAAGTCTGCCGATTCGTGGTGTTCCAGTTCACTGTATATAGAATCAAATGAATCGTAAGGAATCGAGCACTCTGCGGGGGGGGACGCTAATAACCTATCGAAGAATTCCTTCGCAAACTTTGAGTTTACTTCAAGGCGAGTTTTAATCGGCCAAAATCTTAGCGGCAGCTCAAACACGACGGCAACTGCACGACCATTAGAGCGGCCTCGTTTAACGAGCCACTTCCAAAGCGTGCTCGATGTTATGTCAACACTTACATCCGCAGCTTTATCCTCAAAATTCCAACCACCCTCCCGCTGCAGCATAATTAATGGTACGGCGTAAACTCCCCGCCCGCGGCGCCCACTACGCATGTGCAAACCGGATTTCTTTATCTTATCTATATTGGTTTGTGCTGCGAGATGGACGAACTTCATTTGCTCCTCCAGGGATAAGGTTTAAGGATGAAGCCTGCCAAATTCTATCATAGCTGCGATTTAACGTTACCTATCTAGGGCAGCGCCTAACGCCCCGCTTCACCTGCCGCCCGCGAACGGCCTTCAATCCGGCCGGAGAATTTTAAATGAGATGCACGCTATCGGGCGGTCAGGTGCAAGCGGTTGTTATGCGGCGGCGGGGATGAGGCGTTTATTCGTTGGGATATTCCAGGTGGAATACTTCTTCAAACCTTGTCCTATACCTTAGACTTTCAGAGATGTTTGTATCACTCATCTGCACGTCAATATAACCTTCCTTCCCGGATGGGAGTTGCACAACGAACCGGACGGGCTTCTCCGCATCCCAACCTGCCACCACGTTAATAACTTTGACAGGGAAAAATCCAAGCGGCGTATTAAGCTCCTCTTCACCTGTTCTCTCGATGTAACCATCCGCTGTGCAAGTATGCACTGTTTCTTCAGTCCATAAGGTTTTGCCGACATATAGAGCGCGAGCGTTTTCTATATCAGCGACGAGAGCCATATCTTTGATGACACCGTATGAAACCGTCCCATAAACTTTCTCGCCCGTGTCTTCAAGCACAAGTTCCAGATCATACGCACAGGGCTCTACCTTCGTCACTTTCGCCATTCTTCCTACGTATTCGCGGTACGGTAAATAATCCACTGATCTATCTTTTGTGCTAAAGACAGACATGTATCCGTACTCTTGAGCGGTTTCTATCGGTAAAAAGACGAACCGTTCTCCTACCCATTTAACCACAGAACGAGTAGGGAATGAGTTTTGGTCAAGTGATTTTGCTACTTCACGCTTGTCAATAATTTGCGCGGAAGATTGAGAATCATCCGGCTGGGTTTCCTGATCCGAGGGGGTTAGCCGACAGAGCCTTTCATAGGCCAGAGTAATCTTCTTCATCTTCTCTACGGCTTTCTCCTGAAGACGGGGACTGTGACCAAAGTTGTCTGGATGCCACACCGCAACCAAATCTCTGTACGCCGCTGTAATCCCATCCATTGACGTCCCGACCTCAATATCGAGAGTGGCGTAATCTTCGTCCTTCACCATTAAGAGTCTCCGCGTTTGTAATGAATCCGTATAACGCCCGAATCTAGCCCGCGCCGAGCGATACATTAAACCTCCGACGTGAGGAAGCAAGATGAAAAGAATGCGTCGAGGCGTCGGGTTCAATGAGTTGTAAGGCGCGGCACCTATGAAAACAGTATCTTTATTCCTTCTTCCTCCTTCCCTCAACAACTAATTTTGCCTTATGAACGCTATCGTCAACAGACTGCCATAGATCTTCTTGTCCCTCGAATTTGTCGTTCCTGATTTTAAAGATGGTGATGTTGCCTGGACTACCATCAGGGCCGCTGAGCTCCCTGTTCATACAATGTGCTTCAACCCTCAAGTCGTAGGAGGCGCGTGCTGAAACTGTTTCTTTTCGCTCACGCGCCGCCGCGAGATTCTGTCGCCCTGATTGGGGCTCCTGATTCTCAAAAACCTGGCCCTTTGGTATAACGAAATCAACGTTCTGGTCGGTGAGATTTTCCAGCGAAATAATTGCGGCGTAATCAGCCCCAGTCCCACTCTCGTTATCTTCCTGGCTCAAGGTTACGAGCTTGATATTTTTTATTCCTACATATCCGCTACGAACGAGATTTACTAATGCCTCTCCATCCGTCACAAGCTCGAACACTTGGGAGATTACTTCTTGTTGAATTTCATGCGGCTCTATTTTGAAAGTGTCAACTACAGCGTTTGCCCCTCCTACCGGCTTCCCAATTGTAGGTGCTGGTATAGGTATCCCCTGCATAAGCAGGTACTGATTGCTCAAAGCATTATTGATGGACTCTAACTGCGATTCCATTCGGTTCAACCTACTATCTATCAGCGGCATTTGATTGGTCAGAGCATTTTTAAGGAACTCCATCTGTGCTTCTACTTGGCTAAGCCTGCCATTAAATTTATAGAAAATTCCGAAGCCGGCAACCAGCCCGCCTCCTATGACCGCAATCAGCAGCTGAAAGATATGTTCCATGATCTTCTCCAAGTCAAGAACTTGTACCATTAATGGTGAAAACCAAGAAGCGCCTAACGCCCGAATCAACCGGCGCGCTATCAACGTAGAAGATGAGGGCCGCGCTATTGCGAGTCCGGTTGAATGAGTTGTTAGGCGGCGGCTGCGCCGAACGACTCGGCTAAGAGCGCCGGTTCGCCGCCCCGCTCGAAAGTCTCTACCACACCGATGATGACGCGCCGCGCCCCTAAGTAATTTTGTTGCGCGGTCAGGACTCGCGCCCTGGTTTCTTCCACCTGCGCGAGCAGCCCAACGTCCTTTATCTTTTGTAAGAAGGTTTGGGCGCGGTCTAGGTGATCGTGCGCTTCTTCGTACCGCTCCATCTGATAGAGCAGCATGGCGAGGTTGTTCAGGTTGATGGCGCAGTATCTCTCATGCCCCGCCTCTTCATAGTGGAAGATTGCGGCGGTGAATTCGATAATCGCCCTGTCGGCATAATCCGCCCGCCCTTCCGCCGTAGCGAGCTTCCTTAAAATCAGGGCCATCTGGCCGTGCCATCTTCCCTTGAGCGCGTGGCTGGAAGTATCGAAGGCGGGGCGGGCGTCGTCTAACAGCTTCCACGCCTCGTAGTATTGGCCGCTCCAAATTTCGATGATGGTTCGGCGGATTAGGATTTTGGCTTTAAGTTCCGCGTCCTCAAGCCCGGCCAGCGCCTCGTCTAAGACGGCTCGCGCCCCATCGTATGCGCCCCGCCGGAAGTAGCACATGCCGAGTTCGTATTGAGCTTCGGAGGCTTTCGGTTTAAGGTTCAGAGTTTGAAAAATATGGAATGCCTCGGTTAAGAGGTGTATGGCCTTCTCCTGCACGTCAACCTGCTTGGCGCTGCCGAGCCAGCCCGAAAGAGTCCCGCACTGTAACAGGACTTCCGCACACATCCGGGGCGGCGCGTCTACGGCCGGGCGCTTCCCTATTCCCGCCCACAACTCACCTAGCTCATCTCTCGCGGCCTCGTACTGACCCGCGTAAATCAGTTCTGACGTTTTGGTGCATATATGTACTAGGGTAGCGGCTGCTATTTCCATGTGAGGGTTGCCTTTCTCTCAGGTTCGCAAAAGATTTTGCACAGACTAGAAACCGCTTCATCCTTCCGGGATGAAGCGGTTATCTGCCCACTAAACTTCATAAAAGGAAAGAAAGATGAGAAAGACTATCCGAGCCTTTGTGCTGGTTATGGCCTTAGCCATCCCCGCTTTCGCGGGCGACATACCGAACGGCGTCACGGGCTACATCCCGAACGGAGTCGCCTCTACGGGTGACATCCCGAACGGAGTTACTTCCAGGGGAGACATACCGAACGGCGCTACTTCGCAGCCTCTGCTAGATGTCTTGCTGGCGCTGCTCTCACTGATCTGACGGCGCACACAAGTTAGCTCAGGCTTGCCGCAGGGTGGGGCGGCGCAGGGTTAGTGTGCCCGCGCATCATAGCAAGAATGCTTGCGGAGGGGCAAAATTTTTTACATGGAGACTTTCGCATTTGAAGTCTCTTTAGTCTTTGGGGGTCTGCCCTATAAAAGGTCGCACATTAGGGCGTGCTTTTAGCGTTCGCGCTGGCTACGGGGATACGTCCCGAAGAATATCTCGGACTACAATGGAAGGACGTGGATTTAGAGCGCGGCGTAGTAACTGTTAGGCGCGCTCTTGTTTGGCGTAGCATCGGCGGAGGTTGATACTTTGGAGAGCCAAAGACGGCGCGCAGCAGCCGTCAGATTCCCCTCCCCGCCTCAACTCTGCGAGCACTCACAGAGCATCGCCGGCAACAAGCGGCAGAGCGATTGAAAGCTGGCGCAGCCTACCAACAAAACGATCTAGTCTTTGCCACGCCGGAAGGCGGCCCGCTCGCGCCGCGTAACCTGAAGTGGCGTCACTTCCGCCCGATCCTTAAGCGCGCCAATCTGCCACAAGACTTCCGCCTCTATGACCTGCGCCATTCCTGCGCTACCTTGCTAGTCGCCGCTGGTGAACATCCGAAGGTAGTAAGCGAACGGCTAGGCCACGCGACCGTGACACTCACGCTTGACGTTTACTCGCACGTCTTGCCGACCATGCAGGAAGCCGCAACTGAGAGACTAGAGAAGATGCTATTTAGCAAATAGATCAATTCAACATTACAGTTGAAAAGGTTCATCAAGTCCTACGACGAAGGGAGCTGTATTAGCTCCCTTTTTCAATGGATTAGATAAAGATGCTTCGATTTATTTAGCCATTCAATTCCACGTTTGAGTTATTTTGTGGAATATCATCCAGTGTACATAACGCTAATGTTTACGCGGCACAGATGAGCGTTAAAGAAGGAGGGCGCGCGTGCAGTGTTAAGTTAGGCGAAGCTTTATGAGGTATTTTCTTGCTGCATTTCTACTTGGGTGTTCTTGTGCTGACCTGTTAGTAAGACTCTGATGTCATGGACGTATTCCGCAAGTATCCCAGTCGTAAATGCCCATACGAATACAAGCCATAAAAGAGCCTTAAGTGGTAATGCTATTGTTGTGGCAAGAAGCTGTACATTCCGGTCATTGTAAAACGACGCTGCGGTCGGCTGAATGACAGCATAGAAGTAAAGGAGTCCTAAAGTTAGGGCACCGGGATCAATGTTCTTACTACCCAATCGCCCGACCACTAGTGCAATAGCTACACCATTAAGACAGGAAGCAAACCCGTCGAGAAATTTAATGATTGATTCGTTTTCGCTTCCAGCGGCATACCACAAAGGGACAATTGTTAGTGCGAACACACCTATAGAAACTACCCAGGCAAATGCTGCATTGCTGTTAGGTATTGGCTTGGTTGCTTTGCCTATATCTATTGTTAAGCCGAATATCCTGAGAGTGAATACGCGGTGAAATGTTGCCCTGCCACCAGGAACCGGATCTTTTACTTTCCTTGTCTTGGTTTTTCTCTCCACTCTACTTGGATACGGCTCATCAACAGTGAATTCAGCCAGTTCAATGTAAAGCCAGAATAATAATATGCTCGGAAGAGTATTAAAGGTCACTAAGAAAGCACGATCAAATAGAGTTAATTCTAACGCTCCGGAAGTCCCGGGCTTCAGGTAATAGAGGGAAAGCCCGGTAATGACATAATAAAGTGACCAAGCAAGATAAGTGGCAACAACAAATATTTGAATCCTTTTACAAGCTATTTGGGCAGTTACTAGCTCTGACTTGTTTACACTTTTGTTACGTGCGAGAGCGTAGATGCTAGCTTTCGGAGTTAGCAAGGCTAGTAGAAAGCAGGCCGTAGCTTGAATGAAAGCAAGACCCGCTTGTGCCTTGCTGCTTAAGCTTTTTTCGCCTGCTCTGTTGAGCCATAAGTGAGTCGTGATGCTAATAGCAGTAAGGATAATAAACCCGAATCCGACAGCTCTTCTAAGGCGCTGTACCGTTGAAACCGCCCAATACGCAAAACTCTCTTCTAGTTCTGACCTAGTTCTTAGCACTGATTTCCTCTACACCTATCAAGAATCAACGCAGCAAAGATATGTACAAGAACTCCAGCTTTTAGTCTTTCAGAATATAGAGAGTAACGTTCGATTGAGTTACCTTAGGGAATATATGAGGTAATAGCCTTTTCAAATGTAAAGCCGAGAAAAGATATAGTCGCCGTGCGGTGTTGTCAATGGGAAAGGCATGGAGTTTTGAACGGCGCGCATAAGGAACTTGCTAAGGCCGTAGTCGAGGCAGTGCTCACCTTTGTCTAAGCGAGGTATTATTCTACAAAAAGGTTCTTTTGTAGAATTACCGATTGCACTTGCTTGTATGGCGATCCTTCCTCTAAGGGGCTATGAGGTTTAACTACCTCGTAGCAGTGATACTATAGTGATACAAAGCAGAAACGGGCAGCTTGCGGGCTGCCCGTAACTGTTTGATTTGAATGGTGGCCAGGGACGGAATCGAACCGCCGACACCCTGATTTTCAGTCTCAAAAGGTCATTTTACCTGAGTAGTGTTGAGTTGTTTTTAGTGCGTTTCTATTGGACTTTTCTCATTCTTGAGTGTGCCTGGGTCACCTGAATTTGGGTGTGTTTGGGCTATTTGGCAGACCACTGGCAGACCAGAACATTAATTTGTCTATAGATATGATTTACTTTGCTAGTTCAACGTTTGCCTTTAACTGAATGCCGGTATCACGCTGATAAAGGTTGGGAAGCGTGATAGGAAGCTTCCCAGTGATATCTATTTTGCCTAAGATAGCACGTACTGTGGCCTCTTGTAGGCAAGGCATATCACCATAGGCAATAAGGTAAGTTCGCAACCTAGGGAAACTCTGAAGCAAATATGGATTGCCGAAGCTTATTCCGATAATCGGAATATTACGATCAATTAACTCATTCAAGGCGCGGGTAGCAGGCTCAGGCAAATTACCACTACGCGCCTCTCCAGCCCTAACGCGACCGTAGAGAGACGCGATCACGAGGTCTGCGTCTTGTGCGCGTTTCAGCACCTCATCAATTTCTTCTTTCGATGATCTACCGTCTAACACTATCGTCTTCATACGCCAGCCATTACGCTCCATCTCTGCAACAAAAGGCTCCGCAATAATTAGACGATCATCGCCATTAGTGATAGCAAGGTTGAAGATTTTGGCATTCTGTCGGAGGCGGGCCGGTACGAGATTACCATCGTTGCGGACGAGGGTGATCGCGTGCTCCGCCACTTCTCTCGCAAACGCAACCACTTCGGAATCAGACAAACGATGGTCTATCTGCTCCATTGGCACGTAGCGCATCTGGACTAGACCAAGATCATATTTCACTGCAAGAATTCGGCGTGTAGATTCCTCAATGCGTTTCTCAGAAATCCTTTTGGTCTCCACAGCGCGCAGTAGACCTCGCACAGCAGCGTCCGGGTCAGATGGTTTAATTAGCATATCCACCCCAGCATCCAAGGCACGCACTGCTGCATCATCTTGATTGAAGTAGATTGTTAGCCCGCTCATATCCAGAGCGTCGGTTACAATTAATCCATCGAAATCCAACTCCCGTCTGAGTAAGCCTTCAACTACTACCGGCGATAAGGCAGCGGGCAATGTCGCCCCCTCAGTTACAATTTCTTCTCCTTCCGCAACGTAAGATGGTCTGGTTGCCTTGTCAGGTGGAAGAGGCTTAACTATTGTCGGATCAATCTGCGGTAGTCCTATATAAGCTACCATTACTGAACCAACTCCAGCATTGATTGTGGCACGGAACGGCACCAACTCTATACGATCAAGCCGTGCACGCGCGGCATTAATGACTGGGAGTCCGCGGTGCGAGTCTATTACGGTATCCCCATGCCCTGGAAAATGTTTAGCTGTAGCTATTACTCCATTGCTTTGTGCGCCATTGATAAAAGCCTCTGAAAATTTTGCTACTTTTAGGGGGTCTTCACTGTAGGCCCGAACATTTATGATTGGATTAGCGGCATTGTTGTTTACATCAACTACTGGCCCAAACACCTGTCTAATTCCTAGAGCACGTGCCTCATGGGCTATGATTTCACCTTGTCGTTGCGCATAGTTTGGATTTCCAGTCGCACCAACGGCCATGTTCCAAGGAAGGTTTACCGTATCTTCGAAACGCATCCCGGCCCCGTATTCCATATCAGCCGAAATTAACAGGGGATAGCGGGCTAAATGTTGCATGCGATTGGTGAGATGAACTGACTCGTAGACAGTACCGCGATAGAGGACAATCCCGCCAATGTGATTTTTCTCAACCTGCCGACGCAACTCGCGGAAATACTCACTATCTTGGTTAAAGAACCTTCCATTAATACCAACTGAGATAAGTTGTCCGATTTTCTCCTTCAATGACATGCGCCGCAATTGCGAGTCAGCCCATGCTAGAGCTTTGGATGAAGGGCGTCTTTGAAACGCTTTAATACGTTTTTGGGTGTCCGATGCAATAATGCTTGAGCTACTGCGCCCTGCTCTAGCTATTTTTTGAACAGCGGGGATATTAACGGGTGTGATTGTTAATACGGTAAGAATTAAACCCAATAATGCAAGTCGAATCAAACAAGACATCTATGCACCTATTCTTTATTTTACGGGTTGCTAAACCTCCGAGGCGTGCCGCCAGAGTCAATGACTTAGGTCATACTAATCAGTTAATCGTCAATCATCATGCTCCATGTTCGCATCCTTATCCTAACATGATAAGAAATTGGTAGGATTAGGTCACACCAAACGCTAACTGTTATGCTCTTGAATGATAAGTCAATCGAATTTTGCTTAACAATTTTCCAAATACATTAGATTCCATTTTGTTTCTCACCGTAACAAAATTCCGTTCATTATCCCGCCACGACAGGTGTGAAGACATATTCTATTGAGAAGTAATCGCATCTGCGTTCTTATGGCTCCTGTTAGACTGAAGACTAGGAAACAACTGGTACAAGTAAGGCAGACTAAGGATTATTAGCAGTAGCCAAGCTATAAGATAATAAATGGAGCCTTGTGAGCCAGATAACCAACAATCAACGTTGGGTACAGGGAAACATTTCACTTCAAAAAAGTTCGGTACTGTGTGCGATACTATTATGAAAGCTAATGCAGCGATATGCACCATAGCGAAGCCCAAGAAGGCGATTTGATGCTGTTGTTTCCCTTTCTTACATAGAATACATACATTCTGGAAGATAACTAAATAAAGCATATAGAAAGCTATTGTCATGAAATGGAGTTGAAGACTGTATGCCGCTCTGTAAAGTGTGCTGGTTTGCCGGGCTTGGTGAACATTAGAGTGCAAGAACATTTCCCACGGTATGAACTGCGTTTCAACAAGCCCTTCTCGCGGTATCTCGCCGGTCTGAGCACCGATTGCTTTGAAATACGATGGCTCCACATAATTATAAACCCAGTGACCCAGTCCTTGCAGGCCGGTAAAATGGGCACGGATGTGCATATCAATTACAAAAGCTACGATACAAATTAAAGCCAGCAATATGCTGGTGCGAATTGACATTAAAGTTACCAGTAAGATTTTCTCCGATTTTTTAGGAGACGCCGTACTCTGATTACTCAAAATACCAAAATGTCCCAGAAACAAAGCAACGATTCCACCAATTAACAGAAATTTGTAATGATACCAAGTGTCTATTTGCTCCTGTAGCATCTTAATCTCATCGTTTGCTTTTTTGTGTTCTATATCCCTCAACGACTCGACTCCTGCAGGCTTCGCATTACCTGGGCTATTCACTGTTTGCTGAGCTTGTTCAGTCGTCGTTTTTTCCAGCTTAAGTTCGTCTTTTAATCTGACGGCATTGGGCGAGAAAATAAAAATAAGCAAGATGAAAGATAAAGATAAAAGGAGGGCACGAAACCAGATTTGTGTTGGGTATTGTCCTAGCTTTGCTTGGGACGTTGTGATCTTTCCTACGACCGGATTGCCATCCTCTTTTTGAAGCAACTCAGGTGTTAGATTTTTTTGAGAACTAGATTGGGAATTAGGTTGAGGCTGTTCGTTTTCAGTCAAGGCTTTACTCCTTCTGAGGACAAGTAAAGTAAAACACTTTATGACGATAGTCTGATGAGACTTACTTACCGAGATGCACAGTAGTTCCACCGGAAGGAATATGTCAATAGTTAGGGAATGGTATGCTGGAAGTTAATGGCGCATAGAAATGCGATTGAGCAAAAGTAAGACTGCCTGCGCCACTCGCAGCAAGCGGCTTGCCGCGGATAGCCTCTCCGAAAAGCTTGATTCCACCTTTTAAGTAGACGTGCGCGCAGGCGCGCATAGTCTACCCTAGACGTGCGCTCCCAAGAGTGCTTACATACTACTAATCATCCTCCTCATGTAGAAGGTAACCTTTGTCTATATCCCACTGGATGGGTCAGCCTCATCGTATGGTCTGGTTCGTTTTCCTTAACAGGAGGGCCACCGACCTTCGGAACATAAATTATGACGCCGTGTACGGGTGTGGCAATTCTTGCAGACGTGGAGGGTGCGTGGAGGCAGGCAGGTAATATGGGTATAGAGTCTGTGCTGGCCGAGCAGGGCGCAGTCAGGCTCAGCTTCAACCAATTCATCTAACTCTCCAGCCTCTATTCTGTCAGACGCGCCTGCTAGACAGTTCCCTTCCAAGACTCTGCCGACAGAGGCAGCTCGTTGAGTTCCGCGCGGGCTTCCCGCCAAGTCGGGTAGTGGTGGTCGAGTAGGTCCGTAAAGCGTTCGCTGTGCGTCGGCTCCAAAAGATGCGCCATTTCATGGACAATGATGTATTCGAGCAGGTCTTTCGGTTTTTTCACGAGTTCCGTGTTGAGGCGGATGTGGCCGGCGAGGTGGTTGCAGCCGCCCCAGCGGGTTTTCATGCGCTGAAGAAAGTACCGCTCCACCCGGATACCGAGTCTCGCCTCCCACTTCTTGATTAACGCCGGCACGACCTCGTGGAGCAGCGTCTTGTGCCACTCGTGCATGACCTCGGCGCGTTTCTCGGCACTGCTACCCGGACGCACGATGAGGGTAATGCGCTTGTGATCGAGTCGCACGCGGGGCTTGTCGTCGGCGTGGGCGACGGTGAGCAGGTAGCGCCGCCCCCAAAGGTAGTGACTTTCGCGTGTGACGAACTGCCGGGGCGTTTCGCGCGCCTGGTTCCTGAGTTGCTGCTGCTGCTCGCGTATCCAGCCGAGCTTACTAACGGCGTAGGCACGGGCCACGTCGAGGCGGGTAGCAGCCGGCGTAGAGAGGGTGACGCGGCCGTCGGGGGGGTGGACGGAGAGATGGACATGCTTGATGTCCTTCCTCGACACCTGAATCGAGAGCTCGCCGATCTGGATCGTCTCGTCCATCAATAGCCATCCTGATGCTTGATGATCTCAAAAATCTCCTGCGTCGCCGTGCGATCTCGCGACATCAGCGGGAATAGAGAGTTGAGCACCTGTGCCTCGCGCGCCGGGTCGCCCTTCCATCCTGCCGGGGCGTGTTCGCGCATGGCGAGGTCTAATTCCAGCGCCAGCGCCGCTCTCTCGTCATCGTCCGCCGGGCATTGGAAGGTCGTCGCCGGGATGCTGCTCAAATTATTGAACAGCACGGTGGCTTCCGGTTTGCCATGCAGCGCCGCCGGGACGTTTGCGGTCGGCTGTTTCGCGGCCAGCCGCTTCACCAGCGCCTCGGCGTCCTGCAAAAACTTCTCGTAATCCGCCGCTTCTTCGCGTTGCTGCTTGATTAAGTCTTCGAGCAGCTTCGACATCTCCGCGTAAAATCTAGGGTCGGTTAGTTGGTCGCGGATGATTGTCTTGCGGACGTTGTTGATGATGCCTTCGGCGACGGCGTTCCGTGAGAGCTGGCCCGCGGCGTTCAGCTTGCGAGCGATGGCGTCGTGGATGCCCGTCTCGACGATCATCTCGGTCAACGTGAGCTGGCTCAGGCTGCCGAGTTCGGCGGCAGGGTCGGCCTGGACGTAGGTGTTGATGAGATGGCGCATGTCTGCCTCGTAAGGCTTGATGTCCAACTCCTCGCCCGAATGCTTTTTGATCGCCGCCCGCGTGTCGGCGTAAAACTTCGTCTCACGTTCCAGCACGGCAATTTCGGCCGTCGAATAACCGGCCTCTTCCAGATTCCCGGCAATCTCCGCGTAAGCGCGCAGGAAGGCGGCGGTCGCCTTGTAGAAGGAGACGCGCAGCGGCTCGGTGTTGGTGAGCGCGAGAGGGTCGTTGGCATCGCCGCAGAAGTAGCGCAGATATTGTTCCATCTCGCGCGGCGGCGGGACGGGCTCGCACAGATACCGGAGCGATTCGCGGGCTTGGTCGAGCTGTTTCTTACCTTCCGTCCGCCAGTCTTTCACTATCACGTTGCCGTCGTCGCCGCTTTCGTCAACGTCCAACTCGTCAGAGTTGTAGACGGCGATGGAGTTCTGCACCTGCTCGAACAATTCCTTGTAGTCAACGATGTGGCCGTATGGCTTGTCATCGCCGTCGAGCCGGTTGGTTCGGCAGATGGCTTGGAACAGGGTGTGATCATGCATCTCGTGGTCGAGATAGATGTAGGTGCAACTCGGCGCGTCGAAGCCGGTCAGCAGCTTGCTCACCACGATTAGCAGCTTGCAGTTGGCGGGTTCCTCAATGAAGCGCCGCTTCATCTCGTCCTCGTACTGCTTCGTCGTTTGCCCTTTCTTCAGCACGTGCTGAGTGTAGGTGTCGAATTTATAGCGCTCGTCGCTGTTGGCGGGTTCACGAGAGATGGCGTTGTGGTTCGGCTCATAGGAGGTGATGATGCCGCAATACTGCCCGAAGCTAGTGTTTTGGAACAGGCGGAAGTAGTGGCAGGCATCGTAGATCGAAGCCGCGACCAGAAGCGCCGTGCCCCGGTCTTCGTTCAGGCGTGGCTTGAGGCTGAAGTCCTCTACGATGCTATTGATGATTCGATCCTTACGCTCTTTGGAACTCATCAACGCTTCCATTGTCGCCCAGCGTTTGCGCACAACCGCCTTCTGAAAATTGTTCAGCCCTTTCGTCTTTTGCTCGAACCACGCATCAATGGCCTTCTGCGAGGTCAAACGCTGCGGCACGTCGCGGGCCTCGTACTTCAGGTCGAGCACCACCTTGTCGTCAACCGCCTCGTGGAATTTGTAGGTGTGGATGTTCGTGCCGAAGACTTCGCGCGTCGTCTGCTTGTCCCGGCGTAGGAGCGGCGTGCCGGTGAAGCCGATGAAGATGGCGTGCTCCAGCCAGCGCTTCATCTGCTTGTTCATGTCGCCGCCCTGCGTGCGGTGGCACTCGTCTACGAAGACGTAGAAATGCCCGTGAATCGGCGGGGGCGGACCGTCAAGGTTAAATTCGTGCTTATGGAACTTCTGGAGCAGGGTGCACATCAGACGCGGGTTCGGGGAGCCGAGTTTCTGCACCAGGTCTGACTGAGAATCAACGCGGGGCGAGGGCGAATCCGGGCCGATGACGCTCGCGTTCTTCATCACGCCCTCGATCTGTTTGTCGAGTTCGTCGCGGTCGGTGACGATGAGGACGCGCGCTTCGGGGTCGTGTTCGAGCAGCCACTTGGCGAGCAGCACCATTAGGATGCTCTTGCCGCTGCCCTGCGTGTGCCAGATGACGCCGCCCTCGCCGCGGCGGATGCGCTCCTGCGCGGCCTGGACGCCGGAAAACTGGTGCGGGCGCGGCACCTTCTTCTGCCCGCCGTCGAAGATGACGAAGTTGCGGATCAGGTCGAGCAGGCGCGACTTTTCGCACATCTCGGCCAGCGGGCGGTCGAGCAGCGCGCCGGGCGCGAGGGCGTCCGAGGTTTGCGGCTTCCACTCGACGAAAAACTTCTCCGGCGTACCCGTCGTGCCGTAGCGCAGCCCCTGCGAGTCGTTGCCGGCGAAGACGAGCTGCACGGTGGTGAAGAAGCCGAGGTTGAAAATCTCATCCTGATTGGTGATGAGCTGGCGCACGCCGTCGGCCACTTCGATGGAGCCGCGTTTGAGTTCGATGACGGCGATGGCGATGCCGTTGAGGTAGAGCACTATGTCGGGCCGGCGCTGGTAGCCGCCGTGTTTGAGCGTGACCTCTTCGGCGAGGGCGAAGTCGTTCCTGTCTGGGTGTTCCCAATCAATCAGATTCACATCATCGTGAGGCCGTCCGGCGGCTATCTGCACCTTGACGGGGTAGCGCAGCAGTTGATAAGTGCGCATGTTGGCCTGATAGAGCGTGAGGCCGGTGGCGTCCGCCGCCGTCTCCAGCTTTTGCAGGGCAGCGGAGATATGAGCGCCGGAGTAGCCGCGCGCCTTCAGGTTGTTGCGCAGTAGGTCGGTTTCGATGGGGCGATTGTTCGCGCGTTTGCTCCAGTCGCCGAGGTAGCGATAGCCGAGACAGTCAGCGCGGGTCTGGTCGGTGAAGAGGGCGACGACGCGGTTCTGCGTCACACGTTCAGGGCGAGGTTGTTCGGGCATGAGAGCCTCCCGCGGCGACAAGCCGCGTCTTGCCGGTGAGAAGTTCCTGCATCATGGCCTGCTTGAGGGAGCGCGTCTTCTCGCGCCGCCGCTCCAGCGCGGCAAGTTCCGCGTCCATGTCTGAGAGGACGACGGCGATGGCAGTTTGTTCAGGCAGGGGCGGGACGGGCATCGGCACTTGCATAAACTTCTCGCGGGGTAGATGAGCAATACTCGTTTGGGTGACATAATTAGCTAACAATCCTCGGTCAGCCCACAAGCGGAGAAGTGAAACCATTAGCCGCGAATCAAAACCGCGAATTGGGCGCAATCTGTGAAGTGCTTTCTGGTAGTAACACTCTTCAATTGGCGCGTCCCACAGCGCAGCGCGGCCGATCTCACCGCCCTCGCAAACGAGCACGTCACCTTTTCGCAGGCGAAACCTTTCGATGTCAGTTCGTGTCAACCGAACGGTGGGGAGGCCGTTGATGTCAATACGGTTCCACTGAACTGCCTTGTTGCCGAGGTAAGGCTTCGGGATGCCGACGTTCTTCTCTGCGTCGAGCATCTTGCCGAGCTTAACCTCGAACTCTCGACCGACCGTGGAGGCTTCCCAATCCTCCGGTATTACACCAACCTCTGTGCGCTTATAGCCGAGTTTTATTCCCGACTCGCCGTGGAAGCCGGGGAGGCGGGTTTGGCCGGTGAGGAGTTGCTGCATGGCGGCCTGTTTGAGGTCGCGCTTCTTGTCGATGAGCCGGTCCAGCCCGCTCAGTAGCCCATCCGCATCTCTCAACGCCCCCGCAATCTCGCGTTGTTCGGGAAAGGGTGGGACAGCAACCTCAAAATTAGCTAGCTCCGCTCTGTTGATTTTTGGCATCCCACTCCGAACTGAAACCGATTCGGCGTACTTGGTGAAGCGATGGCCGAGTAAGATTGCCAGTATAAAGCCTGCTGAAATGTCTGACGCTGGCTTCAACGGATACATGTCTGCACTGCAAAGTCCATCGAACTCAGCGAGCGTTGCCTTTCGGAGGTACGGACGAATCTTGCTATAAACTATGTCACCTGCCTGAAAAACATACTTACCACTGATGGCTTGCTGTTCTGCCGCTGTTCGCTTCTCCAGTAGTTTCCCCGTCCCGCCTTCAATGTGGTCTGGCGCAACAAGAATCATTGACCTATAAGGTTCAGTTTTTGGGTCAACTTGACCGTTTGCGATGCGGACTGTGTTGAGGAGACAGCGAACCTCCCACTCCTCCGGTATCACGCCCACCTCGGTCTGCTTGTAGCCGGGTTTCAATTCCATACCGCCCCCATCTTTTTCAGGTGTTCGTCAACGCGGGCGGCGAAGGCTTCGACTTCCTCGGTCAGTTGCGGCAGCGGCGTGGCGTAGCGTTCGGCCAGTTGACGTATGCGCCCGGTCAGCGTCTGCGAAACGCGATCCAGTTCGCCCCGCACGGCGGTGTGAAGCGCGCTCAGCCACTTGTCATCTACCACCAGGGTCTTGATCTCGTCCTCGGTCAGCGCGGGGTATTTGGCGTCAATCTTGGCGTCCAAGTCTACCTGTGCGGCTTTGAGCCGGGTTTTCGTCTTCGTTTGCTGGTCGAGTAGGGCGGCGTAATCTTCCAATGCCCTACGCTCGTCGGCGAAGTTCGGGTCGTTACCGATCTTCTTGAGTCTATCCTTAACACCTTTGGCCGTGATTTTAGGTTTCTCGCCCTCCTTGCTTTCGTTCACATCCGCGAGCAGCCCTTCCTCGCCGGTTTGTTCCTCTCGCATCTCTTCAAGCTGCTGCTCGACGGCGGAAAGCTCGCCCTCAATAGATTCGATGGCGTTACGCTCGGCTGTAAAATACTTGTCAACAAGAATCGGCGCGGGGATGAGGTCGGATTTAAATCGCCGCTTTCCCTTCAGGTAGTCGTGCGGCTCCGGCCAGACCAGCTTGTTGTTTTTGTCTTTAACCTGCCGAATCTCGCGCGGCTGTGCGCCTGCCTTCCAGCCGTCGGCGGCGATCAGATAGCAATCGTCCTGCATCGTCTCCGCCCAGTAGTCCATCAAGTGCTGATACACGTCATAAGCGTCAAGCAACGGCGCGCGTTTGAAGGTGGTGAGTAAATCCTCGGCGATGGTTTCAATGAGCGCCTTCGGATGTCCGCCTTTATCGAAGCCTTTCAGTCGCGGCGTGGTGGCCTCGCGCCACTCGGCGAAGAGTTGCGTCACCCTCTCATTGAAGGCAGCAAACTCCGCGTGCCCGAAGATGGTTGGTTTAATCTGCGTGTGTTCCGTCGCCAGTTGATAGTAACCGGGGCGCATCGGCTGGAACAGCGCCACTCGGACGCCGGGGATGACCTTCCAGTAATCTTTGAGTGCGTCCAGATCGCGCGCTGGGATGCCGCCGCGGAGGTGGCCGTCAATGTCCTGCACGTCCTCCGGTTCGGTGCTGTCAATGTAGCGCGGCAGGTTCAGGTTGTAAGCGTTCTTCGGATCAGCAATCTCCTCCAGCAGCACGAGCCGCGAATAGCGTGGTTCGTGGGCCTCCCGCACGAAGGTATCCACGATGCGGTGGATGTCCTGTTCGCGTAGGCGGTTCTTGTTGCCGTCCTTGATGAAGCCGCGGCTCGCGTCAATCATAAAGATTCCCTTGCGAGCGGTGGCATTCTCCTTGTCAAGCACGAGGATGCACGCCGGGATGCCCGTGCCGTAGAACAGATTGGCCGGCAGCCCGATGATGCCCTTCAGATAGCCAGAGCGGACGAGCTTTTCACGAATGACTGCCTCGGCGTTGCCGCGGAACAGGACGCCGTGCGGCAGGATGCAGGCCGCTTTGCCGTCGCCCTTCATCGAGCGGATGATGTGCAGTAGGTAAGCGTAATCTCCCTGCCGCGTGGGCGGCACGCCCCACTCGAAGCGTTGGAAAGGATCTTTATCCGGGATGATGCCGGTGCTCCACGTCTTGTCTGAAAACTTCGGATTGGCGACGACGTAATCGTAAGTCCGCAGTCGCTCGCCGTCCTTAAATTTGGGCGCGGCGAGTGTGTTGCCCATCTGGATGTTAGCCGTCGGAAAATCATGCAGGATCATGTTCATGCGGGCAAGACCGGCTGTGGATACATCCATCTCTTGCCCTTCGAGCGTGATGTGCTTGCCCGCCTCAGCGGCGACCTTCAGCAGCAGCGAGCCGGAGCCGCACGTCGGATCGTAGGCCGTCGTCGCGGCGACGGTGTTCGCTGGTGAGATACCGATGACCTTAGCGATGACGCGGCTAACCTCGGACGGGGTGTAGAACTGCCCCTTACTCTTGCCGCTTTCGGTAGCGAAGTGGCGCATCAAGTACTCGTAGGCGTCGCCGAGAATGTCGTCGTGCTCAGCGCGGTTCTTCGAGAAATCAAGAGCAGGACTCTGGAAAATGCCGATGAGGTTGCTCAGCCGGTCCACCATCGCCTGACCTTCGCCGAGCTTGTTCGGATCATTGAAGTCCGGGAAGTCGCTGCGGGCGAGGCGGCTGTTGGCCTCAATCAGCGGCTGGATGACCTGCGTATTGATCTTGTCACCGATGTCGCTCTTGCCCTTGAGCGCCACCATGTCCTTGAAGCTCGCGCCCGACGGGATAACGACCGGCGGGGCGAAGTCGTCGCTGTCAGCGTATTTGTCGGACACATACTTGATGAACAACATGAATAGGACATAGTCCTTGTACTGGCTGGCGTCCATGCCGCCGCGCAGTTCGTCGCAGGAAGCCCAGAGGGAACTGTATAATTCGCTTTTCTTGATAGCCATGTTCGTTTTATCGAAATGCTTTGTGATTTACGCCTAGCCGGATTCTAAGCCTGAAGTGAGTACCAAGACACGATAATTTACTTGAAAACACATGTCGGACTCAAATTTATCATCCCGCGGATACAATTATCTCGAAGGTAAAGGATTTCTATGAATGAAGAACTGCTTAATGAGCTGATTCAGATCAGAGCTAAGGCGCGTTTAAGCCCAAAGACCAGCTACCGTTTTGGACGGCTGGAAGATTTTATCGCTTACACTCAGTACCTGAGTACTTATACGCAGATTGAGAAGGACCGACTCCTTGCAGAATTTAACAAACTCTCCGATCAAGAAAAACAAGCCCTTTGGAATAACGCTACACAAAGGGGCAATGCAGCTTCTTTTTATCTTTCCGACGAGGACAGAGAAAAGCTAGAAGCGGGGAAAAAGAACCTCTCTTTCCATGAGAGGGCACGCATTTCTGACGGTTACATACGCATCGAGGGTCTTGCAAACACATGGCTCGACTTCGGAGAAGTTTCCGAAGCCATAATTGAGATAGACGATAGCTCTTCGCCGGAAAGACAAAGCCGCCCTTACGCTTACATTGGCTTCTCCAATGGTTATTGGCGTCGTGTCGAAACAATAGATATCTTCGAGTCTATAAAGGCTAATCCCGCATCTATCGGCCATCCCGCCATCGTGTTCGCTATCTATCACTGGCAGCGCGTGATTTATACAAGGCGTGTAATCGAGCGTGACGAGATTGGCCTAAGAGATGAATGGGAACAAGCGCTAAAGGACGAATTTGAAGGCGGGGATGATCTCCGAATTGCTGCAATGAATTTAAAAGCAATCAGTCAAACTTTGTACGACGCTGCTTGGAACAGAGCAATTTCAAAAGAAGCTGCCCTTGCGCTCAAAATGGATTGGTACGGCTTACGGTTAGATGACGTACAAACAGTGCTGCATTTTGCTTGGGAGAAAATAAACACAAAGAGCCTAAGCCAATTTGTAGAGAAGAAAAAAATGTTGGAGAAGATCGCAGCAGAACTCCGGGAATTTGAAATGCGCCCTCATACGGACTACCGACATAAGCGTGTTTCTAGTGAAAAGGTAATGGAGTTTTTGAGTGCTCCGGGAAAGAGAGGCGGAAGAAAATACGTCGGATTTGACAAGAACGGTAAATCGCTTAGACCTAGATGGAAAGTCTTTCGCAACGCATTCGCGGCACGTTTCTTTGGATTGGAACAGTCAGCCCTCCAAGACTATCTTGAAAAGTCCACAAAGCAGAATGTGATGCAGAGTGAAATATATGAGCCAACAATAACTCCTCCCCGAATTACTGTATCTGGCATCTGGCATTACCTCTTGGCGACTCCTCTTGCATCAGTACAAGAACCGATTTGGGTAAGTGAAGATGATATGGGTTTTAACGGTGTTGCCGATGCTATTGAAAAAGCCATTTCTAAAGGTGCTAATGACCAAGATGGCAACTAGGTATAAGCAATGACAAATCCTTATACCTAGTTGGGGTTGGGACAGAAATAGAGGACTTCTGCTAATTAGAGGCTGTCGCTGATAAGAGCGGCGGCCTTTAGATTTTTGGGGAGAGCATGTGATGGAGAATGACCAAATCCAGACCTTTGACCGAAAAGAAGCGGCGCGGCGACTCGGTTTGTCTGTTGCAACAATTGATCGGGAGCTTGCACGGGAAAAAATCTCGCATATCCGCTGCGGACGTAGAGTTCTATTCACGCAAGCGCACTTGAATGAGTACATAAAGCGTAATGAATGCAAAGCAAAGTAGAAAGGGTTAAGGGATGGAGCGACAAATTTTAATCGCTGACGAGGTAGCAGAAATGCTTCGAGTTGATCGGCAGAGAGTGTATGAACTCGTGCGACGCAATGCAATTCCTGTCATCCGTCTCGGCGAGCGCCAATACCGCTTCGATGCCGAAGCGATTAAGCAATGGATAGAACGCGGCGGAAGTGCGGCGTCGAATGACAGGGGAGATAGCGATGCAAAAACATCTAACGCCAATTGAAGTAGCTCGCTCTTATTTGCGGCGTGGATGGATGCCGTTGCCTATACCATTCCGCTCTAAGAATCCGGGCTTTAACGGCTGGCAGAACTTCACCGTTACCGAAGCCGATCTTCCGCAGCACTTCAACGGGCAGCAACAAAACATCGGCGTGCTGTTGGGTAAAAGATCAGGCGATCTAGCCGACGTTGATCTTGACTGTGATATTGCCGTCAAGCTCGCGCCTTATTTCTTGCCGGCAACAGGCGCGATCTTCGGACGACAGACAAGGCCGCGCTCGCATTGGCTCTATATAGCGGGAATCCCCAGCAAAGCCACTTTTACAGACTCGGTAACAGGAAAGCGCCTCGTTGAGATACTGACTAACGGGCAACAATCAATCTTTCCGGGCAGTACGCACAAGGACACAGGCGAGCTTGTTGAATGGCATGAAGAGGGAGACCCCGCGCACGTATCTGCAACCGAGCTAGACCAAGCAGCCAAATGCCTAGCGGCAGCAACCCTGCTCACGCTTCACTGGCCGAAAGAGGGGAGCCGCCAAGACGCCGCGCTCGCGCTCGCAGGCGGGTTGTTACGCGCAGGCTGGACAGAAGATAAAACGGCTCGTTTTATCGAAGCCCTATGCGCTACGGCTGGCGACGAAGAGACGCGCGAGCGCATCAAGACGGTTTGCCACACGCTTCGCAAGTTGGAAGATGGCGCGAACGTCACGGGCTGGCCGACGTTGGCGAGGATTATTGATGAGCGCGTCGTGTCCCGCGTGCGCGAATGGCTAGACTTGCGCGATGATGTCACGAACGGGCAGGAGACTAATAAAGAACAGGACGGCGACGTAACCGCTCAGATAGCATGGCCGGAGCTGCAACCGACAGCCTTGCACGGACTCGCTGGCGACTTTGTTCGCCTAGTATCGCCGCACAGCGAAGCCGATCCGGTGGCGCTGCTCGCCCAGTTTCTCACTGCTTTCGGCAACATCATTGGACGCTCCGCACATTTCACCGCGGAAGCCGATAAGCATTTCACCAATATCTTTCTCGTTCTGGTTGGCGCGACGGGAGCCGGTCGTAAAGGAACCTCTTACGGGCAAGTAAAGCTCGTCTTTGCGGGGCTTGACGAAGGCTGGGAGAGGGAATGTCAGGCGGGCGGCATGTCTTCCGGCGAGGGGTTGATCTATCACGTCAGGGATGCCGTTACGAAGCAAAGGCCGATCAAGGCTGGCGGCAAGTCAACGGGCGTCAACGCCGTCGAGATAGTAGATCAAGGGGTTACGGACAAGCGGCTCATGGTCTTTGAAGGGGAGTTCGCGTCAGTCCTCCGGGCGCAGGGGCGCGATGGCAATACCCTTTCAATGATCATCCGTAACCTCTGGGACACAGGTGACGCGCGCTCTCTAGTCAAAAATGCCCCCCTCCGCACCACAGGCGCGCATGTCTCGATCATCGGTCACATCACAAGGGATGAGCTGCGAAGCTGCCTTGACGCGGTGGAGTCGGTCAACGGTTACGTCAACCGCTTTCTCTGGTTCTGCGTCAAGCGAGACAAGTTTCTCCCGCGCGGTGGGCGGCTGAGTGAAGAGGACTTTGCGCCCCTGAAGAGAAGGCTTCGCCATGCTTTAGATTTCGCGAGTGAGACTTCTGAAATGACTCTCGATGATGAGGCATGGGCGTTGTGGGACGAAGCCTATATTCGCCTCGAAACAGGTCGCACGGGGCTGCTCGGCAAAGTGACGCAACGCGCAGCTCCATACGTGCGCCGTCTCGCCTGCCTCTATGCCCTGCTTGACTGCTCTGCAATCGTCCGGCTAGAGCATCTGCAGGCCACTCTTGCCTTTTGGCAATATGCAGAGGACTCAGCGCGATACATCTTCGGCGGGCGCACTGGCGACCGCATCGCCGACGACGTTCTGCGAGCCTTGCGCGAGGCCGGAAGTGATGGGCTGACGCAGAGCGACATTAGCGACTTTTTCAGTCGGAACCGCAGTAAGGCGGCGATAGACAACGCGCTTCAACTGCTGCTTGAGTCGGGTCTTGCCCGCCAGGGCAAGGATCAGACAGAGGGGCGCGGTCGCCCCGCCGTTCGCTGGTTTGCCGTCTCCCAATCTTACGAAAGAAACGAAAGAAATACCTCCGAAGCGGATTCTTTCGTTTCTTTCGTAGATTCTGAAGTTGGAGAGAACTGTTTAGAGATAGAAGCGCATGGTCTGGATATTTCACAGGAATGGGTGCGCGAGAATCTTGAGGAGATCCTGGAGCGTGCGGCCATTATGGAATTTGATGGCGGCCTCGCGCGGGGAGAAGCTGAACGGCTGGCCTGTGAGTGGTACGCGCCAGTTCCGTTTTAGCCATTCCGAAAGTGTGAAAGCGTAAAGGTCTAGCTCAAGCGAAAAGGGGGTAAAAGTGGGGAGGATTAGGCTCTCGACCTTATTCGTAAATTTCTGTAGAGCATTGATTCTCTGAATTACTAAGGAAATCTGAAAGCAGTGGTCGAAAAAGCGTGCAGCAGATACCTACAACCGAGCCATTTTTGATGATGTCCGCTCCGTTTTCATCTTCACAAAGTTCTAACTCGAGTCAAAGGCGGTAAGAAATGAACAAGAGAGGGTCGAAAAAGAAGAAGGCTGTCATTGTCCCCGAAGTCGTCGAGCCGACGCTCTCACGCCGGCATGAGGCCGTCATCGTCGCGCTCATCGCTCACCCGAAGATCACGGACGCCGCGAAAGCCTCAGGTGTGAGCGAGTCAACCGTCTGGCGTCTGATGCAGCGCGAAGACTTCCAGAGGCGTTACCGGGAGGCTCAGGACGAGGCACTCAATAGCGCGCTCGGCTCGATCCAGGGGGCGGCGACCGAGGCCGTCAACACGCTGAGGGAGATCGCCAGCAGCGGGAAGGTCGAGGCCGCCAGGGTGCAGGCTTCCAAGACCATTCTTGATTTCACGTTCAAGGTGCGCGAGCAGTTCGGCTTGGAGGCCCGCATCAAGCAGTTGGAGGCGGCTCTGAAGGCCAGGGAAGAAGCCGACCAGCAAGACGAGGGCGAAGAGGAATGAGCGCCGGCCTATCCCGACGCCTCGCCAGGATGGAGGCGACTCATAAGCGGGTACTGCGCTGCGCGTGGTGCCGTTATAGCCTTTACTCTGTCCCGGCGAAACAGCAAAAGGTTCACGCGGCGAATCCCGCGACCTATCTGACGACAAAGTGCTGGTATTGCGGGACTCCTTATATCATCACCCTCAAGCGCACGGATGAGCATTACCGGGAAGCCTACGACCTGATTTACAACTCCCACCCGATTAAACGTCTTACTGACGAACGAATTCATGCCGCCGAGCTGTGGCTACCGCTGGCCGAATCTGAAAAGGAGAAGTACCTAAAGGCGCGGGCAGAGGAAGCGGAGCGTAAGAATAAGACTGCGCCGCGCCAGCCGGGGTATCAACCCACTATCAGGCCGAACGCGAAGGAGCGGAAAGCGCGGGCCGAGCGCGACAATCTTCAGGCGCGGGCGCGGGCGTTCGTCCATGAGAAGCAGGAAGAGTTCAAGCGTCGGGCGGGCAGGACTGTGCCGTTCCCAATAGACAAGACTCTGGAAGCCTTAGAAGCAGGCCGATGCCACTCTTTCGATAAGGAGCTAAAGGAGGAAGCTATAGCCCTAGGGCTTGAGGAGAGCAGGCAGCCCTTTTATAACTACACGCAGCGCATTACGACCGTCAGGAACTCCATTCTAAGATTAAGGAAACGGGAAGCGTGCGAGGTAGCGATCTGGGGCGCTGCCTTGCCTGCTACTCTCGAAGAGATAGCGTTCTTTGAGGCGTTGCCGTCGGAAGTCGCGGCCGAAGCCTTAGAGGGGCAGCGGGAAGCTCAGGAGAAGGCTGCTCAGGAGGCGGCGAAAAGACAATGCCAGCATGAGGAATATCTGGCGCGCAGTAGGGGCGGGGCGCAGCAATCTTCGTCAGTACTGAGTGGGATGGCTAGACCTGAATCGCAACCAGCACCAGAAGCACAGCCTAGCCATTCTGACCTTCTCAAGATTCTGATGGGCGAGAGCGCCTATAACGCAATGAGGGCGGCTCAAGGTCTGGCAAATGATCGTTCGTCAACAGATGCACAGGGGCACAGAAGCATAGAGATTCCGTACATTGAGCCAGAGCAAGAATCACAGCCGCCGCCCGACGACGGGACGATACGTTATCAGCAGAAGCTGGCGCATTGGAGGAAGACAGGCGTGTGGCCGCCTGACCCGTGGCAGAGGCCGGGGTACTGATGCAAGGTTTTGCAAGGTTATGGAAGATTCTTGGGCCGTTGGGTTGGCCGATCAGAGTAGCTTTTCAGGCCGCCCGTATAGTTTAAATAAATTCTCAGATCAGGATTTCAAAATGATATTCATGCGACTCCCTTACTACAACCAACAACGAAATAGCGTAGACATCCCTTCTAATGTATTTATAAGTAAACCAGGTATGCAATGAATCGCACGACAATGGCCAAGATCATACTTAACGTTAACAGGGATAATATAAATCCTAAAAATAGACGCTTGACTGTAATGAAGGTCATTGCCGAAATAGCAGGGAATAGATAAACCCAACAGAGAACAAAATTAAGAATTACATGGCCTATATAAAGGGAACGCCCTAGCTCGTTTAAATTTAGATTATTATTTGGAATTCCTTTTAAGATGACACATACAAATAGGGCTAGACCAGCATACGTAATCATCAAATATATAATTGACGTAGCATAAGAATAAGCCACTAATATAATTTTGAAAGACGCTTTCCTGTCCACAAGCCATAGCCCAACCTTAAAACACACTGGGATCAATGCTATAACAACAATATTGGATATAAGGGCTAGAGAAAGAACGTTTGTCACAGTAGCTTCAATTCTGACTGGAAATTCAGCTCCTGAAATGTATTCCCAATCCCAAAGCTGAGCCCCAATCTTCCCAATTGTCATCATCGCGAATTGCCAAATTATTAAAGTACCTATCGCAAAAGGTAACGGGTCGGTGTATTGCTTAGCGTTGAATGATCTTACTTGAAAGAAGCGTCGGGGTCTTAAGGTTATAAAGTCAAGGGCCGTCCAAGCAAATTTTTCAATCGAACTTGAATAAGTCCCCGGCTCCTCTCTGGAAGGTTCATTAAAAGCGGTGACAGATGGAGGTCTTTGAGAGCGCAATAATTTCTCAGAGTCTTTGCCAGCGTTAAGTTTCGCTAAAACGATTGTCGCAAGCTCGTGCGGCGATTTAGATCGTAAATCAATGTAGCCTACTGTATCGCGCAAGCCAGGAATTACGGTATCATCGAAGCGTGCGGGTAGAATATATTCTCTATTTTCCATAAATGCGCGAGCCTGCGCGCTCTGCCGTTCGTGATTCGTCCAAAGTTTATTTGCGTAACTGTGAGAGATGAATAGAACACAGTACAGAGCCTGATTTCTGTATACAGTATCAAGATGAACATATAAATCCTTCCCCCAAAGTCTTGCCTCTTCATATTCATCGAAAAAAACTCTTACGCCATTCTCTGTTAGAGCGTCGGCAACTTCTCTTACATAGGAGCGCTCCTCACCAGCGAAAGAAAGGCACACGTCATAGTGGTATGTCGGGATGTCTTGTGCTTCTTTTTCCACGACTAACCCTGGCTCCTATAAATGTCGCTGCTTGGGAACGATCAGTGATGGTATTTGTCTGATATGGCTAAAAATTGCCACAAGGTGCAGCCTGAAAAGTGGCACTTTTGCTCCAAACAGCGGGCTAGGTTTGCTCTGGCTAATTTTTACTTACTATTGAATGTGAGGCCGACGACGAAAGTCTCTCGCCAGCAGATGCGAGTGTAAGACCAAGCGTACGATAATCTCTTTGAAAGACGAATGTCAATAAGCAGCAATGCCCTAATTCTTCTGCGCAGCAAAACCAGGCCCATCAACTCCCTTGTAGGAATAAGCAGGATTTATTTGCCTTTACGGATGATGCTCTTACGCCTCATCTCAGGCTTCCTCTTACTTCGTAGCTTCTTATGTCGTGTCTTGAGCATGGAGCTAAGAGTTTGATGCGAGATGCTAAGTCGTTGAGCAGCCCGCGTGATACTCCCGCTCTCTTCTACTAGCGCCTGCTCAACGAACCTCGCCTCATACTCCAAGACCACTTCGGGCAAAGTAAAGTATTCGTCCAATTCGGGACCAAACAACTTCCGCGTCACGATGCGAGCGCACGAGCGCAGGCGTGCCATATCCTCCGTGTCTTGTGTCGCCGCCAGGAATTGATCTGCGTGTTCATAGAGGCGATAGATTTCCGCTTCAGATAAACGCTTCTGATGTTCCTCGATCATGGAGATGGCGGCGCGTCCGGCGTTGGAAAGTGCGCCCGCTCTCTTGGCAATCCGTATCGCGCTGCGGAAGGTGTGTAATGATTCCTCGTGATCTCCGAGCCTCGCTTGTGCGGTCGCTTTGATTATCAGAGCATCGGCAAGAAGCGCGGCTTCGCCGCCCCTCTCGAATGTCTCTACTACTCCGGTAATGACGCGCCTTGCTTCCAGATAGTTTTGTTGTGCGGCCAAGACTCGCGCCCTAGTCTCGTCCACCTGCGCGAGCAAACCAACGTCTTTTATTTTCTGCAAGAAGCTGTGGGCGCGGTCTAAGTGGTCGTGTGCTTCTTCGTACCGCTCCAACTGATAGAGCAGCATAGCGAGGTTATTCAAGTTGATGGCGCAGTATCTTTCATGCCTCGCCTCTTCATAGTGGAAGATTGCGGCGGTGAACTCAATAATGGCTCTGTCCGCGTAGTCAATCCGGCCTTGCGTTGTGGCGAGCTTCTGTAGGATGAGAGCCATCTGGCCGTGCCATCTTCCCTTTAACGCATGGCTGGAAGCATCGAAGGCGGGGCGGGCGTCGTCCAACAGCTTCCAGGCTTCATAGTATTGGCCGCTCCAAATTTCAATAATGGTTTGGCGGATTAAGATTTTGGCTTTAAGCTCCGCGTCATCAAGCCCGGCCAGCGCCTCGTCCAAAACAGCCCGCGCCTCATCGTATGCGCCCCGGCGGAAGTGGCACATGCCGAGTTCGTATTGTGTCTCCGCTGCTTTCGTTTTCAGGTTGAGGGTTTGGAAGATATGGAGTGCTTCTGTGAGCAAGTCTTTCGCTTTCCCCTGCACGTCCACCTGCGCGGCGCTGCCGAGCCAGCCCGAAAGAGTGCCACATTGTAAGAGGACTTCCGCCCTCATCTGGGGCGGGGCGTCCACTGTCGGACGCTCCCCTATTCCCGCCCACAGACCGCCTAACTCATCTCTCGCGGCTTCATACTGCCCCGCGTAAATCAACTCTGACGTTTTGGTGCATATCTGTGCTAGGGTAGCGGCTGCTATTTCCATGTGAGGGCTGCCTTTCTCTCAGGTTCGCAAAAGATTTTGCACAGACCAGAAGCTGCCTCATCCCGAAAGGATGAAGCGGTAATCTGACCACTAAACTTCATAAAAGGAAAGAAAGATGCGAAAGACTATCCGAGCCTTCGTGCTGGTCTTGGCTCTAGCCGTCCCCGCTTTCGCGGGCAACATCCCGAACGGCGTCACCTCGACAGGCAACATCCCGAACGGAGTTACCTCGACGGGGAATATTCCGAACGGAGTCACTTCAACGGGCGAAATTCCGAACGATGATGCCACGCAAACGACTCTGCTAGATGTCTTGCTGGCGCTGCTCTCACTGGTCTGACGGCGCACACAAGTTAGCTCAGGCAGGCCGCAGGGTGGGGCGGCACGGGGTTAGTGTGCCCGCGCATCATAGCAAGAAACTTTGCGGAGGGGCAAAAATTTTTACAGGACGGAACTATGAGCGCAGGGAAGATATGCGAGGCGGGGCGGGGTGTCAATAAATTTGGCTCAAAACATTTTGGGTGATTGTCAGGTAGAGATATAGTGCAAACACGGCCAACGAAAGAAATCCTACTGGGCCATACTGAATACAATTACCATTCGATTATGTATGCAATCAGATTCTTCGGCGCAGCCGCATTCCGGGTCGGCCATTATCACTTTGTCGTTAACCTTGAAAGTGAAAAGCGCAACGGACTTCTTTTCTTTCCGGGCAACAGCCCTTCCGTAGCGGTATAGCGCCTCCCTTGCCTCTTCATTCTTCAACGCTTCGTCAGAGAAAGGTAACTTAATTTCTCGTCCGCAGGCAGGACACGGCGCAATCGCTGCTTTTTCGCCCTCCGGCACTTTGCTAACCAGCAGGCCGCCGCAAAACATACAAGCGCCAAAGCGCCGTAGGTTTTTTCGTAGCCTCTGTTTGTCTTTCACCTTCTTCTTCATTTCTACTTCGTATTTTCAGAGAGGTTGGGCAGGGTGTCAATGATCAGGGCTTCTTCTCTTCCGCTTTTAGGTCGCGGAGCAATCTATCAAAAGCCGTCTGATACGAGTCATGATCTTTCCAGTGCGTGAAGTCTCCGATGTGCCGGGTGCGGCGAATTAAAGACGCCCAAGCCTTGCTGCTCTCCATCACGGCATCATCCAGACGAATCGGAAATAGAATCGTGCGGCCCCTTTGCTTTTCCTCTTCTAATGCGCTCTCGACTTCATGCTCTACCCAATCACTAGCTATAGAGCTTTCAGTCAGTATCAATAACAGCTTATCGCGCAGGCGGATTGACTCGTCTATGCTGTCGCGTATCTTGTCCCCGATCTTCAAATCCTCGGGTGCGAACCAGCAGCGCACGCCTTTGTTCTGTAAGTCAACATAGAGGCATTCGGCAAAATCTTGATCTTTAGATGAATAACTGATGAAGCAGGAATAAAACTGAACGGGGCCGCTGAGTAGAGAGGGGATGTACTCAATTAAAGTATCCGGCAAGCCGCAGCCGCGCAAGAAACTCAGAGGCAACCGGCCAGATTTTCTAAGGGTCGCGTGGTCTATAACACTGGGAACAAAATGGCTACATAGCTCTAAGCCTTTAGCGTCGGTTAGAGTAGCATTCCCAAATACAGTAGAACCAAGCATCGCCCCTGTTAATTCCGCGCCGCGCAGTTCCGCGTTAGTGAAGTTTGCGCCAACAAGATAAGACCCGCTTAGAACCGCTTGGTTCAGCTGGGCGGCGTCGAGATTGGCTTCTCCAAGATTAGCTTTAGTAAGGTTCGCCCCTCTGAGATCAGCCCCGTGAAGGTTCGCATGCATAAGAAGTGCTTCGCTGAGATTTACATTACTAAGATTTGCGGGCGCCCTCCTTCTGGGGAACAAGTCAAGCTTGAATAGGTCTGCCCCGCTTAGATCAACTATTATTTCGGGATTCTTAGTCCTCCAATCATTCCAAACATCAATCCCTTGTTCGATGATTTTAAGATGTTCAGGGTTAGCCATCACGGTTAGCTCCTGTGAGGGGTGAGATGGATTGCTGCTGATTACTGCTTTCTTCCTTCTGTATTAACTCACGAACTTTTTCAACCACGCCTAAAAGTGAAGCGGCGGAAAAACACCGTTCTAAAAGCCCTAGTTCGGCTATGCGATGTATGGGTGTTTTCCTTCTTAATATTTTCTCATGCTTTGAATCAACTTGGAGAAAGTCGATTTCGCTTCGATTGTGTATGAACAGTGTAATATGCTCAGCGTCTCTCAGAGTGTTACCAAGCCTCTGTCTCGTTTTGTCGCTGGCGGCTTCGCTTGCCACTTGAAACGGCCTGTCCTCCGTTTCTGTGGACGAGTTCCTTACTAGTCTTCCTTCTTCAACTTGGTCAAATAGAGAGTGTCCATATGTGTCCCTGCCCCGCTCTAATATTTGCTCGGGTAATTTATGTAACTCTTCAGGTGTAGGATTCTCAGGCCAGTCTAGACCTTGCACACCTAAGGCATCGAACATTCCCTTGAGTCTTGACATTAATTGCGGCATGTTCGGTTGGAAGTCAGCGGAAAATCCGAATTCCTTAAGTGCATCCCGATTGGCCTCTAAAAATTTCGCAGTCTCTTCTTCAGTAGAATCTCTCTGCGCCGTTATTGAGAGACTTTCAGCCTTCGTCAGCTCGTCGTGGAGCTGCTGCAAGAAGTTCGCATAATCAATTCTATCTTGCCCCGAATACAAGAGGGCGTCCCACAGCAGATCATCTTGAGTTTGGTAGGGCGATATTCTGAATTGTCGCAGACGCCCGACTAACAGTTTGTCAAAATCTGGCCTATTCCCGAATGCCAATAACTCGCGCAAAAGCACATTAGAAATGACATGGCGGATATTAAGTGTATTTAGTGCATTGATTGTCTGATTAGCTGTTGTCTCGTCAGCCTTACGTAGCCAAACATAAAAGCAAGTATCAAAATAAACTGTAAAGTGTTGCTTCATTTCTTACTCTTCTCACTCGCCTTTGAAGCCCCTTAAGACTTCGGCAAGGGTCCTTTATATAGAATACTCAAGATAACTTGCGGGCATATATGATTTCAGACCCACCGACAAAGCGACAACGCACTACAACATTTATAGGGTAGCTTCGCCTTTCGCCGCTCAAGATTTCCTCAACATCAATGAACCATTCATCTGTCGCCCCTTTTTGACCTCCTATGCCATGTCTCAGGTTACGTGATAGTAGGAAAATCGCGTGACCGCCAACGCTAGTATTGGGTGGGATTGTTAAAGGAAACGTGAGTTGGGTTGAGTTAGGCACATCAGTTAGGTGCGCCAAGTCCCGCCAGTTTGGCATTTGCTCGTTCTCAGGGCTGAACATTAATTTTGCTGGCTTCCGCGTGATCTGAACGTACATCCTGATATTAACTGGTCTATCAGGTCTTCGATTAGTAATAGTTAAATCCTTTATGACAACGTACTCAACGATAGTATGATCATCTTTCGAGACTGTGAACTCTGCCGCTCCACCGGGATACTCAATTAGTGGGAATTCGGCTTGGTCAGGCGACTCTAACTGGGCCGTAACCTCATTACAATCCAGGGTATCGGCTAGAACGTCAGGACTAATTGTTGCGGCTAGAAGCGGGCTACCATCATAAGAACAGAGAATTGCGTCGTCGTCATAAATTTTTCTACATTGAGGGCATTGCTTCATAACCTCTTCCTGCCCTTCTTCCTCGCCTTTGAAGTCTCAGCTTTAGCCTTCGGCGGTCTGCCAGTCTTACGATCCTTTACTAGATTTAGATCATCTTCACTAATCACATAATCACGTCCCACCTTTTGGGCAGGTAAGCGCCCATCCCAGATTAACTGTTGTACGCGGGCGACAGTGATACCTAATTTAGCGGCTGTTTGTGGTGTGGATAAAAGTCCCATGTGGAGCATTATCTGTTAGAGAAAAAGTCTTTGTCAAGGCAAATAATTCTCTTGACAAACCCTTTGCCTTGAGATAGACTTTCGCTAGTTCAAATTATCAGCAGAGAGGACAAATCGAATGTTCATCATCGAAGAGACACCGATAGTCAAGGCTATAGAGAAAGCCAAAGCTCTCCACCCGAAAGTGAAGATGGTTGAGTTCGGGAAGTACGAAGTTACAGGAAGCAAAGGCAACATCTACACGGTTCGATGCTCGCGTCAGAATGGGCAGAAAGTAGTTGATTGCTCCTGCCAGACAAGAGACTTCACTGCTTGTAAGCATGGCATGGCTGCCGTAAGTCTCCATGTCGCAATGGCGAGACAGAGAGGCCACTAAAAGCGAAACGGGATAGGTGAGCGCGCTAACGTTCTTACACTGGAGCCTCTGACCCTTAGGAATCACTTGAGGCGTTCGGCCGCAAAAGGAGTAGAAATGCAAGAGAAGAAAACACAGCCGCGTAGAAGCGGATCTATCAAAAAGAAGCGCGATGGCGTATTTCTCGTCAGCGTCTTTCTTGAGCGTGACGCGAACGGCAAACGCCAGTATCACTACAAACAGATCAAAGGCACGAAAGCGGACGCCCAAACTTATCTTAATGATATTCTGCACTCCAAAGATACAGGCACGTTCGTTCAGCCCGTTGCCTTGACGTTGAATGAATATTTGACGAAGTGGCTGGCGACAGCAGCACGCCCCCGCGTCTCGGAGCGTACGCATGAGGGCTATCAGTACCTCCTTAACCAACACGTCCAGCCGGAACTAGGGAAGCAGAAACTTTCCGATGTGCGTCCACTGCATATTCAGAAGCTCTATTCCGATATGCAAGAGCGCGGGCTGTCGGCTCGCACGGTGCGGTATCTTCATGCCGTGCTTTCGTCGGCGCTGAAACAGGCTGTGCGTTGGGGGATGCTGGCGCGAAACCCGGCTGAGCTTGTGGAGCTTCCGCGGCAGGCGCGTAAGGAAATGTTGGCGCTCTCGCCGAAAGAGGCGACAGAGTTTCTTAAAGCAGCAGTCCCAGACCGCTGGGGTGTGCTGTTCGCTTTCGCGCTGGCTACGGGGATGCGTCCTGAAGAATATCTCGGATTGCAGTGGAAGGACGCTGATTTAGAGCACGGCGTCGTGACTGTCAGGCGCGCTCTCGTGTGGCGTAGCACGGGCGGCGGCTGGTACTTTAGCGAGCCAAAGACAGCGCGCAGCCGCCGTCAGATTCCCTTGCCTGCCTCAACTCTGCTGGCGCTAAAAGAGCATCGCCGGCAGCAGGCAGAGGAGCGGCTGAAGGCTGGCGCGGCATACCAACAAATTGATCTAGTCTTCGCCACGCCCGAAGGCGGCCCGCTCGCACCGCGTAACTTGAAGAGGCGGCATTTCCGCCCCATTCTTAAGCGTGCCAAGCTGCCGCTAGACTTCCGCCTTTACGACCTGCGCCACTCCTGCGCGACCCTGCTATTAGCCGCTGGCGAGCACCCGAAAGTGGTTAGTGAACGGCTAGGCCATGCCAGCGTTACCCTCACGCTTGATGTTTATTCGCACGTGCTGCCAACGATGCAAGAGGCGGCGTCGAAGAAACTTGAAAGCCTGCTCTATGGTAAGAAAAAAGGCACAGCCTAAAAGTTTGGCAGACCATTGGCAGACCAAAAGACTTAGGGCGTCCAGAACGGACGCCCTAAGTCATTGAATTATATGGTGGCCAGGGACGGAATCGAACCGCCGACACCCTGATTTTCAGTCAGGTGCTCTACCAACTGAGCTACCTGGCCGGGACCTTATCTCCTTCCAGAAGAAAGCGAAGTATAAGTAGCGGCCGGGGCGAGTGTCAACTCAGGAAGAGGCGGTTAAATTTTTGTCGAATTAGTCACAAAAAGTCGTTGACAGTTTCGCCAAGAGGTGTATAATGGCGCGCGTTGAGGATGGGGTTGACGCCCAAACGTCAGCCGGTCGCAAGACAAGCCATCTGAGGCCCGAACTTCGATAGTGCCCGCCCGTGCCAGCTCGGAAGCCGCTCTCGCCCCCCGAGGACGCTCCCTTCGAGCTGGCACAGCCATTTCTGAGCCTAAAATCAAATTTCAATTCTAAATTAGAGGAGAACGGACGAAAGCCTGTTGTTTGGATTATTTCACGCCGGCGCGCTCATGTAAGAGTCGCGCCTCGCGGTTGGCTTCCTCCATCACTTCGCGCTCGTTCATCGTCAGCAGTTCGCGCTCGCGCATGACTAAGCGGCCGTCGACGATGACGGTCTGAACGTCGTCGGCCTGCGCCGAGTAGACGACCGCCGAGGGGAGGTCCGTGGGCCGCGGCGTGGAGTGTAGGCGGTCGAGGCTGACGATTATCACGTCGGCGCGCTTCCCCGCTTCGAGGCTGCCGATTTCCCGGTCAAGTCCGAGGGCGCGCGCGCCGTCAATCGTCGCCAGGCGGAGCGCGCGCCACGCGGGCAGGGCGTCCGCGCCGTGCGTCACTTTTTGCAGCAGGGCGGCGGTGCGCATCTCCGTGAACATGTCCAGGCGGTTGTTGCACGGCGCGCCGTCGGCGCCGAGCGAGACGGAGACGCCGCGCTCCAGCATCTCCTTGACGGGCGCGACGCCCGAGCCCAGCTTCAGATTCGACGACGGGCAGTGCGCCACGTGTGTGCCAGTTTCGGCGAGGATTTTCAACTCCGAGTCGTCCAGGTGTACGCAGTGCGCGAGCGCCACGTGCGTGCCCGTCAGGCCGAGCGAGTCCAGGTAGGCGACGTTGCGCTGGCCCGTCTCGCGCTCGACCATCTCGATCTCTGTGCGGTTCTCGGAGGCGTGCGTGTGAACCATCACGCCGCGCTCGCGCGCGAGTCGCGCGACCTCTGTGAGCAGCCCGCGCGTGCAACTGACGGCGAAGCGCGGCGCGAGGCAGTAGCGTATGCGCCCCCCGTCGCGGTTGTGCCATTCTTCGAGGAGCGCGAGCGATTCGCTGATGGAGCGCTCGGTCTCTTCGTGCAGGGCGGCGGGCACGTCGTCGCCTTTGTCCATCATGCACTTCCCCACGGTCGCGCGCCAGCCGGTCTCTTCGACGGCGCGGAACGCTTCCGCGGTGTGGTTGACCGTCTCCATCGTCAGCGCGCAGGTCGTCCCGCCTTTAATCATCTCGGCGATGGCGAGCCGCGCCGACGCCCTCGCGGACGCGGCCGTGTGCGCGGCCTCCATGGGCCAGACCCGTTTCTTCAACCAGTCAATCAGCGCCAGGTCGTCGGCCGCGCCGCGGAACAGCGTCTGGCACAAATGAACGTGAGTCTGCACGAAGCCCGGCAGGACGGCGCACCCCTCCGCGTCAATAACGATGTCCGCGCCGCCCGCCTCTCGGCCGACATGCGCGATACGACCGCCGCGTATCAGCAGGTCGCCGTCCAGACTCGCGCCGTCCGAGTCCATCGTCAGCAGCGTGCCGTTCCTGATGAGAATGGTCTGTTCCGTCGTCACGCGGGAAACTTTAAAGTAAAAAGGCAAAAGGTAAAAGGCAAAAGGGAAGATGAGAGCCTTACCCCCCGGTCTTCCCTTTTGCCTTTTACCTTTTTACTTCTGCCTTACTTGGCCGCTTTGCGGCTGGCCGGTGCCGTCGTCTCCGCGGCCTCACCCTCGGCGGCCTCGGCCGTCGCGTTGGCGTCGCCCGCCACGGGGATGCCCAGCGCGCGGCGCACGTCGTTCTCTATGCGCCGCAGAAGCTCCGGGTTGTCCTTCAGCGTCTGCTTGGAGTTCTCGCGGCCCTGGCCCAGGCGCTCGCCGCTGTAGGAGAACCACGCGCCGCTCTTCTCGACGACCTTGTTGGCGACGCCGAGGTCAATCGCGTCGCCCTCGCGCGAGATGCCTTCGCCGTACATGATGTCAAACTCGCACTCGCGGAAAGGCGGCGCGACCTTGTTCTTGACGACCTTGACCTTCGTGCGGTTGCCGACCACGCGGTCGCCGTCCTTGATCGCGCCGATGCGGCGAATGTCCAGGCGCAGGCTCGCGTAAAACTTGAGCGCGCGCCCGCCCGTCGTCGTCTCCGGCGAGCCGAACATGACGCCGATCTTCTCGCGAATCTGGTTGATGAAGATGAAGCACGTGTTCGACTGCGAGACGATGGCCGCGAGCTTCCTCAGCGCCTGCGACATCAAACGGGCCTGCAAGCCCGGCAGCGAATCGCCCATCTCGCCGTCCAACTCCGCGCGCGGCACGAGCGCCGCCACAGAGTCTATGACGATCACGTCAACGCCGTTCGAGCGCACGAGGGCTTCCGCGATTTCCAGAGCCTGCTCGCCCGAGTCCGGCTGCGAAATCAACAACTCGTCGATGTTGACGCCGAGCTTTCCGGCGTACTCCGCGTCCATCGCGTGCTCGGCGTCGATGTAGGCCGCGACGCCCCCTGCCTTCTGCGCCTCCGACACGATGTGCAGCGCCAGCGTGGTCTTGCCGGAGCTTTCCGGCCCGTAAATCTCTATGATGCGCCCGCGCGGCACGCCGCCGACGCCGATTGCAGAGTCAATCGAGAGCGAAGTCGTGGAGATCGCCGGAATGTCGGAGACCTCGCGCTCGCCGAGCCGCATGATCGAGCCTTTGCCAAATTTCTTTTCAATATTGAGCAGCGCCGCTTCGACCGCTTTCCCGCGATCCGCGCCGAATCTGTCTTCTGCCATCACAAACATCTCTTTTCTACCGTTCCTTTTCTCACGTTTCGTGGGTGTGAACTAGCTTCGGTCTTTCGGCTTTAAGTCCTGCCGCGAACGAAAGGCAGTATAGCACACACGACGCGAGAATGGAACAGCGTTTCACGCGTGCAACGAATTATTTTTCCGAGGTGGCGGCCCCGGCCAAGCGGCCGCGCGAGCTGTCGCTCGGACGGCGCTCTCTCTAATTGGGGGTGGGAGGCGACTCGGCGTCGCCGCGCCTGCGGGTATAGCACGGCCGGGGCGCATCCTGCAAGCGGCTCGCCCTAGCCGCTCAAATATTCCCGTAGGCCGCGCCCCGTGCGCTGCTCGAACTGCTCGGCGAGCGACGGCACGCCGCCCGCGCTCTCGTCGCGCGAGAGGCGCTCGACGCGCCACATGGGAAAGAAGAGGTCGCCGAGGCCGATGAAAGGCTCGTCGTGCGCCACGGCCTGCACCCAATCGTCGAAGGCGTTCAGGTCAAGGCCGCGCACGAAGACGCCGGCCGCGTTAATCTCGTCCAGCACGCCCCAGCATTTTTCGCGCGGGCTGTGCAGCACGAGCACGACGGTCGCGCCCGCCTCGATTCCCGGCCTGCGCCCGGCCGTGTGCGTCTTTTCCCCCGCCTCGGACATCTCACTTCTCCTCTTCAGGAAGCAGGCCGCGGACAAAGTCTCCGACGCGCTGTGCCAAATCCGCCGCGCCGTCGAGTCTTTCGATTTCCGCGACGAGCGCGGAGCCGACGACCGCGGCGTCCGCGTAGTGCCAGGTCGCGGCCACCTGTTCGGCGCTCGAAATCCCGAAGCCGACGGCGACGGGCAGGTCGGAAAATTTCCGCACGCGCCCGACCAGACGCTCTGCCTCCAGGCTCACGTCCGCGCGCGCGCCCGTGACGCCCGCGCGCGAGACTGCGTAGATGAAGCCGCTCGCGCGTTCGGCCACCAGGGCCAGGCGCGTGTCCGTAGAAGTCGGCGCGACCAGAAAGATCATGTCCAACTCGTGCGCCCTGAGTTGGGCCGAAAACGTGGCGGCCTCTTCCGGCACGAGGTCCGTCACCAGCACGCCGTCGACGCCCGCGCCCGCGGCCTCGCGGCTCAAACGCTCCGGGCCGTATTGCAGCAGCGGGTTGAAGTAACTGAACAGCACGACGGGCACGTCTTTCATAGCGCCTCGCGCCTGTGCGACCACGTCCAGCACCTCGCTTAGGCCGAAGCCTTGACGCAGCGCGCGCTCCGAAGCCCTCTGAATAACTGGCCCGTCGGCCACCGGGTCGCTGAACGGCACGCCGAGTTCTATCACGCTCGCGCCGGCTTGCGCCAACTCGACGAGCAACCGGCCGGTGGTTTCCAGGTCGGGGTCGCCCGCCGTGATGAAAGGTATCAGGCCGCGTGTCCCTTCGCGCCTCAGGCGTGCGAAAGCTGCTTCGATTCGGCTCATAAAAAGTCCGGCGAGTTCACAGAGTCAGGCGGACCCGATAGACTCCGCGACCGTGTTCACGTCTTTGTCGCCGCGCCCCGAGAGGTTCACGATCAGGATTTGATCCTGTGCCATTTCTCGCGCGACCTTGAGGGCGTGCGCGACGGCGTGCGCGGATTCGAGCGCGGGCGTGATGCCTTCGAGTTGCGAAAGAGTCTTGAACGCTTCGAGCGCTTCCGAGTCCGACGCCGAGACGTACTCGACGCGCCCGGCGTCGTGCAGGTAGGCGTGCTCCGGGCCGATGGAAGGGTAATCGAGGCCCGCCGAAACTGAATGGGTCGCGGCTATCTGCCCGTGCTCGTCTTGCAGGACGTAGCTCATGGTGCCTTGCAGCACGCCAGGCCGGCCGCCCCCGCCCTGGTTGAAGCGCGCCGCGTGCTGGCCCAAAAGATTTCCGCTCCCGCCGGCCTCGACGCCTATCATCCTCACGCCCTCGTCCGCCAGGAACGGGTAGAAGAGCCCGATTGAGTTAGACCCGCCGCCCACGCAGGCGACGAGGGTGTCCGGCAGTCGTCCCTCCCTTTTGAGAATCTGCGCGCGGGCCTCGCGCCCTATGACGCTCTGAAAATCGCGCACCATCAGGGGGTACGGGTGCGGCCCCAGCGCGCTGCCGAGCAGGTAGTAAGTGTCCGCGGGAGTGCTGACCCAGTCGCGCAGCGCCTCGTTGATGGCGTCCTTCAGCGTGCGCGAGCCCGCGCCGACCTCGCGCACTTCGGCCCCGAGCAGCCGCATGCGGAAGACGTTGAGCTTCTGGCGGCGAACGTCTTCGGCCCCCATGTAGACGACGCACTCCAGGCCGAAGAGCGCGCAGACGGTCGCCGTGGCGACGCCGTGCTGGCCCGCGCCCGTCTCGGCTATCACGCGCCGCTTGTTCATGCGACGCGCGAGCAAAACTTGGCCCAAAGCGTTATTGATCTTGTGCGAGCCCGTGTGCGAGAGGTCTTCGCGCTTGAGGTAGATGCTCGCGCCGCCGGCTCGCTCAGTCAGCCGCGCGGCGCGGAAGAGCGGCGTCGGGCGTCCCGAATAGTCTCGCAGTAACGTCTCGAACTCCGCCCGGAACTCGCCGTCGGCGCGCGCCGCCTCGTAAGCCGCCGTCAACTCTTCGAGCGGGGCCATCAAGGTCTCGGGCACGAAGCGCCCGCCGTACGGCCCCCAGTGGCCCAACGCGTCCGGCTCAGTTTTCCCCATAGGCTTCATCTTCCCGAAAACATTAAACCACGAAGTCACACGAAACAACACGAATCGTCCCGCCTCATTCGTGTCGTTTCCTGTGACTTCGTGGTTCGCTTACTTCACCCTCGGTCGGCTTACGGAACCGTGACGGCTTCGGCGACGGCGGCGCGGTCGCGGCCCCCGCGCTTGGCGCTGTAGAGCGCGGCGTCCGCGGCGGCGTAGAGAGCGCGCTCCGCGGCGGCGTGCGCGGGGCAGGCGGCGACGCCGAGGCTGATGGTCACCGTGCCAACTCCTTCGACCGCGGTGGCTGAGACGACGTGGCGCAGGCGCTCTGCCGCCGCCAGCGCGCGCTCGCCGTCCGCGCCGGCCAAAAGCAGCGCGAACTCTTCGCCGCCGAGGCGCGCGGCCGTGTCGTTGTCGCGCGACAACTCAAGGAGCGCGCTCGCCGCGTGACGAATCACGCGGTCGCCGGCCGAGTGGCCGTGCTTGTCGTTGATCTGCTTGAGGTGGTCTATGTCCGCCAGCACGAGCGCGCACGCGACGTTGTAGCGCCGCCACCTCTCCACCTCCTGGCCGAGCGCCGCGCGGAAGCGGCGGCGGTTCGCGAGGCCCGTCAGGTAATCCCTGTCCGCCTCCGCGCGCAAGCGGTCCACGGTCTGCTTGACGTGCACGAGCTGCGCGACGCGCGCGACGAGCAGGGAGATTTCCGCGGGCATTTGAAAGTAGTCGAAAGCGCCGAGCGTCATCGCCTCGGAGCGTCGCGCGGCGGTCGAGGCCGCGTCGCCGAGCAGGATGACGGACACGCCTTCGTCCGTGCGCGCGAGCGACGCCATCAACTCGTCCGCGCTGATGCCTCTGAGGCCGATGTCGACGATGACGAGATGCGGGCGCGTGCGCCTGAGCGAGACGAGTGCGGCCGCGCCGCCTGTGACGCCGACGACGGCGAAGCCCGCGCGTTCGAGGGCCCCGCCGTATGCGGCGACGGAGGGCTCGTCCGTCACGAGCAGCACGCGTCCCTGGTCGCGTGCGCGTGTGCGTTCGTTAGAAGTTGCCTGGGCTGTGGCAGTCATAAGTTGGGGGAGTTCTGCAAGACGAAAGCGGCTTCAGTTGTGAGGTGACGGGGGATGGGCGCGCGCGCGACGCGCTTCGTAGTCTTTAACGCTCGACTCTGGCCCACAACCGACAGCATAACCGAAAGGGGCGGGCCGGCGTCAAGGTTTAACGCGCGCGGCGGCGACGAAGGCGCGCACGCGCTCACGGTCTTTCCGTCCGGGCGCGCTCTCAAGCCCGCTGCACGCGTCCACGGCGTATGGCCCGACCGCTTCGACTGCGGCGGCGACGTTCGACGGCGAGAGGCCGCCCGCGAGGAAAAGGCGCGGGACCAATTCCCTCACCCTGCGGGCCGCGCCCCAGTCGATGACACGCCCCGTCCCGCCGCGCTCCTTCTCCGAAAAAGCGTCGAGCAGGATGGCGTCCGCCTCGTACGAACGAACGCGCTCCGGCTCGAAGTCTGCGCCTGCGCGCACGGCCTTGATGACGAAACGCCCATCAAGCGCGCGGCAGTATTCCGGCGACTCGTCGCCGTGCAGCTGCACCGCCGTCAACCCCACTTCGTCCGCCACGCGCGCGACTTCCGCCGGCTCGCCCTCGTTGACGAAAACGCCGACCTTCATCACCGACTGCGGCAACTCCGCGACGATCCGCCGCGCCTCTTCCGGCGGGACGTAGCGCGGGCTCCGCCGATAAAAATTGAACCCGAGCGCGTCCGCGCCCGCCTCCACGGCCGCGACCGCGTCCTCCAGATTCGTGATGCCGCAGATTTTGACGATCATGGGATGATGAACGAAATTAGTTAACCCGCCGTGGGGGAATATCAACAGGCGCTATAACTTTTCGCTCACCCAGGTAATCACATACGCGCCGGGTTCCCCTTGATCTTCCGGGCTCGCCCGGCGCTCAATCTCGATGAGCTTATCCTTCGATATTTTCTCTAGTATCTCTCCGATTGCCAGGTCAGGCACCTCCACGCCTGCGGCTGTGAGCTTGTTGTAGATGTCAGCCTCGCTGATACGGACTTCGCCCAGCCCGGTGTCATTTCTGATGATGCTTTTGACCTTATTCAAAAGCCTGGTATCCAAGTTTGGCTTCATATTGATAACTCAGCGATGCCTGGCAGTAACATGATTTTGGTACTGGCGGAATGCCTGCATTTCCATCGGCTCCGGGCCTTTGGGGTTAAGGCTGATATAAATGATGCCGCAACCCTCACACTCCAGGCCGAAGCGTTTTTCTTCTCCCTCTCCGCCCGAAGGATTTTCCCTCAACTTCTTCAAAGGCAGGTCGGCGTTTGCTATCAGCCTTTTTATTATTTGCGATTGCTGCTCGTGAATACTCATCCTTCCCCCTTTTCATTCCGGCCCGCAGCTATTCATTCGACTCGTCCTTCTCATCCTGGGCGTTGCCCCTGTCCCCCTCAGACTTATTTCTAAGATAAAGCGGTAGAGAAGACTGGGCATCCGTGCCTTGTTCTGTCGGCTTACCGGTTTCACCTTCTTCTTCCAATTCTTGATTCGCCTTATTCCTATCTTCGCTCATATTTTCCTCCCGTTTTACATCCTTCCGGCTTGTCTCGTTTGTATCGTTCTGTTCCCGTCACTGAAGTGCCAAGCTATTTTCGCGACGCCCCTGACGAGGCTTAAACCCCGCGAGCTTTCTTAATTGACCACGAACTGCCTGTAATGGTCGAACCGGTCGAGAATCAACGTGACGTAGTTGACGGGCTCCAGGCCGCGGCAGAAGCCGAACTTGACGACCGGGTCGGACGAGTATTGCTGCGTTGATTTTTGCAGGAGCCAGTAGGACACGTCGTCCCAGCTCGTCGGGTCGCCGCCGTACTTCTCTGTCAGGCGCTGCGCGTCCTCGACGTGGCCCGCGCCCGTGTTGTAAGAGGCCAGGATGAATTTCAAACGCTCCGCCTCGTTCGGGATGCGTTTGGCCCAGCGCTCCGTCAGCCACTTCAAAAACCTGACCGCGCCCGCGACGTTGTCCTCCGGGTCGAGCGCGTCGCGCACCCCGTACTCGCGCGCCGTCCGCGGCATCAGTTGCAACAGCCCCGTCGCGCCCGCCCACGAGCGCGCCGCGGGCTTGAAGCGCGACTCCTGGAACGCCTGCGAGGCCAGGAGCCGCCAGTCCCAGTTCAACTCGGCCGCGTACTTCTTCAAAATCCCGTCGAACTCGCAGAGTTTGCCCGTCGAGGAAGTCAGATAGTCGCTCGCGACGCGCTCCAGGTGGCTTTTGCGGTCAACGAAATATTTTTTATAAAGGCGGTCGAAGAGCGTGCCGTTCTGCTTGTTCTCTATCCAGCGGTTCAACTCGTCCGCCAGCTCGGGCGCGTTCTTCCTGACGGCCCACGAGACGCTGTGCGAGCGCCCGACGATGGGGCGCACCTTCAGGTTCTTGAACTCCGCCTCCTTCAACTCGGCCAGGTTGCCCTGCATGACCGTGAACTCGACCTCACCCTTCGCGACTTTCTGTGCCAGCACCTCGTCCTCTATCCTGCCGCCCATCTCCACCACATGAACTTCCCCGGAAATCTGGTCCGACAACTCCACGAGCGTGCGGCGGTAGGCGGACTTTTCCGGCAGCGTGACCGTCTCACCCGCCAGTTGCGCGGGCCGCGTGATGCGCCGCGCCTGTAGCTCCATCTCCGGCAACTCCTCGTCGGGGCCGGGCTGGAGCGCCTTCTCCGCGGTCTCAGGCATGTTCGCCTTCTCGGGCGGCAACTCCTGCTGCACGAGCGCGGGCTCCGTGCGGTAAAGCTCGTGCGTGAAGGCCACGTTCCGTTTGTCATCCTCGGTCGGAATCAGACGCGCCGCGGCGATGTCGCCGTCGCCCGCGTTGAGCATCGGGTAAATGCTCTTGCGGTCCGTGACGACGATGACCTTGAGCGCGACGCCCAACTCCTTGGTGAACGCCTTTAACAACTCGAACTCGTAGCCCATCGGCTCGCCGCGGTAGAGGAAATAGGTGGTCGAGTTGTAGGGCGCGAGGACGACCAGTTGGCCGCGCGCCTTGATGTCTGCCAGGTCGCGCTTGACGGGCTCGACCATCGGCAGGTCTGTGCGCCTGTCAATCGGGTCGACGGCGGCCTCGATATCCGGCGGCTTGCGGTTGATGATGCGCGTCAGGAAGAAGATGGTGAGCGCCGTGCAGAAGACAAGCACGGCCGCCAGGATCAAACCCGTCCGAGTTCTCGCAGTCATCGCGTTGGCCCTGTCTCTTCGGAGGCAACTTTACGGAGGCCGTTTCGGGGGAAGTGTGGAACGAGAGACTTTTATGTCAAAAGCCGTGCGGAAGTCAATAATTTTGCGGACTCACTCGCCCGCGCCGATTAAATCGCGGAGCGCCCGCCCAGGCGTCTGGGCGCGCATCAGGGATTCTCCGACGAGGAAGGCGCTGTAGCCGAGCGCGCCCAGACGCCGCAAGTCTCCGGCCGATTTGAGGCCGCTTTCGGCGACGAGCGTCAGGTTCGGCGCGGCGGCCTGTGCCAATTCGGCGGAAACGTCGAGCGAGACTTTGAACGAATGAAGGTCGCGGTTGTTGACGCCGACGAGCGTCGCGCCCGCGGCCTCGGCGCGGCGCAACTCGTCCTTCGTGTGAACCTCCACCAGCGCGTCCATGCGCAACTCGTCTTCGGTCACGCGCCGCAGACGGCGTAGGGCCTCGTCGTCCAGCGCGGCGACGATGAGTAGAAGCGCGTCCGCGCCCGCGGCGGCGGACTCGTAGAGTTGATACTCGTCGAAGATGAAATCCTTACGCAGCACGGGGATTTTCGCGGCCGCGCGAACGGCGCGCAGGTCGTCGAGCGAACCCCGGAAGCGGTCCTCTTCGGTCAGGACCGAGAGTGCGGCCGCGCCGCCCGCCTCGTACTCGCGCGCGACCAGCGCTGGGTCCGCGTCCGCGCGAATGACTCCCTTCGACGGCGACGCGCGCTTGAACTCCGCGATGACGTTCACGCGCTCACGATTCCCGAGGGCGAGACGAAGGGCGTGCCCGCCGGAACTTCGCCGCACCTCCTCGGCGCGTGCGCGCAACTCTTCCGCAGGCCGCTCCGTCTTCGCCTCTTCGAGCCGCGCCCCTTTGAGCGCCATGATTTCCGCCAGAAAATTCATGAAACGTTCGTCGCTTTGATTAGTTCTTCGAGCTTCGCGAGGGCAGCGCCGCCGGCGATGCTCTCTTCGGCGAGTCGCGCCGCGTCACGAAGGTTTTCCGCGGAGCCGCCGACCAGAAGGGCCGCGGCGGCGTTCGCCGCCACCAGAGCGCGCGCCGCGTCGCGCCTGGTCCCGTCGAGCACGGCGCGTATAATCCGCGCGTTGGCGTCCGCGTCGCCGCCGCGCAGGTGTGCCAGTTCCGCGCGCTCGAAACCGAAGTCCTCCGGCGCGATCTCGAAAGTCTTCACGCGCCCGCCGTGCGCCTCCGCGACGAACGTCGGACCCGCGAGTGTCACTTCGTCCAGGCCGTCCGAGCCGTGAACCACCCACGCGCGCTCCGTCCCCAGGCGGACGAGCGCCTGCGCGACCGGCTCGGCCAGCGCGCGGTGCCAGACGCCTATCAGCTGGTGCCGCGCCCCCGCGGGGTTGGTCAGCGGGCCCAGAAGGTTGAAGGTCGTGTGCACGCCCAGCTCGCGGCGCACGCCCGCCACGCGCTTCGTCGCGCCGTGGTAGAGCGGGGCGAACATGAAGCAGACGCCGAACTCGTTCAGGCAACTCTCCGAGACCTCAGGCCCGGCCGAGACGTTCACGCCGAGCGCCGCCAAAACGTCCGCGCTCCCCGAACGGCTCGTCGCCGCGCGGCTGCCGTGCTTGGCTACGGCGAGCCCCGCGCCCGCGATGACGAAGGCCGCGGCGGTCGAGACGTTGAAAGTCTTCGCGTGGCTGGAGCCCGTGCCCGCCGTGTCCACGAAGCGCTCGTGCCGGCAGTTGATTCTAGTGGCGCGCGAGCGCATGGCCTGGGCCATTCCCGCCAGCTCCTCGATTGTCTCGCCCTTGACGGCCAGCGCCACGAGCGCGGCCGCAATCTGCGCGTCCGTCGCCTCTCCGCCGAGCAGGGCGTCCAGGAGCGCCGTCGCCTCCTCGCGCCGCAAGTCTTCGCCGCGCATCAAGCGCAGCAGGAGCGCGCGCAAACCTGTGCCACTTTGCGGCTCGTCCTTTCGCGCGGGCGTCGGCAGCAGCCAGGCGGGTCTGTGCGCGCGTTCTCTGTTCTCTTCGGTCATAGGCGCGGGACTGAAATTACTCCGTGGAAGGATTGTCTAATCTCTTTCTGAAGTGGATGAGACGCGCGGTCTCCTCGTAGCCCAGCCGCAGGTGCGCGGCGAGACTGACCTCGTTCGTCAGTAGACAGTCCGAAGCCATCTCGACGCACCCGCGCGAGCGCGCCCAGTCTTCGGCCGCGCCGACGAGCATTCTCCCGACGCCCCGCAGCCGCGCGTCCCCGTCCACGTACCAGCCTTCGACGTAGCCCACGTCGCGCGTCTCGCAGTCTTCGGCGACATCGCGTATGCCCGCCTCCACGAAACCCGCGAGCCCGCCGCCCTCTCTCTCCGCGACGAAGACAATCAAGCGGCTCTCGTCTTTCAGCCAGGACGGCATCTCGGCTTCGAGGTCGTCGGCGGTCGAGTCGGGCCAGAGCGCCAGCCTCATGCGCAGCATCTCGTCCCGGTCGTCTCTGGTCACGCGGCGAATCAGCATCGGGTCGGGAAGAATTCCAGGACGGCTAGAGCTTCAGGAAATTCGAGAGCAGTTTCTTGCCGTCGGTCGTGAGGATGGATTCCGGGTGGAACTGCACGCCCTCTATCTTCAGCTCGCGGTGGCGCAGGCCCATGATGACGCCGTCGGGCGTGGTCGCCGAGACTTCCAGACACTCGGGCAGGCTCTCGCGCTCGACGACGAGCGAGTGGTAGCGCCCGGCCTTGAAGCGGTACTCAAGCCCGTCGAAGATGGTGCGCCCGTCGTGGCAAATCTCGGACGACTTGCCGTGGACGAGCGAGGGCGCGCGGACGACGCGGCCGCCGAAGACCTGGCCGATGGCCTGGTGGCCCAGGCAGACGCCCAGAATTGGCACACGCCCCGCGAACCGCTCGATGATCGGCATCGTCACGCCCGCGTCCTCCGGCCTCCCGGGCCCCGGCGAAATCAGAATCTTGTCCGGGCAGCAGCGCGCCTCGACATCCTCGACCGTCACCTCGTCGTTGCGCCGCACCTCCATCTCCTCGCCCAGCTCGCCCAAATATTGGACGAGGTTGTAGGTGAACGAATCGTAATTGTCTATGACAAGCGTAGCCATCTGAAGTCTTCACCCGCCCGGCTGAAATTTAACCACTTTTCCGAACTGAAAGGCTAGCGAGAAGGCAAAGCCTTCCGAACGCTTTGCCAAAAAGCGGCACTTCGCCGCGCCAAAAAGCGGCACCCGGCCCCATTATTCCCGACGCGTCAAGTTAACGAAAGCCGTTTTCCCGCCGGGTTGAGACTGATTCGTAGCTGTCAGCCGCGCCCGGCCGTTTCTCTGGCGAGGTGGCACTGCGGTTGCTTCTTTGCGGCGCGGCCAGGTCTGCCGTCTTCAAGTATCTGCGGCCAGGAAGGGAGAAACATTCGCCCGCCGGACGCACAGCATGAAAAGCGCACCGCGCCATTTTGCGAACACCACGCACCTTAAACTGCAAACTTTAGGAGTCGAGTCCCTCATGAAAATTTTCCGTGTCACATTAAAACTTCTCACCCTCTGCCTGTTCGCCGCGGTCCTGTCCACGCAGGCCAACGCGCAGGCGACCCGCACCTGGGTCTCGGGCGTCGGCGACGACGCCAACCCGTGCAGCCGCACGGCCCCCTGCAAGACCTGGGCGGGCGCCATCTCGAAGACCGCCATTAACGGCGAGATCGACGCCATGGATCCGGGCGGCTACGGCGCACTCACCATCACCAAGTCCATCACCGTTGACGGCGGCGGGACCTTCGCCTCAATCCTCGCCAGCGGCACCAGCGGCGTCATTGTCAACATCCCCGCCGGCAACGCCAACGACCCGCACCGCACGGCGCGCCTGCGCCGGCTCTCGATCAACGGCAGCGGGTCGAACGGCAGCGGCGGCACCAGGACGGGCTTCGACGGCGTACGCATCTTCCGGGCGGCCTCGGTCTTCATAGACGACGTGGTCATTCAGGACTTCGCCGAAGAGGGCGTGGATGTCAATTCCGACACCGACATCGCCCTGGTGATGGACGACGTGCAGATACGCAACTGCAACGGTACGGGCGTCAAAACGCAGGCGACCGGCGCCGCCTTCGTCGCCGCCTCGCTAAACAACCTCCGCGTCCAGATGTGCAACATCGGGGTGGAGGCCGGCCTCCGCACCCGTGTGAACGTGAACGGCTCGACCATCACCAGGAACCCGACCGGGCTGAGAGCGACATCGAATTCCAGCGTACTCAATATCGCAAACACTTTCGTGACTATCTCCCAAACGGTCGGCGTGATGGGGGCCTCGGGCGCGATAATCCGCCTCTCGTCGTGCACCGTCACGCAGAACGGCACCGGCATAGACGCCAACGGCGGGCAGATGATATCGCTCGACGGCAACAGCGTGTTCGGCAACGCGACCGTTGAGGGTGTCTTCACCTCGGCCCAGGGGAAGCTGTAACGCACAGGCGAAGCCCTCCGGGCGATAATCAAAACCAAAGAGCGGCGGGACTCCTCGCGGGTCCCGCCGCTCTCAGTTTATGGCTCGATGACGCTCGCCACTGTACGCGGCCGCGGCGCGCGAGGGAAGGAGCGTGAAGCCGTAGGTGTGCAGGAATCGGCGTACTCCCTGAAGAGGAGTCCTGAGACGAGGAAGCCGCTCAGGACGAAGAAGAGGTCAACGCCTATCCAGCCGCAGCGCAGCCACACGCCGCCCGCGCCCTTGAGCACGCGGCCGAGCGCCGAAGTCTGCTCCGGGATGGGCTCTATGTGTCGGCCCAACACGAGCAGGACGGCGAGGAGCCTCAACACGTCTAGCTGGATTATTTTCTTGCGGGGAGCAGGGGCGGCCGCAGCCATTCGCCGTAGGTTACCACATCACCGCGGAAAGAATCCGCGGGCATGTTATTATCGCGTCACCGGACTTAACACACGCACCACACGGAGACACGCTCGAATGTATAGACTTCTCATGCTCGCGGTCCTGCTCGTTTGCGCCGCGGCGCAATCCCCGACTTATGTTCTGGCACAGCAGGGCGGCGACGGACTCGCGCGCCTGCTGCGCTTCCCGGACATACACGGCGACACGATTGCCTTCGTTTACGCGGGCGACATCTGGACCGTGCCCGCTCAGGGCGGCACCGCGCGGCGGCTCACGTCTCATCCGGGGATAGAAATCTTCCCGAAATTTTCCCCCGACGGCCGCTTCCTGGCCTTCTCCGGCGAGTACGGCGGCACGCGCCAGGTCTTCGTCATTTCGGTCGAGGGCGGCCAGCCGCGCCAGCTCACCTACCGCAACGACGTTGGCCCACTCCCGCCGCGCGGCGGCTGGGACAACATCGTGATGGGCTGGACGCCCGACGGCAGGAGCGTCCTCTTCCGCGCCAACCGCGTCCCGCAGAGCAACCGCCTGGGCCGCCCCTACCTCGTCCCGTTCGAGGGCGGACAGGAGCAGCCGCTGCCGATTACCGAAGGCGGGAGCGCCGACTACTCGCCCGACGGGAGCAAGCTCGCCTACACGCCCATCTCGAACGAGTTCCGCGGCTGGAAGCGCTACCGCGGCGGCCAGTCGCCCGACGTGTGGATTTACGATCTGGCACAGAACACGGCCGAGCAGATTACGACGACGCGCGCGCAGGACATGGTGCCGGTCTGGCTCGGCGACACTATCTACTACCTCTCCGACCGCGACTGGACGATGAACCTCTTCGCCTACGACACGCGCTCGAAGAAGACACGCAAGGTGACGACCCACACGGACTACGACGTGCTCTGGCCCTCGGGGTCCGGCGACCGGCTGGTCTACGAAGCGGGCGGCTACATCTACCGCCTGGACACGGGCTCCGACAAAGCGGAGCGCGTCCCCATTCGCGTCTACGGCGACTTCCCAGACACCGTCCCCTATTTCAAAAACGTCAAATCGAACATCAACTCTTTCTCCCTCTCGCCGAGCGGCGCGCGTGCGCTCTTCGAGGCGCGCGGCGATGTCTTCACCGCGCCGGCTAAGGAGGGCGAGGTGCGCAACCTGACCACGTCGCAGGGCGTGCGCGAGTTAGCCCCGGCCTGGTCGCCGGACGGGCGCTGGGTCGCGTACCTGAGCGACCGCTCGGGCGAGTATGAAATCTACGTGCGCGCGAGCGACGGGACGGGCGAGGAGCGCAGGGCCACGAACGACGGCGACATCTGGCGCTTCCCGCTCGTCTGGTCGCCCGACAGCCGCATGCTCGCCTACGGCGACAAGCGGCAGCGCCTGCGCTTCGTCAACGTCGAGACCGGCGCGACCACAGACGTTGACCGCAGCGCGAACAACGACATCACAAACTACAGCTGGGCACCCGACAGCCGCTGGCTCGCCTACACGAAGCTCGGCGACAATCAGTTCTCCGAAATCTGGGTCTACTCGCTCGCGGGCGGGAAGGCGCGCAAGCTGACCGGCGGGATGACGAGCGACACGGAGCCCGTCTTCGACCCGAAGGGGCGCTACCTGTACTTCCTCTCCAACCGCGACTTCAACCTGACCTTCAGCGGCTTCGAGTTCAACTACATCTACACGAACCCGCTGCGCGTCTACGTCGGATTGCTCGCCACGGACGGCCCGGCGATTTTGCTGCCGACGAGCGACGAGGAGCGCGTCAAGACGAGCGAGAAGCCCCTGACTCCGCCGCCCAACCCCGCGCAGGCCCCGCCGCCGCAGGGCGCGAAAGCACAGCCTGCCACACCCGAGCAGGCGACGCCCGCGGCCACGCCCGCCGCGACGCCCGCGGCCGAGCAGCCGAAGCCTGACGAGAAACAGGCCGGCTCGCAGGCAGGCTCGGCGGTCGTCGTCAAGATTGATTTCGATAACTTCGAGGACCGCGTGCGCGCCATTCCGGGCCAATCTTCGAACTACCGAAGGCTGGGCGCGACGGCCGACGGCGTGCTCTATCTTTCAGGACCGGGCAAGCTCTCGCTCTACAACCTCGGCGCGAAGGCCGAGCAGACGATCATAGAGGGCATACAGAACTACGACCTCTCGGACGACGGCAAGCAGTTCATTTTTCAGGTGGGCGAGAACTTCGGCGTCGCACCCGTGGCGGCGGGCCAGAAGCCGGACGCGGGGCTGCTCAAGCTGGACGGGATGTCTATGAAGATCGAGCCGCGCGCCGAGTGGGCGCAGGCTTACACGGACGCCTGGCGCATCATGCGCGACTGGTTCTACGACCCGAACATGCACGGCGTCAACTGGCCCGCCATCCGCGCCAGGTACGAGCAACTCATCCCGCACATCAGCAACCGCGAAGACCTCAACTTCGTGCTCACGGAGATGGGCAGCGAACTGATGGCCGGCCACATCTACGTCGAGCGCGGCTCGGACCCGCCGCGCGTGGCGCGCGCCGACGGCGGATTGCTCGGCGCGGAGTTCGCGCCCGACGCCTCAGGCTATTTCCGCGTCACGAAAATCTACCCCGGCGAGAACTGGCACGAGAGCTTCCGCTCGCCGCTCACGGAGCCCGGCGTCCGCGCCAAAGTCGGCGACTACGTCCTCTCCGTCGACGGCCGCACGACGCGCGGCGTGAAGAATTTTTACGAGCTTCTCGAAGGCAAGGGCGACCGCGTCGTGACCATCAGGCTCAACGACCGGCCGGACCAGAATGGGGCGCGCGACGAGCGCGTGCGCCCCGTCAAGAGCGAGTCGAACCTGCGCTACCTGGAGTGGGTCGAGTCGCGCCGGGCGCTCGTTGACAAGCTTTCGGGAGGGCGCATCGGCTACATCCACGCGCCGAACACGGCGGTCGAGGGCAACCGCGAGCTCTTCAAGAATTTTTACCCGCAGACGAGGAAGGACGCGCTCATCGTCGACGACCGCTACAACGGCGGCGGCTTCATCCCCGACCGCATGATTGAGCTGTTGGAGCGCAAGCCGCTCAACTACTGGGCGCGGCGCGGCGTCGGCGCGAACTCCACGCCCGTCTTCGCGCACCTCGGGCCGAAGGCGATGCTGACGAACGGCTACGCGGGCTCCGGCGGCGACGCGCTCCCCTACTACTTCCGCCAGCGCCAGATCGGCCGCATCTTCGGCACGACGACCTGGGGCGGCCTGATAGGACTCTCCGGCACGCCGCAACTCGCGGACGGCGGGAGTCTGTCAACGCCCAGCTTCCGCTTCATGGATTTGGAAGGCAACTGGGCCGTCGAGGGCGTCGGCGTAGACCCCGACGTTGAGGTCGTTGACCGCCCCGACTCGGTCGCGCGCGGCGAAGACCCCTCACTCGAAGCGGCCGTGAAATATCTGATGGAAGAACTTCGCCGCAACCCGCCGCGGCGTCCCACGCCGCCCGCTCCGCCAGTGCTCAGGCAGTAGGCAGTAGGCAGTGAAAAAGAAAGAGAAGAAGGCAGCCTGGTTTGATTAACTCGGCTGCCTTTTTCTTTCTGTCTTAACTGCCCACTGCCTACTGCCTACTGCTTCCTCCTTGACTGGAAATCAGGGGCCATTATAGATTTTCAGACTCTCAGATAGTTTTTCTTCGACCGGCCCAGACCGTCTTGCACTCGCCCTGCACTTCCTTCTGTCCGGTTGCCACTTTAACCCGGCACACTGGCATCTCTTCGCAGTGTCCTTAACCACAGGTAAGCCCCGATGAAAAAGTACATCCTCTTCGCCGCCCTGTCGCTCTGCCTGGGAGCCTTGAGCGCCACTGCCGCTCGCGCGCAGACCGCCGGCGGCAATACCATCTACGCCTGCTATAACAAGAACAACGGAAACCTACGCAAGGTGAGCGGTCCCGGACAGTGTAAGAATCCTGAGTTGCCGGTCAGTTGGAGCATGGCCGGCGTGCCTGGGCCGCAAGGCCCGCAGGGTCCACAGGGTCCGCAAGGCCAGCAGGGGCCGGCCGGCCCGCAAGGGCCGCAGGGGCCGCAAGGCGTTCAGGGGCCACAGGGCCAAAAAGGCGAGACCGGCGCGACCGGGGCGACGGGAGAGACGGGGCCGGAGGGGCCGCAGGGTGAAGCCGGCCAGTCCGTCACGAGCGAGGTCATTCCGTTGGGCGACGCGCGCTGCATGAACGGCGTCGGCGGCGTGCAGTACACGGACAGCACAGGGGTCCGCGTGGTCTGCAACGGTCAGCAAGGCGCGGAGGGGCCGGAGGGGCCGCAAGGTCCGTCGGGCACAGGGACTGCTCTCAGTTTTTATGTACGCGACTTATCGACGCGCTCCGCCAAGAGGGGCTCTGAGGGAGACACCGTCCAAGAGTTCTCTTGCCTTACCGGCGACAAAGTGATGGGAGGAGGCTATACAGCGAGCCCATCGCTCATTGTATACGAGAGTAGACCGCTTGATGACGATACGTGGAGAATATCCGTCAAGAACACGACGGAGAATCTGGTCGGTTACTCGGTTCACATCGTATGTGCGGACCTTACCCCCAACAACTAAGACGCTTCCACGAATAAGCGCAGGGCAGGCCGCCGCCGAGCGGCTTGCCGCTTGTCCCACCGCCTGCGGGACGCGCCCGCGCTATTCTCGTCCTTTGTGTGTGAGGTTGGCGATGGCTAGGACTAGCTCGGCCGGCTCGACGGGCTTCGGGATGTGCATCTGGTAGCCTTCCGAGAGTGCGCGCAGGCGGTCCGAAGACCTGGCGTGCGCCGTCAGGGCGATGGCGGGGATTCTCCGCCCCCGGCCCTCTTCGAGAACTCGCGCCTTGCGGATCATAGAGTACCCGTCCTCGTTAGCCATCTCTATGTCACTCACCAGGAGGTCCGGTTCCACCTGCCGCAACTTGTCCAGGGCCTCGGCGACGCCGGACGCGGCCGTCACCACGGCCCCGCTTTGCGTCAGGATGGTCGTCAGCAGTTCGCGCGCGTCCCGCTCGTCGTCGACGACCAGCACGTGCACCCCGTCCAGCCTCGCCATCTCCGCGGGCCGTGAATGATCTTGACGCGGCGGGCGTCGCCCCGCGTCGGCCTCTGGAACCTGCTTTGCGTTGTGAACGATCATCACGGGCAGCTTCACGACGAAGGTCGTGCCCTGCCCTTCGCCGGGGCTCTCGGCCCGTATGGTCCCGCCGTGCAGTTCCACCAGGTGCCTGGTGATCGACATCCCCAGGCCGAGCCCCGCCTGCCGCCTCGTCGTCGTCTGGTCTGCCTGCCGGAAGCGGTCGAAGACGTAGGGCAGGAACTCAGGCGCGATGCCCTGCCCCGTGTCGCTGACGCTAATCTCGACGCTTGAGTTGACGCGCGCGAGGCGGACCTGCACGCGCCCGCCTTTGGGCGTGAACTTGACGGCGTTCGAGAGCAGGTTCCACATGACCTGCTGCAAGCGCTCGTAGTCGCCCGAGACGGGTCCGGCCTTCGGGTCGAGCGTCGTCTGGAGCCTGATGCCCTTGGCCTCGGCCGCCGGGCCGACCACGTCCATTGCCGCCTCGATGACGGACGCCAGCTCGACGCGGCCCACGTCCAGGCGCATGCGGCCGGAGATGATGCGCGAGAAGTCCAGCAGGTCGCCGATGAGCTGGTTCTGCGACGCGGCGTTGCGCTCGATGGCGTCCACGGCGCGCGCCGCCATTCGTTCGTCGAGCGTCCCGCCTTGCAGCATCCGCGCCCAGCCGAGGATGGCCGTCAGGGGCGTGCGCAGCTCGTGCGAGACCGTCGCGAGGAACTCGTCCTTGGCGCGCGCGGCTTCTTCGGCCGCGCGCTTCGCGTGCAGAATCTCGTCCTCGTACTGGTTGCGCTGGCGCATGTGCATCAGCACGCAGTCGTTGACGGCGAGGCCGCCGCGCTCGCGGCGCGCGGCGTTGACCAGCACGGGTATTTCCGCGCCGCCCTTCATGCGGAGCGAGAAGTAGACCTCCTCCACGCGGTCGTGCAGCTTGAGGAGCGGGAAGAGGTGCGTTTGATAGAAGATTCGGCTGGCGACCGGCATGAGCGACTCGACGTGGCGGCCCAGGAGTTCGCCGGCCTCGTACCCCAGCATCTCCAGCAGCGTGGCGTTGGCCTCGACGACGTGGCCGTCGTCCGTGAATGACAGGAAGCCGCACGGCGCTCTGTTCAGCAGGTCGTCCATAAAAGACTCACGCGCCCGCGGGCCGCGAAGCCCCCGCGGCCAGGTACTCTTTGATGACCGCGATGGTCTCTTCGGGGTGGCTCATGTGCGGGCAGTGCCCCGTGGCCTTCAGGACGCGCAGGGTGCTGCGGGGCAGGCGGCGGCTGAGATAGTGGCCCACTTCGGACGGGGCGATGGCGTCCTCCGAGCACTGCATGATGAGGGACGGGACGGGGACTTTCGCGAGGTCTTCGCGGTTGTCGGAGAAGAAGGTGGCCTCCGCGAACCGCCGCGCGATCTTCGGGTCCGTGGAGCAGAAGCTCTCCACCAGCTCGCCCGCCAGCTCGGGCCGCCCCTCGTTCTTCATCACGACGGGCGCGAGGAAGTTGGCCCAGCCGATGTAGTTCTTCTCCATCACGTCGAGCAGCCCCGTGATGTCGGCGCGCTCGAAGCCGCCGACGTAGTGGGGCGGGTCGTTGATGTAACACGGCGAGGGGCCGACGAGGATGAGCCGGTCGAAGCGCTCGGGCTCGCGGATTGAAGCCAGCATCCCGACCACGCCGCTGACGGAGTGGCCGACGAAGATGATGTCGCGCAAATCCAGCGCGGCGCAGATGTCCAGCACGTCCTGCGCGTAGCCTTCGAGACTGGCGTACCGCTCGGGGCTGTACGCCCGTAAGTCCGACTTCCCGGACCCTACGTAGTCGAAGAGGACGACGCGGTAGTCGTCCTCGAAGGCGGGCGTCACGAAGCGCCACATGTTCTGGTCGCACCCGAAGCCGTGCGCGAACAGCATGGGCTGCGCGCCGCGGCCTATGACCTTGACGTTGTTCCGAACGAGAATGTCGCTCGCCATTGCCCTCTCCTCCGAGCGTCGGCTGCCGTGGGGGTTCCCTCAAATACTACACCATGCGGCCCGCCGGGAAGTAACGGGGAGGCACAGTCCGCGCCCCGCCGTGTTGACACTGCCCTCCGGTTGCAGTATCTATTTTTGGACCTGTATCGTCGCGGGCTGTCACCGGAGCGACACTAAGGTTACGGCCGCGACCCTTCTGCCCAGCCTTCCGCTTTCGTCCTTCCCCCGGTCGGACCTTCTACGACAGGCGGCTCAAGTGGGTTGATCGAAATGAAACTCGCCCCGCTTCGCCGCCGGATGACAAGGAGTGAATTGCGTGTCTACCTCGTGCCCAACCCGTCCGTCGTTCCGCCTGGTGCTGACGATGGCGCTCACGTTTTCTCTGGCCGCCGCAGCCCTGCCCGGACCGCAGCGCGCCGCAAGCCCGCGGCACGCATCCGGGGCAAGCGCCGGCATATCACAGGAAGCCCCCGCGACGGCGGACCCGGAAACGGAAGAACGTGCCCAGGAGGCTTACGGCAAACTCGGCGTGAGCTTCGAGGAGAACCGCGGGCAGGCAGACAAGCGTGTGCGCTTCCTGGCGCGCCGCGGCGGCTCGACCGTCTTCCTCACCAACGAGGAGGCGGCCTTCGTCCTGCGCGCGCCGGCGCTCAAGGCCGCGGGCGCGGACGCGTCGCCCGACAGTACCTTCGATGAAAAACCGGCCGCGGAGGAGATGGCGAGTGGAGCACCCGGCCGGCCCGGCCGAGGCCCCGCGAAGAAAGAGAAGCCGAAGTCCCACGCCGTGTGGATGAAGTTCGGCAGCGCGAACCCCTGGGCCGAGGTCACGGGCGAGCGCGAGTTGCCGGGGAGAATCAACTATCTCCGCGGCGACGACCCGTCCAAATGGCAGACGGACGTGAGGACTTACGGGGCCGTGCGCTACCGCGGGATATACGACGGCGTTGACCTCGTCTACTACGGCAACGAGCAGGGCCAGATGGAGTACGACTTCGAGGTCGCGCCCGGCGCGGACCCGAACCAAATCTCCCTGCTGATAGAGGGCGCGGATGCCCTGGAGGTTGACGCCTCGGGCGACCTCGTAATCACGACGCCCGTCGGTGAGATGCGGCAGCGCAGGCCCACTGTCTATCAGGAAGTAAGAGGCTCCAGGCGCGAGGTCGAGGGCGGGTACGCGGTCGAAGCGGGCGGGCGCGTGCGGTTCGCGCTCGGCAAGTACGACGCGGGCGCGCCGCTCGTCATCGACCCCGTGCTGGAATACTCGACCTACCTCGGCGGCGGCCTTCAGGACGGGGCCAGAGGCATCGCGGTTGACGCGGCCCGCAACGCCTACATCGCGGGCTACACCCGCTCGGAAGACTTCCCGACGAAGAACCCCCTTCAGGCCGAGAACGCCGCCCCAGGCGTCTTCACGGACGCCTTCGTGACGAAGCTCAACTCGACGGGCTCCGCCCTCGTCTACTCGACCTACCTCGGCGGCGGCGACAACGACGAGGCCCGGAACATCGCCGTGGACGCTTCCGGCAACGCCTACGTCGCCGGCTCGACCTACTCGACCAACTTCCCGACGGCCAATGCCATCCAGGCCACGATGGCCGGGACCTTCGACGCCTTCGTGACGAAGCTCAACGCGGCAGGCTCCGCCCTCGTCTTTTCGACTTACCTGGGCGGCGGCGGCGGCGACCAAGCCTGGGACATCGCGGTGGACTCGCAGGGCAACGCCCTGGTTACGGGGGGAACCGGCTCGACCGACTATCCGACGGTCAACCCCGTACAGGCTACGTACGCCGGCACGGTGGACGCCTTCGTGACGAAGTTCAACCCGGCGGGATCGGCCCTCATTTACTCGACCTACCTCGGCGGCAGTATTTTTGACTTCGGCTACAGCATCGCGACGGACTCCGCCGGCAACGCCTACGTCACCGGGTATGCAGAATCGACCAACTTCCCCACGGCCAACGCCATCCAGAACGCGCCCGCGGGCGGCGGCGTGGACGCTTTCGTGACGAAGCTCAACCCGGCCGGCTCGGCGTTCGTCTATTCGACCTACCTCGGCGGGTCCAGCATTGACCGGGGTTTTGGGATCGCGGCGGACTCCGCCGGCAACGCCTACGTCACGGGCGCGACCGGCTCGTCAAACTTCCCGGCGGCCAACGCCAAGCAGCCCGCGCTAGCCTCCGCCTCCGGGGACGCTTTCGTGATTAAGTTCAATGCGGAAGGCTCGGCCCTCGTCTACTCCACCTACCTCGGCGGCAATAATTCAGACGTCGGCATGGGTATCACGGTGGACTCTTCGGGGAACGCCTACGTCGTGGGACTCACCTACTCGACCAACTTCCCCGTGGCCTTCCCCGTCAAGGGAACGAATAGCGGCGACGGAGACGTTTTCGTCACGAAGTACAACGCGGCCGGCGCGGCGTTCCTCTTTTCGACGTACCTGGGCGGCAGTGACACAGACTACGGCAACGACATCGCCGCGGACGCGCAGGGCAGCGCCTACGTCACGGGCGAGACCGAATCGACCAACTACCCCGTGGCCGAAGCCATACAGGGCACGAGCGTCCTGGGCCACGACCCCTTCGTCACAAAGATCAGCGTCCTGCCCAGCATACGCGGGCGCGTCCTCAACGGCTCGGGGGCCGGCGTCGCCGGCGTCACCGTCAAGCTCACGGGCTCCCTGGTGAAAACGGACGTGACGGACGCGGCCGGCAACTACTCCTTCTACGGGCTGACGCCGGGCGGCGACTTCACCGTCACGCCTGTGAAGACCAACGCGTCGTTCGTCCCCGCGAGCAGGACGTTCACGAACCTGAACTCGAACTTAATCAACATCAACTTCGCGGCCCCCACGCTCTCGGTCAACAACGCCGCCGTGACTGAAGGCAACGCGGGCACGGTGTCGGCCACCTTCACGGTCACGCTCAAGCCGGCCGCGGCGCAGACGGTGACGGTCAAGTACCAGACGGCCAACGGCACGACCAACCCCGCGACCTCTGTGTCAGACTACACGCCGCCCCCGCTGACGACGCTCACGTTCTCGCCGGGGCAGACCAGCAAGACGGTCACGGTCCAGGTGAAGGGCGACACGCTCGACGAGTTGAACGAGACTTTCAAGCTGCTGCTGAGCGCGCCGACGAACGCGTTGATTACCGACGGCGAAGGGCTCGGCACGATCACGGACGACGACGCGCCTCCGACCGTCAGCGTCAACAACGTCGCCGTGAACGAGGGCAACGCGGCCGTGACGACCAACTTCACCATCAGCCTCTCGAAGCCGAGCGGGCTGACCGTCAAGGTCAAGTACGCCACCGCGAACGGGACGGCCACGGCCCCCGCCGACTACACCGCGAAGGCGCTCACGACTCTGACCTTCGCTCCGGGCGAGACCACGAAGACAGTCCCCGTGACAATCGCCGGCGACACGCGCGACGAGCCGGCCGAGACGTTCAAGCTCAACCTCTCCGCGCCGGCGAGCGCGACGATAGCGACGGCCACGGGCACCTGCACCATCAACGACAACGACCCGCCGCCTTCCATCGCCATCGGCAACAAGACAGTGACGGAGCCAGACGCGGGGACAGTCAACGCCGTCTTCACCGTGACGCTCTCGGCCGCGAGCAACCAGACCGTCACCGTCAAGTACGCGACCGCTAACGGCACGGCCACGGCCCCCGGCGACTACACGGCCCTGGCGTTGACGACGCTCACCTTCACGCCGGGTCAGACCAGCAAGTCCGTGACGGTGCAGGTCAGGGGCGATGTCATCAAGGAGGCCAACGAGACCTTCTTCGTCAACCTGAGCGCGGCCACGAACGCCACCATCTCGGACGCGCAGGGGCTAGGCACCATCACCAACGACGACTAGCAAGACGGCTGGAAATCGGCTGCTCGTCTTTGAAGGCGCGCCGCTCAAAATGAGACGGGGCCGGGATTGCAATCCCGGCCCCGTCTCGTTGCCTCTTGTTATTCCTACCCGTTCTTACTTCGAGCCCCCTGCCCGGCACTCGCGCACCGACGCGCGCGTGACGACGACCGGCTTGGCGGGCTTTTCGTTTTCGGCCTCGGCCTGGTTGATGGCGTCCACCACCTCCATGCCGCCTGTGACGCGGCCGAAGGCAGAGAACTTGCCGTCGAGTTGCGCGGCCGAATTGACGAGGATGAAGAAGTGCGTGGTCGCGCTGTTCGGCTCGTCCGGCCGTGCCATCGAGACGATGCCGCGCTCGTGCTTGATGAGGCTCGGCTCGTCCGGGATTTTGCGCGCCGCCCGCTTCGACAGCTCCAAACTCCACTTCTGCCCGGTCGAGAGGTTGCCGCCCTGCACGACGAAGCCCTTGACGATGCGGCTGAACGTGGTCGTGTCGAAAGCCCCCGTCGCCGCGAGGTTGAGAAAGTTGCGCACGCTCTCGGGCGCGTGCTCAGGCAGCATCTCCATCTCTATCACGCCGGCCTCAGTCTCCAGCCGCACGCACTGCGCCGCCATCTTCTCCACGCTCGCGTCGTCGAACGGCTCGGCCGCGACCGTCTGCTGGGCCGCGGGCCGCTCGTTCTTCTTCGGCGGCCCCTCGGCCTTCTGCGGCGCGGCCGGAGTCTGCTTCGGCCGCGGCGTCGCCTCCTGTGCCAGGACCGTCGAAGCAATCGCTAAAGTTAAAAACAGGCTCGCCAGTAAAAATCTCCCGCGGCTCACTTTTACAATCCTTTCTCCGCCATCTCTATCGCGCGCAGCAGCGCCCGCGCCTTGTTGATCGTCTCCTCGTACTCGCGCTCGGGCACGGAGTCGGCCACTATCCCCGCGCCCGCCTGGACGTAGGCGCGGCCGCCGCGCATCACGATTGTGCGAATCGCGATGCAGGAGTCAAGGTTCTGCGCGTAGTCCATGTAGAGGACCGCGCCCGCGTAGACGCCGCGCGCGCCCCCCTCCAGCTCGCGTATGAGCTGCATGGCGCGCACCTTCGGCGCGCCCGTCACAGTCCCCGCAGGGAAGCACGAGGCCAGCGCGTCGAAGCGGTCCAAATCGTCGCGCAGCCGACCGCGCAACCCCGTGACCAGGTGCTGCACGTGCGAGTAGCGCTCGATGGTCATCAGTTCCTCGACCTCGACGGAGCCGTAATCGCTGACGCGTCCCAGGTCGTTGCGCCCGAGGTCGACCAGCATCATGTGCTCGGCCACCTCCTTCTCGTCGGCCCGCATCTCCTCGCCGAGCAGCCAGTCTTCTGTCTCCGTCGCGCCGCGCCTTCGCGTGCCCGCGATGGGGCGGTAGTCCAGGCGCTGCCCGCGACAGCGGACGAGCATCTCGGGCGACGCGCCTATGACGGACTCCTCGCCGAGCCGGAAAAAGTACATGTAGGGCGACGGGTTCGTCGCGCGCAGGGCGCGGTAAATCTGCACCGGGTCGGCCGAGACCTTCTTGCCGAAGCGCTGCGAGAGCACGACCTGGAAGATGTCGCCCGCGGCGATGTGTTCCTGGGCGCGGCGCACGGCCTCCTCGAAATCCTTGCGCGCCCAGTTCGACTCGAACACGGCATCGGCCTCGGCCCCGCCGCGCGCGGCGGGCACGGCGGCCTCGCCCTTCAGCAGCAACTCTTCCACGCGCGCGGTCTCTTCGACCGCCTGCTCGTAGAGCCAGCGCAGGCGCTCGTGGCTGCCTTCGGCCTCTTCGGTGAGGACGACGGAAGTTATCTCCACGCGCTGGCGCACGCGGTCGAAGGCGAGCACCGTGCGGTAGAACATCCAGACGGCGTCGTCCACCTCCATGCTCTCGTCGCTGTCGGAACCGAGCACGGGCTCGAACCAGCGCGCCGCCTCGTAGGCGAGGTAGCCGACCGCGCCGCCGGCCAGCGGGGCGAGACCCGTGCGCCGGGCCAATTCCCGGTCCCTGAAATACTCGCGCGCGAAGGCGGTCGCGCGCACTCCCTTGAGCATCTCCCACTTGCCGCCGCGCTGCACGAGCGTGTCGTCGCCGCACCCGCGCACGACCATCTCCGGGTTCGCGCCGAGGAAGGAGTAGCGCGCGACGCGCTCGCCGCCCTCCACGGATTCGAGCAGGAAGGCGTAGGGCGCTCCGGCGGCCACGCGCAGGAAAGCCCCGACCGGCGTCTGCAAGTCCGCGAGCACGCTCCGCACGACCGGCACGACGTTGCCGCGCCGCGCCTCGCGCAGGAAATCGTCAAAGGTTGCGGGCTGTAGGTCGAGCATAAAAATAATGATGAATGCGGAATGCGGAATGATGAGTTAAAGTCAAAGGCTTTTTATACACCATTCATCATTCCGCATTGCCTGCTTTATCCTAGCGAACTCGGGGCGCTTAATCCATCCCGCGGTCCGAAAACTGTTCCCGGCCCACAAAATTTTCTTACAATTATTCCGAGAATCGTTTCCGAACCTTTCCCGCGTCCGAGGGGTCTTTACCAGTGGACGGTTGATATGACGAGTCCGAGCGAGGAAGCGTGGTGGGTCTTGCGCGCGCAGGCGGGGGACAGGGAGGCCCTGGACGCGCTGCTGAAGGCCGTGCAGGGGCCGCTCTACCGCTACGTGCTCAGGCTGGCCGACGACCCCGCGCTCGCCGAAGACATCTTGCAGGAAGTCTTCTTGCGCATCTACCGCAAGATCAAATGGCTCGAAGCGCCGGAGCTGTTCCGCCACTGGGCCTACCGCATCGCGTCGCGCGAGACGTTCCGCAGACTCAGGCAGGAGAGGCGCTGGGCCGAGCAGGTCAGGGACGAAGCGCTCCTGGAAACGATAGAGGCCCCGCAGCCGGAGGCCTCGCGCGTGGAGATGGGCGAACTGGCACAATTCATCTCGCGCGTCTCGCCCGCGGCCCGCGCCGTCATCGTCCTGCACTACTACGACGAGATGCCGCTCGCAGAGATTGCGGACGTGCTCGGCGTGGCGCTCGGGACGGTCAAGTCCCGCCTCGCCTACGGGCTCGAAAGCCTGCGCCGCGCGCTCGGCGAACAGAGGGGCAAGTCTTGAGCGGAGGAGGTTGAGATGAGGAAATGGGAGAAGGTTGACGTCACTCTGACGGACGAAGAGCGCCGTAGTTTCAGGAGCGCCATAATCATCTTCGCGATCATAGAGTCGCTGGTGCTCATCCCTTACATGCTCTACACAATGTTTCGCTGAGGGGTGAGAGTTCGGCAAACATTCATCCCACCGAACGGAGGTCTTTATGCCCGAGAACAGAAACATAGACGAGGTCCGCGGCTCGGTGCTCGACCGCATAGAGCGCAGCGAGCGCCACTACAGGACGGCCTTCGTGGGGGCCGCCGTAGTCGAGGCGGCATTCCTGGCCGGCTTCCTCTTCCTCGCGGATTTGTCCAACCGGACGCACGTCCTGCTGCTCATCGCGACCGTCGCCATCTACACGCTGCTCGGCCTCAGCCTGATGGCCCTCGGCAACTACATCAACCGCAGCACGCTCCGCGTCCTCAAGGCCGTCGAGCTGCTCGCGAACAAAATAAACTAAGGGCCAAAGTCAAGAAACTGTGTTCCTGACTTCGGCCCCTGGACTTCGGACTTCGTTTCAGAGCATCCGGCTGGCGGAGAGCCATTGGCCGCCGTCGATGACGATAATCGCGCCGTTGATGAAGCTGGCGGCGTCGGAGCAGAGGAAGACGGCCGCCTGCTCTATGTCGCGTATGCGGCCGAAGCGGCCGAGCGGGACGTTGCGCCTGAGCTTCTCTTTGACTTCCGCTGGGACTAGACGCGACATCCCTTCCGTGTCCTCTATGGGGCCGGGCGCGATGGCGTTCGAGCGTATGCCGTAGCGCCCCCACTCGACGGCGAGCTGGCGCGTCAGCGCGTCAACGCCGGCCTTCGCCGCAGAAACGTGCAACTGCATAGGCGTGCCGACGTAATGGAGCGTCGCGCTGATGTTGAGAATCTGCCCGCGCTCTTTTTTCAACTCCGCGAAGGCCGCGCGGCAGACGTTGAACGTCCCCTTCAGGTCTATGTCCACGACCGTGCCGAACCCGTTCGGCGACAACTCCTCTGCCGCGCACAGAAAGTTTCCCGCCGCCCCGTTGACGACGATGTCTAGTTTGCCGAACTGCTCGACGGTCGCCGCGACCGCGCGCTCCACCTCCTCCATCTTCCGCACGTCCGCCGCGACCGCGACGGCCTCGCCGCCGCCCGCGCGAATCCTCTCGGCCGCCGGCTCAAGGTGTTCGAGCTTGCGACTGACGAGCGCCACTCGCGCGCCCGCCTCCGCCAGCGCACGCGCCACGCCGCCCGTAATCCCCGTCCCCCCGCCCGTCACCAGCGCGACGCGGCCCGCCAGCAATCCTTCGACAAATGTTTTTTCGCTCATAATCAGTAGTCAGTAATCAGTAGTCAGTAGTCAGTAAAAGCTTTCGGCTGATGACTGATTACTGACTACTGATTACTGCTTTCGCTTTTCAGCTCCCAGAAATGTAAGGGCGCGACTGGACGATGTAGATTTGACCTTTCATGTAGGCCCACTCGATGTCCTGGTCGCGGCCGCCGAAGACCTTATTCTTGATTCGGTCGGCGGCGCTGACGAGGCGGCGTATCACTTCGTCTGTCAGCACTGCGCGCCCGCCCTCTATGGGGACCTCCTTGATCCCGCCCTTCTCGTCGAAGGTCAGCAGGCTGTCCTCGGCCGAGCGCGTCAAGACCTGCACGCTCTCCCCGCGCGGACGGTAGAGAATCTGCTCGGCGATCTTCTTGCCCTCCACGACCTTGATGCCGAGGCCGCGCTTGGCGCTGATGTAGATCGCGCCGCGGTTGTCGCGGTCGTAAGGGTCCGTCGTAATCATCACGCCCGAGCTTTCCGAGTTGACGCCCTCCTGGATGAGCACGGCCATGTAGATTTTCGAGTGGTCTACGTTGGCGCGCTCGCGGGCCTCGTACGCCTCGAAATTCCAGAGCGAGGCCCAGACGGTCTTGACGGCTTCGACGAGCGCCTCGCCGCCTTTAACATTTGGCACAGTCGTGTAGAGACCCGCGCCGCTGAAGTTCGGCAGGTCTTCCGAGTTCGAGGAGCTGCGGACGAAGAGGCCCTTGTCGGCGTACTCGGCGGCGACGCGCCGCAGGATTTCGGCGCGCAGCTTGTCGTTGAGCTTGCCCTTCTGTATGCGCTCGCGCATCGCTGCCAGCCGCTCGCGCCTGTAGGCCGGGTCGTGGACGAACTTCTGGTCGTTCATCATCTCGAAGATGGCCTCTTCGAGATCGTTCTCCTTGATGAACTGGTCGTAGTAGAAGAAAGGGACGGTGAACCCGCCGGGCACCGCGAGCCCCGGCAGCCGCGCGTTCATCACCGCGCCGAGGTTGGCCGACTTGCCGCCGTAGCTGATGCTGTCCTTGGCGCGCTGCTCTCTCAGGGACGCGAGCCGCGTGGTCCCGAGATTGGCGCGCGGCTTCATCACGTTGAGCCGCTCCTTGAGCCGCCGCTGGTACTCGTCAATCTGCTTGAGGTCGGCGCGCTTGATCGAATACTTGTCGCGCATCGTCTCGAAACTGACCCACCAGCCGTCGAACTCTTTGAGGAGCTGGTGCGCGTCCTTGATGTAGGCGTTCGGGATGCCCCAGCCCTTCGCGAGCAGGTTGATGTGCGAGAGCGGCGTCGAGGGCTTCGTCGTGATGATGCCCGCGACCGGCGGGAGGTTGACGGGCACTTCGTTGAGGATGAGGATTTCGTTGAAACCTATCTCGACGTGCTCGTCCAGCTTCTCGACGATGTGAATCCGGCCCAGGCCCTTCGCCACGTTCAGCGGCTGGTACTCCTGCTCCTTCGAGATGTCGCTTTGCAGGACGCGCGGGAGGTCCGCGAGCGCGTTGGTGGCATCCTCCTGGCGGAGCGAGTTCGGCTTGTAGGCGACCGCCTCGAAGAAGCTCTTGCTGATCACGTCGTAGGTCAGCTTTATCTGGTCCGCCGGAATCAAATCGCCCTCCCAGAACTCGAACGTCCAGCGCTTGATCGGCGTCTGGTAGGCGAGCGTGCCGAGGATGAAGCGGCGGTTCGGCTTCAGGTAGTTGTTCTCGAAAAACTCCTGGCCGCGCTCCAGCGAGAGGTAGTTGGCGTTGACGAAATCTTTGTGGAAGGCGTAGCGCCTGGCGTTGGCGTAATAAATCCTGTTCTTGTCCTTGCGGTCTATGACGAAGATGACGTGCGGGAGCGGGTAGGGGGTGTCCGCGTCGTAGGTGCGCGCGAGCGAGTCGAACTCGGCGCGCGAAGTGATTGACGACAGGTAACGCTTGTCGGGCGACTGCGCGCTCGTTTCGACGGCGCTGCCCAGCGCGGCGAGGGCTAAGATGAAAAGCGCGGCGGCTGCCCTCTGAATCTTGACGAAGCTCATACGGACCTCTCTCCCTTAATCAACTCGGCGCTCTCGCGCCGGAGCAATTCTACCAGATCGTGGATGTGGCGGCGCTCCGTCAGGAAGCTGTTGACGTTGACGCGCAGCGCCCGGCGGCCCTTGAGCACGGTGGTTGAGAGCCAGGCTTCGCGGCTCTGCTCGACGCGCTGCTGCAAGGCGCGCTGCAAGGCGTCCTCAGCCTCGCCGTCACGGCCGCGGACTTTTTCGGGGAGAAAGCGGAAGCAGCAGACGGCCGTCTCGACGCGGCCCACGCGCTCGAAGTCCGGCAACTCGTCCAGGAGCGCGGCGAAGTGGTGCGTCAACTCTATCTGCCGCTCGACGATTCGAGCGTAGCCGCGCGTGCCCATGAACTTGAGCGCCATCCAGATTTTGAGCGCGTTGAAGCGGCGCGAGCCTAGCTGCCCGTAGCGGAAGAAGTCGTACTCCTGGTCGGCCCCCTTCATGCTCTCGCGCTGCTCGCTCAGATACTCCGGCGTGATGTCGAAGGCGTCTCGCAGGACGCGCCCGCCCCCGCGAACCAGCGTCGCGCCGCAGGCGAACGGCACGAACATCCACTTGTGCGGGTCAATCGTTATCGAGTCCGCGCGCTCTATCCCGCGCAGGAGATGCCTGTGCCTGTCGGAGAAGGCGAGCGCGCCGCCGTAGGCCGCGTCGACGTGGAACCAGCAGTCGTACTCGCGCGCGATTTGCGCCAACTCTTCGAGCGGGTCAACGACGCCGGTCGAGGTCGCGCCGGCCGCGCCCGCCACACAACAGGGAGTCCGGCCCGCGCGCCTGTCCTCCTCAATCGCCTCGCGCAGGAGGTCCGTGCGGATGTGAAAGAATTCGTCCGTCTCTATCTTGCGCAGGTTCCCCCGCCCCAGGCCCAGAATGTCCACGCTCTTTTCGAGAGAATAGTGACACTGCTCCGAGGCGTAGACGACGAGGTCGCCCGCGGCGGCGCGCACGCCACGGTCGCGCACGTCCGCGTGAGCACGGTCGCGCGCGCACTTCAACCCGATGAGATTGGCCTCGGAGCCGCCGCTCGCGAGCGTCCCGAAGCTGCCGCCGTCGTAGCCTAGAAGCTCGCAGAGCCAGCGTACGACGCGCGCCTCGACGACGCTGGCCGAGGGCGAGTTGCGCCAGGCCGCGCCGTTCTGGTTGATGGCCGAGGCGAGAGCGTCGGCCCAGACGCCAATCGGAAGGGGCGTGGGGTTGAAGAGGCCGTAATAGCGCGGGCTCGGAATCTGCATCGCGTGCGGCGCGATGTCCGCCTGAAACCGGGCCAATATTTCCTCGGCGGGGATTCCCTCCGCCGGCAGCGGCTCGTCAAAAATCTTTTCCAGGTCGCCGGGCGTCGCGTCGGACGTGACGGGCAACGCGTCTAACTGGCGCGCGTACTCCGTGATGATTTCCGTGACGGCGCGGCCCAGCCGCTCATGCTCAGCGCTGAAAGAATTCTGCTCGCTCATAGTCTTCTTGCCGCACTTCTAGCACGCTTTAGAAGCGCGTGGCAACTTCAGGCACGGCGGCAAAAAAATCCTGCGCGCCCCCCGGAAAGGACGGCGCGCAGGATTTTCTCCAGCCCGAGCGGCTGAGGCTTACTGGACGATCTGGAAGGAGATCGTGTTGGTTTTCGTGATGCGACCCACCCCTTGCGGATGATACCAGAGAGTGAGCTGGTATCGACCGGGCTCAAGGTTGCCGTACCACTCGCTCAGGTCGAGGCGGCTGACGGTCGCCGATTGACGGGGCGCTAACGGATCGCGCACAGACCTGCCGCCGGACGGCCCCTCCACGTCTTTGTTAGCGATGGCGGCATCCACCTCCGGGAGAAAGGGGACTTGCTGTCCGTCCTTCACCAGCTTGAGGCGGTGCTGGTACTTGGTGTCGCCCTCGAAGATAGTGACCGGCTGATCCGAATCGTTGAACATCGTCAGTTGGACGACGACCTTCTCTCCGACGTGATAATTCTTGGTCGGAGTGATGCCGTCAGCGCTGACCGGCGTGATGGTCAGCTTGACATCGCGCTGCTCTTTCGCGGGGGAGCCGGCCGCGCCGTTGCCCCGCGTTCCCCTCGCGCGGATTTGCTGGTTAAAGAGCGCCAGCGCGGCCACGGCCAGGACTAAGGCCGGGACGAAGATTCGCACAAACATCTTTTTTCTCTCTTTCGTTGTCGGGAGCCCTGCGCGCTCCCGCGTCTCTTGATTCTTTTTAATCATCATGATGCCCTCCGTGCGAGCGCCGCCCGCGTTTCTCGCGGGCGGCCCCACTCGTTTAGTAGGTGTACGGGTAGTCGCCCATGCACTTCCAGTTGTTACAGACGTTGAAGCACTGGCAGGTGCTGGGGTCCCAATCGCCCAGGCGGTCGTAACAGTTCTGTTCCGCCCACGGGTCGCACGAGCTGCTTGAGACCACGTCAATCAGCAGGTTCGGCGTGTAATCGCCGAACCACTCGACGCCCTCCTGCAACATACGCCACTGGAAGTTGTACGTGCCCGGGAAGGAGGGCGCGGTGACGTAGAAGTTGAAGGTGTGGCTGGAGCCGGGGGGAACGGCGACGCCGTCGGGCACGTTGACGCGGCCCGTGCCCCACGTCCCGTTGTCCTGCGGGTTCTGCGAGCCCAGCTTGTAGCCTTCATTGATTGTCCACGTCGCCGAGCCGTTGTTGGTCATCGTGACGGAGACGTTGTAGACCTGGCCCGCCTCCATCGTCGTCGTGACCGCCTGCGAGCCGAAACCGGCGGCCCTCGGCGGCGCTCCCGGCGCCGGTGTCGTCGTGCCGCAGCTCTTATACTCCAGTTCCTGAACCCTGCCCTGGTAAGCCCTGATCTCGGACACGCTGTTCTTGACCTCCGTGATGGCCGTGCCCGTGATGGACTTCTGGGCGGTCGGGATGGATTGGCTCGCGTCGATCAGGTGGTTCCCGCCCGCGGCGTTGTAGGTCGCGTGACCCTGCCAGTTCCACGCCATCTTCCCGATCACCCGCTGCCTGCGCGGCTTCGCCGGGTCGTCGCCGGTGTAGTAGACCACGTAAGTCTCGAAGGCATCGTTCCTGAAGTAGTCTTTGACGGTGAGAATGGTTTCGCTCGGCGTGTCGTTGGCGCCGATGCTGGCCGCCCCCGTGCTGTAGTCGAAAGTAGCGGTGGCGCTGAGGCCGCCGTAGGGGCCGCCGCCCGCCTTATAGGGGTCTGCATCGTCAAGCATCCAGCCCGTGTCGGTTTTGTCTGGGGCCGTCCGCCCGGTGCGACACTGGATCGTGCCGCCGTGTTCGGGCCGCAGCTCCCGCTTGGTGTACGAGCTGGCGATCTGGACGTACTTCAAGCCTCCCCCGCTCGACAGCAGGAAAGTCGAGCTCTTCGCCTTCGCGGCGAATTGGATGCCCGAATTCTGGTGTGTGGTGCCGCAGCCGAGGGTGATGGACGGCCTGGTGGAGTCAAAGCACATCCCCGCCGCGTTGACCTGCGGGGTCAGCTCGGTCGCCGTAAAGCTGTCGAGCGTGGGCACGATCACGTTGACGTTAAGGTTAGCGGATTTCTTCGTCCCTGCGCTGTTGGTGAATTCCACCTTCACGGTGTAGCTGCCCTCCTTCGTCCAGCGGAGGCCGATGGTCGAAGAGGTGGTCGAGCCGGACGTGACCTCCTTGTCCCCCGAGATCGTCCAGACGTAACCGCCCGCCGTGTTTGACGGCTTGACCCTCGCTTCGAGGACCACGTCGGCGTCGAGCAGCGCGGTCTTGGTCACGTTCTCAAACATCTCCACGTCATGTGTCTTGTCGGCGATGGCGACCGTGAAGTCCTCCTGACACGGGCCCGTCGAAGATTCCGCCATCGAGTCGAAAGCGTCGGCGGACTTGGCGCTGGTTTGCAGCGGACAACTGTCGGGCGGCGTCACGATGCCGACCCCCGTCGTCCCCAGATAAAAGGTCCTTTCGGGGACGTAGCCGCCGTAATAATTGCCCCACCACCAGTAGGGAGAGCCGTAGTTGCCGCCCCCGAAGAAGCTGTAGCCCCAGGGGTCGTACCAGTAGTCCGCCGTGCAGTTGGAGTAGTAATATTCGTCGCAGACGACGACGCTCGTGCTCCAGTAAGCGATCACGTAGTGGTCGCTGATTACGTCATACTCCGTGTTGGGCAGCGCGCCGTACTTGTAGGTGTAGACTTCGGCGTCAATGAAGGACTCGTAGCCCCTGCTGGAACCCGAATCAATGGGCCAGTAGTTGTACTGGTCATACATGAACCCTTCGACGTACGGGTCGTAGTAGTAGCCCGCGTAGTAATCCACCTCGGTCGCGGAGTAGCCGTAGACCGTCTGGGTCTGGTCGTCGTAGGCGATGGCCGAGATGCCGTAGGCGTACTGCGCCTGGGCCTGCTGCGCGACGAGCACCAGGGACAGCACGGCGAAAGCGATAGCGCAAAGTGTTGATCTTTTCATTTCTTTATAGTCCTTTCACCTGAAGCTCCGGCTACTTCGTGGCCTGCCCCTTCTGTCGCGGCCCCCTGGTGGTTTCCGGCGCGCCCGGGAACTCGGGTCGCCCACGGTCGAAGCGGACTGGCTTCATCCGCTTCGCGATGTGCTGCTGGACAAACTCGTCGAAGCGTTTGAATTCCGGCCCGCCGAAAGCATTCTCCAAGTCCTTTTTTCCTTGAAGAATGAGCTGGGTGCGCCTGGCCGCGAGGTCTCTGAGTTCGGCGGGCGGCTGGGGGGGCGTCTGGCCCCGAGCAATTTTTCCGAGTGGATGCCTGGCCCTCTCGTCGTTAATGATCTTCCTCGCCTGCCTGTCGAGCTTCGCCACTTCCGCATCAACCGCGGAAGCGATCTTGTCCAGAACCTTGTCCTGCTTGTCTTCGAGCTTGGCCTGTCGTTTGTAGAAGGAGCGCAGGTGTGCCCCGTTCTTCCCCTGGCGCTCCATCTCGTCGGCCTTCGCCTTGAGGGCCGCGTAGTGATGGAAGAGCTGCCTGTAAACGGCGAATTGGGGGATCGAGCCGGCGGGCATCCTGGACGGGTCCTCGCCTTGAGGCGGCACGGCCTGCCCCTGCGACTGGCCCTCTCCTTGCGACGGGCCGGGGCTGTTAACTGAATTTGATACGGGCAGGTCCGCTCCCGCCTGCCCCGATAACGGATTCGCCCTGAAGCCCAACTGCTTGCCCAGGGCCAGCGCGGTCGTCGCCAGAACCAGCAGGCACAGGACGACTGTCATTCTTCTCTTAATCATGGTGAACTCCTAAAGTGATTGAAAGGCTCTCCCCGGACGACGGCTGTCTCGCGCGCGCCGGGAAGCGCCTGTCTGTTAAGTTGAAGAAACCCGAAGGAAGCTCGCGCGCGATGCGGGGCTGAAGTCGCGCGCCGGGGACACGTCCCCGCGAGAGTGTGCGCTCTACCGAGAGGCGCGCATCGCGGTCGCCGGGCTTCCGACGATTGAGGTTGAGTCGCCGCGACACTTTGCGCTAAGATGTGTGTTGTCCAGACAACGCATCTTCTGCGCTAAAGATAGCCGCGGAAGTTGTCTTGTTTAATGAGCCCTATCATTTACTTCGCCGTTGATGATAGGGCTCAAGCACTTTTCGTCTCCGCCAGCGTCCGGCGGAGGGTCTGCGAGAGCATCGCCGGCCCCGGCCCGCCATGTCGCTAGTGATTTGAGCTGCTTGGTAATCGTGTGGCGCGTGGGGCGCGGGGAGAGCGCCCAGACGCGGCGTCGTGCCTGCTCGCAGGCACGACGAAAGTGATCGAACGGCGGCTAAAATATAGGAGGGCGGCGTGAGTGTCTGTTACGTTCGTAACACTCGCGGATTTTTTTTGGCGTCAGGCCGCGCGCAGGTAGTTGATCCCGGCCGTCACGACTTTGTAGCACTCGCACGCGCACATCTCCAGCCGCGTGCGGTCGAGGATGACAATGCTGCCGCGAGCGTGTTGGATGAGCCCGGCCCGCTTGAGGGTGCCGACGGTCAGACTCACGCGCGAACGCGGCGCGCCGAGCATGTGTGAGAGCGCCTCCTGCGTCAGGTCAATCCTGTCGGAGTTGATACGGTCTCTGCTAATCAGCAGCCACCGGCACAGTCTCTGCTCGATGGTGTGAAAACGGTTGCAGGAGGCCGACTGGGATATTTGGAGGATGAGCAGGTGTATGTAGCGCAGCACCAGCGCCTGGAGCGGGCCGCCGCGCTGAAACTCTCGCCTCAGGACCTCCGCGCGGAGCCGCAGGGCCGCGCCGGGCAGTTGCACCATGACGCGGTACGGGGCCGCGTCCACGCCCAGGATGATCGGGACGCCGAGCATGCCCTCGTTGCCGACCATGCTAACCTCGGTCGTCGCGCCGTTCTGCGCAATCGAAAGCAGGGAGACCATCCCGTTCGTCACGAAATACGCCTGGCGCACCGGATCGCCGAACTCGTAGAGGACTTTGCTGCGGGCGAGGTGCGTCGGCTCAAGCTGCGCGAAGAGGTGAGCGTACTCTTGCCTGGGTAAGGCGGCCAGAATCTTGTTGACCGCCGGGAAGCGGGATTCTTTTTGTGAAGGCATGAGGAGTCTCCTTGCTTTGTCGTTTCGCTACGAGGGAGACTTGAAAAAAAGGAACCCTCCCGGGTGAGATTCTTATACTGGCCTTGAACTTTCGGGAGAACAACCGTGAAGCGAGCGCGCCTCAGTATAGCAGAGACGCGCGCGCGGAAGTATCGGTAAAGTTGCGCCCGGCCCGAGAACGGCCCGCGCGCCGTTATACTGAGGAATGACCGCCCTCTCCGAAACTTCAAAGGAACTGAGGGAAGCGCTCGTGGGCCGCGCCCCGCGATACGGGGTGCGGCTGGACGACGCGGCGCTGGCAGCCCTGCTCGGATACTTCGAGCTGGTCAACTCATGGAACGCGCGGCTGCACCTGGTCGCGCCGTGCCCGCCGGCGGAGTTCGCGACGCGCCACGTCCTCGAATCGCTGCTGGCATTGGCACACATCGCAGAGGGCGCGCACGTCGCGGACGTTGGGTCCGGCGCTGGCCTCCCCGTCATCCCCTGCCTGATAGCGCGCCCGGACCTGCGCGCCACGCTCATCGAATCGTCGCCGAAGAAAGCAGTCTTCCTGCGCGAAGCCCTCCGCCGCGTGGGCGCGCAGGAGAGGGCCGCAGTCGTCGCCGCGCGCTTCGAGAAGACGGACGCGCCCGACGTTTCTCACGTCACCTGCCGCGCGCTGGACCGTTTCACAGAGCTACTCCCCGAACTGGTCGCGTGGTCCCCGCCGCTGAGCACGCTGCTCCTCTTCGGCGGCGAATCCCTGCGCGAACAACTCGACAAGTCCGGGCTCATTTACCAAGCCCAACACATCCCCGAGTCCGACCGCCGCTTCCTCTTCATCGCTAACAAAGACTCTAAAGTCCGAAGTCCGAAGTCAAACTAAACTTCTTGACTTCGGACTTCGGACTTCGGACTGACGCACTAATTTTTTTTACCGGACCACGTCGAGCCCTATCATCTGCTGGCCCGCGATGACGAACTCGGCGGGCGGCAGCTCCTTCTCGTAAATCGGCGAGAGCACGGTCGGCGTGAACCCGCCCGTCGTGCGGTCCGAGTTGAGCGTGGCGAGGACCGAGGGCGGCAGGTTCGGCAGCTCGCTCGTGCCTATGACCGCGCCCGGCGTGATGCGGAAGAGCTTGACGTAAAGCCGGTCGCTCTTCTTCACCTTGTTGATCGCGCCGACGAGCTGGCTCAAGTCCTGCGGGACGAAAGCCTGCGCGGCCGAGCCCTGCTGCAAGGCGCTGCCGTCGCCGACGAAGACCAGGAGTTGGCCCAGAGGCACGTCGCGCGGAATCTGCACGGGGATGCGCTGGACGAACTGCTTGCCCGACTCCGTCCGCACGTAAGCCTGAATCTCCACGTTGTCGCCGCGGCCCGCCTCCGTGCGGTCGAGCGAGATGCGTTCGAGGGAGGCCGCGTACTTCGTCTCCGAAGAGGTGATGTCGAGCGTGACGCCGCCGATCTGGACGTTCTCAAACCCGCTCGTCAAAAGCGCGTTGACGGGCACGGCGACGGAGCCCGCGGCCATCATCGGCGCGTTCGCGGCCGAGAACCTGCGGTCGACCAGGATGGGGTCGTGGCCCACCACGTCTATCTTGCCGTTGATGCTGATGGTCGCGTCGCCCACGCTGCGCTCGGTCGAGGTGATGGTGCTGAAGACCGTCAGGTTCAGGAGGAGCGGCGTCAGGAAAGAGTCGTTCGCCACCTCGTAAGAGTAGGTCTCCGTGCGGTCGCGGCTCGTGCGGAGGTTGATCTTGACGGGAATCATCTTCGGGGCCTGGCCCAGTTTGCCGTAGATGCCGGTGGCGCGGTCCTGCGAGATGTTGCCGACCATCTGGCCCGGGACGGCGAGCTTGAACGAGTTGTTCGCGTTCGGGATGACGGTCACGACCGAGGCTTCGGTCATGGGCATGTCGCTCGCGCCGAGGCTCAGGAACGGGTGGCCGAAGGCGTAAATCTTGTCGCCGTCGCGCATCGTCACGGTGCCGGAGGCGGCAATCGAGTAGTCGCCGCGCACGAGCTGCACGCTGACGGAGGTTCCGGGCGCGAGCGTCTTTTCGGTGGCGGGGGCGAGGCGCGTGATGGCCGCCGCGCCGCCGACGCCCGAGACGGGCAGCAGGCCGTTGGCCTGTAGCTGCGGCGCGTAGAGCGCGAGCGCCTCCTGCGAGACGCCGCCGAAGACGACGGGCGTGGCGATGGGCTGCAACTGCTGGCCCAAAAGCGAGACGAGCGGCGAGTTAACCGCGACCGGCGCGACGAACGCCGCGCCCGTGACGGCCGGCTTCGGCAGCTTCGGCTTCCAGTCCGTAGAGGCCAGTTCCGTGAAGGAGAAGGCGCGCGGCTCAGAGTTCCCGCCCGTGTTGCGCTCGCCGCCGCCTCGCTCGAAGATGTCTATCATCTGCTTGATCGGCGTGATGCCCGCAATCGGCTCCTTCGAGAAGGGGAAGCTGAAGGCGATGGCCCCGATGAGGCGGCCGTCGATGTAGACGGGCGAGCCGGACATGCCGCCGAAGACGCCCGTGCGCTCGGCGAGCGGCCCCGTCAGGCGCGCGATGATGGCGCTCTGGCGCGGGGCCGGGAAGCCCGGCAGCACGCCGAGGATTTCGACGCCGAACTCTTCGGGCTCAGTCCCGCTGAAGACCGTGCGGCCCACGCCCTTCATCCCAGGCCTGATCTCTTCGAGGGGGAAAAGCTGCGGCCCGCCGGCGCTCGTCGCGCTGACCGCGGCCTGCTGGGCAGAGACTGTGGAGAGCGAGAGCGCGGCCAGAAGGGCCAGGCCGAGAGTCGCTGCGAAAATTCTTTTCATTAAGCTACCTCTGGAAACTGGAAACGACGAAGGTACGGGCCGGGCCTCCTCGTCCGAATGGTAAGGACGCCCCCGGCGGCCGGGCGAGGGCGATTGAATAGGGGGAACCAGGGCCGCTTTCACCACGTGCGACTATAACTTTAGTCGGCGACGGGTGACAAGGGGAAAGGCAGCGATGAATGCGGAGTGTTGAATGATGAATGAAAAGCATTTAATTCATCATTCCGCGTTCATCACTCGCCATCGTTTCCCTTGCCTCCGCTCGCGGCGCGTGATAACGTGCGCCTTACGAGGTCAGCTATTACCCGCGCACAATCTGATGAGATAAAGCGGCCGCCGGTTGGACGCTTTTCCTGAAGTATTATCGGCTGCTCTGTCAAAGGCGAGGGGGCGGCGGGGCCGCTGCGCGAGATGCAGGATGTCGAGGGATTTATTCTAATCGGCGGCGCTTCGAGCCGCATGGGGCGCGACAAGGCGCGCCTCACTCTCGGCGGGCTGGACTTCGTCGAGCGCATACGCGACGCGCTCGCGGCCCTGACGGCGCGCGTCACGCTGGTCGGGCCGGCCGAGAGGTGCGCCGCGTGGCCGCGGCTGCCTTCTGTGCCAGATTTTTATGTAGAATGGGGCGCGCTCGGCGGGCTCCACGCGGCGCTCGCGGGAGCCCGCGTAGAGTGGGCCGTCGTGGTCGCCTGCGACCTGCCGTTCGTCACCGGAGAGCTTTTCGTGCGGCTCGCCTCCTTTCGGGAAAACTTTGACGCCGTGGTTCCCGTACAACGGGACGGCCGCTGGCAGCCGCTCTGCGCGCTCTACCGCGCCCGCGAGGCGGGCCCGCTCGCCGCCGAGCTGATCGCCGCGGGCGAACGCCGCCCGCGCGCCCTGCTTGACCGGTTGCGCACGCGCCGGGTCGCCTTCGACGAACTCAGCGATTTACGCGGCGCAGACCTTTTTTTCACCAACGTCAACACCCCCGAAGACTACGCGCACGCACGCGAAAAGGAGGAAAGAAAGTGATGAGTACTGAGTAAGAATGCGCTTTCACTCAGTACTCATCACTGACCGTGATGTCGCCTCGCCGGATGCCAGGTAAGAAGCTGCTGAAGATGCTCCTGCCGATTGCGGGGGTGCTGCTGCTGGCGGTCGCCCTCGTGATGGGGTGGCTGGTCTACAAGGTGACGCGGCCGCCCGCGCAGGACTACCTCGTCACGCCCGAGACCTTCACGCTCTTGAGCGAGCGGGGCTTGAAGGCGACGAACGAGGAGTGGGCGAACCGCGACGGGACGCGCGCGCGCGGCTGGCTCCTGCGCGGGGCCGAGGGCGCGCCGGCCGTCATCCTCCTGCACCGCTATGGCGCGAACCGCTCCTGGCTCCTCAACCTCGGCGTCAAGCTCAACGAGACGACCAACTTCACCGTGCTCTGGCCCGACCTGCGCGGCCACGGCGTCAACCCGCCCGTCGCCTGGACTTCCTTCGGCGGGACCGAGACCGAAGACATCACCGCTGCCCTCGATTACCTGCGCTCGCTGAAGACGCCGCAGGGCGGCCCGCTCGTCGGCCAGTCGATCGGCCTCTACGGGGTCGGGATGGGCGCTTACGTCGCCCTGCGCGCGGGCGCGCGCGATGCCAACGTGCGCGCCATTATTCTTGATTCTGTGCCAGATTCGCCGGACGACATTTTGAACACGGCCGTCCTCGAGCGCACGGGCCTGAGGAACGGCCTGCTGCGCTGGCTGGCGCGTCGCGGGACGCGCATCTACTTCATGGGCGGCTACGACGCCGCGCGCGCGTGCGACGCGGCCCAAAGTATCGGCGACCGCCGCGTGCTGTTACTGGCGGGCGGCGACACGCCGCCGGAGCTGCGCGCCTCGACCGTCGCGCTGGCGCAGTGCTTCCCCAAAGGGGCCGCGCTCGAAGTCAAGACGGACCTCGCCCTGACCGGCTACGACCTGCCTTTCGCGCAGGGCGAGCAGGGCGAGACCTACGACCGACGCGTGATCGATTACTTCGACAGGACCTTACGCGGCGGCCCCTAGCTCAGGGTTAAGCCTTCCCCGCCTCGGCCCGCCGGTAGACTTCAGCCCCGGCCGTTTCGCGGAAAATCTCCGCCAGCCAGCGGTTGTCCTTACTGAGGACGACGGCCTGCATGTCGCCCGGCAAATCCACGCCCTTAATCAGCCGCGTCTCCAGCTCCGAATTTTTCAGGGCCTTGCCGAACTCTAACCACTTCGTCCCGCGCCCCACGCCGAGCGCGTAGAACGGGCGCTCCGTGAGGTGCGTCACCTCCTTGCGCACCGGGTACGCCCTCTCGACCTGCGAATTGCACTTGATTCATAGCCGCATCAGGTTATTCTCTTAGGCGCGCACCGGCAAGCAGCTCGGCAAACGCCCCGGCGCACTATGTTTTTGGCACACAATCCGCCGCTCGAACGGGTCAACAACTCATGTCAAAACACGGCGAACCGACGCCAGTCGATTCACCCTCGGGCCGGAGACGGGCCGCTGACTTCGCCCGCGCGCGCCTGCCGCTCCTCCTGTCCGCGGGCGTGCTGCTGCTCTACCTGCCGCTGCTGACGAAGAATTACTACTGGGACGGAATCTTTTTCTCGCGCGTGATAGAAGAGGCGCGCGGCCTGGACGTGACGCTGCTGCACCCGAATCACCTCATCTACAACGTCGTCGGCTACCTTTTTTACAAACTGGCACAGGGCGCGGGGCTTCAGGTGCGCGCGGTCGAAGTCCTGCAAATACTCAACTGCATCTTCGGCGCGGCCAGCGCCTACGTGCTGTTTCGAATCCTGCAAGACTGCTTCCGGTCCGTTTACCTGAGCACGACCCTGACTCTGCTCTTCGCCGTCTCGGCGACCTGGTGGAAGTTCGCGACCGACGCCGACAGCTACATCCCGAGCGTCTTCTTCCTCCTCGTCAGCTTCTACTTCGTCCTGCCCCACCGCGAGCCCAGACCTTTTCTCGCGGCGGCCGCGCACGCCGCCAGCATGCTCTTTCACCAACTGGCGATCTTCTTCTTCCCCGTCGCCGTGCTCGGCATCCTTTTGCAGACTACTTCTCAGCCGACGAAGCGCCGAATCATAAACGTAATCAAGTACGCGGCGGCCGCCTTCATCCTCACCTTCCCGGCTTTCCTCTACTCGTTTTATCTCATCACGGGCGGCCTCGAAGTCGCGCCCCTCGTGCGCTGGCTGACCACCTTCTCGCCCGAGCACGGCTTCACCTTCAGCTTCTCGGACAACCTGACCTACACCCTGCGCGGGCACTCGCGGCTCATCGCGGGCGGCCGCCTCAGTTTCTTACGCGACCTCGGCGGCCCCTTCATGTACGCGATGACCGCGCTGCTGCTCCTCGTCGCCGCGGCCTTTTTCTACAAGCTCTTCCGCCACTTCAAGGAACTGAGAACGGGATTCCGCGCCGCGCCCGAAGACCGCGCCCGCCTGCGCGCGCTCCGGCTGCTCTGCGGCGCGTGGATAGTTTGCTACGTCGTCTTCCTCTTCTTCTTCATTCCGCAGAACACCTTCTACAGGCTCTTCTACCTCCCCGCGCTCGTCGTCCTCGCGGGCTCTTTCATCGCGCCTTACGAGGCCGCGCCGAATCACGCGCACAGATACCGCGCGGCGCTCTTCGTAGCCATGCTGGCAATCGCCAACCTGACTTTCACCGCCTACCCCTACGCGCTGGTGCGCGCCACGCCCCCGCTCGCCCTCGCGCTCGAACTGAACAAATCCTGGCCCAAAGGGGCCGTCGTCTACTTCGCGCAGTGGAACAGCGATAACGAGCTAATCAGGTACTTCAACCCGCAGACCGTCTGGCGGGAGGTCAACCGGGAGACTTTCGAGAAGGAGATTAAAGAGGCGGGCGGCGCATCCGCCTGGATGGACACCACCCTGATTGAGCTTTACCTGCCGACGCCCGAAGGCAGGAACTGGCTCGACGCCCACGCCGTCCGCCGCCCCGAGCACGAATTGGTCAACGACAAATACAAACTCCGATTTTACGAAATCAAGCGGGACACTCCGTCGCCTTAGTGGCAGAGGACTCGCCCCTGCCCCTGCACATTACTTGACGCGGATTGCCGCGAGCGTCAGGACTCCGTTGTCGCCTATGATTTCAGTCTCGACGACCTTGTAGTCCGTCAGTTGATACGTCCACTGTACGGGGACCAGGACGAGGGCCCTGCCGCCGCGCTCGCGTGCGGCGGCGGCCGCTTCCTGCGCGCCGTCGAACCTGTAGGGCTCGCCGTCAGGACGATATGCCAGCCGCCCGCCCGCGTAGAACTCGCCCGTGCGGTCGTCCGTCAGCATGTAGAGGACCGGGAGCGCCGCGTAGCCTCGCGCGTCGGCCAGCCGCACCAGGTCGCGCACGGACTCGCGGTGCCCCACGGGGCCGACGGCGCAGTTGAGCACAATCGCTATCGAGATGAACATCGCGCCGCAAATCAGCTCGACGCGCAGCGCGCGCCTCTCGCGCCAGAGAATCGCCAGCGCGCCCGCGAGTGCGAGCGGCGCGGCCGCCCCGAACGCGCAAGCCAGCGTCACCTCTCGGGTCCGCAGCGCGTAAACGACGCCCGCGGCCGCCATGACCAGGAGCAACGCGCCCGTCGCGCGCATCAAGGCGTTCCCGCCCTCGCCGCGCACGAACCGCGCGAGCGCGAAACCCGCGAACAGCATCGCGCCCGGCAGCGCGGGCAGCACGTAGCCCGGCAGCTTCGACTGCGACACGGAGAAGAAGAGCACGGGTGCCGCGAGCCAGGCGAGCGCGAAGACGCGCGCGCGGGCTTCCGCGCTTCCGTCGCGCCACCGCCAGCGCCGCGCCTGTGCCAGTTCTGCAACGAGGTAAGCCGTCCACGGGAGCGTGAGCGCCAGTATTATCGGCAGGTAAAAGTAGAACCCTTGTGGGTGGCGGTACTGATTCGAGACGAAGCGCGCGAAGTGGTGCTGTATGAAGAACTCGTCAACGAACGTCCACCCGTGGCGCGCGATCACGGGCCCGTACCAGAGGCCCGCGACGAGGACCGCGAGCGGCACGCCCCACAGCAAGCTCAACAGAAAGTCCCTGCGCGGCCACTCCCTCCGCAGCAGGTGATAGAGTCCGACGACGCCGAACGGGACGACGACGCCGACCAGCCCCTTCGCCAGCAGCGAGAGGCCGACGGCCGCGTGGAACCCGGCCAGCAGCCAGAGCCTCCGCTTCCTGTCCGTCTCAATTTCTGAGACGAAGAAGCAGGAGAGCGCGAGGGTCGTCGTCGCGGTCACGACCACGTCGAAGCTGGCCGCGCGCGAGAAGACTATCAACCCGGCGGACGACGCGAGCGCCACCGCGCCCCACGGCCCTGTGCCATTTTCACTTCCCCGCTCGACGCGACGCCCCACCCAGTAGACGAGGAAGACCGTGAGCAGCCCGCAGAGCGCCGGCCCTAACCGCGCAGACCACTCCGAGACGCCGAACAGCTTGTACCCGGCCATCATCATCCAGTAGAGCAGCGCCGGCTTCTCGAACCAGGTGTGCCCCCCGAGAGTCGGCGTCACCATGTCGCCGCGCTCGAACATCTCGCGCGCGACCTGACTGTAGCGCGGCTCGTCCGGCCCGACGAGCGGCAGGTGTCCCAGACCGTAAAGGTAAAAGACGGAGACGGCGGCGAAGAGAAGGAGCGGCCAGGCGCGCGCGGGCTTGGGCATAAAGAAGTAGTCGGTAATCAGTAGTCAGTCATCAGCTAAAAAACTGTTCTCGCGCTTGAGTATCGGCCAAGAGACATATATCTTCAATCCGGCGCGGGCCATGAATGACAGGCCGGCAGTTTACTGACTACTGATTGCTGACTACTGATTACTTCTTTATGCCTCTACGCACAGCCGTTATCGGCGTCGGGCACCTGGGCCGCCAGCACGCGCGCGTCCACGCCGCGCTGGCCTCCGAAGGGCAAACGCAGTTCGTCTCCGTCTGCGATCTCAACGAAGAGACGGCGCGCTCGATTGCCGGCGAGCGCGGGACCGAGTGGACGACGGATTGGCACAATCTGATGGGCCGCGTTGACGCCGTCAGCCTCGCCGTCCCGACGGAGGCCCACGCCGAGATCGCCTGCCCGCTCCTGGAGGCTGGCGTCCACGTCCTCGTCGAAAAACCCATCGCCCGCGATTTAGACGAGGCCGACCGGATGATCGCCGCGGCCGAGAGTGGCGGGGCGCTCCTGCAAGTCGGCCACCTGGAGCGCTTCAACCCGGCGCTCACCGCCCTGCGCCCGCACGTCCGCGGGCCGCTCTACTTCGAGATTCACCGCGTGGGCGAGTTCACGGCGCGCTCGCTGGACATAGACGTTGTCCTCGACCTGATGATTCACGACCTGGACATAGTGCAGTGGCTCGTGGGCGAAGACGTGGAGGTGACGGACGTGCGCGCCGTCGGGATTCCTGTGCTGACGGACCGCGTGGACGCGGCGAACGCGCGCCTGGAATTCGCCACGGGCGCGGTCGCCAACATCACGGCCTCGCGCGTCGGCACGGAGAAGATCAGGAAGATGCGCTTCTTTCAGCCGCACGACTACGTCGCGGTTGACTACACGACGCGCTACGCTTCCATCAGCAGCCTGGTGCCCGCGGGCGCGCGCCCCGGCGTCAACACGCGCCGCCTGGAGATCGCGGACGTTGAGCCGCTGCGCGCCGAGATAGAATCATTTCTCGAGGCCGCGCGGAGCGGCGCGCCCTCGCCCGTCTCGGGCGGAGACGGCAGACGCGCGCTCTCCCTGGCCCTGCGCGCGCTCGAACGCATACACGAGCACGCCGCGCATCCGGGCCTCAGCGCCTTCAGCCGGACGTTCGGCCGCGGCGGCGATTAGCGTTCGTGTGCCAGATTGAGAACAGAAGGGGAAAGCAATGCGGAATGCGGATTGATGAATTGAAGACGACTGCCTTTTAATTCATCACTCATCATTCCGCATTACTTTTTAACTTGATGCGCGAAGACTCCATCTCCACCATGCTCGCCGCGGCAATCGCGGCCGGCGACTTCCCTTCGGCCGTCTACGGCGTGGCCGAGCGCGGGAGCGTCCGTTTCGCAGACGCGCTCGGCCACGCCGTCAAAGACTCCGAAGAACGCCCCGCGACGCTCGACACGATTTACGACTTGGCCTCGTTGACGAAGCCTCTCGTCACCGCCCTGCTCTGCGCGCAACTCGTGGAGCGCGGTGAGGCCGGACTCGAAGACCGCGCGGCGCGTTACCTTCCCGAGTTCGACACCGACGACAAGCGCGTCATCACGCTTCGCCAACTCCTGACGCACACGGCCGGGCTGCCGGGCTGGCGTCCGCTCTACCTGCTCGCGGGCGGAGACAAAGGGCGCGTCCTTCAGGCAATCGCGCGCGGGCCGCTGGAGTCCGCGCCCGGCACGCACGTCGTCTACAGCGACCTGGGCTACATCGCGCTCGGGCTGATGCTCGAAAAATTGCACGGCCTCCCGCTCGCCGAAATCGCCCGCCGCGAAATCTTCGAGCCCCTCGACCTCAAGCGCACCTTCTTCAACCCCGACAGGGCTTTCGTCACCGAGATAGCCGCCTGCGAGCTGGGGAACGCTTACGAGCGCGAGACGTGCGCGGGGCAGGAGGAGGTGGGTTACGCCTGGCGCGAGGCGTTGATTTGGGGCGAGGTCCACGACGCCAACGCGCACTTCCTGGGCGGCGCGGCGGGCCACGCCGGGCTCTTCTCGACCGCCGCCGAGACGCTCCGAATTGGCACACAATTTCTCGCCGCTCAAACGGAGCTTCTCAAGCCCGAGACTTGTCTCCTCTTTCGCACGGACATGACGCCGGGGATGGAGGAGCCGCGCTCTGTCGGCTGGCAGCTCGCGACGATGCAGTACTCGACCGCGGGCGCGAGCCTTTCGCCCGACAGCTTCGGCCACCTGGGCTTCACAGGCACGAGTTGCTGGAACGACCCCACGCGCGAGCGCACCTTCATCCTCCTGACCAACCGCACGCACGCGCGCCCGCTCCCCTTCGTCAACATCAACGGCACGCGCCGCGAATTTCACAGGCTGGCCGTCGAAGCGCTGGAGGCAGACAAGCATCAACGTTAGTGCCGCCCGCTGGCGGGAGGCGGTACTGACCTCGGCCGCGATGACCCGCTAACGGCCACGGTTATGAGCGACGAACCCGGCAGAAATCCGTTTGTGAACCAGACGCGGGCGCGGCGGGTCGCGGAGTATCTGGGTTTCGAGCGCAACGTCGCGATTGCGTCGGCGGCTATTCTGCTGCTGGGCTTCGGCGAGGAGCTGTGGAAGAAATTCCTGCCGAAGTACCTCGAATCGCTCGGCGCGAGCAAGACCGCCATAGGGCTCTTCGGGACGACGAAAGATTTCTTCGACGCGGTCTACCAGTACCCTGGCGGCTGGCTGGCGGATCACCTCGGCCGCCGCCGCGCGTTCGTGGCCTTCGTCGCGCTCGCCTCCGTCGGCTACCTCGTCTACCTCGTCAGCCCCTCGTGGCCGTTCGTCTTCGTCGGGCTGGCGCTCTCCATGGCCTGGAACAGCATGGCGAGCCCGGCCGTCTTCGCCGTCATAGGCGACGCGCTGCCGCCCGAGCGCCGCGCGATGGGGTTCACGCTTCAGTCGATGATCAAGCGCGCGCCGATGGCCGCGGCCCCGCTCGCGGGCGGCGCGCTCATCGCGGCGGCGGGAGTGCTGACCGGCGTCCGCCTCGGGCTCGCCATCACACTCGTGCTCGCGGCCCTCACGGTCCTCATCGTCCGGCGCATCAACCTGCCTGTCATCAAAGGCGCGACCACCAACATGCGCGGCGTCTGGCGCTCGTTCCACGCGGCGCTCAAACGTTTGCTGATTTCCGATGTCATCATACGGACGTGCGAGGGGATGGTGGACGTGTTCATGGTCCTCTACGTGACGAACGTCATCGGCGTCAGCGTCGCGCGCTACGGGGTGCTCGTCGCCATACAGCTCACGACCTCCATCCTCGTCTACATCCCGGCGGCCAGGATAGCGGGGCGCATCGGGCGCAAGCCCTTCGTCATCGCGACCTTCTTCTGCTTCGCGCTCTTCCCCGTCGCGGTCGCCTTCTCGAACAATTTTACCGCGCTCGTCTTCGCCTTCGTCGTCGGCGGCCTGCGCGAGATCGGCGAGCCCTCGCGCAAAGCCATGATCGTCGACTTCGCCGAGCCTCACCTGCGCGCGCGCTCCGTCGGCCTGTACTACCTGGTCAGGAGTCTCTCGATCACGCCCGCCGCCGCCGTCGGCGGCCTCCTCTGGTCAATCTCCCCGCGCGCCCCCTTCGTCACGGCCGGCGTCATCGGCCTCGTCGGCACACTCGTCTTCGCCGCGACGGTCGAAGAGCGATACGCGAGTTGACGTGAGCAGCCCCGCCAGGGGGCTGATTGACGTGCGTCCCGCTCGGGCAAATGTAGTATGATGTCGGCGGCCAACTCGCGTTCTCCCTGAATCTTTGCCGCAGCCGGAAGTTTGAAGCTGATGCGCCGTTCCCTCTGGTCGAAAGCAATCGCATTACTGCTCGCGCACTCTCTCGTCGCGTCTTCGCTCGTCGCCTCCGCGCAGGACGCCCCGCAGACGCGGCCGCGCCGCGTGCAAGCGCCCGCACAACCCGCGCCGCAGGCCCGCGCGGAAGTCGCGCGCATGAGCGGCGAGCCCCTGGTCCGCATAGGGCTCGCCACGGAGGCGCGCTCAGTGACCATCTCTTCGAGCGGGCGTCTGCTGAGCGTGACGGAGCCGGGCGCGCCGCCCGCGCCGCTCGCTGTCGCGCGCGTGCGGCTGGAAGCCAGGCTGCTCGCCCCGCGGCCCGAGACACAGGACGCCGGCGGCTTCCGCGTCGAGCTGGCGAGAATGGCGAAGCGCGAAGACGCGCTGCGCGCCGCGAGTGAGATACGCGAGGCGACGGGCGCGGAGGCCACCGTCACGCAGGACGCCGCGACGAATTCCTGGCGCTTACAGGTCGGCTCGAACCTCAGCGCGTCGAAAGCCGCGGAGCTGCGCGCGCAACTCGAAGACGCGGGCTTTGCGACCGCGACGGTCGTTGACGCGCGAACCGCGCAGGGAGCCGGCGCGCGGAGCACGATGGCCGCCGCGCCCCGCCCCGCCGCCTCGTACGCCGCACGCCCCGCCTCCATCTCGGGCGCGCCGACGCGCGAAGTGGTCGCCTACGGCTCGGGCTCTTCAAAAATTTTCAGCACGAGCGCGCCCGCCATTTTCGCCTCCGAGAACGAGTCGAGCGCCCCCGTGCGCTTCAACGAGAAACCTTACCGCGGGCGGATCGAAGTCTTCGCCAACCGCTCGGGCACGCTGACGGTCGTCAACGTACTGGGCCTGGAAGACTACGTGCGCGGCGTCGTCCCGAACGAGCTGTCGCCGGGCGGCTACCCCGCCATCGAAGCGCAGAAGGCGCAGGCCATCGCGGCGCGCACCTACGCCGTCAGGAACCGAAACCAGTTCGCCTCGCAAGGCTTCGACCTGCTGCCGACGACGCGCTCGCAGGTCTACGGCGGCCTCTCGACCGAGCACCCGCTCTCCACGCGCGCCGTCGAGGAGACGCGCGGGATGGTCGCCACTTACCACGACGAGCCCATCAACGCGCTCTACACTTCGACCTGCGGCGGCCGCACAGAGAACGTCGAGAACATCTTCAACGAGGCGACGCCCTACCTGCGCGGGCGCGAGTGCTCGCTCGAAGGGCACGCGCACTTCAGCCCCTTCACCATCAAGTCCTCGCGCGACCTGCCGGACATACGCAACGGCGCGAACGCCGGGCTCGCGCGCGCGGCCGCGCTTCTGGACATACACGGCTTCAACCTCGGCACGAGGCAGATGACGGACGACTGGCTCGGCTCGCCCGTCTCCGCGGCCGAAGTGCGCAACTGGCTCGCAACTGTGGCCCGCCTCGCGCGACAGACTGTGCCAGTTATTGCCGACGACGTGACGCGCCCGCCGGCCTTCGCGACGGCGCTCGCGGCGGCCGTCTCCGGCGAGGCGCGCGCCGACACCCTGCTCGACAACGCCGACGTGGAATACCTGCTCTCGTTCCGCGACGCGGACAACATTCCGGCACAGAACCGGGCCGACGTGGCGTGGCTCGTGCGCGACGGCCTGCTGCCGCTCTTCCCGGACGCGACGCTCAGGCCGCGCGACGTGATGCCGCGGGCCCGCGTCATACAGTCAATCGCGAGCACGCTCGAAGCGCGCGGGTTCTTCGGCCTGCAAAAAGGGACGACGCGGCCCGCGGCCGGCGGCAACATGATCCTGCGCTCGCAGAAGAACCGCGACCAGCCGATCAGCGTCGACACGGACTCCTACCTCTTCCGCGCCTTCGGCGAGAACAGTTACCCCGTGCGCTCCGTCTCGCTGGTCGGCGGCGAGCCCGTCACCTTTCACCTGAACGCGCGCGGCGAGGTCGACTACCTCGAAGTGCGGCCCGCCCCGAACGGCGCGGCCGCCGACCGCTCGTCCCCTTTCGCCAACTGGACGGCCGTGATGAGCGTCGGCGAGGTGCAGGCGAAACTCTCGCGCTGGTCGCGGGGCATAGGCGCTTTGACGGACCTGCGCGTCGCGGCGCGCGGCTCGTCGCGGCGCGCAACCGACCTGCTCATTATTGGCACAAACGGCACGGCGCACCTGCGCGGCGGGCGCATCCGCTCCGCCCTGGGCCTGCGCGAGCAGCTCTTCGTCATCGACCGCCGCTACGACGACTTTGGCCGCCTCGTCGGCTTCACCTTCACGGGGCGCGGCTGGGGCCACGGCGTCGGCCTCTGCCAGGTCGGGGCCTACGGCCTCGCCCGCCAGGGCCTGACCTACGACAAGATTCTGAAGGCGTACTACACTGGCATCGAGTTGACGAAGCTATATAACTGAATGCGTTTTTCCCGCGCACAAACTCTGGGCGCGCTCGCGCTGCTCGCGATCATCTGGGTGGTGATTATCTTTCGGCTCGTCCTGTCCGATTCGTGAACTCTTCCGGTCAATCCCAGAGACCCATCCCGGCAATCGTCGGCCCGACCGCTTCGGGCAAGAGCGAACTCGGCATCGAGCTGGCGCTGCGCTGCGGGGGCGAGGTCATCAACTGCGATTCCGTGCAGGTCTATCAAGAGATAGAAATCGCGACGGCCAAAGTCCCGGTGGGCGAGAGGCGCGGCGTCCCGCACCACCTGATTGATTTCGTGCCGCCGGAGGTCAACTACACGGCGGGCGAGTGGGCGCGCGCGGCCGCCCGCGTGATTGACGAGATTGAGGCTCGCGGCCGTATGCCAGTGCTCGTCGGCGGCACGGGCTTTTACCTGCGCGCCCTGCGCGAGCCCTTCTTCCCTGGGCCAAAAACGGATGAGCGCCTGCGCCGCCGCCTGACGGAGATTCGCGCGCGCCGCGGCCCGCTGCACCTTCACAGGATGCTCACGCGGCTCGACCCGCGGTCGGCCGCGAAACTGGCCCCGCGCGACTGGTCACGCGTGCAGCGCGCCCTCGAAGTCAGGCTCCAGACGGGGCGGCCCATGTCCGAGCAAGCGCCGGAGCGCACGGAGCCCCCGCCTTTCGCCCGGCGCATACGCGTCTTCGCGCTGCTCCCGCCGCGCGCGGAGCTTTACCGCCGGATTAACGCGCGGGCCGAAGCCCACTTCGCCGCCCGGCTGGGTGAAGAGGTGCGCGGGCTGCTCGACAAAGGCGTCCCGGCCGACTCCAACGCCCTCGGCGCGCACGGCTACCGCCGCGTCGTCGAATACCTGCGCGGCGAGCGCGACCTCGCGAGCGCCGTCGAACAGACGAAGCTCGACGTGCGCCATTACAGCAAGAGGCAGCTCACCTGGTTCCGCCGCGAGCCCGGCGTCGAGTGGGTCGAAGGCTTCGGCGAAGACCCGGCCGTGCAGCAGCGAGTAATAGAAGAAGTGCTGATTGCTGAGTAAAAACGTCTTTCTGTTACTCGGCGCTCGGCACTCATCACTCAGCACTTCTTTTCCCTTGTCACTGCTTTTCCCGTGGTGTAATCTGGCTCACAGAGCACCCTTTCGGTTGATCGCAAAGCGGAGAAAACGGTGGACGCAAAGGCTACTCCCCAGAATATTCAGGACGCTTTCCTGAATACTGCCCGGCGCGAGCGGAGCACGGTGACCATCTACCTGATGCACGGCGCGAAGCTCACGGGGCGCATCCGCAGCTTCGACAAGTTCTCGGTGCTGCTGGAGACGGGGTCGCAGGAGCAGTTGATCTTCAAGCACGCCATCTCGACCATCTCGCACGCGCGGCGGTCGAGCGGCGACCTACAGCGCCCCGCGGCGAGCCAGGCCGCGAGCCCGCCGCCTGCCGAATCCGCGGCCCCAGAGCCGGCGGAAACTTCCGAGCCCTGACAAGCTCTACCGAGAACCCCACGACCACCACGACGGAAACTAAGAATTTGGCCGGCGTTTTTATCACTTTCGAAGGCATTGACGGGTGCGGCAAGTCCACACAGTTACGTCTTCTCGCGAGCGAGCTGCGCATGCGCGGCCTCGAAGTCGTGCAGACGCGCGAGCCGGGCGGGACGCCGCTCGGCAAGCGGCTGCGCAGCGTGCTGCTCGACCCGCAGATCGAAGTCGACCCGCTGGCCGAGCTGCTGCTCTTCGCCGCCGACCGCGCGCAGCACGTCCGCACGCTGCTCCGGCCCGCAATCGAGGCGGGCGACGTAGTCCTGTCCGACCGCTACGCCGACGCGACCGCCGCCTACCAGGGTGCCGGCCGCAGCTTCACGCCCGAGGTGATCGGGCAGGTCATAGACATCGCCACTTCGGGCCTGAAGCCGGACCTGACGCTCATCTTCGACCTGCCCGTGGCCGAGTGCCTGGCGCGCACGCGCCGGCGCACCGAATCCGACAGCAAGACGGACCGCCTGGACGCCGAAGACGCGGCCTTTCACACGCGCGTCCGCAGCGCCTACCTGGCGATGGCCGAGGCCGAGCCCGCGCGCTTCCGCGTCATCAACGCCACCGGCTCCGTCAACGAAACGCACGAGCGCGTGATGGAAGTCGTGATGCCCTTTCTCGAAAAGCGGAAGACAGGAGTCAAGGGTCAGGAGTCAGAATAAACGCGCGTGGCTCTTCTTCTTTCATTCCCTCTGAGTCCTGTCTCCTGAGCCCCTGCATTTAGTTATGTTCGACCATCTCTTAGGGAATCAGCGCGCCAAGGAGATTCTGCGGCGCATGCTCGGCGAGGGGCGCGTGCCTGGGGCGCTGCTGTTCGCGGGCGAGTCGGGCGTGGGCAAGAAGCTGTTCGCGCTTGAGCTGGCGAAGGCTCTGAACTGCCGCGAGCCGCTGGGCGCGGAGGCGTGCGGCCGCTGCTCGTCGTGCGCGCGCATCTCGCAGTCTAAGTTCCCCGAATACCCGGACGACAAGGACAACCGCGAGAAGCTGGTGTGGAGCGAGCACCCGGACGTGGCGCTGGCCCGGCCCTTCAACCGCATCCTCAGAATTGGCCCGATGCGCGAGATCGAGCAGGAGGCGAATTTCCGCCCCTACGAGGGGCGCTCGCGCGTCTTCATCATAGAGGAGGCGGAGCGCCTGAACGAGCACTCTTCCAACGCGCTGCTGAAAACGTTGGAAGAGCCGCCGCGCACGTCGCACCTCGTCCTGACGACCTCGCGCCCGGCGGCGCTCTTGCCCACGATCCGCTCGCGCTGCCAGATGATTCGCTTCGCCCCGCTCACGCCGGCCGAAATCGAAAAGCACCTGCTCGAAGGCCGCCAGGTCTCGAAGCCGGACGCGCGCCTGCTCTCGCGCGTCGCGCGCGGCAGCATAGGGCGCGCGCTCTCGACCGACGTTGAGAGTTACCGCGAGCAGCGCAACGCCATGATGGAGGTAATCAACGCGCTCTCCCTGACGCACGACCGCGCGCGGCTGCTGCGCGCCTCGGAGGAGATGAACGACGCGAAGCGCAAGGACGAGTACGAGCCGAGGCTGGACGTGCTGGCGGCGCTGGTGCGCGACGTGTGGGTCGTGTCGCTGGGCGGGTCGGAAGAGCAGGTCGTCAACGAGGACTTGCGCCCGCAACTCTCGAAGCTGGGCTCAAGCGTCGACAGCCGCCGCGCCGCGCGCTGGCTCTCGCAGTTGGAGAAGCACCGCGGGCTGCTGGACGTGAACGTCAACCGCAAAGTCGCGACCGACGCCCTCTTCCTCTCGATGGACGAAAGCTGAGCAACACTCCCAGGATGCCGGACCAAAACGCAACTCGCTTCGTCGACCTCAGTCACGCCGTGGAGCACGGGATGATTACCTACCGCGGCCTGCCCGCGCCCGTCATCTCCGACCACCTCAGCCGCGCGGACTCGCGCCGGCATTACGCGGCGGGGACGGAATTTCACATCGGGAAGATAGAGATGGTGGCGAACACCGGGACGTATCTCGATTCCCCGTTTCACCGCTACGAAGACGGCGACGATTTGTCCGGGCTCGCCCTCTCGTCCTTAGCCGACCTTGAAGCCGTCGTCGTGCGCGCGGGCGGCGGGCGCGCGGTTGACGCTTCCCTTTTTCGCGCAGTCGAAGTCGCGGGACGCGCCGTCCTGGTTCACACGAACTGGGCCGCGCACTGGGGCAGCGAGCAGTACTTCGACGGCCACCCGTTCCTGACGAAAGAGTCGGCAGAGTTTCTGGCCCACGCGGGGGCGCGGCTCGTCGGGATTGACTCCTACAACATCGACGACACGGCGGACGCCTCGCGCCCGGCCCACTCCGTCCTGCTGCGCGCGGGCATCCCCATCGTCGAGCACCTGTGCAACCTGGACGCCCTGCCCGACTCCGGCTTCAAATTCTTCGCCGTCCCCGTCAAGGTCAAAGGCATGGGCACGTTCCCCGTGAGGGCTTTCGGACTACTCAAACAGTGATTCAGGGAGGGCTTTGTGATGGCGCAGAGAATTCTTGTCGTGGACGACGACCCGGAGTTGCAGCAGTTGATAGACTTCGCGCTCAAGCAGGAGGGCTACGAGGTCCGGCAGGCTCTGGACGCCTTCGCGGGCCTGGAGATCATCGAGAAGGAGAGAGTCGACCTGGCGCTCCTGGACGTGATGATGCCTGGGATGGACGGCCTCGAAATGCTCTCGCGCCTGCGCGGCTCCAACAAAGACCTGCGCGTCATCGTCATGACGGCCCTGACCACCCCAGAGGCGGCCGTCAGCGCCCTGCGCGACCAGGCGTCCGACTTTCTCACCAAGCCCTTCGACATCTCGCAGCTCATCTCGTCAGTCAAGACCGCTTTCGAACTGGCCCCGCGCGACATACAGATCGAAGTCCTCTCGGCGCGCCCCGAGTGGATAGAGCTGCGCGTCCCCTGCGACATCGCCGCCATAGAGCCTTTGGAGCGTTTGATGTCGCAGTTGAAGACGGACCTCCCGCAGTTGACGCGCGAAACCGTCACTTACGCCTTCCGCGAGATGCTCCGCAACGCCATAGAGCACGGCGGCAAGAACGACCCGACGCAGTTTGTAGAGGTCGGCTACCTGCGCTCGCCCCGCATCATCCTCTACCGCATCAAGGACCCCGGCGAGGGTTTTAGTATCGAATCGCTCTACCGCGACGAGGGGGCCATCGCGGCCTTCCTCAACCCGGAGGGCGACCCCTTACAGCACGCGCGCGTCCGCGAGGACGAGGGCCTGCGGCCCGGCGGCTTCGGCATCCTCATCGCGCGTGACCTCGTGGACGAGATGATCTACAACGAGAAGCACAACGAAGTGATTCTGATTAAATACCTCGGCGGGAGTCAGGCTCCGCCCGCCGTTGGGGGCTGAATCCGAGAGGCGACCCGCGGGCAGCTCGGTCGGGCGGTTAGAACTCGGCCCTGCCGACGCCGGGCACGTTGTCTCTGAGTGTCGCCCGCCGGAATTTCTCCGAGAACTTTTTGATAACAGACATTAAGAATTCGTTACTGTAGGTCTCGTCTATTTTCTCTCTGATGCGGTCAAAACTCACCATGTCCAATTTGTTGTAATTCAGGCAGCCCATAATTTCCAGCGCGGCCACCTCGAACGGCCTATCGGGGTCGTGCTCTGGCCGGGGTCCCGGCCCCGGCGGCGGGCCGGGCGTCGTAAGGCTGCGGAGGTCGTTAGTCACATCACCCTTTAGGTTCGGCCAAATAGCCTCGAAGCTGATATCAACCCGTTCGCGGCTGAGGCCCGTATTTTCTGCGAGCTGCCTGCACAGGGCTTTCATATCTTGCTCGTTGAACTGCTTCGACTGAAAGCGGCTCAGCGGCTCGCCCAGCTCGGACGGCGCGAGGTCATACAGCAGGGGGCAGATGCGGAGGCCGGCGTCAAAACGGTTCCACAGCGCCCCAGCTCAAAATTCAGCCACCGGGAATTGACATTAAATGAGTGTGGGCCGCACACTCGCCTGCGAGTGTGCGGCCCCTCCGGGTCGGACTGGACCGCGCCCTATTTAATCGTGACCAGTTCCGGTTGGGCCTTCTCTTTGTAAGTCCCCTCTTCGAGCAGCTTCTCCGTCTCGCGCACGAAGGCTTCGACGATGTCCGCGCCCGCCACCTTGCGCATGGGCACGCCGTTCTTGTAGATCATGCCGACGTTGCGCCCGAAGGTGACGCCGAGGTCCGAGTCGTGCGCCTCGCCCGGCCCGTTGACGGCGCAGCCCATGATGGAAAGGTGCAGCGGCTCCTCGACGTGCGCCAGCCTGCGCTCGATCTCCGTGACGATGCCGACGAAGTTGTCTATGTCGAGCCGCCCGCACGTCGGGCAGGCGACGACCGTCACGCCGCGCTTCCTCAGTTCCAGCGACTTCAGAATCTCCCACGCGACGCGCACCTCCTCCTGCGGCTCCGCGGCCAGGCTGACGCGAATCGTGTCGCCTATGCCTTCGTGGAGCAGGACGCCGAGGCCGATGGCAGACTTGATCGTGCCGCCGAAGGCCGTGCCGGCTTCGGTCACGCCGAGGTGCAGGGGGTAGTCAACCTTCGCGGCGAGCAGGCGGTAGGCCGCGACCGTGCGGTGCACGTCCGACGCCTTGAGCGAGATGATGATGTCCGTAAAATCCAGGTCTTCGAGAATCTGTATGTGGCGCAGGGCCGACTCGACCATCGCCTCGGGCGTGGCCGTGCCGTACTTCTTCAGGAGGTCTTTTTCGAGCGAGCCGCCGTTGACGCCGATGCGGATTGGCACATTTTGCGACTGCGCCGCGCGCACCACCTCGCGGACGCGCTCGTGCGCCCCGATGTTGCCGGGGTTGAGGCGGAGCTTGTCCACGCCCGCGTCGAGCGCCATCAGCGCCAGCTTGTAGTGGAAGTGTATGTCGGCGACGAGCGGCACGTCCGGGGCGCGCTTCCTGATCTCCTTGAGCGCGAGGGCGGCGTCCTTGTCCGGCACGGCGACGCGCACGACCTCGCACCCGGCGCGCACCATCTCCTCTATCTGCGCGACGGTCGCGCCCACGTCCACCGTGTCCGTCTTCGTCATGGACTGGACGACCACGGGCGCGCCCCCGCCGATCTGCAAGTCCTTAACTTTTACCGCCCTCGTTTTTCTCATAGGCTTCAGCCTGAAACTCATTTCTGTGGCTGTGTCGCGGCCGGGGGCTTCGTCTCCTCCGGCGCGCGCGAGACCTTCTTCAGGAGGTCGTTGGTGATGACGAAGCCCATCAGGAGGAGCAGCATGACGAAGCCGACCTGCTGTATGCGCTCGCGCACGCGCATCGAGAGCTTCCACCCGCCGAGCGCCATCACCGCCTCGACCAGGAGCAGGAAGATCGCGCCGCCGTCGAGCACGGGGATGGGCAGCAAATTGAAGATGCCCAGGCTCAGGCTCAGGAAGCCGAGCATGTTGAAGATGCCGGCCCAGCCCGCCTCGTTCACGGAGGCCGCGGCCGCGTCGTAAATCCCGAGCGGCCCCGAGAGCGTGTTGCGGGCGGAGCGCTCGCCGCTGAAGAACTGGCCCAGGGCCTTGCCCGTCAGGCGCAGGATTTCGAGGTTCGACTCCCAGGCGTAACGCAGTGAGCCCATCACGCCGGCCGGCTGGCGCGGTATCAGGTCGCGCGGCGAGAGGCCGAGCCGCTCGGTGCCGTCGGCCAGCGGGCGCGCGGTCGCGGTTATCTCCTGCTGCTGCCCGTCGCGCTCGATGGCCATGCGTATCGGCTGGCCCTTGTGACTCTTCACGTACTCGGTCACGTACTGGTCGCTCGGGACCGGCTCGCCGCCGAGGGCGACGATGCGGTCGCCGACCTTTAAGCCGGCCTCCGCGGCCGGGGAATTCGGAATCACGTCCACGACGACGACGCGCACGTCGCCCCAGTCCGGCTCGAAACCTATGTCGCCGAGGATTTCGCCCTTCTCGACGCGGCGGGCCGGCGTGATCGTCATTGATATTTTCTGCCCGCCGCGGTCGACGACGAGCGGGAGCGGCTTCTCGGGCGAGAGCAGCGAGTCGCCGTGTATCCTGCCCCAGTTGGGGTTATCCACCCCGTTGAAGGAGATGACGTGGTCGCCCTTCTGTAGTCCGGCGGCTTCGGCCGCGCCGCCCCGGGCTATTTCCCGGACCACGGGCGCGGGCGGGACGGGCACGCCGTACATCAGCCCGCCGATGAAAGGAATCGCGAGCGCCGTCAGGATGTTCATGACGGGGCCGGCGACCGCGACCAGGAACTTCTGCCAGCGCGGGCGGAGCATGAACTGCTCTTTTTCGGGGATGTCGCTCGCGCCCGCGCCCTCTATCGGCGCGTTCGACTCGTCGCCGCCCAGCTTGACGTAGCCGCCGAGCGGGATCGCGGAGATGCGGTACTCGGTCGTGCCCCACTTGCGCCCCCAGAGGCTCGGGCCGAAGCCGACCGAGAAGGTCTCGACGCGGATTCCCAGGAGCTTGGCGACGATGAAGTGGCCGAACTCGTGCAGGACGACGGCCGCGCCGAGGATGAAGATGAAGGCGAAGATGCTCTTGACCGTGGTGATGTCAATGGAGCCACGAATCCAGAGGACGACTGCCAGCGCGATGATTGCGGGAATGATAATGCGCGACCAGGGAAGTTTCGGCTTCGCCGCCTGTCCCTCGCCCGCCGGTTTGGAATCTTCTGCCATAAATAAGAACCTCTAAAATTATCCGACAAACTGCCCGAACTCACGGGAGCTTAGAGCCGCGAACGCCCCGCGCCGTTGTCCTCAAGTTTACAAGGCGGAGGGACACAAGGCAAAAGGAAAAAGGTAAAAGGCTGAAAGCACAAGAAAAGACCCCGGAGGGGTCACATATCGCGTGCTACCTTTTCCTTGTTCACGCTGCCGCGTTAATCCCGTGGCTGAGGCGCTCGATGACTGCGGAGGCGGCCGCGCGGGCGGCGCGGTCCGTTTCGAGGACGACGTCTAAATTTTCGACCGGCCTGGTCTGGTGGCCGTCCATCACCTCTTCGATGACGCGCGGGATGTCCACGAGCGAGATCCGCTCCTCCAGAAAGGCGCGCACGGCCTCCTCGTTCGCCGCGTTCATCGTCGCCGCCATCGTCCCGCCCGCCCTGAGCGCGCGGTACGCCAGCCCGACGCACGGGAAACGCTCCGTGTCCGGCTCTTCGAAATGGAGCGCGGAGAGCTGAGTCAAATCCAACGGCGGGAGCCCGCACGGGTGGCGCGCGGGGTAAGTCAGCGCGTACTGAATCGCGTGGCGCATGTCGGTGACGCCCATCTGCGCTATGACGGAGCCGTCGACCAGCTCGATCATGGAGTGGACGACCGACTCCGGGTGAACGAGGATGCCGATTTCGTCAGGGCCGAAGCCGAAGAGCCAGTGCGCCTCGATCACCTCCAGCCCCTTGTTCATCAGCGTCGCGGAGTCAATCGTAACCTTCGCGCCCATCTGCCAGGTGGGGTGGCGCATCGCCTCCGCGACCGTCGCCGTCTCCATCTCCGCGGCGCTCTTCGTCCGAAACGGCCCGCCCGAAGCCGTCAGAATCAGGCGGCGCACCTCCGCGCGCTTCTCGCCCCTCAGGCACTGGTGCAGCGCGTTGTGCTCGGAGTCGACGGGCAACAATTCCGCGCCCGCGCGCTCGGCGGCGCGCGTCATCAGCTCGCCCGCCATCACCAGCGTCTCCTTGTTGGCGAGCGCCACGCGCTTCCCCGCTTCGAGCGCGCGCAAAGTTGGCACAAAACCGACCGCGCCGACCGTCGCGCTGACCACGCAGTCCGCCTCGGCGTGCGTCGCGACCTCGACCAGCCCCTCCTCGCCCAGCACGATGCGCGGCGAATCCACGTCGCGCGCGAACAGCTCCGCGCGAAGTTTTCTCGCGCTCTCCTCAGACTCGACCGAGACCAGCTCCGGCCGGTGACGCGCCACCTGCTCGGCCAGCACCTCTACGTTCCGCCCCGCGCCGAGCGCGACCACGCGAAACTCCCCCTCACCAAAAGACTCAACCACGCGCAACGTGTTGCGCCCGATTGAGCCGGTCGAACCGAGAATGGCAATGCCTGTCATAAACAGTTGGCAGTAGGCAGTGGGCAGCGGGCAGTTAGAACAAATGACAGGCAGCGTCGAGTTATTGTCTTTAACTGCTCACTGCCTACTGCCTACTTTCACCCAAAGTACAGCCGTCCGAAATAGTAGAGGACGGGCGCGTTGAAGAGCAAGCTATCGAGCCGGTCGAGCAGGCCGCCGTGGCCCGGTAGAATCTGCGCCGCGTCTTTCGCGCCCGCGCCGCGTTTGAGCGCGCTCTCGGTCAAATCCCCCAGCACGCCCAGCACGTTCATCGCCGCCGCCAGGGGCAGCGCCCACTTGAGCGGCAACTCCGGGAAGAACCAGAAGTGTGCCAGGACCGCCATCAGGAGGCTGGCGACCATCCCGCCGATTGCGCCCTCCCAGGTCTTGCCGGGGCTGATCGAGGGCGCGAGCTTGTGACGACCGAAAGCGCGGCCCGTGTAGTAAGCGCCCGTGTCGGAGCCCATGATGACCAGGAAGAAGAAGGAGAGCAGGTCGGCGGCGCGCGCATGGTCGAACCCCATCCGCACGCCGACCAGGTGGCCGCCGAGGAAGGCCACGTACATCACGCCGAGGACGGTCGCCCCGACCGACGCGATCATGTTGTCGAAGGGCGCGCCGCGCAGCATCGCCGCCGCCAGCGCCGCGATGACGAGCGCGGGCAGGACGAGCAGCAGCAGCACAGGGACTTCCTGCGGCCTGTCGAAGTAGAAGATGGTGAAGAGCGCCGCCGCGCCCGCGAAGCCCACGACCACGTCGGGCCTGAGCCCGCGTTTCCTCGCCAGCAGCCAGAACTCGTAGAGCCCCAGCGCCATCGCCGCCAGAGCCAGGGCCACGAAGAGCGGCGCGAGCCAGGCGACCAGAATCGAAGCGATCAGGACCGGAAGGACTAGGAGCGCGGTGATTATGCGAGACATTTGGAATTTTTGATTTTAGATTCTTGATTTTTGATTGGGCAAGGAAAAGGCTTTTCTTCCTCTTCCAATCGCAAATCAAAAATCAAAAATCGCAAATTCACTTGGCATTCGCCACCAACTGAAGGCCGCCGAAGCGGCGGTCGCGGCGCTGGAAGTCGAGCACGGCTTCGAGCAGGTGCGCGCGGCGGAAGTCGGGCCAGAGCGTGTCGGTCACGTAAATCTCGCTGTAGGCCGCCTGCCAGAGCAGGAAGTTGGAGATTCGCATCTCGCCGCTCGTGCGCACCAGCAGGTCCAACTCCGGCAGGCCGCGCGTGTAAAGCCCGCGCGCGATGCGCTCCTCCGTCAACTCGTCCGCGCCTTTCCCCTCCGCTAGAAGTTGCCTGAAAGCCTCGCGAGCCGCGTCAACTATCTCGGCGCGCCCGCCGTAGTTCAGGGCGACGCTCAAGACCATGCCGGTGTTCGCGGCCGTGCGCTCGGTCGCACGGTTGATTTCGCGGCGGACGTTTTCGACGAGCGAGTCCGTGCGCCCGATGGCCTGGAAGCGTATGTTCTGCCGGTCGATCTCGTCTATCTCAAGGCGTATGTAGCGGCGCAGCATGCGCATCAAGGCGTCCACTTCGAGGCGCGGGCGCTTCCAGTTTTCGGTCGAGAAGGCGTAGAGCGTGAGCGCCTGTAGGCCGAGACGCGCGCCCGTGTCCACGGCGGCGCGGACGGCCTCGACGCCCGCGCGGTGGCCCGCGATGCGCGGCTGCCCGCGGCGCGCGGCCCAGCGCCCGTTGCCGTCCATGATGATCGCCACGTGGCGCGGCAGACGTTCCCACGCGATGCCCGCCAGAAGCGCCTCGTCGCGCGTCCCCTGCTCCACAACTGTAGCGAAATCCGCGAGCATTCAAACTCTTTCACTTGTCCGATTCATTGATGCGTCGCCATCTTAATGAAAGCAGTGACGGGTGACAAGTGACGAGTGACGAGTTAAAGGCATGTTCTTACTCGTCACTCGTCACTGCTTTAGTAGTGGACTCTCATGAGCGTCAGCCCGTGGGCGGGGGCGGTCGCGCCGGCGAGCGAGCGGTCGCCGATGTTTATGGCGCGCCCGATTGTCTCTTCGTCGGTCTCGCCGCGCCCGGCCGCGTGCAGCGTGCCGGCGATGGAGCGCACCATGTAGCGCAGGAAGCCGTCGGCGCTCGCCTCAATCTCGATCAAGCGCCCGCGGCCGCGCGCGCCGGCAGTTTCCTTCACCTCAAGCTCCGTCACGGTTCGGACGCGCGTCCGCGCCTCGGACTGCGCCGCGGAGAAGGCCGTCCAATCATGTTCACCGAGGAAGAGGCGCGCGGCGCGGCGCATGCGCTCCGTGTCGAGGGGGCGCGCCTCGTGCAGCGCGTAGCGGGCCAGGAAAGGCGACATGACGGGCGCGTTGGAGATTCTGTAGACGTAAGTTTTCCCGCGCGCGGAGTAGCGCGCGTGGAAATCTTCCGCGGCGACGCTCGCCTCCACGACGCGCACGTCGCGCGCGAGGTTGCCGTTGAGCGCCGCGCGTAAACGCCCCGGCTCCATCTCGCGCCGGAGCCGCACGCTCGCCACCTGCTCCTCCGCGTGCACGCCCGCGTCAGTCCGCCCCGCCCCGTGCACGATCACCTCATCACCTTCGAGCAGCGCCAGCACGCGCGCCAGCTCGCCCTGCACCGTGCGCTCACCGCTCTGCACCTGCCAGCCGTGAAAATCCGTGCCGTCGTACTGAAGCGTCAAGCGGTAATTCATAAAAAGGACTGAGTGCTGAGGACTGAGTGCTGAGTTACAGAAGGCAGTTTTTAACTCAGCACTCAGTCCTCAGCACTCATCACTGTTTTCTACTCCCCGGTTTGACGGCCTCTTCGCCGCGGGCGCAGGCGTCACAGGCGGCGGGGTAGACCGCGGGGACGTTGAGGGTGGCGAGGGCGACGCGCGTGACGCCCACGTCCGCGCGGCCGTCCGAGCGGTCGATGATGGAGGCCGCGCCGACGACGCGCGCGCCCGCCTCTGTCAGAACCTCTATGGTCTCGCGCGTGGAGCCGCCGGTCGTGACCACGTCTTCGACGACGAGGACGCTCTCGCCGGGCCGAACGGCGAAGCCGCGGCGGAGCGTCATCCGCCCGGCCTCGCGCTCCGTCCAGATGAAGCGCGCGCCGAGCGAGCGCGCCACCTCGTAGCCGATGATTAACCCCCCTATGGCCGGAGCGGCGACCGCCTCAATACGCTGGTCGCGGAAACGCTCGGCGATGGCGTTCCCGAAACGGGTCGCCTCCGCGGGGTGCTGCAAGAGCAGCGCGCATTGCAGATAGTTCGTGCTGTGCAGGCCGCTCGACAAAACGAAGTGGCCTTCGAGCAGCGCGCCCGTGCGCCTGAATCTTTCGATGACTTCTTCCGTCTTCAAACCTCTCACCTTTCGAAAAGTGGGCAGTGGGCAGCAGGCAGTGGGCAGTAAGACAGGCGAGGAACGGCGTTGAGGTATTGTTTCTTACTGCACACCGCCCACTGCCTGCTGCTTTATTCACAAAGAGACGCCGTGCGCGCTACAATGCGTCTCGCGATGGAGCCACGCCGCAACCTCGTTTCCGACTCAGCGCTCGTACAGGAAACTGTCGAAATGCTGCGCGTGTGCGGCGGGCGCGCGCCGGCCGCAGACATCGCCGACATCGTCCTCAAGCTCCCGGACCTGGACGCGGGCGTCGCGGCCATGCTCGTCGCAGACCTCATCAAGGACGACCACCGCCTGCTCCTGCGCGACGGCACGACCGTGGAACTCGACTGCGAGAACGCCGAAGAGCGAGTGCTCGCGGAGTCGGACTTCGTCGTCGTGGACGTGGAGACCACGGGCGCGAAGACGCCTCCGTGCCGCGTCACGGAGGTCGGGGCTTACCGCGTCAGCCGCGGCCGTATCGTCGCCGAGTTCCAGACGCTGGTCAACCCGCAGGCGGAAATCCCGCCCTTCATAGTCGAGCTGACGGGCATCACCAACGAGATGGTCAGGACCGCGCCCGTCTTCGCGGACGTGGCCCACGCCTGGCTCGACTTCGCGGACGAGGCGATTCTCGTCGCGCACAACGCGCCGTTCGACGTGCGCTTTCTCAATCACGAACTGGCCCGCGTCTACCCCGGACGGCGCATGGTCAACACGCACCTCTGCACGGTCAAGCTCTCGCGCCGCATCTTTCCGGGCCTCCTGAACTACAGGCTGCACACCGTCGCGGAGCACTTCGCGATTCCAATCATCAACCGCCACCGCGCCGCCGGCGACGCCCTCGCCACGGCCGAAATTTTCCTGCGCATGCTAGACCGCCTGCACGAGCACGGCGTCCGCGACGTGGCCGGCGCGCGCCTCTTCAGCTTCAACCCCAACGGCGACTGCTGAAATTTACCGCCCTCGTTTTTGTATCTGACCGTGGGCGGCGAAAACTCGCGTTCGCTTGCCCACGGCTATCTTGTTCATCCCCTCCGGGGATCCCCCGACTGCCGCGTTAATTGCCGGCCTCTTCTTCCTGCTCTTTGACCTTCGTCTTTTTCTTCCACAGCATTCGTCCGACGAAGAAGAGCACGACCGCGGCGGCGAGGCCCAGACCGACCCAGGGGAAGTACTGTTTGAATAAAACTTCGGCGCGGTCGCCGTACCTGACGGCGAGGTAGCCTTCGAGCAGGAAGCGCAGAGCGCGCCCGACGGCGATGGCTATGGCGAAGCGCACGACGCTGACGCGGAAGACGCCGCTCGTGATGACGAAGAGCTTGAAGGGGAAAGGCGGCGGCAGGATCGAGGCGACGAAGACGGAGAGCGCGTCGTACCGGTCAATCATCCCCTTGACGCGCGCCTGCTTCTTCTCCGAGAAGCGTTCGAGGGCGCGGCGGCCCGCCTTGCGCGAGATGTAGTAAAGGATAACGCAGCCCGCGACCGAGCCGACCGTCGCCGCGGCCGCGTAGACGAGCATCCACGACGGGTCCCTGAGCGTGAGCAGAATCATCACCACGTCTGGCCCGGCCGGCAGCGGGATGAGCGCCGAATCCAGGAGCGCGATGCCGAACAGCCCCAGCGGCCCGTAAGCGATCAGAAAATCTCTGACGCCCGCGAGCCCGCCCGTGATCTTGTCCCACAGCCAACTCAAACTAACCGCCCTTCCCTTCCCTCAGTCCGCCGCCGATTCCGAGGCGTGCGTCCCACGCCCGCCGGCCCTGCGCTTCCTGCGCTGAATAATCAGATAGGCGGCGAGGCCGACGAGGCACGCGCCGGCGACGACGCCCAGGATGGTGAAGCCGTAGCGCTTGATGAAGTCAACCACCGTCCGGCCGTAAAAGACCGCGAGCGTGCCCTCTATGTAGTAGCGCAGCGAGCGCGCGACCATGATCGTCAGCACGAAGCGCCAGCGAGGGTATTCGAGCGCGCCGGCCGTCGCCACGAAAATCTTGAAGGGCATCGGCGGCGGCAGGAGCGCCGGGACGGCCAGCGCCAGGAAGCCGTAGCGCGCGTAGGTGCGCTCGACCCGCTCGATGTGCTCCGCGCGGAAGCGCTTGCGCATCACGTACTGGCCGCCGCGCCGAACAATCGTGTAGAGCAGCAGGCACCCGAGCACGGAGCCCGCGGCCGCGAAGAGCGGGAAGTAGAAGACCTCGTAAGGCGCGTTGGTGCACCTCATCACCACGAGGTAGTCGTTGATTTCGGGGAGCGAGAGGAGCGAGGAGTCGAGCGCGCCGATTAAAGTCATCGCCGGCCCGGCCATGTAAATCGGCACGCCGATGATGAACTGTTCGAGCCACTGGACGACGGCCCCGAAAGTCTGGTTCAGCCAATGAAGGGCGGAATAAAGCCAGTCGAACATAATCAAGTGCTGAGTACTGAGCGCTGAGTACCGAGTTAGTTGCTTTTACTCAGCACACAGTACTCAGCACTCATCACTTCTTTACCTCACGGGGGCGAAGACGGTCGGGGTGTCGTAGGTGACGCCGAAGGTGACGCCGGAGCGGGGGCTGAAGTCGGTCAGGCCGGCGATGCCCGCGAAGTCGAAGCGCAGGCCCGCGCCCCTGATCTGCATGCCGAGGCGCGCTTCCGACTGGGCTTCGGTGCCGAGCGGGGCGCTGCCCGAGCGCGTGTTGGCGCGGCCGTTGATTTCGCCTGCGAGGCTGATGCTCTTGTTGAGGCGGACGATGGCCGCCACGCCGTAGAGCAGCACGTCGTTCTGCGTGAAGCGGTCGAGCGGCGCGGTGAGGATGCCTAGCCCCAGGTTGCCGAACGTGTTGACGCGCCCGTCGCGGCCAAACTTCTTGCCGATTAGAATTGTGCCATAAGCGTTGATCTGGTTGAGGCCGACGCCGCGCGCCTCGTTCGAGTTCGGCAGTTGCACGCCGAAGCGAAAACCTAAGCTGGGGCCGATGCGCGTCTCGTTGCGGAGCTTGATCTTGGTCGAGAGCGTGAAGTCGCCCGTGTCGTTCGTGGAGTTGCCCGAGGCCAGTTCGAGCGGGATCGGCGACGGCACGGTGACGGAGTTGACGCTCAGGACGTTCTGCACGACGCCGTCAATCTGGAACTCGACGTTCGGCGAGAGCCCTATGTTGACGCCGATGACGCCGACGCGCGTCAAATCGCCGGTGAGGCCCGAGAGCGGGAACTTCGCGTGCTGCACGAAGTCTATGCCGGCCTCTATCCTGAGCGTGCCCGGCGGGATGATGTCCACGTCCTCCGTCAGCAGCGGGCGCTGCTGCGCGCTCGCGCAGACGGCGCAGAGCAGCACGACGAGCAGCGCACACCTGGCATGTGACATTCGCATGAGTTTGATGATGATATGTCCGGCGCTCTTAATTAAGAATCAGACTTCGCGCGGATTGTAACGGCGCGGGTAACACGGCGTCAACGCGGAGCCCCTCGGCGGGCAGCGCCCGGCACGCCTTTTATTCGTTGATGTTGTCGAGCGAGACGAACTTCCAGCCCGTGCGGCCGCGCTCGAAATGGTAAATCACGACTTCGTTTCCGGCGGCGTCCGGGCAGGCGACCGTGAACGCCCTGGGCTTGCCCGCCTCCGTCTCCGGGCTCTTCGTGCCGAAGCACTTCGCGGCGTCCGCCTGCTGGCTGAATACTTCGTCGTAGCGCCTGAGCAGCGCCGCCCTGTTCCTGACGCTCGGGACGCCGTAAGACATGCCGAGCGGGAAGCTCGTCATCCGTGCGACCGCCTGCTTGTCGCCCGCCGTGACCGCCGTTTTGAACCTCTGCCAGAAACTTTCCATCGTCTCGCTTCTCTGCGCGGGGGCCGCAATCGCGGCCAGCAACAGCAGCGCACATATGAGGGTTGTTTTCTTCATCTCTCTCCCGTGATGGACGCTCGTTGCCGCGAGCGCCCGGTCAGCACCGCCTGCCGCAAGCGGGCGGGGGAGAAGGGATGAGGGATGAGGGATGAAGTAAAGGCGGAAAGCTTTTCATTCATCCCTCATCCCTCATCCCTCATCCCTCCCATGACTCGCCCGCTTGCGGCAGGCGCGACCGACTTGAACTCAAGCTGTCCACAGCGGCGGCTATGCTATCATTCATCCACACCGGGATGGAAACAAAACCTTTTCTCATGGGCGGCGGGTGGCGCACGACTCCCGGCGCGCAGGAAGTGCGCTCGCCCTACACGGGCGACGCGGTGGCGCGCGTCTGCTACGCCGCGCGCGCGGAGGTCGAAGAGGCCGTGGCGGTCGCCGCACGCGCCGCGGCCGAGATGCGCGAGGTGCCGCGCTACGAGGTGGCGGAAGCGCTGCGCCGCATAGCGGATTACATACAGAGGCGGCGCGAGGATTTCGCGCGGACGATTGCGCTTGAGTCGGGCAAGCCGATTGCGACGGCGCGCGGCGAAGTTGACCGCGGCATCTCGACCTTCGTCTTCGCCTCGGAAGAGGCGCGACGCTTCACGGGCGAAATTGTGCCGGTTGACACGCAAGCCCTCGGGCGCGGGCGCGCGGGCTGGGTCGAGCGCGTCCCCCGCGGCGTGATTTTCGGCATCACGCCCTTCAACTTCCCGCTCAACCTGGTCGCGCACAAGGTCGCGCCCGCGCTCGCCTCGCGCAACGCCATCATCGTCAAGCCGAGCCCGCGCACGCCGCTCACTTCGCTCCTGCTCGGCGAAGCCTTCCTCGAAAGCGGCCTGCCCAAAGGCGCGCTGCAAGTCGTCCCCCTGGAAATCGAGTTGATCGACATACTGATCGCCGACGAGCGCGTCCGCATGATCTCTTTCACGGGGAGCGCGGAGGTCGGCTGGCTCCTGCGCGAGCGCGCGGCGCGCAAGACGGTGACGCTCGAACTCGGCGGCAACGCGCCCGTCGTCGTGGACGAGTCGGCCGACATCACTTACTCGGTCGAGCGCACGGCGATGGCCGCCTTCAGCTACGCGGGCCAGGTCTGCATCTCCGCACAGAGGATTCTGCTGCACGAGCGCGTCGCGGACGAATGGACAGAGAAATTTGTCGAGCGCGCCAGGAACCTGCGCGTAGGCGACCCGCTGGACGAGCGGACGGAGCTTTCCGTGATGATTAACGAGGAGGCCGCACGCCGCGCCGAGAGCTGGGTGCAGGAAGCAACGGGCGCGGGCGCGCGCCTGCTCTGCGGCGGCTCGCGGCGCGGGGCGCTGATGGACGCGACCGTGCTCGCGGACGTGCACAGCGAGATGCGCGTCTGCTCCGAAGAAGTCTTCGCGCCCGTCGCCACCATTCAGACTTTCACTGATTTCGCTGGCGCGCTGGCCGAAGCCAACAACACGCGCTACGGGCTCCAGGCGGGCGTCTTCACGCGCGACATGGCGCACGCCTTCGAGGCCATGCGCGCACTCGAATACGGCGGCGTGATGATTAACGACGCGCCAGCATTTCGTGTTGACAACATGCCTTACGGAGGCGTTAAACTGTCAGGTGCCGGGCGCGAAGGCGTCCGCTACGCGATGGAAGAGATGACCGAGCTGAAAATGCTGGTCATCAACCACTCGACCTGAAAGTCCTCAAAAAACTTTCCGAGCCAATTTCAAAACCCACTCGACCGCTCTGCGGCTTCAGTTTTTTGCTGCGCCTTTGCGTGAACTGCTTTTCTCTCGCCAAAACGCAGAAACAGAGAAACCAGAGGCGCAAAGGGGTCGAGTCGTCACGGCCCCGTTATTAACTCCTCAACCCTCTGTCCCTTCATCGAAAGGAAATGTGCGCGCGTGAATCGCCGTCAATTCTCCCACCGCCTGCTCTGTCTCCTCGTCTCCCTGCTCTTCATCGCCCAGGCCGCGGCGGCAGCGCCGGCCGACGACGAGGGCGGGGATGACTCCCTCAGAAATTTCGCCTCCCTGACCGTCAGGCTCGACTCGAAAGGCTCCGCACACGTCTTCTTGAGCTGGGGCTCCGACGAGCCCTTCCCGCCCGCGCTCGAACAGAGGCTGAACGAATTGCTCGGCGTGCGGCTACAGAGGCTCAGCCCCGAAGGGGTAGGGGGTTACGAAGACTACGAGGAGCAGATGCCGGCCGAGGACTGGTGGCAAGCTTTCTACGGCCGCGCGGATAACGCATTGCCGCGGAGCGGCCTGCTGGTTTCGGGCCGGTTGAACCTGGCCCCCCTCGCGCAGGAACTGCGCGCGCTCGGCGTGACACAACTGGGCGTCATGGTCGTGCTCCCGCAGGCGAGCGAATTCAATTCGTTCACAGGCTTGAAGCAGTGTACCCCCCAAATCAAGTTCTACCTCTGCACGCAGCTCGACCTCGCGGCGGATTCTCCAGCCCTCATCGATTTCAGCTACGGCTACCGCCTCGCAGACGTGCTGTGGAAATGGGTGCCGCTCGCCCTCTTCCTGCTCGTCCCGGCGCTCTTGACGTTGCGCGCGCGCCGCCAAGCGCTGCGCGCGAGGGAGACCGACCCGGCGGCGTCCTGGTTCGGCTACTTCCGCTTCCTCAACCTGGCCGTGCTGGGGATGTGGCTGCTCTGGCTGCCGCTCTACGCCTGGGTTAACCCGGACGAAATCTTCCGCTACATGGCCGAGAGCAACCTGACGGAAGTGTTCCTGGAGTTCAGGGAGAGCAGGGTCGCGCTCCCCTTCGGCTTCGAGATACTCAAGCTCGTGCTCTATTTCCTCCCGCCCGTGCTCGCCACGGTTCTGTGCCACCTGCTCTCGCACAAGGTCTTCACGCGCGTGCGCGGGATGGAGTGGTCGCCGGCCGAGGTCGTGCGCCAGGCGCTGTGGGCGCAGGCGTCTTTCCTCGTCCCCATCTTCTTCCTGCTCCTGGGCCTGACTTCAGTCAGTCGCAACCCGTCCGTGTCCGCGGCCTGCTTCATCCTGGCGTTCGTCAGTTGGCAGGTCTGCGCGCGGCTCTCTTCGAAGGCGCAGAAGTTCACGCCGCAGGCGCTCACGACCGGCGGCCTGCGCGACCGCATTTTCGAGTTGGCCGCGCGGGCCGGCGTCCCGCTCAAGCAGATTTACATCCTGCCCGAGGGGAAGGGGCGCGCGGCGAACGCGTTCGCGCGCAGCGACAACACCATACTTTTGACAGACTCGCTGCCGCGCCACCTGACCGAGCGCGAAGTCGCGACCGTCGTCGCGCACGAATTGGCACACCTGAAAGAGCGCCACCCGCGCACGCTCGGCATCGTCTTCATGGTGACCGTAGCGGCCGCCGCCTTCGTCACGCCGGCGCTCGCGAGCGCGGCCAGCCTGGAGCGCTGGCAGCCCGCGCTCTACTCCGTCGCCATCGCGGCGGCCATGATGGTCACGCACTACGTCTCGCGCGGCTACGAGCGTCACGCCGACGCCCTCGCCATCACGCTGACGCGCGACCCCGAAGCCTTCATCACGGCGCTCGCGAAGCTCGCGCGCCTCAACGTGCTGCCCGTGCACTGGGGCACCTGGGACGACGCCTGGAGCACGCACCCCTCGACGGAGCACCGCGTGCGCCGTCTCGCGGAGTACGGCGGCGTCACGCCCGAGCGTTTGCAGGAACTGCTCGAAGCGGCCAGGTCCGAGCCGCTTCCCGACACGCCGCTGCCCGCCGAAACAATCGAGACCGGCAAAGTCTTCTCCACGGCCTTCAAGGCCGGCGTGGCGCAGCGCGTCTCCTGGACGATCATCGCCGTGGTCACGTGCGCGCCCTTGCTGCTCGCCTGGCTCGTCGTGCGCTGGCAACCCGCCGGGGCCGCGAAGTGGCTCGCCTACGCGGGCGGCGTCGCGGCGTCGTACGCCTTTTATCAGTTCGTCAAAAACTACGTCGCGCTCTGGGGCCACAAGGCGCTGCGCGAGGGGCTGAGCGCGAAGCTCAAGCGCGCGGGCTTCGAGCCGGAAGAGGGCACTTTCGCGGGCTTCGCCCCCGCGTCCGGGCCGCGCATCTACGAGAACAATTACATCTGGGACGCGGGCTTCCTCTTCCTGACCGACGAACAGTTGTGCTACGTCGGCGAGGAGACGCGCTTCGCCCTCAGGCGCGAGCAGGTGGAGGCGATCTACCTGGGCGACGGCCCCGCGGATTGGCCCAGGAGGCCGCCGGTCTACGTCCGCTGGCGCGACGCCGAGAGCAACTCCGGCGGGACTTTCTACCTGACTCACGGCGAAGTGCGCTCGCTGTGGCAGGCACGGCGCAAGGCGTCCGCGCTCTGCGACCAGCTTCACTCGTGGCGCTGGCGCGGTTCCGTCCACCCCGCGGCCTCGCGGCAACTGGCACAGCTTTCCGCACCCGCGCACGGCCCCGTCACCAGCGTCTCGCCCGCGGAATTTTTCAGCACGGCCAAGTTCATCAGCAGCACGATCATGCTCTCGCTCTTCACGCTGGTGCTGGGCGTAGCCTTCCGCCTCCACCCGGCGATGCTCCTTTACGCCCTGATCGTCACAGTCTCCGTCTGCCTGATTGACCGCATCCCGCACCTCCTCAGGCAAGCGCGTAAAACTGAAGGCTCCCCCGGGCCTCCCTCTTACCAGCAAGGCACTTGGGCGGAGACAGAGACCTAGCATCCCTTCGAAGATATAACATCATTGTCCCGTCAGGGACTTTTGACAATGGCCCGGCACTTCGGTGCTGGGGACAAGACGAACATGATAATGAAGTCCCGTAGGGACGGCTGAAAGATTCGGCCGTCCCTACGGGACTTCATTTAACACCTACCGCTTTTAACCCGGCACTGAAGTGCCGGGCCATTGCCACGCGCCCCCGGCGGGGCTTTTCACAAACAGCTCCATACTGCGAAGCCAGTTATAACTTTTCCATGTCCGCGTGAAATTGTGACGCGCGATTCCCGCGTCTCGTGCTAGATTATCGGCCGAGCAGCACCCAATTCCAGCGCCCGCTGTCCACTCAAAGATTATGAGAAACAAGCTCGCCCTCTTCGTCCTGACAGTCTCCCTGACGCTCTCGCCGTTTCGCGCGCTGGCACAGCAGGCGTCGCCGCAACCCGCTCAGACGACCGGCCCGCAGAGGTTGCGTGTCGCGGGGCTCAATCAGTCCGTCACAGTCCGGCGCGACGAGCGCGGCATCCCCTACATAGAGGCCGCGAACGAGGCGGACCTCTACTTCGCGCAGGGGTACGTCACGGCGAGCGACAGGCTGTGGCAGATGGAGCTTTTGCGCCGGACGGCGCGCGGCGAGTTGGCGGAGATTTTCGGCGCGGGGCCGGAGAACAGCGCGCTCGAAAGCGACAAGCAGCACCGCCGCTACGGCTTCGCGCAGATTGCTGAGAAGCAGGAAGCGACACTCCCCACGAAGCTGCGCGCGGCGCTCGACGCTTACGCGCGCGGCGTCAACGCCTACGCGGAGGCGCTCGACGCCAAGAGCCTGCCGCCCGAGTTCCAGATACTCCAACTCAAGCCGCGACCCTGGCGTCCAGCCGACTCGCTCGTCATCGGCAAGTTGTTCGACGAGACCCTCTCGACCTCCTGGCCCGCGGAACTGACGCGCGCGGCCTTCGCCGACATGCCGCAGAGCCTGCGCGACCTGCTCTTCCCGGAGACCTCGCCGCTCGACGTGCTCCTCGTCGGCACGGACCGCCCGGCAAAGAACAAGACCTCTTCTCTTCCCCCGACCGAGAGCCAGGCACGCCCGCCGGTCGGGGCGGAAACGCTTCGGGCTCTCTCAAGCGCGGAGACCGCGCGGCGCGTGGCGCTCGAACGCGTCGGACTCTACGCGCTGGACTCCGCGGCGAGCAACAACTGGGTCGTCTCGGGCCGGCGCACCGCCACGGGCAAGCCCCTGCTCGCCAACGACCCGCACCTCTCGGCCTCCGCGCCCTCCATCTGGTACATGGCGCATCTAGCCACGCCCGCCAACCGCGTCGCGGGCGTCACGGTCGCCGGCCTCCCAGGCATAGCCATCGGACACAACGAGCACGTGGCCTGGGGCGTGACGAGCCTTGAGCCGGACGTGCAGGACCTCTACGTCGAAAAGTTCGACGCGGAGAACCCGCGCCGCTACATGACGCCCGCGGGCTGGCGTGAGGCCGAAGTCCGCCGCGAAGAGATCAAGGTCCGCAAGGGCCAACTGGGGACGGCGACCGAAACTGTGCCATTCGAGGTGACGGTCACGCGGCACGGCCCCGTCATCCTCGAACGCGAGGGCAAGCGCTACGCCCTGGGCTGGACGGCGCTCGACCCGCAGGCGAACCTCGCGGAGAGCTTCTACCTCGTCAACTACGCGCGCAACTGGGACGACCTGCGCGCCGCCTACAGGAACTACAACGGCCCCGCCTTCAACATCGTCTACGCCGACGTGAGCGGCCACATAGGCTACCAGGCGGTCGGCCGCTTCCCCATCCGCAAGACCGGGACTGGCACACTTCCTCAAGACGGCTCGACCGACGACGGCGAGTGGATAGGCTTCATCCCCTACGACGCGATGCCGACGGTTTACGACCCCCCGAGCGGCATCATCGTCACGGCCAACAGCCGCATCACCGGCACGGACTTCCCCTACAAGTTGACGGTGCAGCCGCTCGCGCCCTACCGCGCGCGCCGCATACAGAACCTGCTGGAAGCGAAGCCCAAACATTCCGTACAGGATTTCCTGACGATACAGGGAGACACCTACAGCATCTCGGGCGCGCTCTTCGCGCGCGAACTGGCGGAGGTCGCGCGCGAGGACACGTCCGCCGAGGGCAAGGACGAGAAGTGGCTGGCGGCCGTCCGCCTGATTGCGGAGTGGGACGGCGTGGTGGAGCCGGATTCGCGCGCGGCGCTCCTGGCCTCGCACATGCGCGACGCCTTCCGCCGGCGCGTGATCGCGGCCGGCATCGGCCCCGAGCGCGCCAAAAGTTACCGCTTCGGGAACGCGGACACGCTCATAGACCGCCTGATGGAGGAGCGCCCGCGCGAGTGGCTGCCCAGGGAGTTTAAGACTTACGCGGAGTTGCTGCGCGCCGTGCTGAGTGAGGCGCGCGAGGAGTTGACGAAAGATTTAGGCGCGGACGAGACGAAGTGGACGTGGGGGCGCGAGGCGCTCGTGCGTTTCCCGCACCCGCTCGCGGGCGCGCCGCTCGTGGGCAAGATGTTCGCCGTCGAGCCGTTCCCGCAACGCGGCAGCCTATCCAGCCTCACGACCGTCAACCGCGGCTCGTCCGTCTCCATGCGCCTCGTCGCGGACACGTCAGATTGGGACAAAACGCGCCAGGGCATCACTCTGGGCGTCTCCGGCCTGCCCTCCAACCCGCACTGGAAAGACCAACTGGACGACTGGCGCAACGTCACCCCGCGCCCCTTCCCCTTCACCAAAGCGGCGGTCGCGGCCGCCGCGAAAGAGACGCTCGTGCTTGAGCCGGCGACGAAATGAGCGGTAAAGAGATTCGCGTTTTCTGCGCCGTGGAGTTGCCGGCCGAGGCGCGTGAGCGCGCGGCCGAGCACGGCGCGCGTTTGCGCGAGAGCTTCCGCGACGTGCGCGCCAGTTGGCCGCGCGCGGAGAACCTTCACCTGACCTTGAAATTCCTGGGCGAGATTGAAGAGAGACGGGCCGAAGCCTTGTCGAAGGCGGCCGGGCGCGCGGCTGAGCACTCACAACCCTTCACACTGAAGCTCGAAGGCGCGGGCGCGTTTCCACGGCGCGGGGCCCCGCGCGTGCTCTGGCTCGGCGTCACGGATTCGACGGGCGGCCTCGCGCGCCTCCAAAGCCTCCTCGAAAACGAGTGCGAGCGCGAAGGCTTCGAGCGCGAAGAGCGCCCCTTTCACCCACACCTGACGCTGGCGCGGCTGCGCGCCCCGCAGGGCGCACGCGCTCTGGCACAACTTCATCAGGAGACGGGGTTCGAGCCGCTCGAATTCCCCGCCGCGGAACTCATCGTCATGCGCAGCGAGTTGGGGCCGGGCGGCTCGCGCTACACCGCGCTGTCTCGTCACGAACTCGGCCGCGCCCGCGCCGCCTAGTCGTCGTTGACGATGGTGACTTGTCCCTGGTTGTCCGCAATCGTCGCGTTCACCGCCGCGCCCAGGCTGACGAAGAAGGTCTCGCTGGCCTCCTTCAAGAGGTCGCCCCGCACCTGCACCACTATCGTCATGGCCGCCTGCCCCGCGGCGAAGGAGAGCGTCCCGCTCTTCGCCACGTAGTCGCCGGACGAACTGGCCGTCCCGTTGGCCGTCGCGTAGTTGACGCTCACGGCCTTCCCGCTCGCCGCCGAGAGCTTCACCGTCAGCGTCACGTTGACCGTCCCCGCATCCACTTCCGTCACAGAGACGTTATTAATCGTGATGCTCGGCAGGGGGTCGTTGTCCGTGATTGTGCCAATCCCCTGCGTGTCCGCAATGGTCGCGTTGACCGGCGCGCTGAGGTTCACTTGGAACGTCTCGTTGGCCTCGTCGAGCAAGTCCCCGCGCACCCCCACCGTCACGGCCCTCGTCGTCTGCCCCGGCGCGAAGCTGAGCGTGCCGGCCCTGGCCTCGTAGTCCGCGGGCGCGACGGCCGTCCCGTTGGCGGTCGCGTACTTCACGGTGACGGTCTTCCCGCTCGGGGCCGACAGGGTGACGTTGAAGGTGGCGTAGAGCGCCCCGCTGCTGCCCTCCGTGAGGGTCGCGTTGCCGACGGCGAGCGCGGGCGACGCGTCGTTGTCGGCAATCGTCAGCACGGCCTTGTTCGGCGTGCCCAGAGTCATCCCGCCGGTCGGGCTGCCGAGCGTCAGGTTGATAGTCTCGTTGGGTTCGTCCAGCGCGTCGTCTGTGATGGCGACGGTGAAGGTCTTCGTCGTCTCGCTGGCGGCGAAGGAGAGCGTGCCGGACCTGGCCGTGTAATCCTTCCCGGCGGCGGCCGTGCCGTTGCTGGTGGCGAAGCGGACGGTGGCCGCCTGATTATTCGTGGTCGTGCGCCTGACGGTGATGGTGGCCTGGCCCCCGCTTTCGCTGACGTTGTAGGCGGCGACGCTGAAGCGCACCGCCGGCTGCACTTCGAAAGCGCCCATGTCCGCGCCGTCGCCCCCCGAAGCGTTCGTGATTGCAGGGTCGTTGACGACTCGGGGGAAGCCCGCGCCGCGCTGGTCGGTCGAGAGCGGGCCGGTCAGCCCGCTGCTGGTGCCCTTGTCAATGGCGAGGCTGCCCGGCAGGAGTTCCATCGTCTGCGTGGGGCCGCCGCGGTTCCCGAGCGTGCCCAGTTTCGGGTCGGCCTCGATGATGTCTGTCGGCTGCTGGGCGAACGACACGTCTGACGCCTCTTCGATGAAGTTGAACCCGTGCGAGGTCACCCCGCCGGAGATATCCTCAGAAACCTGGGCCATATTGTCGGCGACGATGGTGCTCTTCAAGTTGACGATGCCCGACTGGTTGAAGATGCCGCCGCCCCGATTCAGTTGGCCTTCGGGCCCCGTGGCAAGGTTGCCGGCGATGGTGCTGTTGGTGATGTTGACCGTGCCCGTCGCATTGCGAATGCCGCCGCCTTCTCCGGGGCCGGGGCCGGCGAACCCGCCTGCCGACTCGGCCCCGATGGCGAAGTTGCCGGCGATTGTGCTGTTGACGACGTTGACTATGCCGGAGGTTGAATTCGCGAGGCCGCCGCCTGCGCCGGTCGCACAGCAGGTGCTGGCCGCGCCGCGGGCCGCGTTACGCGCGAGCAGGCTGTGGCTGACGTTCACCGTGCCGGCGTTGAAGTTGCCGATGCCGCCGCCCTCCGTGGCCTCGTTGTCTGTGATGGCGCAGTGCTGAACGTTGACCGTCGCCGTGTTGAAGTTATGAATGCCGCCGCCGCTGACGCCGCCGAGGGCGCGGCCGTTGCTGATGGTCATGCCGCTGAGCGTGACGGCGCCGGTCGAAGTCACGTTGAAGATGCGGAAGCCTGCCGCCGAGTCGTTCCGCCGCACGGTCAGCTTGTCCGCGCCGGGGCCAGAGATGGAGACGTTGGTGCTCAGGTCCGGCAGCGGTTGCTGAAGGCCGATGGTGCAGCGGGCGGTCGCCGTGTCGCAGCCGGAGTCCGAGGCGGGGATGACAATCCGTATCAGGTCGTCGCCCGGGTTGTCGTTCGACGCCTGGATGGCCGCGCGCAGCGTGCACTGGTCGCCGGGCGTCGAGGCGTCCGCGTCGCAGACGGTCCCGCCGCTCACCCTCTCGCCGTCGCCCGTCGTGTTGACCTCGAAGAGAAACCCTATCTGCGGGCGCGGCGCGGCAGCGTAAGCGCGGGAAGCAGCGGCCCGCGACGGCACCGCGTCAGGAGTCGCGAACGTCAGGGGCGGAGCGCAGAGCAGCGCCGCCAGCCCGAGGCCCAGCCATCTTGCGCCAGACGACGCGCGCGGCCGACGAGACTTCATAGTATGACCCCCAGCGAAAGAAGATTCACCGCGGAAGGCGAGGAGCTTTACAACTCTGTCGGGATGGTCGGGGGAAATGTTTTATCGGGGCCGGATTCTCCCGCCGCCGGGCCAGTCTGTCAAGCCGCAGCACGGCCGGCAGGGGCGGCGGGAATCTCGGGCCGCTGGCCTAGCTTGGCGGCAACTGGCGCGGGCGCGGCGGGGGCGGCTGGCGGTTGTCGTCCCTTTGCTTCTCGCCCGTCTCGGCGAGCATCTCCTTGATGGCTCCGACGCTCGACAGCATGCTGCTGGTCTCGACCGGCATGAAGATGACCTTCGAGTTGTTGGTGCGCGTCATGTCGCGCAGGCTCTCTATGTAGCGCGCGGTGATGAGGTACTGCGCGGGGTTGCCGTGACCTTCCATCGCCTGCGCGATGCGCGCGATGGCTTCCGACTCGGCCGTCGCGTTCCGCAGCCGCGCCTGCGCCGCGCCGTCCGCCTGTAGGATGGCGGACTCTCTTTCGCCTTCGGCGCGCGTGATGGCCGACTGCTTCTCGCCTTCGGCGCGCGTGATGGCGGCCTGCTTCTCGCCCTCCGCTTGCAGGACGAGCGCGCGGCGCGTGCGCTCGGCCGTCATCTGCTTCTCCATCGTGATGCGCACGTCCTCGGGCGGGTTGATGTTCTTCACGTCCACGCGCGTCACCTTGACGCCCCACTTGTCGGTCGCCTCGTCGATAATCAGCCGCAGCTTCGAGTTAATCTGGTCGCGCGAGGAGAGCGTGTGGTCGAGGTCCATTTCGCCGATGACGGCGCGCATGCCCGTGATGGTCAGCTGGACGATCGCGCCGGTCAGGTCCGCGACTTCGTAGACGGCCTTGATGGGATCCGTGATCTGCCAGTAGACGACGCTGTCGACGTGAATCGTCACGTTGTCGCGCGTGATGACGGGCTGCGGCGGGAGGTCTATGTACTTCTCGCGCAGGTCAATCGAAGTCATGCCGGGGCGCTCGCCCGACCAGAAGATGGTGCGCGGGCGGTCCAGGAAGGGGACGATGACGTTGAGGCCGCTGTCGGCGACGCGGCTGAAGCGGCCGAGGCGTTCGATCAACATCACGGTCGCCTGCGGGACGATCTTGATGGTCTTGGCGGCGATGGTCAGGAGCACGATGCCCAGGATGACGAAAAAGAGGGGGACGAAATATTCCATGATGCCTCCGCAAGTTGAATGTCGGCGCGAGCGGCGCGCGTCTTTCCGGGAGTTTCGACCGTAGCGCGCCAAATATACACGGATTAATGGCAAGGACGAAAGGGCGACTTCACTTCTCAGCGCCTCCAGCGCCTTTGCGTGGAGCCTCAGGTCAGTACCGCAGGCGGTACTGACGGCAGGCGCACTACCGAACTCAGGGCGTCGTCCCCGTCGGCCGCGCCCAGCCGCCGAGGGCGGCTTCGATGATGGAGGCGGCGGCGAGCAGGGCCTCCTCCTCGAAGGGGCGGCCGATGAGTTGGACGCCGAGGGGTAAGCCTGCGCGCGTGCGCCCCGCGGGGACGGAGACGGCCGGAAGGCCCAGGACGTTCGCGGCGCGCGAATAACCGAAGGCGCGGAAGACGCCGAGTTGCCGGCCGCCGGAGACCTCCACCCGCCTCGCGCCGTGCTCGAACGCTGCCACGGACCCGACGGGCGCGATGACGAAAGGCGTCGCTTCCATCCAGCGGAGGAGCGCGTCGCGCAGACGCTCGCGCTCCGCGACGGCGCGTGTGAACTCGTCCGCCTCAGGCGCTTGATGCTTCTCCGCCGCGGCGAGGACGGCGCGCACGACGGGCCCGGCCTCTTCTTCACGCCCCCCGTAAACGTCGCGGAGTTGACCCGTCGACGCCCGCGAAAACAATTTGGGCCATAAATCAATCGCGCGCCCCAGACCCGGCGGCCCCTCCTCCACGACGACGAGCCCCGCGTCGGCCAAAGCGCGCGTCGCCGCCTCGACGGCAGCTTCCGTCTCGACGCTGACAGGCGCGCCCTCGTCTACGAACCGCGCGACGCGCCACCCGCGCACGTCACTCGTCGCCGCAAGGCTTCGCGCGCCCCGGCCGTGCGCGCCCGGCCCGGTCAGGACGCTCAGGAATAAAGAGAGGTCTTCGACGCACCTAGCCATCGGCCCGACGACGGCCCCGAGCGCGAGCGGGCCGATCGCGGGCGGGCAATGGCGGTCGCAAGGCACGCGCCCGATGGTCGGTTTCAAGCCGACGACGCCGCAGAAGTGTGCCGGCACGCGTATGGAGCCCGACAAGTCACTGCCCAGCCCCGCCGCCGAAAGGCAGGCGCTGACGGCCGCGGCCTCGCCCCCGCTCGACCCGCCCGAAGTCCTCCCCGCGTCGTAAGGGTTATTCGTGCGCCCGAAGACAGGGTTGTCGCATTCGTAAGGGATAGCCATCTCCGGGACGTTCGTCTTGCCGAAGATGATAGCGCCCGCGGCCCTCAGCCGCGCGACCGCCCCCGCGTCCTCTTTTGGCACAAATTCCGCGCGGAGCCTGGAGCCGCTCGTCGTCCTCAACCCCCTCGTCTCAATCGTATCTTTGACTGTCACGGGGACGCCGTGCAGCGGCCCGACCTCGCCCCCGCGCGCGACGACCGCCTCGGCCTCGCGCGCACAATCGAGCGCCAAAGGGTCGAGCGTCACCACGGCGTTCAACTCCGGGTTCACGCGCTCAATCCTTCGCAGGTAAGCCTCCACGACCTCCACCGGCGAGACCTCCCGCCCGCGTATCAACGCGGCGACCCTCGCGGCGGACAGGCATGTCAGTTCGTCCATAAGACAGTGACGGGTGACGAGTGACGGGTGACGAGTTAAGACAAGCTTTCTAACTTGTCACTCGTCACTCTTCACTTGTCGCTGCTTTTCAGCAGTTCGATAAACTTGCGCGCGGCGATGCCGAGCGTGCGGTCTGTGCGGTAGATGACGCCGACGGTGCGCGCCCACTCCGGCTCGGCCAGTTGGACGACCGCCAACTGGCCGCTCTTCTGCTCGTCCACGATGCTCGGGCGCGGGACGATGCCGAGTCCGAAGCCGACCTCGACGGCGCGCTTGATGGTCTCTATGTTGTCGAACTCCGCGACGCGGCGCACCGCGACGTTGTGCGCGCGGAAAATCTTGTCGGTCGCGCGCCGCGTGGGGATGTCGCGCTCGAAGAGCACGAAGTCCTGACCGTTGAGGTCCGCCGCCCTGACCTTCTTGCGCGAGGCGAGCGGGTGCGCGGGCGGGCAGATCAGCACGAGCCTGTCGCCCGGCAGCGGCACGACCACGAGCCCGCGCCGCTTCTCCGGGTAGGCGACCAGCCCCAATTCAATCGCGCCGCTCAAAACGTCGCGCACGATGCGCGTCGTGCGGCTGTATTCGAGGTCGATCCTGGCCTCCGGGTAGAGCGCCATGAAGCGGCGCACGACTGGCGGCAACTCGTGCAGGCCAATGCTGTAGACGGTGGCGATGTGGACCGTGCCACTCACCACTCCGTCCAGCCCGCGCATGCGCTCCTGCAAGCCCTGGTAGGCCGCGAGCACGTTGCGGCTCTCCTCGTAGAAACTGCGCCCGGCCTCCGTCAGCCGCACCTCGCGCCGTCCGCGCACGCGCTCCAGAAGTCTCCGCCTGAACTTCTCTTCGAGCCCGCGCACCTGCTGGCTCACCGCCGACTGCGTCACGAAATTCCTTTCGGCCGCCAGCGAAAAGCTCTGCGTCTCCACCAGGTCGCAGAAGATTTTCAGGGTCTCGATCTGCACGGGTCAGTTTTCGGCCCCGCGCCTTTGATTTGTCAAGCGGGCGTGGCCCAATCCAAACGGGCGCGGCGGTCTCCGAGGACCGTCGCGCCCGTTTGCTTTCTGACTCGCGTGAAAAATTAATCGCCGCTCAGAATTCTTCCCTTAGGATGTCTAACCCTTCGAGGCCGCCGAGGTAGCGGCGCAAGGACGCCCCGCTGGACTCCGCGAGGAATGGGCACACTTTCACCGGAGGCGGCCGAAGTCGCTGGCGGGCTCGTCATTTCGCGGGCACATGAGGGCTTGCTTTTATGAGACGCCTTTGGATTGCGCGTCCCCGCCTGCCCTCGTCTCTTCCACGTCTTTGGACTGTGCGTCACCGCCCGCCCGGGTCTCTTCTACATCTTTGGATTGCGCGTCCCCGCCGGCCCTGGTCTCTTCCACGTCTTTGGATTGCGCGTCTCCACCTGCCCTCTGGTTTTTGTCTGTCTCCATGATTTTCAAGTCACATCCTTTCAGTAGATTTTGCCTGTTAAGTTTACGCCTCAGTTACTCCCGTGTGCTCACGTCTGCAAAACAGGAAGTCCTTCGCCGCTATTCTGATATGCGGAAAGGTCTGCGGTATTACAGCTTTTTTCCGCCGGCACGACCCAGGGTGCGGGATGGCTCCGGCCCCTTTCTTTGCGCATCGCTGACCCGCTTGAGGGCGGTCGCCGATATCCGCCGCGGCGAGCGTGTAATGCAATCAGCTTTTTCGCATTAGCGTGTAGGCGGAACTTCCGAGGGCCGCAGGTTCATTAAGCATAGGGCGAGGTGACGGATAAACGCAACAATGTGTGACGGAGAAAAAATCCATCGGCGGCCCGAACAGGATTTAAAGGAACGGCAGCGCAGCTCGCGGCAGAGGCAAGTCGGCCCGGCCGGCCAATCCGGGCTGACGGCACGTTGGCGGAAACTCCAAAGGGTTTGCCGCGCGGCCTTGCTGTTCATAGCCGTTGTCGCGGGGCCGGCCTGCGATACGACGCCTACGCCTAAGTGGTGGCAGTCATGTTTGGGGGCCAAAGAGCCTGCGGAGCCTGCCAACGTCGCGGCCACGGATCACCTGGTCGTGTATCTGGACGTGAGCGAGAGTATGAAGGGCTTCGTCGCCGAGCGGCGGGCGACGGAAGCCGCGTCTGTGCAGACGGTCTTTAGTAAATCCCTGTCGGGCCTGCGGAACGTCGTCACCACCTTGCAGCCTCAATCCAAAGTGGTTTTGCGCCTGGTAGACAAAGAAGTCCACCCGCCGGCCGACGTGTTTCAGTTGGCTCAATACGCCATCAATCGTGACTGGTTTAACCGTAACGAGACTAATCTGGCCGGAGCCATCAACGCGTTTCAAGAGGCCGTCGAGGAGCCTTCAGAGCAGGGCGCTCTGCCGGCGCGATTCCACATCCTGGTGACGGACGGGGTGCAGTCCACCAAAGAAAGGCGCTCAGACGTGCGCTGCCTTCAAGGCTCTGACGTGGATTGCGTGAAAGAAAAGATCAACGGCTTGTTGAGCCAGGGTTGGGGCGGAACGATCCTCGGAGTTCGCAGCGACTTTAACGGCCAGTTGTTCTCAGAAACCAGACCCGACTGGGAGTTTACGTATACGACCGACCCGAATGATCCAGAATCGTTTCGCCCCTTCTACCTCTACATCTTCTCGCCGGACAGGGCCGCGCTTGAACCACTGGTGAGGAAAGTCAAAGAGGTCTTGCGCCCCGCACTCAAATCACCCGCTCATTTGCGCGAATATCCGCTGACAGCCGCTTACGTAACAGGGGCGGCAGGCGGGGAAATCGTCGCCACCGACAAAGACCTCTTCACGGTCAGCAAAGAGAAGACGGCCCCGGCCGGGGCCCTTTGCTACAACGTGGACATGGAGGCCGCGACCGGACGACACGCGGCCCGCGGCAAGGCAGGCGAGACGCCGGCGGCCGAGGCCCCGGCCCTCCAACTGACCTTGCGGATACCCTGGTCGCAGTCCGCTCTGGACAGCGGCACGCCGCAGGAAGTGGCCGGCCTGGTGAGGTGGGAATTGAAGGCGGGGCGGGCGGCTTCGGAGAAGGGCGCGCGTTATCCCGAGATGAGGATAGTGAGCAGCACGGCGAACCCCGACGGCAGCGTGACTTTACAGATGACGGCCAAGTGGGAAGAGCGCCAGGGCAAACGGCGCGAACAGATTTACATGCTGGTCGGACACCTGGACCTGGAAAAACCGGCCCCGCCCTGGGTCGCCCAGTGGTCAACCGACACCGATACCAGCAAGGAAGAAGCGCCGCGCACACTAAACCTGAACGCCTCGCTGGCTAATCTCTGGAACAATCAATTTTTGCAGAACCAGGAGATTGCCGCAGCTTGTCTGCGAGTTGACGATTTTTAGTGGCGGAGGAGTAGCCATGCACTTAGCGATAGTTAAAGCGATGCTGTTGGACATTTCCAGTCTGATCTCGATTTGCGAGGACGAGGGTAGCACTGCGACCCTGTGGCTCGTGGCGGCGACCGTGGTCGGCGTCCTGACGGCTTTCTGCCCGATCCTGGTCAAGCTCTTCCAGAAACTGATCTCCGACAGCGAGAATAAAAAGATTTGGAAGATACGCAGCACCTGGCTGCTCATCATCGGCGGCCTCTTGCCGACAGCCTTATTCCTTTTTTTGGCCTACTACCTGGGGCGAGATTTCCGCGATTGCGTGAGCGGGCCGGGTTTCTTCCTGGGACTGTTGGTGGCGTCCCTGAGCTACCTGGCGGCCGTCATCCTCGGCCACCTGCTGACCCCCTGGCGGCGCGAACTTATCGGGAGGTAAAGATGCGAAACGTGTTCATTGCCATTGGCGGCAGCGGGACCAAAGTGGCGGAGTCGTTGGTGCGCTTGCTGGCCGTCGGCTTTCCCACCGGCAGTTCCCAGGACGGCTCCCTCAGCAGTGTGGAGGAGACACTACACATCTGGCGCGTAGACACAGACCGCAACGCCGGGGCTGCCGACACTCTCAAAGACACTTTGCGCGAGTACAGAGATTTGCAGGGGTACTTGTCGTCCTCGGAGGTCAGACAAGCGGGCGCGAGCCGCTGGTCTATGGCCGTAGACCTGGATGTCCGCGATTTAAATCCGACGGAGTTGCCCGCCGCCGCCGAGGGCGATAACCAGACGAAAACCCTGGCCGGCATTTTAGATTCAAGTTACGGGGGCGTCCAAAAATCGCTGCCGCTGCTCCAGCCTTTTTTTAACGCCAACGACTTGAAGGTCGAAGTTGACCGCGGCTTTTACCAGAAGCCTTTCATCGGCGCCGCCGTGATGGCCCTCTTCGCCAAATCTCTGGAAGCGCAAAACTCTCCCGCCGGGAGAATTGCGAGCCTGAAAGACTTTGAAGGGCAGCCCACCAGGTTTTTCCTCTGCGGAAGCCTGCACGGCGGCACAGGGGCCTGCGGCGTGCCGGTCATGGGCGGGTTATTACACCGCCTACAGGTCAGCCATCAAGATTGGGATTGGCGCTTGGGCGCGTGCCTGCTCTCACCCTATTTCGTCCCCCCCGACCCGCCGTTTGACCCGCTGGAAGAGCACGAGCAACTGCCGGACGAGGAGTTGCGCGAGCGCATTGAGTCCTTAGTGCAACTGCACGGCAACAAGGCCGCGTTCTCCGGGATGGGGCTGCCGGAGAAGCGGCAGTTGGTGTGGCAAATCCTGCACCGCTTCTACGCCAACCGAGACGAGATGGTGGCGCGGGCGCGCCAGGGCTTGATGTATTACCGCGACTACAGCGCGGATTACTTTGACGAGCTTTACCTGGTGGGCAAGCCTAACCCGAGCCAGTTGCGGGAATGGAGCAACGGCGGCAGCAATCAACGTAACCCGCTGAACGTCGCGGAGGTCGTCGCCGCCCTGGCGGCCCTGAATTTCTTCAGCCACCGCGAGCCCAGAAAAACTGAGGACGCCTACCTGATCGCGAGCGCCGAGAGCGACATTCAGACGGAGACCGTGCGCCTGGCGCAACTGCCGACCTATAAAGTCGGCGACCAGGAGATTAACCCGGAGGCGGTCTTACTGGCGACGGCCTTACTGCCCCAACTCATCCTGCGTGAGTTCCCGTGGGACAGGGTGCGCGAAGCGGCCGGCAAGTTCAAGCTCGCGGAACTGTACGACAAAACCGGCGCATTCGCGGCGGCCCCCGGCGAACGCCATAATTTCGAAGAGGCCCTGAGCTTAATCGAACGCTTCATCCTCTCAATCGTAGAGCCGGAGACGCCGGAAAGACCGAGCGGCTGGAGCGCGGACGATCAGAGCGAGCTGAGAGTCCTGCTGACTTCCGACCAGGTCGGGGAGAACTTTAAAGAGAAATTCTGGGGCAGCAGCGCCAGGGGAGTAAACACGCTGGGGCGCACGTCCGTCGCCTTCACCGCGAAGGAATTCGGGCAGTGGTTTCCTCCCGGCAACGCCCACCTGACTCGCGGCGACTACTTGAGATTTGTCTGGAACCAAATTTATTCGCGCTGCCGCCGCGGGCGCGCGTAGCGCCCCGGGGTGAGAAAGAAGATTCATGAGCCACAGCCCGCAACGCGCGAGGCGTTGAGAAGAGAGAGACGATGCCAGGTAAAGATTTCCTCAACAGCGAAATTCTGGGCGGTAATGTCGGGATTGCGAATCGGTCCGGGTTCCGCGAAATTGGCACAGACAGCTTGCAGAAGACGGAGCCGTCGCGCCACTTCTTCGAAGCCATCCCGACCGCCTGGGCCGAGCCCTATTTTTTCAGCAAAGCCATCGAGGCCGGCGAACCCAGATCGACCAAGGAATGGGTGACGCTGTTTCTCCTACACTACTTCGGCATCATTTACGTGGAGCGTTTCGAAAAAGAGACGCTCCAAAGGGAATACGACCGCGACCTGTGGGTCGGGCTGGAAAACACTTACCCCTTCTCACAAACGGCGCTGCAAAGAGTTGACCTCTTGCAGACGAATGACGGGGCCGTGGTCGGCGCGACTTACCCGCGGGTGCTTTTCTTCCCGAGCCGGAGCCGCGCCGGCTGGCTCGCGAGCGCAGACCTACAGCCCTACCTTGAGGGTTCCTGGCTGTCCTGGGAGCGGGCCTTTCACCTGCACCTCGGAGAAGCGACCGAGCGGCAGAAATTCCACAATTTCCTACGCGGCCTGGCCGCCAGTCTTCTGGAAACCAGCTTCCGCCAGATGCTGGAAGCTTTCTGCGACGCTAACTTCGGGAGTGATTACCAGCCCGTGGACAGGATCGGGCCGGACCCGTACGACTGGCCGACGGCGATTCCAGAGACGATAGACCCCGAAGCGCTGCTTAAGGCTTACCCGCTCCGGCACGCCAACGCGCAAGGCGGGCAGGATTACTTCCTGGTGGACGACTGGCCCGCCGATCTGCAAAGCCCCTGGATGAGGAGCAAAACAAAGGTCGGAATCGCCCCCAACAAGTACAGACGCGGCGACGGCAATAATCTCGTCGCACTCTTCGCGAAGCGGCAATATCAAGCCCCGTTGGGTGACAACGATCAAGTGGTCTCGCTGCGCTCCTTGCTCACGCCGGCGGCCTACTTCTGCCAGGTCGCCCCGGGGACGGACTTCAGCACGCAGATACGCGGCCTGCATGAGACCCGACCGCGCAACGTGCCGGCGGAAGAAAATACGAAGTCCTTCAGCCTGGCCCCCCTCAAAGCTAAGTTTCTCGAACATTTTCCGGGAGCCTTTAACCGCCTCCGCCAACTGAGCGGACACCCGCTGATGCACGACCGTATCGAGTGGCACATTCCCATTCAAGACGCGGCGCACAACTGGTTGGAATTGCGCTGGGTGACGCAGATGACTCCCGCGCCGGAGATGCCCTTCACTTCACTCATGCTTTATCCCCCGAAGGTGTCGCCCGACTGGAAGTTTTATTCGCTCTACGGCGTCGGCGATAAGGCGGCGCAAGGCCGCTGGCATTTGATTGACGAGCAGGGGCAGCGAGGCGACTTAGTCGAGCTGGATTTAAGCATGATCGGCGAGCCGGGGAGCCAGTACGCCAGTGTGCTGCACGCCTCGCACGGCGGGTTTAATCGCCCGAAAGCGATGGCGTACAGGGACGGCGCGGACGAAGAGGGCGGGATACTCTTTCTCAAGGATGAGTGGGGTGCCACGACCATCCGCCATCAGAAGGATGTCGTCCTGGCAATGGACCTGGGGACGAGTAATTGCTGCCTCGCGCTGAAGAGTCCGGCCACGACGACGGAGATTTTAAAATTTAGTCTCACCCCGCTACGGCTCTGGGGGCCGCCCTTGCAAGGCGAGCTGCCCGGATTCGTGCCACTCGAGTGGTCTGGGGGGAAAGGCTTCTTTACCTCAATCTTGCTCTCGCGCAAGAATGACCAAAGTTTGCCCGTCCTCACGCCCCAGACTATTCGCTGGGAACACTGGTTCAAAGTTGACATCCCGAGCCTGCACCAAAAAATTGACGACCAGGTCTACAGGGAAAACAGGCTCGACGTGGAGTGGTACTACCACACCAACCTGAAGTGGGGCGGCGGCGACAACCGCCCCAGCCCTTACCGCTCTCTATTCCTGGAATTGGCCCTGCTCTACGCCCACGCGGAAGCCTTCTTCGAAAAGGGCTTGAAGATAAGCCGCTACGTCTTCACATACCCTTTGTCCTTCTCCGACGATTACGAACAGGGTTACGAGGACGCCTTGCGCCACTCCCTGCGTCGCATCCGGCAGCACTGCTACGAGGAAGAGGTGGCCGACCAGGCCGATAATGACAAATTCGAGCTGCTGCTGATTGACGAAAGCACAGCGATTGCTAAGTCCATGCGGCTCCACGGCGCGACCGGGGCCCTGGAGTTGTTCATCGACGTCGGCGGCGGCACGGCGGACATCGCCCTGCGGCAGGATGAAGAATTCCTGGTGCTGGACAGCGTGCGGGTCGCGGGCGGAGACTTTTTCCGCATCGCCAAACGCAACTTCACCGAAGAGCATCTCGCCAACGCCAAAGAGTTCAAGCAGTGCTTGAGTGAAGTCCTGGAAGACGGGAAACAGGAAGTCCCCCTCTCCGGCTTGACGCAACAGCTGGAAGGCAACCTGGGCATCTATTATTCGGCCCGCCTGTCCGGCATCGAAGCGACGGCCTTTCGTGATAAGGAGAAGCTCGTGCTCAAGCGCATCGAGAAGCAGGCCGGGACGCCGTACTTCCAAAGATACCGTAGCATGCTCTTCTTCGAACACATCCTGGGCTATGCCTTAGTCCAGGCCTGCGCCGCGGCAGTAGGCCACCAGCTCCAACTGCCCAACGGGCTCCGCTTGATCCTGGCGGGCAACTGCTGGGGGTTGCTGATGTTCGCGGGCTTCGAGCGGAACCGGCAGACGCTGCTCGGCGAGGCGAAAACGCTGCTCGACCTCATCAAGCAGCAAGTCCGGCCCCTCCTGGAGGAAGAAGAACAGGCGTACCTGGATTTCGAGGTGAAGGAGGTCGTGCTCCTCGGCGACGAAGATTTGAGCAAGGCGAAAACCAGCGTCGCCCGCGGGGCCATCGAGGCGGACGAACAAGACACGCTCGTCGCCGATAAAGCCCCCTACACGGGCGTCAACATTCCCCAACTGCGAATCGGGCAAGCCCCCAATAAAGTTGAGTGGCGCTGGTGCGACCGCTGGAGCAAGGCGACCCTGGAAGCGCGTTTCGGCAGAGTCGTCGAGATCAAGACGATTGAAGCCGCGGTCAAACCCGACATGGAGGAGCCGTTCGACCCGCTCCTGGCCGTGTTCACCGCCATCGGCAAACTTGAGCCGCCGATGGAAGACACCTTGCCGCCCAACGTGTGGCGGGCCGTGAACAGCGAGATCATTCGAAAGAGCATCCGCAGGTTGCAGATTGCCGGTCGCAGGCTGACCATCGCCCCGCTCAATCATTATCTCTCTCACGTTTTATACCCGGACGACGCGCCGCTCGATTTCCTAGACGAGCTCGCCAGGGTCAACGGCCATTTCAAAAACAACGCGGACTAGGAGACAAGAGAGATGAGGAAATATAGCCGGCTGCTGGTCGCTCTCGCAGCTTTCTGCTTCGTGCTGGCCGGCGTGCTTGTCTGGTATCTGGTGACGCCCGGCGCGGAGGAGGGTCGAGCCGGCGCGCCGGACCAGACCAGGGCGAACGCGCCGAGCAGCGGCTCGCCCAAAGATGCCCGGTCGCCCGCCGCGGCGGCCACCGACGACGCGGAGCAGATCGCTCAAACCCTCAAACAAACCATCACAAAATTAAAAGCATCCCGCGCCCAGGTCATTGTCAGCAAAGAAAAATATATTAGAGAGGGTTGCCCGAATGTGACCAAACTCCAGGAGAAGTTGAATCCCGGCGAAGCTCTATCAGCCTCCCGGAGGATAGCGACGGCGGAGGGTTGCAATGACTATATCAACGATTTCAACGACTACCATAACAACCTGGAGAAGTTTGCAGAAGTAACGAGCCAGCTCGACCAGTTACCGTCACAGGTGGACGCACTCAACGCGGCAGTTCACAACGTCCCCCCCGCGGCCGATTCGACGGGCGGCCTTTCATGGACTTCATTATTATGGGTCGTCGTCGCCTCCATCGTCACCTCGCTGGCGATATTCCTATTCATCACCGGCAAGAGACTGCTCGACCAGGGGAACGTCGTCGCCGCTCTCACGAGCGGCTTCTCAGCGATGAGGACATCGCTTGAGGGGTTGCAGAACACACTATCGGCGTCCGCCCTGCCCGAGGCTGCGGGCGGGGGCGCGGAAGGGCAGAGGTTCGAGCCCGATCAGGGAGCCAAACGGGCGACCCAGTTGTCTAACGCCCTGTCTGATGAGGTCCGCCAGGGGTTCTCGAACATACATGAATCCTTAAGGCCCGTCTTGAGCAAACTGGACAAATATCTTCTCGGCCTGGTGAAGCAATCCGATCAGCAGCGCGGCGCGGCGGCTGCAAGCTCGGAGACGCCGCGGCCGCCCGCCCCGGCTGGCGACTCTCACTCTGCGCCGCCGCCCATGACCGTCAGCAAGTACAAGACGACGTTCGGCGTGGTGGACTGCGTCAATCCGGGCTATAAAACCGGGTACCTGGAAAAAAGTGACGGCGGCGAGCTCTCGATCTTTAAGGACGAGCGGGCGGAAAAATTTTACCTGATCCCCAATCGGGAGTGGCTGCAAACCCCTTCGTACTTCCACCAAAAATACGCAGCCTACTACGACGCTCTGAACCTCCAGGCGGGTTCGATAGAGGTGACCTCCCCGGCGATTGTGCGCCCCGAGGGAGCGCAGTGGTGCCTGGAGCGAAAAGGGACGTTGACCATTAAGAGACTCAGCTGATGCAACGATGCCACGCAGATGCAGCACATGCCAGGTCGTTTACGATGACGGGTACAGGGGGCTTCGTTTTTGCCCCGTCTGTCGCGCCCCGCTACCCCCGTTTGCGCCTGAGCCGGCTCAGGCAACTGTTATTGACCACGACTGGCCTCGCCAGCCCGCGTCGCCCGCGCTCGCCGCCCTGCTCAGTTTTCTACTGGTAGGCATGGGGCAAGTTTATTTGGGACAGGTGGACAAGGGCCTGGCGATGCTCGGGACAGTGTTGCTGTTGACGCTTACGGTAGCGCCAGGGCCGCTGGGCGTCGTCATCCTGCTTGTCAATGTGTTGGATGCTTTTTTATTAGCCCGGAAGGCGAGGAAGGGTCAGCCGATTCTGAGTTGGGAGTTCTTTTTCAGTCCACGCAAAAACGCGCGGCGCAGACAGATGAGGTAGGGGGCAGCCCCCGCGGGCCGGCACTGCCTGTCCGGTCAAAGAGACTCGGGACAGGTTTTTCAGCCGGCCGCAAGCCTCGCGCGCCCGAAGTTATTACGCGTCGCAACGGGACGAAGAGGCGCGGGGTCAATCGCCGTCCCTCAATTTACGGAGAGCGCGGCGCACGAAACTTCCATTACTTTGCAATCCGGTATAACCTTACTTTGCAACCCGGCATCACGTGCCGCCTCGTGTCTGCTGCTCTGACCTGCCTTAACCACTTTTCTGTCGCCTTTACTCTTCGGCCAGGCGGCGGTGAAGAACTCAGGTGAGAGGAAAAGAAAGGTGAACCGGCCAGTCCTCTATGAAGCCGCCCTGACGCCCGAGCCACCGGCCCGCGGCGGAGGCGGCCTACTGCTCCGCGGCAGCCCCTCGCCAAAAGTTTTCGACCTCCTGTTGCGCGCGCCCAAGCATGGCAGCATCCTGAGCCGGTTCGAGGGAGCCTGGTGGAGGCTGCTGGCGGACGGACGCTTTTTCTTCGAGCCGGCCCGCTTGAACGACTATTTGAGCAACGCCCACATCTTACAAGGGACTTACGAAGAGCGCCAGGGCTCATACCTCTTACAGGCCGAGAGCTACCGCGACCCGCCCAATCTGCTGGCGCTCGAAGCCCTGATCCGGCCGGGGAAAGGGCAGTACGTTCTCGGCTGCCTCTTTCTTGACGAGGGCTCAGACAGCCCTATCCTTCAGCTCACGCAGTCTCTGACGACGGAAGACCGGCGCGGGCTCCCCGACGGCTCGCAAGTGATTAAAGGTGTGCCCGCGCCGGCGCTCTACGACCTGGAGTTGTCCGGCGAGACCACGAGCGGAAGTTTCAGTGCGCTCCAGGCGTGCTTGTACACCGCGGCTTCACCGGGCGTTGAAGGCGCGGGTGGGGCTGACGATGTACGCTTCGGCATCCACAACGGGTCCACGCCGAGGGCGGCGGCAGAACAAAACGGGACGTGTTCCCTCTTAATGCCGCTTAATACGTTTATGGACGCCGCCAGCGGCTTCTTGCCCGCCCGGTGGCGCTTTGACTTAGCCGTCGCGGATGCCCGAATCCGACTGAACGCCGAAGACATTCCGGCCTCCCAACCTTTATTCAACTGGTATGAAATCGAAGCCGCCCCGGCTGTGGCAGGCGTGCGGCCGTTCCTGTCGTCCTGCTCAGCGCGAAGCGTGACGCTCGACTGCCGCGTTTCGGGCGACACCGTCAGCGGCGAGATTCGCGCGCTCGGCGCGACCTACGACGGGCGGCCGGCTCGCTATGAGGCAACGATCAAAGGGCGGCGCGCGCCGGATGTCCCGCAAACGCTGGCCCAGTTGGAGCAGAAAGTAAGCTTCCACAATCAGGAGCGGGATTGGCGGGATAGAAATATCTTTGACGGCGAGTGGCGCGGCCAGCGCTTCAGTCAACTCCGACTGTGCCAGAACGGGCCGACCGTGACTGGAACTTTCTACGGCCAGACGAATGGGTCCGTCGCGGGGACGGCGACAGAACACCGTATGACTTTAGACTGGGCCGACGAGAGCGACGCGGGCCGGGGCGTGCTACACGCCGTCAGAGGCGGACAGTTTTTAGCCGGACTCTTTCTGCCGCCCGACGACTCCGCGCCCGCCGCGGAGCTGCTGTTTCGCTCCGGGCCTTCTTCGCGCCTCGTGGAAGACACGCTCTCAGAGGGGCCGCGGCCGCTTGAATGGAACAGGAAGGCCGCTGTCCTGAAGTCGCTTAACCGTCTCGTCGAGGCTTCGCTCCTCTACGAAAAAGTTTACAAGGCGTGCGGCGCGGAGAGGCGGCGGCGGCCGCCGCACACCGAAGCGTGGAACTTATTGCTCAGCCAGGAATGGGGCGCGCTTCTCGATTTCATGAACTGCTGCCAGATGCGTAATCTGTTCGCCCGCATGAGCGTGCATCCGCTCTACATGGTCGAGGCGGAGAAAGACGAGGCGGCGTTCGCCGGCTTGCTCCACGCGTTCGAGCACGCGACCCGTTTGCAGGCTGAGCTTTATGCCGCGGCGCAAAAAGCCGAGGCCGAAGAGGGCGTCCGGTTCCCGGACTTCGGGGCCAGGCTGTCTCAACAGATCGAATTCTGGCGGCGTTCTTTAAGCGACGAGGCGGGCCGGATGGACGCGCTCGAAGCCAGCCAGTCAAGGCTCGCCGCGTTGCTCAAGGTGCTGGTGTCCGCCGGGAACTTCGAGCAGGCGTTAGTCGTGGCCGAGAATGCCAGGGCCAGAGCTTTCTCCGATTTGATGCAGAATCGAATTTACCGCGAGCAAGCCCGGGCTGCGCTGCCCGCGCTAAGCCCGGAAGAGGCGGAGGATTTTCTGGCTCAGACAATCGCGGCCACGGCGCCGGTCGAATTGGAAATGCTGGTGCAAACCGCGCGCCATCAGCAGAGCACCATCGTGGAGTATTTTCTGGGCGAGGATGAGCTGTTTGCCTGGGTCATCTCGGCGTCCGGCAAGATTGATCTCCACCAACACCGCCAATCGAATTTATCAAAAATTCTCACCGACCTCGTCGCCTCCACGCGCAGCAGCCTGGGGGTGCAAACCAGAGAAGCCGTGCGCAAGAACGCCGCGCAGCCTGCCGAACGATTCCTGCCGCGGTTGACGGAGTTGTACCGGCTCCTGGTCGAACCCGTCGCGCGCTGGCTGCCGAAGGACGAGCTTGAGGCGGTCATCTTCATCCCACACGGGGCGCTCTTTTTAGTCCCCTTCCCGGCCTTGTTCGACCGGCAGCAGTACCTGATCGAGCGCCACACTATTTCCGTAGCGCCCTCCATACGCTTTGTCGAAACGACGTACCAACTGGCGGCCACGCGCGAGACCCATCCGCCAGGTCTTCTGGTCGTCGGCGACCCACTCATGCCGACGATGCGGCGCGACGGCCGGCGGCCGGGTGAAAGGCTGCCCCAACTTGAATTCGCGCGCCGGGAGGCGGAGCAGATCGCACGAAAGCTCAAGAGCGCCGCCGTCCTCGGCGCGGACGCCAGTAAAGAGCATGTCCTTAAACTCCTGCCGCAGCAAAGGCTCGTCCATCTGGCGACGCATGGTCTGCTTGAGGACGCCGAAGGAACGGCGGAAATGCCCGGCGCTATCGCGCTCGCCCCGGCGAATGGAGACGACGGGTTTTTAACTGCGAGACAAATCGCGGCCCTCGATTTACAGGCCAGGCTGGTTGTCATGAGTGCGTGTAACACCGGGCGGGGTCGTCTGTCGGCGGACGGCATTCTCGGTTTGCTGCGCGCCTTCCTGACGGCGGGAGCAGAGTGTGTCGTGGCCTCTCTCTGGGCGGTGGCAGACCGCTCCACGCAAGAGCTGATGGTCGAGTTTTACGACGGCCTGCTCCGCGGCCAGCCGATAGCGTTAGCCCTGCGCCAAGCCATGCTCAAGCTGAAGGACGACCGGCGCTACGGTAATCCGCTTTACTGGGCCGCCTTCGCCGTCTCGGGCCACAGCCACAGCCCGCTGTTCGAGACAGTCGGGGGCGCTGACGACCTGACTCATTATGGGCCAAAACTTTCTTGAAGGAGGGCGGCCCGTGCAAGGAGGCTTCTGATGAGCGAGCGCCTGCAAATTCTACTTTTGACTGCCAACCCGGCGGACAGGCTCCGGCTGGATTTAGACAACGAGTACCGCCTGCTGCGGAACATGATGCACGACAACGCCGAGGCGGGAAACTGCGAGTTGATGGTCGAGTGGGCGGCGAGGCCGACCGATTTGTTGATCGCCCTGACGAAATATAAACCGCACATCGTCCATTTCGCCGGGCACGGAAACGAGAGCGGCATCTGCCTCGAAGACGACCGCGGCATGAGCCGGCCCCTCGGCAAAGAACTACTGCCGTTGCTTTTCAAGCCATCGCTGAAGAACTTGCGGCTGGTCGTCCTCAACGCCTGCTGCTCGGCGTCGCAGGTGGAGCAGTTGGGCCGGCTGGTTGACTTCATCGTCGGGACCAAAGCCCCCATCGAGGACGACGCGGCGGTGCGCTTCACGGCACACTTTTATCAGGCCCTGGCCGTCGGCGACACGACGCGGGAGGCTTTCCACAAAGCCCAGGGCAAGCTGGCAATCAGCGGAGACAAAGAGAGGGCCGAGCAATATGAGTTACTCGTCCGCGCCGGCGCGGACGAGAACAAACCGCTGGTGCCCCCCCCGCCGCCAGTCGAAGACTATGTCACGCGAGTTGAGTTCGGCGACGTGACTACCGTGGATGACATCAACATTATAAACGTCAGCAACGAAGGGCCGGGCGGGTTCTCATCTGCTGCGGGGCCGCGGGTGAGCAAAAGGCGCGAGCTGGACGTGAAGAGCAAGAGCGTCAAAACGGACGGCGGCATCAACATCATCGGCGAAAAAAATAAGTATGAATAAACGGGCGGCCGTAGAGCGCAGGCTGATTCGCCTAAGGTCTGCTCAAGTTCGGAGACTCCTCATTCCAAAATGGCTGGCCGGCTGATCGGTTTTGGTTAAGCCGCTGGCGAGGAACTAAAAATCATGGGAGAGCTAATTAACTTCGTCTGGTCGGAAAACTCAGGTCTGGGCCGCTTTTTCATCGTCCTGGTGGTGCTCGCATCAATCGCCGCCACGGTGTTCGCCCTGTACCACATCTGGCGCTATCGGGTGGCCGAGATGAGCAGCCTGGGGCGACTCAAAAGTCTGTTGCAGCGCTGGCAGGTGGAGCGCAGCGCCTCGCAGTTGGAACTCGCCAACCTCGAAGAGTTGAAGCGGGTGACGATGCCGAGCAGTTTGGCGCGCCATCGCTTGACGACTATCGAGCGGATGAGGGCCACTAACGTCAAAGTGGATTTCGAGGCCCTCCAGCAGCTCACCTTCGCCGTCGAGTCGTCGCAACTGGGCCTGCGCGCCCCCAGCTTCGCCGCCAGCTTCGTTTTGCTGTTAGGGCTCTTCGGCTCTGTCGCCAGCTTGTGCCTGCTGCTGTCAGGACTGGGCCGGCCGGAGGCGGACTTCGATAACGCCGCCGTCGGCGCGATGACGGCGACCTTCTCCTCGGCCGTGGCCGGGCTGCTAGGCTCCCTCTGGATTTCTCTCTTCAGCCTGGCGCTGTCAAACGCGCAGGCGCGTTTCTACGAACAATTCGAGCGCTTCACGGTCGAAGAACTGCTGCCGCAGACCGTGCCTGACATTAGAAATGAGGCCTGGCTGCGACAGATGCATTACAAAATCGGCGAGGCTTTCGAGCGGATCAAGGAAATCGCCGAACAAAACGATCAAACCGTTAAAGATTTCGAGGTCGTCGCCGCAGGCTTCACGCGTCTGGTTGACAGTCTGGAGCAGAGCGCGCGGAAAGGCGCGAGCGCCGACGTGCAAAAAGTTTTAGGGCAGATGGGTCAGGTGCTCGGGCAAGTGTCGCGGGCTAACGACTCGGTCCTGAGTTTGGCTAACAGCGTCCCCAAAGCTCTGGAGGCCACGCGCGCGCAAAATCAGGGCGTCCTGGCACGCATCGACGGGTTGAGCCAGGAGAGCCAGGAGCAGCACGCGAAGTTAACTCAATCGCTCGCGGCCGTGAATGAAAATCTGCCCAACACGCTGAACGCCTTGCAGCACGGCAATCAAGCCGTCCTCCGGCGCGTAAACGACCTGATGCGTGGGGCGGGCGGCCCAGCGCCGGTGACCACGGCCCCGGGGTTTTTCGCTCAAGCCCCGAAACTACTTTTGTATTCGGTCCCGCTGATGTTCCTTTTGATTCTGCTCATTCTGTTAACGCGCTGAGGAATTCGCCGCGATGAAACAGCCGCCTTATTTCAAGTTAACGGAGGCCGAGCCGCACACCGCGCTGTGGGCCAGCTTGATGTTCCTGCTGATTGTGTTGACGATGGTTGCCTTCGTCAGCCGGCGGCTCTCGGCCGGCTCGAACGCCGCGCCCGGCCCCGACCAGGCAAGCGCCCAGCGGCAGCAGAATCTACTTCGCTCACTGCAACAAACTTTTGCCGGCGAAAGCCAGCAGGGCGTGGTCGCCGTCAAAGGCGCGCGGACACACATTCAAGTCGCCATCAGCGCGCAACTGCTTTTCCCGCAGCACGGAACGGAATTGTGGCCCGGCGGCAGAAACATTTTGCGCCGCCTGGCCCAAACGCTGAGGGCTTCGCCCGGCGCGGGCTACCAGAGAATCGAAGTCGAAGGGCATACGGATCGAGACGGATTTGCCGCGGCCGCCTATCCGCGAGACAACTGGGAGCTCTCCAGCGGGCAGGCCGTCAGCGCCCTTAAATATTTGGCGGCGGAGACCGGGCTCAATGCCGCGCTTTTTTCCGCGCACGGCTACGCCGACCTGCGCCCGCCGCCAGCTTCTCAAGCTCAGCCGCGGCAGATGACGGACCGGCGCGTGGAGGTAAATATTTTCTTCGGGGCGGCGAAGCCTTGAGAGATTCGGCGCGGCGGGTCGCGGGCGACCGGTGGAATTAAGACCATGAAGGAAAAACTTGAGGCCCTCTTCCTGCGCTACCGCACGGCCGACGAAGACGAAGCAGAGTTGGCGGAAGAGATGAAGGCCGAGATCGAACAACTCACGAAGGTCATTGGCGAATGGAGCCGGCAGCTCGGCGGCGTGCCGAGCCAGAGGCATCCGGGCCACCTCATCAGGGCTTGTGACGAAGCCATCTCCGGGGCGCTGCGCGCCACGGCCAGCCGCGACTACGCGGCGGCCTTCGCCTGTCTGCGGCACGGGCGGAGCGCCGTCGCGGGCATCGAATGCGCGTGGCAAGCAAACCTCGCCTACGAGGCGGCGCGGGCCGCTTATGAAGCGTTGGCCGCCTTGCTCCCGTCCGCCTGCGAGCCCTTGCTCACGCTCCAAAATCTTAAGCTCCTGCTGAACGAGACGGCCTCGCTTTTGCAAACCGGCAAATACAGGCAGGGAGAGTTGCTGGCGCGCGCGTGCCGCGGGCGGAGCGAATTTCTCGGCGGGAAGTACGACGCCGCGCCCACGACGTTTCAGCCGCAGCTAGAGCAGCTGTTGGCCCTGTGCGACGATGTCGCGCGATTTGTGCCAGCGGGGCGGGCGGACTGGGCCGACAAGGCCGCGCTCCGGGGCGTGGAAGCGCTCCTGCGAGAGCGCCATTTCGCTTTGGCCGAGCGCCTGCTGGCGGACCTGGAAGTTGAGCTCACCCCGCACCGGACCTTTCTCTCTCTCTACCGTCAACTCCGGCCGGCTTCAGCGCCGACGAGCGCGGACGCCGACGTGCGAGAGCTCATCAGGTCGCAATCATGGAGCGCCGCGACAAGTTATTTGCTGGATGGCGAGTTCAGCAATCTCTCCGCTCGGGCCTCGGCATCGCCGGCCAAAGCGGCCGGCCTCCGTCAGCAAATAGCCTCTTATCTGAAATGAATCGCAGCCTCGACCAAGCCGGCCGCAGTGAGTGAAAGGCCCCGGCCTTAACAGAAAGGAGAACGAAGAAGATGGCAAAGTTACTGTTCGACAAAGGGGTGGTGCAGGAGAGGACCGACTTGAACCCTGTGGCGGGCTGTTGGCGCGTGGTTTTTGAGAGGATCGGCGAAGGGACCCGGTTACTCCAACTGTTGGATGAAGCGGAAGATTTTCCGGCCGAAAAGAAAGGGCTCTTCAAGGGCGTCTTCGGCGCGAAGCCGGAATACCTCGTTTACGCCGTGAGCAAGGAGCGCCACCTGCTGTTGGAGTTTCCCCGGCGCGTGGTTCACCAGAATCAGGCCAACCATTTCGACCTCTATTTCAGAATCGAATATCACGTCAGCGACCCGAAAATATTGGTCGTGCGCCTGCGCGCCATCAACGAGGATCAACTGGCCCAGTTGCGCGACACCATCGGGGACGAGTTCAGCCGGGCCTGCGCGCGCATCCCCTGGGAAATCGTCAAGGACGAGTACGCCTTCAACGATGTCGCCGACAGCCTGACGGCGACGGACACGGAATTGTTTCGCCGCCTCCAAAGCAAAGCGCACGACCTGGGGCTCACAATCGGCGAGATCAAACTCTCGCTCCGCCTGTTGGAAGCAGATGTCGTGGAGCATCGGCAGGCGACCGAGCATCAGAGGCTCCTGGCGCAAAGAAAGCGGGATCTGGAAGTGACACACGCGGACCAGGACATCGAAGACGTGTTGAAGGCGCGTGAGCTACGACGGCAAACCTGGGACGCCGGCACGCAAGCCATGGCGACCAGTCTGGGTAAGATTGCCAACAACACTGACACGGCCGGCGAGTTGCTCGATAATCTGTCCTCTATCGGCTCATACTTCTCCCCGCAAGTCCCGGTGCCCGGCCCGCAGGCTCCGGCCTTGCCGGAAGTCTCGCCCAAGCTGATCTCCGAAAACGCCAGCGCCTTGCCGGGCAGGGGTCTCTCTTTAGTGCAGCAAGTCGTCGGGGTGGTCGCGCAGTTAGACCTCCGAGAGAGAGAGAAAAGAGAGTTGCTCTCGGCCATCTTTCACCTGGCGGGCGAGTTGCTGGCCCCCGGCGAAGCAGAGCCGGAAGCCCTGGCCCATTACCGAAGGATATACCAGGACATCCTCGACCGATTCCTGCACGAATTGAAAACGCCCCAGAGCGAAACGCTCTCGTTGTTACTCAATATCGAGCGGCTGTGACCCGCCCCGTCAAAGCTGCCAAGGCGTGAGGAGAAAGAGCCGTGCCCGAAGAGATTACTCCGCAAGACAACATGCCCGCCGGCGAACCCTCCGCGCAGGGAGCGGTCGCGCAAGGCGCGCCGCCCGCGCGGCCGCCCGCGCAGGGACAGGAAACCGCCGGCCCCTCGCAGGCGCAGCCGCAGGACGAGGACAAACGGGCGAGCAGCAACGTGGAGGTTCGCTCCGAGGTCATCAATGCAGGGGGCAGCGTTATCAGCGCCAACATCGTGAACGAGTATTACACCGCCCTGACCGAAGGCGGCGAAGACTCTTCCATCCGCGCTTTTTCCGCGGAGTACTGCGACCCGATTGCAGAGGAAAAGGAGCGCGAATTAAAGGAGCTGGTTGTCTTCGAAGAAAAGCTGATGTCTGAGCTGTTGAGTGCTTTGCTGTCCAAACGTTTTCTCATTCTGGCGGGCGAGCGGGAAACCGGGAAGCAAACGCTCGCGCTGCACCTGAGCCAGATGCTGCGGCAATGCGCGGGCGAACCATGTCGCGAGACATTGTTAGCCAGGGCGCTTCAGCGCAGGGTCAGAGTAGAGCTGCAAAAGGTCGCCGAGGCGAGGAAAGATTTCGGGCAGCGAGCCGTCATCTTTCCCCGAATCGGGGAGAGCGAGAACCGTGACCTCCTGGGCCTGTTCGCCAGATTGCAGACAATCGAATTGGAGCACATAGTTGACGCGCTCAGGAGAAATGGCAGCTTTTTCCTCTTCACGGTCGACACGCCTCACATCAAATTACTAAAAGATGACTTGCAGGCTTTGGGGGTCTTGCGTGAAATCCCGCCCCTGCCCAGGCACCTGCTCGAACTGGGGCTCGAAAAAAAGTTGACGCGCTTTCTCGCCGAGAGAGACATCCCGGCGGAGCAGGCGGAGCACCAGGCGGCCCGGAAATACGTCAGTGAGAATAAAGCGCTGCTCCTTGAGCGGCTGCCGAAAATGTCGCAGCTCGCGCTCTTCGTCGAGCGTTACCTGCTGCGCCTCGTAGGCGAGCACCCGGAGATGGACTTGCGCGCCGCCATTGATCTGGCGGCGAGTCCCGAAAAATGGTTTTTGAACGACCTGGGTAAAGATTTTGAAGCCTGGTGTTTCGTTTTCACGCTGGCGCTCTGCCTGTGCGGGGCGGGGACCAAGGGCGTGCCGTGGCTGGAGTTCGAGACCATCCGCCGCGAAATCGTAAAGCACCTCTCGCGCGAGCTGCGCTTGTGGCGTCATCAGCAGGAGAGTCCCTTATCCAATCTGCTGGCGGAACAGGCGCTGCTCGAAAGGTGCCGCGCGCAAATCGTCCGCGAGGTCGGGTACGGCGACCTGGTGCGCTTCACTGATAGCAGTTACCCGGCCGAACTCTGGCGCGTCTTTACCAGTTCCAACCGCCAGGTCTTAACCCTGATACTCCCCGTCCTGCAAAGGCTCGCGCAATCCGGCGACACGCAGATCAGAGCGCGCGCCGCCAGAATGCTCGGGCGCATCGGGGAGATCAATCCGTCGCTCATCACGCTCGGGTTGATCGGGCAATGGGCCAACGCGAAGTCGTTCTGGCAGAAGGCAGCGGTCGGCTACCTCTACGAGGGGGTTTGGGACAGCCAGGACGAAAGTTACCGGCAACTGTGTCAGCTTAAGTTGGAGCAGTTGGCTGACAGTGACGGGGACGAGTTGTGGACTGCCATCGCCGTTTACAAGCAGCGCGGGCAAAGCGGCGGGGAGCACCTGGCTACGGCCATCGCCAAGCTGGGCGAGATTACCGAACAGAATTTTACAGGCTGGCTGGAATGGGAGAAGAAGATCGAGCAGGAGTTGGAGAGCTTCGAGCAGAAAAAACAGAAAAACAGGCAGGAGGTGGTCGTCGCGTCCAAAGAACTCAAAGAACTGCGCAAAGCCCTGAACAGGCTCTACCACGACGAGGACGGCAAGATCATGCTAGCCATCTGTTTCTCGCTCGTCGCTTTGAGCCGGCAAGCCGGGGCGTTCGCCGTCATGGTGGAATTGAACAACTGGTTTCGGCAGGGGCGCAAAGGGCTGGCCCCCCTGACCAGTTGGATTTTCTGGATGGAAGCAGGAATCGCGGACCGCCTGGGTCGCCCCATGCCGGTCCCTCACGCCGCCGTCAACGACACAATCCCCAGCTGCCACCCCGTGGTCATAGCTTTGGGGGCCGCCGCGAAAAATGAGCCGCAGGCCATCAGCCAGGCGGCGAGTTTTCTGGCCGCCACCTATCAACAGTTTTCCGAGTCGTTCCACCCGCGCGTGCGACAGTACCTGCGCCGGAAGTTTTTACTGCACTTGAAGAGCTGGGCCGACAGCTCCTGGCTGGTGCCTGAGTACCGGCAGGTGATGAAGGACTTGTACGTCGAACTGCTGCTCAGCCCGCAGGACGACCTGGTCAGGAACGTCACGATGCAGTTAAAGAGCGACCCGGAATTCACCGGGCGGGCGCATTTGAAGCGCTTCGCCGACCTCGTGCTCGAACGCCGTCAGGAAATTAAAAGATAGTCGCAGGAAATTAAAAGATAGTCGTCGGCCGCCCTCTCCGTCGCCGGTCCCCACCGTGGCTCGGAGAAGCCGGCGCCCGTCCGTCCGTCTGCGCCCGCCCCCTCCGACCTTGACACGATGACAATCCGGTTTCGATAATTCGACGACCCATTTTTGGCACAATCTGTATTGGGTTGGGCTCTTACTCTCTTTTCCGACATCAAAAAAGGTGACAGCTCACGATTCGTAAGGATACCGCCGCTTTTAATTATGACATGTCGGCCCCACTCTTCACTCCGAAACACCCTCCCGCTCAAATCACTATGCTTCCGGGCCTGCCTGCTCGCGGCCTTCGCGTCTTCAGCCTTCGGCCAGGCGCCGCCGACCGCCTTGCAGCATGGCTCTTCCATCACGCGTGAAATTCCCCCCCAGGAGTCGCACGTCTTTGAGGCCACGCTCATGGCTCAGCAGCTTATCGTGCTGACCGTTTCCGCCGGCGATCTTAATTTCGTCGCGCGCCTGTCCGCGCCGAGCGGCGGCAAGCTTGAAGAGATTGTCCATAGACGTTACGGCCCTCTGACCTTGAAACTCGTCGCCCCGGAAGAAGGCTCATACCGGCTTGAGCTCAGTTCGCTGGAGCCGAAGACGCAGCCCCGTAAATACGAACTGAGGGTCGAGCAAATCAGGGCGGCGACCCAACATGAACGGGAGGCGGGGCGGGCCGCCAGCGCGTTTTACCAGGCCGAAGACTTGAGGTTCAAATGGCGCAGCGGCGAACTGACTCAATCGCTGGAGAGATACGAAGCCGCGGGCCGCGCCTGGGAGCTGCAGGCGCAGTGGGCCGCCGCCGCCGAGGCGCGGCAGCGACTGGGCGAGGCACATTTTGTTCAAGGTGACTACCGTCAGGCTCTGCGAGCGTTTCAGGGGGCGCTCGGCCTGAGCCGGCGGGGCGGCGATCTTTTCCTCGCGCTCCTACAACTTAACAACATCGCTTACGTCCACATCTATCTCGGCGACCTTGACCAGGCGACCACCCTGTGCGAGCAGGTCCAGACGCGACTCGGCCAAGTCTCCGTCAGCCCCACTTCCCTGCGCCAGCGCATCGAAGCGCAGTTGCAAAATAACTTCGGCGAGATCGAGTACGCGCGCGGCAATCTGAAATCCTCGCTTGACTTCTTCGCCCGCGCGCGCGCCCTGTGGGAAGCGATAGGCGACCGGCAGGGGCTGGCGCTCGCCCACCTTAATGCAGGCCACTCCGAACTGGACTCCGGGAACGTCAACGAAGCCGCCGCCGAGCTCGAACAAGCCTTGCAGCTGTGGCGCGAGATTAACGACCGGCGCGGGGAGGCCCTGACGCTCACCGCCCAGGGCAATATTTCTGCGCTGTTAGGCGATCAGTACGCGGCTTTGGCTTCGCACCGCACGGCGCGGGATATTTTCCGCCAGATAGGAGACAGGCAGGGCGAGGCCATCACCTCCAACGGCCTCGGCGACGTCTACGAAGACTTAAACCGCAAACAGGAGGCGATAGACAATTACTCCCGCGCTTTGCGACTTAACCGGGCCATCGGGAATAGAGATTTCGAGGCCGTCAGCAGCTACTATCTGGGGCGCGTCTATCGTGCCATGGGCGACTTGACGCGCGCCCTCGGCTATTACGAAGCCAGCCTGGCCCTCAGCCGGCAAAGCGGCAAAGAGCGGATGGCGACACACTCCTTAATGGACATCGCCGCGATCTACGTCGGACAGCAAAAATATTCAGCGGCCCTGCGGCTCTACCAACAAGGTCTGGCTTTTTACCGGCAAATCGGGGACCTGAGACGACAGGCTCTGACGCGCCACGGGCTCGGCGAATTATATCGCGCCCGCGGCGAGCGGGAGTCGGCCTTCGGCGAATACCGGCAAGGGCTTGAGCTGTTCCAGGCGATTAAAGACCCGCAGGGCGAGGCGGAGTCGCGTTTTTGGATGGCGAAGCTGTTGCAGGAGCAGGCGCGTTTGCCGGCAGCCCTGGCCGAGAGCGAGAAGTCCATTAACCTGATTGAGACTCAACGCGGGCGCGTGCTCGGGCAGAATTGGCGCTCCGCTTATTTTGCTTCGGTGCATCGCCACTTTGAACTGTACGTCGATCTCTTGATGCAGTTGCACTGGCAACAGCCCGACCGCGACTACGCGGCGCTGGCTTTGCAGGCCAGCGAGCGAGCCAGGGCGCGAGCCCTGATGGAGTTGCTGGCCGAAACCCAGAGCGGGATACGGGGCACGACCGACCCGGCGCTCGTGACGAAAGAGCGGCAACTGCGCCAGCAACTGATAGGCAAGGCTACTTATCTCACACAGATGCTCAACGCGTCCCGCCCGGAGGCTGAGATATCTGAGATAGAGTTCGAGATTAGAGAGCTGAGCAACGAGTATGACTTTGTGCAAGCGCAGGTCAAGGCTCAAAGTCCAGCCTATGCCCACTTGATACAGCCGCGAATCCTGAACCTGGCTGAGATTCAAGCGACACTCAAGATAGACGAAGGGACCGTCCTGCTCGAATACCTTCTCGGCGACGAGCGGAGCTACGTTTGGCTCGTGACTGCCGACACTCTGGTCGCCCAGGAACTGCCGGCGCGCAGGAGCCTGGAGAATCTGGCCCAGGAAGTTTATCAATCCCTGTCGGCGCGGCAATTCCGTCCGCGGGAAGGGATGTCCAGTTACCACCGGCGCGTCGCGCTCGCCGAAGAGCAGTTCTGCCCGCGCGCCACGCAGTTGAGCCGGCACCTGCTGGGGCCGCTCAAGACTGCACCTGGGGCGCGTCGTTTGCTGGTTGTCGCCGACGGCGGTTTGCTATACATCCCTTTCGACGCCCTGCCTTCGCCCTTCGCCGCGAGCGCGGCCCAGGGCTGCCGGCTGGGAGCCGAGCCGCCGACCTACGCCCCTTTGCTGACGGACTTCGAAGTCATTCACCTGCCTTCCGTCTCTTCTCTGGCGCTGCTGCGTCAATTAGAAGGCTCCGCCCCGCGTCAGACTCAAGACATAGTTATTTGGGCTGATCCCGTATTCGAATACGACGACCCTCGCCTCGCCCCCGGCGCGAGCGCCCCGCTTGACGCGGACGCTGGCGGGCCTGAGTCCCGGCGGATGGAAGAGCCCATCCCCTACGGGAACGGGCTGCCGTTTTCACGCCTGCTCGGGACGCAAGAGGAGGCCGACCGTATCAAGCAATCCGCCCCCGCCGGGCACGTCGTCTTGCTGACAGGTTTTGCGGCCAACCGGGAGAGCGTCCTGGAGCGAGACTTACAGGACTATCGTATCTTGCATTTCGCCACGCACGCCCAAGTCAGCGACCTTCACCCGGCGCTTTCCGGCCTCTTGCTTTCCACCGTCAACGAGCAAGGCGAGTATCAAAACGGCCTCTTGCAGATGGCAGACATTTACGGCTTGCGGCTCAATGCTGACCTGGTGGTGTTGAGCGCGTGCCAGACGGGCTTAGGCGAGGAGTTGCCTGGCGAAGGTGTCGTCGGGCTGTCTCAGGGGTTTCTGTACGCCGGCTCAAGAAGCGTCATCGTGAGCTTGTGGAGAGTGGAAGACAAAGCCACCGCGGCGCTCATGACGCAGTTTTACCAGGCCATGCTCAACGAGGGCGCGACTCCCGCCGAGGCTTTGCGCCGTGCCAAGTTAACGATGTACCGGCAAAGCTCGCGGCAATCGCCTTACTACTGGTCGGCCTTCGTCATTCAAGGCGAATTTCACCGCCCTCCCCTGACCTGGAGCAGCTTACTTAAATCCAGAACACTGTGGGCTTGGTTATCAGTGGCGGCGATTATATTATGGCTGTTCTACTCCTGGAGGAAACGCCGTCGTCCTAACAGCAGCCGCCATTCACCGAAGGTAGCTTAGAAGAGATGCCTACCGATCAAAAATCAGAGGAGGATTTTGCACAACTTTTGGCCTGGCTGGGGCCCGACCGGCAGAAGGCAGGAGAAAAGTACGAGCGCATCCGTCAGAATTTGCTGGACTACTTTCGCCGCCGCGGGGCCATCGACCCGCCGAGCCTGACGGACGAAGTGTTCGCCCGCGTTACTAAAAAAGTACGCGCGGTGTCCATAAATTTTGTAGGCGACCCGGCGCACTATTTTCTGGCCGTGGCTCGTAAAGTCCTGGCGGAATGGCGGCGGCAGCCGGTGCTGACGGAGTTGCCGCCACACATCCCCGTGCTGTCTGAAGACATGACAGCCGAGATGAAGGAGCGGCTCTTACAAAGTCTGGAACACTGCTGGACGATACTCTCGCCGCAGAAACAAGAGATTTTGTCACGTTACTGCCTGGGGACGCCGCCCCAGAAACTCTCCGAGAGCCGCGAAGAGCTGGCGCGTGAGCTGGGCCTGTCGCTCAACGCGCTCAGGGTGATGGTGCACCGGCTCAAAAGCAAAGTGAAGCGCTGCATCGAGAAAACTCTCAAGAAAGAACCTGAAATAGTTTCCCCCAGTCTGCATAATTAGAACAGGGGGAGGTTTTTTGCAGGGACCTTTTTATGACGGACTTTAACCAATCGGCTGATGAAATAAGGCAGTTTCTGCTGGGGCAGTTGCCCGAGGAGAGGGCCGAGAGGCTTGAAGACCGAATCTTTGCCGAGTCAGATTTCGCCGAAGAGGTGCGAATAATCGAGGGCGAGTTGATCCTCGATTACCAGGCGGGAAACCTAAGCCCCGCCGAGCGCGATCTTTTTGTGCAGAAATACCTGTCGAGCCCGGCCGGGCTCCGGGCGGTGGAGAGCGAGAGCGTCTTCTACGAACTCGTCCGCGCGAAGTCCGCCGACAGCCCCCAGGTAAGTGTGGCGATTGGTGATTCCTCTTCCGCAGCCGCGGAAACGGGCGCGCCCGAGTCTGGAGCCGACCCGCCGTCCGCCCCGCGAGAGATCCCGGAGCAGGCGGGTTGGCTAAGCCGGGTTCGTGCTCTCTTTACCGAACGCCCCGTTTGGGCCTACACCGCGGTCCTTTCGGGGCTGTTGCTGCTGACAATCGGGGGTGTGCTGATCCAGCGTTTGTTCCGGCCCCCGGTGGGCGATGCGACGGCGCAGGCGGAGCGACAGGCCAGAGAGGATGAATTGGCGCGGCTCAATCGCGACGCCGCCGCCTTGAACGGCCGAGAGGTGGCGACCGTTGACTTGACGCCCACGCAGCGTTACGGCGGGGCCATGCCCCGTGTCGTCATCAATAATGCCGACCCGGATGGTTTGATAAAGTTGCGCTTGAACCTCATGCAAAGCGGCGCGGCACGGTATCGCGCTCTTTTCCTCGACGACCGCCGCCGCGAGCTGTTCGCCATTCAGAACCTGGCCGCTCAAAATACTCTGGACGGCCCACAAATCCAACTCTTCGTCCCGGCCAAATATCTCAAACGTGGCGATTATCAGATAGATTTGAGCGTTTCGGATAACAATCAGGAGCCCGGCGGCTACGCTTTCCGCGTAGTTGAAAACCGTTGACTACCCGAGTAGTTTCAAACTGAGCTTCTCTCCGAACGGGTCCGCCTTTCCTCCTCGCTCGGGCATCAGTAGTAGCGGGCGAAACCCGAGTTCCGCTTCGTTCTGGTCAGCCTTCTCAGCCGGCTAGGTCGGAACCTTTGACCATTGGGCAAATCAAACGAGCGCGATATGCCTGTAATCTTTGGCGACCGGGCGCATTACAAAATAGAAAGCATTTCCTCCTGGCGAGCGAGGGGAAGCACTGCGCCTTAGTCTGCGAAAGGGACGAAACAGGGAGAGCACGGCCATGAGCGACGAGATTCCGAAGCCGAACAAAAGGGCACTGCTGGTCGGCATCAACGAGTACCCGAACCTGCCCGACTATTCGCAGCTCAGAGGCTGCGTCAACGACGTGCAGGTAATGAGCAATCTGCTGGAGACGTTGTTCGGTTTCACCGCGGAGAACATCACGGTTTTAGTTAATGAACAGGCCACGGAAAAAGGCATCCGCGAGGCGATGGAGAAACTGGCAGCCGACTGTGCCGAAGGCGACATAATAGTTTTTCATTACAGCGGGCACGGCTCCCAGATGGCGGCGCGCGGCGACAAGCCGCGAGGCTACGACGAGTCAATCATGCCCTATGACAGCGGGCGCATGAATCCCGTTTTCCCGAAGCAGGTCGAGCCGCGCGACATCCGTGACACGCAAATTCAGGAGTGGCTCTCACGCCTCACTCGCAAGACACCGTACATCACATTGATTTTCGATAGCTGTCACTCCGGCTCCATCACCCGCCTGGTCGGTGATTCGGAGGAAGAAGGGACCAGGTTGCGCTGGATCCCGCCTGACCCTTTGCCGCCGAGGTCTCCCCGGCCCACCGGCTCGCCGGAAGGGCACGAACCGGCCCTCGAAACAGGCGCGAGCGGTTGGTTACCCCTGAATGACAAGTACGTCTTGCTTGCGGCCTGCGCGGCGGAGCAGGGGGCCTACGAACTGGATCACGAAACGGACGGCAAAGCCCAACGGAATGGGGCTTTCACTTTCTTTCTGGCACAGGAAATCAGCCTGGCAGCCGATCAGAACGCTTGCACCTACATGGACATTTGGGAGCGAGTGGCCCTCAAAGTTAATAACAGATTCAAGAAGCAAACTCCCCAGATTGAAGGCACCCGCAACAGGCAAATTTTTAGCGTCCAGGACTTCGTTCCGATGCCTTACCTCTTAGTGCAGGAGCGCCAGGGCTCCGAAGTGCAACTCAACGGGGGGGCGGTCCACGGCCTTACGGTCGGCTCGCATTGGGAGATATATCCGGCGGGGACCAAAAAAATTTCGGAGACTAAAGAAGAGCGCCAGGGAAGAGTGGAAATCACGACGGTCAGTCCGGTGTCCGCCAGAGCCAGGGTGCTCGAAGAAAACAGCTCGCAACCCATTACCCCGAACGCTCGCGCCGTCGAAGTCCTGCACGCCGACCATGAAACTCTAATGCCGGTCCGGTTCGCGCCCCCGCCGCCGGGATACGAAGGGGCCGTGGCGGAAATGAGGCAAGCGCTGTCAGGATCAAGGCTACTGAAAATAACAGATTCTGCGGCAGAGGCCCGCGTGGAAGTGAGAGTAGTGGTGCCGCACGCGACGGCGAAGCCCGGCGATATTTCACCCCAGGGCCAGGCGTCTGCCGAAGCAGTGTGGAACGTCGTGGACCGCTCGGAAACGCCATTGATGTCTCAACGTGCGGTGGCCGCGCCGGAGAGTAAACACAGCATCAAGGAGAACCTGGAAACCATCTGGCGTTATAACAAGGTCTTGGAATTGCGAAATGACCAGAGCACGTTGAAAGGCAAAGTGGAGTTTGATCTTCTGAAAAAAGGGGCTGACGGAACCTGGCGAACGGTCGCGCAGGGCGACGAAGAGGCCGTTTACCGGCACGGGGAGCCCATCGCTTTCCGCGTGGCTAACCGTTCGGAGAAGCCCGTCTACGCCAGCGTTCTGGATTTCGGCCTCAGTAAGCAGATAGACGTGCTCTATCCGTCGGCCAGTGCCAGTGAAGAAATCTCGGTCAAACGTTCCGGCGGGGATAGCACACAGACACAACTCGGCGGCGTCCTTTCCGTCGGCGAAAAGCCCGGAGACGAGCTGGAACTCTACTTTCCCGAGAACCTCACTTTTCTCGCGCAGCCGGACGGAGGGAGTCCCGCGCGCGGCAAAGAATACTTCAAGCTCGTGGTCACGACGCAGCGGCACGACCTGAGTTTCCTGAGGCAATCGGGACTGCGGACCGAGTTAAGCCAGGAACCCGAGCACCCGTTAGAAAGGCTAACGTACCTGGCAGTGACCAGCGGGCTTGAACGAGAAGTGCTGAGGAAGCTAGAGCCCCAAGACGAATGGTTCACCATCGAGCGCGCCTTCTGGTTGCAACATCAATAAGCCGCGCGCGGCCCGGCCGCAGAGATTCACTCTGCGGCCGGGCCGACGATCCCCACAGACACCGCCGCCCGCCGTCCGCCTGAGTTATAAGTATCCCTCACCTGGAAGCGCAATATTTTTCATTTTACCTTATATGGATGGGGCGCTATGATTCGAGGTGCCAAGTAGAGGCGGGATGTTACATGTCCGAATAAGGAGGCGGCGTGTGGTTGCGGGGCCGTCCGCCTGCGTCATATAATTTCCGGCGTTCGGCGCAATCTTAAATCATCCCGCCTCGTTGAACTGTCTCAGCTCTCGCAAGTGAGAGGGCTTTCGGGCGAAGGAGTGTTTCACCGTGGCTATCCGCATGAGCAGGACTTTCGTCCTGCGGAAGTTGCACCAGCTTTCGGGAATCGTGCCGCTCGGCGCTTTTCTCCTGGAGCATTTTTACACCAACTCGAAGGCCGTCCACCCGACGGACGGGCCGAGAGCTTTTAATAAAGCCGTCGAAGACCTGCAAGGCATCCCCTACATCCTGCTCGTCGAGATCACGTTCATCTTCATCCCCCTGCTCTTCCACGCCATCTACGGGCTGGTGATTACGTGGGAGGCGCGGCCGAACAACCTGGCCTACCCGTACCCGCGCAACTGGTTCTACACGATCCAGCGCCTGACGGGCATCATTCTCTTCTTCTTCATAGCCTTTCACGTCCTGAACATGCGCTTCGGCATCATCCCGGGCCTGGACACTTACGGCAACGCCGTCGCGCACCACCCGAAGGAAGCTTTCAACATCGTGGAGGCAGAGTTCAGTAAGACCTGGATTTTCGCCGTCTACGTGATCGGCATCCTGGCGACCGTCTGGCACTTCGCCAACGGCATCTGGCTCTTCATGGTCGACTGGGGCATCACCATCGGCGCGAAGGCCCAGCGCCTGACCGGCTACGCCTGCATCGCCTTCGGCTTCGTGCTCCTGGCCGTCGGGATCAACGCGCTGACGGCTTTCGTCTACCCTGGCGGAATATGGGGAGGTCTCTTTTACTGACATGGCTACGAACGGAATCAAGATAGCGATTGTCGGCGGCGGCCTCGCGGGGCTGGCGGCGGCCATGAAGATCGCGGAGTCCGGGCACTCCGTCGACCTCTTCTCGGTCGTCCCCGTCAAGCGCTCGCACTCGGTCTGCGCGCAGGGCGGCATCAACGGCGCGGTCAACACGAAAGGCGAGGGCGACTCGACCTGGGAGCACTTCGACGACACGGTCTACGGCGGCGACTTTCTGGCGAACCAGCCGCCCGCCAAGGCCATGTGCGAGATGGCCCCCTCCATCATCTACCTCTTCGACCGCATGGGCGTGCCCTTCTCGCGCACGAAAGAAGGCTTGCTCGACTTCCGCCGCTTCGGCGGGACGAAGCACCACCGCACGGCCTTCGCCGGGGCTTCGACCGGGCAGCAACTCCTCTACGCGCTCGACGAGCAGGTCCGCCGGCGCGAGGTCGAAGGCAAAGTCCAGAAGTACGAAGGCTGGGAGATGATGTCGCTCATCCTCGACGGCCACCAGGTCTGCCGCGGGATCGTGGCGATGAACTTGCAGACGCTGGAACTGAAAGCCTTCAAGGCCGACGCCGTGATTATGGCGACGGGCGGGCCGGGGCTGATTTTCGGCAAGTCGACGAACTCCATGGTCTGCACGGGGAGCGCCGTCTCGGCCTGCTACCAGCAGGGCGCGAAGTATGCCAACGGCGAGTTCATACAGGTTCACCCGACTTCGATTCCGGGCGAGGACAAGCTGCGCCTGATGTCTGAGTCGGCGCGCGGCGAGGGCGGGCGCGTCTGGGTGCCGCGCCGGCAGAACGACACGCGCGACCCCTCGTCCATCCCCGAGAGTGAGCGCTGGTATTTTCTCGAAGAGAAGTACCCGGCCTACGGCAATCTGGTCCCGCGCGACATCGCGACGCGCGAGATTTTCCAGGTCTGCCTGGACGGCTACGGCATAGGCGGCGACAACCAGGTTTACCTGGACCTCTCGCACATCCCCGCCGAAACGCTCGACCGCAAGCTCGGCGCGATTCTCGAAATCTACGAGATGTTCGTCGGCGACGACCCGCGCCACGTGCCCATGAGAATCTTCCCCGGCGTGCACTATTCGATGGGCGGGCTGTGGGTTGACTTCGACCAGCGGACGAACATCCCCGGCCTCCTGGCGGCCGGCGAGTGCGACTACTCGATTCACGGCGCGAACCGACTCGGCGCGAACTCGCTCGTCTCGTGCGTCTACGGCGGCTTCGTCGCCGCGCCCGCCGCGATAGAGTACGCGAAATCCGTCGAGCGCAACGGCGCGGACGGCTCGCGCATTTACGAGCAGGAGCTGAAGCGGCAGGAGGAGGTCAACGAGGGGCTCGTCAAGCAGTCGGGCACGGAGAACCAGTACGTCATCCACGAGGAGATGGGCAAGTGGATGACGGACAACGTGACGGTCGTCCGCTACAACGACAAGCTACAGGCGACCGACGCCAAGCTGCTCGAATTGATGGACCGCTACCGCCACATCTCGATTAACGACTCGAACCTCTGGGCGACGATGGCCTTGCCGCACGCGCGCCACCTGAAGAACATGCTTGAGCTGGCGCGCGTCATCACGCTCGGCGCTCTGAACCGCAACGAGTCGCGCGGCGCGCACTACAAGCCCGACTTCCCCGAGCGCGACGACGAGAACTTTTTGAAGACGACGATTGCCGAGTACTCGGGCGAAGGCCCCGTCATCTCTTACGAGGCCGTGGACGTTTCGCTCGTCAAGCCGCGCAAGCGCGACTACAGCAAGGGCAAGCAGGAGACGGCGAAGACCGTCACGGCGGCCGCGAGCGCGTCGGGCCTGCCCCCGAAGGACGGCGCGCCGCAGCCGACGGGCGGCGAGGAGCAGAAGCCTGAAGACCTTTCGGGGCCGAAGGTGTGGTCGCAGAACAAGGAGGAAGTGACCGCCACCAACCAGGGCGAGGCGGAGACGCGGCGCGAGCGGGGCAAGTCAATCGAAGACGCGGGGGGTAAGTCAGACAAATTATGAGCGCACACACTGACGCGACAGCTACGGCGGGGGCGGCCAGGCAGAGGGCGGGCGAGTACGTGGACATACGCATCAGGCGGCGGGAGAACCCGGACGCGCCGCAGCGTTGGGAGGAGTTCCGCATCCCGTACCGGCCGAACCTCAACATCATCTCGTGCCTGATGGAGATCAGGAAGAACCCCGTGACCAAAGACGGCAAGCGCACGACGCCGCCCGTCTGGGACATGAACTGTTTGGAGCAGGTCTGCGGCATCTGCACGATGGTCATCAACGGCAAGGTCAGGCAAAGCTGCTCTGCGCTCGTAGACCAGTTGGACCAGCCCATCACGCTTGAGCCCATGTCGAAGTTCCCGAACGTGCGCGACCTCGTCGTCGACCGCTCGCAGATGTTCGACCACCTCCGCCGCGTACACGCCTGGATAGAGATCGACGGCTCTTACGATCTGGGGCCGGGGCCGAAGATGTCGCAGGAGGAAGTTGAGGAGCGTTACGCCTACTCGCGCTGCATGACGTGCGGCTGCTGCCTGGAGGCGTGCCCGCAGTACGACGGCGACCAGTACATAGGCCCGCAGGCCATCGCGCAGGTGCGCCTGATGAACATGCACCCAACGGGGAAGATGACGCGCGACGAGCGCCTCGAAGCCATCGTCGGCTCGGACGGCATCGCCAACTGCGGCAACGCGCAGAACTGCGTCCGCGCCTGCCCGATGTCCATCCCCCTGACGAAAGCCATCTACGAGGAGAACCGCGAGACGGTCGTCCACGCCCTCTTCGGCTGGCTCAAGCGGTAGGGCCGCGGCTCAAAGATACGAATCACGAAGCCGCACGAAGGGAACGACCTCTTTCGTGTCCCTTCGTGCGGCTTCGTGGTTTCCGCCTTTCCCCGAAAATGAAATCGAGCCCGAGTTCCGGCGGCAAACTTCTTGACAGGCCGGCGGAACGGATTTACTTTCTTCCAGCCCGGAAGCTCTGAGGCGACATCGCCAGAGACTCGCGCCACGGGACCCGCCCGGCCCGGAATCTGACCCCGGCAGTAATTTTGCTTCTATTGCCACCGAACTGGAGAAACACGTGAAACGCTGTCCGACGTGCAGTCAAGCCTACGACGACCCCGAGTTGAACTTCTGCCCCCGAGACGGGATGCCCCTCGTCCCTGAGAGTCAGCAGCCGTATCCGCCCCAGCCCCCGCAGCCACCGCCCTACCGCTTTCAAAGTTACGGCGGCCAGTACGGCGACCAGAGCCCCGGAGCGCCCGGTTACGGCGCTCCCGGCTACGGCGCTCCGGGTTACGGTGCCCCACCAGGCTACGGGAACCAGCCTTACGGCGGCATGCAGCCGGCCGGATTCCCAGGCCCGGCTGGCGGCCTCTTCTCCGTCGGCGAAAATCGCGAGCCGGGGCTGGTCATCCTCTTCACTTTCCTGACCTGCGGCATCTACGCCCTCTGGTGGTATCACACGTACGCCACCGAAGTGAAAAACGCGCTCAACCGGCAGGACCTCAGCCCCGGCAGGGACTTGTTACTGATGTTCGTGACCTGCGGCATCTGGGGCATCATCGCCTTCTACTACAACTACCCGAAACTGTTCGTGGACTTGCAGCGGCGCGTAGGGCTCCCGCCCAACGACATCTCCGGGATGACTGTGCTGCTCGGAATCCTTTTCGCGCCCGTCTCGATCTACATGATTCAGAGCGAGCTGAATAAAATCTGGAGCGCCGCGGGCAGATGAGCGCGCGGTCCCCCACACACGCGTTACCGGAGTTGGGCCGCGGCGCGCGGGCTCGGTCTTCGTCCGGCGACTGGCGTGCGCGCTGCGTGCTGCTGGGGCTGACGGCCGTGTTCGTCGTCGCGGCCTTGTGGGACGCGGGCGACGAGTTGGGGGTGACGCTCTGCCCGTTCCGCGCGCTGACGCACCACCCGTGTCCGGGCTGCGGGATGACGCGCGCCTTCTGCGCGCTCATGCACGGCGAACTCTGGCGGGCCGTAAGACTGAATCCCTTCAGCCCGCTCCTCTTCCTCGCCGCGCTCGCAGCGTGGGCGAGGGCCGCGGCCGCCGTCTTCCGCGTCGAGCGGCTGCGCTCTATCTTAGACCGCCTGCCGCGCCCGACTCCGTTCGCGACCTGGGCGATGCTCGCGCTCGTCATGGCCTGGTGGGCCGCGCGCCTGGCCTGGGGCCTCTGAGCCCGCGCCGCCTGCGCTTCCGTTTGCGAGTTGGTCAAGAGCAAGACGATCCTTTACTGAAAGGTCAAGCCGCCCGCGTGCCGAAACTGTCGCGCCTTCTTCTACTGCCCCCGCTCCTTCTCTACATCTCACTCGCCCGCGCGCCGACTCTGCGCGCGCAGGCCCCGCCCTCCGAAGAGATTGCTAATCTCATCAACGCGGCCGCCGACGGCGACGAGAAGCTGGTCGAGCAATATCTCAGGGACGGCGTGGACGTGAACGCGCGCGACGAGTACGGCCAGACGGCGCTGTTCGCCGCGGCCGTCGAGCGCCGCTACAATCTGGCGCTGACGCTCTTAGGTAAAGGGGCCGACCCTAACCTCGCGCGCGACACGGGGAGGACGCCGCTCCTCGCGGCCATCAAGCGCGGGTTCGACACCAACTTTTACAGGCGCGAGCCCGACTCCCGGAAACTCCTGGGCGCGCTCCTGGAAAAAGGCGCGGACGTGAACGCGCGCGACGAGGACGGCGTGACGCCTTTAGAAGAGGCCGCGAGAATCGGCGACGCGGACACGATCCGTGCGCTCGTCGCGCGCGGCGCGAACCTCGCGACGAAGAACAATGACGGTGAGACGCCGCTCGGCGTGGCGGCGCAGGAGCTTCGCGGCTACGCGGTCAAGGCGCTGATCGACGCGGGCGCGCCGATGACGACGCGGCAGAAGATTCAGTACTTCGGCTACAAGGTCGCGCGCGTGGAGGGCTGGATTCTTCCCTTCCTCATCGTCTTCAGTTTTCTGGTGGGCTACTTCGGCAAGAAGCTGACGCGGCCCGAGCCCAAGCGCCACGCCGTCGCGAGCGGCGACGACCTGCCGCACCTGGCCCCGCTCAAGTGCGCGCAGTGCGGCGCGGGCGTGCCGCTCAACCACGAGGAGATGAAGTGCCCGCGGTGCGACACGCCCATCCCCGTGCCGGAAGATTACGGCGAGACCGTGCGGCTGCGCGCGAAGGTCGCGGAGAAGATGGAGCGCGCGGTCGCGGCGTGGCGGCGCGCGAACCTCTTCACGGTCTGGCCGCTGCGCTTGACGCTGTGGCTGCTCGCGCCCGTCCTCCTGGTCGTCACGGCCTTCGGCACTTTCAGCAAACTCGGCGACAGCCTCTTCGCGGTCGACACCAAGACGGCCTTCCTCGGACTCTTCGCCGTGCTCGGCGGCCTCAGCCTCGCCGTTGCGCTCTGGGCCTACGCCTCTTACCTGGGCGGCACGCGCCAGCGGCTGCCCGCGATTCCCGCCACGGGGCAAAAGGTCGGCGCGGCAGAGGTCACGAACTGCCGCCTCTGCGGCGGCGGCATCTCTTACGAGGCCGGCGACCTCGCAGCCATCTGCGGCTACTGCGGCGGCGAGACCTACCGCGTCCGACTCACGCGCCGCGCCCGCGCCGTCGCCGCCGAAGAGAAAGAGCAGGCCACGCTCTCGCTCTACGACGCCATGTCCGAGATCGTCGAGCGCAGGCAGAAAGCCTTCAAGTATCTCTACAAGACCGCGCTCGTCGTCTTCAGCCTCGCCCTGGCGATTCTCCTCTACGTCGTCTGATTTTTCTCAGCGACTTTGAGCCCCCGGCGTGAGATTTCCTCACGCCGGGGGCTCAAAGTCGCAAAGAAAGTTGACGATTCCGCGCCTCCCGCCCGTTTTTCCTGGAATTTTTTCTTGCCATCACCGGCCAACTTGTATAAACTGCGTTGGGCAGCCCGTACTGCCGCCCTCGTTTTACCTGACTCTTCCCGTTTTCCAATAATATTCCACAGGAGAAAAGAATAGACGAATATGTGTGCAGACGAGTCAAGTGTGCGGGTTGACATGTCGCGCGCCGCCATCACCTCTGTCGTCAACCGTGCCAAGCACCCGCAGTCGCTGGTCGAGTCGTTGACGGAGGAGTGCGCGCGCCTGCTTATTTTTGACGATTGCGCCCTGGTCCTGCCCGAATCCGACGGGCGCGGGATTCGCCTCTGGCGTGCTTCGCGCCGCGCGAGCGGCGGGACCGCGGCCGGTGCCTTCGGGCAGTCGGAGGCGCTGTTCGCGCGCGTGCTGCACGACGGCTCCTCGCGGCTGGTGGGTGAGGGCGACTTGCAGGGCTTCGGGCGCGACGTGAAGTCTGCGCTCGCGCTGCCGCTCTCGACGGGCGGCGTCTGCTTCGGCGTGCTCTGCTTCGCGAGCACGGAGGCCGGCGCTTACTCCAAAGACGACGCGGACAGGCTGGCGTGGCTCGCAGACGTGGCCGCGGCGGCCGCCCAGGTGCTGCTCCTGCGCGCGCGCCTGGACGTTGCGACGGAGAGCTTGCGCGAGATGGAACGCCTCAAGAGCGGCTTCGTCAACACGCTCGTGCGCGACATACGACTGCCCTTGACGAGCGTGCTCGGCCTGCTGGAACTCTTCGAGAGCAAGCTACAGGCGCGCGAGCCTTTCGACCTGGAAGACCGCCAGCTCCTGAGCAACGCGATAGAGAACGGCGACCGCATGCGCCACCTCCTGGACGACCACCTGGAGATCGCGCGCCAGCACGAGCAGCCGCTCGCGCTCACCCTGGAAGACATGCGCGCCGAAGGGCTGCTCGAAGAGGTGACGGAGCCCCTGCGGGGAGAGGCGGCGCTGCGCGGCGTGGAGTTGAACGTGCAGGTGGGCGCGCGCGGCCTCTCCATGCGCGTTGACGCGCGGCAGACGCGGCGCGCGCTGTGCCATTTGTTGACGACGGCGCTCGCGGCCACGCCCGACGGCGGCGCGGTCCAGATAGAGGCGCAGACCATCATGGGCACGCGCATCGGCGACGAAGGCAAGCGCTTCGTTATCATCAGCATCAGTGATTCCAGCCAGGGGATTCCGCCCGAAGAGGTGCCGTTCGTCTTCGACGCCTTCTGGCAAGCCTCGGACAACCGGAACGCGGGCTTCAAGGGCATAGGGCTCGCCATCGCCAAGCGCATCGCGGCCGCGCACGGCGGCAACGTCTCCGTCCGCAGCCAGCGCGGCCGCGGGACCGTCTACTCATTAGTGCTGCCCGCGAGCCAGCAGGTCTCCGTGGCGGAGATGCGCCGCGTCCTGATCGTCGACGACGCGCCGGAACTCCTGCTCCTGCTCCGCAAGCTCGTCGAGCGCATGGGCTACCAGGTGGAGGTCGCCTCCGGCGCGGTCGAGGCGCTTGAGATACTGAGGGCCAAGCCGGTCGATCTGCTGCTCACGGACTGGTCAATGCCCGGGATGGGCGGCGGGGAGTTGATCGCGGCGATGAAGGAGGAAGAGCGCCAGCGGGAGGTCCCGGTCATCGTCCTGACGGGCCACGACACGGACAACGAGCGCGAGGCGGCCGCCGCAGTCGGTTGCGACCGCTTCCTCGTCAAGCCCATCATGCGCGACGAACTCCAACGCGTCATCGGCCAACTCCTCCCGGCGGCCGCTGTGAAGTAAGTTATGAATCTGATTACGACTCACACGAACCCGGAGATTCCGAGGCTGACGCCGCACGAGAGGGCCGGGTGGGCCGTCGCGCGGACGCAGGGTAAGAACCGCTTCCTCCTCCTCCCCGGGTTGCCCATCGCGCTGGCCGTCGCGGCCGCGGCCGCCATTGAACGACTGGCGCGGTTCGGCTTCACACTCGACACCCTGACGAGCTTTGACTTCCTCCTGGAGGTCGGCATCACGTTCCACGGGGTCTACGCGGTGAGTTGCTTCGTGCAGCTGCTCAGGTGGCAGAAGAACGAGTACCTGTTCTCGTTAAACGAAGGCGACGAAGAGTCGCCGCGCGCCGCCGCGGTGAAGTAAAAAGTCAGAAGGTAAAAGGCGAGAGGGAGGATGAGAGCCAAGCTCCTCGCCCTCCCTCTCGCCTTTTAACTTTTTACTTTCGCCTTGCTTCAGATTCCCAACACGTCAATCAACTCCTGCACCGACGCGGCGCTCTTCTGTAGGGCGATGCGCTCTTCGGCGAGGAGGTTGATCTCGATGATCTGTTCGAGCCCGCGCGCGCCGAGCTTGCAGGGCACGCCGACGTAGAGGCCGTTGATGCCGTACTCGCCTTCGAGGTAGGCGGCGCAGGGCAGAATCTTCTTCTTGTCCTTCAGGATGCTTTCGGTCATCTCGACGGCCGCGGCCGACGGCGCGTAGTAGGCCGAGCCCGTCTTGAGCAGCGCGACGATCTCCGCGCCGCCGTTGGCCGTGCGCTTCACAATCGCGTCCAACTGCTCTTTCGGCAGAAGCTCCGTGACGGGGATTCCCGCGCAGGTCGAGTAGCGCGGGAGCGGCACCATCGTATCGCCGTGCCCGCCGAGGACGAAGGCCGTCACGTTCTCGACCGAAACGTCCAGCGCCTCGGCCAGGAAGCAGCGCATGCGCGCCGAGTCCAAAACGCCCGCCATGCCTATGACGCGGTGCTTCGGAAAGCCCGAGCGCTTGAACGCCACCTGGGACATCGCGTCGAGCGGGTTCGAGACGACGATTAAGACCGCTTCGGGCGAGCGCCGGCTGATTTCGTCCGTGACCTTCGAGACGATGTCGGCGTTGGTCTTCAGCAGGTCGTCGCGGCTCATGCCTGGCTTGCGCGGCAGGCCCGCAGTGATGATGACCACGTCGGAGTTCTCCGTCCCGTCGTAGTTGTTCGCGCCCGTCAGGCGCACGTCGAAGCCCTCAATCGGGGCCGTCTCCGCGAGGTCGAGCGCCTTGCCCTGCGGCACGCCCTCCACGATGTCGACGAGCACCACGTCTCCGAGTTCCTTGCTCGCCAGCCAGTGCGCGGCGGTCGCGCCGACGTTGCCCGCGCCGACCACCGTAATCTTGTTTCGCTTGCCCATCAGATAATTCCTTTCGAAGAAGTAGTCAGAAAAATCGCCGCCCGGAGATTTCGCGCCCAGGCGCATGCCCGCTTGCTTTCGTGCGCCCGGCCCCGTCATGTTCGGTGTAAGATTGTTCTCTTGAAAGAGCGCGAGTGTACAAGCGCGCGAGCGCGAGTGTCAAGAAAGGGCAGGGCGCACATGCGGCCCCTTCCGAGGAGCATTCACCGGCGATGGGTTTTCGCGAGTGGCTAAAAAAGCGTAGGGCCGGGAGGCTCGACCGTGAGGCCGAGGCGGCCGGGGAGACGGGAGACGAGGGCGAGGTTGACCCTTTCGACCCTTTCCCCGAGCCCGTGCGTCTGGAGATCGGCGACGTGTTCGACCTGCACACAATCGCGCCGCGCGACGTGAGGCGCGTGGTCGAGGAGTACTTGAGCGAGGCCCGGCGCAAGGGGTTCGGGAGCGTGCGGATTATCCACGGCAAAGGCAAAGGCGTGCAGCGCGAGATGGTGCGCTCCATCCTCGCGCGCACGCCTTACGTCGCCCGCTGGACGGACGCGCCCGCCGAGGCGGGGGGCTGGGGCGCGACCGTCGTCTTCTTCTCGCGCGCCGACTGAATCGGCCGCGCCCGCTAACGGCCGGGCATGTTCGCCAGCCCGATGAGGAAGAGGATAAGCGGGATCGCGCCGAGGCACATCCCGACAATCGCCTTGGGCTTGCTGATGGCCGGGTTCCTCCCCGAAGTGACCAGGGCGACGATGCCGAGCACGATGCTCGCCACGGCCGAGAGGAGCATCAGCCAGGAGAGCGGCTGTATGATTTGGGCCAGGAAGAGGAGCGTGTCGAAGCTCATCGACCCGTTCTTCGCCATGACGAAGACGAAAATCACGAACACCAGGATGAGGAAGGCACCGAGGCCGCAGGCGAACGCGGCGGTCGAGAGCGCCTTGCTCCCGCCGGTCGGCGCGTACTGGCCGCCGTAGGCGGGCGGGGGCGGCGGGTATCCGCCCGGCTGCTGATAGTAACCGCCGCCGCCGCCGGGCGGCTGCCACTGCGCGGGGTCCGCGGGCTGGCCGTAGGGGGGCTGGTTGCTCCCGTAATAGGGCTGCTGCGGGGGCGCTTCGGCGACGAGGTACGTCCCGTCGTAAGGGCACTGCGGCGGCGCATTGTCGGGGAACATTTGCTGACAAGTGGGACAACGTTTCATGGTTTCTCCTTCTTAGGTTTTGCGGGTCCGTACTCTACAGGGTGAAGTAATAAACGAGCGCGGCTGTGCCGGTCGCCAGCCCCGCAATCGCCAGTGGAATGCCCCCGAAGCGCGATGGCTTTTGCAGCGCGAGAATCAAGCCCGTGACGCCGAGCGCGAGACCCAGGATTGCCAGGACGAGCATCAGCTTGAGGACCGCGCCGAGGCTGGCGGCGACCAGCGCCGACATGATCGTGACGGCGCAGCAGCCCGTCACCAGCGCGGCGACCGAAATCGCTTCGTTTCTCCCAGGCCACGGTAGCGGCGCGACAGGCGTCTGGGGTGGCGCGATGGGCGTCGTCGGGGCGGGGCTCTGGTATTGATTGCCCCAGGGCTGTGCGGCCCGAGGCGGCGGCTGCTGCGGCGACCAGCCCTGCGACGCGAACTGCGGCGGCGGCGGAGGCGGCTGAGTGATCGGCGGTGCCGAAGGCTGAGGCTGTCGTCCGGCTTCCTCCGGCTCGTAATAGAGCGGCTGCGCCGGCGGCTCGGGGGCTGAAGGCTCCGGCACTGCTGCGGGCGGCTGCGGCCGCGGCCGCTCCGGCAGGACGGGCGTCGGCACGCGCAGCCCGGAAGAGAGCACTTCCCTTTCGTGGTCTTGCGCGCCGGGCGTCTCCCTCATCAAACGCATCCCGTCGCTCGGGCAATAATCCGGCGCGTCTTCCGCGTAAGTCCGCTGGCACGTTGGACAACGTTTCATTGACCTCTGGCTCTCCGCGCTCTCCGTCCGGGCCGCGCCGCGGACTCGCGGCGGCAAGCCCGCGCGACCTGCCGGCGCTCAAAAGAATTTCCCGGCTAGCCGAACAGGACGCCGTACTCGACCTCGAAGTAAATCCAGAGGCCGATGCTGAAGGCGGCCAGCAGCATCCCGACGATGGCGAGCGCCTTGCTCGTCTGCCGCTTCGAGATGAGCGCGATGATTCCCGTCACGAGCGCGGCCGCCCCAGTGACGACTGCGCCGATGATTGTTGCGTAGCCCGTGTCGCGGTCGAAGATGTGCGCCCAGCCGAGGTAGTCCGCCAAAAGGAGCAGGCCGAGCAGGCCGCTGACGCCGCCGACGATTATCGTCACCAGACTGAGGCTCTTGCTGGAGCCTCCGGCCGGGGCGTACGGCGCGCCGTAGGGTTGCTGTCCGGGCTGCTGGTAGTAGCCCCCGCCCCACTGCCCGCCCTGCTGCTGGGGTGGCGGCGGCGGCCAGGGGGCCGCGGCCGGCGGCTGCGCCTGCGGCGGCGGCTGAGGCTGCCAGCCCGTAGGCGGCTTGATGCCCGCCGCCTCGTTCGGCTGTTGGTAAGCCGGTGGAGGCGGGGCCTGCGGCGGCGCGGGGTTGTACTGCGGGGGCGGCGCGGCGGGCGGCGGCGGCGGCGAAGCCAGAATGGTCTTCTGCGGGTCGTAGGCCGGGGCCTCCTCCGTGACGAGTTGCGTCCCGTCGTTGACGCAGAAGCCCGGCGCGTCGTCCGGGTAAGTTCGCTGGCAGTTAGGGCAACGTTTCATCTGTCTCTCCCTCTGGGCGGACCGCGGGGCCCGCCCGAACCTTTTCGCGTATGCTACTAGAAAGCTGCACCTCTTCTATGCCAAATTTGGCGGCGAGTCAATATTCATTCTGCGAATTTCGGAAACGGCCGATTTCGGCCCGGTCAGAGGCTTTCTTCTCAAACGCCCTGCGGCTATACTCGTCGCCGCGCCCGTTAGGAGAGCGGCAACAAACTTTCATCAGCAACGTCACTTCAATCAGCCACACGTTTGAGCTGAGATTCACTGTTTTGGAGCCGAAGATGAATTCCACCCGCTTACGCCGCGGCGCGCGGCCCGCGCCGCGCACGGTCCTGCTTCTCGTCCTGGCCCTGTTGCGCGCCGCCGTGCCCGCGCCCGCGCAGGACATCTCCGGCGGGGCCGACCTGGCTAAAGACATCACGGGCGGCGCGGTCGGCGTCGTCAAGCTGCCCAAAGTTAACCGGCAGCACAACAAGCGCCCGGCGAAGCCGACGCCGACTCCGACGCCCACGCCGACGCGCGAACCAGGACCGTCCAGGCTTCAGCAGGCGAGCGCGCGCCCCGTCAAGGGCTCGCCACGCGGCGGCGGCGGACCCAAGCGGCGCACGCCGCAACCCAGGCCGCAGCCCAGGCCACAGCCGAAGCCCGAAGTGACCGCCGAAGACCTCAACGACCAGGGCGACGACTTCTTCGACCAGCGCCAGTTCGAGAAGGCCGCCGAGGCTTACCAGAAGGCGATTCGCCTCAAGCCGAACTGGGCCGAGGCGCACAACAACCTCGGCGACGCCTACTTCAACCTGAACAGGTACGAGGACGCGGCCGCCGCCTACAGGCAGGCCATACGCTACAGGCCCGACTGGGCCGAGGCGCACAACGGGCTCGGCGACGCGCTCTCCAACCTGAACCGCGACGAGGAGGCGATCGCCGCCTACCGCGACACGCTCCGCCTGAAGCCCGACGACGCCTCAGTCCATTTCAACCTCGGGAAGCTCTACTTCGGGATGAACCGGAACCAGGAGGCCGTCGCGGCGCTCAAGGAGGCCGTGCGTTACAACGGCAGCGACTGGGAGGCGTACAACTTTCTGGGCCAGGCTCACGACCGCCTGGAGCAGTACGGCCCGGCCGCAGAAGCCTACAACCGGGTCGTGCGCCTAAACTCGACTTACACGGAAGTTCACTACAGCCTGGGGGCCGCGCTCTACAACGCGGGCCGCTACGAGGAGGCCATCGCCGCCTACAGGCAGGCCACACGCCTGAAGCCCGGCGCGCACCCGGACGTTTACAACAACATAGGCGACGCCTACCGCCGCCTGAATAAACTCTCCGAGGCGGCGGACGCCTACAAGCAGGCCATCCTGCTCAAGCAGGCCGACGCCGACACCTACAACAGCCTGGGCTTCGTCAGCACCAAGCTGACGCGCTACAGCGACGCCATAGAGGCTTACAACAACGCGCTCAGGCTCGACCCGAACCTGGACGAGGCTTACGACAACCTGGGCTACGCGCTCGGCAAGTCGCGCCGCTGGAACGAAGCGATTGACGCCCTGAACAAGGCCGTCCGCCTCAAGCCCGACGACGCCGAGGCGTACACCAACCTCGGCTGGGTCTACAACAACACCGGGAAATTCAGCGAGGCCGTGGGCCCGCTCAGCCAGGCCGTGCGCATCCAGCCGGACTACCCCGCGGCCCACTTCAACCTGGGCATAGCGTACAGCCGCCTGGGCAAGTTCGCCGAGAGCGCCGAGGCCTTCGGTCAGGCCGTCCGCGTCAAGCCCGAGTGGGCCGAGGCGCACAACAACCTGGGCTACGCCTACGGCGGCCAGCAGCGCTGGAAGGAGGCGATAGAGTCTCATCGGCGCGCGATTCAACTCAAGGATGATTACGCCGGGGCCATCTTCAACCTGGGCGTCGCCTACTTCCAGAGCGGCGACAAGAAGCAGGCCACCGAGCAATATAAAATCCTGGAGAAGATGAACCCCAACCTGGGCGCGAGGCTCTACATCATGATCAACAAGAAGAACCCTCCGGCCCAGGGAGCTTACTGATTAAGAATTTGAACGACGAAGACACACGAGGCGACACGAAGTAAGATCAAATTTTCGTGTCGCCTCGTGTGTCTTCGTCGTTCGTTCCCTTCTTACTTCCGCTCTCACCAATCGCCCAGCCTGACCGGAACTGACCGGGCATCCTGATTGAACGAGCGGCCGTGTGGGCGATTCTCCCGCCTTTTTACAACTGGCACATTAATTGACTAGGCGACGCCACGGACGCCTGCCCCCCGACGGCACGGCGCGGCCGTAGTCTGTAAACGGCAGCACCAGATGAGGAGACACGAACAAGGGTTTAGGAGTTGACTTAACATCCCCGACGAACGAGTTTTCGGAAACAGTGAGTTGAAAGGCTTGCCGTTGTTCCGCGCCTCTTCACAGGAAAGGACCTCGCGGCGTTTCTCATCGCGCCCGACGCGGCGCGGCGGGACGCCTTTGCTTTCTCTCAATTTGAGAGACGCCTCTCTTCAATCTGACCGAATTCTCTCTCTCTGACCTCTCCCCAAAGACCGCCCCGGAAACTTAAGTGAAGAAATATTGCGGGTTAACCTGCCCTGCCGGCGCGGCATAGTGCTTGCCAATGTTTTTGCAGCGCCGGGACGCAGTCTTCAGTCCCGCGAGAGCAATTCCCGACTTCCCAGAAGAACAAGACAGGTCAACCTTACTCTTAGAGGTCACGCGCTTTGAGCAGAAAAAAGAACGCGGCACCGTACATGTGGACGATCATCGTCCTCGGCTCGGCGGCCTTTCTCTTTTCCGCGGTCAACGTCACCGGCGCGCAGATTGACATACGCTTCTTCTTCCTGGCCCTCATCACGATCTGCATCGGCTCGCGCATCACCATTCGGATTCCGCGCCTCAGCTCCCACATCTCGGTCTCCGACACTTTCATCTTCCTCTCGATGCTGCTCTTCGGCGGCGACGTGGCGATCATGCTCGCGGCCATCGAGTCGCTCTGCTCATCTTTGCGCTTCAGCAAGAAGCGCATGACCATCGCCTTCAACACGGCTACCGCGGCGCTCTCGACCTTCCTCACGGTCTGGCTGCTGCGCGTCAGTTTTGGCTCAATTTTCGAGTTGCGCGGCGGCTACTCGGCCCCCTTCATCGTCGGCATCTGCCTGATGGCGCTCGTGCAGTACATAGGCAACTCAGGGATGGTCGCGACCGCCGCCGCGCTCAAAATCAACCAGCCCCTGTGGACGACCTGGCGCAAGAGTTTCCTCTGGACCTCTATCACTTACTTCGCGGGCGCGTCCGCCGCCGGCATCATCGCCAAGCTCATCGACACCGTAGGCTTCTACGCCTTCCTGGCGACGACCCCGATCATCGCCATCGTCTACTTCACCTACTGCACCTACCTGAAGAACGTGGAGGCCTCGGTCGCGCAGGCCGAGCAGGCCGAGCGCCACGTCGCGGCCCTCAGGGAGAGCGAGGAGCGTTTCCGCAGCGCGTTCGACCACGCGGCCGGCATGGCGCTGGTGGCGACGGACGGGAATTGGATCAAAGTCAACCGCTCGCTCTGCGAGATGGTCGGCTACTCCGAGGAGGAGCTGCTCGCGTCGAACTTCCAGGCCATCACGCACGAGGACGATCTGGCGGACATGATGGCGCAGGTCAGCAGACTCATCGAGGGGAGGCTCTCGACCTACCAGATGGAGCTGCGCTACAACCACAAGCGCGGCCACGTCGTCTGGGTCCTGCTGAGCGTCACGGTGATTCGCGACTCGCTGACGGACTCCGTCAACCTCATCTTCCAGATTCAGGACATCACGGACCGCAAGCGCGCCGAAGAGCGGCTGCTGCACGAAGCCTTCCACGACGTGCTGACGGGCCTGCCGAACCGCGCCCTCTTCATGGACCACCTGAAGCTCTCGGTCGAGCGCGGCAAGCGGCGCGAGGACCGCCTCTTCGCAGTCCTCTTCCTCGACCTCGACCGCTTCAAGATCATCAACGACTCCCTCGGCCACATGGTCGGCGACCAGCTCCTCGTCGGCATCGCGCGCCGCCTGGAAATCTGCCTGCGCCCCGGCGACACCGTCGCGCGCCTCGGCGGCGACGAGTTCACGGTGCTGCTGGAAGATTTGACGAGCGTGACGGAGGCCATTGACGTGGCCGAGCGGCTGCAAAAGGCCCTGGCCCTCCCCTTCAACCTCAACGGCCACGAGGTCTTCACGACCGTCAGCATCGGCATAGCGCTTTCGAGCACGGGCTACGACCGCCCCGAGGAGGTCCTGCGCGACGCCGACACCGCGATGTACCGCGCGAAGATGCTCGGCAAGGCGCGCCACGAGGTCTTCGACAAGACGATGCACGCCCGCGCCATGAACCTGCTGCAAATGGAGTCGGACCTCCGCCGCGCCATCGAGCGCCGCGAGTTCATCCTCCACTACCAGCCGATCGTCGAGTTGGAAACTGGCACAATCCGCGGCTTCGAGGCGCTCATCCGCTGGCAGCACCCGGAGCGCGGCTTCGTCCCGCCCGACGAGTTCATCTCGATTGCCGAGGAGACGGGGCTGATTACGCCAATCGGGCAGTGGGTCCTGGAAGAGGCGTGCCGCCAGATTCGGCTCTGGCAGGACGAGTTCCCGCAGTTCCCGCCGCTCCAGATCAGCGTCAACCTGTCCAGCAAGCAGTTCATCAACTCGAATTTGACCGAGCAGATCCGCCGCATCCTGCGCGAGACGGACGTCCAGCCGCAGAGCCTCAAGCTTGAGATCACGGAGAGCATGGTAATGGAGAACTTCGAGACGGCCGTCGAGATGCTCGAACAGCTCCGCACGCTCGGCCTCGAATTCAGCATCGACGATTTTGGCACAGGCTACTCTTCGTTGAGCTACCTGCACCGCTTCCCCATCTCGACCCTGAAGATCGACCGCTCGTTCGTCAGCCGCATGATCGAGAACAACGAGAACGCGGAGATCGTCCGCACCATCGTCATGCTGGCGCGCAGCCTGAAGATGAGCGTCGTGGCCGAGGGCGTCGAGACGCGCGACCAGCTCGCGCAGCTCGCGCTGCTGGAGTGCGAGTACGGCCAGGGCTACTACTTCTCCAAGCCGCTCGACGCGAAGGGGGCCGCGCGCCTTCTCTCCGAGGGCCAGACTTACCCGATTCCGCTCTCCACACTCGACAGCATCATCCGAGAGGAGAGCATACTGGCCGCATGAAATGTGCGAGCGCGCGCCCACGCGGGACGCGCGCTCGTTTGATTTGTTCGTCTGTTCAAGAGGTCGGACTCATATGCCTGAAATTGAGACGGACCGCCTGCTGCTTCGACAGTTCACGCTCGCTGACCTGGACGCGCTGGCACAGATTTTCGCGGACCCGGAAGTCGTCAAACACCTGGGCTCGGGTCAGCCCGCTTCCAGTGAGGAGACGGAGATGGCGCTCCGCAGCATCATCGCGCACTGGGGCCTTCACGGCTTCGGCCGCTGGGCGACCGTCCACAGGCCGACGCGCGAACTCATCGGCTACGGCGGGCTGCGGAGTTTTCACGGCGAGCCGGAGTTGGTCTACCTGCTGAAGAAGTCTTACTGGGGGCGCGGGCTGGCGACCGAGCTGGCGCGCGCCTGCCTCAAGTTCGGCTTCGAGGAACGGGGATTCGAGCGCGTCATCGCCATGGCGAAGACGGCCAACGCAGCGTCTCACCGCGTCATGGAGAAGTCCGGGATGCTTTTCGAAAGGAGGGCCAAAATCTACGGCCTCGATGTCGTCCGCTACGCCCTCTCCCGCCCGGCCTACCTGTCGATGCAGGAGTCGAGCACGTTCGCCTACGACATACACGGCTTCACACGCGAGGCACACCAACGCGCGCGCTTGCAGGTCTGAAGCATCGCGTTCAGTCCCGGTAATATTCCTCCTCCAGCACGGACATCAAGACCAGGGACTCCCAGCCGTCGCCCACGCTCACGCACTCGCGCAACATCCCTTCGGCCACGAACCCCTCCGACTCGTAGAGCCGCCGCGCTCGCTCGTTGTGCTCCCTCACGTCTAGCCACAGGCGGTGCGCCTTCAGCTCCTCGAAGGCCATCTTCTTGACGGCGCGCAGGACCTCGCGGCCGTACCCCCTTCCCTTCTCCGTGATGACGACGCGCCGGAACTCCACCGAGCGGTTGGCGTCCGCGAGCCCGGCCATGATGACGTAGCCCACCGGCCGATTGTCCCCGACGCCCTCGACGACGAAGTGTGCCAAATCGGGGTCCGACAGCGTCGCGCAGTGCTCCGCCCGCGTCCACTGGCCCACGAAACGGCGGTTCTCCTCCGCCCCCTCCGCCGCCAACACGAAATCCAGGTCGCCCTCCGCGGTGCGCCGCAAACGTACGTTCATCTTTTGAGATGGGTGGTGCCCCCGGCACGACTTGAACGTGCGACCCCCTGCTTAGGAGGCAGGTGCTCTATCCACTGAGCTACGGGAGCACTAAGAATCAACATGAAGCGAACCGGGAGGCAGTTTAGCACAACTCGGTCCTGTTACTTAATTGGGAGCGCCAGTTCCGGTGACGCTGCCGAGGCTGGCAGCAGCGCGGCGGGCCGATGACGACCCGCCGCGTTTAGTAGCCGACATAAGGGTGTTCAAGCCCCCATCAAACATTGATGGCGTCGAGAACGCGTTGCGCCGTGACGGCCTGTAGGACGTCGAAGGAGGCGTTGGTTTCGAGCGCGAGTTTCAGGTATTGGGCGGCCTTGCGGCGGTCGCCCGATTGGTTGTAGATGAGCCCGGCGTGATAGAGGATGCGCGCGTCGCGCGTGCCGAGGCGCGTCGCCTCGTCTATCGCGGCCCGCGCTTCCTCGACGTAGCCCCGCTTGAAGAGCGTCCACGCGAGGGCGTCGCAGGTGTGTATGTCGCGGCGCGTTTCGCGCGCGCGGCGGGCCAGCGCGAGTGCTTCGTCAAGGTTCAGGTCGTGGTCGGCCCAGAAGTAGACCAGGTGATGCCAGTCGTTTTCGGCGGCCGCGTTCTCGCGCTCCGCGGACTCGAAGAGCTTGTACTGGCGCGCAGCCTCATCCGCGCGCCCCGTCCGAGTGTAGAGGTCGCCGAGCGCTAAGGCCGCGTCGGCCGAGTTGGGGTCACGTCCCTGCTCGCGTTTGTAGATACTGACGGCGCTCTCCAAATCCCCCGCCGCGATGCGCGCGCGGGCCTTCCCTTCGAGGGCCATGCGGTAGTCGGGTGAAATCCTGAGCGCCGTGTCGAACTCGCGCTCGGCCTCCGCCAGCCTCCCGGCGTTTATCAGCAGGTTGCCTAGCTGCACGCGGCACCAGGCGGAGTTCTCTGGGTCCTGCGGGCTGGCGGCCTTGACCGCGACGGCCATCGCCTCAATCGCGCCTTCGGTGTCGCCGTGAAGCTCGCGCAGGTACGAGACGCGCGAGTAAGAGGCCGTGTCGGGCCTGAGGTTCACCATCGTCTGCGCGGCCCTGACTGCTTCCTCGTAGTCGCCCAGCTCGACGAGCGCGTCCGTCAGGGCACCGTAAACGTCGTGGTCCTGCGGCCGCATGGCCTGCGCGCGGCGGGCCACGTCGAGCGCCTCGCCGAATTTGTGATAGGTCAAAAGCAGCTTGGCGCGCAGCTTGAGCGCGTCGTAGTTGTCCGGCGCGACTTCCTCGGAGCGCGCGAGGGCCGCCTCGGCCTCGGCGTTGAAGCCGAAGTCTCCCGTCTCGCGCGCCTTCTGCTGATAGGCGGAGGCGAGCAGGTTGTAGCCGTCGGCCACGTCCGGCGCTTGCTCGATCTTGACTTGCGCAGCCCTGATACGCGCGTCGGCCGGCGTCTCCTGCTGGCCCATTTCCGACGGGCCTTGAGGCGCGGTCTTCTCCCGGCGCATGAAGCCGAACATCACTATCGCGACGGCGAGAGCCGCAATCGCCGCAGACACGGCCAACGCTTTTCTCTTGCTCAGTGTATTCATGAATGCCTCCTGATTCAGCAAGACCGGGCCCGGAGTCCGAAGTCTGAAGTTTGGAAGACCGACCTTTAGACTTCGGACTCCGGGCTCATCTTTTCGGCCTTACTTCGGGTTGCCGGAATGCGGCGTGCCGAGGTAGGGGAAGCGGGTCAGGTACGGCACGTCGTTGCCCTCGACGCCGTCCCCGAGCGCGTTGTTCGGCGCTTTGTTCGTCTCGGGCGTGAACGGCGTGCCGCCCGCCACCGCGCGCAGGGCTATGTCCGTCACGTCGTCGCCGACGCGCCGCCCGTTCGGGAAGCCCGCCGGGTCGCCGCCGAGCAGCCCCAAGCGGTTCGGGTTCGCGCTCGGCGGGATGGCGACGTTGAGCCTCAGCATCTCGTGCGGCTTGCCGTCCGAGAGCCAGGTGTTGAACTCCGGCGCGCCCGGCACAGAGCCGGCCTTGATGCCCGTGGCGAAGATCGCCACGAGGTCGTTACGCGGCGCGGCCGGGATGTCTATCTTGTAAACGGCCTTGAGCAGTTTGGGCAGTTGCGGGTCCAGGACGAAGGGCGCTGCCGCCGCGTCGTCCCTGGGCGAGAGGCCGTTGAAGGTGTCCTTGAGTTTGAGCGGGATCACGACCTCGTTGACCAAGGGGTTTCCGAGGCGCGAGATTTGGACCCACTGGCCGTTGCGCGAGCCGTGCGACTGCTGCCCGCGGAAGACGTTGGTCGAGCGGCGGCTGGCCGTCGCCCACATGCCTATCACAGCGTCGTCTGCGGTCGGCCCCGAAGGCACCTTGCCCGTCCGCGTCACGTCCTTGACGGGGACTTCGATGGCGATGGCGTGGACGTTGAAGCCCGCGGTCGAGTCCTTGCTGCCCGTGGACGTAATCGAGCGCAGGTTGAGCGTGTCGAAGATGGTCGAAACGTCAACGTAAAAACCCTCGTCGCGCTGCCCGGCGAAGACGCGCCCGCCGCCCGGAAGCTGGTGGACCGTGTGCTGTGCCAGCATCTCGTAGTCCGGGGTCGTGCGGTTGCCGATGTTGCAGGGCGGCGTGTGCAGCCCCGTCGCGAGTACCTTGCCCTTCGGCCCCGTGTGCTTGTCCACGCGCGTGACCGAGAAGTACTGGGTCTCGTTAAAGTCCGGGTCGTTGCCGTTGGTGATGAGCGGGTCGATGCCGCCCTTGCCCGCGAGCGCCTCGTTGGGCGCGGCCATCCCCAGGATGATGTCGCCGTTCTTGATGTTGTTGGTAAATTGGAACTGGTAGGAAACGTCCTCGACGCCGTCGCCCGTGTTGTCGATCTTGATCTCGTAGAGCACCGTGTCGTCGAACTTGTAGAAGTGTGGCCCGCCGTAGGGGGCCTCGAACGGGATGTAGTTGGCTATGAAGGTGACGAACCCTTCGCGCCCCGCCTCCGTGCTGCGGAAGGCGTAAACGTCCGTGTTGTCTGCCAGGGGGTCGCCCACGATCAGCGGCGCTTCGCGGTGGCTGGACGCCTGAGAGGATCGCGTGATGCCGCTCAAGAGCAGCGAGCATCCCAGGACGAAGAGTAAAGCGAGGGTCAATGTCTTTCTCATCTATATCTCCTTTTCAGCGGAGAGCGTTTCACACTCTCCTCAGACGGCGGCCCGCGAGGGTCTCAAATAGATGGCCGGGGTAACATTGTCACGCGGCGCGCCTCACGTCTCGCAGGCACACCACCACGCCCTCGGGCCTCGCGTCTTCAGCCGACACACGGGCCCGACGATTCGTAGAAATCAACCTTGAAGGAAACTCACCCCCGCGAAACAACTAGGAGTGAGCTAGGCATAGAGTCCGTCCCCACGCCAGGTAAGCGACCTCGGCTGCTCCCTATGCTGTTTTCACTGGTAAGTACGGTGCGGCACCGCGGCTCGGATTTACGCTGCGCGCAACAATTCGAAAGGGATGAGCCAGGGCGTGTCCCGCAGAACGGCCCCCATGTGGGCGATGAAGCCACCCGCATCAACACCGCCGTAACACTCGCGCACGGCCGGGTTGCGCCAGGCGATGAGACAGCCGAAAGTGAAATATAAAATCAGGTAGGCGATGCCGAGGAGGGCGAGTTTCCAGGCCCGCTCGCCGGCGGGCACGGCCTGACGCGCGTCGCTTTCGGAGCCGACGGCACCGGCGCTTCTCTTTCCCAGGATCAGGACGGCCAGGACAGAGAACGGGGCAGCGACCACGGCACCCATCAGGAACAGGCGCGGCGGGTCTGACGATCGCTTTCGATTGTTCAACTCACTTCACGGTCAGAGTCGTCTTCGCGAAGTAGTCGGTCAGGTTGCCGTTCTTCATCATCAGCTCGCGCTTGCCCCAGGAGATGATGTAGACGCTGTAAGTGCCTGCGGGCAGCTTCAGCATGTCGCCGACGGTGGCGTACTTGCTGTTCTTCTCGCCGATCTGTTGCTGGTACTCGTTGACGTGTTCCACGTCCTTGCCGTCCGCGCCCTGCTTGTAGAAGACGATGCCGATGAAGTCCACGCCGACCGGGCCTTTGTTCTCGAAGAGGACGTTGAACGGCGTGTCGGCCGCCCACTCGTTCGACTGGCCGACGCACTTCCAGTCGTCGTCAATTTCTTTGCAGATGCTGACCTTGCCGCTGGTCTCCTTCGGGGCGTCGCCGGCCGCTTTGTCCTGGGCCCGAGCGTTAGAGGCGAACAGCACCGAACAGCAAAGTGCCAGCGCGAAAAGCACCACGTACTTCCTGTGGGACGGCATAATCATTCAATCTCCTTTCGTGTCGGCGAATATTAGTGGCCCAGAGAGTTTTGAGTCAACGGTCGAAAGCTGACGCGGCGGCCCTTCCCTACGACTGATACTTAATCAGCGAACGCACGTCGTAGCCTTCCAGCTTCCGGCGGCCGGGGAGGAACTCCAGCTCGACGACGAAGACGAGGCCGGCGACTGTGCCGCCGAGTTGTTCGACGAGGTCTACGACGGCTTTCGCGGTGCCGCCCGTGGCGAGCAGGTCGTCGGCGATGAGGACGCGGTGGCCCTGGCCGACGGCGTCGCGGTGAATCTCCAGCGTGTCCTGGCCGTACTCCAGGTCGTAGGAGATGGAGGCGCACTCGGCCGGGAGCTTGCGCGGCTTGCGCACGGGCACGAAGCCCGCGCCCAAGTGGTACGCGAGCGCCGGGGCGAAGATGAAGCCGCGCGCCTCTATGCCGATGACAGTGTCGACGCGCTCGCCCTCGAACTGCGCGGCCAGCGCGTCCACGGTCTTGCGCAACCCCTCCGGGTGCTTGAGCAACGTCGTGATGTCGTAGAAGTTGATGCCCGGCTTCGGGAAATCCGGCACCTCGCGGATCAGCGCTTTAAGGTCATCCATAAGTAGTAGTCAGTAGTCAGTGGTCAGTGGTCAGTAAAAGCAAGTTGTCTTTGCTGATTACTGAGTACTGACTACTGACTACTATTTCACCTTTCTATCCTGAAATGAGAATAATTGCCGGTCGGGTCGAGGTTGATCTCTTCGACGTTCTCGACGGAGGAGAAGGCGGGGCCGGTCGCCAGGTCGTGCTTGAAGGCTTCGACCGCCTCGGCAGTGCCTTCGGCCAGCGCCTCGACGCGCCCGTCCGCCAGGTTACGCACGTAGCCCGTGATCTGGTGGCGCGCCGCCGCCCGCTGCGCGAAGAAGCGGAAGCCCACGCCCTGCACCTCGCCACCGATTAAAAATTTACGCGCTATTTTCATCCACGCACTCTCGACGAATTTTAGAACGGCCGCGGGAACGCGACGGAGGATAGCACAGGCGCGCTCGGCCCGCACCTCACGGCTTATGGGAAAGCCGCGGCAGACTTTCAACGGCCCTCGGCTAACTCGACGACGGCGACGCCGCCGGGCGCGAGGGTGAGTTTGACGACGCCCGCGCCGCCTTCGCGCGAGAGGTCAAGGCGCTTGTCTTCGGTCCATTCTGTGGCCTGCCCGATGGCCTGATCTTTGAGGCTCAGGGTCACTTCAACGCTCGCCGTGCGGTCAACCTGTGCCATTCCCTGCTGGGGCTTCCAGACGCCCTTGTTGTTGATGAGCGTCACGACCCAGCCGCGCGTCTTGCGGTTGACGAGGTACTCGACTTCGCCGCGGACGCGGACGGGCGTGGCGTCCGCGCAAAGATGTGCCAGCAGGTGCGCGGCGAAAGGCGTCAGCCGCTCGTCCTCGCCGAGCAGGTCCGGGAGCGCGACGAAGACGACCCGTCCGCCCCCGAGTCTGTTGACTGTCACGAGCGCGTCGCCCGACTGCGTCCTCATCAGGACCTGCGCGCCGGCGCGCGGCTCGACTTTCTCGTAGCGGAACACCTGCCCGTGGAGGTTTGTGCCAGCCTCGTTCGGCGCGAGACACAGCGCGCCGTCCGCCTCGGATTTTGTGCCAGTCAGGCGCGCGCCCGTCAATTCTTCCGGGAGCCCCTTCGCCTGCGCCGCGTTGAGGACGAGGGTGCCGCCCTCGCGCACGTAGTCTTCCAGGCGCTTGGCCCACGCGTTGCTCCACTCCACGCGCCCGCCGACGACTACCGCGCGGTAAGCGTCAATCGCATCCTTGCGCGTCTCGGACGCCACGAGCACGTCGAAGATGTCGCCGAAGACGGAGGCGACGTAAGCCTGTCGGTCGCCGCTCGCGGGCTCGCCCTCCGCGACGCTCACGGGGTAGTAGGCCGCGCCGAACAACTCGCGCAGCGCGCGATCTGACCTGTCGATCTGCGAGACGCCGAAGGGCCAGTGCGGGTAGTCCGTCATGTCCCAGCCGTGCGCCGGGTCTAGCAGAAAGGCTATCGGCGTGTAGGGCGTGCCGCGGTCCGCGTGTCTCTCCGCGAAGCGCATGAACTCGTCCGTGATGCGCCCGAGCGGGTTCAGTTGGAACGGGTGCTGGCCCGGGCCGGGCTTGAAGAACTGGTCAAAGCCCTGTTCGAGATAGACGGCGCTCGCGCCGGCCATGTAGTAATAGTAGTAGCTCTTGCGATACCAGGAGAGCGACGGCCCCATCGTCGCGCCGTAGCGCGTGTGGAAGAAGTTGTCCGGCCCCGCGAAGTCTTGCTGCTTTGTAAAAGTCGTCGCCGTGTCGCCGAAGTTCGGCGCGTGGTAGTAGAGGAACGGGCCGCCGTATTGGCGCGCCGCGCCGCGCGTAAACGCCACGCGCATCGCGGTCGAGGGCTGCACGGCGGCCGTCTCGACGCCGATGGTGCGGACTCCCCACTCGCCGAGCGCGTGGGCGAAAGAGGTGCTCGAAGTCGCCTGCGCCGGGATCAACTCCTTCCACATCGCGCCGGGCTCCGCGGTCTGAAAGATTCTGGCCCACTTGCGTTCGAGCGCGCCCGTGTAGGCGACGCGCAAGGCTCCGAGCATCTCGCGGCGCGACATCTCGGGCCTCAGTTTCAAATCCTTCGACGCGTCGCCCCAGACGTGCCCGACGCTCTCGCCCGAAATCCACCCCAGGAACTGTTCGCGCAAATCGACGGACAGCAGACGCCAGGCGGCCTGCGCTTCGGCCGGCGTGGGCCATCGCGCGGTGCCGTAATTAATCAGCACGGCGAAGGGCGCGCGCGTCTCGCGCAGGTAGCGCACGAACGGGCTGCCCTCTTTCAGGTACGAAGGCAGGTCCGCGATGTAGACGACGGGCACGACGAGTCTGGAGCTGAAGAGCGGAACGTCGCGCGCACCCCTGTACGTCTTGACGAACTCGTCGACGGGCTCCGCGTGGAACGGGTAGAGCGGGCGCTCATTGGGCGGCTGCGTGTCGTAGAGCGCCCAGAACTCTTTGGAGACGTTCCAGGGCATCAGGAAGTCTCGGCCCGCGAGGGCGGGGCGACGCCAGAGAATTGGCACATCCGTTGTCGTCTCCGGCCCGACGAGCGGCGCGAGCGGCGTGCGCTTCTGCGACCACTGGCGCAAGTAGCGCGCCGCGGCGAAGTCAGGCTTCCTTCTGCCCTCGGGCACGAAGCCCGTGTCGTTCGTGACGAGCAGGCAGTCTACGTGGCGGCGCGCCTCCGCCCGTTTCTCGATTTCGACGGAGACGCGCGCCGCGCCTTTCGCGAGCGTCGCGGAGGCAGCGTCCCAGGTGAACGCCCAGCCCCAGTACAGGCTCACCTCGTCGTGCGGATCAACCAGGTCGCGCGCGCCGAACTCGCGGGCGAAGACTTCGCGCCCCGCTTGCGTGACGCGCACCGTAAAATTCTCCGAGCGCCTGGCCCAGTCCGCGTAGCGCACCCAGACCCTGTACGCGCCCGCGCGCGGCACCTCGACGTCCTGGTAAATCGTCGCGCGGGTCTCGTCTGCGCTCGCGGCCGCGGAGTTCCACTCGCTCTCGCCGCCCTGCGTCCACTCGGCGGACACCCCCGGCCCGTTGATCCCCCAGCCGGGGGCCGCGGCGCGCGGCGGCTGGGACCACGAAGGATTCTGGACCGGCTCGTGGCGCTCGTTGGTCGAGAAGCCGCGCATGTTCTCCGCCTCGTACCAGAGATATTCGTGGGAGGGCGCGGGCTGGGGCGCGGAAGTCTGGGCGGGCGAGTTGCCGAAAAAAATTGTGAGCAGACAGAGAAACGCGGAGAAACAACGGTAAGGCTTTTCAAGCTTCATAGTTGTTCTCCGCGCCCAGGGCCGCTCTTCGATTAGCCGATTGCTTCGAGACACTCCGCGAGCGTGCGCTGCCGGCAGGTGAACATGGGCGTGTCGCGCAGCGTGTAGGAACTGGCTTTCGTCTCGCGCAATTCCTGGACGAGGTCCAGGAAGTCGGCGGGCTCGTCCGTCTCGAAGGCGACGACGAACTCCTGGTCGTCGAGGCCGAACGAGTAAGTCGTGTGGAGCTTGACCGAGCGGTACTTGGAGCCGATGCGTATGTGCTCGTCCATCATCTCCTGGCGCGCGTCGCTGGGCTTGCTGTACCACTCGCGCGTCTTGACGAACGGGTAGACGAAGAGGTACTTCGACTTGCCGGGGACGATGTGGAGGCGGTCCTCGACGTGCTCCGGGTTGTCCTTGTCTATGTACATCGAGCGCTTCGTCATGGAGAGGAACGACTGCGTGGCCTCCAGGTATCGGCCCAGCTCCGTGCGGTTGAGCCGCGCCGTCATCTCCTGTATGGGGTCCAGGTGATAGCCTATCCGCCAGGTCATGAACTCGGCGTTGGTCCGCAGGCCGACGAGCGAGTAGGTGTGAATCAAAAGCTCGCGCCTGAACTCCTCGACCGCGTCGGTGAACTCCCGCCGGGCGCGCTCCTTCCGCTCCTCGTCCAGCATGCGCCACTCGGGACGCGCGCGGTAAAAAGTGAAGCTGACGAACTGGCGCGGGAGCGACGGCCGCGGGCGGACGGTCTCGTCCTCGGCCGCCGGTGCCAGCCGCAGCGAACCGCGGGCCGAAGGCTTGCCCTGCTCACTCTCGGTGCTCATGACGCTTGTTTCACCTCTCTTTTAGGATTGCCGCGAAAAAAGGGTCGCACAATTTCACCCGGTAAGATAGAATGCGCGCCGTACAGTCAAAAGCTATTCTGCTGCGAACGCTTTTAAAAGTCTAGCGAACCCCGCGACGACTTTACCAGACTCGCCGGACTCAAAAATAATCATGCCGGACTCCAAACAGCCGAAGGAACGGAAAGTGGACAGGGGGCGCAGGGATTTCCTGATCTGGGTCCCCGTGGGCATCTTCGCGGGGCTGGCGGCGACGGTCGCCGCCGCCGCCTTCCGCTACCTGCGCCCCGCGAAAATCGCCCAGGACGAGACCTGGAACGACATCGGCCCCGTCAGCTCGCTGACGGGCGACAAGCCCATCATGAAGAGCATCGTCGCCGAGCACAAGGCGGGCTGGGCCAGCACGCTCGAAGAGCACTTCGTCTACGTCCTGCCGCACAAGAACAACCAGGTCGTCTCCAGCATCTGCCCGCACGAGGGCTGCAACGTCGCGTGGCGCGGCGAGGAGAACCAGTTCTTCTGCCCCTGCCACGACAGCTACTGGGCCGCGGACGGCGAGCGCGTCAGCGGCCCCTCAAGGCGCGGCCTCGACCCGCTCCCGACGCGCGAGAAGGACGGCCGTCTACAGGTCAAGTATCAGAGCTATCTGAACAACACAGAGGAGCGGATTGTCCGGGGATGAGCGAGGAACGGGCCGAGAAATTCGACGCAGAGGGGCAGCGCCAGAGCTGGGTCACGCGCTGGACGACGCTCGGCGACATCGAGCGCACGCTCATCGACAAGCCTTCGAGCGGCTTCGAAGCCTGGGCGCGCACGACCGCCGGCGTGGTCGTCATGCTGCTCGCCCTGCAAGTCGTCACGGGCCTCCTGCTGGGCTTCTACTACGTCCCCTCGACCGAGAACGCGCACACGACCGTCGCCTACATAGAGAAGGTCGTGCCGGGCGGCGCGTGGATTCGCTCGCTACACCACTACGGCTCGATGTGGCTGACGCTCGCGCTGGTGCTCCACCTGGCGCAGATGTTCTGGCGCGGGACGTACCGCCGGCGGCCCGTCGGCTGGATGGCGAGCGTCATCCTGCTCGGGCTGATTCTCGCGGCCGGCACGACCGGCTACTCGCTGCCCTGGGACGCGCGCGCGTTTTTTGGCACACGCGTCACCGAAGGCATCGCGGGCGGGCTGCCCTTCGTCGGCCACTCGGCGCGCGAGTGGCTCATCGGCGGCTCGGAGATTACGCCCATCACGCTCGCGCGCTTCTTCGCGCTCCACGCGCTCATCATCCCCGCCATCATGCTCATCGTGCTCGCCGCGCGCCTCTTCGTCTTCCGCGAGCGGGCGCTCGTGAGCGCGGCCGAGGAGAGGCGGCTGGAGAAGTGGATGCACCGCCAGGTCGTGCGCAACGCGGTTGCGGCCGGCGCGGTCTTCGTCGCGCTCGCCCTCTACGCCTGGAAGTACGCCGCGCCGCTCGGGCCGCCCGCGGACACGGCCGCGCCCGGCTACCTGCCGCGCCCCGGCGCGCAGTTCCTCTGGCTCTTCCAGATGCTCAAGTACGTGCCCGGACGCACGGCCTCCGTCATCGCGGTCACGCTGCCGGGCGTGATACTTTTCGGGCTGGCGATACTGCCGTTCCTTTACAAGCCGCTCAACCGCGTGATGAAGCACCCGCGGCGCAACATCGGGGCCGTGCTCTTCTCGCTCGGCTTCCTGCTCGTCGCGGGGCTGACCATCGTCGCCTACGTGGACGACGCGCGCAACCCGCTCGTCGCCAAACAACTCCGCCGCCAGGAGGCCGAGGAGAAGGCATTCCGCGAAGCGCCTTTCGTGCCTTTGCGCGCGCGCACGAGTGAGTCTTTGATAGTGGAGCAGCGAGCCGAAGGGTCGCCGTCGCCGAGCCCGCAGGCCACCGGCTCGCCCAACACGCAGGGCCGCGACTCGGGCCTGCCGCCCGAGTCTTACGTCACATGGTGCTCGTCCTGCCACGGCACGCGCGGCCAGGGCGTACAGGGGTCCCCGAAGCTCACGGGCGTCGGCTCGAAGCCGCGCCGCACGGTCGAGGACATCGTCAACCTGCTCAACGACCCGCTCGCCTACGGCATAGAGCCGCCGATGAGGTCTTACAAAGAGAAGCTGACCGAGGAACAGAAGCGCGAGATCGCCGAATGGGTCGCGGGGCTGAAATAGTGGGCAGCAGGCGGTGGGCAGTTAAAGACAAAAAAAGGCGGTCGAGTTTGATTAGCTCGGCTGCCTTCTTCTCTTTCGTTTTTACTGCCCGCTGCCCGCTGCCTGCTGCCCGCTGTGTTATACTGCGGCGCATCAGCTCTAAAATCCTGGTAACGATTTCGGGGATGAAAATGAGACTCAGCAAACTTGCCTTCGTCGTCGCGGCCCTGGCGCTCTTCGTTTCGGCGTGCGGCGGCGGCGATTCAACGGGGACGAATCAAACTGCCGGCAACGGCGGCACGCAGCCCACGGCGACGCCGGCCGCCACGGCCAAGGCGACTCCGACGCCGGACGAGCTGGCCGAGGCGAAGACGACCTACGTGCAGATCTGTGAGAGTTGCCACGGCGAGAAGGGCGAGGGCGGCACTGTCAAGATTGAGGGCAAGCGGCTGAAAGTCCCGAGCCTCTTGGAGGGCCACGGCCTGGAGCACACGGACGAGCAGTTCGCCAAGCAGATCGCCAACGGCGGCGACGGCATGCCGGCCTTCAAAGACCGCATGAACGAGCAGCAGATTAACAACATGGTCCGCTTCCTCCGCCGCGACATACAGGCCGGGCTGACGCAGAAGCCCCCGGCTCACAAGTGAGAAGGATTTGAGTTCGCGCACCCGTAGCTCAGTTGAATAGAGCACTGGTCTTCGGAACCAGGTGTCGCAGGTTTGAGTCCTGCCGGGTGCACCAAGATTGTCAACATGCAGCGGCGGCCACACTCGCCGCTGCTTCTATTTTCAGTTCGACGCCCGGTGGCCTTACTGTCTAACGAGGAGGAGAGTCATGAAAGTCATACGCGATGTGCTGGAAGACCATTTGCAGGAGTACAAGCAGCAGGTGATAGGGCTGAAGTCCTACATCAGGGAGTTGAAGGAGCAGACCGCGAAGCACGGGACGGAAGAATCTCACTACGAGGCGGACCTGATTGAGGCGGAGCACAACGTCCAATACTACGAAGACGAGATAGCGCGAATCAAGAAGGATTTGGGCGGCGGGGCGGGCGGCGGCTATTACCCCCAGGCCGGGACGATACTGCCGCGCACGGCCAGGGAGTGCGTAGGCTCTCTAGTCTTTTCGGCAATCGGTTTTGCGGCGGGCGCACTCCTGGTCTCCGTGATGATGTCTAAGACTAAAGACAGAGAGGGAGGCCGAGTGCGTTGACGAAGCCTCCGGCTTCACCCTTTCACATTCGTTTGAAAATCGTTTCTAACCCGCGGGCGCGGGCGGCGGAATCGGGTAAGAAATGTCCAGCACGACTTTCCACTCGCCGCCGGGTCGCCTTTTCCAGACTCTGAGGTAGTTTCCGCTCTCGGCCGCGCTACCGTCGCCGGCTTTGAATTCGTAACCGCCGTAGGTGTAGCCCAACTCTCCAGAGCGGGAGACGCCCCCGTCCGCGGGCTGCCACGTAAACACGCCCGGCTTCTTCGCCATCAGCGCGCGGGCCGCTTCCCTGCCCACGGCCGGGAAAGCATCCGCGCGGTAAAGGCGCACGTCGGCGGCGGCCCTTGCGAGGAAGCTGTCAACAGTCTGCTTCGCCGCCACGTCCCGCGAGAAGTCGTTCTCCATCCTGATGAGCGCGGACCGCGCGGCCTCGACGTCCGTTGTCAGTGGCAGCTTTTTGTCGCCGCGCACGCCCGCCGGGTGTGCCACTTTCGTAGTGGGCTTTGCCGGCGGCGGGTGGCTGATTCCGAGATCGACGGCCACTTTCCAAGCCCCGCCCGGCTGCCTCTTCCAGATGGTCACGAACTGGCCGTGCGCGACAGGCTTGTCCGCCAGGCTCTTCTCCCTGAATTCCCACGGGCCGGCCGTATAACCCAGTTCGCCCGAACTCGCCACGTCAGAGAAGTCTGGCCTCCACGAGAGCACGCCCGAGGGGGCCGGGTGCTCCTCCATCCACTTCTTGCCGGCCACGGGGCCGGGCCGAAAGAGAATGCCGTCGTCGGCCAGGTTCGCGACGAACGACTCCTTGATTCCCCTGGCCTCGGACAGACTGGCGAACGCGCGCTCGGCCTCTACAAGTGAGCGCAGCGCGGCGTCCCTGTCAACCTCCTTCTGCGTCAGGGCCGCCGGCGCGAGCGCGGACAAGAGCAGCAGGACGAACACGGCTTTTCTCATAGTCGGACTCCCGTTCTGAATTCAAAGGGTGGATTCCAGGTTTTAGAACGCGCTCAGCGGAGGTGTTGTTTCACGAATTCGAGGGTGCGCCTGATGATCTCGCGCGTCCGGTCCGTGTTGTTCTCCACGTCGAAGCCGTGCACCCCTTCGACGTAGTTGATGAACTCTATGTTCAGGTTCTGTTTGACGGCCTCGCGCAGGAAGGCGTCCGCGGAGTCGTTGATGAAAGGCACGTCGCGCCCCGCCCGCACGACCATCAGCGGCGGGACGCTCTTCGGATTCTGGCCCAGGTAGTTCGCGACCGTGAACTCGCGGACGATGTCGTCGGCGGCCGCGCCCTGCGGCAGGCCGAACATGGAGTAGTAGCCGACGATGCAGCGCACGAAGGCCGGTTTCTCGCGCAGCATCGTCTGCAGGAAGGGGCCGCCCGCCGAGTAAGCCCAGAGGCAGATTCTGTCGGGGTCGATGTTGAGGGCGTCGGCGTGCGCGCGCGCGTAAGTGATCGCGTCGTCAATGTCGGAGGCGGCGTCACGGATTTTCGTAAACTTTTCGGTCGAGCGGTGGTTGAAGGCGACGCCGACTAAGCCAGAGGCGGCGACGAGCTGGCCGTAAGACGTGTAGACGCCCCAGTCCTTCAGGTCTTTGAGAAGCTCCCAGGGGGCGTCGCCCGAGACGAAGATGACGGCCGGCCGGCGCTCGCCGCGCTTGAGGTCGGGCGGCGCGTAAACGTCCATCTGCAACTCAAGCTCGCCGGCCTTTTTGTAGACCAGATTTTTCTGGACCTTCGCGCGCTCCATCCCCGGCACGCTGTGGACGACGCGCATCGCCTTGTACTCTTCGAGCGTCGGCTCCTTCGCGGGCTTATTCCCTTCCTGAGCGGACACGACGGCGGGGACGAGGAGCAGTGCGATGACAAGCAAAGCGAACGGCCTGACAGGGCTCTTGTGATTCGTCATAGGATTTATCAATCATTCTCCGGGTCGCTCCCCGTTTCGTCCGCCTGAGGGCGCTTGTAATCGTGCATGTACTGCGGCTGCTCAATCCCAGCGTTCAGGCGCGGGTCCGCGATTGCTTCCCCGGTCACCAATCGCAGAGGCAGCTCGCCGGCCCAGACGGGCAACTCGTAATCCTCCTCGTCGTCGATGGGCGGGCCGGTGCGTATCTTGGCGGAGGCTTCCGCGAGCGGAAGGGCGAGGACCAAAGTCTGGCGCAGCTCGCTCCTGTTCGGCAGCCGCGCGTCCTCCCAGCGCCCGCGCATGACGTGGTCAGTGAAGACGCGCAGCGCCTCCATCTTCTCTTCCTCGTCTTCCAAGACCTGCGCGCGGCCGAAGACGACGACCGACCTGTAGTTCATCGAATGGTGGAAGGACGAGCGCGCGAGCACCAACCCGTCGACGAGTGTGACCGTCACGCAAACGTCCACGCCGTCGCGCAAAGTGCGCAGCATGCGGCTCGCCGCCGAGCCGTGTATGTAGAGTTGGTCGCCCGCCCGCCCGTAGCCCGTCGGGATGACGAACGGGCGGCCGTCCACGACGAAGCCGACGTGGCAGATGAAGCCTTCGTCCAGGATTCGGTAGACGGTCTCGCGCTCGTAGTGGCCGCGCTTCGGGAGTCGCTTGAGCGTCGTCCGCGCGGTCTGCTCGAAGTTTTCCATCAATGCTTGTCCTCACGCTTCCAGAGTTTCTGCGAGGGCACGCGCAGGGCGCGGTTGAACTTGCTGGACGAGTTCTCCCAGGCGATGACGGCCGTCAGTTCCACGATGGCGTCGTCCGTGTAGAACTCGCGCAGCCGCGCGAACAACTCGTCCGTCACCTCGCGCCCTGTGATCGTCATCGAGTCGGCGTAAAGAAGCGCGACCCGTTCGGCCTCGCTGTAGAGCGGGCTCGCCGCGTAATCGGCGAGCGCCAGGATTTTCTCTTCCGAGACTCCGAGTTCGCTGCCCACGGCAGCGTTGATGTCCTGTCAAAACTCGCAGCCGTTGAGCGACGCGACGCGCCGGTTCAGCAGCGCCTGGAGCCGCGGGTCGATCAAGCCCGAAGAGTCTATCCCCGTCCACATCCCGCGCGCGCCGCGGAAGATCGTCGGCCGCCGCGCGTAGACGAGATGATTCAGGAGCGGAGCGCCCCACTTCTTCGCCTGCGCGTCGAAGACCTGTTTGACGTAACCCTCGGCCTCGTCCGCGTTGACTCCGTCGATGCGCGCCATCAAGAGCCTCCCGAATCATTGCCGGCCGAGCCGACGGGGCGCGGGCGGCGCACCAACTCGCCCCCGCAGTTCGGACACTTCATTTGCATCTCGTCGGTGCAGGGCTGGCAGAACGTGCATTCGTAGGTGCAGATGAAAGCCTCCGCGCCCGGCGCGAGTGCCCTCCCGCATTTTTCGCAGGCGCTTCTCATTTCCAGGGCCACAAGCTTGCCCCCCGCTTTGCATTCGCTTCCGCCCCGTTCAGGACTTTCACCTTCTGCCCCGCTTCGAGCCGCCCGGCCTGGACGACGCGCGCGTAGAGGCGCGACTCGCCAGGGTTAATTTTTTGGGAGATGCGTTTGAACTTGCCGCCCGCGAACGACCCGGCGATTGTCTGGCACGGTCCCGCGTAGGAGGTGATTTCGACGACCACCTCGTCGCCGAGCGCGAGGCGGTTGCCGGGCTCAAGCGACTTCCAATCCAGTCCCGCGACCGTCACGTTCTCGCCGACCGAGCCTGGGAAGATCGGGTGGCCCTCGCCCTGTAGCCGCTCTATGTTTTCCAGCGCGTAGAGGCAGAGCGCGCGTTCCGGCCCGCCGTGAATTTTCGTGTGGGCCTGCCTGTCGCCGACGAGCCCCGTCTCGGTCAACTCGGCCGAGCCGACCGAACGCTTAGGGACTCCGCCGTCCGAGCAGTTGAGTTGAAAAATGTAGCCTTCCATCGCCGCTCCTGTTCGAGACTGTTTTCCGGCCCGATGCTTGCCCGCTCTCTTTTTGGTAATAATACTTGAAACGAAAGGCGCGAGACAAAGTTCACTTGGAAACTGCGGCCCGTCCGGCTATGATGCCTCACTTTCAGCTAACGCTTCTGGAATCTCTTTCGGAGGAGTTCTCCCATGACGGACCCGCGGCCAATCACGATTCTCTGCCTGGCGAGCTACGAAAAGGGGCACGAGTTCATGCGCGAGTGCAAGCGCCAGAACTGCCGCGTGCTGCTCCTAACGTCCGAGAGCATCGCCCAGGCCGACTGGCCGCGCGAGAGCATTGACGAGGTCTTCCTGATCCCGGACCAGGGCAAGAAACTGTGGAAGCTGGACGACGTGATCAAGGGCATCAGCTACCTCGCGCGCACCGAGCGGATTGACAGGATTGTGCCACTCGACGACTTCGACCTTGAGACGGCCGCGGCGATCCGCGAGCACCTGCGCGTCCCCGGCATGGGCGAGACCACGACGCGCTACTTCCGCGACAAGCTGGCGATGCGCGTGCGCGCCAGCGAGGCCGGGATCGCCGTCCCGGAGTTCATACACGTCCTCAACTACGACCGGCTGCGCGACTTCATGAAGCGCGTGCCCGCGCCCTGGCTCATCAAGCCGCGCTTCGAGGCTTCGGCCACGGGCATCAAGAAACTGAACACGCCCGACGAATTCTGGGCCACAATCGAGGCGCTCGGCGACCGCCAGTCCTACTACCTGCTGGAGCGCTACGTCCCAGGCGACATCTACCACGTCGACTCCATCGTCTCCGAGAAAGAGATACTCTTCGCCGCCGCGCACAAGTACGGCTCGCCGCCCCTGGACGTGGCGCACGAGGGCGGCGTCTTCACGACGGCCACGGTCTTACGCGGCTCCGACGACGAGCGCGCCCTGCTCGAAATGAACGGCCGCGTGCTCGGCGCGAAGAACCTGATGCGCGGCGTCTCGCACACGGAGTTCATCAAGGGGCGCGAGGACGGGCGCTTCTACTTCCTCGAAACCTCGGCGCGCGTCGGCGGCGCGAACATAGTGGAGTTGGTAGAGGCTGCGACCGGCATCAACCTCTGGGCGGAGTGGGCCAAGATCGAGATCGCGCGCGGCGAGCGCGGGTACGAGTTGCCGCCGACCGGCCACGACTACGCCGGCCTGCTCGTCTCGCTCGCGCGGCAGCAGCACCCGGACACTTCGGCCTACAACGACCCGGAGGTCGCCTGGCGCATGAACAAGCCCTACCACGCCGGTCTCATCGTGCGCTCGCCGGACCCCGCTCGGGTCGCCCGGCTGCTTGATGAATACACGCGCCGCTTTTACACGGACTTTTTTGCCCGGCAGCCACCGACTGACAGACCTGTGAATTAAGGCAAAGGGTGAAGACCCCGGAGGGGATGTTTTCCTTTTACCTTTTTCCTTTTGCATTCATTTTATGGACGCGACCCTGCTTCAGGGACTGTCGATGGTGGCCGCCGCTTTCGTGGCGGGGATGATGAACTCTATCGCGGGGGGCGGGACTCTCATCACCTTCCCCGTGCTGCTCTGGCTCGGCCTGGACCCGAAGGTGGCGAACGCGACGAGCACTGTGGCGCTGTGGCCCGGACTCTTCGGCGGCCTCTGGGGCTTCCGCCGCGAGACGGCCAACAGCCGGACCATTCTCGTGCGGCTCGGGCTGACGAGCGTGGTCGGCGGCGCGGTCGGAGCACTGCTCCTCATCCTGACGCCTTCGGAGACGTTCGCGCGTCTTGTGCCATTTCTGATCTTCTTCGCCACGGTGCTCTTCATCTTGCAGGAGCCCATCAGCCGCCGCCTGGGCACCCCGGCCGCGGCCGAACGCCCGCGCGCCCGCTGGTGGCTCGGCGCAATCGTCTTCCAGTTCTTCTCTTCGGTCTACGGCGGCTATTTCGGCGCGGGCAACGGGATTCTGATGCTGGCCGCGCTCGGCCTGCTCGGCCTCAACGACATACACCGCGCCAACGGCATCAAGAATTTTCTAGGCATCGCCATCAACAGCGCGGCCGTCATAGGCTTCGCCCTCTCCAGGCTCGTCGTCTGGCCCGTCGCCCTGCTGATGGCCGTGGCCGCGACCGCCGGCGGCTACTTCGGCGCGAACACCGCACGCCGCCTCGGCCGCCCCTTCGTCCGCCGCGCCGTCATCACCATCGGCCTCGTCATAGGCTTCGTCATGCTCTGGCGAATGGGCAAAAGCTAATGCGGAATGCGGAATGGTGAATTAAGAGCAATCGTCTTTCATTCATCATTCATCATCCCGCATTCATCATTGCTTCGCAGTTCCCCTGACCCACCCTCACCGTTTCAAAAGGCCAGCACGCGGTAGTGACTTTGACAGTACCCATTACGCCTGTGACTTTACTGGGCGTCATTGGTTAGCGCGGGATCGAACCGCTGGCGTGGCCCCGCACGCCGCCTAAAGTGATTTACGGTCACTTGCCCAACTTACCCAGTTGGCGGGTTGTGCTCGCTCCTTATTGAACCGGCTACCGACTGCGTTGCTACTCGACCATCTCCACCCTCCAGTTGAGTTCCTGGATTCTGGAGTCCAGTTCGCGGTAGGACTTCGCCAGATCGTCCGCACGCTTCTGAATCTCCGTGACGCTGACCGTGCTCTTGAACTTCACCTCCGAGCGGCTGTAGCGCTCCTGCGTCACGGACGCGGCCTGCGCCAGACCGCTGTACGTGTTGCGGCGCAGCGCCAGCACGTCGCGCTCGGCCAGCACGTCCGCCAGCGTCAGCGCTTCACTAAACGGCGTCGTCGCGTTGGTCTTGTTGATTCTCTTGACGAGCGCCGCGAGTTCGCCCGAGACGGCTTCGAGCTCTACGATCAACTCCGTAGGATTTTCCGCCGGCTCGTCTCCCTCCTGCACCTTCGCGCTGCGCAGGATTCGCGCCTGCAACTGCTGGAATCTCTTCTGGCAATCCGCGCGTAGAATCAATGCTTCTGCTAGTTTCATCTCACTCCACCTCCGCAAGGTATTAATGCTGAAAATTCAATCGAGGGCCTTCAAGTCGGGCTCGACCCAGCCGGTGCGCGCCTCCCAGGACATCAGGCGCTCGCGGCTGTAGTAAGTGAGCGGCAGTTCCCGGTCGCCGCATTCGTTGACGAGCAGGTTCGCGAGCGCGGCGAGCGTGCAGTCGCGGCGCGCGTGTGCCAGAAACTTGCCTATGGCCCAAACGTAAAAGAGCGTGATCGTCTCGTGGTAGCCGCCCGTCGGCGTCGTCTCCACACCCCACGCCTTGTTGTAGCGCTTGATGCGGTCGCGGATCAGCCGCGTGGCCGCCGCCGCGTCGTGCCTGAGCAGATACCAGAGCCCGACCGTCAGGTGCGCGTGATGCGTCCACTCGGCGCGCGGCAGCGTACACTCCTCGAACTCGCGCACGAGCCTCAACACCTCCGCCGACGTGCGGTAGGGCACAATTGTTTCATGACTGATGACGGCTACCATGATTTTTTCTCCCGGATAACTCCAAGCACCTGCGAAGAGCAGTGGGCGGTTGGCAGCAGGCAGCGGGCAGTAAAAGAAAAACGCTTTTCGTTCTTAACTGCCCGCTGCCCACTGCCTGCGACCAACTGCTTTTTCACGCGACTTCGGCCTCTTCCGTGAGGAAGAGGTAGGGACGCCATTCGGGGCGCGAGGCCGCGAAGTGGCGGAGCATGGCCTTGTCCAGGCCGTAGCGGAGCGCGCTCGGCGTCGCCAGCAGCGGCATGCGCGCCTCGTCGGGCGTGCGCATCCCCTTGCGCTGGTTGCACGGCTTGCACGCCGCGCAAAGGTTCTCCGCGTCGTCGCGCCCGCCGCGCGAGCGCGGCACGATGTGATCCAGCGTCAACTCGAACTGCGTCCCCTTCACGCCGCAGTACTGGCACTTCATCCTGTCGCGCATCAGAATCCGCAGCCGCTGCTTCCCGGAAGCGCTGCGCCGCCTGCGCACGTCTATGTACTCGACGAGGCGCACCACGCTCGGGACCTCGAACGTGAAGTGCTGCGACCGCAGGACGCGCCCGCCGTCCTTCTCGACCACCTGGGCCGCGCCCTTCCACACCAGCCGGACGGCGCGGGGAACGTCTATCGTGCCCAGCGCCTCGAACGAAGCGTTCAAGAGCAAAACTCTTCTAGACAAAACCATCTCCCCGCACCTCCTTTCGTCGTGATCTGGCGGACGCGCGCGGCCTCCGCGTTAATTAAAATCTTGGAGCACGCAGTCAGATTCGAACTGACGATTCCCGGCTTTGCAGGCCGGTGCCTTTCCAGCTTGGCTATGCGTGCCCTGAAAATTTTGGCTCAAAAAATGGCGGGCCTGGTAGGACTTAAACCCACGACCTGCCGGTTAGAAGCCGGCCGCTCTCGTTCATCTGAGCTACAGGCCCGAACGAAGGGATGAGGGATGAAGTTGGATTGAGTGAACCGCTCGTCGAGTCATTAACTCAACGGCTGTTCATTCATCCCTCATCCCTCCGCCCTCATCCCTGTTCCTGGTGGCGGCAAGATTCGAACTTGCGACCTAGCGCCTATCATGCGCTTGCTCTACCACCTGAGCTTCGCCACCGTATCTCCGGCTGCGGAGTTTGGGGTCGAACCAAAATCTCTGACTTCAAAGGCCAGCGTCCTGCCGGTTGGACGACTCCGCAAAAGTTTCGTCGGGGCAGCAGGACTCGAACCTGCAATCTCGCGCTGATCTGGCGCTAACACCGGGTATAAGCCGGCTGCTTTACCATTAAGCTATGCCCCGAAAGTTGGCTGCGGAGGGAGGAGTCGAACCCCCATCTCTCGGTTCAGAGCCGAGCGCCTTGCCAGTTCGGCCACTCCGCAAGAAAAATTTGGCGGCTGGTAGTGGGCTCGCACCACTCTCTTCGGCTCTTCAGGCCGACGCTTGAGCTGTCTCAGCTACCCAGCCGGTTCGTCAAAGAGTCTGGTGGCTGGAGCCGGACTTGCACCGGCAACCTAGCGCTTATGAGACGCTTGCTCCACTCGTTGAGCTATCCAGCCACTCGTCTGTTCTGGTCGGGGCGTGAGGAGATGTCCCCTCGCCGCTCCACGGGCCCGCGCGAGTCACGTCCTGGCGGGTTGAGCCACGCCCCGAAAATTTAAGAGTCTGGCTGTGGTGACAGGAGTCGAACCTGCATCTTCCCGTTTACGAGACGGACGCTCTCCGGCCCATTGAGCTACACCACAGAAAAGAGGTTGGCTGGGGCGGAGGGATTCGAACCCACGCGTGGCCTGATTAACAATCAGGTGCCTTTCCAGCTTGGCTACGCCCCAAAGTTGATGTCGGTTCCGCGCCCCTTGAAGCCCTCGCGGGCTTCAGCGTCCGGCTGATTCGTCCAGAGGTGAGGATTCGCGTTTGGTTGGCTTTCGGATGGTCTCTGGAAGGCGCGCTTTTTTCATGGCCGCCGACATCAATGTTAGTAATGGTCGAGAAAGGATTCGAACCTTTGACACTCTGTTTGTAGGACAGACGCTCTGACCGGGCTGAGCTACTCGACCTGAAAGTGAAGCGAGGAGATTGGAACGGGCGGCCGGAGTCGAACCGGCGCATCGGGGTTGGAAGCCCCGCACTCTACCAGTTGAGTTACACCCGCACGCAAAAAAGTTGGCGGGCCAGGCAGGACTTAAACCTGCGGCCTCCTGTTTCGAAGACAGGCGCTCTCATTCAACTGAGCTACTGGCCCGGACGAAGGGATGAGGGATGAATAGGGTTGAATGAAAGATTCACTTGACGCATTCACTCAATCATTCATCCCTCGTCCCTTGTTCTTGGTGGACCGCCTGAGACTCGCACTCAGCCTTCTTGCTTGCAAGGCAAGTGTGCCGCTATCAACACCTCCGGCCCGTTGATCGAAATTTGGTCCAGGTAGGAGGATTCCAACCTCCGCCACGAGTTCCCAGGACTCGGATGCTTAGTCACTACACCATACCCGGATGAAACTTTTGGTGAGCCAGGAAGGATTCGAACCTTCGATCCCCTGCTTAAAAGGCAGGTGCCTTGATCCGTCTTGGCTACTGGCCCCACAAATTTGGAGCGGGAGACGAGACTCGAACTCGCAGCCTCAAGTCTGGCGGACTTGCGCTCTCAGCCATTTGAGCTACTCCCGCGCGAGAGATTTTTTTGTGCGCCGTGAGAGGCTCGAACTCTCTGTCCGTCGCTTAAGAGGCGACTGCTTCACCCGTTTAGCTTATGGCGCGCGTTTGTTCGTGAAAGAGTTGGCGGAGCTGACGGGACTCGAACCCGCGGCCTCCCGATAGACAGCCGGGCGCTCTGCGCATCTGAGCTACAGCTCCGTTTTGTGAAGGTGGGTTGGCTAGTGGGACTCGAACCCGACAACCTCTGCGTTCACGGCGCAGCGCCCCTGCCATTTGGGCCACAGCCAACACGAGATTCAGGGCATGTGGGACTCGAACCCACGTTCTCCACATTGAAAGTGTGGCGGCTTAACGCTCTCGCCTAATGCCCCTCAAACTTTTTCTGGTGCGCGCGGAGAGACTCGAACTCTCAACTTTCAGATTTTAAGTCTGACTCCTCTGCCGTTTGGGATACGCGCGCGGGTTATCCGAACAATCAAACTGATGCTCGCGGCAGGATTCGACCCTGCACTGTGCAGTTTTTGAAACTGCCGTCTCCTGCCAGTTGGACTACGCGAGCAGTGAAAAGTTTTGGTGCTGCCGGAGAGACTCGAACTCTCATCAACACGGCTCTCATCCGTGCGCGTCTGCCAGTTGCGCCACGACAGCACTGAAAAGGTTTGGTGCCGAAGGGGGGATTCGAACCCCCACTGTTTAGTTTCTAAAACTAACGCCTCCTGCCAAGTTGGGCTACTTCGGCATCTTTAATGAACCCGGCTGGATTCGAACCAGCGGCCTCGACCTCCGCAGGGTCGCGCTCTTGTTCCGCTGAGCTACGGGTCCGTGAAATTATTGGAGGAAGGTGTGGGAGTCGAACCCACAGGAGTTTTCAGGCTCCGACGGTTTTCGGGACCGCTTGGCGTTGCCCATGCCCAACCTTCCAACGTGTTTGGCGGAAGTCGTGGGAGTCGAACCCACACAGGATATTTCACCCGCGACCTTAGCAGGGTCGTGCCATACCGTTAGGCGAGACTTCCGCGATTTAAATTTGGCAGGGGCGACACGAGTCGAACGTGCATCGTCCTACGGTGGACGCGGGTTTGGAGTCCGCTGCATTGCCAGTTATGCTACGCCCCTTCTCTTGGTGCATGCGGCAGGACTCGAACCTGCGGTGTCACGTCGGTGTGATCCTGATTTACAGTCAGGTGCCTTCGCCGCTGAGGCTACGCATGCGAAATCTGTTATATTAAAAAACGATGAGGGCAGAGAGTTAGAGGCACCTGAAGACACACTTCGGCGCACACTTCTCCCGAGGATGGCGCGGCCTTCGGGACTCTCGCAAAGCAACGAGGCCGAGCCATCCAGAGAAGGCATCCCTGCCCTCATCTCTCTCTTCACAGGTACTTCAGTTATCAAACAACGAAAAGAGCGGGCGGCTTCAACAGGGAAGCTCACTGCCCGCTCCAACAATTCTCTTAGATTTTCTTAGGAGATTTGGGAGCGGGAGCCGCTCCCGCTAACTTACATCTGCAATTGACGGCTATCGGAATTCGCCTGCTGCGAATTCAGCTCTTCGGTCTGTCCCTGAAGGTTTTTGCCGCCAATCGAGAAAATGGCCGGTATTGAACCTAAACAATAGACAGACGAAGAGACGCCGGGCATGACGGCGAGCCACCGATGAGTGGCCGGCCTCGCGCCGCGGGTCTCGAATCTGTTTGTCCGGTTCGTCAACATTGAAGTCTCTTTCTTCTCACGCGTCCTCATTTTCGAAAACGCGAACGCGCATGTATAAACCCATCTCGGTTTGATGTCAAGAAATTTTTTCGTCGCCGAAAAATTTCTGGCCCTCAGTCGGCCAACGACTATGACGACGCGAACGTAAACACGAGTTGCCTTCGCGCGGTTTTAAAATTTACGGGATGCCGAGCAGCTTGTGTGTTTGCAGGCTCAGTCTCCACTGCGGGTGCTCCAGGCAGTATCGAACCGCGAGCCGCGTGTTCTCTTCGCGGCTGGGCCCGTCCATCGGTTGCAGGAAGAAGTGCTGAAAGTCCAGGCTCTCGTAAAGCTCCGGCCCGGCGTTCTCCTGCGGGAAGACGAGTTTCAACTCCTGGCCCGAGCGCAGGACGAGTTCCGCCCCGGCCTTCGGGCTGACGCAGACCCAGTCAATTCCGCGCGGAGCAATACGCGTCCCGTTCGTCTCCACGGCGACTTCGAAGCCCGCACTGTGAAACGCCGCGACCAGTTCTTCGTCCAGTTGCAGCAGGGGCTCGCCTCCCGTGCAGACGACGAGCGGGCGAACGCGCGCGGACCTTTGCCCCGCGGGCCAGGCGTCTGACACGGCGCTCGCGACATCTATCGCGGCCGCGAATCTCCCGCCGCCTTCGCCGTCCGTCCCGACAAAATCCGTGTCGCAGAATTGGCACACTGCGTCGGCGCGGTCTTTCTCGTGGCCCGTCCAGAGGTTGCACCCGCTGAAGCGGCAGAAGACCGCCGGGCGGCCCGTGTTGGCGCCCTCACCTTGCAGGGTGAAGAAGATTTCTTTAACGCTGTAACTCATGTCCCAGCCTGCGAAGCCGTTTGATAGGCGGCGGGGTCGCTCAGTTCGTTCTCCGCGAATCCTTTCAGCCTGAGCAGGCAGGCGTCGCAGCGGCCGCAGGCCGCGCCGGCCGCCGCCGGGTCGTAGCACGTCACGGTCATCGAGTAATCCACGCCGAGCTCGATTCCCTTCCTCACGATCTGAGCCTTCGTCAGGTTAATCAGCGGCGTGTGAATCTTTAGCCTCTGCCTCCCCTCGACCCCGGCCTTCGTCGCCAAGTCCGCCATCCGCTGAAACGCCTCGATGTATTCGGGTCGGCAGTCGGGGTAACCGGAGTAGTCGAGCGCGTTGACGCCGATGAAGATGTCGCTCGCGCCCAGCACCTCCGCCCAGGCGAGCGCGAACGAGAGGAAGATGGTGTTGCGCGCGGGGACGTAAGTGACGGGAATGCCATGCGCCATCTCATCCAGAGCGCGACCTTTCGGGACCTCTATGTCGTCGGTCAGGGCCGAGCCGCCGAAGGCGCGCAGGTCAATCTCGGCGACGACGTGTTCGGCCACGCCCGAGCGGGCGGCGACGCGGCGGGCCGCCTCGATCTCCACCTCATGCCGCTGCCCGTAACGAAACGTCAGGGCGTAGACTTCGTACCCCTCGCTCTTCGCAATCGCGAGCGTGGTCGTTGAATCGAGCCCGCCGCTCAAGAGCACTACGGCCCGACGCCTGTTTTCATTCGCCTCTGTCATTCGGCCTTCAATCATACGTCCTGCGGATTCCGGCGGGCAAACAAGAAAAAGTGACGGGCGACGGGAAAGAACGAGTTTCCTTCCCGTCGCCCGTCACCGGTTCTGTGGCGAGTTTTCCTTGTTGCTCTTAACTGAGCTTCTGGCTGCGGCGGCGCGAGACTAGGTCGTAAAGCAGGCGCTTGCGGCTCATCTTGTCCGAGGAGCGGTTGTTCAGAGAGTCGTCATACTCGGCCAGGAGATTCATCTCCTCCTTGACTTCCGGCGCGCTCTGCATCGGGGCGAAGGCCGCGCGGGACGACGCGACGGCCTGGCGCAGCACGCGCTGCGTGCCCACGTAATCGCCCGCGTCCATCAGGCGGACCGCCTCGGCGCGGGCTCGCGCGTTCATCAACATCTGCACGGCCTTGATGACCTCGTGGTTGACGAGCGAGCGCTCGACCGCCTGCTCCGGGGCGAACTCGACCTCGAAGACCTGCTTGACGACCTCCGCCGCCTTCATCTCCTGCGGCGTGTAGCCCAGGCGCAGGTCTAAGAGGCGCAGCCTTGTTCCCTCCTCCTGCGCGGGGACGCGTAACTGCGCGACCACGTCCAGAGGCGACCCGGCCTGCAAGTTAGGCAACTTGTAACGCCCCGTCTCGCCCAGCTCGAAATCGTTGAGCACGTCGACCAGGCGCACGCCGTCGGCCGGGACCAGCCCGAGCGTCACCGTGTGCGCCACCTGCGCGATCAAGCCTTCGAGCTCGACGGCGAAGATGCGCTGCATGTCGTCGGCGGTCTTCACGTGCCAACTGTTGCCGCCACCCGCGCTCGCCATAGGTATCAACAGGTCCTCGTTGAAGTCGTCCCCGATGCCTATCGTCGAGGTGCTGACGTTGCGCTCCGCGAGTCCCTTCACCTGCGTGACGATCTGATCCACGTTGGTCAGTCCCTCGTTCGCCAGGCCGTCCGTAATCAGCACGACGCGGTTGACAGCCCCGTCCGTCAGGTGCTCGCTGACCTGGAGCCCGCCGCGCACCCAGGCCTCGTGCAGCGCCGTCGAGTTGCGCGCGTAGACCTCTTTCAGCCTCTCCTTCAACAGCGCCTTGTTCTCCGCGAGCTGGCTCGGAATCAGGACTTCGATCTTGTTGTCGAAGACGACGACGCTCAGGCGGTCCGAGGGCAGTAACTGGTCTATGCAGTAGGCCGTCGCCTCGCGCGCGCGCAGCATCTTCTCGCCGTCCATGGAGCCGGAGCGGTCCAGCACCAGGCTCAGGTTGAGACGCGGGCGGCGGGCCACGCTTCCGGCGTCCGCCTCGGGCGGCGTGACGCGAATCAGCACGTCGACGGTCTGCTCGCGCCCTGCGGCGAGCTTCGGACGCTCGGTCAGGAATTCTACTTTCGGGACTTCTTTGGACATATGAAAAACCTCCCTTACTTTCCAGGCTTCTGGCCCTGTGACTCAATGACGCGCATGACGAGCTGCGTCAACCTGCGTAACCCTTTCGCCTCGCGCGGCGGCCTGTATTGATCGTGCACGTGCAGCTCAAGTCCAGGCTCTAACTCTACCCGCGACCACGTCCCGCCGCCTCCACTCGTGGTCCGACTCTGCGGCGCGGACTGTGCCAGCGACTCTATTGACGCGGCGCGGCGCGGCGCGGCCGGCGCGGGCGTACTTTGCGCCGCCGCGGGCGGCCTCGTCAGCAACTGTTCGAGGTAACTCAGCGCCTCGTTTTTTTTGGCAGAGGCCGCGCCGCCCTCCGCGCCGAGCAGCCGCTCCAACTCGCGCTCCGTGCGCCCGTCCACCAGGTCGCGAATCTTGCGAATCGGCAGGTGCTCGGACTGCAACTTCTTCACCACCAGGAGCTGAAGCAGGTGCCTGTAGCCGAACACGGACGCCGTCCCCTGCTTCTCCTCCGCCGGCGAGAGCAGACCTTCCGTCAGGTAATAACGGACGGTGCGCTCGTCCGGCAGCTCCGTCACCGTGCCCCGCGCTTGCGCCAGACCACTCTCGGACAAGATTTTTGCGGCCTCCACGGCCAGCCCCGCCACGCCCACGTACTTCGTGCCACGCACCTTCTCCAGCGTATCTTTCATCACGGGCAGGAATATACACCAGCAGGCATTTCATGTCAACAGTATTTACTGTTAAGATACTGTCGGACTGGCTCTGGTCTTGAGCAGGGCGGGCGCGGCGGGCTGAGAGGGCCGCGCCAGCTTGAATCTCTGTTGACGTTTAGCGGCTCGCCCTGCTGCGGCTGCGCTTTTTGGCGGGGCGCGCGGGGCGGTTCGCCGCCATCTGCTCGCTCACCTTCTTCCACACGAGTGAGTAGGGTTTGCGGCCGGCGAGGTACTCGTCCAGGTGTTCCCTTTCCTCGCGCGGCGGGTTTCGCTTGCGCCGGAACAGGGTGATGAACGCGACCGCGTTCATCCATTCTTCTTTGCGGTCTTTAATCAGCGCTTCACGGTTGAGACCGTAAACTTCGATGCTGACCTGGCCCCGCGTCCCGTGCGCCATGAGCATCCCCGTTTTAAGTTCCAGGTCCAGGAATCGCGAGGGGTCTTCGCGGCCCGGGTGGATCAGGAGGGGCTTCTCTTTCTTCTCTTCGTCTGGCTTGGCCGCGCGGAACCCGCCCTCGGGTAACGGGAAGCGTTCTCCCTTCCCGCCCGTTTTGATCGAATAGACGTTGCACTCGCTGCACGCGGGCAGCAGGTTCGACGGCTCGTAGGCGAGCCACCAGTAACCCGTGTGAGGCTTTTTCGGCCTGACGTTAACCACCTTGTTTTTGAGATCGCGGACGCCGCCCTTCGGCCGGAAGTGCTCGACCTGCGGCGAAGACTGCGCGCCCAGCCGCCCCTCGCAGTAGGCGCACTTGCCCGAGTAGGCGGCCAGCAACTCGTCGCGGCATTGCTTGTACAGATTTTCGTCCACTTCATACGGGGGGCCTTTCTGCTTCTTGAGGGTCTTGAGCTTCAGGTCGCAGGTCTTCCTCCAATCGCGCCACCGCCCGGTGCGCGGCTTGCAAAAGCGCACGCGGATCATGGCTCACCCCCGATTTCGCTCGCCCGCCGCCGGATTTCCGCGACCACGTCCCGTCTCAACTTTTGGCCGCTTTTCCCCGCGAGCAACCCCTCCATCACGCCCGTCAGCGCGCGCTCCACCTCGCGCTGCATGGGGGTCAGAGCCCCGGAGAGCAGCTCGCCGATCAGGTCGCCGAGCCGCAGCAATTCCCTCCTCTCGTTCTCGGTGGGCGCGGGTTTATTCAGGAGCGCCGAATACCGGGCTATGGTCACGGGCGAGGTGCGGTTGCGGCTTGAGGGCAGCTCGAAGAGCTCTTTCGAGGTGAGAATCTCATCCGCCTCCAGCGTGTCCACGGACGGCAGGTCGGCGGCGAAGCTGACCACGCCCGAGCGCCCTCTGCGCAGCACGACGATTTCCCGGTCGTACAGTCCTTTGAGGCACAGGGGGTCGTGAGTGGTGGCGAGGAAGCTCAGTTGGGGGAAGACGTTCCGCAGGCGCTCGACGATTGAGATTTTCCAGACCGGGTGCAGGTGCACTTCTATCTCGTCGAGGAGGACTATCCCGACAGCGTCCTGCACCTTGCGGCGCTTGCCGGACGTGCCGATGGCGATGTCCACGACGAGGGCCAGCACGGAGCGGTAGCCGGCGCTCAGGTCCGAGATTCTGCGCCAGCCGTCCGGCATCTTTATCTCGACCCTGCCGTCCTTCACGCGCGGCAGAGACCTCTCGCCGATGAGCAGCAGGCGGCAGAGGGCGCGGCCGACGCTGCGGAAGTATTCCTCGTCCTCTTCCCAGGTGGCCGCGAGCCAGCTCTCCGCGTCGCTCAAAGGGACGGTCGGCTTGAACAGGTTGTCTGTCCTGATGTTCCTGTCCGTGAGGGCGTCGTCGTCCGTCTCGGACGGGAGCAGGCGCGTCGGGCCGTAGGCGAGCAACGGCACCTTGGGTTCGGGTGGGTCCACGGTGAACTCCCGGCTGCCGTTGCTGAAGCGCAACGTGACCGCGCCGATGGCGTTGATGTGGACGCTGACGAAGCCTTCACTCTTGCCCCTGCGGACGAATTGCGAGGCGTCCAGCCCGTAACGGTTCGCCCTCTCCTCCCCCATCAGTGCGAGCGCGACGCCTTGCAGTATCGTGCTCTTGCCGACGCCGTTTTCGCCTATCAGCATGATCCACGACTCGCGCCCCGCCATGGCCGGGAGCGTCAGGTCCAGGTGCGGAATCGCCCGCAGGTTACGCACCTCTATGCGCTCGATGCGCTTGGCGGCGAAGTTGAACTTGTCCAGGTCTTCGCCGCCCACGGCCTCTACCGAGTAGGAGCGCAACTGCTCGCGCGCCACATCCTCCTCATGCTCGGCGGTCTGCCGCTGCTCGCGCGAGATGGGGACGGTGGTCATCTCCAGCTTGCCGAAAAGCTCCGCCCACCAGGCCGTATTCTTTACCGCCGGCTTAGCGCCCTCCAGCCACGCGCGGCAAAGCTGCCGGACGGCCCCGGCGTACTCGGCCGAATCGTCGAGCGCGCGTCGCACGGAGCCGAAGACTTCTTCAAAGGCCGCAACTCTCAGGTTCGGGGTTGAGAGCGATTCGAGCATCATCCGCACGTTTCTCCAACTTTTATAACGTTGGCTGACAAGCTCCGGCCGGCTTAAACCCAGAATCGCGACGCTCGCCCTCCCCCGATCCGTCAGCCCTGTGACCTGCACCTCGTTCAGCTTTTCCTCCACGCTGAACGCGAGGTGTTCCTGCGGCTGGTCGGAGCAAGGGTCGAGCAGAAGGGGGACTTCCGCCGACAGATCATCAAAGGGCGAGAAGACGGGCGGACCCTCCGTAGGGAATTGATCGCGTTTGTAAACCTGGTTGCAGATTTGACAGGCGTACAGCAGGTTGTTCCACTCGTGGGCGAGATGCGGGTACAGCTTCTTAGGACGAAACTGCTCCAGGTCGCCGTGAGCCACCACGCCGACGAGCCCCTCGCAGTAGGCGCACTTCCCGTGAAACATTTCCGACAGTAGCGGCTTAAACTCTTTGAGTATCCTCGGGTCGAAACGCCAATCCCGTCTACCGGTCCCCATCGCATCAATCAGCCTGCGCTTTGCCAGGTCTGCGCGACGCCGTAACGGCAGGAGCCTCTCCGCGGCCGCCTGTGAAAACTCGAAACGGTTTATGAATATCATTGTGTCCAACCCCGAACGCGTGACGGCGTGAGATGTCCGAGTAGTTTGTCTGGGCGGTTAAAAGCCGGGAGGCCGCCATAACGTCGGGGGCGGCCCGGCACACGTCTTCCTCCGACCAGATTTGTATAGCGAGTCGCGAGGCAGAGTCAATGGACGCGCGGCCGGAGACATACGCCAGCAGGTGGACTGACTATCAATTCCGAGTCGTCGGCGGGTTGCGCGGGAGCGGCTGCGGCAGGTTCGCGAGCGCGTAGGCGAGGACGGCCATCGCGGCGGCGTTCTCCGCGAGTTCGCGCGGGGAGACTTTGTCGAGCGTGTCCGCGGCCGTGTGGTGGTAGTTGAAGTAGGTGCGCGTGTCCTGCCAGAGGCCGAAGGCCGGGACGCCCTGCGCGGCGATGGGCGAGATGTCGGCTTCGGTCCCTTCCGTGCGGCGAATCAATCCAGCGCCCTGGCTGCGCAAGACCTCAGAGACGGGCGCGAGCATGGGCAGCACTTCGGGGCTGACCATGGCCTCGAAGCCCAGCGGGTGTCCCGCGCCTCGGTCGCTCTCGATTGCCGCGTAATGATTGCCTAATTCCGAGGCGTGCTCGCGCGCGTAGGTGCGGCCGCCGACGAGGCCGTTCTCCTCGTTCATCCAGGCGATGACGCGTATGGTGCGGCGCGGGCGCAGGTTCAGTTGCTTGACGAGTTGGGCCGTCTGCATGGCGACGGCCACGCCCGCGGCGTCGTCAATCGCGCCCGTGCCCAGGTCCCACGAATCCAGGTGGCCCGAAACGATGACGACCTCCTCGGGCCGCTCGCTCCCCTTGAGGTCCGCGACGACGTTGTAGCTGACGGCGTCCGGCAACTGCCGCGGCGTCAGCGTCAGGCGCAGCCGCACCTTCCCTTCCTTCGCAAGACTAACAATCAGGTCCGCGTCCTCCGAGCTGACGGCCGCAGACGGGATGCGCGGCGCGTCCTCTGCGTAACGCATCGCGCCCGTGTGTGCCAATCTGTTCTGCGAGCCGCCGATGGAGCGCACGAGCGAGGCGACGGCCCCCTGGCGCGCGGCCGCGCTCGCGCCCACCACGCGGTAGCCCGCGACCTGCCCGTAAGCGTCGCCGCCGTAACCCTGCGCGGCCATCTGCCGGTCGAACTTGACGTCGAAGAGCACGATCTTGCCCGCGACTTTCTCACGCCCGAGCGACTGAAGTTCGTTGAAGTCGTTGACGACGACGACCTCGGCGGTCAAGCCTTCGGCGGGCGTGGCGACGCTCCCGCCGAGCGCGGTCAGCACAATCTTCTGCGTCGTCTGCGGAGCCTGCCCAGGATACTCCACCAGCTCGCCCGTCTCCGCGCCGCGCACCCAGTGCGGGACCATCAGTTTTTCGAGCTTGACTTCCAGGCCGAGCCGCCTGAGTTCGTCCGCCACGTACTCCACCGCGCGCTGCGCCTGCGGCGACCCGCTCAGGCGCGGCCCTATGTTGTTCGACAGGTAGGCCGTCTGCCTGTAAGCGTAATCGCTCTCAAGCGCGGCCTGCTGAAGCCGCCTCAGTTCCGAGAGGAGCTGCGGCGAATAGAGGCTCTGCTGGTTCTGCCCCTGCTGCGCGCGGAGCGGGAGGCCGCCGGCGAGAATCAAGGCGGCGAGGAGCGCGCAGACCTTAGAGGCCCGCGCCCGAGAAGTTAAGATTCCTTTGCTCATGTCAGACACCTTACGCTCCGCCTCCCCTAAAGGTTCTCAATCGGCACGGGCTCCACGTCGTCTGCCAATTCGAAGCCGAAGATGCGCGAGTAAAAGTAAATCTCGCCGTCGAGCGCGCGCTTGATGTTCTCGGCGCGGCGGAAGCCGTGCTGCTCGCCCTCGAAGGGGACGTAAGCGACGGGCAAGCCCTTGGCGCGCAGCGCGTCCACCATCATCTCCGCCTGGTTCGGCAGTACGATCTTGTCTTCGAGCCCCTGGAAGAAGATGACCGGGCACGAGAGCCTGTCGACGTAGTGGACCGGCGAGCGCTCGCGGTAGAGGTCCGCGCGTTCCGGGTACGGCCCTATCAGCCTATCCAGGTAGCGCGACTCGAACTTGTGCGTCTCGGTCGCCAGCGCCTCGCAGTCGCTCACGCCGTAGTGGCTCGCGCCCGCCTTGAACACGTCGCGGAAGGTCAGGGCGCACAGTGTCGTGTAGCCGCCCGCGCTCCCGCCCGTGATCATCGAACGCCCGCCGTCGGCCAGCCCCCGCGCGACCAGGTGGCGCGCGCCGTTGGCACAGTCGTCCACGTCCACGATTCCCCAGCGGTCGTTCAATCGCTGGCGGTACTCGCGCCCGTAGCCCGTGCTCCCGCCGTAGTTCACGTCGAGCACGCCTATGCCGCGGCTCGTCCAGTATTGAATGTTGAGCGAGAGCGTGGTCGTCGCGGCGGAGGTCGGCCCGCCGTGGCTCTTGACCAGGAGCGGCGGCTTCTCGCCTTCGGGCGCGGCGAAGTCGCGGTTGCGCGGCGGGTAGAAGAAGGCGTGCGCCGTCTTCCCGCCCTCGGTCGGGAACTCTATCGCTTCCGGGGCGGAGAAATAACCGGGGTCGAGTTGCAGCTCGTTCGAGCGGCGCAGGACTTCCGTTTCGCCCGTTCGGAGATTCAACTGGACGATGGACCCCGGAGTGGTCGGCGAGCCGCCGCGGAAGACGACGTAATCCGCGTTGACGTGCACGGAGCTGATGTCCGTGTAAGGCGTCTCTATGTTTTCGAATTGGCCCGATTTTGTGTCGAGCCTCGCGAGGCGCGAACTCCCGCGCTCGATGTAGGTGCAGATGATCGTCTCGGCGGACTGGAAGGCGTACATGGAGATGCCGAAGACCCACTGCGGCATCCCGAACTCGGCGGCCATCTCGTGCAGCGGCTCCGCCCCGCCGCCCTCCATTCTCCTGTAAAGGTTCCACCAGCCGCTGCGGTCGGAGACGAAATAGAGCGCGCCGTCCGGCGACCACTCGGGCCCGAAGATTGACTCCTCTTCACCGCCCGCGACGAGTTCGGTGTTCGTCAGCGAGCCGTCGGCCGCGAGCCCCCCGACCCACAACTCAGTTCCGTCCCAGGGCATGTTCGGGTGATTCCACGCGAGCCAGGCCAGATGCTTGCCGTCAGGGCTCAAGCGGGGCGACGAATAAAAGTCGTGTCCCGACGCGAGCACCAGAGCTTCGCTCCCGTCTTCGAGGTTGATGCTGACGACCGCGTTGACGGCCTCGCCGCCGCCAGTGTGGTCCTCGCGCACGCAGACCAGGCGGCGTCGCCCGCGGTCAACGACGGGGTCCGCGTAGCGCATGGCCCCTTCCGGCGTCAAAGGCCGCGGCCCGGCGTCCGGCGACTGCTGTTCGTAGAGGCGCTGGTCGTCGAAGTTCGAAAAATAAATTGTGCCACTCGTGACCGTGTAATCGCCCCCGCCGTACTCGTGCACGCGCGTGCGCGCGTTGAAAGGTTTGGGCGTCACGTCCGAAGTTTTTCCGTCGGACGTGCGGCGGACGATGACGCTCCGGCCGGCTTCGGACGGGCGCATCTCCAGCCAGTACACGTCCCGGCCGTCGAGCGCGACGGAGCCGACGCCGATTGAGCCTTTGACGATCAAGTCTGAAGTGATTGGAGATTTCCAGGAGCCATAAGGCGCGACCTTCGGTGTCTGAGGCATTCAGTCTCTCCTTCAGCGTTTTGTAAGGGCTTTAGAGGCGATGATACAGGGAGTTCCGCAACTGTCAACAAGCGCGCGCCAGGGCCAGAGCAATCCCGGCCGCCACGCGCGCGTTCTGTTCGAGCAGCGCGACGTTGGCGCGCAAGGTCTTGCCGCCGCTCCGCTCCGCCATGCGCGAGAGCAGGAACGGCGTCAGCTCGCGCCCGTGGACGTTCTTCTTCACGGCCTCCGCGAGCGCTCCGTTCAGAACTTCTTCTAAAACTTCGGCGGGGATTTCCGCATCTTCCGGCACGGGCACGCAGACGAGGGTCGCGCCTGCGAGGCCCAGCCCGCGCCGCGCCGCACTGATCTCCGCCACCTCCTCGGGCGAGTCCGCGCGCGCGTCAACCGGCAGCCCGCTCCGCCTCGAATAGAAGGCGGGCATCTCGTCCGCGCCGTAGCCCACGACCGTCACCCCGTTCGTCTCCAGCCACTCGCGCGTCGCCGGCAGGTCCAGGACGATCTTCGCGCCCGAGCAGACGACGACCAGATGCGTCTGTGCCAATTCCGGCAGGTCCGCGGACACGTCCGGCAGCGCCCCGCGGTGCACGCCGCCGATGCCGCCCGTGCTGAAGACTTTTATTCCCGCTCGTTCCGCGATCCAGGCGGTCGTCGCGACCGTCGTCGCGCCGTCCCAACCCTTCGCGACCGCCACCGCGAGGTCGCGCCGGCTGAGCTTGTGAATGTCGTCATGCCGCGCGACGTGTTCGAGTTGAGTGCGGTCGAGCCCTACGTGCGGCATGCCCCCGAGCACGGCGATTGTCGCCGGCACGGCCCCCGCCTCGCGCACGATCTCTTCGACTCCGAGCGCCGTCTCAAGGTTCTGCGGGCGCGGCAGCCCGTGCGCGATGACGGTTGATTCGAGCGCGACGACCGCCGCGTTCTCCTTGAGCGCGACGGCGACTTCATCACCTAACTTGAGACGGCCCGTCACGCTACCCCTTCCCCTTCTTCCGCTTCGCGGCCTTGGTCTCTTTCTCGTCCGGGGTCTTCTCGCCCTTCTCCTTCGCCTCGGGGTCGCCGGCCTTGGCCGCGGCGTTCTCGATCTCGGAGTTGATCTCGCCGCCGATGAGAATCGCGAGCCCCGTGAAGTAGAACCAGAGCATCATGATGATGAGCGCGCCCAGAGAGCCGTAGGTCGCGCTGTAGGAGTTGAAGTATTTGAGGTAGGTCTTGAAGCCGAAGGAGACCAGTATCCAGAGCACGACGGCGATGGCCGCGCCCGGCGTCACCCACTTCCACTCCTGCTCCTTGAGGTCCGGCGCGAAGTAGTAGATGAGGTTGAAGGCCAGCAGGATGAAGAAGAGGACGATGGGCCACTGCGCTATCTTCCAGGTGACGGTGAAGACCCCGCTCAGGCCGGCCCAACTGGCGATGGCGTCCGCGATCTCGAACCCGTACAGCAGGAGCGCGAGCGCCACCATAATCAGGAGCGCGAGCGCGACCGTCAGGCCAATGGCGACCAGCCGCGTCTTCCAGTAGGGGCGCGACTCCTTGACGTTGTAGGCCGTGTTGAGCGTCTCGCTGATGGCCCCCATGCCGTTCGACGCGGCCCAGAGCGTCGCCAGGATGCCGAAGGAGATTTTGCCGCCGCCCGCCGACTCCGTCACGCCCTGAATGGTCGTTTTGACGAGGTCTCCGGCCGAGGCGGGCATGACTTGCGTCAGGTAATTGATTAAGCTATCGCGCAGCTCCACGCTCTTGTCGGCGAAGATGCCGAGCAGCGCCATCAAGACCAGCAGCAGCGGGAAGAGCGCCAGCAGGAAGTAGTAGGAGAGCTGCGCGGCCCGGCCCCACACGTCGTCCGCGTTCATCTCGTTCCAGACACGCTTCCCCAGTTCCTTCCAGGTCAGCCCGCCGAACCCCCACATCGAAGGTTTAGGCTTAGCCATCAACGTAACCCTCCTCGCCGACCGATTACGAGACGCGACACGCGCACTCCGCGCACGCGGAAGCAAACCGCACGCCGCGCCACCTACGAGAGTTTGAGAGAAGATTCTTCGCGGCTACTTTACAACAAAACCGGCGGGGCGCGGTCAATTTCTGAGGGTCCGGCGTCAGTGGCCGGGCGGTGTGATGGGCGGCTTGACAGCAGGGGCGTCATCTTTTAGGATGACACTTCGCCCGAACGGCAAGTAACTTGTTTGCCTGAAGGCACGTATGTCAACGGTAGACGGCTTCCCTTACAAGGAAGAGGTTGGGGGTTCGAATCCCTCCGTGCCTACCACCGAAAGATTTGAAAATTAGGTTTACCCTGCGGAGTCGTAGTTCAGTTGGTTAGAACGCCTTACGGGTTCTTTTCAACAACTACGACTCTTTTCATTTTCCCCGGCCCTTCCCTCTTTTAGCCTTCATCAACCTTCCATCTACCTTTTCATCTACCTTTTCGCGCTTCTCTGTCTTCGTGATTTCAAATGAGCCGCCTCCGCATTAAGCATCAGCGGCTCGCCTATAGGTCAATTCATTTTAGGACTCTTTAAGCCTCAAGAGCCAACCTTACGCTGCTTCTGCAAGGGCCACAGGAGCGCCCGCCTTTAGAATCTTGTCCGCTGCTCGAAAAATTTTCTGTGCGCTCTTTTCCGGGATGCTGCCGCCATCCAGCCAGTTCTGAATGTAGCCTCTGGCGTAGTCCGCGCCGGGAAGGTTCAGGCTCTCGCACAGAATTAAAGCAACGCTTTCCGCCTCAACTTCGCGCAGGCTTTTAGGCGTGCTTTCACCGTCAGAAAAATCTAGCTCTTCGGTGTGACCGAGCGTGACGTGGCCTAGCTCATGGAACAGGGTTTTGAACGGGGCGAAGGCCAGAAGCGAGACGGCAATACTTCTCTTCCTCGCATAGCCCATCACGTTGCCGTCTGCGAGGTCGAAAGGAATCTCCGTGACGCCTAATTCAGAAAGTGCGCGGGTCTTGTCCCACGCGGGCGGGTTCGGCCGTTCAATCTCTGCGCCTTCTGTCTGAGAGAGGACGAACCAGCGATTCCGGTAGATGAATGAAGTAAAAGTTTCATCACCTTCATTCTTCCGGGTGACGGGCATACAGAGGGTTAAAGCTTTCTCGCCCTTCTTGACGTGACGGCCCTTGTCTTTCCACGCGGGGAAAGTGGCAATCGGGCCGGGTGTAATGCCGCGTTGTTGACATTGCACCATCGCCAAGACCTGATTCCCGATTGAGTAAGAGTGAAACGAGTTGTAAGCGGCGGCTAAAAGGCCGGGTTTCGTGACGGCCTCAATCAAGAGACTTTCCCATGTGTTAGAATTATCCTGCATCTGATTTTCTCCGGTTTGAGGAAAAGGATGTGAAGGGCTTACCGAAAGACCGCGAATCTTTTGGTAAGCCCGTTGCTTTACGCTGCTCTCCGCATTGCCGCGATGCCGATATGCACGGCTGCTGCCCCTGCGATGTGGTAGCAGATAAGGCCGCGCTCTCCGGCCTTGCAGTTGCACTCGGCCAGCCTCTGCTTTCCCGACTTATAAAAATGAATGGTGTAGATGTTTTCGCCGTTGCTGGATTTGACCTCATACCAGCGAAAGCCACGAACACGGACGAAAGGCTTGAGTTGACGTGCTCGCTTGATGGCTCGCTCCATCTGCTCTTTGCTCTTGAGTTCTATCATTTCGATTCTCCGGTTTGAGATTGTCAGCCCCCCCGACTAACAAGCGTATAGTAGCAGATTTGATAATATTATACAAGATAATAATATCTTTTCTGCGAATATTTTTTGTGTTATGCTGCCGGGTATGATTGAGCTAAGAATAAGAGAAGCGGCAGAAGCGCGAGGTATAACTACCGCCTATCAGCTACAGAAGAAAATGAATGTACCGCCCGGAACGGCTGCGCGATTGTGGCGCGGCGATATGAGGATGATAGGTTTGGACACTATTGATGCGTTATGCGAAGCAATAGGGTGTGAGCCTGCCGACCTTATTGTGCGCTTGAACGGAGAGAAAAAGTCACCGCGAAAAGTTAAATCTAAGTAGGAGGACTTCTTGATGACTCCTCACGCCGAAAAGCGAAAGCTAAACTCTCAGCCAGAACCGCGAAGCCTAGTTATAAACCGATTAGAAAAGGTCTCGAAAGACCTGTTCAGAAAGTATTTCAGTCTCATAACCGAACTCGTCGGCAACTCTCCCGGAATTTACGCCTTATATGATGGAAGCGAACTTTACTACGTTGGAAAGTCAACCGACTTAAAGAAGCGAGTTAAGCAGCATCTTCGTGATAGGCATTTAGCGAGTTGGACACACTTTAGCCTTTACCTCGTCCGCAAGGCAGAACACATTCACGAAATTGAATCTTTATTAGTGCGGATTGCCAACCCACAAGGCAATCGTATAGTACCTAAAGGCAAATCGAGCGGCCCTATGCTAAAGAAGCTCATGCAAATGGTTCGTCAGAAACACAGCGATGAGTTTCAAAGCCTATTCGGTATTAACAAAACCAAGAAACAATCTATTCGTAGCGATGGCGTTGATGGCAAACGCACGTTAAAAGGTTTGGTGTCAAAGCCCACTCCTCTTTTCCGAGAGTACAAAGGTAAGAAGTTCACCGCTACGCTGAATCCAGACGGAACTATTACGTTAAAGAACAAGAGGTACAACACGCCTACGGCTGCGGCCAAAGCCGTAGTAGATAGGTCAGCCGTCAACGGATGGCACTTTTGGTATATCGAGGACTTGAACGGCGATTGGATTAAGCTGTACAAGCATAAATAGCCCTTAATCAGATAGCTCCATTTGAGTCTGAAAAATTGGAATAATCAAAGATGGCAACTAACCTCAACGAAATAGAAAAGCGTCTGTGGGCTGCGGCAGACCAAATGTGGGCTAACACAGGATTACGCCCTAACGAGTATGCTGCGCCCGTGCTTGGTCTGCTTTTCTTGCGCTATGCAGAGAAGCGTTTTGTTGACGCGCAAGCGCAACTTCAATCCGGCGGGAGCGGACGGCGAAGCGTTACGCCTCAGTCATATCAACGCTTGGGCGTCGTTTATTTGCCGGATAGTGCGCGGTTCTCGCACCTTTTGAACCTTCCCGAAGGCGAGAACATAGGCAAGGCCATTAACGATGCGATGGCTGCGATTGAAGAGGCGAACGAAGAACTCAAGGGCGTGCTGCCTCGGACTTACCAGCGCATCCCGAACTCTGTTTTAGTTGAAATGTTGAAGTTGCTCTCACCACTCGAAATTGAGGGTGATGCTTTCGGGAGGATTTACGAATACTTCATGGGCAGCTTCGCAATCGAGACGATGCAGAAGGGCGGAGAGTTTTACACGCCCTCAAGTATCGTGCGTTTGATTGTGGAAATTATAGAGCCTTTCCACGGACGCATCTTTGACCCTGCCTGCGGTTCGGGCGGGATGTTCGTTCATAGCGCAAACTTCGTCCGAAATCATCAGAAGAATCCAAGCCAAGAGATAACGATTTTCGGGACTGAGAAGACGGCAGAGACTTTGCGAATGGCAAAGCTCAATCTGGCGATGCATGGGCTTTCGGGCGACATTCGTGAAGCTAACACCTATTACGAAGACCCGCATGAATCACTAGGGCGTTTTGATTTCGTGATGGCGAATCCGCCGTTCAATCAAAGCGGGGTTGATAAAGAGCGTATCGAAGACGACCCGCGTTTTCCGTTCGGTGTTCCGTCAAATGACAACGCGAATTATTTGTGGATTCAGCTTTTCTATTCGACGTTGAACGAGCGGGGCAGAGCGGGCTTTGTGATGGCGAACTCTGCGGGCGATGCGCGGGGTTCTGAGCTTGAGGTAAGGAAGAAACTGATTCAAGAGGGCGTGGTTGACGTGATAGTGGCGACAAGCTCGAATATGTTCTACACCGTCACGCTGCCCTGCACGCTTTGGTTTTACGAGAAAGGCAAAACCGATACTGAGCGCAAAGATAAAGTCTTGTTCATTGATGCGCGGCACGTTTTCAGACAGATTGACCGCGCACATAGAGATTTTACGGATGAGCAGATAGAGTTTCTGGCGAACATCGTGCGGCTGTATCGCGGCGAAGAGGTGGAGACGGATATGGGAAGCGCGAGCATGCTTAATGAGACTTTCCCCGATGGACGCTACAAGGACATAGCAGGCTTGTGCAAAGTTGCGACGGTTGCGGATATTGAGGCGCATGGATGGAGTTTGAATCCCGGTCGTCACGTCGAGGTTGTAGAGCGTGCGGCTGATGATTTCGATTATGCCGAGCGACTGGAAGAACTCAACGAGGAACTTGAAGTGCTGAACGCAGAGGCGCGAGAGTTAGAGTTTAAGGTCGCGGAAAATGTTAATTTGATTATCGAGAGTGCGACAGAGGTAGCTAGCGTTAAGTAAAGTGAGAAAATGACGCCACCAAATTGGTTACCCTGCACTATTCGGGATTTTATGATGAAGGGCGAGGTCGAGCTTAAAACTGGCCCTTTCGGCACACAGTTGCATGCCAGCGATTATGTAGAAGAGGGGACGCCTGTAATTAACGTAAGAAATATCGGCTTCGGAGAAATTAGAGAGGAAAAATTGGAGTTTATCTCTGAGGAGACAGTCCAGCGCCTCTCTTCTCACTTGCTAGAACCTTACGACATAGTGTTTGGACGAAAAGGCGCTGTGGAGCGACACGTCTTCATTAGTGCAAAGTACGCCGGATGGTTTCAGGGTTCTGACTGCTTACGGCTACGCTTCAAGAGCGATGATGTCTTTCCTCGATTCATTTCATACTACCTGCTAACGGATTTTCACAAACAGTGGATGATAAATCAGTGTTCTCACGGCGCAACTATGGCGTCTCTGAACCAAGAAATTATCAGCAGGATACCCCTACTTCTTCCCTCATACCCTACTCAACGTCGCATAGCCACGGTTCTTTCCGACTACGATGACCTCATCGAAAACAACACGCGGCGGATTAAATTATTGCGGGAACTTAGGCAACTAATATTTGAACGATATAAGAAGTTGCATAGCAATCACACGACTAATCAGACCCTCGGTGAAATTGTTGATAAAGTTGGGGGCATTGTCCGTACAGGCCCATTTGGAAGTCAACTGCATGAATCGGATTATTCCGAGGTTGGCATTCCAGTCGTTATGCCTAAGAACATTATTGAAGGGCGGATTGTTACAAATGATATTGCTAGAGTGCCATCAGATTTTGCGTCGAAATTATCTAATCATACGATGAATGTGGGCGATATTGTTTACGGGAGAAGAGGAGACATTGGAAGGCGAGCTATTATTACAAAGAGGCAACAAGGCTGGATTTGTGGAACAGGATGTCTTCGAATTAGTTTGAAGGGAGAGTTGCTGCATCCAAGATTTCTCTACGAGTACTTAGGGCAACCAGAGGTGGTATCTCTGATTGCGTCTCGCGCTATTGGCGCAACCATGCCAAATCTGAACACCTCAATTTTGCGGGGCATATCCATATTGATGCCTGACTACAAAGTTCAACGGGAGTTTGCAGATACAGTTTTACCTTATGATGAGCTTATTGAAAACATAGTTGAGAAAAATAGTCTGCTTCGAGTAATGCGAGACCTTTTACTACCCAAACTCATTTCAGGTGAAATAGATGTTTCTAACATTCCCGAACCTGTGAGTAATTGATTATGACTCCTCCGCGCTCACCCGCTAACGATTACACCGAAGACGCGCTCATCGAACAGCCCGCGATTGAGTTATTGCACAAACTAGGCTGGACGCCCGCGAATCTCTTCAAAGAAACCTACGGCGCAAACGGCACAGAAGGGCGCAAGAACAACCGCGAAGTTGTTCTCACCCGTCGCCTGCTGGCAAAGCTTAAAGAGTTCAATCCCAACTTGCCCGATGATGCCTACAATCAAGCCATCGAAGAGCTAACCCGTGACCGCTCAGCAATGATTCCCGTCAACGCTAATCAAGAGTTCTATCGATTGATAAAAGACGGCGTGAAGGTTTCAGTTAAGGGTGAAGACGGCAGCACTACCTTTGAGACGCTGAAAGTTATTGATTGGGCGAACCCTGCAAACAACGACTTCTTTCTCGCTTCTCAATTTTGGATTCAAGGCGACTTGTATCTACGCCGCTCTGATTTGCTCGGCTTCGTCAATGGCTTGCCTTTGCTTTTCATAGAATTGAAAGCATCACACAGGGCGATTGAAAACGCCTATCGAGACAATCTGCGCGCTTACAAGAACGAGATACCACAACTCTTTATTCCTAACTCTCTCATTGTCCTGTCAAACGGTAGCAAAACACGCATCGGCACATTCACGGCAGAGTGGGAACACTTCTTTGAATGGAAGAAGATTTCAGACGAAGAAGAACAAGGCGTTATCTCGCTCGAAACCGTCCTACGTGGCGTGTGCGAGCCTGCACGTTTCTTGGACATTGTTGAGAACTTCACAGTCTTTGAAGAAGTGCGGGGCGGTCTAGTTAAGAAGGTTGCTAAGAATCATCAATACTTAGGGGTAAACCGTGCAATTAAAGCCGTCCGCGAGATTGAGAACAACGAAGGGCGCTTAGGTGTCTTCTGGCATACGCAAGGCTCAGGCAAAAGCCTTTCGATGGTCTTCTTTACCCAAAAGATATTACGCAAGATTAAGGGCAACTGGACTTTCGCCGTCGTCACAGACCGTGACGAACTGGACGAGCAAATCTATAAAACATTCGTTACCACAGGAGCTATCAGCGAGGCAGAAGCGCAAGCCGGAAGCGGCGAACATCTGAAACAGCTTTTGCAGGAAGACCACCGCTATATCTTCACCCTGATTCAAAAATTCCGCACAACGGACGGCAAGGAATATCCGAAGCTCTCAGACCGCAAAGACATAATCGTTATCACAGATGAAGCGCATCGCAGCCAATACGACACGCTCGCTTTGAATATGCGAAACGCGCTGCCTAACGCCGCTTTCATCGGCTTCACAGGTACGCCTTTAATCAAAGGCGAAGAGGAACGGACACGCGAAGTCTTTGGCGATTACGTCTCCGTCTATAACTTCCGCCAATCAATTCAGGACGGCGCAACTGTCCCGCTCTACTACGAAAACCGCGTCCCTGAATTGCAACTCGTCAATCCGCAACTAAATGAAGACATGGAGCAGTTGCTTGAAGAGGCAGAGATTAACGAAGAGCAGGAAAAGTGGCTTGAACGTGAGTTCTCGCGTGATTACCAAATCTTCACCCGCGATGAACGTCTTGAAACTATCGCCGCCGATGTGGTCGAACATTTTTTAGGGCGTGGATATAAAGGCAAAGCGATGATGATTTGCATTGATAAGGCTACAGCCGTGAAGATGTACGACAAAGTACAGAAGCATTGGCAAGCTAAACTCGCAAGTCTCAAAGCGCAACTCCCGAACGCCACAGATGAAGAACGCCCGCGCCTTGAATCTCTCGTCAAAGAAATGGAAGAGATTGATATGGCGGTTGTTGTCTCTCAATCTCAGAACGAAATCGAGGACTTGCAAAAGAAGGGCGTTGATATAACGCCTCATCGTCGCCGGATGGTCAACGAAAACCTTGATGAGCTTTTCAAAGACCCTGACAGCAAGTTTCGTTTTGTCTTCGTCTGCGCGATGTGGATAACGGGCTTTGATGTGCCGAGTTGTTCAACTATCTATCTTGATAAGCCTATGCGTAATCACACGCTCATGCAGACTATCGCAAGAGCAAACCGTGTCGCTCCGGGCAAGGTTGCTGGCTTGATTGTTGATTATGCGAATGTCTTTCGTGACCTTCAAAAAGCACTCGCCATCTATGCCGCGCCTGCTCTGGGTTCTACTGGCGGGCTATTAGACAATCCGATTGAAAACAAACAAGCCCTAGTTGACGAGCTTAAAACACTAATCGTAGAGGCGCGTGCTTACTGCGAGAGCAAGAGCGTTGATATTGGCGCAATCCAGCGAGCTACGAAGTTTGAGCGGGTGAAACTGCTTGATGATGCTGTCGAAGCTCTAATTGCTACGAAAGAAGAAAAGAAAGCCTTCCTGCTCAAAGCTAACCAAGTTGTTCGCATCTATAAAGCTATATTGCCGGACAAAGCCGTGAATGAAGTAGCGCATGATGCCGTTGTCTTCGGAGTATTATTGCAAAAGATTCGTTCTCTATCCGAACCAGCCGACATTTCAGCTATCATGCGCGATGTTGAAAGTCTGCTTGATGAATCAATAGCAACCGAAGGCTACATCATTAATGCGCCCGTCGGACAAGACCTTGAATCGGCGGGTTTGGTTAATCTCAGCGAGATTGATTTTGAAACTCTAAGCGCCCGTTTCAATTCATCAACTCACAAGCGAACAGAAGCCGAAAAGCTGCGCGGGTTAATCGAGCACAGATTGAAGTATCTTGTAGAACTAAATCACTCGCGCATTGATTACCTCCAAAAGTTTCAGCAAATGATTGATGAATACAATGCTGGAAGCCAAAATATAGAAACGTTCTTTGAAGATTTGAAGAACTTCGCGCAGAGCCTATCGGAAGAAGAGCAACGACATATCAGAGAAGAACTGGAAGAAGAAGAGCTTGCACTATTTGACATTTTAACGAAGCCAGAACCGAAGTTGACCAAGAAAGAAGAAGTGGAAGTAAAGAAGGTCGCAAAGGATTTATTGCACACTCTAAAGCGCGAGAAGCTTGTTTTAGACTGGAGATTAAAGCAGCAAGCCCGCGCTGAAGTTAAAGAGACGATTGCAGAAGTTTTCGATACTCTCCCGGCAACTTACACGAAAGAGCTTTACGAAGAGAAGTGCGAGTTAGCCTACAAACATATTTATTCTGCTTACACTGACGCGGAGCACAGTATTTATGACCAAGCCGCTTAAGATGATTTTCTGAGGGGACGAATGAGCAGCTTCATCTACGATGTTACTCGGCTTATCGAAAACATGGTCGAAATTTTCCAGCGAAAAAAGGTTAGCAAAGCAATAAGCGAACGTATAACACGAGGCAGAGCATCTGCCTCATCGAGTGAGTTTGAAGAAGAAGTTGCTGCCCTGATTGCTACTTATACTCCACGCGATATAAACATTTTAGTTGATTATCCAATCTCATACTGGCGACCTGAGTTTACCAAAACCAAAACATTTTACCCTGATATTGCTTTGATTCGCGCCAACTCTTTAATTGCCATCGTAGAGGCGAAAATTGATTTGGGATACTTGCCAGCCGATTGGACAAAGAAAAGAAAGGCAACTTTAAGGCAACTCCACTCTGCGGCGAAAGTCACCAGAAACAGAGAACCACTCACAGTATCCGAGCGGTTAATAACGGCTGGCGTAGTCTTGTCCACAAGAAACCATCCAGAGCGTTGGCCCATGTTTGTTGAAGAGGTTGATAACGCTGTCTTTCTTATCTCAAAAGAACATCGCCATCCAAACGACCCTTTAGACGAATCAGCTAGGCCAACTTACATCGCAAATGTGAGGACAGACAAAATTCATTTAGAGCAATGGGAAAAACTTGAAAGGCTCATTAAGGCTTTAGGGTAATTAAATGACCTTATTTTCGCGTAGAACCCTCCAACGTTTAATAGATGAAAATGCCTCTACTGTTCTTACTGAGGAACAGTCTCAATGCCACATAGATAGACTGAACGATGTCGAAGAGCAGACATTCTCTTTTGAATGGGAGGTTGTGGTTCTAAACGTCCTCAACAAGGTCGGGAGGGTGATTCACGAAAAGAAGTTTGGCACAAGACACCCTGACGTTTTCTTTACATCAAGGACTAATAAGGAAGAGAGTTTTATTGCTGACATTGTAACAGTCTCCGACGAAGGCTTAGAGAAGGAAGAACCAGTAAAGGCATTTGAAGCGGAACTACAAGAGAAGATAGAGAAGTTCGGATTAAGCCTAAACCCCTTTATCCTTCACTTCAACCGCATGGAATCATCATCATTCGGAGAAAAACCAGACATTAAAGTTCCTGAGCGAAATAGATTTCATAAAGACTTCTTCAATAATAATTTCAAGAGCTTTCTAAGAAGAGTCCGAGAGAATCCAAGTTCCCCTGAGCAATATTACGTCAAGACAAAAGATATTGATGTCTGTTTAGAATATAACCCTCAAAACCGACGATTCACAATGCACCTCCCGGCGAACGATATACCGTATAATTTAGTTAAGAACCCTATCTACAATGCTCTTAGAGGAAAAGTTCGTAAGTTAAAGCAAGCTAAGTTTGAAGGGACGCGCGGGATTATAGTCTGTGATGGCGGGAGCGCCATGTTCCACTTTAGAAAAACAGGCGCTTACCAGTTAATTATCAGCACCGAAATGGTAATCAGGGAGTTCTTCCGCCAAAATAAAAGCGTTGCTTTCGTGCTTCTTATCTTTATTGATATTCAAGGTGATGTTGATGCGGGGAAGAGGCGATACGAGGTAAAGACAAAGCTTTACGAGAATGAGTTACACGAGGCTTTAAGTGAAGACCTACGAGCTAAACTATTTACTCTGGACAGGCTATTTCCGATTCCTGTAATTGACGCCAGAAGCGCAGTCTCAAATATCAAAAAGTTCGGCAAGCTGGATGAGGGATGGGGGTTTTACGCAAAATTGATTATGGATGGTATGAAGGAAGTCAAAATATCCGCGAGAACTTTGCTTGGACTATTAGCCGGTACGATAAACCAGCAGCAGTTCTTAGAGGATTACGGGTTTGTCCCTGATAAGGAAAATACTCTTCCGTCTAGGAATCCATTTGCCATCAATTTAGAACAAGGGAAGTTGATAACGGAGATTAATTTAGAAAAGTCTGAGCACGAAGATGATGATTATATCGTCTTCAAGTTTGGCGAGACTGATGCAGCAATTTCCCCATTCAGATTGCAACCTAGCGGAGATTCTAGCAACACAGAAGCGAATGGTCTGCTAGTCGGAACGTGGATACTTCAAGCTCAGTTCCCTAACAACCAGAAGGTGAACTTTAACCTTACAGTCACCCAAGACGGAAATCATATCTATGGCACATTAGAAACAGAAGAAGGGATAGCCCACCTAACCGATTTCAATGTCCAAGATAAAAGGTTCGAATTCAAGATACCAAGTGTCCCTATAAATGAGCAGTTTTTCGATATGAAGATTTCCGGTGAGGTTGATAGCAGGAGTATTAATGCTCACTTAATCTTAAGTGATAAGAGCGGAGCATCTTTTTCATTTCCGGTAACTGGCACACGAATGTGAGGAAGAAATCAAAGGGTTCTAACCTCGTTCTGTTGGGCAGGATAATTTTCCGTTGGGCAGGAATCATTCCGGCAATTTCTTAATAACACTCTGCCGACGCTTAACCGGAGTTCTCACAGACCGCAAATCTCTCTGTCTGCTTTCCAGAATGTAGCCGAGCCTTTGGTGCGTGATGCCGAGCAGGTGAGCGGCCTTTGTGATGCTGCCTTCCGAGACTTCAAGTGCTTGCCGGATGATGTTGTTCTCGAAGCGGCGCATTATCTCATCAAGCGTGGCAGTTCCCGGCTCTGTGATGAGGCTCATTTCGCGGGGCGTCGTGGGCTTATACCTTCGCCCCGCCGAGAGTACGCGGCTGGCGGCGTGGAGTAAACGCTGTAGAGTTGGAATGTGCTGCGAGGGAGTGAGCCAACAATACGCCCGCTCGAAAACGGTGTGCATCTCGTCTATCTCTATGTGGTCGCTCAACACTTCAAGCATGGTCAGAGCGGCCATGCCAGCGTCATTAAGCGCGCCCGATTGGTGCGCGGCTTCCATCGCGCGGAGAAAGTTCAAGCGGGCAAGGTCGTGATGTCTGAGGCGGGCAAGAGCCGTAGCGTGCGTGATGAGGGCTTCTGCTAAAAGTGATTGCCGCCCGCCATCACCTAGAGCATTCACAGCCGCGCTCGCCGCGTGCTCGGCTTCATGGTTGCGCCCTTCGGCAAGAAAGACGCGGGCGCGTGTCTCGTCAACCTGAGCCACGCCGCAACGGTCTTTCATGCTCGCCAACAAACGCCGTGCGCGGTCCAAGTGCTCATGGGCTTCTGTGAATTTGTTGGCTTTAAAATAGAGGAATCCGAGATTGTTTTCGACATTAGCGCAATAAGGCTTATGCCCGGCCTGCTCAAAGTGGTAGCTTGCCGCCGCGTATTCGATAAAGGCCCGGTCAAGATAATCCGCCCGCTGCTCAGACGTACCTATGTCTTCCAACACGCCAGCCAACGCATTGTGGTATCCGCCTTTAATAGTGTGACTGGCAATCTTCTCGAAAAGCGGGGCGGCCTCCGTCAAGATTTGCAGCGAGTCGGCGTGGCGTCGGGCTGCCCATTCCACAATAGCGAATCTCACCACGGCCTTAGCCTTTAACTCGCTGTCAGTAGTCAGCCGCGCTAGAACTTCTTGAAGGATAACGCGGGCCTCATCGTATGCGCCCTCGCGCCAGTAGCAATAGGCCAAGTCCGTTTGTGCTTCTAATACCTTCTTGGCGTAGTTGTGAGACTCGAAAACCCGGATACTCTCGCCAATCAGATTCTTCGCCGTTTCCTGCGCGCCAGTGATTTGATTATGGCTGCCTATCCATCCCGTCAAGACTCCGACACGCAAGAGCACTTCGCCAGTCGTGACGGCCTCTAGCCCGTCGAGGCGCGGACGCTCTCCGACGCGTTGCCAGAACTCACTCATGGCTCGGCGCGCGGCCTCGTAGTCTCCTGTCTCTTCTAACTCTCTAGCGAGTTCACATCGCAACTCTGCCCGCTGGTCGCGGGTCAAGTTTGGGTTTTCCAGTTGGCGCAGAAGTGAGGCTTGTATGTCCATGCGTAAAATTTTCCAGTGAGAGTCGGGAATATTGCAGAACGGCATAACACCTTATGCCTTCGCTCTTAGACTTGCAAGCAGTCGTCAAAACTGCTCTATTCTGATTGCTTGCAAAAATCCTTGCAAGGATTTTCTAAAGGAGCGAATCAATGAGACATTTGGGCCGATTCTGCGCCGGAATCATTCTGGCGCTCAGCCTCACGCTATCCGCTTATGCGGGGCACATCCCCTGCGGGATAACGGGTGAGCCGACAACGTCAGAGGCGACGGCGGCGGGCGAGATTCAGAACGGAGTCGAATCAACGGATGCCGTGACAGAAGTATTGCTCTTTATCCTGTCGCTCATCTAAGGCTTTCATCTGAGCGGGTTTCGAGGGCTGCCGCCCCAGACGGCAGTTATAGGCGTAGTGTGTTCACGGTGGCCTTGCTTTTTAATTTGCGAGCAAACCTTTCAACTCTCACGCCTGCGTCTGTTTGAAGACGCCCGCTCCAATCCATCATTTTTTATCTTTCTTGGGAGTACATACGGCTTGTATAAAAACTCTTTAGAGCGGATGATTTCCTTTTATCTCGATAAGTGAGTGTTTTTTCGTTGAGTGCGACAGACGCCCTCGCAGGAGCGCCAAGTTGATTCTGTATAAAAATCTCTCAAGTCTCTTGCACAAGTCTCTCGATTCCATTGATATGGCGGCTAATCGTTGTTTTCGTTGGGGTTGGGCCTATAGAAGTGGGACTGACTTGTATAAGCGTAAAAGGCAGCCCGGTTTGTATAAAAAATAGGAGGGGTGGAAAAACTGCTTGAGGTCGTTAATGGGTCGGAGCAAAATTATACAAGGCGTAGGCCGACCAAAAAATAAGATTGTGAAGACCAAAGCATCTAAACTTGCTCACATATTTCTTAGCGCCAGCAATGTGGCTGTTCCAATAAGTAGTCTAAGGTAAATAAAAACAACTATTTACAGCGACTTGCTCACTTGCTCACGTCTATAATGATTTGAACAAGTGAGCAAATTCCTTATTAGCGCGTTAATAGAACTTGCTCACTTACTTTCCACTATAGACGTGAGCAAGTGAGCAAGTTTCATTTTACCGCGCTACATTATCTTACTGGCTTCTTCTATGGCCTGCGTGTATTCCTCTGACGGGGCGTAATAGCCAGTCTTCGGACTTATTAAATCCCCTCGCGTAACGGCCGTACTCAAGCAACGAGTAATAGTAGCGTCTGAAATTTTTCCGTCCAGAGCATCTACCACTTCTTTGCGCTTCACCAACCGCCCAAAACTTCTGGCGGTCGAGAGAACAACCTCGTAGTTAGTCGGCGCGGGATGAACTATCTCGTTCGTCGGCACGAACCAGCGGGATTCTTCATCAAGACGCAGTATCACAGGCTCTAGCCGAAAGCCTTTGGATTTCTCGACCGAAAAGATTACCCGCTCAGCATCCAAAGTATCCTTCTTCAACGCCGTCACGGTACGTGCCAAGCCGCCGATATTAGAGCCACCGCGTCCGAGGTACGCGCCGACAGTCGTTTTTCCATCCTCATTCTGCTTGCCAATATGATGTAGCATCCACACTACTGATTTGGCGTCTTTGGCGAGTTTCTTCAAGGGCTGCATGACGACCCTTTTTATTTCAGCATTATCGCTCTCGTTTCTTAACGTGAACAATGCCGACATCGTATCTACGATAATCAAGTCAGGCTTAAAACTGCGAGCGCACTCCGCGATTGCCTTCAAGTGTTGAGGACTGGAAAGATTAAGAGGCTCATCATTTATTTCTTCATCGCAGATAATGAATAAATTTTCTTCGACGAGGGCGCGTTCTTGAGGAGTCCAACTTCGCATCATTATTTTCAAATCATCCCTTAATTCCGCTTGCGTGCTCTCGCCGTCAATTAACAACACACGTCGGCTTTCGCCCCCATTGTCTTTAATGAAAGGATGGAACGTCCTACCCGCCGCTAAGGTCAGAGCGAGATTTAAGGAAATCGTCGTCTTTCCTAAATTGGTCACGGCAAACATTACCCCGACGTTACCCCGAACCAGACCGAAAAGGATTTTATCTACCTTCTCGAACTCATGATTCGACAGTTCGCCCCACGTAAGACCTAACCTAGTTTCGTTAGTAATCTCCGTCTGGCTTTCGCTTGCCGGATTATTTGAGCCATCACCATACTGTTGCTCAAAATCCTCTGCTGAATAATCAGTAAATATCGAGTTGTCCATTACCATTAGGCTATCCTCCAACTTGAAACAGCACATCATCAAGACCTTTGCCTAATGATGAAGACCACGTTCGTATTTTTACTGCTAAGTCCGTTTTCTCAAGCGTATGTTTCAAGCGAAACAGCGCAGCCTTAACTTCCGGCTTTTCTTGCCAATCTATATCGAAGCCGATAAGTACGCTTCTCAGCTTAGGTAATCCATGCTTGATTCGAGCAGTAAACTTTTCGGGATTCATCGCCGTCACGCCTGCTAATGCCACAGTAGCCACATAAGCAAATTCGCTTATACGGTCTGCCTTCAATGCGCCCTCGGTAACAATCACTTCCCCGCTCTGTTCAGTAAGGTCGGGCTTTGAAAAGTGTAACGGTGCTCCGGGCGATGCTCCTTCCAGCTTATCAGCCGAACTTAGCCATAAATACTTCGGCTCTTGATTCCCGTCGCGGCGAATCTGCAAACCGACGATACGCCCGTATTCATCCCTGTAAGGGACGTAGAAGCCTTTGAACGAGACATTCAACTGCCAGCGCCCATCTTGATAGTAGAACCCCGGTACGCCTCTTAAATCGAAGAACCGAGCCAGCGCACGCGCTAAACGATGGCCTCTAGCCTTATCGGGAACGGAAGCATAAAGCCTGTTAGCAATAGTCGTATCAGATAACCCGCGCTCATTTAACAGCGCGTTTGCGTGTTCAGGATTAAGTTTCAAATAAGAGAGCAAAGCCATATAAACAGCATCGCAAGTTTTGGCATCGGCTTTCTTAGGCTCAGTCTTTTGAACAGAAGGAGCGCCAACATAAAGGGCCGTGCTGTTATTAGGGTTTAGAATATGAATGTACCTTCCATCCTTAGCGTGCTGGTCGCTCCATTTGTATTTACACACAGCGAGCGAGCCATCAACCGTTACTGAGCAGTGATAGCGGTCAGTCCTGCCGCAAATTTGGCAAGTGATTTTGCCCTTCTTGAAAGGAGATTGAATGTATTGACGTTTTTTCGTTTCGGTAAGTCTCATTACACTTCCCCCTTCTCTTCAACTACGGCCTGATTGAAATGTCGTCGCTTGTAGTCTTCTAGCTGTTTCATCGTGTATCTGATAGTTCGGTTATTGAATCGAACGTAATCAATCTCGCCGCGTTTTCTAACTGAGCGCATCGTGTAAACTGACCACCCGAAAAAACCGGCGGCTTCTCGTTCTGTAAGTAGTGCATTTTCTATATCCTGTATCATTTCAATTACTCCTATAAGGTTGAACGTGCTGTCGCCTTCCGGTATCATTTAGACAGAAAGCGGCGCACACGCCGCCCCTTGTAGCGCACAAAGCGGTGCTTGGGCGAGGACAGGGCGAAGGTGGTTAGGCGTCGAAAACTAAGCCACTTTCGCCTTTCTCTTTATTATCTTTTCGACCTTATTTTACCGATTTGCAACTATCCGCAGCAAGTTCGCGCGCCTATCGTCTGTCCCTCCAAGTGGTAATTTATTCAACAATTTATACAAGGCGGGAAAACTAAATACAGGCTGTTGCCTATGCTCTGCTATCCTCTCTTGTCTATAAAGTTTGGGGGGCATAATCACTCACGTCAAGATTTATTTTTAGACATTCCAAACAAAATGCTCACAACTGAAACTCAGCCGTGAGCAAAGTAATAATTGTCTATAATGTGGGAAACGAACTAATCAATTAACGTTTCAATCTCACGTAGTTCATCTTCTATATAAATCTTTTCCCAAGATATATTTTCGAGGGTAGGAATTTCGGAATACTTCTTATAAATCACATGCCCCTTACCTTCGAGCAACCTATAAAAGCAGAACCGCAGCATCTTTAGCGCGATAACGAAATGCTGTTCGCCTTTATGGTTTTTAATGTCCGTGTTGGTTATGTCCACTCCATGAACGATTTTTGAGCGGAGGTCATAAAAATCCCTCGCCCACCAGCCATAAATGGTATTGGTCTTATCTTTGCCTAGAGCGTTCGCTTTTGTAATTCGATTTAAGCCTGTCTGAATAGTGTTGCCGTCTTCACCATATACTGGCATTTTATCAACTTCTAATAATGTCTCTAAGCGCGTTGCAAATTCATCCTCCTTTTTGTAGCGAGGCAGGTCAAAGAAAATCTCAAACGCAGTCGCCATCATCACGAGTCGGCTCTCTGGACTATATCCATCAGCGTTAAAGTAAGCGTACCGCACCCAATCTAAGACCCTAAAATATCTAATATCATCTGGATTATGTGCGTCCGCCATATTTGCAAAAGCATTCATCAGAAGAGAATCATAACGATATGGGAACGTGCTACTAGGAACGAAGCTAGGTCTAACGAACTTAGTCATTTCTAATGACTGAGTATTCAAATTGCGAAGATAGCTTCCGGTTTCAAAGGAAATGTAATCGTATTTTGACGGATTTAGTGCAAATGGCTGAATCGCCATATTGAATTGTTCACTCACACATACACTGTTGATTTGGTTATTGAGGACGCTACAAAACAAAAGAGCAACTGCATATCTATAAAGGTCTTGCGCTTGCTCATCAGTTAGGACATCAAAATTGTAGTTGTCGTCAATCACTGCAATAGCTAGGGTCTTTAACCTCTTATGCATGTAATCAACGTAAAGGGAACAGTATTCATCAATACGCTTTCTTAAGTCAGCGTTCGGGATATACTTTTCTCCATACTTTGCAAAGTTGAATAGATGGACTCTGTTAATCTTTCGGTCAATATCATCATCAGGAAAGTAAGGCAAGAATGCGAATTGTGGCATTAGATTTCCCTTTCACTAGGCTTAAAGGCTAGCGACCTGATAAGCAAAAATGCGACGGATTTATTTTACTGCAATAGAGGTTAAAAAAAGCCAGCCGAAAATCGGGCTGGCTTTCCTTTTTCAGTTAATAAAAACTTCCCTAGTTGATTAGCTGTAGCACGGCTGTGGCTTGTACTTCGGCTGATTGAGCGAGATAGGCTTCCAAAGCAGACGCGGCACGAAAGACCGTATCATTATCAGCGCGGATATAGCGAAAGACACAGCTAAGGGTGCTGTGTCCGCTCACCCGCATGACAGTAGCGTGAGGCATCCCGGCCTCAATCATCCGGGTTATGCAAGTCGCCCGGCAATCATGAAAGTGGAAGTCTTCTATTCCGGCCTCGCGGCATATTTTTGTCCACGCTGTTTTGATTGTCACCTTGACGTTGAAGACATGCGAGTTTTCATCCGTCACATTTTCGCGCCAGCGTAGAAGCCACTCATAAACGCGAATCGTCATAGCTACAGTCCGGCTCTTCGCGGTCTTCGCGTTGAAGGCCCGGACTGTAATGGTTCGGCTCTCTAAGTCAACGTCTGACCATTTCAGGGTGAACAACTCGCCGCGCCTTAGCGAGCAATCTAAGGCTATCAAGACCAGCCCTTTAATGTGTGCGCGTTGCGGGTAAGAATCAATGGCGGCTAAAAGCCGCGCTTCTTCAACTCTCGACAGGATGCGCGTCCGGTGGTTCTCGTCGTTCAGGCTTATTAAGGCGTCACCCTCTGAGAACACGTTTCGCGGCATCCATTGTTCACGAACGGCAATCCGAAACATACGCCGCAGTTGTCCAAGTTCCCTGTTGATGGTCGCAATGGTACGCTGCCCGCCCCGACGAGTCGGAGTCTCTAGCCGCATCTTCTTATAGCTTCGGATTTGGCCGTAAGTAATGGCTTTCAGCTTATGACCACCGAAGTGTTCAACCAGCGGCTTGATTACAGTCCGTGCAGTCACTAGCGAACGCAAACCCGAAACCTTCCTTCCGCCGACGTAAGAGGCGGGCTGTAGGTAATGCTCAAGATAATGCTTAGCCAAGTCAGCGAACGTCATGTTCGCGGCGTCTAATTCTTTAGGCGTTAGAGTCTCCAAGTCGCGGAGTAGCTTTTGAATGATTTTCCGCGCTTCCCCTCTGCTCGCAGCCTTTTTCCAAATGTCTCGTTGCTTTCCGCTTGCGTCTTTGAACCTCACTCGCGCATAAAGTTTTCCATCCTTCGTAACTATTGAGCCTCTGCGTTCTCTCGGCATCGCGCTTCCCTTTCAATGCCGCTTCTACCTTTTCATCTACCTTTTCAAAAGGTAGAGCGGCTGATTTGACAGAGAAGCGAAAATCTGTAGAATGAAAATGCTTTGAAGGAGTAAGGGTTACGGTAATTACGAATCCCTTACAAGGAAGAGGTTGGGGGTTCGAATCCCTCCGTGCCTACCAAGAAGATTTGAAAATTAGGTTTTCCCTGCGGAGTCGTAGTTCAGTTGGTTAGAACGCCGGCCTGTCACGTCGGAGGTCGCGGGTTCGAGTCCCGTCGGCTCCGCCACTTTGGAAAGCGCGCCTGTCTCGTCACAGGCGCGCTTTTCTACTTTTACACTCACCGTTTACTCGCGCTCCTGTTGCCCCTTCAACTCTCGCAACTGCTTCGCCGCGTTCTGGTCGGCCGGGCCAAGCATCGGTCGAGTTAGATTGAACCTGAGCACTCCGGCGTGATACTCTCTGGCGCGTTCTCAATCACTTAATCTTCTTTGCAAATTCATGTGCACAGATTTCACGTCGTAGAGAACCCCAACACCCGTCAGGAGATTAAAGATGCCCAGAAAGATATATGCATTCATTACGTCGCTTCTTGTTTTCGCGCTGCTGGTGAGCGCGTGCAGTAAGTCTGCCGGCTCGTCACCCACGGCGGCGGCCAAAGCCTTTTACGACGCCGCGAAAGCGGGCGACGTGCAGGGGATGAAGAACGCGATGTCGAAAAAGTCGCTTGAGATGATGGACGCGTTCGCCAAGCTCGGCGGCAAGTCGCTCGACGATTCCCTCAAGGAGAACTCAAAGCTGCCCGCGGCCTTCGAAGCGCGGAACGAGAAGATCACGGGCGACACGGCGACGGTCGAACTCAAAGGCCAGGGGGACAAATGGGACACGATGCCGTTCGTCAAAGAAGACGGCCAGTGGAAGATCGCCTTTGACAAACTCTTGGAAAGAGCTTTCCAGGAGCCCGGTCCCGGTCCAGAGATTCAGACCCAAAGCCCCGCGCCTCCCGCGCCGAGTAAGGAAAAGAACGAAGGCGAACAGTCAACGCCGGAAGACTAACACTCCACACACTCGCGGCGCACCTCGCACCCCCGAGTCCGCGGGCGCGAGTCCTGCCGGCCCCGCCACTCAATGCTGTAAATCAAACACGCACACCCTTCGGAAGCCGAAGGGTGTGCGTGTTTTTCGAAGCACAGTAGAGAGGCCCCTAACGGGTTCTTTTAATTACCTGCCCAGGAGCCGTCTCCACCACGAAGTTTTTTTATAGCCTTGCTTATAGCATTCCTCGTAAATCTTATTCCAAAACGTTTCGTGATATACAGCGTCATCCTTCAAAGGTTCTTTATCCCAGATTCTTCTCGCCTCCCTGACCTTCCCCATATACAGAAACGTCTTGGCTTCATCCATCAACTTATTGGCTTCCGCCATTCTACTGTCCTCGTTTTTGTCATAAGGCAAGCTCATAACTGGTATATATAACAATCAAAACCAGGGCGCAAGGTGGGGCGTTATTTTAATCCCCTAACGAGTATGCCCGCCGCTATAAATATCCATGCCAGCACTAAAATTATAGCCAACAGATGCTTATTACTTTGACGATACCAGACCCGCCAGAATCCTTCCTCGCGCCTCGCTGGCGGGAGGGGATACGGTTGAAATGTTCAGCCGTGCTTCCCGAAATTCGAGGAGGCTGGTTGGAGTTTCGGGGAGGGCGGTTAGAACTTCTAACGGCGTTCCCGAAGTTGTAACTGGCTTCCCGAGATTCTAACGGCGCTCCTGGAAATTCGGGGAGCGTGGTTACAAATGCCAAAACTTTGCGAACGCGCTGTCGAACGACGTGGCGAACATCATCGCGCGTGCGCGCTCGGGCTTCCGCGCCACCTATGGCCCAGACTCCACGCAATACGAACAGGCCGGCGGCACGCGCTCGTCCGAGCGCAAGCGCCCCTCGTCCAAGAAGAACCCCGCGCACACGCCTTGAGGCACAAATTTAGGGCGGCGCGCGTGAAGGGAAAATTGTAACCGCCCGGCCCGGGTGGTCGTCTTCAATAATGGTAGGTCGGGCTCTCCCAGTGAGCATCAAATTGATGCGCGTGGGGGAGCCCGGCCAAATTTTTTTGGAGTAAAGGGGAAAGGTCATGAAGAGGTTACTGGCATTCGCATTGGCACTGGCTACGTTCGGGTTCGTCGCTTCGCCCGCGGAGGCGAAGGCTGCGGGGGCGGCCGTCTCGGCCGGTGTCACTAGTTCCGCCAACGCGCCCGAGCCGCAGTGGCAGAACCGTGGGAGACGCAATCGCAACCGCCGGGGTGGGCGCTGGAATCACCGCGGGGGCGGCGTGCGCGTGACGACGCAGACGCGCCTCGTGCGCGTGGGCTGGCGGCTCTTCCGCGAGACTTACAGGGTCCGCATCCTGCCGAACGGCAGGACCCAGACTACTCTGATAAGCCGCGTCAGAGTCCGCTAAGAAGGCGATGAATCATCAGACGGGCCGGCGCACTCCGCCAGGGGTGCGCCGGCTTTTCTTGCGACGAACGAGCCTTTTTCGGCCAAAAATCCCTTGAAATATGGCTCAAAAACTAACTGTTGACAAAAAGCGCCGAAACATACTTTACTAGTAAAGTCGTTGGTTGCCCTGCGGGCAATCACGCGGCAATGATCTTTACAAGACGGTTGCACACGATAAAGGCAAACCCGCCGCGAGGTGGGGACGCAAAGCCGTGAGTCTCTTCGAGGGGCGTTTCATTCGAGCGCCTTTTTGCGAGAGATTGTCTGGTTGCCGAAGGCAATTGGAAAGAGCCAGGACTTCAAAACTTTCCACTGCTCCGACATGGGAAGACTTCTCTCCAGCCGCGCTCACTCTCTCACGGGCGGCTTTTGAAGTTGAGGCTGGAATCATTCAACTTTTGCGCCCCTGCTTTGATGATTCCCTTTTCAATTATCTCCTTCCAAAACTGAACCAGACTAACTGAGAGTTCCTGCGGCCTGAGCCCACGAACGCCTCTGACTCTGCCCGCCCGTGCGGAAATCGCTTCCGCCGGAGCGCGCCTTGTCCGGGGCCGAAGAGTCTCGGCCGTCAACGTTGCTGCCCGTCAACGCGCTCACGCCAGTAGAGCGCGGCCATGAGAAAGCGCCCGCGGCCCATGCGGGTCCGCCGCCCATTCGGGCCTCGCTACGAGCGGGGCCGTCAGCCTTACGAAAACCAAAGGAGATAATTTGATGTTCAAGAAATGCTTAGTCGCAGCCTTCGCCTTCCTGGCCCTCAGCTCGGTCAACGCCCTCACGGCCAACGCGCAGTCGTCGTGCTTGGACCACGAGACGTTCGGCACGCGCCCGCTCATGGCGGTCGACAAGAATCTTCAGTCGCAGATCGAAGTCACCTATTTCACCACGGACGACCCGAACGCGTTCATCTCCGAAAAGGCCGGTGTCAGGCGCAGCGCGAGCTACACGAGCCTGAGCGCCACGCAGTTCGTCGCCAAGCTCGACTCTTTGGAGAAGGCCGGCGTGGCGAGCATCAGGAAGCGCGAGTCCGCGTCCTCTTTCCTGGGCGAAGTTGCCGAACTGAACCTGGAGCGCAACCTTTCGGGCGCGGAAGGAAGAATGATTAACGCGAGCCACGCTTCGGCGAGCGCGCTGAGCGGGTTGGACCGGCGGACGGAGATCAACGTCTTCCAGGGCCGCCCCGGCGAGCAGGGCTACTACCGCGTGAGCCTGCTGTCCTGGTTCGTGGACGCGAGGGCCAACGGCGGCCACCAGACCGTGGACTACGACGCCATCGTGCTGCTCAAGCCCGGCCAGACCGCGGTCTTCAAGCTCATGAGCGACAACGAAGCCAAGCGCACGGGCGCGGCGCGCAGCTACGTGGCCGTCACCATGCGCGCGGTCAACAGCGCGAGCCTCGCCCGCCGCTAAGTCGTCTCCCGCAGCGCTGGCAAATTGTGCCAGTAACTTCTTCGACTCCGAAACGGAGGCCGCGATGCAGCCGAACAGGAAGAGAACATTTCTTTACGGCCTGCTGGTTAGCTCTTGCCTCTCCCTGCTGACGTGGGCGGGGCCTGTAAGTTCTGCCGGCGGGCCGGGCGGCGAGGCTGCGATGCCGAAACAGTGCCGGCCGGGAAAGACTGCGACCGAAAGTTTCGGCTGGCGCTGGAGGCCGGACGCGCGCGTCAGGCTCTACTACCTGAAGGGCGACTTCGGCGCGGAAGAGGCCGCGGCCCTCGCGCGCGCCGTCGGCAACTGGAACAACGCCCTGCGAGAGATAAATTCTCAGGTCGTCTTCATCCAGGGCGGCGAACGCGAGGCGGTCGCCGAAGACGACGCGAGCATCACGGTCCTGCGCGGCGTGCCCAAGGGGAAAGACCGCCTGGGGCAGTTGAGGCTGTACTCCATGTCGAACGGCGTGATGCGCGCGACCATGATCATCAGCCCGGCCGTCACGGACCTCGACGCGCTGACGAGCCTGATGGCGCACGAACTCGGGCACTCTCTGGGCCTGGGCGACTGCTACGGCTGCAAGCGCGGCACGACCACGATGGCGGCGTTCAAAGACATCAACGAAGGCAACGACGTGTACTCGCCGAGCGAGTGCGACAAGTACGTCGTCGCGCAAGGGTACTCCGGCGGGACGACTTCACAGCCGCGACCCGCAACGGCCGAGGGTCGCTGAGGCCCACCGACACAGGCTAAAGCAAATCTTAAACACTCATGCGACGAGGGGCAGGCGGCGGCTTGCCCCTCGTCCTCTTTTGACCTCAAAAATAAGTCTTGACGCTGCTACTACAACTGTCGTAGCATGGGCCTCAAATGTAGTATCCGCTCTTTCGGGAGGTCGTCATGGCTCAGTCGCGCATACTCTGGCTCGCCGCCTGTTCGGTCGTCGCGTTGGTGTGGCTGCCGCTCGCGGGAAGGGCGCAGGCTTCCGGCCCAGCGGGGGCGGAGCGGGGCGCGGAAAGTTATCACAGGCTCGGCATGGCCCGCGCCGACGAGGGGAGGTACGACGAGGCCGTCAGGAATCTGCGCAGGGCGGTCGCCATCCGGCCGGACTTTGTTCTGGCCCACAACGACCTTGGCTACGTCTACTACAGGTCAGGAAAGTTCGAGGAGGCGGTCGAGGCTTACGGGGAGGCCATACGGCTCAAGGGCGATTACGCGCTGGCGCATAACAACCTGGGGATGGCCTACAGCGCGCTGGGCAGGTACGAAGAGGCCGTCGCGGCCTTCGGGCGCGCGATCAGCCTGCGGAAGGATTACGCCGCGGCCCACTACAATCTGGGCGCGACGCTTTACAAAGCGGGCCGCAGCCGCGCCGCCGTGGAAGCCCTCAAGCAATCCATCCTCCTGAAGTCCGACAGCCCCGAAGCTCATTACAACCTCGGCGTGGCGTACACGGATTTGGCCCATTACGACGAGGCCGTGCGGGCCTTCAAGGACGCCTTGACCCTCCGGCCCGATTTCGCCCCGGCGCTCCGCGGGCTCGGGCTGGCTTATCACAAGCTCGGCCGGACCAGGGAGGCCATCGCGTCTTACGAGCGCGCCGTCGTCCTGGACCATGACGATGCCGAGAGCCTCAACAATCTGGGCGTCGTGTACGCCGGCGCGAAGCTCTACAAGGAAGCCATCGACGCTTACAGGCAGGCGATACGCCTCGACCCGGAATACTACGAGGCGCACTACAACCTGGGCGCGGCTTACCTGAGCGTCAACAGGAAGGACGAGGCCATCAAGCAGTACGCCCTCCTCAAGACCACCAACACGGGCTACGCGGACGAACTCTACCGCCTGATCTATCAAGACCAGCTCCTCATCCTGACCTACAAGTAAGTGAGCCGGCCCGCCCGCTTCCCCTCCCTCGGCACGGCAAAAGTATTGACAGCCTACTACAATAGTCGTATTTTTAGCCATCTTCGTAGTAGTTGCATTGAGGAGGGGATGTGACTAAAGAAAAAACCGTCAGGCTGACGAAGTTCGAACTGGAGCTGATGACCGCCTTGTGGGAGTTGGGCCAAGCTTCCGTCAGGGAGATTCAGGAGCGGCTTCCAGAGAAGAAGCGGCCCGCCTACACGACCGTCCAGACCATCGTCTACCGCCTCGAAGAGAAAGGGGCCGTGCGCCGCGTCAAGAAGATCGGCAACGCCCACATCTTCGAGGCGGCCGTCACCAGGCAGTCCACGCACCGCAGGCTGATTAACGAGCTGCTGGACCTGTTCGGCGGCTCGGCGAGGCCGCTGATGGCGCACCTGGTGGAGACTGGGAAACTGTCTTTGGAGGACGTGCGCGAGATGGAGAGCGACCTCCTGAAGCAGGACGGCCCTCCCGCGAAAGGCGAGGGGAACAAAAAGCGGGCCCGGACGTAAAAGTCTGTGCCGTCAAAAGGAGCAGCGAGCGATGCCTTTCTACGAGCCGTTTGTGGAATGGTCTAGGTGGGGCTGGCCCCTGCTTGGCAATCACCTCTGGCAAGCGACCCTCTTCTCCCTCTTTGTGCTCATCGTCTGCGCGCCGCTGACGCGCGCCCCCGCCCGCGTGCGCTACTCGCTGTGGCTCGTCACCCTCCTGAAGTTCGTCGTGCCGGGCGCGGTCCTGGCCCTGCTCGTCAGGCAGACGGGGATTGACGGACTGTTCGCCCCGGCCGCAGGCTCGCCCGCGGCCGGGCTGGCGCTCTCGCCTTTTCTCTCTCCGGTGGCGAGCCAGCCCGTGGTGGTCTCCGCGGCCAGGCAGTTCGCGCCGAGCGGCGAAACCTCTGCGGCCGCCTACGTCGCCGCCGTACATGATCAGGGCCACTGGTACGGCGTGCTCACCCTCGTCTGGCTCGCAGGCTGTGCCATTTTGTTCGGCTCCTGGCTGAGACAGAGGAGGCTCCTGTCGGCGGCCGTGCGCGCCGGGAGAGTCGCCCGCTGCGGCAGAGAGTTTGAGACCCTTCGGCGCGTCAGTTCGTGGCTCGGCCTGCGCAGGAAGGTAACGCTCGTGGTTTCGCCGGAGATCGCGGAGCCGGGCGTGTGGCGCACGCTGCGGCCGGTCGTGGTGCTGCCCGAAGGTGTGGCCGAGCGCCTGAGTGACGACGAACTCGAAGCCGTCATGATGCACGAGATGGTTCACGTTGAGCGTTGGGACAATCTAGTGGGCTTCGTGCAGCGAACGGTCTGCTGCCTGCTCTGGTTTCACCCGCTCGTCTGGCTACTCGACAGGCGGCTGCTCGCCGAGCGCGAGCAGTCTTGCGACGACACGGTCATCAGGCTGAGCGGCGACTCGAAGGTTTACGTCTCGGGCATCACGAAGGTCTGCCGGCACAGCATGGGGTGGGAATTGAAGTCCGGCCTCTCCAGCGCGACCGGCTCCGACCTGAAGAAGAGGCTCAAACGAATCATGGCCGCGGACATCAGCCGGATTCCGTCCGTCCTGCACCGCGCGCTGCTGGGGGCCGTGGTCGCTGTCCTCTTCGTCCTCTCGGCCGCGTCCGGGATAATCAACGGGGGCAACGCGCCTTCGCAGGACAAGAGTTCGTCGGCGGGCAAAGCCGACCCCCGCTTTATCGTGGCGGACGCCGAGGCGGCTCCGAGTAAGCACGCCGAGGTTGCCGAAGTAAGGGCTTCGACGGTGCCGCCTCTTCCGCCCCAGGCCGCGCCGCCGCAGGTAAAAGAAGGCTCGCCCGCGCCGGTCGAAGTCAAGGCCGGGCCTGACCGGCTGGAGCAGATGCCGCCGCCCGAGCAGCAGAGCGGCCCGTCAATCGTCGCGCTGGTCAATCAACCTAACCAACCCAACGCCACGCCCCTGCCTCCGCAGCCGCCTCAAGAAAGAGAGGCCACACGAGTGTCGGCCGCGTTCATTCCGGCTTCGATGAACCATGCGGATTTAACGGAGTTCGCCGGCAGGTACGAGGTTGACCCGACGAGGGTAGAGAATTTCATCCTGGACATCACACTCGAACGCGGCGAGCTGTGGCTCAAGCCGTCGCACGCGTCGAAGCGCAGGCTCCTGCTCGCGCAGGACATGCGCCTGGCCGACACGTACTCCGATTTCGTCTTCTCCGCCCTGCGCGACAGGGCCGGGCGGGTCGTCGGCCTCAGACTTGATTCCTGGGACAGCAGCATCAGCGCGCGCAAATTGGCCCTCAACCAGCCGAGCCTGCGCGGCAACGTGACCTTCACACTCAGCGCCCCCCCGAACGCCAGAATAGTCGCCGTCGCCGGCTCCTTCAACAACTGGAACCAGTCGCAATTCCTCTTCGCGCGGGTCGGCAACGAGTGGGTCTGCAAGATCAACCTCCCGCCGGGAGAGTACGAATACAAGTTCATCATCGACGGCGACTGGCTGCTTGACCCCCTCAACCCGAAGAAGAGAAACGACGGCCGGGGGCACGTGAATTCGGTCCTCGTCGTCGAGTAGCGAAGGTAAGGCAAAAGGAAAGACCCTGAAAGGGTCGAACGATAGCCGGGGGCAAGCGAGCGCGTGAGCGAGCGCCGCCCCCGGCTATCATGTTCGACCCTTTCAGGGTCTTTACCTGGGCGGTCGAAAACTTCCTAACCGCCGGCCGAATACGTGAAGGCGACTCTGGTGAGGGCGGCTTTTTCGCCGTCCTCCAGCTTCGTGAGCGTGCCTTTCAGGATTAGCTCGTCGTTCGCGGGCGGGTTCTTCGAAAAGTCATCCAACCTTTCGAAAGCGCCTTCGAAGCTGAAGCTGACTCCCTTGACCGCGCTGGTCGTGAAGGTCAGAAACTTGCCCTCCAGCTTCGGGTCCGCGAGCTTGTAATCCCTGGCCGATCTTTCCTTCGGCCGTATGAAGCCGTTCAGGTCGGCGGGCTTGCCCTCCGCGTCTATCGTGGCGAGGCTCAGGTGCTCTATGTCCGAGAACTCCGGCGGCAAGGGGCCGGCCGGGAAGTAAGCCCCCGTCACGTCGCCCTCGCCCTCCTCTTCAGTCTCCTCCGCCGCCTCCTCCTCGTCGTCACCCTTATCGTCTTTGGACTCGCTTGCCGGCGTCGACGTGGCGATGGAGGAGCCCGCGGGCGGCGGCGTGTTGGCGGCCTGGTTCGTGGTGTTAGAACTCTTGCCGCACCCGGCGAGCAGCAGTACGAACAGAGCGCAGGCCCAAAAGAAACGGTTCATCTGGCAGCCTCTCAGGGGTTAGTTTAGAAGAGCCTTTCCAGCGCAGTTGAATTCCCCGGCGCGAATACCATACGGCGCGGCAGCATAACGCTCAGCGAATCGCCGCCGGCTCGGCGGCAGGGGCGCGTCCGGCGCTCGTCTCACATGCAACGGCACGGCCTGGTCTTGACTTCGCCGACGGGCATGAAGCCGCTGCCGTCCCAGCGGTACTGCGTGACCTCGTTGTGGTCGCATTGTGTGCCACTTCCGAAGACGCGCTCGACCCTCAGCATCCCGTCGTCCACGTCTATGTAGTGGTCTAACTCGCAGTCCACGGAGTTGGCGACGACCAGTGTGGCGAGCAGCTCGGCCCTCCCGCCGCGCAGCGTGTAGACGCGCGCCTCGGCCATGTTGAAGCCGCCCACGGGGCCGTAGCGGAAGACGAAAGCGGCCTCCTCCTTCTTGTCCCCCGTGAGGTCGCCGTAGTACGGGCCGTCCGCCATCATCAGCCCCCACTGCGCGTCCGCGCCGGCCGCCTCCGCGTAGAACCCGTCAATCAGTTTGTACGCCTTGCCGTTGAGCGGGAACGTGTAGTTCTTGAAATCGACCTGGATGATGTTGACGAGCGGGCCTTCAGCCTGCGCGGGGGCCTGCCGCCTGCGCCGCGCCTGACTGAGCACACCGCCCGCGCACAAGGTCACGACCAGAGCGGCCGCCATGAATCGTTTGAGCATCCCCCAGTTCCCTTCCTCACTCGTTGCGGGACAGCTTAAAGAAGTTTGCGGAATTTTGCTACGGCGGGGCCGCGAATATTTTCTGCCACAAAACGCGGGCGCGCGGTGTTTGCACTGTAGGACGGCGAAAATTGGGGTTACCTCGTTTCAGAGGGCCATTCTTTTTGAGGAGAGAATCGAGATGATGAGAAGAATTTTGATGGGGGCGGCGCTTCTTTGTCTGGCGGCCTCGGCGGCGCTGGCACAGTCGGACCGCTCACGTTACTCGCTCAGTTGCCGCGACCAGGGCAACTCTTACGGCGACGGCTCGCGCGCGCGCCACTGCGAAGTTAAGGAGCAGACGCTCCCGGGCGGCGGCGCGCTCGACGTGGACGCGTCACAGAACGGCGGAATCTCCGTCAAGGGCTGGGAGCGCAACGATGTCTTGGTGCGCTACCGCGTGCAGACGCAGGCGCGGACGCAGGCGGAGGCTGACAACCTGGCCTCGCAGATTCAGCTCGGCACGGCGGGCGGGCAGATTCGCGCCACCGGCCCGGAGCCGCGCGGTAACGCTCACTGGGACGTGAGCTTCGAGATATTCGTCCCGCGCCAGTCGAGCCTTGCGCTGCGCACGCACAACGGCGGAATCTCCGTCTCAGACGTTCACGGGCGCGTCCAGTTCGATGCCACGAACGGCGGCGTCGCGCTCAAGCGTCTGGGCGGCAGCGTCTCCGGCGAGACGGTCAACGGCGGCCTGGCCGTCGAATTGACGGGCAACAACTGGGACGGCGAGGGGCTCGACGTGAAGACGACCAACGGCGGGCTGAGCGTCTCGATCCCGGAGAACTACTCCGCGCACCTTGAGACGGGGACGGTCAACGGCGGGCTGGACATCAGCCCCTCCATCGCCCAGGTGACGCGCGAGACCAAGCGCCTCTCGCTTGACCTCGGCGGCGGCGGCACGAACCTGCGCATCCACACGACCAACGGCGGCGTCTCCATCAAGCGGGGCGGCCGCGGTAGAGAAATGTAAGAAAGACGGACCACGCGCACAACGCGAAGCCGCACGAAGGAGTTTATTCCTTCGTGCGGCTTCGCGTTCGAGCGGAGCCGCAGGCGGTACTGACCTGGGGCGCGTTACCGAACTTTATATTCTTCCCCTCACGGCTGGAAATCGGCGGCGCGCCAGAAGGGGGCCGATTCGTACATGCGGCCGCGCGTGATGACGAAGCGCACGCTCCGCAGGTTGCCGATGTTTTCGAGCGGGTTGCGATCAAGGATTATCAGGTCGGCGGTCTTCCCCGCCTCGATGGTGCCGAGTTCCTTGTCCAGTTTCATGACGCGCGCCGGGACAATCGTCGCGGACTGTATGGCCTCCATCGGCGTCATCCCGGCGCGCACGTAAAGCTCCAACTCGCGGTAAGTCGTGTGGCCCGGAACGACCAGGTCCGTGCCGGCGACGATTGGCACACCGGCCCTGTGAAGCGCCAGAGTCAACTTCGCCCCCAGTGCCATCGAAGCCGCAGCGCGCGGCGCGACGTCCGGCGCTAGCCCCGTGTTGTTCAGAATCGAGGCGAGCGACGCGGGAGTTTTCTCCATCCCCGGCTCGAACTCGACGAAAGGCGTCTTCAGGGAGTGAGTGTTCAACTCGCCGCGCGCCATCGTCGGGTCTATAACCGTGCCGCGCTCCCTGAAAAAATTTATGGCCTCGCGCGCCTCCTGTGAATCCAGGTTGATGGGCGGCGGCGTCACACCCGGCTGCGGCTTCCAGTTGCGCCCGCGCATGACGCGCAGCAGGAAGCCTACGTGGTTGATCTGATCCATCCCCGCCTCCACCGCCTCAATCGCGTTCATGCCCGTCGGCACGTGGCCCGTCACGGTCATCCCCAGCCGGTGCGCCTCGGCCGTGACGACAGGGACCAGTTCGGGCTTGAGCGATTGATAAATCTTGATCTGCTCGTAGCCCATCTCCTGGTAGCGCCGGACGATGGCGCGCGCCTCTTCCGGCGTCTGGGCGACGCGGTTGCCGAGCGCGTTGGGCGGGCCGTCGACGATGCCCGCGAGCAGCAGGCGCGGCCCGGTCACGCGGCCCGCCTTGATCGCCTCGCGCAAAGGGACTATGAACTCGGGCTCGTTGCCGGCGTCGCGCATGGTCGTGACGCCCGCGGCGAACGAGGCCGGTATCCACTCGGCCTGCTCGACGTGCGCGTGCATGTCCCAGAGGCCCGGTAGAATCGTCTTGCCGCGCGCGTCGAAGACGGGCGTCCCCTTCGGGACATGGACGGCCGAGCGCGAGCCTGCGGCCGTGATGCGCCCGTTCTCTATCAGGACCACGGAATCTGGCACAGTCGCTCTCCCCGTGCCGTCCACGAGCAGCGCGCCCGTGATGGCGTAGCGCCCCTCGCGCCGCGGCTTGATGCCGCGCGAAATCTTCTCCAGGTCGGCGACGCCGTCCGTGGCCGCCTGCGCGACGAAGAGGGGCAGCGCCGCTTCGTAGCCTTCGCGCACGGCCTCCAAACGGTCCAGTTCCGCGTCCGCGCTGACGACCGCGACGAGTTGCTGCGCGGGGTCGAACCAGACCGTCTCGCGCCCCCACATCAGTCCGCTCACGCTGTAGCGCTCAAGCGTCACTTCTTTGCCGCCCGCCTTGACCCGGTCGCTCCCGCGGCGCTCGAAGCTCACGCGCCCGCCGGGCAAAGTCTCGACGGCGTCTTTCGCGCCGTAGCGTTTCAGATAACGGAAGAGGGGCGTCTGTAGAGAGACGGGCAGGAGGCCGCCCGTGGGGAAGGCGCGCCCGTCCAGCTTGACGGCTCGGGTCTGCTGCCCCTCGCGCACGCTCGCCTTCCCTTCCCGAATCTCGACGCTCGCGTCTATCTCGGAGCGCGTCGAGGTGCGCCCCTTAATCTCGAATTTTTCGGGACTCAAGTCCTGCCGCGTGCGTAGCGTCGCGGCGAGCGCCACGGCGTCGCCCAGGTAGTTGATCTCGAACTTCGACTGCATCAACAGCCCCGCGCCGTCGCGCCTGACTTCGTAACTCTCCTCGCCGACAGGGTACTGCAACTTGTAAATCCGAAACTTTCCGCGCTCGACAAGCTGCGCTTCGGGGGCCGTCTGCGCGTTCGCGTATAAGACTGACTGAGCGATGACGAGGACGAGCGCCGCCGCGGCGCTCAAGCGGCGGGCGCGGGCTGATGTGTGTCTCATGCTCTTTTTATAGTTCGGCGCGGGGCCGGAGTACAATGCCGTGCGGCGGGGCCGGGCCTGGTCATTTCGACAAGACAATCCTTCGGACGCCGCGGGTGCTCATCACGCCACGCCGCGCCTCAAGCGAATTATACGGCGCTTCATCACATTTCTCTTTACTTCTCGCGCCCCGCCGAGGCACGCTACGGCCGCCGGCAGCTCTGACAATTCAAAAGACAATATGCGAACGGAGAAAAAGATGAGACACGACTCGCCAGGATTCGGGTTCTTTAAAAAGCACAGGGAGTTCGGCGCAGTCTTCCTGCGCCTCGTGATCGGCTCGTTCATCATCTGGGGCGTGCAGGACAACATTTTGAGCCGCGAGCGTATGCTTGAGTTCGAGGGCTTCCTGGCCGCGCACGGCGTCCCCTACCCGGCCTTCGCCGCACGCCTCTCCGTCTACACGCAGTTCATCTGCGGCGTCTCGATTCTCCTGGGGGCGTTCGTTCGGCTGACGTCCATCCCGTTCATCATCAATTTCGTCGCGGCCATCATCATCGCCCACCGCGGCGACACGTTCGCCGGCATGTTCCCGCCGCTCGTGATGATCGCCGCGGGACTCTTCTTCCTCTTCCACGGGGCCGGGAGGCTTTCCGTTGACGAACTCCTGGAGAGGCGCAAGGCTTAAAAACTCGCCGGCCCCGCCGGCTCGCCCTATCCGAACGTCGCTTAAACATATTCGCGGCAGTAATCGTAGAGGCACTTGTTCGCGCCGAAATATTCTACGACTGCCGCCGGAGGACTCTATGTTTCTCGCACGCGTTTGTCTGCTCGCCCTGCTTCTTCTCTCGCCGCCCGCCGTACTGTGCCAATCTGTGGACTTCGAAGTCGTCAAAGTCGCCGACGGCGTGTACGCCGCGATACGCAAGGAGCCGCCGGGGCTGACGGTCAACGGCAACTGCGTCTTCATCATCAACGACGAGGATGTCGTCGTCGTTGACACCACGCTCACGCCCGGCTCCGCCAGGGAGGCGCTGGCCGCGCTCAGGAAGTTGACCGACAAGCCCGTCCGCTACGTCGTCAACACGCACTGGCACGACGACCACATCATGGGCAACCAGGTCTTCCGCGAAGCCTTCCCAGGCGCGGAGTTCGTCGCGCACGCGAGGACGCTCGAATACCTGCCCACGGCGGGCCTGAATAATCGAAAACTGGCGATGTCGCCCGACGGCTATCCGGGCTTCATCGGTGCGCTCAAGCGCCGCCTGGAGAAGAACGAGAGCGCCTTCGGCGGGCCGTTGGACGAGGAGGAGCGCGCCACGCTCGCGAGCGACATCAGAATCGCCGAGCGTTACATGGCCGAGAACCCTTCGGCCCAGATCGTCCTCCCGTCCGTCACGCTCGAAGACAAGCTGACGCTCCACCGCGGCCGTCGCACGATAGAGATTCTCTCGCTCGGGCGCGGCCACACGGGCGGCGACATAGTCGTCCACCTGCCCGAAGAGCACGTACTCATTACTGGCGACCTGGTCATCTGGCCCGTCCCCTACGTCGGCAACCCGCAGTCGCACCCCGGCGACTGGGCCGCGACCCTGGAGAAATTGATTGCCATGCGCCCGGCCGCCGTCGTTCCGGGCCACGGGCCAATCCTGCGCGACGACTCGTACCTGAAGCTGATGGCTAATCTCTTCGCGTCAATCAAGCGGCAGGTCGAGGCGGCGGTCGCGCGCGGCGAGACGCTTGAGCAGGCGCGCAAGAGCGTCAACCTGGACGAGTTTCAGAAAGCGTTCGCCGGCGACTCCCGCATGAGGAGAATGATTTTCCGCAGCTACGTCGTGGGCCCCGCCGTCGACGCCGCCTTCAACGACGCCTCGAAGAAGTGATAAGCAATTTCGCGTGAGTCCGCCGCAGGGTTTATACTGTGCGCGCGTGCCGACCAGGCTCCGATTCACGACTGAAATGACAGAGGTCATCAACCCATGACGGGACCGTCATACCCCGCGGCGCGGATTGTCTCCGGCGTCGTACTGGCACACTTCGAGCGCCGCCTCGCGGCCGCGCGCCGCCGCGCCCCCGGCGAGAGACTGGCCCCGCAGCCCGGCGCGCGGGCGATAGAGACGATCATAGACACGGCGTTCTGGGCCAGCCTGCGGCGCGAGGAGGGCTTCTCCCCGAAAATCTCGCTCGCCTTTCTCCCCGCCGACCAGGCCGGCTACGCGCTCAGGTTCGAGCACCAGCTGCCGCTCACGCCCGCGGCCCTGGCGCGGCTCGCGCCCGCGGTGGAGCGCCCCGGCATACACCTCGGCGTCTGGCACAACGGCGACGAGCTGTGCGTCTGGGGGACGACGCGCAACATCCCGAAACTAGGCTTCGTGCTCGAAGTGATAGAGCCTGGCCTGCTGGTCGTCAAGTACCGCCGCGGGCAGGAGACGGGCAAGTTCGTCAACGTCGTGGTCCTCAAGGGCGACCAGATTAAAGAGGTGGACGAGAAGGGCACGAGCCTGCCCGACTGCCCGGAGCTGCTCACGCAACTGCTGGGCTTCGGCTCGCCCGCGCCCCAGGACGACTCCGTCAACGCGCTCGTCCAGCTCGCCGCCTCCATGCGCGCTCACGGGCGCGGCGGCTCACTGCTCGTCGTCCCGCAAGGCTCCCGCGAGTGGCGCGAGTCCATCGTCTGGCCCGTGCTCTACTCCGTGGACCCACCGTTCACGGAGCTGTCGGAGCTGATGCGGCAGAGCCCGCAAGAGAGGGACAAGCGTTTGTGGCAGGAGTCGTTTCAGGACGCGGTCGAGGCGACCGCGGGGCTGACGGCCGTGGACGGCGCGACCGTCCTCAGCGACCGTTTCGAGGTGCTCGCGTTCGGCGCGAAGATAGGGCGGCGCGAGGGCGGCGCGCAGGTCGAGCAGGTGGTCGTGACCGAGCCCGTGGTCGGCAACATGGCCCAGACCGTGCACCCCACGCAGATCGGCGGAACGCGCCACATGTCCGCGGCCCAGTTCGTGCAGGACCAGCGCGGCTCGGTCGCGCTCGTCGCCTCGCAGGACGGCCGCTTCACGGTCTTCGCCTGGTCGCCCTGCGAATTAATGGTTCACGCGCACCGCGTCGAGACGCTGCTGATGTAAAAGGGAGGCGGAACGATGAACGATGAATTAGAAAGCAGTCGCCTTTAATTCATCATTCATCGTTCCGCCTTCCTCATTTCCTTACTTCCCGGCCTTCATGTCCGCGAGGCGCTTCTCGAAGCCGGCGGTGTCGACCTTGTCGGCCTTGCCGCGCTCGACAGCCTTCTCGGCGAGGGTGATGGCCTCGTCCTTGCGGCCCGCGTTGTAGAGCATGTTCGCCTTGCTCGCGAGGTTCTGGAAGGTCTCCTTGACCTTGATGGACTGGTCGGCCCACTTCATCGCCTCGTCCCACTTGCCCTCTCCCGCGTAGACGCTGGCGACCTGCAAGGGGATGCGCCACTCGGTCGGGTTCGCGGCAATCGCCGCCTCGGCCCTGGAGCGCATCAGTGCCTCTACGTTCGGAACCTCGACCGTGAAGGGCACGACGATCTTCTCCCAGCGCAAGACGATCTTCGCGGTGCTCGGCGTGACTTCCGGGATGCTGATGTGCATCCACTCCTGATTGTCGGCGGCCGGCTGCGGCTTGGCCTTGACGCGCAGCACGTCCTTCTTCTCGTCGTAAGTGAAGCTGCCCCACTGCCCCGCGTCCGAGTTGAAGATGATCGTCCACTCGTCTTTGGCAGGGATGGTGTGCAGGCTGTAAGTCCCGGCCGCGAGCTTCTGGCCGTTGACGAGCACGTCGTCGGTGACGGCGAACGTCGTCGCCTCGTTGGCCCCTGTGCGCCAGACGTGGCCGTAAGGCACGATGGGCGCGTCCTTCGGGCGCGCGCGGGCGTCGTCGAGCGTCGCCGTGCCCCCGGCCCCGGCCGGCGGGTCGCCCCAGATCGTGCGGCCCTTCACGCCGGGGCGGCTGTAGGTGATGGTCACGTCCGTGACGCCGATGGCCTGCGTGACGCTGGCCTTCTGGCTCTGGCGCGGCAGGCGGACCGGCGGATTCTGTGCCAGCGCCTGCGCCCCGCAGAGGGCGACCAAGAGCGCGGCGATGGCGTAAGTGTAAAGACGTTTCAAGGTAGGCATCGTGTTTCTCCTGGCGATAAGTTCGTGAATCTTGAATCGTAAAACGCGAGCCGTCGAAAGCAGGTTTCAACTCATTCGCGGTTTACGACCGCGCCGACGATAGAGGGCGGCACCCAGAGGATAAAGAAAGTCGCACGCGAGGGCAACACCGTCCGCGCTCACAATGCGTGGCAGGCCCCTTTGACAGTAATGGGCGGAAACAGTATTATCCGCCGTTGCTCCCCCGCGGCGGCCCGACGCCCTGCAAGGCCCGCTGCCGAGCTTCGCAGAGTTGGTCGCCTTAAATCACGCGCCCTCCTAACTCTTTCTTTAATTCACCTCTCGGATTGATTCCAGGAGAATTCCACGCATTCGACTCTTCGACCGGAGAATTATTATGCCTCTCGTTCCCCACACCCGGCGGCTCCCCCTCTTCATACTGGCGCTGGCAAGTCTGTTTATCTGCCTGCACTCGGCCTCGGCCCAGACGGCGACGCCGACGCCCACGCCGCTCGTCACGCAGTTCACCATGAGCGGCGACGAGGGCGAGTACATCAGCGGCGGCCAGGATTACGTGTATAAGCCCTCGAATGCCACTTTGTCCGTGAGGCTACTCGCCGATAACACGGGGGACGGAATCATCGACACGATTTCATTCTCCGCCGTCCAGGGAAATTTTGATCATTGGTGGACTGTTGATTTAAGCACGGCCGGGCTCGGCAAGAACCTCGCGCCGGGGTCTTACGTCAAGAAGCCCAGCTTCGCGGCGAATAATACGAATCTGGATGTTTCCGGTGACCACAGAGGGTGTGGCACCGTCGGCAGCTTCACCATCCACGAAATCAACATTGACTATTCGGGTGCCAGCCCGCGGCTCGTCAACTTCGCCGCGAGCTTCGAGCAGCGCTGTTACGAAACCACGGCAACCTTGCTCGGGGCCTTCTACTACCGCTACACGGGCTCGCAATCCGTCGCCAGCATCTCCGGCCGGCTGGCCGACAGCGCAGGCAACCCGGTCGCCAACGCCAAAGTCGCCATCAACGGCTCCAAGATCGCCACCACGACGACCGACCTGGACGGCAACTACACTTTCCCGAAACTGCTCTCGGGCGGCAACTATCGAGTCGTCCCGACGCCCAGTGCGACCTACGTTTACAGCCCCGCGCGCCGGAAAATCTTAAGGCTGAACGGCGACCACGAAGCGGACTTCGCGGCCGTGCCACTTTACAAGATTACAGGGCGGGTGACGGACGAGAACGGCGCACCCGTCGCCAACCTGCCCGTCGCGCTGCAAGGGGCGAAGACGGAGAACGGCGGCACGGACAGCAAGGGCTATTACAAGTTCACCGGCCTGAGGGCCGACGGCAACTTCACCGTCACCCCGATCAGCCAGCACTTCCGCTTCACGCCGAGCAACCGCACGTTCTACGGCCTGCCCGGCAACCAGACTCTGAACTTCAAGGGCGCTCCGAAGGAGTACGTCATAGGGGGACAAATTCTGGACGACGAAGGCCAGCCGATGGTCGGCTTGATCGTGAACCTCGGCGGCGACGACCGCAAGGGGGCGGTCAAGACCGACGGCAACGGCAGGTATCAATTCAGGAATTTGAAGGACGGCAGCCTTTACTTCATCACGCCGGAGAAGCCCTACTTCCGCTTCTTCCCCGGTACCCGCGCTTTCCCCAGCCTGAGCGGGAGCTGGGATTCAATCGACTTCATGGGAATCCGGGACATTCACATCCTGAGCGGGGTGGTCCTGGACTCCAACGCCAACGCCCTGCCGGGCGTCACCGTGACGCTGAGCGGCTCGCAGTCCGAGATAGCCATCACGGACCAGTTCGGCCGTTACAGGTTCACGGGCGTGCCCGCCGGCGGCAACTACACGCTGACGCCGTCGCTGGAAGGCCGCACCTTCTCCCCGGCCAGCAGGTCGTTCAATCTCTTGAACGAAAACATAACGATAGCCAACTTCCTCTCGTCGCCCTGAAGCGCCGGGCGCGGGCGAACGGCCGCCCCGCTCCTGACACACGAAGGCCGGGCATCAGTAGCGCAAGCTGATGCCCGGCCCTTTTCGTCGCGCGGCATGAAAGACGCGAGCCCTCAGTGCCGCGGCGGGGCGTCCTTTTCGTCGCTCTCCACATCCTCCGCCGACTCGACGACGTGGTCTGTGCCGAGCGTCCAGGAGGGCGGGTCGCTCGCGGGGAACGACGCCTTCAGGGTCTCGTCTATCTCGTCTTCGAGCGCTTCACGCTCCGCGTCGTCCGCGTTTTGGCCCAGGGCCGAATCTTTATCTTCAGTCATGACACCTTCCCGGCTTAACGGTTGATGAAGGCCAAGAGATCGCCAGCCAGATTCTGGTCTATGGCCTTGAGGATTTCGTACTGCTCGCGCGCCGCCGCCTTGTCGCGCGCGGCGAGGTAGGCGAGCCCCAGGTTGTAGTGCGCCTGCGCCAGCCCCGGCCTGACCTTGAGCGTCTCCTTGTAGGCTTCGGCGGCTTCCGCGTACCTGCCCGCCTCGTGGTAGGCCGCGCCGAGGTTGAAGAGCGCGGCGGCGCTCTTCGGGTCCAGGCGGACGGCGTTCTTGAGGCTCTCTATCGCCTCCGGGAACTTGCCTAGCTGCCGGTAGGCGTTGCCCATGTTCTTGTGGGTCTGCGACAGCAGGTCGAATTTCGTCTGGTACTCCTGCATGTACGACTGGCCCGATTCCGGCACGAGGCGCAGGACTTCCCTGCCGGCCGCTATGGCCTCCTCGTAGTTGCCCGCCTGGTTGTGTATGTACCCGAGGTTGTTATAAGCCTCGGCGTAGTCCGGCCTGAGCTTAATCAACTGGCTGTAAACTTCGGCCGCCTCCGTGAAGCGCTTCAGGCGAATGTAGGCGTAGCCGAGCGGGAAGTAAGCCTCGACGTAGCTCGGGTCAATCGCGATGGCCTTCTTGTACTCCTCCACGGCCTGCTCGTAGCGCTGCCGGTCGTTGAAGATGTTCCCCAGCCCCGCGTGCGGCCGCGGGTCTTGCGGGTCCAGGCTCGCGGCCAGCCTGTACTGCTCTTCGGCCTCCGTGAAGCGCGGCGTCGCCGCCCTGCGCGCCACGTTGGCCCGCTCAATCGCGTTCTCTTTACGAAGCGAAGCCGAAGAGGACGAAGACCCGCGCCTGATCTTGGGGTCGTCCGGCCGGCGGACGACGAGCCCGCCCGCCCCGCCCGAGATGTCCTGCGCGCGCGCGACGCCCGCGCCGCAGAGGAGCGCGAGCGCGGCGACCAACACCAGGGTCGGGCGAAAGATTGATTTCGATATACTTCTCATAACGTTATCAGGATCGTGCCCGGCTGAGTCTATTGCCGAAAGAACCGGCCCCGTGCCCGCTTGGATGCGCTTTCCGCGAACGGTGTCGGCCGCGGCGCGAATATATTATCATCACTCACCCGGACGGGCAGCCCGCGCGGCGTCCCGTCATTTCGGCCTCGCGAGACAGAGACGGAGGAACAGAGTATGGCGACAGGTGTTGCGGAAGAGTTGCTGCGGGTGGTCGAGTCGGCCTCGGAGCGCCTGCGGGCGGTGAGCGACGCGGAGGCCGCGGCCGCCAGCGCCGACGGCAAGTGGTCGAAGAAACAGATTCTGGGCCACCTGATAGATTCGGCGTCCAACAACCACCAGCGCTTCGTCAGGGCGCAGGAGGGCGCGGAGTTCAGCGGCCCCAGGTACGAGCAGGAGCACTGGGTCGGCGTGCAGGACTACGCGTCGAGTAGTTGGGCGGAGTTGGTAGAGTTCTGGCGGCTCTACAACCGCCACCTCGCGCACGTCATCGGGCGAATTCCCGAAGAGCGTCTGGGCGTGAGCTGCCGCATAGGGCCGGCCGAGCCCGTCACGCTCGGCTTCGTCGTCGAGGACTACCTCACGCACCTGAAGCACCACCTGCGCCAGATAGAGGGCGAGGAGACTGGGCCATTTGTTTCGGGCGCGGATATTTAAGACATGACGAACGAAGAGTCATATCCATTTTCCGATCTGGCCCTGTCGCGCCGACTCGAAAAGGCGGAGGGGCTGGGCAACGCGGAATTCGTGGAGGCGCGCTTGAAGGCGTTCCCGGAAGGCGGCGCGCTCTGGATCGAAGTCGAAGGCGCTTACGCCATGTTCGACGGCGTCGGCTCGCCCTTGACGCAGACGTTCTGCCTGGGCATCTTCGAGCCCGTGACCGACGCCGGGCTCACGGAGTTGGAAGAGTTCTTCAGGGAGCGCGGCGCGGAAGTGTTCCACGAGGTCAGCCCGCTCGCGGACCCGAGCGCGCTCGCCCTGCTGAACGAGCGCGGCTACCGGCCCGTAGAGTTCACGAGCGTGATGTTCAGGCCCATACGTCCGGGGCTCCGCCTGTCCGAGCAGCGCAACGAGAACATTCGCGTGCGCGCGGTCGAAGGGGGCGAGTATGACCTGTGGGCGCAGACGGCCGCGCGAGGATGGAGCAGCGAGATGCCTGAGTTGACGGACTTCATACTAGAGTTGTCGAAGGTCAGCGCACACAGGGCCGGCGGGCTCTCGTTCGTGGCGGAGTTGGGCGGGGAGGCCGTAGCCACCGGCGCGCTCAGCATCTGCGAGGGCGTGGCGCTGCTCGCGGGGGCGAGCACGGTCCCCGAAGCGCGCAAGCAGGGCGCGCAACTGGCCCTGCTCGAAACCCGCCTCCAGACCGCCGCCGACCGGGGCTGCGACCTGGCCATGATGTGCGCCCTGCCCGGCAGCCCCTCGCAACGCAACGCCGAACGCCAGGGCTTCCGCATCGCTTACACCCGCACCAAGTGGCGTCTGCCCCAATCCGAATAAAATAACGAATCACGAAGAGACACGGAACGACGCGAAGGGTTGATGTCTTCGCGTCGTTCCTGTTTCTCCGCGGCCGCCTTACTTTTACCTTTTTACTTTTGCCTTCTTTAGTACGGGCTGCCGAGTTCCTGCATGGTCTTGACTTCCCTGTAGCCCGCGGGGATGTCGAAGAGCGCGGCGTCGAGCGTGGCGGTTGAGATGTCCACGACCTCCTGCGTCGAAGACGAGCCGGGCGTGGCGATGGCCGGGACCTCTTCGTCGCCCGTGCCGAACTTCATCCTCGTGGTCGTCTCGACCGGGTAGCCGAGCTTGACCGTGCCCTCGGTCTTGAAGCGCACCTCGTCGACGCAGTCCGACTGGTCCGCCGGGAACAGCGGCGCGTTCGGCCCTTCCGCCGAGCAACTCAGCCCGCCCGGCAGGTCCACGTACCAGCCCTCCGTCTCCATCTCCATGTTCATCGGGTTGCACGCCCCCTCGGACGCGGCGATCACCGTCTTGGTCTTAATCCGTCTCGCCGTCATACCCATCACCTGTTTGCGCTCGCCCGTGTCAACCGCGCTGGTCGTGTAGGTGACGACGCCGCCGCGGCGCGGCTTGCCCGCGGCCGTGCCCGCGGCGTTCACCGGCTGGCCCGCGGCCGCCTTCGCCCCGGCGAGCGGCGTGACGAGATAAGTCTTCGTCTTGTCGTTAATCTGAATCGAGCGCTTGAGGTCGCACTGGTAAATGCTCGTGTAGCCCATGCCTTCAGTGCGCTGGCGCGAGCCCTTGATGTAGGTCGTGGAAGTGACGCTCTGCCCGCCCGCCGAACTCTTCGTGGTGATCTTCACGTCCGCGAGGACGATTGAGGCCGAACAGAAGAGGGCGACCGTCAGCGAGACCGACCGCATGAGCTTTTGTCCCCAGAAGGTCCGCGACCACTCCGGCGTCGAAGCCGCCTGGGCTTCCGCCTTCGGCGCGCGGCGCTTGAGTGAGAAGACGCCCAACACTCTGGCGAGCCTGGACTCCGAATTTTTATGATTGCTTTTCCGCATCTTGTTTCTCCCGATTGGTGATGGCTGTTAAGTTCCTGCCCTACCCGTTAACGCGCAAAGCGGCGGCTAAACGGATCACCAGTTGTCACCTGAAAGTGGCCCAGGTAAACTCTGGCCGCGCCGATGAAACTCCAAACTATTACGCCCGACGACCTGCCGCTCTACGAGAGTTTTTACTGCGACGCGCGGATGATGGCGCACCTGGGCGGGCCGTGGCCCAGAGAGCGCATGCCGCGGAAGCTGCTGCGCGACGTGGAGTCTGTGGAGAACGGTCGGGCCTGGGTCTTCAAGGTCATCCCCGAAGACGGCGGGGGCCGGGCGGCGGGGACCGTCTGCATCTGGGAAAACTCGTGGCGGGGCGAGGCCATCAACGAAATCGGCTGGATGATTCTCCCGCAGTTTCAGGGCCGCGGGCTGGCGACGAAAGCCGTGCGCGCCGTCCTCGACAAAGCACTCTCAGAGCGGCGCTGGGACATCGTCCACGCGTTTCCTTCGGTGACCAACCCTCCCTCTAACGCCATCTGCCGGAAGGCGGGGTTTTCTCTGGTCGAGGAATGTGACCTCGAATGGGACGGCCGCGCCCTGCGCTGCAACCACTGGCGACTCGGCCTCCTGCGCTGAATCACTTACGCCGACCTTCCGATTGTCCTCTTCGACGCGCAGGCCGACTCGCCCGCCCGTCAGATTTGTGCCAAGTTCTGCCGAGAGTTCGCCGAGGCGCGCGAGGATGCTGCGGGCCTCTTCGGGCGCGGCCGCGCGCGGCAGATATTTTTCGATGAAGACGGGCCGGACTTCGGCCGAGATGAGGCCGTTCTTGCCGAGCCGGCAGCGCAGCACGACGCTCTCGACGACCCTGCGGCCGAGGCTGGGCGGGGAGTCGAAGACGAAGTTTCCGAGCGAGTAGGCGACGAGCGCGCGGCGCGTCCCCGCGGCGCTCCTGTGCGTGAAAGCCTGTAGCCCCTGCAACGTGTGCGTGTGGTGACCGAGGACGAGGTCAGCGCCCGCCTCGACGGCCGCCTGTGCCAATTCTCGCTGCCGCCCGCTCGGCCGCGAGGCGTACTCTATTCCCCAGTGCAGCGAGACGACGACCACGTCGGCCCGCTCCCGCGACGCAACGACGGCGCGACTCAGCGCGGACTTCGACGCGCGCGCCACGCCGCGCCAGACCTCACTCCCCGGCCCGCTCAAGGGCTCCACGTCCGTGAAAGCGACGAAGGCTATCTTGATTCCTTTGACGCTCAGGATTGTCGGCGCTTCGGCCGCGGCGAGCGTCGGCCCCGCCCCGGCCCAGCCGAGGCCGCGCGCCCTGAGGTGGTCAATCGTCTCGAACAGTCCGCTCTCTCCGCAATCCAGCGTGTGATTGTTGGCGAGCGAGAGCAGGTCGAAGCCCGCGCCGCGTAGGGCGTCCGCCGCGCCGGGCCGTGCCTGAAAACTGATCTTCTTCCGAGACCTCTGGCAGCGCGACGCCACAGGGTTCTCCAGGTTGCCGAACGTCACGTCCGCCCCCGCGAGCGCGTCTTCGACTCCGGCAAACACACGCGCCGCCCCCTCACGCTCAATCCGCCTCGCCACGCCGCGGTCGAGCAAAATATCCCCCACCGCGACCAACTCGACCGCCGCCTCATCCTGCGCACGCACCTTAACCGAGAGAACGAGCGATGAGACGATTGCCGCGAACAGCAGAAGGCAGCGGGCAGCGGGCAGCGGGCAGCGGGCAGTTTTTTGCGGCCCCTCGCGGGGCCGAATGATTACCGTATCGCGCTGCGTCTTACTCCCCACTGTCTATTGCCTGCCGCCCACTTTTTTCTGTCCCGGCAGCAGAAAGCTCTTCGTCCAGACGGGGGGCGGCGGGGTCTTGCCTGTGTTGAGCATCCGCTGCCACTTCTCGTCGGTCAGGCGGTCGGCGCTGGGGTGCTGGAACTCGTAGTAGCTGAAGACGGCCCCGCGCGTCAGCACGAGTTTTCCTTCGACGGGCACGACGACCAGAATCTCGTTGGCGTGGCCGACGCCTTCTTCGAGCACGACCGCGCCGCCCGTGTGCACGTCCGCCACCACGGCCATGTCCTTGTCCGTCTCGTTGACCATCTCCCACGTGTCAGGGTTCCCCGTCATCACGGACAGCGTCAAGTATTCGAGCGTGCCGCCGATGTGCCGAATCTGGTCGTACTCCTCGTCGGTCAGCCTCTCGCCGCGCAGCTCCTTCTCCGAGATGGTCTTGAGCGTGGCGAGCAGTCCCTCGAACTGCTCGAACTTGTCCTTGAGCTGGTCCGAAAGCAGGTTGCGCGCCGTCAAGCCTTCGCGCGACTGGCGCGTCAGGCCGAGCAGGCGGTCCCAGAAGAGCACGTTCGGCTCGACGTAGCCCTTGTAAGACGCGGGCTCCTCGCCGTCGCCCATCTCCGCGCCGCTCTGCTTGCCGTAAAGAATCGTGTCGTGGCGCAGCTCCGCCCACGAGCCGAGCGCCGTGTTGAGCGACTTGTCTTGCCACGCGGCGTTGAGCATGAAGGAGGGATACCCTTTCGGCGCGGGCTCCAGGAGCGCCTTCAGCGCGTAGAGCCAGCTCCAGTAGAGGTTCGATGTCCACTTCTCCTGCTTCACCGCGGCGAACTCTTCGATGAGCTTCGCGCGCGACGGCAAGTATTCGGGCCAGTTCCTGGGGTTGTAGATGTTGGCGTAAGTGTCCAGGTGCGCGCGCGCGCGCGTGCTCCCGATGACGGCCATCACGTCGAGGCCCGAGGGGAAGACCCTGTGGACGGGGACGGAGAGGCGCTGCATGATCTCACTGTCGGGGATGTAGCGCTGGCCCATGAAGCGCAGTTGGACGGAGGCGTCCGGGACCGCAGGCTGGTTGGGCCGGATTTGGGTGCGCGCCTGGATGCGCGCGGGCCGCAGCTTCTGCGCGGCGTCGGCGAAGGCCGCGAACTTCTCTGCGTCCGCGAACGCCTCCGGGCCCGCGTCGTCGCCGAAGACTTGCCCCATCGCGGTCTTCCACTCGGCGGGCGTCACGTCGTCGGCCGCGCCGACGTAGAAGGAGGTCGGCTCGTAGATGGTCGCCCACTCGCCTTCGAGCTTCGCGCGGTAGAGCGAGCGCGTGAGCAGTAGGCTCTGCCGAATCTGCTCCCCGCTCAGCCCCTCGTTGGTGCGCACGGCGAACGGCGTCAGCCCGTACCACATCATCGCGCCGAAGTAGCGCTTCAGCGCCTCGCTGCGCGTGTAGTGGCCGCGCGGGTTGAACTGCGAGTAGTCCACCACGTAGGGGAAGATCGCGCCGACCTTGAAGCCCGCGTGCGCCCTGATGAGGTCGAGCTCCGTCTGCACGATTGCCAGCGCCTCCGCGGGGACGCTCGCCTGCGGGTCCAGGAGGCGCAGCGCAACGGCGAAGTAAGCTGTGTTCTTCAGCGCGGCCTGTTTCAGTTGCGGGTCCGAAAGCTCCCTCATGGTCTTGACGGAGTCTTCGAGCATCCCTTCGGTCAGCTTGCGCAGCACGGGCGCGAGCGCCTGCTCCTCGACCGTGCGGAGCGTGAAGTCGTAAAAGATGTGGTAGAGGTGCAGCACCGCGTCCGTCGTCACGAACGAAGGCAGGTCGCGGTAGTCGTTGTCCTCGTAGATGTGGAACAACTGCTTCTGGGTGGTCGGCGACGAGACGAAAAGGTTCTCGTAGAGCGCCTTCCGCTCGGCCGTGCTCAGCGCGCGAATGCGGTTGAACGCGCGCACGTTGACGACCTCCGCGAGCGTGGGCGACACCTTGTAAGGCTTGACCGCGGCGGCAGCGGTCTGCGGCGCGGGCGGCGACGGGCGGGCCCCGCCGAGCGCCGTCGCCAGCAGCGCGAACAGCAGCAGAATGGCACAAATTTCTCTTCGTCTCATGTTTCAGTCCTCTGTTGAATTTCCCCGAAGCGTGACGCGCCGGCCGTCCGCCTCAACCGTAATCTCGGCGCGCGTGACCGCGAGTAGCCGAGCCTTCAGCCAGTCGCCGCGCTCCCAGTCCTGCGTGAAGCCGAAGCCGTTCCAGGAGTAGGCCGCGAGCGCCTGCCTGCCGTCGCGTCTGGTCTCCACGGCGTACAGCTCGTCGCGGCCGTCGCCGTTTGTGTCGGCGAAGCCGAAGTCCGCGAACGGCCGGCTCAGCGTCGAGCCGAGCCACTTGGGCGCGGCGCGCCGCCCGTCCCAGTCGTAAATGAAGAGGCAGTTGTGCGGCCGCGGGATGAACTTCGTCGCCTTGAAGACGCCGACCACTATCTCCCTGCGCCCGTCGCCGTCAACGTCCGCGACCATCAGCTTCCACGGACGCCAGCGCCCGTGCACGCCCTCCCACAGCAGGCGACGCCCGCGCCGCACGCTCACCGCGGGGTCGCGCGCCGCGTCCAGCGTAATCCGCTCGACGCGCCCGTCGCCGTCAAGGTCCGCTTCGACGGACACGGGGCCCGCGGCGCGGGACGTGACGGCGGTCGCGCAGAGCAGGAGCAGGAGCGAAAGGGCTTGTGTCAGGCGACGCATCGGTTAGCGATAAAAGTTACGGGAGAGAATTTTCCTTCGTGGCGACTGCTTATCTGCCTGGGGCATGCCACCGCAAATCCTGAGATGTGATTGAGCGAGCTTTTTGCGTAAAAGCCATTTTTATCCCCGCAGGGGTCGTCTTCTGCCTGCGCCCGCTTCTTGTTTTTAGATGCGGCCCCGTTCGCTTTCTGAGATACTGTTGGGCGCGCGATGGCGACCATAACGAGCAGCTTGCAGGTGCTGGTGAACCCGGCGGGCTTCCGCTACTTTCTTCAGGAGAGGATTGCGGGCGGGGGCGGGGGCGAAGTCTACGGGGCCGTTAGCCAGACGGGGCAGAAGGTCGCCATCAAGTACATCAAGCCCAACCCGCACAACCGCGGCGGCAGCATCGCCACTTGGATTAACGAGTGCAACTCGTCTCTGAAGTGCCAGAACCACCCGCACGTCGTCAGCGTCTACGAGTACTTCCAGACGGCGCAGGGCCACCTCGTCATCATCATGGAGCGCGCCGACTGCTCGCTCGCGGACCTCGTCAAGCGCGGCTACCGCTTCGACACGCGCGCCGCCTGCGGCGTCGGGATGCAGGTCGCGCAGGCGCTGAGCTTCATACACTCGCTCACCTCGCCCATCATCCACCGCGACGTGACGCCCAAAAATATCCTGGTCTTCCACAACTGGATTTATAAGCTCTCGGACTTCGGCATCTCCAAGCAGACGGTCACGCCCGCCGAGATCGCCAACACTTTCATAGGCTACTCGTCCTACATCCCGCCCGAACTCCTGGGCCGCGGCTACTCCTGGCAGCAGGCGGATTTGTACCAGCTCGGCGTGGTGCTCCTGACGCTCATGCTCGGCGTCTCGCCGATTGACGAGAGCCAGCCGCAGCAATTCATCTACGACCAGATCATGGCGGGCGTGCCGCGCCTCCGTGCCGAGGCGCTCGTCGCTGCGGGCGGGAGCACGGGCGAGCTGGCGAAGGTCGTCTCCATCATGCTCCGCCGGCGCAACGAGTACAGGTATCGCTCCGCCGCGGAGGTTTACAACGAACTGGCGCGCGTCTCCAATTTGCCCTATTGACCCCTTAAATATGGCCCAGATGATTTCCGTCGAAGAAGCCGTCCGCATCGTCAAGGAGCGAACGCCCGCGCTCGGGGCCGAAAGCGTCGCGCTCGCGGACGCTCTCGGGCGCGTGCTCGCCGAAGAGGTCGTGGCCGATTCGGACTTGCCGCCGTTCGACCGCGCGCAGATGGACGGCTACGCCGTGCGCGCCGCGGACACGGCGGGCGCGCCCGCGAGCCTGCGCGTCGTCGGCGAGTCTGCGGCCGGGCGCGGGTGGAAGAATGAGATGAAGCCGGGCGAGGCCGTGCGCATCATGACGGGCGCGCCCGTGCCCGCGGGCGCGGACAGCGTGCAGAAGGTCGAAGTGACGAAGGAGCAGGACGGCCGCGTGGAAATCTTCGAGGCCGCGGGCGCGGGCCAGTTCATCGTCAGGCGCGCGAGCGAGGTTAAAATGGGCCAGACGGTCTTGGAGGCGGGCGAAGAGATCAACGCGGCGCGCATGGCCGCGCTCGCCTCGTTCGGCCACGCGGAGGTCCGCGTCGGCAAGCGCCCGCGGGCGGCCGTCCTGGCGACGGGGACGGAGTTGGTCGCCGTCCACGAGACGCCGGACGCGGACCAGATTCGGGACTCGAACACCTACTCGCTCGCGGCCTACGCCCGACTCGCGGGGGCCGAAGTCGAGCGCCTGCCGCTGGCGGGCGACGACCCGGAACTACTGAAGCGCGAAATCGCCGCGGCGGCCGCGCGCTCCGACCTGCTCGTCCTGTCGGGCGGCGTCTCGATGGGCGTTTACGATTTCACGAAGGCCGCGCTGAAGGAACTCGACGCCGAAATCTTTTTCGAGCGCGTCAGCCTGCGCCCAGGCAAGCCCACGGTCTTCGCGCGCCTCGGCGAGACGCTCGTCTTCGGCCTTCCCGGCAACCCGGTCTCCGTCTCCGTGACTTTCAATCTGTTCGCGCGCACCGCCCTGCGCGCGATGCAAGGTTGCACGGAGGCTGCCATGCCTGAAGAGCGTGCCGTGCTGGCGCGCAGTGTCAAAGGCTCCGCGGAGCGCGCGAGTTATCTTCCCGCGCGTCTTTCGACGGACGAGGAAGGGAGGCTCGTCGCGGAGCCGCTGAAGTGGGGCGGCTCGTCCGACTTCGTCGCGTTCGCGCGCGCCACCGCGCTCGTCGTCGTGCCCGAAGGTGTGCCAATTCTCGAAGGCGGGGCGAAAGTGCGCGTCGTGCGTCTTCCCGGCTGACCCTATGGAAAAAGAGAAAGCGCCGGAAGCCGCGGAAGAATTGGCACAAGCCGCTCCGCCCGGAGGCGAGCCGTCAGTCGGAGAGCCTCCCCCTCGTCGTCGGCCCGCGACCGGCCGGACAGTCCTCATCTGCTCGCTCGTCTTCCTGGCCGCCTTCGTCTGCCGCCTGCTCTCCTGGCAGGACAACCGCTTCGAAGCGCGCAAAGTCCAGACGATGGTGACGGAGGGCTACAAGCACACCGCGCGCCTCCTGCGCGAGGGCGGCGTCTCCTCCTTCTTCAGCCCCTCGTCGCCGCTCGCGGACCCCAACCACCTCGGCCACCCGCCCGGCTACCCAGTCATGATAGCCGCCGTCTTCGGCCTCTTCGGCGAATCCGACGCGGCGCTTCAAATCGTCCAACTGCTCGCGGACTCGGCCGCGGCGGTCGTCGTCTTCCTCATCGCGCTCGCCCTCTTCGACACTTCGACGGCGACGGTGGCGGGCCTGCTCGTCGCGCTCGCGCCGCAGTTCACCTACAACTCGGTGATGCTTCTCCCGGACACGCTCGCGGTCCTCCCGGTCCTGCTCGCCGTCTACTGCCTCGTGCGCGCTGTGAAGACACCGCGCCTCATCTGGTTCGTCGCGGCGGGCGCGCTCGTGGGCCTCTCGTGCTGGCTGCGCGCCAACGCCATGCTGCTCGCGCCGTTCATGGCGGCCGCGATCCCTTTGCTGTTCGAGCGCGGGAGGCGGCTGCGCCCGGCGCTCGCGCTCGTCGGCGGGGCCGTGCTCGTCGTCGCGCCGCTCACCGTCAGGAACGCAATCGTCTACAGACATTTTGTGCCAGTCTCGCTCGGCGCGGGGCAGACGTTTCTCGAAGGCATCGCGGATTACGACGACGGGAGCCTGGGCATCCCGAACACTGACATGGGGCTGATGAAGTGGGAGGCCCAGCGCTACGACCGGCCCGACTACTACGGCACGCTTTTCAACCCGGACGGCGTCCGCCGCGACCGCCGGCGGCTGGCCGAAGGTTTCGCCGTCATACGCTCGCGCCCCTTCTGGTTCGCGGGCGTCATGCTCCGCCGCGCAGGCTCCATGCTGCGCCTCGAACGCGTGCGCCTGATCTCGGCGGACCCTCCCGTCACACACTCGCTCGCCGTCGCGGACGACGCGCACGCCGCCTGGTCCGCCTCGCCGCAGGATTTATTGGCACAGGGAATTGTCGAATCGAACGCCGTCCGGCTCTCGCCCGCCGCGGACGCCCCCTTGCTCAACGTCAGCGGTGACGACTCCAGAGTCCAGTTCACCTCCCCGGCCGCCCCCGTCGAGGGGCAGACCGATTACGTCTTGAAGCTGCCGGTCAGAATCGAGCAGGGGCGCGTGATGGCGAGCGTCTTGGGCGACGGCCACGAATACGCCTCGGCGATCATCGAAGTGCAGGACTGGAAGACGCGTGACGAGCAGCCGCTCAACACCATCGAGCTTCCATTCGTCAGCCGCGGCCCAGGTCAGGTCCGCTTGGTCTTAACGAACGCGGGTGTGCAGGGCACGCCGCCTGTACTACAACTCGGCGAGGCGCGGCTCTACGCGCTCGGCCCCGCCTCTTTCAACTGGACGCGAATCCCGCGCGCCGCCCTGCGCCTCGTCCAGAAACTTTTCATCACCGCCGTCATGCTCCCGCTCTCCCTCTTCGGCCTCTTCCTCCTGCTTCGCGCGCGCCGCCGCCGGGCACTAGTCCTCCTGCTCGTCGTCCCCGCCTACTACCTGGCTATCCAGTCGGCGCTCCACACGGAGTACCGCTACGTCCTGGCGATTCATCACTTCCTCTTCATCCTCGCCGCAGTCACCCTCTGCCACGCGGGCGTCCATCTGTGGCGACTGCGCCGAAAGATTCAACTCAAGCAAAGCTAGGCTGTGAACCCCGGCTTTTACTTTTCCTCCCGTTTAAGGTTTACTCTGCCGTTATGAAACGTCTTTCGCACATGGACGACGAGGGGCGCGTGAAGATGGTTGACACGTCGGCGAAAGAAGCGACGGCGCGGCGCGCGGTCGCCTCGGCGCGCGTCCTCATGTCGCCGGAAACGCTCGCGGCCGTGCGCGAGCACCGCACGCCGAAGGGCGACCCTTTGGAGACGGCACGCCTCGCAGGCATCATGGCCGCCAAGCGCACGGCCGAACTCATTCCGCTCTGCCACCCGCTCCCGCTCACGCACGTCGAGGTCCGCGCGGAAATCCAAAGCTCCGGCGTCTTCATCGAAGCAGAGGCCGCGACCCGCGCGCAGACCGGCGTGGAGATGGAGGCGCTGACGGCCGCAACTGTCGCCGCGCTCACCGTCTACGACATGTGCAAGGCCGTGGACAAGGGCATCACGATTACAGACGTGCGGCTCGAAGAGAAGACCGGCGGCAAGTCCGGCGAGTACGTGAGGCGAAAGGAAAAAGGTAAAAGGAAAAAGTAAGGAACAGCCGGGGGGCCGCCGTCGTTCTCAATTTTGTCTTTCCCCTTTAGGCTTTTTCCCATTACAATGGGTTTCGAATGGTTCGGAAGTTTTCCCTGAGCGGAGTTTGAAGATGAGACTAAACAGCATTTCCGCCGACGCGCGCCCGCAGGTTCGCACCCTGCTGATCGCGGCGGCCGCCACCATAGCGCTCTGGTACATCCCCTTCCTCAGCGTCCTGAGCTACCCGTTTAACATCTTCGTCACCTTCATACACGAAGGCGGCCACGCGCTGGCCGCGCTTTTGACCGGCAACTCGGTCGCGAGTCTGAGCGTGGCGACGGACGGGAGCGGTTTGACTTACACGACGACGAGCGGCCTCGTCTCGCAGACGATTGTTTCGAGCGCGGGCTACCTGGGCGCGATGGCCTACGGCGCGCTGCTCCTCTTTTTGATTCGCCGCGCGGTGGCCGCGCGCTACGTCCTGGTCGGCACGGGCGCTTTCATCCTCGCGCTGACGCTCATCTTCGGCCTCGGGAGCCTGTTCACCATCGTCATGGGCGTCGGCATCACGGCCGCCCTCGTCGCGATAGCCGTCTACGGCGGCCCGCGCGTCGCGACCTTCTTCGTCAGCTTCCTGGCCGTGCAGTCCGTCCTGAACGCCCTGCTCGACCTGAAGAACCTCTTCTTCTACTCGTTCGTCCCCGGCGCGCACTCGGACGCGGCGAACATGGCGAACGCGACCGGCATCCCCGCGCTCTTCTGGACCGTCGCCTGGATAGGGCTCGCCTTCGTGATCCTGTCGCTCGCCCTGCGCGCCTACTCCGCGAGCTGCGAGCGCAAGAACCGTCAGCAGGACTTGCCGTTCGAAGAGCCGCTCGGAGTTTAAGAGAAGACCTTGAGCGCGAACCTTGAGAGGCCGCCCGGCGACTTGGCTGCGAGTACAGCCAAGTCGCCGGGCGGCCTCGACGCTTCAACCGATTGCGAAACCAGCCTGACGCTCGGCTCGCTGCACGTCGGCGCGCGCATCGTCCTGCGCTGCCGCAAGGACTGGCGCGACGCGACGGTCGCCGCGCGCTCTGACGTAGAGGTCACGCTCCTGGTCGGCTCGCCCTCGGGCCACACCTACCGGCTCCGCCGCCCCGCGGATTCCCCGCTCTCCCTGGACGGCTCCATCCCCGTCCTCGGCGAAGGCTCCTGGCGCGCCGGCCGCGTCAGATACGACCTCCGCTGGTAAGAACAACAGGGACTACGAGACAACACGAAGCGACACGAAACATCTGTTCTTTCGTGTCGCTTCGTGTTGTTTCGCGGTTCGTTTCTGCTTCTTTACTCGGGACCCTCTTACTTAAACTTGACCGCCGTGACTTCCATGTTGATGGTGGCCTGCCCGGCCTCGATCTTGGCCTTGTCTTCGCCGCGGAAGCCCGGAATCGAGATCGGGGCTCGGGCCGTCCCGTTGTTCTCCAACTCTGTGAGAGAGCCAGACGGAAGCACTACTTTAGTGCGCTCCTTGATGAGCTTGCCGTCGAGCCCCGTGACAGAGGCCCTCATCTCTAACCCCGTGATGGTGCGCCCGGTGAAATTCCTGACGGTCGTGGCGAGGTTCATCTGGACATCGCCCGCGACGCTGCTCCCGTATTCGGCCACGGGCTCGTCGAGCTTAATCATCTCGCGCGCCTTGTCGAACTCGGGCGACCCGGCGCGCAGGCCCCCTTCGAGCTTCGGCTCCGGGGCGAGGCCGCCGGGCTTCGGGTCCGGCCGCGTCTTCAGAAAGACTATCAGCCCGGCGGCCAGCAGCACCGCGACCGCGCCCGCGATGATGAAAATTGTTTTCCTGGGGCCGTCCGCGTCCCGCCGGCCGCTCTCGCTCGTAATAGCCATCGCTCCCCTTCCCCCAGCCGCGCTGTTTTTTATTTGCCTAGAAGGATACACCCGCGCGCCCGAGTATGGAAACTTTAGACCCCTCGCCCGGCGGAAATGTTCCCCGGCCGGATTTTGGGCCAGTTACTTCCCTTTGGCTCGGGTGCGCTGGCGAATGACCTCCACGGCCTCGCGCGGCGGGGGCACAGTCTTCTCCACGAGCGAGCCGGTGCCCGTGCGCTGGCGGACGCTGCGCGGCCAGGTGATGAGGAAGCGGCTGCCCGCGTCGGGCTTGCTCTCGACCGCGATCTCGCCTTCGAGCAGCTCCACGATCTTGCGCGTGATGGCGAGGCCGAGGCCCGTCCCGCCGTAGGAGCGCGCGAGGCGGTCGTCCACCTGCCGGAACTCGTCGAAGATGTAGGTCAGCGCCTCGCTCGAAATTCCTATCCCCGTGTCGCTCACTTCCAGCGACCAGCGGTCCGCGCCGACGGGTGCGGCCTTGACGGTGACGCTCCCCGCGGTCGTGAACTTGACGGCGTTGCCCACCAGGTTCGAGAGCACCTGCTCAAGCTTGTGCCTGTCCGTCCAGACCTGGCCCAGTTCGTCCGAGACCTCTGCGCGCACCTCTATGCGCTTCTCCCGCGCCTCGCGCTCGTAGTCCTTCACGATCCCCCGTATCGCCTCGCCCACGTCCACCTGCTCCAGGTGGAGCGCGGCGCGGCCCGCTTCGAGCCGCGAGTAGTCCAGGAGGTCGTTGACCAGCTCAAGCAGCGAGCGCGCGTTGCGCTCCATGCGGGTGACGGCCTCGTTCTGCAAGGGCGCGAGCGGCAAGGAGCGGTCGCGCGCGAGAAGTTGGCACAGTCCGATGATGACGTTCAGGGGCGTGCGCAGCTCGTGCGAGATGTTCGAGACGAAGGCGGACTTCAGCCGGTCGTGCTCGCGCAGGCGGTCGTAGGCGGCGACCAGCTCGTTGTGCTGCTTGACCTCTTCGGTGATGTCGCGGAAGACGGCGACCGCGCCCTCCGCGCGGCCGTCCTCGCCCGTGAGCGGCGTGGCCGAGATGGCTACGACGCGCGGCGAGCCGTCCGACTGGACGACTTCCAACTGCTCGCCCGAGAGGTGCTCGCGGCGTTCGAGCGCGCGCCAGAGAGGGTGCTCTTCCGGCGCGAGTTCGCGGCCCGCGAGGTCTCTGAAATTCATGTCCGCGATGAGGGCCTCGGCCCCGTCGCGGAACTCGGCGGGCGTGCGCCCGATGATCTGCGCGCCGGCGGGGTTGACGCGGTAGCGCCCCTGCCGGTTGATGATGATGACGCCCTCGTTCATCTGGTTGATGACGCTTTCGAGCTCGGCGGCGCGCGTGCGCTCGGAGGCGAAGGCGGCGGTCGCGAGTTTTTCGGCGCGGACGCGCTTGGCGACCTCCGAGAGGATCAGGATGAGGTCGCCGCGGCCCGCGCTGCGCGCGCTCGTGGGCCAAATCGTCACGTCCCAGAAGCTGCCCGACTCGGCGTCGTGCGCCTCGTGTTCGGCGCGCGCGACGAGGTTCAGGGGGAGGCCGTAGGTGACGAAGGGTTTGCGCGTGCGGCGCACGTCCTCGACGATGTCGCTCAGGACGGCCAGGCCCGCGGCCGCCTCGTAGAGCCCGCGCCCCGCGAGCGCGGCCGCCTCGCGGCCCGTGAAGCGCGCGAACGTCGAGTTGGCCTTGCGGACTATCAGGCGCTCGTCCAGCACGGCCAGCCCGAGCGGGAGCCCGTCCAGCACCTCTTCGATGAAGGCCCCCTGCGTCTGCAACTCGGTGAACTTCGTTTCCAATTGCGACGCCATCACGTTGAAGCTCTGCGCGAGCCCGCCGACTTCGTCGTCCGTCTCGACCGCGGCGCGCTCCTGCAACTGCCCGCCGCCGAGCGTGGAGGCCGTGGCCGCTAGTTTCCTCAAGGGCTTGGTGAATCGGCCGACGGCCCAGACGCCGAGCAGGGTGGAGGCCAGCAGCGCGACGGCCCACGTGGCCGTCAGCATGAACCCGGACTGGCCCGCGCTGGTGTCCTCGGCCACGGGCACGCCGACGGCGATGCTCCACCCGAACGGCTCGACGCGTCTCGCGCCCGTCATGCGCGTCACGTTGTCACTCCAACGCACGCGCGCGGCCTGGGCCAATTCATTGGCGGACGGCGGGGCGTGCGTCTGAGCGTCGGCGTTAGCGAGCGGCCGCCCTTCGGCGTCGAAGACGGCGATGGCGGTCCCGGCGTGCCCGCCCGCGTCGCGCTCCAGGCGCGAGTAAAGAGCGCGCGCCTCGTGCGGTGGAATGTCCCTCGAACGTTTGACGTAAGGCTGGTGGTCTTCGAGCCAGGAGAAGAGTGCGCCAGCGGCGGCGTTGGTCTCTATGCGCGCGGTGGCCGCGGCCTGCTCGTCCAGGTCGCGGCGGTAGTTGCGCAGTTGAATCAGGCTGACGACGAGCAGCGGCAGAGACAAGACGGCCAGGAGCAGCAGGAGCTTGGCCCGCACGCTCTTGAGCATCGGTAATGTCCCGCCCGGCTTCGTCATCGCCTCCTGTCCTCCGGGAAGTCCGTCCGTCGGCGGCGCGGCGGCGGCCAGACGGAGGTGCGCGTCGCAACTGGCGGGCGAAGACTGGCGGCATAAACAACTACAACCTGCGCGAGCAATTCGTCCACGAAGCGGTCGGCGCGCCTGAGCGCGTCGCGCAATTCCCTTAAGTCTCCCTCGGTGGCGGTAAACCCCTCACGCCACAAAAAATCGTTAAAGACCCTACGAAAAATTATCAACTCGCGTGCCACTTCATCAATCAGAGCGCCCTGGTGGAAGCGGACCTGCGGGTAGGCGCGCAGGCGGCGTGTGGCCTCAAGGATTTCCGCGTCGGTCGCGCCCTGGTCGAGCGCGGAGGCTATTTCTTGCAGAGTGTCCGGTAAATGGTCCACCAACTGCCCGTAAGAGAGGACGGCGGGCACCTCCGTACGCGGCTCCGCATACATTCCGTCCACCCAGGCGCTGACGATTGATTCCTCGTGCTCAAGCACGAGCGTGGTGAAGTTCTGCGACATAGGGAGAGAAGCGGGCAGTAGACAGTGGGCAGTGGGCAGTTAAAAGAAAAACGCTTTTTGTCTTAACTGCCCACTGCCGACTGCCCACTGCCTACTGTTTTTTCGGCAGGAGGCGGCTCAGGAGCGCCTCCAGTTGGTCGAAGTCTATGGGCTTGGTGACGTAGTCGTTGCAGCCTGCGGCGAGCGCGTCGGCGTGAAAATCGGCCGTGTCGTGCGCGGAGACGGCGACAATCGGGACATCCCGCATGTCCGGGTACTGGCGTATGCGGCGCGTGGCGGCCAGCCCGTCCAGTTGCGGGAGACTCAAATCCATCAGGATCAGTTGCGGCCGCTCCCTGAACGCCAGTTCGACGGCCTCCTCGCCGTTGACGGCCTCCAGCACGCGATAGCCGCTCATCTCCAGCAAGCGCCTCATCATAAAACGGTTATCTTCGAAGTCCTCGACCACCATGACGGTGGGGCGCGCGCCGCCGTTGTCCCTGTCCATCACCACGTACTCCATTATAGGACTAAATTGTTGAATTTCCACGAAGATTTATACCTCACACAATGCATGGCTAGCATACGCTTGCGTTTTTTGTTAAGATGCCGCATCGAAACGCAACACAACAAACCGCGCCGTTTGGGCTCTATCCGTACACGCGGTCTGACCCTGCAAGCCACCCAGAGTGCTGAAGTAGCAACCGGCGGGCGGGGCATTTGAGCGATATGAAGCCGCTAAAATCGGAGACTCAGGACTTAGCCGCGCTCCAGGAACTGGGGCGCGCCTCCGTCCAGATAGTCCACGACTTAAAAAACCAGCTAAACGGTCTCAAACTCTATGCCACATTCCTGCGCAAGCGCATGGAGAAGGCGGACCGCCCGCAGGACGAGCAGGAAACGGTCGCCAAGCTCATCGCCGGGCTTGAGCGCGCCGCCTCCGACATGACCACGCTCGTGCGCATGGGACGCCCCCTTGAGTTGCGCCGCCAGCCGCAGACGGACCTCGTCAAAATCCTGAAAGGCGTCGAGGAGACGGAAGGCGTGCGCGTCGAGACGGAGGCCGCGGAACTCCCCGGCGACTTCGACGTGGCGGCCATCACGGAGGCTTTCAAGACAATCACAACGAACGCGCTCGCGCTCGGCCCCGCCAGCGACGACGCGGCCGTGACAGTACGGCTCGCGCACGGCGAGGGCGGGCGGAGCGCGATTGTCGAGTGGCGCGGCGTGAAGAACGCGAACGGCGACGACCCGTTTCACTCCTTCGCCGGGAGCGAGGGTCTGCGCATGTCGCTCGCCGCCAAGATCATCGAAGCGCACGGCGGCGAAACGGGCTCCGACGCGCACACCCTGCGCGCCGAGTTACCATTGGGAGAAAGCTCGTGAAGCGTGAGTCATAAGCGAAAGACCGTTCACCTATTCACGATTTGCGATTCACGATTCACGATTCACGGATTTTCGATTTACGTCTTTTTATAGGAGCAAAAGGTGGAACGTAAAGAGGCACGCATTCTGGTCATTGACGACGAACCGATGATGGCCGATTCGCTCAAGCAGAATCTGGCCGAGGAGGGCTACTCGGTTGACACCGCCGCCACGGGTGCCGAGGCGATAGAGTATTTCGACCGCGGCGGTCACCACCTGGCGATCTGCGACCTGCAACTCCCCGACATGGACGGCCTCGAAGTCCTCAGGCACATGAAGGACGTGCGGCCCGAGACGGAAGTCATCGTCGTCACGGGCTACGGCACGGTCGCGCGCGCCGTCGAGGCGACGAAGGCCGGCGCGTTCTACTTCGTCGAAAAGCCTTTCGACTTCGAGCAAATGCAGCCCCTGGTCGAGCGCGCCTTGGAGAGCCGCGAGTTGCGCGCCGAAACCAAGATGATGCGCGACCGTCTGGCGACTCGCGCCGAGTACTTCAACATCATCGGCGCGTCCAAGCAGATGCAGACCATCTACGAGACCATAGAGTCTGTCGCCAAGTCGGACGCCAACGTCCTCATCGTCGGCGAGTCTGGGACGGGCAAGGAGCTAATCGCCAACGCCATTCACTACAACTCGCTCCGCTCCAAGAAACCCTTCATCAAGGTCAACTGCGCCGCGCTCCCCAAAGAACTGATCGAGTCCGAACTCTTCGGCCACACGAAAGGCGCGTTCACCGGCGCGCACGCCGACAAGGAAGGCTTGGTGCAGCACGCGGCGGGCGGCTCGCTCATGCTGGACGAAATCGCCGAGATGCCGATTGAGCTTCAGCCGAAGCTCCTGCGCGTCCTGCAAGAGCGCAGCTACCGCAAGATAGGCTCGGAGAAGACCTACGCCGTGGACTTCCGCCTCATCTGCTCCACGAACCGTCTCCCCGCCGACGCCATCCGCGACGGCCTGCTGCGCGACGACCTCTTCTACCGCATCTCGACCATCACGATTCACGTGCCCCCTCTGCGCGAGCGCGCCGAGGACACACAGCTTCTGACCGAGCATTTTTTGAAGATGTACTCGCAGAAGTACGACCGCCCCATCACCGGCGTCTCGCAGGCGGCCTACCAGCGACTCTTCTCGCACGCCTGGCCCGGCAACGTCCGCGAGTTGCAGAACGTCATCGAGCGCGCGGTGCTGCTCGCCAAAAGCAACAAGATTGAGCCCGTGGACCTGCCTTTCGACAACGGGTCGCTGCCCGAGGGCTCGGCCCCGAGCGCCGAGTGGGACGTGCCGCCCAACATGACGCTCGAAGACATCGAGAAGCTCGTCATAGAGAAGACGCTCCAGCGCACGGGCGGCAACAAGCAGGCGGCCGCCAACCTGCTCGGCATCTACCGCCCGCGCCTCTACAGCAAGATCAGGAAGTACAAGATTGACGTCGCGCAGCTCGTCTCGCCCTGAGCCCTTTGCGTGCAGGCAGGGCCGTTATTTCTCAACTCACACTTAAATGAAAGGTGTCCGGGCGGCGCTCTCCTTCCCGTCAACGGCCGCGCCGCCCGCGCCCTTCACTCCCAGGCATCGACCTCTCGCCTCGCGGTTCCAGACCGATTTGATGCCTCCCACGTTCCCTGAACCGGCTACATCCCGCGACCCCGTAGCCCGGCCCCTACCGAAGGAGGAAGTCATGGCCGACTCTCAAGAAGTTTACACCTACCAGGCGGGCCAGAAAATCATTCTCAAGAAACAGCCGGACCAGTTCGTCGTCCGCGCCCTGCCGGACGAGTTGGAGGACTTGGGCGTCACGGACGCCGAGCAGGTCTCGTCCAGGTCGTCGCGCGTCACGACGCGCATCCCGGACCTGGAGCCCATGATGAGCGAGGCGCGCGAGTTGGCCCCGACCCACCACGCCTACTACCAGGCCGACACCGGCGAAGAGTTTCTCATCACAGACCGCGTGTTCGTCACCTTCCGCCGCCCCTTCACGCCCGAAGAGGTCGACGCCTTCGCCGCGCGCTACGCGCTGCGAATCAAGGAAGCCTACTCCGAGCGCGAGTACCTCTTCCAGCTCACGAACCACACGGGGATGAACCCGGTGAAGCTGGTCGTCAAGATGACGGAGGAGGAGCCGCTGGTCGAGATCGCCGAGCACGACCTCAACCAGCGCGCCAACACTTACCAGGTGACGCTCCCGACCGACCCGTTCTACGCGCGCCAGTGGCACCTGCACACGCGCGTGACAGACCCTTTGTTCGACGCCCGCGCCTCGTCGCGCACCGAAGAGGCCTGGCAGGCGCTCGGCGGTTTCGGCAGCCCCGAAGTGGTCGTCGGCGTCACGGACGACGGCTGCAAGCTCGATCACACGGACTTCAACTCGCCCGACAAGTTCGCCGGCTGGGGCTATTTCCAGGGCGAGCGGCTCGTCAGGCAGACGGACATCGACGCCGTCCCGGCCAACATGTACCAGGCGGGCGCGAACCACGGGACATCCTGCGCGGGCGTCATCGCGGGCGAGGTGGACGCGGCCCTCATCGTCGGCGCGGCCCCGGCGTGCCGGCTGCTCCCCATCAAGTGGGAGTCTTCGGGCGCGAGCCTCTTCATCGGCGACTCGAAGATGATGACCGCGCTCGACTACGTCGCGGACAAGGTGGACGTGCTCTCGAACTCGTGGGGCGTCGTCCCGACGAACCTGCGCTCGTCAGTGCTCAGGAACCGCATCGCGGAATTGGCACAGACCGGCGGGCGCCGGGGGCGCGGCATAGTCTTCCTCTGGGCCGCGGGCAACGAGAGCTGCCCGATCAATCACAACGCGGCGCAGGACGTTCCCTTCACGAACGGGTGGAACGACACGCTCACCGCCTGGGTCGGCGTCAGGACCGCGCGCTCCTTCCGCAACAACCTGGCGGACGTGCCCGGCGTGATGCACGTCGCCGCGCTCGCCAGCAACGCGCAGCGCAGCCACTACTCCAACTACGGCACGGGCGTCACCCTCTGCGCGCCGACGAGCAACAGCCACCGCTTCCGGCGGCTTACCGTCCGCGGCCTCGGCGTCACCACGGCGACCGGCGAGACCTCAGGCTTCACCGAAAGGTTCGGCGGCACGTCGAGCGCGACCCCGCTCGTCGCGGGCGTCGTGGCGCTGATGATCTCCGCCAACCCGGAGTTGACGGCGCTCGACGCCGTCTCGATTCTCAAGCGCACGGCCTCGAAGGCGCTGAACACGGACGGCTACGCGCGCACGCCGCCCGCGCCCTTCGACCCCACCCCGACCTGGGACGTTTCGCCCGTCGCCCCGTTCGACCGCGCGGACTTCGCGGACATAGGCGACCCCGAAGGAACCTGGAGCCCCTGGTTCGGCCACGGGAAGGTGGACGCCGCCAACGCCGTGGCCGAGAGCCTGCGCTTGCTCAACCCGCTCATCGCGCAGCCGCTGCGCTTCGCGTCCGCCCCGCAGCGGGCCATCCCAGACAACGCCCCCGCGGGCGTCGCGGACGTGATTCGCGTCGCAGACGCGGGCCGGGTCCGCGCCGTAAAAGTCAGCCTCGACATCACGCACACTTGGATAGGCGACCTGCGTGTCAGCCTCGCGGCCCCGGACGCGACGGTCGTCGTGCTTCACGACCGCTCCGGTGCCGACGGCGACAACATCAGGCGGACCTACGACACGATGGCCGCGCCCGCGCTCGCCGCGCTCAGCAACCACACCGCACAGGGCGACTGGACGCTACAGGTTCAGGACCTGGCCGCGCAGGATATTGGCACACTCAACAACTGGTCGCTGGAGATAGCCGTCACGAGCGCGCCACTGGTCGCTGAGGACGCAGCCTCCGCCCAGATACCAGACAACGACGCGGCCGGCGTCTCCCGCGCGCTCGATCTGCCGAGCGGCACCATCAAGGACGTGAGCGTCTCCGTGGACATCACGCACACCTGGATAGGCGACCTGCTCGTCACCCTGACGCCGCCGGGCGGCGCGCCCATACGCCTGCACGACCGCACGGGTCGCGAAGCCGACAACATCATACGCACCTGGACATCCCAGGACACGACGGCCTTGCAGGCCCTGCGCGGCCAACAGGCCGGCGGCCCCTGGCGTCTCACGGTCGCAGACCTTGAGGCGCAGGACACGGGCAAGCTCAACCGCTGGAAGATCGAAGTCGCGGTCTAGAAGCAACGATGAATGCGGAATGATGAATGATGAATTAAAAGGCTTTTGTTTTTCTATTCATCATTCATCATTCCGCATTCATCGTTGATTTAATCTACCTGGTAGGTGGCGACGCTCGTCGGCGTCTCGAAGCAGCGGACTTTGTAGACCTGTACACGCTCGTCGCCGACGCGGGAGGCGACGCGTTCGAGGATGTAGCGCGCGAGGTTCTCGGCCGAGGGGTTCAATTCCACGTCGAACGGCGGGAGTTCGTTGATGTTGCGGTGATCAAGGTACTGCACGACCTCGTCGGCCGCGTCCTTCAGCTCGCCGAAGTCGACCAGCAACCCTATGTTGTCCAACTCGCGCCCGCGCGCGTAGATTTCGATCTTATAATTGTGCCCGTGTAGGTTCTCGCACTTCCCTTTATAGCCGCGCAACTGGTGCGCGCTCGAAAAGTTGCGCTCGATCATCACTTCAAACATAGCCCGAAGTCTAAAGTCGAAAGTCCGAACTCGCAAGCCTGGAGATTGAGTCCCGGGCGGCTCACCTAACCATCCTGACTTTGGACTCTTCGAAGACGGCCGCGAGGTCCGCGATGTCGGAAGTCACGCGGCACGGCGGCAGACTTTCCAGGAACAGGCGGCCGTAGGCTTTAGTCTTCAACCTGGGGTCGAGCACGGCGAGCACGCCGCGGTCGGTCGTGCTGCGAATCAGCCGCCCCAGCCCTTGCTTCAGGCTGATGATCGCCTGCGGCACGCTGTACTCGTAAAAACTCGAACCGCCCTGGTCTTCTATGTAGCGCTGGCGCGCGGCGACGACCGGGTCCGAGGGCACAGCGAACGGCAGCTTGTCTATGATGACGCACGAGAGTTGCTGCCCGCGCACGTCCACGCCCTGCCAGAAGCTCGACGTGGCGAAGAGCACGGCATTCGGCGTCTCGCGGAACTTTTCCAAAAGCCCCGCCTTCGACGCCGTGCCCTGCAGGAAGCACGGGAAGTCGACCTCGTCCGCGACCCTTTCGTAGAGCGCGTTCATCCCCGCGAAGCTCGTCGAGAGCACGAAGGCGCGCCCCTCGGTCGCGTTGAGGAGATTGATGACCTCCTCGGCGGCCGCGTCCGCGAACTGCGGCGAGCGCGGGTCCGGCATCCGCCGCGGGAGATACAAGACCGACTGGCTCTCGTAATCGTAGCCCGAGGGCGCGACCAAATCTTCGGCCTCCGCGAGTCCGAGTCGCTCGCGTATGAAGTTGAAGCTGCCGGCGCTCGCGAGCGTCGCCGATGTCAGGACGACCGTCTCGACCCGGTCGAACAGCTTGTCTTGCAGCAGGCCCGACACGTCGATGGGCGAGGCGCGCAGGAACGCCCCGCGCCCGCGGCGTTCGAGCCAGTAGACGAAGTGCTTGTCGTCGCCGGCCACTATGAACTGCAAGTCGAAGCGGACTTGCCGTATGCGCCGCAAAAGATTCTCGACTTCGAGCGGCTGCTCTGGGAGCGCGTCGAGCGTGGTCTCAAGCCTCCCGAGCGCGCCGTCCAGGCTGAGGTAGGCGTCTCCCAGAGGCGTCGCCTCTATCTCGCCGTCCGTCCGCTTGCGCGCGAACGTGCCCGGCAGGACGGGCGAGCGCCCCTCCTCGCCGCGCCCCTCGCGGAAGCCCATCCAGAAGTTGTCCGAAAAGCGCGTCAGCCGCGCGGCCGTGCGCGTCAGCTCGCGGTTCGCGTCCACGTTCGTCAGCGGGAGCTGTGCCAGATCGCGCACGAGGTCTTCCATCTGGTAGCTCGAAACCTGCGCGCCGAAGTACTCCGCGGCCACGTCCTCTATCTGGTGCGCCTCGTCGAAGATGACGGCCGAGTAGTCCGGGAGCACCTGCCCGTACTCGCTGTTGCGGAGCGCGAGGTCCGCGAAGAAGAGGTGGTGGTTGACGATGACGATGTCTGCGTCCGTCGCGCGCTGGCGCATGCGCGTGATGAAGCAGGGGTCGTAGTCCGGGCACTTTTGGCCCATACAAATCTCCGTCCGCGCGTCTATGTGCCGCCAGAAGGAGAGGTTCTCGGGCAGCGCGGTCAGCTCCGCGCGGTCGCCCGTCTGCGACTCGCGCGCCCACCGGCGCACCTCGTCGAAGTAGTCCAGCTCGTCCAGGCCGTCGAGCACGGGCGAGTTCTCCGCGCGCTTGATGCGTTGCAGGCAGGCGTAATTCCCGCGCCCCTTCATGTACGCGGCCGTGAACTTTCGCGGCAGCACCTGCTGTAGAAAAGGGACGTCCTTCTCCATCAACTGCTCTTGCAGGTTCTTCGTCCCCGTCGAGATGATGACGCGCGTCTTGCGCGCCGTCGCCGCCGCAATCGCCGGGACGAGGTAGGCGAGCGTCTTGCCCGTGCCCGTGCCCGCCTCGACAATCAGGTGGCGCTTCTCCTCGAACGCGCGCAGGACCGCCTCGGCCATCTGAACCTGGCCCGGCCTGTACTCGTACTCAGGATGCGCCCGAGCGATTAACCCATCTGGGCCGAAAATTTCTTCCATGCTGAGATAATTCTAATCCGCGCCCATCGCTTCCGGCTGCGGCGCTGGCTGTTTGAGGCGCTGCGGGTAGAGCGGGAAGCGTGACGCAAGCTCTGAGACTTCCCGGCGGACTTTGTTGCGCACGTCTTCGGACTGCGGGTCGTGCATGACTTCCGCGATGAGGCGGCCGACCACGCGCATCTCCTCCTCGCGCATCCCGCGCGTCGTGAGCGCGGGCGTGCCGATGCGTATGCCGGAGGTGACGAAGGGCTTGTTGGTGTCGAACGGGATGGTGTTCTTGTTGACGGTGATGTGCGCGGCTTCGAGCGCCTTCTCGGCGTCCTTGCCGGTGATCCCCTTCCCGCCCATGAACACGTCGACGAGCATCAGGTGGTTGTCCGTCCCGCCGGAGACGATGCGCAAGCCCTGCTCGGCCAGCGCGGAGGCGAGCGCCTCCGCGTTCTTGAGAACCTGTCGCTGGTACTCCTTGAAGTCGTCGCGCAAGGCTTCGCCGAAGGCGACCGCTTTGGCCGCGATGATGTGCACGAGCGGGCCGCCCTGCACGCCCGGGAAGAGCTTGCGGTTGACTTCGGCCGCGTGCTCTTCCTTGCAGAGAATCAGGCCGCCGCGCGGGCCGCGCAAGGTCTTGTGCGTGGTGGTCGTGACGTAATCCGCGTGCGGCACGGGCGACGGGTGAAGGCCCGCCGCGATGGGGCCCGCGATGTGCGCGATGTCCGCGAACATGCGCGCGCCGACGCCCTTGGCGATCTGGCCTATCCGCTCGAAGTCTATCGTCCGCGGGTACGCGCTCGCGCCGCAGACGATGAGCTTCGGCTTGTGCTCTTCGGCGATGCGTTGCAGCTCGTCGTAGTCAATCTGCTCCGTCTCGCGCGAGACGCCGTAGTCCGCGACCTTGTAGCTCAGGCCCGAGAAATTCATCGGGTGGCCGTGCGTCAGGTGGCCGCCGTGCGAGAGGTTCATGCCGAGAATCTGGTCGCCGTAGGAGATGGCGGCGAGGTAGACGGACATGTTGGCCTGCGCGCCCGAGTGCGGCTGGACGTTGGCGTGGTCGGCCCCGAAGAGTTCCTTCGCGCGGTCTATCGCCGCCTGCTCGACCACGTCCGTCCACTCGCACCCGCCGTAGTAACGCTTCTTCGGATACCCTTCGGCGTACTTGTTCGTGAAGACGGAGCCCATCGCTTCGAGCACCGCCTCGCTGACGAAGTTCTCCGAGGCGATCAGCTCAAGCCCCTCCGCCTGCCGCCTGACCTCGCTGTCGATGGCGTCGCTGATTAAAGGGTCAACCTCCGCAAGGCGCGCGTTCATACGTTCGTTCATCATCTCTCCTCTGTGGGCGATTGCGATTCTTCGAGCTGTCTGATTTTATCTACACGCTGACCGTGGCGGCCGCCGTCGAAGGCCGTGCTGAACCAGGCGCGGACGATTTTGGGAATCTCTTCGGGGGGCGTGGTGCGCGCGCCGAGGGCCAGGACGTTGGCGTCGTTGTGTCGGCGGGCGAGCCGCGCGGTCTCCTCGGACCAGGCGACGGCCGCGCGCACGCCCTGCACTTTGTTGGCGGCTATCGCCATCCCCGTGCCCGAGCCGCAGACGAGCACGCCCTGCTCGGCCTCCCCGCGTGCGACGCGCGCGGCGACCAGTGCCGCGTAGTCCGGGTAATCAACAGACTCTTCGGAGACCGTGCCGAGGTCCTCGACTTCCAGGCCCAGATCAATGAGCAGCGGCTTCAGTCGTTCCTTCTCCGCGTAGCCCGCGTGGTCGCTGGCGAGCGCAATTTTCATGGCGTTCCGGCCTCGTTCATGGGCTGTCGAAAGGCGTGCAAGACGCTGATGGTACATCACGCGCGAGACGCCCGCAACAAGGCAGTAGGCAGCGGGCAGCGGGCAGCGGGCAGTTAAAGAAAAAAGCTCAACGCAGCTCGCCGCTCGTTCTTCACCGCCCGCTGCCCGCTGCCTGCTGCCTACTGTCTTCCGGCGTTTGCCTTACGCGCCGCTGCTTTGCGAGAATGAGCGGCGGACAAATCATCTCGCTGCCGAGGAGCCCCGTCTTATGCGCTGGTCGCAATTTTTCATCCCCACACTTCGCGAAGTCCCCGCCGACGCGGAGGTCGTCTCGCACCGCCTGCTCCTGCGCGCAGGGATGGTGCGCCAACTGGCCGCAGGCGTCTACTCGCTTCTGCCGCTCGCGCAACGCGTCTCGCTCAAGATTCAGCAAATCCTGCGCGAGGAGATGAACCGCATCGGCGGCCAGGAGTTCTTCCTGCCCGCGCTCAACCCGCGCGAGATTTGGGAGGAGTCCGGCCGCTGGGCCGTGATGGGCGACAACATGTTTCGGCTCAAAGACCGCAAGGGCGCGGACATGTGTCTGGGCATGACGCACGAGGAGGTCTTCACCTCGATTGCGCGCAACGAGATTCGCTCCTACAAGCAACTGCCGCAGGTCTGGTATCAGATTCAGGTGAAATTCCGCGACGAGGCGCGCCCCAAGTCGGGCGTCCTGCGCGTCCGCCAGTTCATCATGAAGGACGCCTACTCGTTCGACCTCGACCAGGCGGGCCAGGACAAGTCTTTCGAGGACCAGCGCGAAGCCTACAAGCGCATCTTCGACCGCTGCGGGCTGAAGTACACCATCGTCGAAGCCTCTTCGGGCGCGATGGGCGGCTCCGCCTCCAACGAGTTCATGGTCAAGACGGACGCGGGCGAGGATTTAATCGCGACGTGCGAGAGCTGCGGCTACGCGGCGAACCTGGAGAAAGCCACGTCGCGTCTGCCCGAGATCAAAGACGGCATCGGCCTGGACGCGCCCGTCGAGTTTCCCACGCCCGGCGTGCGCACGATTGAAGACCTCGTGACGTTCCCCGGCGGGGCGACGGCCGACCGGCAGATTAAGACGCTCGTCTACGTCGCGACCCGCGAGGGCGAACAGGAGTTCGTGCTCGCGCTCCTGCGCGGCGACCACCAGTTGCACGAGACGAAGCTCTCGGACGCGCTCGCGGGCGCTGAGATGCGCGCGGCCCACCCCGAAGAGATACGCGACCTGCTCGGGGCCGGCGCGGGCAGTCTCGGCGGCGTCGGCGCGAAGGCGCGCGCCCGCGAGCAGGGCCGCGAGGTTCGCATCCTCGCCGACCTCGGCTTGAAGAACCGGCGCAACATGACGACGGGCGCGAACAAGGACGACCACCACCTGCGCGGCGTGCAGCTCTCGCGCGACATCCCCGTGGACAAGTGGGTTGACCTGCGCACGGTTGCGAGCGGCGAGGGCTGCCCGAATTGCGGCGAGGGCACGCTCGAAGTCGCCAAGTCGCTTGAGATCGGCCACATCTTCAAGCTCGGGACGAAGTATTCCGAGTCGATGGGCGCGACCGTGCTGACGCAGGACGGCCGCGAGGTGCCGATTGTGATGGGCAGCTACGGGATAGGCGTCGAGCGCATCATGGCCTCGGCCATCGAGCTGCACCACGACGCGGACGGCATCATCTGGCCGAAGGCGATTGCGCCCTTCGACTGCGTCGTCACCGTCACCAACATGAAGCAGGATGACATACGCGAGGCGGGCGAAAGGCTCTACCACGACTTGCAGCGCGCCGGGCTCGACGTGCTCCTGGACGACCGCGAGGAGCGCGCCGGCGTCAAGTTCAAGGACGCGGACTTGATCGGCATCCCCTACCGCATCACCGTCGGCAAGAAGGTCGCGGACGGCGCGATTGAACTTTTCGACCGCGCCACGAAGCAGACAGAGGACGTGAGACTCAAAGACATAGTCGAGCGCGTACAGGCGCTGGCGCTCGCGGGGCTCTGAGGGCTCGTGAATCGTGGAATCGTAGAAACCGTCGTTCTTCAATTCACGATTTACGATTCACCATCCACGTCCTTTTTGAGAGGTGAGCATGTCTTCCACGAAGTGCCGCGCCTGCGGGCTCACAAACTTTTCGCCGGCCGTCGTGTGTGGGCGGTGCCACTACCCGCTGTTCGGCCCCGCCGCGCAGGCAGGGTACTTGCAGGCCCCGCAGAGGAGAAAGTCGCGCCGCTGGATTCTCAACGCCGCGATTGCTTCGGTCGTCCTGATGGTCGTCCTTCTCTTCGGGCTTTACTTTTTAACTCTTATCTTTACCTTCCAGGACCCGGAACAGTTGCAGGGCGGGTGGGTGCATTTCACCCCCAGGCAGATGCGAACGATGGGCAGTAGATACAGGGTCTTGCTCATCATAGGGCTGGTCATCGTGTGGGGATACTTCTACTGGCGCAAAGACAAGTACGATCTGTGAGGAAAGAATCTCATCAGCTTTTATGACGAGACGCGCGAAATATCTTTTCCAGGCCGTTGCCCTCCTTCTCTTCTCCGCCACTCAGGCGGCGGCGCAGCAGGAGTACCTGCCGGAACTGGTCCGCCGCATCAAGCCGTCCGTGGTCGCCATCGTGACCTACGACGCGAAGGGCGAGAGGCTCTCGCGCGGGAGCGGCTTCTTCACGGCGCGCGACCGCGTCGTGACGAACCGGCACGTCCTCGAAGGCGCGTTCCGCGCGGAGATTCACACGGTCAACGACGCGGCCTACAACGTCAAGGGCGTGCTCGCGGTGGACGGCGAGGGCGACATCGCGCTCCTGCAAGTTGACATCCCGCCCGCAATCGCCGTCCCGCTGTCGGTCGTCCGCACCTCGCCGCAGGAGGGCGAGTCAATCGTCGTCATCGGCAACCCGCTCGGCCTCGAAGGCAGCATCTCGAACGGCATCGTCTCGGCCGTGCGCGACATCCCCAGCTTCGGGCGCATCATACAGATCACGGCCGCCATCTCGCCCGGCTCATCGGGAAGCCCCGTCATCAACATGCGCGGCGAAGTCGTCGGCGTCGCCACCCTGCAACTCGCGGACGGCCAGAGCCTCAACTTCGCCGTCCCCTCCGACCGCGTGGCCCAGTTGCAGGCGGGGCAGGCGCGCACGCTCGGCGAGCTGGTCGCGGCGACGCGCCGCAGCCAGCGCGCGTCGGCCGAAAGGTTCTACATGCAGGGCCTCGGCTTCCTCTCGCGCGACGACTGCGAGAAGGCGCTGCCCTACTTCAAGAAGGCGACGGACGCCGACCCAGATTACGCGGACGCCTGGGCGCAGACCGGCTTTTGCAGCGGCGTGCTCGGCCGCCACGCCGACGCCCTCAAAGCCTCGCGCCAGGCGATTCGCCTCAAGCCGGACTCGCCCGAGTCCTACCTCAACCTCGGCTCGGCGTTCTCCTACCTGGGCCAATTCAAGGAGTCGGCGGACGCCTACCGCCAGGCGCTCCGCCTCGACCCGAACAACGCCGACACGCACTACGCGCTCGGCGTCACTTACGGCAAGATGGGGCGCACGGAGGACGAGGTGGCGGCCTACAAGCAGGCGATACGGCTGAGGCCCGACTTCGTCTCGGCCTACGAGAAATTGGCACAGGGCTACTTCCGCCTGAACCGCCTGCCCGAGGCCGTCTCGAACTACAAGGTCATCGTCCAGCTCAAGCCCGGCGACGGCGTCGCCTACGACAACCTCGGCGTGGCCTATTTGAAGCTGAAGCAGCCGGCCGAGGCCGTCGAAGCCTTCAGGCAGGCGATCCGCCTCAAACCCGACTTCGGCCGCGCCTACTACAACCTGGCCCTCGCCTACCTCTCGATCAACGACCGCGACTCGGCCGTCGAGCAGTACAACCTGCTCAAGACGATTGACCCCGACCGCGCGGACAAGCTCTACAACGTCCTCAACCCGTAAACTTATTTCATCGCCTCGCTGACCAGCGTCGTCAGGGCGTTGTCCTGGAGCGTCTTGTTGTTCTGCAAGTCGCCGTGCAGGTCGCAGGCGAAGACCGCGTAGACGATGGGGAGCGAGGTGCCGAAGAGCGAGTGGTCGCGGCCGTCGCCCTCAAGCCCCTCGCCCAAGAGCGAGCGGCGCGTGACGCGGCCGTCGCCGGGCGCGGACATCGCCTCCGTCACCTCCTTGAGCGTGACGCGGCGGCCCGCCGAAGTCTGAAACGCGCGCGGGCGCGTCAGCGTCACCCAGCGCCCCTTCTTGCGGTCGAAGAGGAGGACGGGCGCGGCGAGCGTGTCCTCGCAGTCGCCGCCGAACGCGAAGAGCTTGACGGGCGGGTCGCCGCCGCCCGCGGCGTCGAGCGCCTCGTGAAAACGTTTGGCGCGGCGCAGGACCGTCTCGAAATAGGCGTCCAACTCTTCGAGCGTGCCGCCCTTGAAGGGGGCGTTGTCGCCGCGCGTGCGGCCGCGCACGAAGCGCTCGCGATAGTCGGGGTCCGCGACCGGCGACCAGTTGTAGCGCCGCCACACGGCCGGGTCGTAAAGATCAACCTCGACGGGCTGCAAGTTCTCGTCCAGGAAGCGCACGGCCCCCGCGTGCGGCAGGAGCTGGAAGACCGACGGCGCTGTGAAAATGTCTTCGCGCGAGAGCTTGTTCAGGAGCGGGATGGGGCGGCGCAGGCCCTCCGTCACCGAGTAGCCCTGCAAGAGCGTCGTGAAGGCGTCGGCCGAGCCCTCGTTCGGCGTGCCGAACATGATGATGCGGTTGATGTGCGCCGCGCCCTCCCACGTCGGCGCGGGCCGCACGCCGTCGTCGGGCAGGTCGTTGTCGCCGTACATCGCCGCGTAGCGCGCCACGAGGCCGCCCATGGAGTGTGCCAGAACGTTGAAGCGCAAGTCCGGGCGGTTGAGCTTGCGCTTGAGAGTTTCGAGCCTGCCGACGAGGTCGCGCGCCGTCTCCACGTTGTCGCGCCGCCAGTCGTAGGGGAAGACGTAGAAGGTGTCGCGGTCGCCTTCCGGGCCCGGGTTGCTCCAGTCGCCCTCGCGGTAGCCGCCGTACTTTTTGAGCGCTTCGAGCAGCTCGTGGTAGACGTAGACTTCGGGCGTGAGTCGGGCCAGGCGCGCCGTGTCGACGATCTTTCTGGCGACGAGGTTGTCTCGATTGCGCGCGAGGTCCGGCGTGACGGGCAGGCTCAGGCCGTCGTCCGACGAGCGGAAGAGCGAGGGCCAGACGATTTCGCTCGTCTCGTAGTTGACGAGCTGCGAGCCGAGCACTCCGGGGATGACTATCAGCGGGCGCTTGCCCGCGCGGGCGCGCGCCTCCGCGAAGATGCGCTCCAGGTTCGGCCTGCGCCGCGCGCTGCCGATGCAGCCGGACAAGACGGGCGCGAGCACTAGAATAATCGACAGGAAGACGCGGAGACGCGGAAGACGCGAAGGGTGAAACTGAAGCTGGCGTGCGGAGAGAAAACTGCGAGGGGGGGTTGTTTTCTGCATTGCGACCTATTGTCCTCTGCCTTCTACCTTCCGCCTTCCTCTTCAGCTTCCCACTTGCGGTTAATCAGACTGGCGACGAAGCCCGCGCCGAAGCCGTTGTCGATGTTGACGACCGTGACGTTCGACGCGCAGGAGTTGAGCATGCCCAGGAGCGCGGCCACGCCGCCGAACGACGCGCCGTAGCCGACGCTGGTCGGGACGGCGACGACCGGCACACTGACCAGTCCGCCGACGACCGAAGGCAGCGCGCCCTCCATCCCCGCTGCGACGACGACGACGCGCGCGCGCCGCAAGAGTTCCCTCTCGGCCAGGATGCGATGAATCCCCGCCACGCCCGCGTCCCACACGCGCTCGACGCGGTTGCCCATCGCCTCCAGAGTCAGCGCCGCCTCCTCCGCCACGGGGATGTCGCTCGTGCCGGCGGTGACGACCGCGACCGGCCCGACGCCCCGCTCCGTCCTGTCCCTGCGGATGCGTATGAGCCGCGCGGACTCGTGCCACTCGGCGTCGGTCACGACGTTGCGCACCTCGCCGAACGTGCCCTCGTCCGTGCGCGTGACGAGCACGTTCGGGGAGCGTGCGACGAGCCGCTCGACGATGCCTACGACCTGCGCGCGCGTCTTGCCCGCGCCGAAGACGACCTCGGGGAAGCCCTGCCGCTCGGCGCGCGCCTGATCCACGCGCGCGTAGCCTATGTCTTCGTAATGAAGGTTGTTGATGAGCCGCGCGGCCTCGGCCGCGTCCATCTCGCCGCCGGCGTAGGCGCGCAGGAGTTTTTCTATCTCTTTTAAATTCACGCTTCTCGAATCCCCGCCCCCTCGAAAGAGAGAGGCATTCTAGCATTCAAGCGAGCCGCTCTCGAAATGCGCGCTGCTTGCGCTCAAGGGTTGCGGCTCGTATGATGCGCTCCGTAAGTCACCCCCTTATGCTGTCAGCCAACGGAGGCCCCTATGAAAAGAATCAGCGCAGGCTTGCTGGCCGCGGCTCTGCTTCTAGCCATCTCCGCCTGTTCCTCCACGACGACGACGAATGAAGGCGGGGCGAACGCCAACCGGCCCGCCAACGCCAACGCCAACGCGAACTCGAACGGCAACGCGGGCCCCAACGCGAACGCGTCGCCCGGCAACACCGCGAACGCCCAGCCCTCGCCCGCGGCGAACAGGTTCGACGTGGTCTTCTCGCTGCGCGGCGAGCGCCAGCCGACGGACGCGCAGGTGGCCGCGCAGAAGCGCGATTACCTTAACGTCATCATCGCCAACACGCTCAAGCCGGGCGAGTACGACACGGGCGACATGAACGCGAAATTCAAGGACCCTGCGGCGACGAGCCTTTCGGGCGAAGACCGCGTGATCGTCATCACGCTCGCCTCGCCCCAGGGCAAGAAACTCGCGAAGGGGACTTACAACGGCCTCGCCGAAGGCCAGGCGATTGACTCCGCCCCCGCGGGCCAGCCCTTCGCGATTATCAACGCCTACACCCCGTCGGGGAAGAAACAACTGGCCGGCACCGTCGAGGTCGGGAGCGTCGACAAGAACATGGTCAGCTTCAGCCTCAAGGGGCTGCCGCCCGAGCTGAAACTGACCGCGATGGGCTACGGCGCGCCGTACAAAAACTAGCAGGCAGCAGGCAGTGGGCGGTGGGCAGTTAAGACCGACTGCTTTTACTGCCAACTGCCCACTGCCTGCTGCCTACTGCCTTATGGAACTGACTGTCGCCATCACGGGAGCTTCGGGCTCCATCTACGCGCACCGCACGCTGATCCAGTTGGCGGCGAGTGGGGCGGTCGAGCGCGTCAACCTGATTATGTCCGAGTCGGCGCGGACGGTGGCGCGTGTCGAACTGGGCGTTGACCTGGGCGAGGCGGATTCGGCGCGCGTCAACGAGTGGCTCAGGCTCCCTGCGGACTCGAAACTGGTCCGAACGCACCGCCTCGATAATTTGGCGGCGACGCCGGCCTCTGGGTCGCACATGCAGGCGGGCATGGTCATAGTGCCCTGCTCGATGGGCACGCTCGGCGCGATAGCTTCCGGCGCTGGCACAAATTTGATTCACCGCGCGGCCGACGTGACGCTGAAGGAAGGGCGGAAACTCGTGCTCGTCCCGCGCGAGACGCCGTACAGCGCGATTCACCTGGAGAACATGCTCAAGCTCGCGCACGCCGGGGCGCGCATCCTCCCGGCCAGCCCGGCCTTCTATCACCGGCCGCGGACAATCGAGGAGATGGTTGACCACCTGGTCTTCCGCATCCTGGACCAGTTCGGCGTCCCGCACTCGCAGGGCACGCGCTGGAAAGGGGGGGGATAGTTGGCAGCAGGCAGTTGGCAGTTGGCAGTTAAAGCAAAAGCTCAACGCCGCTCGTCGCCCTTTTTACTGCCCACTGCGAACTGCCAACTGCCAACTGTTTTTTTGCAGTTTGCGAAGAATTGTGCCAGAAAACGCGCGCTTTTGCGGCCGCACCCATTTGGCCCCGTCTTTGCTCTTGAGGGGGGCGGGAGGGGCTCGCGGAGGGAAATGGCCGGGGCATCGGCTCCCTGGCCGCCCGCGGGCCTGACGAAAAGTTATGTTGACCGCCACAGCTAAAAACGTCCGCACGACGCTCGAAATGATTAAGATCGAGCACACGCTGTTCGCGCTGCCGTTCGCTTTTCTGGGGGCAGTGCTCGCGGCTGGCGGCTTGCCGACCGCGCAGCAGGCGCTCTGGATTACGCTCGCGATGGTCGGCGCGCGCTCGTGCGCGATGGCCTTCAACCGCATCGCCGACCGCGAGATCGACGCGCGCAACCCGCGCACGCGAACGCGCGCTCTGCCGTCGGGCGCGCTCTCGGTCGGCTTCGTCTGGGCTTTCACGGTCATCTCCGCGGCGCTCTTCTTCACGGCCGCGGCGATGCTCAACCGCCTGACGCTCGTGCTCGCGCCCGTGGCGCTCGCGAGCATATTGCTCTACTCGTACACGAAGCGCTGGACGATGCTCTCGCACCTGGTGCTCGGCTGGTGCCTGGCTATCGCTCCCGCCGGCGCGTGGGTCGCGGTGCGCGGCGCGCTCGACAGCCCTGTGCCATTTCTGCTGTCGCTCGTCGTCATGCTGTGGACCGCTGGCTTCGACGTGCTCTACGCCTGCCAGGACTACGAGTTCGACCGCCGCGCGGGGCTGCACTCGATCCCGCGCCACCTCGGCGTCGGCCGCGCGCTCTGGGTCTCGCGCCTCTTCCACGCGCAAGCCTTCTCCACGCTCGTTGCGCTATACTTGGTGACGAACCTGGGCGCGCTCGCGCTCCTGGGCGTGGTCGCCACCGGCGCGCTGCTCGTCTACCAGCACACGCTCGTGCGCGCCAACGACCTGAGCCGGCTGAACGCGGCGTTCTTCACCACGAACGCCTTCGTCAGCGTCATCCTGTTCGCGACCTTCGGCGGCGCGCTGCTCTTCAAGCTCGTTTAGAGCGGCGCGCCCGCACGCTAGAGAGAACGCTATGAGTACCACCACACTCACCCCGGTCGAACAAAGCGCGGAGGCGCTCGTGCTCCACTTCCACCCTGTGCTCCAGAAACTCGGCGAAGACGGGTTCTACGAATTCTGCATGCTCAATAAAGATTTACACATTGAGCTGACCAGCGCAGGAGACTTGATTGTCATGTCACCGACCGGATTAAAGACCGGGCATCGCAACGCCAAATTAATCGCCAGAGGCGTGACCTGGGCAGAACAGGACGGAACGGGGCTGGCCTTTGACTCCTCCACCTTGTTCACGCTGCCTAACGGCGCGAAGCGTTCGCCCGACTTCTCGTGGGTGCGGAATGAAAGGTGGGAGCAGCTTCCCGAGAAAGAGCGGGAGCAGTTTGCGACGCTCTGCCCGGACTTCGTCGTCGAGTTGCGCTCGCCGTCGGATTCACTGAGCACGCTGAAGAAGAAGATGCAGGAGTACATAGAGAACGGCGCGCAGCTCGGCTGGCTGATTGACCCTTTGGAGAAGAAAGTTTACGTCTACCGGCCGCAGTCCGCGGTCGAGAGCCTCGACGACCCGCAGACGGTTTCCGGCGACCCCTTGCTGCCCGGCTTCGCGCTCGACGTGCAATCGCTCTGGGAGTAGTTTAGATTTCGATAAGACTCATGAACTTTTCACACGACCCGAACCTGAACGAGATCGCGCCGAAGGTTGAGCGCGGCGAGCGTTTGTCTTTCGAAGACGGTCTGAAGCTCTACGCGACCGACGACCTGCCCGCGCTGGCGAAGCTCGCGGACGCCGTGCGCCGCAGGCTCCACGGGCGCACGACTTACTACAACGTCAACCGCCACTTCAACCCGACCAACGTCTGCTACGCCGACTGTAAGTTCTGCGGCTTCTTCCGCACGCCGCGCCAGCCCGACGCCTACACGCACAACATAGAGGACAGCTTGCGCATCGCGGGCGAGGCGGTCCGCGAGGGCGCGACCGAGCTTCACATCGTCGGCGGGCTGAACACCAAACTGCCGTTCAGCTATTTCACGGACCTCCTCTCGTCGCTCAAGCGCGAGTACCCGCGGCTGCACCTCAAGGCTTGGACGATGGTCGAGCTTGACCACTTCGCGCACTTCTACAAGATGACGGACGAGGAGGTCATAGAGAGCCTGAAGGCGGCCGGGATGGACTCGTGCCCCGGCGGCGGGGCGGAGATTTTCCGCGAGCCGACGCGCTCCATGATCTGCGCGCACAAGACGAACGCCGAACGCTGGCTGGAGCTTTCCGGCAAAGTCCACGCCGCCGGCCTCAAGACCAACGCGACCATGCTCTACGGCCACATCGAGACGACCGAAGACCGCGTCGACCACCTCGTGCGCCTGCGCGAACAGCAGGACAAGTCGGGCGGCTTCCAGTGCTTCATCCCGCTCGCTTTTTATCCGCCCGGCACGCAGCTCTCGCACCTGCCCGGCCCGTCGGGCGTGGACTCCTTGAAGACGATGGCCGTCTCGCGCCTGATGCTCGACAACTTCCCGCACGTCAAAGCCTACTGGGTGATGCTCGGCAAGCGGCTCGCGCAGGTCGCGCTCCACTACGGCGCGAACGACCTGGACGGCACCATCACCGAGGGCGGCGAGTTGTCGGAGAGCTACTCGGTCGAGGCCGGCAACGAAGTCAAGATGAACAAGCAGGAGATCGCCGCGCTCATCGAAGACGCGGGCTTCGAGGCCGTCGAGCGCGACACGCTCTACAACCCGGTCGTGCGTGAGACGGCCGTCGCCTGACGCGCCGCGTCCCCCTTTGCGCGCGCGGCGAAGTTTTGGCCCCCACGAATTGGCACACGCCCGCCCCGGCGGGCATAGAGCGAAGGAGACACAGACATGAAGGCCGATGATCCAACCTGGGGTGAAGGAGCCAGCGACACGGACGAGGGCGGCACACAACAAGCGGACGAGGCCGACACGGATTCGGGCGACGCCGGGACGAAAGGCACCGGCAGCGCGGGCTTAACGAGCGGGGAGAGCGGGGACGCGGGAACGAAAGGGACCGGCAGCGCCGGTTTGACCAGCGGGGACGCCGGGACGAAAGGCACGGGCAGCGCCGGCTAACCGATGAACTCTTAATCCGGCACCGACTCCGTCGCCCGACTCGGGTGCCGAATGAGTGAAAGCCCGCGGGTCGCTCGGGGAGGCAATAAAACCGGGCGACCCGTTTGACCGGCGCGAGCGCTGTCCGCGACTCGCGCCGCTTCAGCACACGACAGGCGGCCGGAAGCGTGCGGCACTACGGCCGAAAACTTCCGGCGGGTAAATCAATCGCATCATAAAATCATGTCTGCCACAACCGAAACACGCACCATCACAGTCGCGCACTCGCCGGACTCCGACGACGCGTTCATGTTCTACGCGCTCGCGACCAACAAGCTCGACACGGGCGACCTCCAATTCACGCACGTCCTGAAAGACATCCAGACGCTGAACGAGATGGCGCGGCGCGGCGTCTACGACGTGACGGCCGTCAGCTTCCACGCCTACGCCTACATCGCGGACCTTTACGCGCTCCTGCCGCACGGCGCGAGCATCGGCGACAACTACGGCCCCGTCGTCGTGGCGCGCGAGCCGCACGCGGCCGGCGAGTTGTCGAAGCTGAAAGTCGCCGTGCCTGGGACGCTGACGAGCGCCTTCCTCGCCCTGCGGATTTTCGACGCGGAGTTCGAGTACGAGGTCGTGCCCTTCGACCAGATCATAGAGGCCGTCCGCGAGGGGCGCTGCGACGCCGGGCTCCTCATTCACGAGGGCCAGCTCTTCTACGACAAGTTGGGCCTGCACAAGGTCGTCGACCTCGGCGAGTGGTGGCACGAGCGGACGGGGCTGCCGCTGCCCATGGGCGGCAACGCGATCCGCCGCGAGTTGGGCGAAGACCTGATGCTTAAGGTCTCGCAGTGCCTGCGCGAGAGCATACGCTACTCGCTTGAGCACCGCGAGGACGCGCTCCGTTACGCGATGCAGTTCGCGCGCGACATGGACGTGGAGACGGCGGACCGCTTCGTGGCGATGTGGGTCAACGACCTGACGCTCGACTACACGGAGCGCGGGCGCGAGGCCGTCCGCCGCCTGCTCGACGAGGGCGCGGAGCGCGGCATCATCCCGCACCGCGTGCGGGTCGACTTCGTCGGCGCTTAAGGGAATTTCGGACGCACAAAGGCGCGAAGCCCGCGGGAGTCAAGGTTATTGACTTCTGCGCCTCCGCGCCTGTTGTGGCCGTCACCGCCGGCGGGCGTTGCTGCCTGAGTGCGAACCCCCGCCGGCGGTTTTAGCAGCCTTGAGAAACTTTATTCAGCTCGCCGCGGCCAGGTCGCCGGGGTGAGCCCTGTAATACCCTTCCGCGCCGAGGGCCGAGACGACCGTCTCCGCGTCGAGCGCGATGTGGCCGAGCACGTCCGCCAGCCTCCACTCTATCGCCAGTTCGCGCGCCAGCTCGGGGAGCGGCCGCGCCGTCCCCGTGATGATGCGGCAGTTGACCATGCGCGGGTACGGGTCGCCCGCGGGCGTGTAGTGGCCGGTCTCGACGATGCGGGCCAGGACGTGCTGCGCGGCGGCGCTCAGCATCTCCACGTTTTTAATGAAAAGTGTGCCAGCGCCCGCCGCGGCGAAGAGGCCGCGGCGGGGCTGAGAAGGTAGCGCGACGCCGCCCGCCGTTCCGCCCAGAAGGAGCGACGTGCGGTCGCCGCGCTTGTCATCGGCTAGGTGAAGTCCGTCAAGCTCCTCCCACTGGCCTGACGTTTCATCCATTCCGTGCAGCAACGCAGCCGCTCGGCGTTGCACTTGCGCTTTCGCGCTGTAGAGATTCACGGGTAGATGTGCCCTCACCAATCGCCGATATGAGGACCGATGCCTCTCTAAATCTTTTCTCCAACCGTTCACTGTCTTACAGCCTGCGCCCGGACGCGAGCCCCCACGTCAGTCGCGTCCCCTTCGGCGCGGCTACCCCCAAACGGCCGTCCGAGCCAGAGGATGCAGGCCGGTTAAATTTCCGCTCTTCGCGGCCGACCATCTCCTTAACAAGAATTGTGCCAGTTTCTTTCGGGGCCGCTCGGACGGCTGATCGCCAGTAAAAACGGGCCTCCGGGGCCGGGGCGGGGCGCGGTCAGGCGAGGGCGGGCGGAAAAAATTTTGCGGCTGCTGTGGCGCGCACTACCCTCCCCGTCCGAATTGGCACAGTTTTCACAGGGGTTAACTGCGATGCAGGATTTTTTGCAGGGGGGTGAAAAATTTTTTGCGCCGCTTCAGTCCTCGTCCTCGACGAGGTTGAGTTCCGGGCGGCTGAGGCCGAACTTGCGCAGCTTGTAGTTGAAGGTCTGGCGGCTCAAGCCCAGCATCTCGGCGGCGCGCGTGACGTTGCCGCCGTGGCGCGCGAGCGCCTCGGTCAGGAGTTGCCGCTCTACGTCGAGCATGATCTCCTTGAGGTTGACGGGGCGGCTGAAGTCCGGCTCGAAGCTGACGGGCGAGGAGGTGCTGCTGCTGACGGCGCGCAGGATGTCGGGCGAGAGCGACTCGACTCCGACGGCCTGCCCCTCGTCGGCGAAGACCACGACGCGCTCGATCTCGTTGCGCAACTGGCGGACGTTGCCGGGCCAGGAGTAGCGCGAGAGGTAGCCTATGGCCTCGGGCGTGAGCCCGGCCAGCCGCCTGTGGTGGCGGCGGCACATTTTTTCGAAGTAGTAGGAGGCGAGCGCCGGGATGTCTTCGGGGCGCACGCGCAGCGGCGGCACTTTGATGACGAAGGTGTTTAAGCGGTAGAAGAGGTCTTCGCGGAAGCGCCCCTCGCGCACGTCCAACTCTAGGTCGCGGTTGGTGGCGGCGATGACCCTGACGTTGACCTTGCGCGGCGAGTCGCCGAGCGGCATGATCTCGCCCTCCTGCAAAAAGCGCAGGAGCTTCGGCTGTAGTTCGAGCGCGAGGTCGCCTATCTCGTCGAGGAAGAGCGTGCCGCCCTCGGCGGCGCGGATGATGCCGCGCTGGTCGTTGATCGCGCCGGTGAAGGTCCCGCGCCGGTGGCCGAACAGTTGGCTTTCGAGCAGGTCGCGCGGCGCGGCCGAGCAGTTGAACGGGAGGAAAATCTTGTCGCGGCGGCGGCCCTCCTCGTGCAGGCTGCGCGCGATCAGCTCCTTGCCCGTGCCGGTCTCGCCCGTGATGAGCACGGTCGCGTCGGAATCTTTCAGGCGCTCCATGCGCGCCAGCACGTCGCGCATCGCGAAGCTCCCGGCGATGACTCCGGGGAAGAGCCCCGCGCCGCCCGGCAGGACGACCGCGTTGGCGTGGCGGCCGCGCCGCCCCCACTCGATGGCGATCTTATAATGCTCGCGCGCCCTCGCTTGCTCGCCCGTCTCCTGAAACGAGCGGCCCAGGCAGTAGTAGACGCGCACGAGGTTCGAGGCGTCGCCCAGGGGCTCCAGCAACTCGCGGGCGGCGGTGAGGAGGGCGAGCGAGTTCAGGTAATTTTTGTGCCAGTAGGCGCGCGAGCCGAAGGCCAGCAGGAGCAGGCCGCGCAGGTGCGCGGGGAAAGAGTCTAGCGCCTGGGGCTCGTAAGGCAGGAGCACCTCGTCGGCCTCGTCCTGGCGCTCCATCTCCTCGTAGACTTCCGAGAGCGCGACGCGCGTCTGCACGGCCTGCGCGCTTGAGTCGTCCAGCGAGCCGCCGCGCAGCAGCCCGAGCAGGATTTTCTCCGCGCTCGCCAGGTCGCCACGCGCCGTGTAGGCTTGGGCGCGGACAAAAAGGTCTTCGAAGGCTACCTGATTTTCGGAAACCAGCGTCATCGGATTACCGGGCCAGAAGTTTCGCCCCCAAGGATTGAGGCCGGACAGATCTTTTGGGCGGGGCAAGTATAGCACAATTAATTGCCGGGACGGTTAACTATAAATGGAAGTATGATAAGCGGCGTGCGCGGGCCGTCGGCGCTCCGGGCGCGCGGGCAACATGGGGCGGAGTCGTGGCATCTGAATGACTTACGACGTGCCAGGGGTTTATCGGCACACCCGTTTCTGCCCCTCAGTGCGGTAATCAAAATAAGACGGAAAATAAAACTTATGAAACGCTTCTTCCGCCACACGCTCGCGCTCTCGGCGCTCGTCCTCTTCTCCGCGCTCTTCTCTTCGCACCAGGCGGCCGCCCAGGCGGTCAATGCCGCGTCCGCCGGCCAGCCGGTCGACGTGCAGAAGATCGTGAGCACCCTGACGGCCAAGGAGACGGAGTTCCGCCGCGCGCTCAACTCCTACGCCTTCAAGCGCGACGCCGTCATCCAGGTGATAGGCATGGGCGGGCAGATCGCGGGCGAGTACCACCGCGTCTCGCACTTCACCTTCGACAGCCAGGGCAACCGCTACGAGAAGATCGTCTTCTTCCCGATGCCGACCTACCCGGGCGTCACCGCCGAAGACATTGAAGACCTGAGCGGCGTCAACCCATTCGCCCTCGAAGCGCAGAACATAGGCAAGTACAACTTCAGCTACGCGGGCCGCGAGCGCATAGACGAGTTAGACCTCTACGTCTTCGACGTGACGCCGAAGGTGATTCCCGACCCGAAGACGAAGGAGCGGCTCTTCACGGGGCGCATCTGGGTGGACGACCACGACATGCAGATCGTCAAGTCGCGCGGCAAGGGCGTGCCCGAGACCAAGAAAAACAAGTTCCCGGTCGTCGAGACCTACCGCGAGCAGATCGACGGGCGCTACTGGTTCCCGACCTACAGCTACGCGGACGAGGAGTTGGTCTTCGACAACGGCGACGTGCTGCACATACGCATACGCGTCACCTACAAGGACTACGAGCAGGGCCACGTTGACATCAGGATCACGGACGCCGAAGACGGCGGCGAGATAGAGGACGCGACCAAACAGAAGCCCACGACCACGCCGCTGACCAAGAACGAGATCAGGGGCGCTTCGCTCAACAGCAGGGCCATAGAGTTGCCGAAGCCCGTCTACCCGGAGGCCGCCAGGAGCGCCGGGATACGCGGCACGGTCAAGGTGAGTGTCACGGTCGACGAGCGCGGTAACGTGACTGAGGCCGAGGCGATAGAAGGTCCGAAGGAGTTGCGCGAGGCGGCGGTCGAGGCGGCCAGGAGAGCGCGCTTCGACCCGCCGCGCGTCCACGGCGCGCCCATCAAGATTGACGGCGTGCTGACTTACGAGTTCTAGGCGGCGACAAAGAAACAGGCCACGAAGGCACACGGAGCGGCACGAAAGGAGTTAATCTCACTTCGTGCCGCTCCGTGTGCCTTCGTGGTTAGCTTGCTTTCTCAACACCTAGCTCGTTAGCAATGCTTGCGTGGACGCGCGCGATGAGGTCTTCGACATCTTCGTCGGTGGAGAGGCCATTCGTCTCGACGGGCGGCAGGATGACCATCTCGACGGTCCCCGGCCTGGCCTCGCCCGTCCCCTTGCCCATCAGCGCGTCCGTGTTCTTGATCGCCACCGGCACGATTGGCACACCCGCCTCCACCGCCATGTAGAAACCGCCCTTCTTGAAGCGCAGCAGTTCGCCCGGCCGCGCGCGCGTGCCCTCCGCGAAGACGGCGAAAGAGATGCCCGAGCGCAGCCGCTCGGTCGCCGCGCGCATGGTCTCAATCGCACGCTCCCTGTTGCTGCGGTCAATCGCTATCACGTTGACGTAGCCCATGCCGTAGCCGAGCACCGGGACGCGCAGCAACTCCTTCTTGGCGATCAAGCCTATGCGCCGCCCGACGTAGCAGAAGATGGTCGCCGTGTCCAGATACGACCTGTGGTTGGCGATGAAGACGTAGGGCTGCGCGGGGTCCAGGTGCTCTCGCCCTTTGACGCGGACCTTGACGCCGCTCATCCTGAGCCAGGCGCGCCCGCCCCAGAGCGCCGCCGGGTAGACCCAGTGACGGCGGCGCGCCGCCCACGAGAAGAGAATCACGGGCGGCCCGACGACGAGCAGGAGCGCGCCCGCGACCGCGAGCGACCACCAGTAGCGAAGCCTGCCGCTGAGACTCGCGCGCCGCGGTGTGTTAGACTCCTCGGCGCGCTCCCCGTCTCTCTTATCAACCAGTTCGGTCGAAGGATTTTCCGAATGCCCCGTCATCGGTTCGCGTCAATGCTGGAGGCAGAAGGCGGGAGGCGGGAGGCGGAAAGGAAATCGGTTCTCTGCCTTCCGCTTCCTGCCTCCCGCCTTCTCCTTTTCTCCGCGTCTCTGTGGTTAATTTCCTTCTTCATTCTTCACCCGACCGTCGCCCGCGCGCAGGTGCCGCCGAGCCCGCGCGCCGTCCTCGGCTTCGCGCCGGGCGACGACCGCACGATTGCCGACTGGCGGCAGATTACGGACTACTTCGCGCGGCTCGACCGCGCGAGCGACCGCGTCCGTGTCGAGACTCTCGGCGAGACGACCCTGGGCCGCCCGCTCGTCGTGGCGTTCATCAGCTCGCCCGAGAATATACGCAATCTGGCAAAGCTCAAAGAGGTTCAGGCGAAACTCGCGGACCCGCGGCGCGTGCGGGACGACGAGGAGCGCGACCGGCTGTTGCGCGACGGCAGGACTTTCGTCGTCGTCTCCTGCTCGATTCACTCGGACGAGATCGTCGCCTCGCAGGTGTCCATGCAGCTAGCCTACGAGCTGGCCTCGGCCGACGACGCGGCGACGCGCGAGATTTTACGGAACACGGTGCTGCTGCTCATCCCGTCGCCGAACCCGGACGGCATAGACATAATCGCCGGCTGGTATCGCAAGACGCTCGGCACGCCTTACGAGGGCACGGAGCCGCCTGAGCTTTATCACCACTACGCGGGCCACGACAACAACCGCGACTGGTTCATGCTCAACCTGCAAGAGACCAGGCTCGTCACGCGCCTCCTGTGGAGGGAGTGGTTCCCACAGATTGTCTACGACGTGCACCAGCAGGGCGCGGAGGGCGCGCGCTTCTTCGTGCCGCCCTTCCACGACCCCGCGAACCCGAACATCCCGCCGCCGCTCCTGCGCGAGGTCAGCCTCCTGGGGAACAAGGTCGCCGCGGACCTGCGCGCCGCAGGCCACAAGGGCGTCATTACGAACGCGAGCTACGACACCTGGTGGCACGGCGGCTTCCGCACAGCGCCCTACTACCACAACTCCATCGGCCTCCTCTCCGAGGCCGCGAGCGCCAACCTGATGACGCCGCTCACGGTCACGCGCGAGCAGTTGGCTAAGGCGAGCACGCGCGGGATGACTTCGGCGCTCAAGGCCGCGCCGAACTTCCCCTCGCCCTGGCCCGGCGGCGTGTGGCGGCCGCGCGACATCATGAACATGGAACTCACGGCCGCGCGCACGGTCCTCTCGATGGCCGCGAAGCGGCGCGCCGAGTACCTGCGGAACTTTTATGAGCTGGGCCGGCAGAACGTTTACCAGGAGCGGAGAGAACCCGACACGCTCGCGTACCTGATCCCGGCGGGCCAGGGCAACGACGAGGCCGTCGCCAGGATGATCGGCGCGCTCGTCGAGCAGGGCGTGGAGGTTCACAGGATCGAGCGCGAGTTGCACGGCGTGCTGTTGTCGCAAAGCCTGACGGTTGACGACCGCAACCGTCACCTCCCCCTGCTATCCGGCGGTGTACACGGGGCGCAAATGGGGGAGATTCCGGCCGGCGGATATATAGTTTTCCTGGACCAGCCGTTCCGCGCAAACGTCCGCGCGTTGTTCGGCCTGCAAGTTTACCCGGAGCGTCTGACGCCGCAGGGCGAGGCCGAGCGCCCCTACGACGTGGCCGGCTGGACGCTGCCGCTCCAGATGGGCGTCGAGACGAGCGTCGTCTGGCGGCTGCGCGAAAAGCGTGACGAGATGAAGCTGACGCTCATACGCGACGAATCGGAGGTGCGCAAGGATTTCGGGCTGGCACAAAAGCGCGGGAACGCGTCGCCCATCCCGAACCCGCTCAAGTCCCCGCGCAGAATCGGCATCTACCGCGGCTGGGTCGAGAGCATGGATGAGGGCTGGACGCGCTACGTCTTCGACACCTTCAACGTGCCGTATGAATCCCTGCGCGACGCGGAGGTGCGGCGCGGGGACTTGCGCGAGCGGTTCGACGTGATCGTCCTGCCCTCGCAGCGCATGAAGCAGATCATAGAGGGCCACGCGCCCGGCAGCTACCCGACCGAGTACACGGGCGGCATCACGGAGGTCGGCGTCCAGCACCTGCGCCGCTTCGTCGAGGAGGGCGGGACGCTCATCTGCTTCGACGCCTCGTCGGAGCTTGCCATCAAGCGCTTCAACCTTCCGCTGCGCAACGTCCTTGAGGACCTGAAGCCGAACGTCTTCTACGGCCCAGGCTCGATTGTCGGCCTCGACTTGGCGACCGCTCACGCAATCGCGCGCGGACTGCCCCGCGACCTCAGCGCCTACTTCATCAACAGCTCTGCCTTCGAGGTGACGGACCCGGAGCGCGTCCGCGTCGTCGCGCGCTACAGTCCCTTGCCGAGCCTCCTGCGCTCGGGCTGGCTCCTCGGCGAAGACCGTCTCAAGGGCAAAGTCGCCCTCGCCGAAGTCCCCCTGGGCCGCGGCCGCGTCGTCCTCTTCGGCTTCCGCCCGCAGCACAGGGCGCAGACCTGGGCCACGTTCCCGCTCATCTTCAACGCAATTAGTGAATCGTGAATCGTGAATCATAAATCGGAGAACGGGTTTTTCTCTGACGATTCGCGATTCACGATTCGCGATTTACGATTCACGGCTTTTAGAGTTATATTAACCAGCAGCGTCAGACTTCTCTCCCGTCCTTCGCTGAAAAAGCATCTTTTTGCCCCGGCGCGCATCAAACGTGGGTCGCCGGATACCCGCGCGGCGGCAGTCACGTCCCGAAGGAGTTACAAGCCATGAGAAAGTTTGCCAGCGCTTCCCTGCTCCTCTCCCTTTTGCTGAGCACAATGCTTTACTCGCAGGCGCAGACGCGCCCGCGCCGCGTCGGCCAGAGTTCGGGCCAACAGCAGCAGCAGCCCGCGGCGCAGCCCGAGCCGGAGGAGGAGCAGCAGACGCAGACACCCGCGCCGCAGAAGCGGCCTGTCCTCCAGACAGGGACGACCGTCTCATCCAGCAACCGCCAGCCAGCGCAGCAGCCATCCTCCAAGACTCAGACGCCTTCGGCCAACGAGCCGGAGGAGGTTGACGAGGGCGACGTGGTGCGCGTCAACACGACGCTCGTCAGCATCCCGGTCACGGTCATGGACCGCAACGGCAGGTTCATCCCCAACCTGAGCCAGCAGGACTTTCGCATCTACGAGGACGGCGTCGAGCAGCAGGTCGCCTACTTCGCCTCGGTCGAGAAACCCTTCACGGTCGCGCTCGTCATAGACACCAGTGCCTCGACGCGCTTTCGGATGGAAGAGATTCAGGACGCGGCCATGGCCTTCGTCAACCAGCTCCGCCAGGACGACCGCGTCATCGTCGTCTCGTTCGACGAAGAGGTGCGCGTTCTGGCACAGGCGACGAATGACCGCGCGCGCCTGCGCGACGCCATACGCCGCACGCGCACGGGCGGCGGGACGAAGCTCTACGACGCCGTGGACCTGGTCATCAACCGCCTCCTCAGCCGCGAGCAGGGGCGCAAGGCCGTCGTCCTCTTCACCGACGGCGTCGACACGACGAGCACCCGCGCCAACTACCAGTCGAACGTCCGCGACGCCGAAGAACTCGACGCGCTCATCTACCCCGTGCAATACGACACGTCGCAGGACGTGATGGGACCCGGCGGCGGCGGCGGTTACCCCTACCCGACCCGCAGGCGCTGGCCGCGCTCTTCGGGCGATGTCTGGATAGACATTCTCGGCGGAGTTCTCGGCGGGGGCGGCAGGGGCGGACGCAGGGGCGGCGGCGGAGGCTGGCCCGGCGGCGGCGGTGGCGGCGGCACCAACGGCTCAAGCCCCGAAGACTACAGGCGCGCCAACTCTTACCTTCAAGACCTGGCCTACAAGACGGGCGCGCGCGTCTACCGCGCGGACACCACGCGCGACCTCTCGCAGTCCTTCGCCAACATCGCCGAAGAACTGCGCCGCCAGTACAGTCTCGGATATTACCCGAAGAACCTGGCCCAGGCCGGACAGCGCCGCCAAATCCGCGTCCGCGTCAATCGCCCCGACCTGGTCGTCCGCGCACGCGACAGCTACATCGCAGGCTCCCAAAACGGCGACGCGACCGCGCAGAGCGGCAACACGCAGCAGCGACCCAAGCCCGAGCTGCGCCGCTTCCCGCTGGCCGGGTCGCGGTAAAAGCAACGCCACTTGGTTTACGTAAAACGGCGCGCGGGACTGTGTCAGAGACAGTCCCGCGCGCCAAATCGTTTCAGCGCGCCCCCCGGATTTATGCTATAAAGCGCAGGCGTAGTTCTGCCCCGCGTTAGATTCCCGGCCGGGACGGACGGCACTCGGAAGCGCCCACAGCCGCCGCCGGGCCGCCGCCGCGAACTGGTAGCCGGCGAGGATTAGTCATATTATTTAGACATTGTGCCGCCTGCTGCCCGCCGGATTTTTTCCCCGGCCCCGGCTCAGCATTCACTCTTGGCAGCCGCCGAAAACTCTTGGAGTAAGGCTTATGGTCAGTCCCGGCTTGACCGACAGACAGAGGCGCGAACTGGAATTCTACGAGGAATTCTCGGAGCGCAACGCGCCCGCCGAAGTCAACTTCGACGCGATTACGGGCGAGGAGACGCGGCCCTGGAACTCCTACTGGCACATGTTAGAGGTCGTCCGGCGGCACTTCGGCTCCGAGGGGCAGAGGCTCTTGGACTTCGGCTGCGGCAAGGGCGAGTTCTCCGTGATGTTCGCCAGGATAGGCTTCGAGGTCACGGGCTTCGACCTCTCCCCGAACAACATCTCCATCGCACGGCAACTGGCACAAAAATACGAGCTGGCGGGGCGGACCAATTTCTCCGTCGGCGTGGCCGAGAAGCTGGACTACCCGGACGAACACTTCGACGTGGTCGCGGGCGTAGACATCCTGCACCACGTGACCATCGGCCCGGCGCTCGCCGAATGCGCGCGGGTGCTGAGGCCGGGCGGGGTCGCCATCTTCCACGAGCCGACGCGTGTCCCCGTGTTCGACAGGCTGAGGGAGACCAGGCTCGGGAGGTGGGTCGCCCCGAGGGAGGTGTCGCTCGACCGCCACATCACGCACGACGAGAGGAAGCTTACGCCCGCCGATTTAGAACTCATCAAGTCGTCCGGCTTCGAGTTCTCCGCCGAGCGCTTCCTGCTCTTCTCAAGGCTGGACCGCTTCGTCAGGAAGCCCAACAGCAAAGACCCTTCGTTCCTCGAACAAGCGGACGCGCGCTTCTTCAAGGCGCTCCCTTTTCTCAAGAGGTACGGGGGAGTAATCGTTCTCGTCTTAAGGAAGCGAGAGTCTTGACCGCCCGAGCCGACAGAGGCGTTCCCTCGGCTATTTTTCTCTAAGGGGAATGGTGCTTGTCTCAGCCCAGTAAATTACACGCCCGGCTCCAGTCGCCTCACATCCCGGCGCTCGACGGGCTGCGGGCCGTGGCCGTCTTCCTGGTCATCTTCTACCACTTCGGCTTCGCCGGCGTCCCCGGCGCGCACGGCGTAATGATCTTCTTCGTGCTGAGCGGCTTTCTCATCACCTGGCTGCTCATCAAGGAGGACGAGCGCACGGGCGACGTTTCGCTGACAGGCTTTTACAAGCGGCGCGTGCTGCGCATCTTCCCGGCCTTCTACGTCTACTGGCTGCTGCTCGTGGCCCTGCTCCTCGCCACGGGCAAGAGCATTCCGTGGGCCCACGCGTGGTCGTCGTTCTTCTACACGAGCAACTACTACGTCGCGCTCAACGGCGACCCGAGCAACGGGTTCAGCCACACCTGGTCGCTCGCCATAGAGGAACAGTTCTACCTGCTCTGGCCGTGCCTCTTCCTGTTCTGGCGGGCCAATCTTAAAAAGATGGCACAGTTCCTGGTCGCGCTCATCCTCGCCGTCTGGGTCTACAGGGCTGTGCTGTGTTTCGTGTTCGGCGTCGACCAGGCGTACATCTACGCCGCCTTCGACACCCGCCTCGATCACCTAATGGTCGGCTGCCTGCTGGCCGTCGTCCTGAAACTCGGCGCGCTCGAACGCCTGTGGCGCGCGGCCTCGGCGCACGCGGCGCTCCCGCTCGTCACCGTCGCGCTCCTGATTCTGTCCATCTACGCCGGCAACGCTTACGTCCCGAGGTACCGCGACGTCTTCGGCTTCGCCTTCGAGCCGCTGCTGATCGCGATCCTGATGGCGCAACTCATCGCGCTCAGCGACACGGCCCCCTGGCGCTGGACGGAGCGCCCGGCGATCAGGTTCCTGGGGCGCATCTCTTACTCGCTCTACCTCTACCAACAGATCACGCTCTACCCCGTCAGGAAGGCCCTGGGCTCTTACCCCGTAGTCGTGCAACTGGCGGCGGCCGTCCTCGTCACCGTCGCCGTCGCGGCGCTCTCTTACTACGTCGTCGAGCGCCCGTTCCTCAGGCTGAAGGATAGCGGCCAGCGCGGACAACACAGGCTGCGGCGGCTCGTCGGACTAGAGCGCCACGTCTGACACTTCGAAGGCCCGCGCGCGTTTCTGGACCGCCGGGCCGCCCGCCTTCACCCCGAGCCCCCGTCTTGTCTTAACGCGAAGGAGTATCAATAATGACTTCGGGCAGGCGCACTGTCGGAGGTTGCTATGGCTGAGGGCGTTTCTTGTCTGTGCCTGACGTACGGGCGGCCGGGGTTGTTGGAGGAGGCCGTCGAGAGTTTCAAGAGGCAGCGTTGGGACGGGCCGAAGGAATTGATCGTCGTCAACGACCACCCCGAGCAGGAGTTGGTCTGCGAAGAGGAAGAAGAAATACTAATCGTCAACCTCAAGCGCAGGCTCCGCACGCTCGGCGAGAAGAGGAACTTCGCGGCGGCGCTGGCGCGCTTCGAGTACCTGCTCGTCTGGGACGACGACGACATACACCTCCCCTGGCGGATAGAGGAGACGATGAAGTCCCTGCCCGCGGACCAGTTTTACAAGTGCCCTCAGGTCTGGCTCGAAGGCAGCGGGAGACTCCTCGACGCGCCCCGCCACGACGAGACCATCTTCCACGGCGCGGCCGGTTATTCGAGATACCTCTTCAGAGAGGTGCGCGGCTACAGGTGCATCAACGGCGGCGAAGACCAGGACTTCGAGCGGCGCGTCAGGAACAACGAGAAGCTCAACAAACATTGGAGGCTCACGGTCCTCCCCCTCTACCGCATCTTCATGATCGTGCGCCGGAATCACGGCCACTACCACGCGAGTTGTGTGATGGACTTGAACGACATCAACCCCCGCGTGAGCGCCGGGGAGTACCGCCTGCGTCCGCACTGGAAGAAAGATTACTGCGCCGAGGTGAAGCGGAAAGTGGACCGCCTCAACGTCCTACAGGCACTGGCGCGCAGAATCGGCATTAACTGTTGAAGCGTGAACGTTCGCGCGCGGCGAAATTCCGCCGCCGCCGGGGCCGCTCATCTCGTATAATCGGCGCGGAGGTGGCGATTCATGTATTGTCCTCGGTGCGGGACGCAGAACACCGACGGCGTGAAGTTCTGCCGCGCATGCGGGACGGAGCTGGAAGCCCTGGCGCTCGTGTTGAGCGGCCGACCCGCGCCGCCCGCCGAGGCCGATGACGAGCCGAAGACCGCGGACGATTGGCTGGCGCTTCGCAGCGACGGCGTCAGGAATATCGCCACGGGCGTGTGCCTGCTTGTCATCTCCGTGTTGATAGGAGTCGCGCTCGCGCTGTTCCTGCCGGCCAGTTTCGACGCTCCCTGGATTTTGATCTGGATTGTTCTAGTCGGCTGGATGGCAGTCTGGGGCGGCATCGAATTGGGCCGAGGCATAGGCGACTTCCTCGAAGCGGTAAGCCGCCTGCGTATGATGGGGCCGCCCGCGCGGGGCCAGGCGGTTGACCAGACGCCCAGGCAGTTGGAGAGCCACGGCGAGCCCGTGATGAACCCGTCCGCCTTCAAGAAGCCGCCGAAGGCGAGCGTGACGGAAGCGACGACGCGACACCTGGACGATTTGGCAGAGCCGTAGGGCCGAGGGCGAGGGAGGAAGGACGAGATGGTTCTCGCGAAAGAGTCGGAGACGCTGTGGTATCCGCCGACGCTGGACGTGTTCCTGAACCGCTGGTTCAAGACTTACGAAGAGGCGCGGCGCGTGATTGAAAGCGAAGGCGGCTACCTGCTCCCCTACAAACACCAGTTCTTCGTCTGCGAGGCCCCGGCGATTAAGGCCATGGGGCTAGACCCGTCGGACCCGGACTGGGAGCGAATCGGCCGCGACGGCGCGCGCCCCGCGGACGAGCAAGCCTACCAACGCCTCCGCGCCAAACGCGAGCTGGCGGCGCACGGGCGCTGATCGAACATGCCGCTCAAGCGTGGGCTGACGCTCGGGAAATTCGCGCCACTGCACAGGGGCCACCAACTGCTGATAGAGACCGCGCTGGCCGAGATGGACGAGGTGGTCGTCATCATCTACGACTGCCCGGAGACGACGGCCGTCCCCTTGAGCGTCAGGGCGAACTGGCTCAGAAAACTCTACCCCCGCGTACGGGTCCTGGAAGCCTGGGACGGCCCCGTCGAAGTCGGAGACACGCCCCGGATTAAGCGCGCGCACGAAGAGTACGTTCTACAGCGCCTCGGGCTGAGCGGCGTCACACACTTTTATTCGAGCGAATTCTACGGCGAGCACATGAGCCTCGCGCTCGGCGCGGTCAACCGGCTGGTGGATGGCGCACGCGAAGAGGTGCCCCTCTCCGCAACGCAGGTCAGACAAGACCCTTTCGCCTTCCGCCAATATTTGGACCCGCTGGTCTACCGCGACCTGATAGTCAACGCGGTCTTCCTGGGCGCGCCTTCGACGGGCAAGACGACCATCGCTTCGAGGCTGGCTGAGAAGTACGGGACAAACTGGATGCCCGAGTACGGGCGCGAGTATTGGGAGCGGCACCAGGTCGACCGGCGGCTCACCGTCGAGCAACTCGCGTTGATTGCGGAAGGGCACCTCGAACGCGAAGAGGCGCTTTTGGCCCAGGCGAACCGCTTCCTCTTCACGGACACCAACGCGATCACGACCTACACGTTCTCGCAACACTACCACGGGGCGGCCGCGCCGCGTCTCGCCCGGCTGGCGGACGAGGCGGCCTCGCGCTACGACCTCGTCTTCGTCTGCGAGACAGACATCCCCTACGACGCGACCTGGGACCGCTCGGGCGACGCGGACCGCCTGGTGATGCAGAAGCGCATCGTCGGCGAACTCGTCCGGCGCAAGATACCTTTCTTCCCGCTCCGCGGCGACCCGGAAACGCGCGTCCGCCGCGCGGAGAAGATTCTTCAGAGCTACAGGAAATACGGAAACCTGCTGGCACAATTCGTGCCCGGCGAAACGGACTCCTGACGGCGGGCGATTCGGCGCATGTTCAAACTGCTGGACGTGAACAACGTGGCCTTCACGCTCCTGGGCTACCCCATGAGTTACGTCGAGCTGTTCGGGACGCTTCTTTACCTGTCGTCCGTCTGGCTGATGGCCCGCCGCCGGATGCTGACGTGGCCGGTGGGTATCGTCAGCGTCCTGCTCTACGCGGCGCTCTTCTACCAGATACGCCTCTACTCGGACGCCCTCGAACAAGTTTACTACCTGGCGGCCAGCGCCTACGGCTGGTGGAACTGGAGCAAATCCCGGCCGGCGGACGACAAGAGTTTGGTGGGCGTGCGATACAGCAGCCCGCGCGGAATCGTCTGGTGGCTAATCGCGACCCTCGCACTGGCCGCGGCGCTCGGCGCTTTCATGGGCCGCGCGCACGTCCTGCTCCCTACCCTCTTCCCCGAGCCGGCCTCTTACCCTTTCCTGGACGCGCTGACGACCGTCATGAGCTTCACGGCCATGTGGCTGCTGGCCCGCAGGCGAATCGAGAGCTGGCTCTACTGGATCGTCGTGGACGTGATAGGCATCTGGCTCTACTACGTCAAGGGAGTCAAATTCGTCGCGCTCCTCTACGTCCTCCTCCTCGGCCTCGCCGTCAACGGCCTCATCTCATGGACGAAAAGCAGGGATGAGGGATGAGGGATGAAGTAAAGAAAGTGTTCTTACTTCATCCCTCATCACTTTTTCAGACCACCGTCCCGTCCGGGATGACGGCGTTCTTGGGGACGATGATGATGCGGTCGCGTATGAAGTAGTTTCCGCCGTCGCCGTCCGCGTTCTCGACGCCGGCCTCGTTGAGCAAGCGCACGTTCGCGCCGATGCGCGTGTTCTTGTCTATGATGGCGCGGCGGATGATCGTGTTCTCGCCGACGCCCAGGCGCGGAGTCCCCGCCCTCAGCTCCGAGCGCATGTCCTCGATGGACTGGTAGTAGTCCGCCCCCATCAGGATCGAGCCCTCTATCCGCGCGCCCGCCTCTATGCGGCTGCGCAAGCCTATGATCGAGCGGTTGATTCGCGCCGTGTTGATGATGCAGCCCTCGCTGACAATCGAGTCCTGTATGTCGCACTCGTTGATCTTCGACGGCGGGAGGTAGCGCGAGCGCGTGAAGATGGGCGCGTCCGTGTCGAAGAGGTTGAATTTTGGCACACGCGAGGTCAGGTCGATGTTGGCCTCGTAGAAGGCGCTGATGGTCCCTATGTCCTCCCAGTAGCCGTCGAACATGAAGGCCTGCACGTTGCAGCAGTCAATCGCCGCCGGAATGATGTTGCGCCCGAAGTCGAAGGCCGTTGGGTCTTCCGCGAGCAGCTTCCCGAGCAATTCGTACTTGAAGACGTAAATCCCCATCGAGGCTAGGAACGGGCGCGCCTGCGCCTGCTCGGGCGTCAGGCCCAGGCTGCTCGTGTCCACCCTCATGGATTCGAGCGCCTCGCCCTTCGGCTTCTCCTTGAACTCCGTGATGCGCCCGGTCGCGTCCGTCTTCAGGAGGCCGAACTCCTCGGCCGCGTCCGGCGCGAGAGGGGTGACCGAGACGGTCACGTCCGCGTCCGTCTCGAAGTGGCGCGCGAGGAAGCTGCGGTAGTCCATGCGGTAGAGGTGGTCGCCGGAAAGTATCAGGAGCGTGTCGATGCCCCAGTCGCCTATGTGTGGCAGGACCTGGCGCACGGCGTCGGCCGTGCCCTGGAACCACTGCGGGCTCTCGGGCGTCTGCTCGGCGGCGAGGATTTCGACGAAGCCGTCGGAGAACTGCGAGAAGCGGTAGGTGCGCGCGATGTGGCGGTTGAGCGAGGCCGAGTTGTATTGCGTCAGGACGAAGATTTTGACCACGTCCGAGTTGATGCAGTTCGAGATCGGAATATCAACCAGCCTGTACTTGCCGCCGAGCGGCACGGCCGGCTTCGAGCGTTGCTGCGTCAGCGGGAACAGGCGCGACCCGGCCCCGCCGCCGAGAATCACAGCCAGCAGGTTGCGTTTGACAGCCATAACCCCTCCTTGACCGCTTTGCTTTGACTTGGGATGTATCCTGTGGAGAATAGACGGAAAGTGAGGTGCGTTTCAAGGTGAAAAGCTGGTCCGAGGCGACGGGTGAGCAGGATTCGGCCGGGTCGCGGGAGATTAAAGTAAGAAGGAACTGGCTCCCGCTAGTCCTGATGTGGCTTTTTGCCGGCGGCTTAGTGGCGGTCACGTTCTACACCATTACCTGGCCCGCCATAAAGGTGACGCAGTTAGGTCAGCCTTTATTCGGGGGCTGGACGTGGCCGACTATCATCGTCGCGAATGTCGTTGCCGTTTTTATAGCAGTCGGGCTCGGCAGCATACCTTTGAATGAACTGCGGACGGTCTTCACAGACGAGGGCATCAAAGTGCCCGGCCTCTGGCGGACCCGGTTCATGCGGTGGGAAGACATCGTCTACGTTGACGGGGTGAGCGTGCGTTCGCTGGTCTTGAAATTCACCAGCTCTGACCAGAGCGTCGCCATCAACAAGACCTATTACCTGGATCAGAACGAATTGATGTCTGTCGTGCAATCCCACCTGCCGGAATCCATCTACTGGCGAGATTAGCCAGAAGAGTTTTCGAGTAAGCAGGCCGCCAACGACTCTTCAATACTAGAGCGGTTTTCGATTCAGTGTAAGACATAGCCGCAGTGTTTGAACCAAGCGCGGGCGTCAGATTCAGTGACTGCCGCGATGGCTTGCTTGATGGCCTCTTCCAGCGCCTCGCGCGTGCGGGCCTT